>TARA_R110002126_G_scaffold291767_1_pt1 | contig 276239 bp, 258 predicted proteins | sample TARA_R110002126 | Tara Oceans TARA_R110002126 (sample SAMEA4397536) | marine metagenome | biome: Polar Biome; feature: [DCM] deep chlorophyll maximum layer (ENVO:01000326); material: water (ENVO:00002006), including particulate matter (ENVO:01000060) such as... | depth 30 m
GAAATACACCTTAACCTATTGTCCCATTTTCCGGGACCACCTCATGGGATCGTCCGTTCATTGAACAGCAATGGGCACCCATGATGGCTTCCGCCGGGGGCAATTGGTTCGATGATGACTGCAATCCCGCCTTCAACGGTGAAGCCGGCGTTCGTGCGGCCAATGACCTGCGGGCATTGCTTGCTTTCGCTCCTCCCGGATCGGCTTCATTGTCCTGGGGGCAGACCATGGAAACCGTGTTCTCCGACGACGTCGCCATGGTGTTGTGGTACATGGATCTCGGACGCCTTGGTTGGGCTGAAAACTCGTGGTTCGCATCTTCCGGCGGCCCTGAGAAGATGGAAAAATTCGGTTATGCCGAATGGCCGGGGTATGACGTCAACGGCACTTACCGGAACTTCAATTCGATGTTCTACGGTCGCGTTGTCGGCGTGTCCAACTTCACGGAAAATCCGGATGCCTGCATGGCGGTCATCAAGACCTTGCTGACACCGGAGCGGCGCGTATTGTCGATGGACGATGCGCAATCGGGTTCGGACATGTACCTCAAGTCTGACTACACCACGGACGCCTTCAAGGTGTTGACGCCGTCACAGGAGTTCCTCGACGCGGCTGACAAGGTCATCAACAATGGCTTCCCTGAGATGATCATGCCGGGAACAGGTGAGTATATGGATGCGCTCCAGGGCGAATTGCATTCCTTCATAAATGGTTCTGGCAGCGCTCAGGATGCATTGAATCGTGCGGCCGACCGTTGGCAACAGATTACCGATCGCTACGGCCGGGACAAGCAGAAGGAAGCCTGGGCCGCGGTGCGCGCCTCCTACAAAAAAGCCGGTCTCAACATCGGCGAATAAAGCCATCGGGTTCGGCCGGGTCGATCCGGCCGAACCTGACACTATGGAGGAAATACATGGCGACGCTCAAATTGAACAATCTGCGCAAGAGCTTTGGTTCCGTCGATATTATCAAAGGTGTCGACCTGGAAATCGAAGACGGTGAATTCATTGTTTTCATTGGTCCGTCCGGATGTGGCAAATCTACACTTTTGCGCATGGTTTCCGGACTTGAAGAGGTGACATCCGGAGACATCTGGCTGGACGGTGAAATGGTCAATGATCATACGCCCTTTGAGCGCGGCGTTGCGATGGTCTTTCAATCCTATGCGCTTTACCCCCACATGACAGTTGCCCAAAATATGGGTTTCCCTTTGAAGATGGCAGATGCCAGCGCAGATGAGATCGAACGCAAGGTCAGGTCAACAGCGGAAATCCTGCAATTGGGACACCTGCTGGATCGGCGGCCCGACCAGCTCTCTGGCGGTCAGAAGCAGCGTGTTGCCATGGGGCGCACAATCGTGCGCGATCCAAAATTGTTTCTGTTTGACGAACCGCTTTCCAATCTTGATGCTGATTTGCGCATTGAGATGCGGGTGGAAATCGAGAAGCTGCACAAACGCCTCGCATCCACCATGATCTACGTGACCCATGATCAGGTTGAAGCCATGACCCTGGCAGACCGCATCGTTGTTCTGAAAGATGGATTGATTGAGCAGATTGGTGCGCCGCTTGATCTGTACGAACGCCCGGCAAACACATTTGTTGCAAGTTTTCTCGGTGCACCTAAAATCAATTTTCTCGATGCGACACTGCTTGATAGTGACGTAAATTCATCAAAACTCGCGCTGTCGGACGGAAGTCAGATCGCTCTCCCAATCGCCGTTGATCCATCCTCCCAAGGGCAATCAATGAAGATCGGTATTCGTCCAGAAGATCTGGTGCTGGGAGAGGGGGATTTCACCGTTCCTTTCCAAATGGAACTGCATGAACGGCTGGGCCCCACGTCGTATCTTCATGGTCTGTGTGCTGGAAATCCCATCATTGCAGAGCACCGACGCCGCGGCAATGTAGACCCTGAAGAAGCCCGCAGCCTTGGTGTTGATGCCGCACAGGTGCATCTCTTCGATGACGCAGGCGTTTCAGTCAAGATGACGTTGGGTGCCGCATGACCAGAAATCCTCAAACCGCGAATGCTGTTACCAGAGCTGTGCCACGATCCGGACGGGCACTGCGCAACCGTATCCGCAAAGCCGTGCCCTGGGCCGTAATTTCCGCCTTTTTGATCTTTGCGCTCTTCCCGGTCTATTGGATCATTCTGATCGCCTTTCGTCCGCGGGATGATATTTTTCAGTTTCCTGCGGCACTCATGCCTTCAAATCTAAGCCTCGATAACATTCGTTATGTCTGGTTTGGAACGCAAACCAACGATCCGGTCATCGGGTTTCTTGGCACAAGCCTCGTCATATCCGTGACGGCGAGTGTGATTGCATTGGCTTTTGGTGTCTGCTGCGCCTATGCGCTGGGTCGATTTCGCATCGGCGGAAAATTCCTGTCCATGTGGATTCTCTCGCAGCGCTTTTTGCCACCCATTGCCCTGGTGGTTCCGCTGTATCTGATGTTCAGGCAGCTGGGATTGCTCGACACCTATACGGGGCTGATTATCCTCTATGCAACCTTCACCATACCGATCGTGGTCTGGTTGATGCTGGGCTACGTCGAAAGTGCACCGCCCGAGTTGGAAGAAGCTGCCTATGTGGACGGTGCCGGCTATTGGACCGCCTTCGTGCGTGTTGCCCTGCCAGTGCTCAAACCAGGCCTGTCGGTGGCAGCCGTCTTCACCTTCATTTTCATCTGGAATGAATATGTGCTGGCCTACCAGCTGGCGGGCGACGATGTGGCGACAATCACGGTCTACTTGCCGCGGTTGCGCAGCGCCATCGCCGAACTTTACGGGGAGATCGCCGCCGCATCACTCCTGTCGGTTCTTCCGGCAATCCTGTTTGCCGGTGTGATGCAGCGCTTTCTTGTCCGGGGCCTTGCCTTCGGCGGTTTGAAATAGGAGCACGTCATGCGTGGAGAAAAACGATTTGCCTGGACCATGGCTGCTCCCTCGATCATCGCACTGGTTGCGCTTGGTATTGTGCCGCTTGTCTGGATGCTGTGGACCGCTTTCCAGGCGTTTTCGCCCAACCCAACCTTGCCGCCGCAATTTGTCGGTCTGGACAATTTTGACAGCCTGGTGAGCGACCCGCAGTTTCTGGGATCGCTGAAGATCACCGCCATGGTCCTTGTTGCAGCGCTCTTCCTGCAACTCGTCTTCGGTTTTGCACTGGCACTGGCACTCTATTCGATCGAGACCGGCAGGGCACTGGTTGTCAGCCTGCTGCTTATTCCCACGGCAATTGCCCCGATTGTCGCCGGTATCGTCTGGTGGATGCTGTTTAACGCGCGGTTTGGCGCCATCAATTCGATTCTGCTTCAATGGTTTGGCGTCGATCCAATCAATTGGACAATTGAGATGCCAACCGCTTTGATCGCTATCGTCATTGCCGTGGTCTGGCAATGGACACCCTTTGTCGCCATCATTCTTTTGGGTGGACTGACCACCATTCCGCGCGATGTGCTGGATGCGGCGCGCATCGATGGCGCACCCGCACGGCGTGTCTTGCGCTACATCATCTTGCCGATGATGCGTCCGTTTTTTCTGGTCGTTGGACTTTTGATGATCATCGAAATTGTCCGGCTCTACGAATTGCCATTTTTCATTACACAGGGAGGACCGGGCAATGAAACCGTTGTGGCCGGAGTCTATCTGTTCAAGCTGGCATTCAGTTTTTTCGATCTTGGACGGGCATCGATGATGTCGGTCTTCCTGGTTATCTCACTATCGGTCGTGGCAGCGCTCTACATGAGGCTGGTAGCCGACAGAAAGGCTTCGGTATGATCCGTCACGTCGCTCTCTTCCGTTTCAGCAACGGAATGCCCGAGAAAATCCTGGATGCTCTGCTGCAGCGTTTCTGTAACCTCAAAGGCACTGTTGCGGGGCTGCTATCGGTTCACGTTGGCACGAATTGCAGCCCTGAGGCGCTGGACAAGGGCTTTCGCCACGGGATTATCATGGATTTTGAAAGTATCGGGGATCTGAAACAATATCTCTCACACCCGCTGCATGTCCCGATCGCAGAGGACCTCATCAAATGTCTGGCAACAGGCCTGGCTGATGACATAGTGGTCTTCGATCTGGAGATCGGATAAATTGCTCAAGAGTCAGGCTTGTGAAAGGCTCCAGGCCTTGTCGCGTAGACGTGTCGAGGAAAGCGAATAGGGCCGACTGGACCGCCTGGCGGCTGTCAAGTGACCCCTATAGGTAAAAACAACTAAAATCCCGGCCCAAGAAACCACAGACCAGCGAAAATGAAGGCTGCAAGAAATACGGTTTCCGAGACCAGCAGTCCTATGGCTGGCAGGCCCACTTTCAAGGTTTCACGCAGCGATGTTTTCATCCCGACGCCTGCAATGGCGGTCAAAAGGGCCCATCTGGACACAGTCGCCGCCATTTCGCTGATTTCGTCCGGAACCAGGCCAAAGGATTTGGCGGTTGCAAAGACGATGAATACAGCGACAAAGGCCGGCAGCAGAGGTGGCCGTTTGGAAAGATCATCGGAAGAACGCCCCGTCGCGCGAACCACGATCGATGCGACCAGGACAATCGGCGCCAGCATGGCGACCCTGAGCAGTTTCACGAAAGTTGCGACTTCGCCGGCCTCGTCGGAAATTGAAAAGCCTGCGCCGACCACCTGAGCGACGTCGTGGATTGTCGCTCCGATAAAGATGCCTGCGGAATGATTATCCATCCCGATCTTCGATATGCCGATCGGGTAGAGGATCATTGCAAGGGTCGAAAGCAGGGTAACGCCTACAACCGTGAACACAAGCCGCTGTTCGGATTTGTCATCCTTGGGCAGGATGGCAGCAATCGCCATTGCCGCCGATGCCCCGCAGATCGCCACTGCGCCTGCCGACAAAAAAGAGAACCGACGGCGAAATCCAAAGAACCGTCCTACAAGCATGCCAAAGGCGATGGTGAGGATGACCCCGCCGATGACCATGCCGACAATCGGCCAGCCCAGCTCCTGGGTCATGCCAAGACTGATCCGCAGTCCCAGCAGGGCAACCCCGAAACGCAAGACCGTACGGGCCGAAAAGGCGATGCCTTCGACGCAACGGCCTTCTTCCGACAGAAAGTTCAATGCGATGCCAAACAGCAAAGCCATGAGCATTGCCGGTGCGCCGTAGTGTTCGGCTATGAATTGTCCTGCCAGGGCGATGAGGGCGGCGACAAGAAAGCCGGGAAATATCGCGTGGAGCTTTGATTGCAATTGTTGCATTTTGTTCCTTTCCGGCGTGCGGCGATCATGTCACCAGCATCGCGCGGATGTCTGTCAGATAGTGTGCGGGCACCAGAAGCCCATTCTTGTGCGCGTCGTCGCGTGCCTTCAGCCGCCGCTCGCCTGGCAGACGTGTGCCCTCCAGAGCGCTGATATGCGCAAGCAGGCTTTCAAGACGCATCAGGAAGCCGTCGTGCCGTCTGGATGGATCAATGGCAATCAGAAACTGTCCGACAGCTGGCGGTGGCCCGTCTGCGGTAAAGAAGGAGCTGGCCTCGTGGCTGAACTGGCTTCCGGTAAGGGCGGCTGCCAATATCTCAACCATCAGTGCAAGGGATGTGCCTTTGGCATCGCCAATGGGCAACATCGTTCCCTCCAGCGCTGCCTGAGGGTCCGTTGTCGGCTGACCGGAGGCATCAAGCGCCCAATCCGGGGGAATGGAGGTGCCGGATTTCCTGGCATGCATGACTTTTCCGCGTGCGACCCTGGAGAGCGAAAGGTCGATCACCAGAGCAGGGGCATCCTGCCGTGGAGCGGCAAAGGCGATCGGATTTGTACCAAAAACCGGCACGTTTGATCCCCAGGGTGCAATGGCCTTTGGCCCGTTGACCATCATCAGTCCGATCATGCCGGCATCAGCCACTTTCTCGACATGATAGGCAAGGGACCCGCAATGGTGGGAATTGAAAACCGACATCAGGGCCATGCCATGCTGCCCGGCGGTTTGAATACCCTGTGCAATGGATTCATCAAGAGCGGGATAGGCAAGTCCATTGTCGGCGTTGGTCCTGACAGCCGTGTCATTTTCCTTCACGCTCGAGATTATGGCATTCCGGTTGATCTTGCCGCTGCGGATCTGCGCAATATAGTCACCCGCCCGGGAAAACCCGTGTCCCGATTGCCCTTCGGCCTCGGCGGCAACCAAGGCACTGGAAACCGAGCGTGCAGCCGTCTCACTGATTCCACTTGTCAGAAAGGCCCGGTAGAGCAGCAGTTCGCATTCAGCGATGCTGATACGTTCAACATTTTCCATGACGTTCCATTGTTCGGAGAGGGTGGCCACCTTGAAGATGGCCACCATGAAGGAAAATCAGGCGCTTCGATAGTACTTGGTCATCGAAAATTCACGGTGACCCAGAGCTTCGGCGGCCGTGTTGCGACCGTTCGCCGTGCGGCATATCATTTCGATCAGTTCGTCGCCGGCCTGATCAATCGTCATGTCACGACGCAGAATGCCCGAAACGTCCACATCAACGTGTTCGCTCATGGTGCGCACTGTCCGCGGGTTCGCCGTGATCTTGATCACAGGCACAATCGGATTGCCAATCACGTTGCCCTGACCCGTCGGGAAGGTGTGCAGAACGTAACCACCGGCGGCCATCAATGTCACACATTCAGCCGCAGCCGAAGACGAGTCCATGAAGTACAGGCCCTTGCCCGATTGCGGTGCTTCTGCCGGCTCCAGAATATCGATGTACTGTGAGGTGCGGCCGATCTTTTCCAGATTGCCGAGCGCCTTTTCCTCAATCGTCGTCAAGCCGCCTTCGATATTGCCTTTGGTTGGCTGGCTGTCGGACAGGTCGTCTGTCTGATTCGCAAAGATCACCTCTTCCGAATAGGCCTTCCACATTTTGTACCAGCGCTCGCCAACCTCTTCGTTGATTGCCCGCTTTTTGCAGATATGTTCCGCACCGGTAATTTCCGATGTTTCGCCAAAGCAGCCATAGATGCCGTGCGGCAACAGCTTGTCGTACATATTGCCGACGGTCGGGCAGGACCCCAGACCTGTTGTCGTGTCGGATTCACCGCATTTGGTCGAGATCCACAGATCGCTGATCGAACATTCCTCACGCTGCAATTCGGATGCATAATGCACCATGTCCTTTGCCGCGCGCGATGCGTTCATGATGGTTTTCAGATCGCCGTTTTGCTCGATCGAGAAGCCCTCAACAGGCTTTCCAGTCGCCGCAATGCCGTCGACGACCTTTTGCGTCCAGCCCGGTTCGATGCCGATGACGACAACGGCTGCCACATTGGGGTTGCACCCGGTGCCGATGATGGTGCGAAAGTGCACGTCAAGGTCGATGCCAAACTGCAAACGGCCATAGGCGTGCGGAATCGCCAGGGTTCCCTTGATGTTGTTTGCAACAGCTTCACAGGCTGCGTTCGAAATATCATCCAGTGGCAGGATCAACACGTGGTTGCGTACACCGACACGTCCGTTGTCGCGTCTGTAGCCCTGGATCGTCACTTTTGAGAGGTCTGTCATGGTCGTTATCCTTACCAGCGCTTGGTTTTGCAATTTTGCGTGTGCAGGTGATGGCCTTTTTTGACATCGGCAGTCATGATGCCGATGTCTTCGCCGTATTTGAATACGGTGTCGCCCTTGGCCATGTCCTTCAGCGCGATCTTGTGGCCGATGGGTACAGCCTCGAGCGCGGTCAGCCGAAAGGTCGAATTGTCGTGTGTGACACACACAAGCATATCTGTGTTGGCTTCCAGCCCTTCGACAACAACAACACCAACGCTGTCGCCTTGTTCATGCACCAACAGATGCGGGATTTCAGACATTCAAGTCTCCATTTCCAGGTTAGGTTTGAGAATAATTTTCGGGGAGGCCGTCTTGCCGGCACGTATGTCGGCAAAAGCAGCCAATCCGTCAGACAGCGGGCGGCTTTCTGTCCAATCGAGGGCGCCCAGACGCCCGTCATAGATTGCTTGTGCTGTCTGGCGAAAATCTTCGGCAGTATAGGTATAGGTGCCGATAAAGGTAATTTCCTGCAGTGTCATTCGGCGTATATCAAGGCCGCCTTCGCTCTGGCCCAGACCGATATGTGCGATGACACCGCCGGGCCGCGCGCGGGCGGAGGCCGTGGCCCGCGTCTCGGCATAGCCCACACCGTCAATGACGATGTCGAAAAACGCATCTTCGCCGATCGCTGCGGCCTCGCGCGCATCCTGACCGCAATTGTGTTTGAGAAAATCCCGGCGCAGGCTGTTCGGCTCGACAATGATGACATCCGTGATGCCCTGCGCGGCAAGACTGAGCGCGGCGCCAAGACCGATCGCACCGCCGCCCAGAACAAGGGCGCGCATGGGCGTGTCCTGTGCAACCAGGATGCGACGGGCCTCCCGCACGGCATGCCAGCCACAGGCGATGGGTTCCGCCAGCGCGGCCCTTTCAAGCGTCACATGATCGGGAACCGTTACAAGATTGCTTTGCGGAATGGCCAGAAGTTCGGCAAAGCCGCCCTGCCGTGGCTCCATCGAGATGATCTGCCGGTCCGGGCAAATGTTGTCGCGCCCCGATTTGCAGGCCGCACAGGCTCCACAGGTCACCAAAGGGTTGACCGTGACCCGTTCACCGGCGCGTTGGCCGCCTTGCACGATGCCCGCCGCTTCATGACCAAGTATCAGTGGTGCGGGGCGGCGTTCGTCATGGCCGAGAAATGCATGCATGTCAGAGCCGCAGATGCCAATGCTTTCAACCCGGACAATCACCTCGCCGTCGCGCGCAACGGGGTCGGGAACATTTGTATATTCGAGCGTCTCTGGCCCGCTGTAAACAAGTGCCTTCATTTGGATGTGAACCCTCCGTCGATCATGATCGTCTGACCGGTGACATAGGCTGAAGCGTCGGAACACAGGAACAGTATCGGTCCGTCGATATCCTGCGGTTCGCCGTTGCGCCCGATGCAGGTTTGCGCAGCGTTGCGCGCGGCCCGCTCCGGGTTTGAAAAGACAGCTGCTGTCAGTTCTGTTCGGAAAAACCCTGGTCCGATGGCGTTGATATTGATGCCATGGGCCGACCAGGCCTCCGCCATGGCGCGGGTCAGTTGGGAGATGCCGGCCTTTGACGCGCCATAGGACAAGCCGCCGGGAAAGGCCCGGGTGGATTGCAGCGATGCAAAATTGACGATCCGGCCCCAACCCTTGGTTTTCATTGGCGCGACAAGATGTTGGCTCAGAAAGAATGGCGCTGCCAGGTTCAGGTCAAGTGTCAGGTCCCAGCTTTCCGGCGTCACGTCATCGGCAGCCTGCCGTGTGTTGATCCCGGCGGCATGCACCAGAATGTCCGGCGACCCGAAGGGGTCGACAATCTTTTGTGCCAGATCCGCAAGCCCGGCCCGGTCCGCCAGATCATGGACAATGGAATAGGTCTCGCCAGATGATTCAGCTTCCCATTCAGCAAGCTGGTCAGAGCGGCGCGCCACACCCACGACCTGCGCACCGGCTGCCGCCAGAACCAGGGCCGCACGTCGCCCCAGCCCCGAGCTGGCGCCCGTCACACAGGCGATTTTGCCCGTTAAGTCAAAAAGTTCTGTCAGGGGCAATGGATTACTCATCTGCGGTCAGGTCAAACACTTGGTCGGGGAAATATTTTGCCAGTCGGATGTCTGCTGTTCGCGCATGGCCTTCCATGCCTTCAAGCCGGGCGATCCTCGCCGTTGCCTCGGCGATGGATTTCGACCCTTCACGCGTTGCCCGCTGCCAGGTCACGATTTTCATATATTTGTGGACGGACAGGCCACCTGTGTATTTCGCTGCGCCCGATGTTGGCAGGACATGGTTGGTGCCGGATGCCTTGTCACCATAGGCAACGGTTGTTTCCTCGCCGAGAAACAGCGAGCCGTAACAGGCCAGACGGTTCAACCACCAATCCAGATCCTGCGCCTGAACGGTCAGGTGTTCGGGAGCATATTCATCGGATGTCGCGGCCATTTCCTCGCGGTCGGCACATACAATGACCTCTGCATAATCCCGCCAGGCGGCAGTGGCGTTTTCGCGGTTCACCTCCGGCAAGCTGTCGATCAGAACCGGCACCAGTTTCATAACCTCTTGCGCCAGCGGGCGATCATCCGTCACCAGCCAGACGGGAGAATTGTAGCCATGTTCTGCCTGGCCGACGAGATCAGCGGCAACCACCATGGCATCAGCAGAGCCATCGGCAAGAATCAGGCTGTCGGTTGGTCCGGCGATCATGTCGATGCCAACGCGTCCGAACAGAATGCGCTTGGCTTCGGCAACAAACTGGTTGCCGGGGCCAACCAGAATATTGGCTTCCGGCAGACCGAACAGGCCATAGGTCATTGCCGCAATAGCCTGCACACCACCCATCGCAAGAATGGTATCAGCGCCTGATATATGAGCCGCGTAGACAATCGCCGGTGCAATCCCGACACCGGGGCGCGGTGGTGAACAGGCAACAATGTTCTCGCAGCCTGCAACCTTGGCGGTGGTCACGGTCATGATGGCGCTGGCGATATGGCTGTAGCGCCCGCCCGGCACATAACAACCAGCCGATTTCACCGGGATGGTTTTTTGTCCGGCAATCAGGCCTGGCACAATCTCGATCTCGATGTCTTTCAGCGTCGCCTTCTGGGCTTCCGCAAACCTTTTGACGTTGGCATGGCTGAATTCGATGTCGCGTTTCAGCTTTTCCGGAACCTGCGCGACAGCGGCCTTGATGTCACTTTCAGACAACACGATACTGCCTTCGTATTTGTCGAATTTGGCCGCATATTCCAGCGCTTTCGCGTCCCCGCCAGCTTCAATATCCTTCAGAATCGTCTTGACGATTTCCTGCACGTCAGAAGCGTCGCTGGCTGAAGTCAGTCTTGCCTTTTTTAGGTATTCTCGGGTCATCTATCGTGTCCTATTTGTAGATGTCTGGAAGAAGAACTGTGGAAACCAATGGCACGTAGGCGATCAGCAGGACCACAATGAGCATGAAGAAAACAAAGGGCACCGCGCGGGCCGCAATCTTGAGTATGGACTCGCCTGTTATCCCGGAAACCACGAAGAGATTCAGTCCCAGCGGTGGTGTGATGAAACCGACCCCAAGCGAGGTGATCATCATGATGCAGAACTGAATTTCGTTCATGCCGATGTTGTCAGCCAGCGGTTTGAGGATCGGCGCCAGGATCACGATATTCGGCGTTGTTTCCATGACGCAGCCGGCGGCAATCAGGATGCCGACCATCATCAACAACAGTACATAATAGTTTTCAGTCAGCGAGGTGACAGCATAGACGAAACCCTGCGGAACACCCATGACCGCCAGTGCCTCGGCCAGCGGCAGTGAAAAGGCGATGATCGGCAGGATCACGCCATTGACTTTTGCCGAGCTGACCAGCATCGACGGGAAATCGGACAGTTTGAGCGTGCCCAGAATGAATCCGAGAATGATGGTCACGATAACGGCCGTCGCACCCGCTTCGGTTGGCGTAAGACGACCGGAAAAGATGCCATAGAAGATGATGCCGGGGACAAGGAAGGCGTACCAGCCGGATTTGATGGCCGTTACAAGCTGCCCTGACCATTCACCAAATGTCATCAGGCCGCCACCTTCATAGGCGTATTTGCGGTTGACGATGATATTGGTAACAAGGATGGACACCAAAATCAGAATGCCGGGTATCAATGCAGCCTGAAACAAGGTCGAAGCAGATATGCCCAACACGAGACCGATGATGATATAGGCAATCGACGGCGGAATAAGAATGCCCGTACAGGCACCCGCAGCCACCAGGGCACAGGCGTAGGGGCGGGGGTATCCGCTTTCCACCAGCCGGTTGATTGTCATGCGCCCGACAGCAGCAGCCCCTGCAGCGTCCGAGCCGGAAATGGCGGAAAACATGCCGCAAACAAGCACCGTCGCTGATCCGAAGCCGCCGCGCGCCCAACAGGTCAGCGCCTCGGCGACGTCCAGGAATTTGCGCGACAGGCCGGTGCGAACCAGCGCGTCTCCCGTCAGGATAAAGAGAGGCACAGCAGTCAGGGCAAAAGCGTCGATCCCGGAAAAAAGAGATTCACCCATCAATGACATGGGCAAGACGCCGGAGAAATACAGCATGCCAATGGCGCAGCTGCCGATGGCCGCCCAGACCGGCACGCCGAGCGTGCACAGAAGGACGAAGATCAGGACCGGGCCGTAGAAGGACCAACCAAGTTCGACTGTTTGTTCTTGTAAGGTGTTCCAGAGCATTGTTCAGCCTCACTCAAACAGGGTGTTTCCTTCGAAGACCGGACGACCATTTATCAGGTCGCGAAAGTCACGAAGAAAAGATTGAACGAGACGAAATGCGATCAGGCCAAAACCGATTGGCACAGCGGCCAGAGCCCAGACTTTTGAGATGCGCAATCCGTCGGTGACGGAACCGAATTTCCAACTGACGTGTACAGTTTCCAATGCGTAGTAGAGTGCAACCAATGCAACGAAGAACATCACGAGGTCACCGAAGATATAAAGCAGCGCCTTGCCCCGCTGGCCGACATAGTAAAACAGCACATCAATGCGAATATGCGCGCGTTCCTTGACTGCCGAAGCAGCCCCGATCCAGGCGAGATAGATGAATGCGTAGCGCACCACCTCTTCACCCCAGATCGATGAATAGGAAAATACCTCGCGTCTGATCACTTCGACAGCCATGGTGAGGACGAGCATTGTGTAAAAAACCAACAGCGCCCATTTCTCCAGATTCTTGTCAATTTCACGCAACATACGCGCCTCCCTGCGGTGTGTTGGGCTACCCGAATGGCAGAACCATCCGGGTAGCTTGATGAATATTTTGGGTATCAGGCGTCGTGTACGTAGTAGCGGCTTTGTGTGTTCGCGCCTTCTTCGAGCTTGGCGAAGTTGTCCATCGATCCGGCCAGTTCAACCTTGAACTCGTCCCACTCGCTGCGCTGGTAGCCGCCGGCATCTTTCCATTCAGCAAGCTGATCCTGCGTCAGGCTGTGGAATTCAACGCCTGATTTGGACAGTTCCGACATTGCATAGGCACGTGCTGCCGGAACCTTCGCAAGGTTTTGCTGTGATGTAACTTCGGATGCAAATTCAATGCCTTCCTGCACGTCAGCAGGCAGCGAATTGAACCATTCGAGATTGCAGGAATAGACCTGGCTGTCGGGTACGGCCTGGGTGAATGTTACATGACTCAGGATGTCTTTGAAGCCAAAGACATAAAGCGCACCGACGGATGGATCCAGGGCATCGGCAACACCCTGTTTGATCGCTGAAGGTGTTTCACCCCAGGCGACCGGCGTCGGATTGGCGCCAACCATGCGATAATACTGCTGCAACATCGCGCTGCCCGGAACACGGAACTTGATGCCGTCCAGATCGCCTGGCGACAGAACTGCGCCTGCACCACCTTTGCGGATGGCCACAACGCGCGGGTCGATCACGACATAGAACAGCGGTTTGAAACCACGTTCGGCGATCTTCGGGTTTACTTCGGCTTTCCATGCATCTGAGTTTACAAGGTTGGTGAAACGCTGATTGGAACCGCAGAAGTAGGGCAGGTTGATCAGGTCCGTTGCAGGTGCAAAGGGCGCAAAGTTCGAAACGGAGTGTTGAGCCGCCTGAATTGTTCCGCCCTGGACCTTTTGCACAAGGCTGCCACCGGCACCCAACTGACCACCTGGAGCAAGCTTGACGTAGACCTTGCCATTCGTCGCGTTCTGGATGTTTTCTTTCAGGTCCAGCTGCATGATCGGGTAGCTGCGTGATGCGCCAAGCACATAAGCGGTCGCAATCGTCATGATATGGTCCGCGGCAGCTTCGCGCTCTTTCTCCTCTGATGCTGTCTGGGCAACAGATTCGGACGACCACAGCGTTCCGGCAACACCTGCAACCATCGCAGCAGTGAATGCACCTGCGCTGGTCAGCTTCATGAAGTTGCGGCGTGCCGCAGACTGCAATTCATTTGTTGGATTTGACATAGATTTCCTCCCAAAAATCGAAGCACAATTGCTTCATCTATTCCGTTTGCTTTCGGTGTCTTCAGCCGCCCGTTTCAGGATCGCAGCCACAAAGAATACCGAGGTTGCAAACAGCAACAGCATTTCCCCAACATCCCCGACGAGCGGAGAATTGGAGCTTGAACCCAAGACAACATTGCCAATGAATGCTGCAAAAAACACACCTGAAATGGATAACAACATGGTTTCTCCTGTCGATGATCTGATGCCGGTTCAAGCGATTTGTAAGCTGTTACATTTTGAAATGCAAGCTGTTACATTCACAATATGTAACAGCTTGCATTCGCTGATGTGGCTGCTGTCACCAAAAGAGCTTTCACTCAGGCGGATCGAAGGATACATATTGATAAGCGGCAAAACAGCGATTTTACGGGGGCAGAAGATGCCGGAACACAGCGGCACAAATTTTCCGACGATGGTCGATGTCGCGCGGCTGGCGGGTGTGTCGACGGCAACCGTTTCGCGCTACCTCAGTTCGCCCGAGGCAGTAAAAACAAAGACCCGTGAGAAAGTTGCCCTGGCAATCGACAGCCTTGGCTACACGCCAAATTTTGGCGCACGGGCCATGGCTGCGAAACGCACCCAGACGATTGGAGCGATTATTCCAACAATGGAAAATGCCATTTTTGCCAGGGGCATTCAGGCATTCCAGGAGGAACTGATCAGGCATGGCTATACGCTGCTTGTCGCAAGCTCATCCTATCGGCAGGATATTGAAGAGGAACAAATTCGGATGCTCGTGGCCCGTGGGGCAGATGCATTGTTGCTCATCGGCTATGATCGCAGCCAGAAAACCTATCAGTTTCTGAAGGAGCGCGGCGTTCCGATCCTTGTGGCCTGGGTCTATCAACAGGATACGCCGCAATTGTCCATCGGCTTTGACAATCGTGAGGCCATGGCCGGTTTGACCCGGGAGGTCCTGCGTCTGGGGCATACAAGAATAGGGTGTATTTCAGCCTTCACCGATAACAACGACCGCGCAAGAGAGCGTGTCGTCGGAATTTCGGACGCCCTCAAGGAGTTCGGGCTGCTGCCGGAAAATCTGACGGTCGTCCAAACAACCTATTCAGTCGAATCCGGCGAAAGAGCTCTCGAACAGCTCATGTCAAAATCTGAAAAACCCACAGTGATCATGTGCGGCAATGACGTGCTTGCTGTCGGTGCGTTGCGCAAGGCCAAGGCGATGAGTTTTTCCGTTCCGCGTGAACTCTCGATAACCGGCTTTGACGATATTGAGCTTGCGACTCTGACCGAACCGCAGATCACAACGGTGCACGTGCCGCATCGCAAGATGGGCCGGCTTGCTGCGCGCATGATCGTTGATCGCTTGCAAGGCAAGCCACGAAGACCCAGCCTCAAACTGAAAACCGATATCCGCATGCGCGGAACGCTGGCACAGGCCCAGAAAACGCCGTCCGCGATCGGGTCCGGCTGAACGGGAAAATCCCTTGCGACATTCTGCGTTAAATTGGAGTGTATAGAGTCTCGGCGATACCGACAAATGCCTAGGTCAGACGTCGTTTGGCCGCATCATTCGTCACCCACAACACGCACAATCATGCCATTGAGCTCTTCTGTCACCGAGACCTGGCACCCAAGCCGGGAGTTCGGCTTTCTGCTGTCCGAGAAGTCCAGCATGTCTTCCTCGTCGTCGACGGGGGCGCCGACGATCTTGAAATGAGGCTCTTCGATATGGATGTGGCAGGTGGCGCAGGAGCACTGGCCGCCGCATTCCGCGGCAATGCCCTGAATATTGTTGCGCACCGCGACTTCCATCACCGACAGTCCGAGGGTAGATTCCACGATTTTTTGCGTCGCGTCCGGTTCGATAAAGGTGATCGTCACCATTTTGTCTTCTCCAAATTCAAATTGCCATTGGACCGGGGCTCAGGCCGTGCGGATCCAGGCAGTCTTTCGTTTCTGATATTTCTCGATTGCCGCAAATGAGCGATCAAAGCCGTTGCCCGATTGCTTGTGTCCCACCAGGGGGGCGGTGATATCCGCGCCGCCATAACAATTCACGTGGACCACACCGGCCTGAAGCCGCTCGACCATGCGATGCGCACGGGAAAGATTCTGGGTCCAGACCCCTGACGCAAGCCCATAGGTCGTGCTGTTTGCCAGCCTGACGGCTTCTTCCTCATCGTGGAAGCGCTGCACCGACAGGATCGGGCCGAAGACCTCTTCCTGCACGATTGGGCTGTTTTCGCTGCTTGCCTCGATAACGGTCGGGCGGAAGTAAAAACCCTCTGCCGAGATGGCGTCGCCACCGGCCAGCACTTTGTCACCGGCCTGCCTGGCACGCTCTACGAAGGCGCTGTTCTTTTCCAATTGTGCTGCAGTGCCAATCGCACCAGCCTGACTGCCAACGCTAAGGGGATCGCCGACGATGGTCTGATCCGCCGCCGCGCAAATATGGGAAAGGAAATCGTCGTAGATTGCGTCCTGCACCAGCAGCCTGCTTGCGGCAACGCAAACCTGACCGGAATTGGCAAAGATCGCGCGGGCGGACTGGCGTGCCACGGCGGCCAGGTCGCCGCAATCGGCGAAAACCACATTCGGCGATTTGCCGCCCAATTCCAGATGCACAGGCTTGACGTTGGAATCGGCGGCGTAGTGCAGCAGTTGACGGCCGACAGCGCCGGAGCCGGTAAAGGTGAGAACATCGACGTCATTGCTCAAGGCGATTATCCGTCCGGCAGAGCCGCGCCCGGTGACCACGTTGAACACCCCATCGGGAACGCCCGCCTCGCTGGCCAGTTCGGCGAGCTTCAGCAATGTGAGGGAGGCCGCCTCGGATGGCTTGAGCACCACGGAGTTCCCGGCAGCCAGCGCCGGGGCACTTTTCCAGGCCCCGATCATCATGGGGAAATTCCATGGAACGATGGCACCGACCACCCCGGCAGCTTCGCGATGGATCAGACTGAGGATCCCGGGAGCGGTGGGCGTGATATCTCCGTTCATCTTGTCGAGCGCTTCGGCGTAGAAGCGGAACGTTGCCGCCGCGCTGCCGGGTTCTGCGCCGATGGCCATGGAGATTTCAGTGCCATTGTCACGTACACCCAGCACCGCAAGTTCCAGAGCGTCTCTTTCAATCAGTGTGGCAAGGCGGAACAGAGTGGCCTTGCGTTGCGCCGGGGCCATGCGTGACCAAACGCCGGCCTCGAAGCTGCGCCGCGCCGCGGCGATGGCGGTTTCGACATCGGCCTCGCTGCTGTCGATGAGTGTTGCGATTGGTGCGCCCGTACCGGGGCTTGTAACGTCGATACGGTCGCTACCGGCGCTGGATCGCCAGTCACCATCGATAAAGTTTTTCATGTCGCCGAGCGGCCGGTCGCGCAGGGCATCGATACGGGTCTGGTCCAGAGCCATCGTGTTTGTCTCGCTTATTTCGCAAAGAGGTTGTCGTAGTTGACGTCGCTGCCGCCGCCCATCGGTCGCAGGCGCAGGAAAGGCCAGGGGCTGGCCAATTTGCCAACGGGCACTTCCACCAGGACCGGTCCATCCGTTTGCACGCTTTGGCTGAGAGCAGTCTCAAGTTCGGCCGGTGAGGTCGCACGGGTGAAATCGATACCGAAGGCGCTTGCCAGCTGTGCGAAATCCGGGTTGCTGAGTTCGGTGATGTAGTTGCGCCCGAAGGTCGATGACTGGATCGAACGCACATTGCCATAGTGGCCATCATTGAAGACCACCAGTGTCACCGGAAGATTGTAGCGCCTTGCTGTTGCCAGTTCCTGCATCGACCAGCCAAACCCGCCATCGCCGGTGATTGAAAAGACCCGGCGTCCGGCCCCGCCCACGGCAGCGCCCAGCGCGGTGGGAAAACTGTAGCCCAGCGTTCCCTGATAACCGGGGCCGATAATCGTACGCGGTTGGCGGCACTCGAAGGCAATCCGGGCAAAATAACCCACCTGTGTCAATTCGTTGACGAAAATGCCGTCATCGGGCAGTGCATCGCGCAGCGCTTTGACATAGTGCCACAATGTGCCGGTTGCCTCGATTTGATCCTGTGCCCAGCGTTTGATGCGTGTCGCAGTTGCCGCATCGAGAACCGTGCGCGGTGACACGGCTTCCGCCAGTGCGCGCGCGCCGATGGCCGCATCGGCCTCGATTTCCACCGCCGCCTTGCGCGGGCTGGTCATGTCCGTGGGGTCGATATTGAGGTAGATGTAGGTCTTGCTGTCCTGCGGCCAGTTGGGCTCCGGTGTCATGATGTCCATGAAACGCGAACCGATGACGAGAACGACATCGGCGCGTGAAAAAAGCGGCCGACCGGCAAGCGACGTAAAGGAAAGGGGAGCACTATCGGGTATGGCGCCGCGTCCGTTGTCGCTGGCAATGACGGCCGCACCCATGCGTTCGGCAAGGGCCAGGATGTCAGCGCCCGCGTCCATCGCGCCGCCACCAATATAGATCACCGGAAATTCAGCGCCGTCGAGCAGCTTTGCAGCCTTCTCGATGGCCTGGGGATCGATGTTTGTGCCCGGTGCGTCTGATGCTTCGGCGGCAGGTGCATTTGGTGCTGAGCGCGCCATCAGCATGTCGAAGGGAACTTCCACAGTTGCCGGTCTGCGCCGCCCCTTTATCGCGCTGTTGAACGCATTGGAGACAGCGCCGGGAATGCGCCCGGCATCCATGACCAATTCATGGGATTTTGACAATCCCCGCAAGACGCCACTCTGATCGGGAATTTCGTGAAGGTTGCCGTATCCCTTGCCGATTGCCTGCGAGTGGATCTGGCCGACAAGAAAGACCACCGGCGAATTGCAGGCGTATGCGGTGCTCAGGCCGGCGGTGGCGTTCAGCATGCCTGGACCAGGCACCACCATGCCGACACCCGGTCGCCCGGTAACCCGCGCGTAGCCGTCGGCCATATAGCTAACGGATTGCTCATGGCGTGGCACGAAGACAGAAATATCCGGCCGTTGCGAAAGCGCATCCACGGCCCAGTCGAGCTGGATGCCGGGAATTGCAAAGAGCGTGTCGGCGCCATTCTCGACGAGCGCGGTGCAAAGCGCCTCGCCCCCGGTAGGCAATTTGGTCTTCGGGTCAGACATTTGTTTTCCTCGCTCATGTGCGTGCTTAGGCAGCCGCAGCCGCCTGTGTGTCTTTTGTGGGGATGTCCTTGATCGGCAGGCCTGGATCGGCCAGAGCGATCTGGTCGGGCGATTGCCCTTTTGCAAGCCAGCGCTTGCCCATCATATAGGCCTTTGCGTCATTCATCGCGTCAACGGCCAGCAGGCGTTCACCGATGAAATACCACAGCGAAATGGCACCGGGTTTTTCGCCGGGACGTGTGACGACATGGTCAAAACCCCGATTGAATCCGGCAATCTTGAGTGAAACGTCATATTGATCGGACCAGAACCAGGGTTCAGGCAAATAGTTTGCCGGCGCCTGCCCGAGAATGTGTTCGGCCACGTATTCGCCCTGATCGCAGGCATTCTGGACCGACTCGAGCCTGGTCATCTCGCCACGGAAAGGAAAGGCGGCGCAGTCGCCGATGGCGTAGATGTCCGGATCCGAGGTCAGGCAGCTTTCATCTGTCAGCACGCCGTTCTCGACGAACAGCCCGGCTGAGCGCGCCAACCGATCGTTTGCACTGACCCCGATGCCCGCGACAACAAGATCGACGCCGACTGCCGAGCCATCGCTCAAGGCGGCAAGCGTGGCGCGTTTCCCGTCGGCGATGAGCCGCTCGAGCCCGACGCCTTCGCGCAGGTCAACGCCCCGGTCAAGGTGAAGTTTGCGAAACCATTGGGCGGTTTCGTGTGCAGCAACACGGTTCAAGATCCGGTCCTGCATTTCAATCAATGTGACTTCGAGGCCAAGATCAATCGCGACTGCCGCCATTTCCAGGCCAATGTATCCGCCGCCCACCACCAGCAACCGCTGGCCGGGGCGCACCTCCCCAGACAGCAGGTCAGCGTCTGCGAGGGAGCGGCAGGTATAGACGTTTTCGAGATCGCCGCCGACGCTTGCCGGCAGGCAGCGCGGCGTTGCGCCGGTCGCCAGGATCAATTTGTCGTAGGCAATTGCGCCCCTGTTGCTGGTGGCGACGTGTTTTTTCAGTCGGTCGATAAAGTGGGCCTGGGTCTCGCGGTGAAGGGTGATCTTCAGATCCTGATAAACCTCTTCGGGGCGCAGGTGCAGCCTTTCGCGATCAAGCTCGCCCTTGAGGTATTTTTTCGAAAGCGGTGGCCTTTGATAGGGCAGGCCAGGCTCTTCGCAAAGAATCTCTATGCTGCCTTCGAAGCTCTGGGAGCGAAGGCGCAGGGCGGCTGAGACGGCGGCCTGACCACCGCCGATGATCACGACGCGTTGGGTCATTTGATCCTCATCTGAAATCGTCGGTGAGGTAGTCTTCTTCCCACTCACCAATGGAAACCTTGACGCGAATTTCACTGAGAACATCGCATTCGAGCGTCACCGATCCTGCAGGCTCGCCCGAGTTGGCAAGGTTGGCCACCTCATTCGAGAAAATCCAGGCGTAGTTCTTGGGCAGACGCCAGACCAGGTCCGTTGCGCCCTTTTCGACCTGCCACAACCCGGGCTTCCGTTCACCCTCAAGGTCGATTTCCTCCAGCGAGACCCTTGTATCAGTAGAGAACACACCGGCATCATTCAGCACGGCCTTGCCGCCCCTCTGGGAAAAGGCCTCCAGCGCATCAGCGAGGATCAGAAGTTGTTCGGGAGTGCCGAGAACCAGCAGAATCGGATGGAAATCGCTCGGCATGTAGCTCATGCGTAACATCGGCTCGTTCCTCACTCGGGTTCGTGGACTTCCTTGATGTCCTGGCTGTGGGCAAGTTCCTCTTCGCCGTCTTCAAACATCAGGCTGAGCCACTGACCGTCACCCATGTTTTCAGCCACCTTTCCCGTGCGCCCATCAAGCAGCACAATCGTGGCGCCTTCGGGCACCTTGAGCAGGTCGGTGGTTGTATTCAGGACTAGTCGTGCCATTTTCGGCTCCTTAGCGGCGTCATCAGAAGAAAGTGGACAGGTTTTTGGCCTGCAGGATGTTCTGGTCGAGGAGGATCTTGCGGTGGCGGACTTTCCAGTCGCCATCGACCCGTACCAATCGGTCGTAGCGCTTGCCAACGAAGTTGTAGGTCTCGTATTCCACCCGGTTCAAATAGGTGTGGAAGCGGCAGGATGTGTGCACCTCCTGAGCGGAGGCCGCATCGGGGAGGGCTTGCAGCACCTGCACATTGGTAATCATATGGGTGGTGCGAGACAGCGGTTCCTCGGCATAGTGAACACCGGTGAGAATTTGCTCGACCCGCTTGGTGACAGTCCACTTGTCCTCGTTGAACCAGCTGATGCCTTCGTCTTCACGGGTGTTCTCGCGTTCGGCGTGCTGGCCGAATTTGACATTGTGCCGCATGGGCATGAAATACCGCAGGTCTTCATGCAGCATGTCGAGCCATTCGGTAAAACGGCGGGTGTCGATGCATTCGGCTTCGTCGTAATAGAACTCTTCGATCTCACGGCGCAAAGTGTAATAGGCGTCATCGCGCAGGATGCGCGGGGTTTCGACGGTTGCGTCCATCTTGTTTCTCCTGGTTCAGGCGCGTTTCGGGAGCGGGGCCGATGACCCCTGATGCGCAAAGCACCCGACATCAATGACCGTGCCGGAAATGGCCTGGGCTTCGGGTGACATTAAAAAGCGGATGGCGCCGGCGAGATCCTGGCCATTCATGAAGCGGCCGGCAACCGTGCCGACGGCCTTGGCCTGAAGCTTTTGTGCATCGCCGGACACCCGTCCAAGACTCATGCCGGAGATGATTCCGCCGCCGCCCGGGATGACCGTATTGACCGCAATCCCGTCGGCAAAGAAATCCAGCGCCAGAGAGGCCGAAAAGGCGAGCAAGCCCCCCTTGCTGGTGGAATAGGCCGCCATATTCGGTTTGCCATAGCCGGCGCCCGAGCCGACATTGACGATCCGCCCGCCACCGGCTGCAATCATGTGAGGCAGGGCGGCCCGGCACAATTGGTAAGGGCCTTTCAGATTGACTTCAAGAATGCGCTGGAACAGATCCGGCTCCGTGTCGAGAATCGTGCCGAGAGGACCAATGGCGGCATTGTTGACCACCCCGTGCAGCCGCGCGCCATCGCGCAGTGCGACTTCGATGACATTGGCCACATCGCTTTGCGAGGTGACATCACCAGCGAGAAATTCAAGAGACAGACCTCTGGCCTGTGCATCTGCGTTCAGGGCGTCAACCGATGCATTCGCTACACTGGAGACGGGCGCTTTTTCAAGTCCGAAGCCAACGACCCGCCAGCCTGCCTCAGCCAGGTAAACGGCAATGTCGTGGCCGATCCCGAAGGTCGCTCCGGACATGACAATGGTGTCTTTGACCGATGCGGGCGTATTGGTCATTCCGCCGCCGCCTTTGGGGTGAAACGTTCGTCGCCCTTGCCCATGAGAACATCCCAGGGTTCCTGATCGAGATATTGCGCCCAGCGGCGGTAAAAACCGACCGCCATATGTTCGGTCACCTGTTGCGAGACATCACCGCGCACCTCAATGCCGTTGACCACGGGGTTGAGCTCGCTGGCGCCCATGGACTGGGTGTAGTTGAAGTTGTGACGGCGTGCGATCGTTCCCATGGAAGCCTTTGTGGCGTAGAGCCAGTTTTCCATGTCGTCTTGCTCGGTCATGCCCGCCGGGCCTGAATAGCGCATGTAATAGGTGCGCAGGAAATCCTTGATCTTGGTCGGTGCATCTGCGTCGACCAGGAAGAAGCGCCAGCCTTCGGTCTCATTGGCGCTGTGCGGGTGCCAGGAGCACAGGCTGCGCGGTTGGCGACCGTGATAGGAGGTATTGGGGAAGATCGTGCCGACGAAGGGCAGGAACCGCGCGTCTTCGCCAAGGCGGCGTTTGCGCTCCTCGTGGCAGTAGCGGAAGTAGTCGGCAATTTCGGGATCGTTTTTGAACTGATCGACAAACTCATAGCCTTCAGGCTGCACCGCTGAATGCACGCCATGGCCGGCCGGAAAACTGCACCATACGTGCTGGGCCTGCTCGAGTTCATTGTCGCGCCGCCCTTTCACACCTTCCAGAGCCGAGGGGCCGATGCCGATCATGTCGACAGAGCGGTGGCTGGGGTTGTGATAGGTATCGCCGAGAAAATTCTCCGCAGCAAATTTCCAGTTGGCAGGAAAAACCCATTTGTGCACGCCGATGACTTCCGAGCCGCCGGGCCGGCCATCGCGGCAATCCAGCGCCTGGTCGAGATGGATCTTCGCGTCACCCAGATAAGTCAGGAAATCCGGCGCATCAGGGTCCCAGGTTGCCCAGATCGTGCCCTTGTAGTTATGAAGCTTGGCGACCTCGACGAGCGACCACTCGTCCCTGTTGAGATTGCCTTCATAGAGGGCCTTGTAGAGCGGAATGCCGCGGATGCGTCCGTCCGTCGTATAGGTCCATGAGTGATAGGGGCAGGTAAACAATGAGGTATTGCCCGATTCGTAGCGGCAGACCTTCATGCCACGATGGCGACAGCTGTTGAGCAGAACGTGAATCACGCCTGCCTTGTCGCGCACCAGAATGACCGATTCCTCGCCCATGCGGGATGTGAAGAAATCACCCGGATTGGGGATCTGGCTCTCATGGCCGACAAACAGCCATGCGCGGGTGAACAGCGTTTCCAATTCGCGACGGTAGACATCTTCGCTGACATAAATTTCGCGGCTGATCTGTCCGCGACGCCAGTCAACGAAATCCGCAGCCTTGCTCGGATGGGTCATGGCGATTTCCTCCTGAACTCATGGGGTGTTGCTTCAAAAGAAGTTAACATGTTTACTGTATATGTCAAGCGACGCCGTGGCGAAATCCCTGGATCTCATGCCCGTGCGGCGGCGGTCTTGTTTTGGTCGCTGGAGCTGGCCCGCGTGATAATCACCGCCAGCACAACAGCAATGACTGTGACAAGGACGGGGGCCATGCCGTTGGTTCCCAGATAGGCGGTGGCGGTCATGACGGCGAGGCCGGCAACCATCATCAGTTTGCCGTAGAGCCAGCCTGGCACCGCGACCCTGGGTGCGGGAAGCATCGACAGTTTGAGCAGATAGGCCCCGGCAAGTGAGTTGGAGACCACGATCGCAATTTCCAAAGGCGTGCCTTCAAGCAGCAGTGCCGGGTTGTAGACCCAAACGAATGGCATGCAGTAAGCGACGATGCCGATGCGCATTCCAAGAAAGCCGGTCTGCCACATATTGGCCTCGGCCAGCCGCGCCGCGACGATACTGCCGATCGCGATTGGCGGTGTGACCATGCTCATCAGGCCGAAATACAGCAGGAACATATGTGCGGAAATCGGTGCGACGCCGAGATCGATCATGGTTGGTGCAACAACGGTGACGAGCACGATATAGACCGCGGCCGTGGGCATCCCCATACCGAGAATGATCGCCACCAGCGCCGAGAGCAGAAGCAGGGCGATCAGACCGTAAGCGCTGGCCATATGGGTGAGCGCCAGAGAGAGTTGAAATGCAAAGCCGGTGGAGTTCATCAGCCCGATGATGACACCGGCAGCGCCACCAATCAGCAGCAGGGGCCCAAGTTCACGGCCCAGATTGTACAGAGCGCGACCGAGCAGGGGCAGGTCGTAGCGGAAGCCGATTTTCACCGAGTAGACCACCAGCATGGTTGCTGACGCGATCAGCGCACAAAGACCGGGATTATAACCCGTGCCAAAGAGCATGTAGAACAGGACCGCAATTGAGATCAGGATTTCCCATCCACCCTTGAGCGTCTCCTTGACCGAGGGGATCTCGGACTTGTCGAGCCCGGTCAATCCGTTGGCGCTGGCCATGGCGTCGACCTTGAAGAAGAGCACCAGAAAATAGAGAATGGCAGGGATCGAAGCGGCAATGACGATTTCGGAATAAGGCACCTGAAGAACTTCCGCCATGATGAAGGCGGTCGCACCCATGATCGGTGGGGCAATCTGACCGCCGTTCGATGCCACGGCCTCGATCGCTGCGGCCTGGACCCGTGTCATGCCGGTGCGGATCATCATCGGAATTGTGAACACCCCGGTGGACATGATGTTGGCCACGGTGGAGCCTGACATCGTTCCGAAGAAGCCGGAGGCAACGATTGCCACTTTTGCCGGGCCACCACGACGGTGTCCGACAGCGCCAAGCGCTAGATTGTTGAAAAAAGTCATGCCATTGGCGACTTCAAGCACCTTGCCGAAGACCATGAAGGGCAGCACCAGTGTGACGATCACCGTGATCACCAGGCCGGGAACGCCATTGCTGTCGGCATAGAGATAAAGGATTGTGCGCGTCGGCGCAAAAACAGAGGCCTCCAGCAGGCCTGGTATCATGTCACCGAAGAAACCATAGGCGGCGATGACCCAGACCAGCGCGGCAATCACAATACCCATTGATTTGCGCAGGGCTTCAGCCATCAACACCAGAGCGATGGCGCCCGGAATCCACATATCGGGCGTCCGGTAGGCCATGGTCACCATCCAGCCCTTGAAGTTGTAAGCGTACCAGATCCACGTTCCGGCACCGGCCAGCGCGAGGATCAGATCAATAATTGGAAGGGAGCGGGGATAGGGATGCGACAGCAGGCCACCGGCAACAGCGAGGCCCAGCATGACGGCGACAATCTGTTGTGTAACAAATGAAAGCCCGAGCATCTGAGGCACGTTGAGCGCCCAAAGTACGCCGATCACCGGTGCGGCAATCACCGTCACGACGAGGACGATGCGGTTGATCCGTTCCATGAAACTCCACCCAGGATAAGCAATAGTGGCCCTTCCCGTCGCTCGCAAGTGACGGGAAGGGCTCTTGAGGTTTGACGATTAGAACCGAGCCTGGTTCGCTTCGTGTTGTTCTGTCCAGAGGCCGACTTCCTTGTAGAACTTGACGGCGCCTGCATGGTAGGGAATCGAAGAGGTCGCAAGCGGCAGTTTGTCTTTTGGAACGCTGCGCAATTGGCCGATGTTTTTCTGCATCGTTTCCCAATTGTCGTAGAGCGTCTTGGCCAGAGCGTATGCATCATCATCGGAAATGGCTTCTGCACCGACCAGAAGTGTATTGTAGGTCACAACGGGTGTTTCACCGATGATGTATGGACGTTTTTCGGTTTCCTTGACGACGCCGGCGGATACACCAGCCACTGATTTGGCGAAGAATGCATCATTGCCGAGGCTGCCGTTGCCGACGATCCGCAGACCACCATCGACGGATGCCTGTGATTCAACCAGAACCGGCATGGATGTCGCCACCGGGGCAGCATCCGCGCGACCTTCAACAACCGCACTGATACCGTCCATCAGGCCACCACTGGTCATGAAATCGACATCCTCAAGCTTCAACCCGCCCGAAGCGACGATTGCCTTGTTGATCTCGGTCAGGGCCTGCGATGCAGGAAGTTCGCCCATCACGCGCTTGCCGCGCAGATCGTCGGCGGTCATGATGCCGGAATCGGCACGGGTGATGAATGCGTAGGGAATGTTCCAGACGTTGGCGATGGCCCTCAGGTTGGGAAGTTCCTGCGGGTATCCGGCGCCGCCCGTATAGGCCAGACCGGAGTCCACTGTGGATGCAAGTCCAAGTGTCATGTCGCCCACAGAGATGGCCGGCAGATAGACCGAAGACCCGGCAAAAGGCTGTGCATTGGTGCGAACACCCAGCTCCTCCTGGAACAGCTTCGCAAAGCCGCTTCCGATCAGGTAGAACGAGGACCCTGAGGGGTTTGTCCCGATTGTTATGTTCTTGAATTCAGCCTGTGCCGGTTGCTGCAAAGTGCAGAATGCAACAGCTGCGAGGGCGATAGCTTGCTTGATTTTCATGTGTTTCCTCCAATGAATAGTGCTTGCTTTCTAATAAACATGTTAACCTTATTGCCAGGCGCCGTCAAATGGGAAAAACTGTTGTCAGTGTAAAAACGCAATTGGACAACGGCCTCATGTGCCCGTTAACAGGTCAGCCGATCGCGGTTGGGACAACCTAGGAAAGAGTCGCAAAAAATGGAAAAAATCATTGAAGAACTGAAGCTTATCGTCGGCAAAAAAGGTTGGTTGGCGGTCGAGGATGCGCCCGAATTGCTCGGTGATATTACCGGCTCCGGTGAAGATTGTTTGCTCGTTTTGCGACCGGAATCGACCGAGGAAGTCTCCAGAATCACCGCTGTGTGTTGTGCAAACGGGATCGCGATCATCCCCCAGGGCGGCAATACGAACCTCTGCCGCATGGCAATTCCGACAGAAAAATCACCGACAATTGTGCTCTCTTTAAAGCGCATGAACCGCATCATCGACCTGAATGTCGCCAATGCCACGGTGACTGTGGAAGCAGGCTGCGTGATGCAGGTGCTGCAGGAGACGGCGGCGCAAAATGGGCTGTTGTTTGCGCCTGACTGGGGCGCGCGCGGCGCGGCAACCGTTGGTGGAGCGGTCGGCACCAATGGTGGGGGGCTGAACGTTTTGCGCTACGGGACGACCCGTGAACAGGTTCTTGGGCTGGAAGTCGTGCTTCCTGATGGCCGGGTCTGGAATGGCTTGCGCCGGCTGATAAAGGACAATTCAGGATTTGATCTCAAGCAATTGTTCATTGGCTCGGAAGGCACATTGGGGATCATCACCAAGCTGGCCTTCAAACTGCATCCCGAGCAGGCCGTATCCCAGTCCATGCTGGTCGCGCTCTCGGATGTGTCGCGGCTGATCGAGCTCTATCAGTTGGGACGACATATTGCCGGTGAGCGGCTGACAGCCTTCGAGCTCATGCCAGGCATCGGCATCGAAAAAGCGCTGCAACGCTACCCGGACATCAAGCGCCCAATGGAGACACGCGCCGATTGGTATGTGCTCATCCGCATGTCTGATCGCGGCAGCGTGGAGGAACACCTGATGGCACTCTTCGAGCAGGGCTTGCAAAGTGAGGTGATCGCTGACGGGGTGCTGGCAAGCTCCGGCATACAGGAGCGAAACCTGTGGGAACTGCGCGAACAAATGATCCCGCATCAGTATTTCAAAGGCTATACGATGCTCAAATGGGACGTGTCGGTTCCCGTTGATCGCATAGCCGATTTTCTGGTGGCTGCACAGGCGAAGGTGCATGGGCTTTGCTCTGATGCAATATGCTATGCAGTCAGTCACGTCGGAGATGGCAATATCCACTATACGGCCTATCTCGATCCTGAAATTGGCAAAACCGGCGTCAAGGATGAGATCTACGATGTCATCGATGAACTCATCTGGTCATTTGGCGGCTCGGTTGTTGCCGAACATGGAGTTGGCGCGCTATTTCGCAGTCAGGTCAAACGCCAGAAGAGTGATGTTGAATACGATCTTCTGACCAAGGTGAAGGAGACCTTCGATCCGCAGGGTCTGATGAATCCCGGAAAAATGCTCTTTGGTCGCCAGTAGATCTTCGGTTCTTCGCGAATTGCAATCTGCGGGTGTGGCTTCTATTCTCTCCCTGATCCGGGGACGAAATTACAGAAAGCGAAACAGGCAAAATTTGCATGAACAAGTCCGAAAAGGCCGATGAAAAATACAAGAGAGTCATGGGTGATCTGAAATATATGGATCGTTCCCTTGCAATCGCCTGTACGCGCGGACGTGAAGCGGTGGTTTCGCGGTTTCGGACCCTGCTGCACAGGCAGAAACTGTCTGAGCAGCAGTGGCGGGTGTTGCGGCTGCTCTGCGATCAGAATTCACTGACAGCGGTGGAAATCTCGGCCCGTTCCTGTATCCACAAAGTGAGTATCTCGAGAATTCTCAAGTCTCTGGAACAGCGCAATATGGTTGAGCGAATCGCAAGCACCTCGGACCTGCGGGCGAGCTACGTGGTTCTGACCGAGCACGGCAAGGCGGTGATGGCGCCCCTGGTCGAAGAGAGCACCAGGATCAACAAGGGCATCGTCGAGGCCTTTGGCTACGAGGATTATGACAAGCTCCTGGTGCTTCTGCGAAAACTCTCCCATATCAACGACTGAAGGGTGCATGGGCAGCCTTTGAGCCGCTTGCAGCAACTTGACACCATCACGCCGCTGCCATAACCGCACCCCGTATCGTATCGACGAACGCATGGGTGTCTTTCGGCAAGGCATCACCCCGCCATGCCACATGCTGGTCAGGCCGTACCAAAACGAGCTTCGTGCCGTAGGCTGCGCCCGCTTCTTTGGCGGTCACATCCAGCAGTGTGAACGGCAGGCCACATTGCGCTGCTGCTTCCTCAAAGGCGGAGGCGTCTACTTCAGGGGCAAGCCGCAACAATGCGAAACCACTGCCCATTGCATCATAGAGGGAACGCCCGTCTGCAAGCCAGAAATGCGGGGCTCGGCAGCCTGGAACCGTGGATGATTCGAACATATCCATTGAATAGTCCGGTTGGGCCACGCCATCGTAGCAAATGATCGGAGAGGTGTCGTAATAATAGCCGAAATTGAGCCCGCCGCAGCAATATTGCCGAACATTCAGATCATAGGCCCGGCGGCCCAGTTCTGCGCGCTTTTGTTCTACCTCCGGACCTTCGGCTTCAATGTCTGCGGGAACGCTGCCGCGTTGCTGCGCCATCTTGTGGGCGTGGTTCATGGCAAAACGCGAGACCTGTTCCGTGATTGGTTGACGTTCGGCTTCATGCGCATTCAGGATTTCGATTGGCGCCCAGCCCTGCAAATGGGCTGCCATCAACCACGCAAGGTTCGCGGCGTCAGCGATGCCGGCATTCATCCCGTAGCCGGCATAGGGCACCCACAGGTGCGCGGCGTCGCCACAGATGAACACTCTGCGATCGCGGAACTTGTCTGCTACAAGACGGCGTCCAAACCAGTCTTCCTTGTTGAGCACTTCAATTTCAAAGTCATCGTCAACGCCCAGGATGGTGCGGATCGACCGATCCCTGTCGACGGATTCGAAATCCGGTTCGTCGTCCCGCAGATAATTGTGAACAAGCCATTTTTCCTTGCCATCGATGGCGTAGGTATTGCCACTGCGTCTGGGGTTGAGTGAGAACATCGCCCATGCCGGACCGGCTTTCAGCAAATCAAGAAGGCCGGGCGCGCGAATGTAGGTGGATTGCACCCGCTGGACCACGGCATCGCCGATAAACCGGGCGCCGATTTCTTTACGCACGAAGGACCGTCCACCGTCACATCCAATCATGAAATCGCTGCGGATCGCGGTCTTTTCACCTGTTTCGAGATCATGTGCGGTTGCGGTTACGCCGTCCGCGTCCTGGTTGAAATCAACAATCTCGGTCCGGTTCAGCAGGCGAATGCCAGCAGCGGCAGCGGCATGTTCGATCAACACGGGCTCCAGATAGATCTGATTGACGCGATGCGGTGGCTCAGGTGTCGGCCAGGCCGTGTCGGGTCCTTCCGCTCCGTTCTTGCGGCCGTTGCGGGACGGGATCTTGATCCGCGTCAGTTCGATACCCGTGGCCGACGTTCGATAGGACACGTCGTGCGGGAAATCATCCGGCAGGCCAGCTGCCCGCACTTTTTCAGAGACGCCGAGGCGGCGGAAAATCTCCATGGAACGGGCGGAAACATGATTGCATTTGACGCTGGGCGCTTCGCCGAAACTGCGGGTTTCCACCACTGTCACCTGCAAGCCCCGCGATGCAAGGTCGAGGGCGAGCGTCAATCCGACGGGGCCGGCTCCAATGACCAGAAGCTGTGTATCAATCGTCTGATTCATTTCTGTACCTTTCTATGCGGTCATTCTGCGCGGACGGATGCCCCTACGCGCTCAGGTGACGTTTTGGGGGCTCTTTATCGGTAGGCTGCTGATGAACGGAAGGCGTCACGTCGAAGGTAGCGCCACTCTCGTAAAACGTTCCAGACCCACTTTTGACAGGGCATAATGTCCATTTATCGGATAAAATGAAGATCCATTAAAATTGATTGATCTTGCTATTGCCTTGTGAAAGCCGAAAATGGAATGCAAAAACCCTCCAGTATCCCGTATAATATGTAATTCCATGGTGTCTATTGCAATTACTTATCTTGTTTAGCATTATCTTGGCAACGTCCATTAAATGAGAATACCCATGAAATCTTTCGTTACAAATGCGACGACCACACAGCGCGAAGCGCCTGACGGATTGGAATTGGCGGCGCCTTTGGAGACCATGGGGAAGACCGGCAGTCTTTCCAGGGCAGCCCGGATATTGCGTGCTGTTGCCGCGGGTGGACAGAAGGGCGTTTCGGCGGCAGACATCGTCAGGGCAACCGGCCTGCCAAGGCCCACGGTCTACCGGGTGATGCAGATGCTGGAGGAACTCGGGTGGCTGGAACGCGCGGAGGGCAGCCGACGGGTTTTCCTGGGTTCGGATCTGGCCCTCTTGGGTTTGAGCGCCTCACACCGTCATTCGCTGGACCTGGTCGCCGGCGACATCCTTGATTCGCTCAGTCTTGAAATCGGTCAGACGATCTATCTGAGTGTGCGTTCCGGCGATGACGCTGTCTGCGTGGCGCATGTTGAGAGCGGAGCACAGATTCGTACCTTGGTGCTTGAGGTCGGGTCGCGGCATCCGCTGGGTCTCGGCGCCGGCAGTATGGCGCTGTTGGCCGCCCAGTCTGACAATGAAATTGCAGCCATTGTCGCGCGAAACATGCCACGCTTTCGCACCAGGCCCTCTTTTGATGAAGCGGCATTCAATCGGGCTTTGGCTTTGGCGCGGGAGGGACGGCATGCCAGTCATCAGGGGCTTTTCACCCATGGCGTCAGCGGCATCGGCGTGGCCGTGCGCGATGACAGCGGCCACCCGGCCGCCGCAATCAGCGCCGCATTCATCACCGGTTGGCTGGATACGGCACAGCTTGAACAATGCACATTGAAAATGGAACAGGCGGCACAGGCCGTTGCCAGCCGTTTAGCCGTGGCCGCACCGCGGGACTGAACAGCTTTTCGGCGCTGTACTTCTTTAGCCATACTGCCGTGTCGGGCGTAATGCATGAGGGCCGCCCATGCGGGTGTTAAAAAGCAGGAAACGGCCACATCCGTCGCAATCGCGGGGAAGGAAAGAGAATCCCTTCGCCCGCCATTGAGTCGCGCATAATGGCAACAAGGCAGTCGCCAAGACAATGTGTTGATGGCGCACTGGTTGGTATTTGTCGGCATGCGCCCCGCAAGTGTTTACGCTGCCGACGGTCCAGGATCGTCAAAATCCTCCTGTCTGCCTGGGATACACATTGATGGGGTGTCGAGCGAGCCATGAACAAGTCTGAGCGTGGGTTTCGGCTGCGCCGGGTTTTCCACACCTTGCCTTTTGCGTCTTGCCGCTTCTGGCTGATACAGGACTTTCTCCAGAAAGATGCGTTCCTCGCAGCCCTCCTGGTTGAGCAGGATGAACGCCTGGCCTTCGGCAAGACCGATCAACGCCAGTCCGCGCGCAGTGGTAACGGGGAGCGATATGCCGACGGGGTAAGCCGATCCGTCTTTAGAGATCACCCGCGTATCCGGGGCGCTCCCATTCACACGAAAAATGACGCGGCTGTTTATTGTCGCGACATGCGCGGGGACATCACTTTGGAACACCACGCGCGCCGTATCGATTTTTCTCTTCAGGATCGGCGCGAGCGGGTCTTCTGTTCCGCGGCAACGGGCACGCATGAATTCAAGGGTGGTGAAATCCCTGTTGGTAAGGGTGCAGGTCTGGTTTGACATCGCAGGTCTCCATCGCTCCTCAAGTGGGAACGCTTTTAACGAATGAACTTGGTTTGGAGGATCCCCTGGCCGCAGGCAGCGACGCAGGGGCTAGAATCCTGCGATGAGGCAACCACCCATCAAAGAGAAGCGGGGCAGAAAACGAATCCCGCTCATGACTGCAGCGCGGCTGAAACGGGCGCCCTGGACATCTCGCCGGGCGCGTTGACGCTTTCAACGGTCAAGCGGTGGACGCGCCCGTCACGCGCAGTCCAGTCGATAGACTGTCCCACAGACAGGCCGATCAACGCCACGCCTATCGGCGTGAGGATCGAGATTCTGTTTTCTGCGATATCTGCCTCACCGGGCATGACCAGAGTGACAGTTCTGTCTTCACCCAGATCGCTGGTAAAGCGCAGAACGGATCCCATCCGCACGATCTTGTCTGAAATTCTCCCGTCTGTGACGATGCGCGCCCGATCGAGTTCGACAAAGAGTTCGCCGGCTACCGAAACAGCCGAAGTGGGCAGGGATTCGGCGAGGTTCGAAAGCCGTTGATGATCGGAGCGCGTCATGGTGATTGCGGGCTTTTGTTTTTTTCTGGTTGCGAGAGCCATCAGTTGGTCTCCTCATTGGAACGTGAACCGCGCGCGCACCTGAGGCGGCGCTGAGTTCAAAATGGTAAATCTGGAAATGTATGTCGCGTATCTGGCTTCGGTCATCCGCAATGCGTGAAACGAGCCTATACCCCTCGACTGGGGCGCGACACGACCAAGTCGGGGGTCAAATGCCCGCGATGGGGCACACCCTGAAATATGTCTGAAGCTGTCTTTTGGTCGCGTACATGGAGTGAGCCTGAGCCTTTGCAAATCAAAAGTCAAGATGGCCGATTGGCAGAAGACCGGACGTCCAGTCACATCGACTATTCGACGCCAGTAGCCCCATTTTTGCCGCCGGAACTAAGAATGTGGGAACTGAAAGGCTGCGCGACAACCGCTATTGAAGGTCCTGATCGTCGGCACGGCGCGGCCTTTGGGGAAGGCTGGCCTGATAGGCGCTGATTATCAACGTGAATCCCAACAACAAACAGTGCTTTCACGCAAAATTTCACTTGAATGATGAGACGATTTGCAACTGGTATGATGATCTGCTATCTCTTTTCATGTGCTGGGTGTGAGGGTGTTATCAAAGCGCCTTTCTCGGTCAGCCAATAATCAACCAGGGGAGGTAGATATGGTGAGAAACAAACTGATCCGCGGGATCGCTGCTGCGGCTGTGTCCGTGGGTGCGCTTGCGGCTGCGGGACTGGCGCATGCGGAGTCCGCAGCAGACATAGCGGTGGAGGCCGCCAAGAAATACGCCGGAACTGAAATTACAGTGACGTGGGAGGCGGGGCTGCAATCGCTGGACCCATTGAACTTTACCGGTCCCATGTTTGAAGAGTTGACTGGCGTCAAAGTCAAAGTGATTGAAGTGCCGGGCGGCGAATTGTTTACCAAGACACTTCAGGAACACCGCGCAGGGACGGGCGCCTATGATGCGCTGAATGTTATCCCGTCATGGATGCCGGATCTTGTGCGTGCGGGAGCTCTGGAAGATCTCGGTCCCTTTGTCGACAAATATGGCTACCGCGAACACCTGGAGACCATTGCGCCTGTATACCGCGACAACCAGATGACCGTGAACGGCAAGATCTATGGTTTGCCCGATGATGGTGACATCTTTGTCTTCTACTATCGCAAGGATATTCTGGGCGACCCGGCAATTCAGGAAGCGTTCAAAGCCAAACACGGCTACGACCTGCCGGTACCACCCACAACCTGGGACCAGTTCAGCGATGTGGGTTCGTTCATCAGCGCGTTCACCAACAACAAGCCCTATGGAGCTGCCTTCATTCGTGAAGCGGGCGCCGCTCAGTTCATGTTCATGGAGCGCTTCCGCAACAATGGCGGCAGGTTCTTTGATGCCGATACGATGAAGGCAACGGTCAATTCAGCCGCAGGCGTAGACGTCTTCAAGGCCTGGGTTGAAGAGAACAAATGGATGCCGCCTGGTGTTCAGACCTGGGGTTTCGTCGAGAATCTTGCTGCCTTCCAGCAGGGCGATACGGCCATGACCATCTCCTGGCCGCCCTATGGCCGGTGGGCAGCGGGCTATGGTACGGAGACGGAGGCCCTGTCCTGGGTGCCGAAATCCACCATTGCCGGAAAAGTCGGCTATGCGCTGAACCCTGGTGGAACACCCGAGCTTGCAGCGGGCTACGCGCTGTCAATCTCGGCCAGTTCCAAGAACAAGGAAGCCGCCTACCTGTTCATTCAGTGGATGAACTCGGAAGAAATCAGCGGCAAACGTGTGCAGCTGCCCTACGCCCTGCGTGACCCATTCCGTGAATCGCACTTTGTGTCGGAAGAGTACAAGGCGCTTTGGCCGGATGCACCCGAATATCTTGAGGCGCTTCAGGCTGGTGCAAATGCCGGTCTGCTCGACCTGCCCGTCATTCAGACAGATCGCTACGGCGAAGCGCTGCGCCAGGGTATTACACGCCTTTGGGCGGGCGAAGAACCGCAAGCGATCCTTGACGATGTTGCAGCCGCTTGGGATACCATCACCGGCAAGATCGGTGTTGAGAAGCAAAAGGCAGCCTACGCCGAATGGGCCGCCAAACCCAACGCTTATCCCTGAGGTAAGCTGAATAAGAACGGAAGCTGGCCTCTGTCTCGGACGGAAAGCCAGCTTCCTCGATCTCAAGCATGTGAGACGAAGGGCAGACAAGACCAAACATGGCACGGGCAAATAACGCAGCGATAGGCTCTGCATCGGCGATGTCGCGCCTTGGGGCTACAATCGATCGCCGCTTCAAATATTACATGATCTTCCCGGCCGTGCTTGTCATATTGCTGATCGGGCTGTTTCCGGCGATCTATGCATTGATCACCAGCACGCAGGGCATCACGATGATGGACGAGGATACCTCGTTCTACGGTCTGATGAACTACAAGGCGCTGATGGGAGACTTGCGGTTTTGGCAGTCGCTTTTGCATACGATGATTTTCGTTGTCATCGCCCTGCCGGCCGAACTTATACTCGGCCTTGCAATGGCCTATCTGTTTCTTGAGCGAATGCCGGGACGACAGGTTTTCGTGTCTTTGCTCGTGCTGCCGGTTGTCATGTCACCAATCATTGCGGGCGCCACGTGGCGCTTGTTGTTTGACAACCGCTATGGACCGGTCAATCAGGTTCTGAGCTGGTTTACCGAGGAACCGGTGGTCATCCTTTGGACGGTCGATAACAATTATGTCTATCCGGCGATCCTCATCGCCGAAATCTGGCAATGGACGCCATTCATGTTCCTGCTGCTGCTGGCTGCGCTGTCCAATGTGGACAAGAGCCAGATGGAAGCTGCCGAACTGGACGGCGCAAGTTTTGCGCGCAAGTTCCGCTCGATTGTACTGCCTGCGATCTGGCCGGTTCTGGCCATTGCCGTGCTGATCCGCGGTCTTGATCTGTTCAGGCTTTTCGATGTGGTCTGGGCGCTGACACGCGGCGGACCGGGAACGGCCACGGAAACCATCTCCATGTATGCCTACATCCTCGGTTTTCGGCTCTTTGAAACCAGCCTGACGTCAGCTTTGGCCTTCGTGGTCATCTTCTTTCTGGCGGTCAGCGTCACCCTGATCCTGCGCCGCATGGAGATTGACCGATGAGAGCCGACAAAGGAACCGGACTTGCGATCCGCTATGTGGTGGCCATTGCCATTACGCTGATTTTTCTGTTTCCGATCTACTGGCTGGCGATTATTTCGTTCAAGACCCCGAATGAGATTTTTGCCTTTCCACCGGTCTGGTGGCCCGAGGCCATACAGTTCGCCAATTACCGTGTCCTGTTCAAGGACGGCGACGTGGATGCGATCTGGAACAGTCTGGTCATTGCCGGAGTTTCCACCACAGTGGCCATGTTCTTTGGAACGATGTGCGCCTATTCAATCGCGCGGTTTCGCACGGGCGGCAATTTTCTGGGTGAGTGGATCATCTCCAACCGCATGATCCCGCCGATCGCCATCGTCTTCCCGATTTTCCTGCTCTATGTGAGACTTGGTTGGGTTGATACCTATATTGGCCTGATCCTGCTCTATACGGCGTTCAACCTGCCTTACGTCATCTGGATGATGCGCGGATACATTCTGGACATTCCCATCGAACTGGAAGAGTCAGCCCTTGTGGACGGCTGTTCGCGCTGGCGGGTTTTCGTAAAGGTCGTATTGCCCATGGCGCGCGGTGGCATATTCGCAACCGCGGTGTTTACCTTCATCTTCGCCTGGAACGAATTCATCTTTGCACTTGTGCTGACACGCTCCAATGTGACGACATTTCCGGTGCAGGTCACACACTACTTTGGTGTGGACTCCACCTTCTGGGCGAAGATCTCGGCCATGAGCATGCTGGGCATGGTGCCGATATTCATAGTTGTGGCGGCAATGCAGAAATTCATCGTGCGGGGCATTTCGCTCGGCGCAGTCAAAGGATAACGGGGGCAACATGGCGCAATTGTCGATCAAGGGTCTGAGGAAGCTTTACGGCAGAGTCGAGGCGCTCAAAGGCATCAATCTCGAAATTCCGGATGGCGAATTCTGCGTCTTTGTCGGCCCGTCCGGCTGCGGAAAGTCGACTTTGCTGCGCACCATTGCCGGTCTTGAAGATATCAACGACGGCGCAATCGAGATTGATGGCGAAGTGGTCAACGATCTGCGCCCGCGCGACCGCAATATCGCCATGGTGTTCCAGAACTATGCGCTCTATCCCTATCTGAACGTATATGAGAACATTGCTTTCGGCCTGCGGTCTCGAAAAGCGCCCGCTGCGGAAATCAGCAAACGGGTGTCCGAAGCCGCGGAAATGCTTGGGATCGAAGCGCTGCTGGACCGGATGCCACGCCAATTGTCCGGCGGCCAAAGGCAGCGTGTGGCAATCGGCCGTGCCGTCGTTCGCGATGCAAGGCTGTTCCTTTTTGACGAGCCATTATCCAATCTGGACGCGCAGCTGCGTGATGGCATGCGGGCCGAGATCAAACGCCTGCATCAGGATATGGGAAAGACCATGGTCTATGTCACCCACGATCAGATCGAGGCAATGACACTGGCTGACCGGATCGTGCTGATGCGCGACGGAATTATTGAACAACAGGGTGCACCGCTGGATCTGTTTGAACGGCCCACCAACAGGTTTGTCGCCGGGTTCCTCGGCTCTCCGCAAATGAATTTTGTCACGACGAGGATCGTAAAGGACGACGGTGCGCTGGTCCTGCAATTCGATGATGGCCGCAAACTGACCTTTGATGAATCGCGTCATGCCGCACTGAATGACTGGATCGGACGTGATGTCATTCTGGGCGTGCGTCCCGAGCACATCACACGGGCCATGGGAGAGGCTACACAGGCGGCAAGCGGCGGCGCAGTGCTGCCGGTTGTCATCGAATTGGTCGAGCCAACAGGAACGCGGACTTATGTGCAGTTCCGGCTGGGGCCTACGGCTGTCACAGCAGAATTGCCGTCGCATGTGGTGGACCGGCCAGGAACAACGATTGATCTTCTGGTGGATATGAACCGTGTCATGCTGTTCGATCCGGAAACAGAAAATGTGATTGCCTGAAGGCGGCAGGACAGGGACTTGTTTGGCTTTGATGGTGAGGGTCTATGCCTATAGGGCGAAGCTTTCGCACGAAACGGGGCGGATCAGTACGGGTCCCGATGCAGCATTCTTCCGGCCATTGCGTTCAATGCCTTTATCAGGGGAATAGTCCATGTCGAACAAATCAATCCGCGTTACCTACAGGCTTGAAACCCCGGGCAGCGTCGAGGCGCTGGCGGCAAAAATAGCGTCGGACCAATCCACCGGCACATTCACCGAACTGCCGGGGGAGACCGCCGAGGTCCAGGCGCGCTGTGCCGCCAGGGTCGAGCAAATCACACCTCTGCCAGATGCGCAGACACCGTCTTTTCCTGATCCTGCCGGCCATGGTCCCTACAATCGCGCTGACGTCGTCATTGCCTACCCGCTGGAAGCCATTGGCACGGATATCGCCGCTCTCGTCACCATCACCATCGGCGGGGTATATGCGGTTCGTGGACTGACCGGCGTGCGGGTGATGGATATTGACCTGCCGTCCGAATGGGCCTGTCATCCCGGACCGCAGTTCGGCATAGAAGGATCACGCCGACTGATGGGGGTGCCGGACGGTCCGATGATTGCGTCAATCATCAAGCCTTCCCTGGGCCTGCTGCCGCAGGAGGCCGCCGCGGTGATCAAACAGCTCTGCGACGCGGGGGTCGACTTCATCAAGGATGATGAAAAACTGATGAGCCCCGGCTATTCACCGCTGGAGGAGCGGGTCAAGGCAATCATGCCGGTCATCAACAATCACCAGCAACGCACAGGCAAAAAGGTGATGTATGCCTTCGGTATCTCGTCCGCCGATCCGGATGTGATGATGCGTAACCATGACCTGGTGATGGAACACGGCGGAAATGCGGCCGTGATCAATATCAATTCGATCGGTTATGGCGCCATGTCGTTCCTGCGCAAGCGGTCGGGTCTGTGCCTGCATGCGCATCGCAACGGTTGGGACATCCTGACCCGCCACCCGGGGCTTGGGATGGAATTTCGCGCCTACCAGAAGATATGGCGTCTGCTTGGTGTCGACCAATTCCAGGTCAACGGTATCCGCGCCAAATACTGGGAACCTGACGACAGTTTCGTGCGCTCATTTGGTGATGTGATGACGCCGATTTTTTCCCAGGACGACCGTGCCTTGCCCGTTGTCTGTTCGGGGCAATGGGGCGGGCAGGCGGTCGAAACCTATGAACGCACGGGACGCACGCTGGACCTGATGTATCTGGGCGGCGGCGGCATTCACGGCCACCCGATGGGGGCAGCCAGCGGCGTTGCGGCCATCCGTCAGGCATGGGATGCGGCGCGTGATGGTGTTGGTCTGGAAGCCAAGGCCATGGACCATCCAGAGCTTGCCGCAGCCTTGGCCAAGTGGCAGAATTAGACAGGCCTGACCATGGCCAGTGCAAAACACCAAAGGTCGTCTGTCCATGTCCAAAAAGCTGATCAACGATCCCGATGATCTGATTGCCGAATTGATCGAAGGCATGGTCTCGGCGCATCCGGACCATCTCACTGTCGAAGGCGAAACCGGGCGTGCCATTGTGGCGCGCAACGGGCCACGCGATGGCAAGGTTGGCATCGTTGTCGGAGGCGGTTCGGGGCATGAACCGGCCTTTGCCGGCTATGTGGGCAAGGGACTTGCAGATGCCGCGCCGCTCGGCAATATCTTTGCCTCGCCTTCACCGGCGCAGATCATGGACGCCGGGTTTGCGGCGGATGGTGGGGCAGGGGTTTTGTTCCTCTATGGCAATTACACCGGAGACGTGATGAATTTTGGCATGGCCGAAGAAGCCATGGCCAAACAGGGTGTCGTTGCGCGTTCATTCGTCACGACGGATGATGTCGCGTCAGCGCCCCGGGACAAGATCGACGAACGGCGTGGCATTGCCGGCAATTTCTTTGTGTTCAAGGTTGCCGGTGCAGCGGCTGATATGGGCGCCTCCCTGGAGGCTGTTGAAGCAGCCGCCAAACGCGCCAATGATGCGACCCGGACGATGGGCGTCGCGCTGTCTGCCTGTTCCATGCCGCAGACCGGCAAGGCCAATTTTGAAATACCGGATGGCGAGATGGAAATCGGCATGGGCATTCATGGAGAACCAGGTATCGCCCGTGTTCCTGCCGAGACTGCCGATGCTGTCACCGACCGCCTGCTGCATCCCATTCTGGGCGAGTTGACTCTGAACCCGGGTGACAGGGTTGCGGTGCTGGTCAACGGACTGGGTTCGACAACCCTGCTCGAACTCTATCTGTTGCATCGGCGTGTGGCCGAGGTTCTCAAGGCGCGGCAGATCGACATTCACCACTCATGGGTCGGGGAATATTGTACATCGCTGGAAATGGGCGGGGCCTCCGTATCGCTTATGAAGCTTGAGGACGACCTCATCAATTGGCTGGAGCATCCCTGCGATACGCCTGCTCTCAGGGTCGGCGCGGAAAAGGCGGCGAGCGGCGAGACCGCTAACCGTACGCAGCGCACCCGCAAACAGGTGGACCGGGAGAGCAAAGTATCCAAGCATGATCTGATTGCTACGGGCACGATCACCCCCAAGGTTTTTCGCCGGATGATGGCGGCCTCCGCGCAGGCGATTTTTACCCAGCGCGACCATCTGTGCAAACTTGATGGCGCTGTCGGCGATGGCGATCATGGCGTAACCATGGAAATCGGCTGGAAAGCGGCCTTGAGCGCCCTTGATCAATCTGCGGATAAGGCCACGATTTCAGAGCTGTGTAATGTTATGGCGCAGGCGTTTCTTGATGCTGTCGGTGCCTCGGCGGGACCACTTTATGCAACGGCGTTTTCGACTGCAGGCGTCGCCGTGTCCGATCGGCTCAATCTGGATGCCGCCGCCACAGTCGCATGGCTTGCCGGCATGACGGAAGGCATTGCCTCTCGCGGCGGCGCGACGGCCGGCGAAAAGACCATGATCGATGCATGGGCACCCGCTGTCTTGGACGCGTCACGGGCATTGGAACAGGGCGCTTCGGTCGCTTCATGCATGATGGCTGCAGCCGAAGGCGCGGCGCGCGGCGCTGAGGCGACCATACAGATGCAAAGCAATCGTGGTCGATCAAAGAAGCTTGGCAGTCGCTCAATTGGCCACAGGGATCCCGGCGCCGCCTCAGCGGCAATCATGATTGCCGCCTGGGCGCAGGCATTGCGCGACGCGTGAGCGCCTCTGCGGCGTCACCTCACGCTTTGTGATATTTCGCATCGACCGCACTGATCGCATCGACATTGCCGGCGGAGGGGCCATTGGGATCAAACGTGCTGGTCAGAAAGGCCTCGGCGATGGTCTTGGCCAGTTCGGCCCCGACGACGCGTGCGCCCATTGTGATGATCTGCGCATTGTTGGATGTGGCCGCCTTGCCGGCCGAATAGGTATCGTGGCACTGGGCAGCGCGGATGCCTGGCACCTTGTTGGCCGACAGGCAGACGCCGATGCCTGTGCCGCAAATCAGTATTGCGCGATCATAGGTGCCTGCGACGACATCCGAGGCGACGCGGTCCGCAAGCGTGGCATAGAATGCATCGGGGCCGGCCTCCGTCCGTGATACCTCGGAGACGTCATATTTGGCGGACAGATGGGTGGCGAGAATTTTGGCGAGATCTTCGCCGGCACTGTCGCCTGCAACTGCAATTTTCATGGGTCGTGTCCTTGTTTGAGTGTTGAGTTCAGAGGATTGCTGCGCATTTGTTCAGGATGTCGACATAGCCTTCAACCTTCCAGGCCGAGCGCCCGATGAAGAGGCCATCGATATGCGGGCACTGGATGAGTTCTTCGCAATTTTGCGGATTGACTGAGCCGCCATAGAGACAAGGCACCTTGCGGTTCAGCACAGACTGCGCCACAGCGATAATCTCAGCCTGGCGGGCATTCGCATAATCAGACGTCGCCGGAATCCCATTGTCGCCAATGGCCCAGACGGGTTCATAGGCCAGCAGGATCGGCGCAGATTTCTGTCTTTGTGAAAGTCTGCTGAGAGCCGCGCGCACCTGCGTCTCCAGCACTGCGCGGGCGCGGCCTGCTTCGCGTTCGGCCAGCGTCTCGCCTATGCAGATCAGCGGCACCAATGCGTGACGCACCGCAGCTTCTGTCTTGAGGCCCACGGTCGCATCGGTTTCACCAAAATGTGCACGGCGTTCCGAATGCCCCAGTTCGACAATGTCGGCGCCGCAGTCCTTGACCATCAGCGGTGAGACTTCACCCGTCCAGGCGCCGTCCTCCGCCCAATGCATGTTCTGAACACCCACCTTGACCGATGTTTCGGCCAGGATCTGTTTGACCTGGCGCACATTGGTGAAGGACGGAATCACAAAACGCTGGATGCGCGGATCACGCTCGTGGTCGGATGTCGCCAAGGCCCGCGCAAAGGTCTCGGCTTCGGCCAGCACCTTGTTCATCTTCCAACTGGTTCCGATCCAGAATTGTGGTTTTGTCACGTTGCTTTACCCTCTTTTGGCGTGGCGATCGTCAGGCTCAACCCCGCCTGGGTCAGAGCCTCCACGCTGGCTGGATCCGGCACCGCATCTGTAATCACCACATCGAACTCCGACAGATCTGCCAATCTGTGCAGGGCAGTGCGGCCGAACCTGCTGTGAATGACCAGCAGGCAGGTCCTGGCGCCGGCTTTCATCATCGCATGTTTCGCCCCAACGACGGATTCATCCATGTGGAAAACGTCGGTGCCGGCGATTGCCGGAGCTGAAACGAAGGCAATGTCGGCGCGCAATGCGCTCAATGCGGCTTCTGTGACCATACCGAAGAAGCCGTTGAACTTGGCCGAATAGGTCCCGCCTGTCGCAATCAACACGATGCCGCTTTCGCCTTTCAGTGTGTCAATGACGGCAGCATTGTTGGTGATGACGGTCAACGGTCGTTTTTCAACGAGCCGCGCACCCAGGATCGCCGACATCGATCCATCATTGATCATCACGATCATACCCGGCTCGACAAGTGCCAGTGCGGTCTCGGCCATGACGGATTTTGCGGCGCGGTCCTGCTGCGCCCGGAAGCGAAAATCGCTTTCGAAACCGGTGCCCGCCTCAATAGTGCCGCCGCCGCGTATCTTGCGCATGACCCCTGCTGCCTCAAGGTCATCGAGATCGCGATGAATGGTCATTTTGGAAACCGCAAAGCGTCGCGTCAGATCGTCCAGTTCCACAGAGCCATTGGCAAAAAGAAGATCCATGATCCCTTGTTTTCGCTCGTCACGCTTCATGTCCGGCTCTCCGTTGAGACGCTTTTACACATTTTTCCGCCGCTCGGCCCTACAGAAAGTAACGCTATCTTGAAAAATAATAGCAAAAATTACGTTATTTTGTTATTCTTTAAGGTGTAATTTCACTGGAATCAAATTCTTGGAACCAAAAATATTCGAGGGAAAAATGTTCAACTTCTGCTGGGTTGACATACAAACGACACCGAGGACAGGGGCAGTTCAGCTTGCTGGTATGATGATTAATTAAGTTTGTAAACGACGTTTCCTGTCCGTTGCATTTTGTGGAAATGGTCGTCGTGCGCGAAAGGCATGACCTGCACCCGGGCGATGACATTTGCTTTACACCTGACGCGAGCCAGGCGCATTTGTTTGACAGAGAAAACGGCGAGCGGATTTAGAGGCGATTGCAGAACCCGGATCTCTGTCGGCCTGGGGCAGGGAAAGACACAGGCGGTGCCTTCCAATGTGTCTTGATCGCGCTTCAGAGAGATTTCAAGAGGGAAAGACCGGGGGCAAGGTCAACGGCTCTGCCAAAGACTGAAATGCCACCCGGCACCGCTTCTAAACAAGATCAATATTGTCTGGATAGCCCGGATCATTGATCTTTTCGAAATGCGCACCGGTCGGAATGTACTTGGGCTCCGTCAGCCCTCCAGGTGCTCCCCAGGCCATGCCCGTGCAGCGTTTCGCTTTCATGTCATAGACAAACACCGCTGCCAGATCGATCAGAATCTCTCGCCATGTGACAATATAGACGTCGTCTTTGACCTTGAAATAGCTGACTTCGTCGGTTCCGCAATCACCTTTTCGCATGCCCTTGAGGCACTGGTAGGAGTACCATTTCGAATTGAGGTAAATGTGTTCGTAGATCGTGTCCTCGCTGTAATGATAGAGGGCTCGGGTGCCGATCAAATCGCGGGTTGGCAACACCGGACTTCCCCCCATTGGCCCGTCTTCCAACGTCGCGCAGGTGAAACGTTGGCTGACCCGTGTCTTGCGTTCAAATTGCGCCTTCAGATCGGTCAGCTTGGAGGCCGAAAAGAACCCTTGCCCGGTTCCGGTGTCGTAAATCAGGTTCATCGCCTCCAACTGCTCTGAAGGCAACATCAAGGTGATGAGCAAAACGCCCGGTGCCGCATCGACCACGTCGACCGGGCATGCCCCACTGTCCGGCAGAGCAATGCCCGGCAAGCCGGTCCAGGACACCTGCCCATCGCCCTTAAATTGCAATTGGGTGGTTTCACCGTTTTCAAGGATGAAGGTCAGCGTTTCCCCGGAGAGGCGCGTTGTGCTCTTTTGCCGGTTCACAGACAGTCCGCTGGCGACGGAATTCGAAGAGGGGCCGGCCTTCGGCTCCGCGTTTTTCGTGGGCTGGGTCGGTGGAGACCCGTATGTCTCACCGACAAGTTCCTCTGATAAAGTCCATACGTCTTGCGCATGGGCTTCGTCTGTCACCCAGGGGATGACGCCGTTGGGCAGGCGTGGGTCGGGGTTGACTTCGGAGAAGCCGCAATCTTCCAGAAAATCGCCGCCCTTGCCTTCAAGAACCGGATGAACCAACCCCCAAACAAGTGTCGCCGCGCCGCATGCCGCTGTCTTTCTTGGCAAATTGCTCACCGTCGGCTGGCGTTCTCTGAGTGGCACGAACAATTCGGGATTGAGGTGATGGTGAAGGTTTGTATCAAGGATAACCCCGGGAGCAACGGCAAAAGCGCGAATGCCATCGGCGGCGTGACGTCGGTCAAATCCCAGCGCGAAGAGTGCATTGGCTGATTTTGACTGCCCGTAGGCGTCCCAACGATCATAAGGCCGGACAAGGAAATTGGGGTCGTTCATATCCACGTCGGCAAGCCGGTGTGCACCAGAACTGACCATGACGACCCGTGATCCCTTGCGCGCCATCAGCAATGGAACAAGTTCATTGACGAGCACAAAATGCCCCAGGTGATTGGTGCCAAATTGCAGCTCGAAACCATCCTCGGTACGGCCGGAATCTGTCGCCATGATACCGGCATTGCCCAAAATGCCGTCCAGACCATCATAGTTTGCAAGAATATCCCCACAAAATGCGCGAACACTCTTCAAAGATGCAAGATCGACCAGATGCAGGTCAAGCTTTGCCTCGGGAACAGCTTTGCGCACGGAAGCCACAGCCTCTTCACCCCTGTCACGGGAGCGAACCGCCATAATGATCCTGGCTCCGCGTGAAGCAAGTGCACGGGTGCACTCAAGCCCAAGGCCTGAAGATGCCCCGGTTATCACATATTGCTTGCCCTCGAGATCAAGGTCTCTGACCACTTCGTCTACGGTCGTATCGGCATTGAAAGCGTATATTTTACTCATGGATCTCCACCCTGATTTATTGCTGGAATATCTGACGTGTGGTCGATTGGGTTAGTGTTGTTGCCAGGGCAAAAGAGCCCTGCGCAAAAGGGAAAGCAGCGCGTTGTTGAAAAAACCGACAGCCCCCAACAACACGACGCCCGTGAACAAATCGACACTGCGGAAGGAACGGGCAGCGAGAATAATGGTTGTTCCCAAACCTTGCTGCGCCATCACGATTTCCCCGATCACAGTGATGATGAGGCAAGCCGTCAGGGAAAGACGCATGCCGGACAGAATGTCTGGCATTGCCGACGGCAGTCCGAATTTCAGTGCGAATGAAAACCGGGAAATTCCATAAATTGCGGCGACTTCCTTGAGCCGGGGCTCGATGTAATTGAAGCCGTCAATGGTGGCGAGCAGCACCGGCCAGATTGGCGCCGAAGGCGATCACGGCCAGAAGCATACTCGGTTCCAGACCATACAATGCGATGCCGATGGGCAGCAGGGTTGAGGCAGGCAATGGACGCAAAAGTTCGAGCGTTGGTGTCAGCCAGGCCTTTGCGCTGGCCGACAGGCCTATCAATGTTCCAAGAAAGACACCGGCGACTGAAGCCAGAACCCATCCGTAAAACATCCGCAGCATTGTCGCACCGGTCAAGGCGAGAAGGTTTCCCTCAAGCAATCCGTGCCAAAGGTTCGAAAAGACGTCGATGGGAGGCGGAAGGAATATCTTTTTGACCATTCCCAGGTCGGTCACAAGCGCCCAAAGTCCAAATATGGCCAGTGCGAACAACAGGGAACCGAAATGCCAAAGCAAAGAATCGTATTTGAAGTTTTTCACCGGTGCACCTCAATACCCATGGCGCCAAAAATACGTTGCTGAAGCAGCAGCAAGCCTGCATTGATGACCCAGCCAAGGACTGCGAGCCACACCACATAGGCATACATAAATGGCGGACGCAGCTCCATTTGCGAGAGCATCATCGCGTGTCCGAGACCAAATGGATTGACTGCAATCTCCGTGGTGATCGCTACGATGAACGCGATCCCGATTGTCAACCGTAGAGCGGTAAGGACGCGCGGCAATATCGCCGGGATGACGATCGAAACAACGCGCTTGATGTGCGACAATTGCAGGATCCTCGATACTTCGATCAGCTGTTTGTCGACGGCGTCAACAGCGGCATGCGTCAAGAGCAGCATTGGCCAAAAGCATGTGAATGCAATGATTGCAGCTTCCATTCGCACGCCAAATCCATAAATCAGCAAGGCGATTGGAATGATGGCGACCGGCGGAATCGGTCGAAACAATTCGATGGCGAGGCTGGCGATACGGGACGCCGAACGCGACAACCCGAGAAAAATTCCAAGGATCGCGCCAATGGTCCCACCGATGCCAAGACCCAACAGGATCGCCGCAATTGTCTCCCAGGTACGCACAAACACTTCGCCGCTTGCGATGACTTCAGTCAGCGCTTTCGCAATGTCGCTCGGAAGTGCAATGCCGTGACTTTCGATACCGGATGTGCGTATGCCGAACTCTGCCACGCCCAACAATATGAACGGCAGCAGCCATCCCCTATATTGCCAAGCGTTCATGGATGGGCACTCCGCTCCATATGTTCAAACAACACGTGACGAAGCCGCAGGAACTCGGGGGCCTCCCGGCTCGAGAGCTGATTGCGGGGTCGATCCAGATTCACGTCGATGATCTCGGCTACCCTGCCGGGGTTGGCATCAAGCTGTACAACCCGGTCGCCAAGATAGATGGCCTCATCGATGTCATGGGTCACGAACATGACGGTTGTGCCTGTGCCGGCGACGATCGCGGATATTTCGTCCTGCAGACTCTGCCGCGTCATGGCGTCAAGTGCACCAAAGGGTTCGTCCATGAGCAGGATGCCGGGTTTCTGTGCGAGGCATCGCGCGATCTGAACCCGTTGCTGCATTCTGCCGGAAAGCTGGGCGGGGTATTTGTCGCCATGCCCTTTGAGCCCAACCCGTTCCAGCAGGGAAGCAATTTCATCGGCGCGCTCTGCCTTTGGCATGCCGCCCGCTTCCAGCGCGAGGGCAACATTTCCCGAAGCGGTTCTCCATGGCAGCAGCGCGCGGCCATAGTCTTGAAAGACCACTGCAACATCGCGTTCAGGCCCTGAAACAGGCTTGCCAAATCGGCGAACCTCGCCCTTGTCAGCTAAAGCCAGACCGATCACCATTCTCAGAAGCGTCGTTTTCCCACACCCTGACGGACCCACGACGCATACAAATTCACCCTTCGTGATATCGAAGGAGATCCCATCAATAATCTGACGATTTGCAATCGATAAACCAACCCGGTCAAAACTGATCGCCGGTGTATTGGAGGTCTTCATTTACTCTTCACCATCATTTTGGGAACGCTTCTGCATAATGTTGCATCGTCAAAAGTGACAGCAAACACGCAGACGTCATTGTGTTCGGTTAATTGCTCTTGCCCGCCGCAGCCTGTCAGTGCGTGGCCGCAATTCGGGGCGGGAAGATGCCGGTCCCTTCCAGGGCCCGGCACACCTGATTACTGCTTCTTTCAGTCGAGGAAAAGCGTTTCCGTCGGCTTGAACTCGCGAAGCATGTCCTGTTTGACCATCATTTCGACCCAAAGCTGAATTTGTTCGGGCGACACTTCGGTATCGAGGACACTGATGGATAGTTTTGAAAGAATTTCAGGCGGCATTTTCACGAAATGGCTGAAAACCTCAAGTGAACCCTTCAGGTCACTTTTTTGGTAGGTGAGTGCCTGATTCATCGCGGCCTTGAATGCGGCGACTGTATCGCGATTTGCATCTGCCCATTCGCGGGTGCTTGCATAAAGGAACGGTGGCAATCGATCCGGCAGATCGGCAGCGATATAGAATGTCTTGTCACCCACGCCTGGTGCCTGAGCTCCACGTAAAAACGGTGAGGTTGTTACAACGGCATCGACAGTTCCCGCCTTCAACAGATCTGGCTGCTGAGGAAATGGGCTTTCGACAAATGTGATCTTGGTCCAGTCGACACCATTGAGCCGGAACCATTCCCGGGACATGATATGAAAGAAGTCGCCGATTTGTGAAACGGCCACTTTGTGTCCGACAAAATCGGCCGGCGTCTCAATGCCTGAACCGGCGCGTGTCACAATGCCGTAGTTCTGGTCCTTCACGGATGCGATTGCACCACCGGACGAAACAACCAGATCAAGGCCGCTGTCGGTCGCCTGGATAAGGCTGGGTGTCCCGAGGGCTGCAAATTGAAGTGACCCGGACTGCAGGGCTGCGGTCCTGCCGCCGTGCGTTATCTGGAGTTCAGCCTCTATGCCATGCTCCTTGAAGTAACCCTTTTCTATGGCAATCATGGGCAGGACGAACTCAGGCACCGGCGGCACACCAATGATGATTTTCGTTTGGGCTTGAGCTGAATTGAATGATGTTGCGATGATAAGGCCAGCGAGCAACGCAGCCTTCCGGATTAGATTATTCGACATTTCTACTCCTCCTCAGTGGAAGCGAAAAACTACCAATCAACGCCTGGCCATACAATTCAGCAAGATTGTTGAGACAATTCGACAAAATTGATGAACCAGGCAGAATTGGCCGCTTCAACCACTGGAAGGTTTCAACTTGTCGTTTTCCATAGAGCTGCGCCCCATGAGGTGGACAGCAAGCTCTGTCCGATTGCGTGAACCCAGCTTGTTGAAGACATTGCCCAAATGAGTCCTGACCGTTGGGAACGACACGCCAAGCTTGCGCGCCACTTCCTTATCGGAGTAGCCAGCTGCCACCAATTCGGCCACTGCAGCCTCCCGCGCCGATAGTCCTTTGAGTGCCTCGGCGTGAATTTTTGTGCGATTTGCGTTGATGGCGGTTGAAAGGCGCATATAGGCGCGCGCAAAAGCGGGCTCGATCAAATCGAGCAAATGCTTGTCCTGGCTTGTGAAATCCGATGTGCCTTCACTGCGCCAGATACGCATATCACTCAAATAACGCCCCTGGTGAAACAGCGCCATCTGAATGCCGAATTTGTGATGATCCGGGCCAAGGAGATCACTGTAAATTTCTGTTTTATGAAGGTCGGCATTGGAAATGATGTCTGAAATTCGAACGGCGCCTGTCCGCCCCCATAACTGGGACATGCGGGAGGAATGGCGATATTGATGGTAGGAAAGATATCGGTCGGTATGGCCTTCGCGCAGGTTGATGCCAACCCCACCCTCAAACCGCCCGATGGAGGGATCCCAGGCATAGGACGAGCACATATCAGCATCGACCAGGTCGAGGACGGCAGTGGCAACATGACGCCTCAACTCGGTCGCACTGGCGTGTGCTTCAGCCAGAACTTCCACAACATGTGACAGTGCCCTGCTCTTCTTTGCAGTCAGTAACACGTTTGCCTCCCAATCAGCTTCTTCGCAACCCAATTTCCATTCTTGATGCATGGTTCAGGCTTTATACCTGTTCGAATGTCGTTGGTCGATATTTCAGAGGCGTACCTGTTACCACATCGGATTGGTGCACGGATGAAAATCATGAATTGCCGGGAGATTCGATCAGACTTCGGCGCGTCTCAACACACCGCTGAAGCCCACGCAAAAGGTATTGAATAGGCTATCGTGGCTCTCGAAATCACCCTTTCAGCGCTCTTTGCATCAATTCTTGATCGCAAATCGACAGGCCCACCCGAAAACGCCTTCATCGCGCATTGAGAGACAGCCTATAGTCACTGCACACAAATTTCAGGCTGATCACTGCTTTGGAGAAGGGCGATTTCGCCGGTTTTAATAGGCCGGTGTTGCCTTGGGAAAATACTTGACAGAGCCTGATTTGAACCACTGTCCGTCCAGGGGCCGGTCTGCTCAAACCGATAAAAATATTTTATCGCTACGATTTTTATTCCGAAATAGACAAGAGGCTTGGAAAGGTAGAGCGTTAAGAAAATGGCTACGGAGAAGCATGATGACTGAAAAAAAGCTCTATCTGGAATTTGTTGAAGCGGGAGTTCGGGGCACCGTTACTCTTTACTGGGAACATGCTCCAAAAACCTGTGAGGCGATTTGGGGGGCACTTGAAAAGCCGATCCAATGGTCTTCCACCCACGCCATTTTTTCCGGACCGGAAATCATGATGGGTCTGCCGGAAGAAGCGCGCAATTTTGATCCATTGGCTTTGCCACCGGAAAACCAGACAGTCCTGCCGGAAGCCGGCGAACTCCTGTGGTTCTACCAGCCGAAAAATTTCTTCAAGATTGACCCGAGTGAATTTTGGGAAATTGGCATGTTCTATGATGTGGGTGGCCGAACCTTTGGCCCCACCGGCTGGATTCCATGTACCTATTTTGGGCGCATGACCGAAAATCTGGATGCCGTCGCTGACCAGTGCCGGTTGATCCGCACTGAGGGCGCAAAGCTCGTTGAACTCGGACGTCTCGACTAACCAAGCCACACTAGAAACGGAAGGAACTTCTAATGAAACTGGATTTTGCAAAAATGTTTCTCGGCGTTTCAGCGCTTTCGCTCATGGCGAGTGCTGCTGTTGCTCAGGAAAAGACACTGACCATCAACTCGTTCGGCGGCGCCTATGAAGAAGCGCACCGGGCTTGCATCATCACGCCTTTCGAACAGGAAACCGGCGCCAAGGTTGAAATCGTAACGGCCTATTCCGCCGATGCCTTCGCACAGGTACGTGCTCAAAAGGATGCGCCCCAGTTTGATATCATTCACTTCTCGGGCGGCCAGGAAATTGTTGCAGCGAGCGAAGGGCTTCTGGCACCGATTGATGCGGCAAAGGTTCCAAATCTGGCCAATGTCTATGATTTTGCCAAGGCCAATGTTGCCAAGGGTGAAGGGCCTGCCTACTCGATTGCTGCGATCGGCATGATCTACAACACGGAAAAGGCGCCATCGGCTCCGACCAAATGGACTGACATCATGGACCCGGCATTTGCCGAGCATCTGGTGCTGACCGATATTTCCAATGGTTATGGCATGCTGGGTTTCCTGATGATCAATCAGGTGAATGGCGGGACACTGGAAGACATCCAGCCTGGTCTTGACGCGGTGACAAAGCTGCTTGAAGCCGGCGCGATCATCGTGTCGAAATCACCCGAAATCCAGCAGGAATTCGCCCAGAACGATGCCTGGCTTGCGCCTTATGCATCCGACTATGGCTATACGTTGCGCAAGGCCGGATTGCCCGCAGGATTTGTCCAGGGTGAAGAAGGCACACCCGCAAGCCTGATCACGGTCAACATGGTTGCCAATCGGCCAAATGAAGACCTGGCGCTGAAGTTTATCGATATATCCGTCTCTCCTGAAGCGCAGCAATGTTTTGCTGATGCGCTGCGCTATTCGCCAACCAATTCCAAGGCCGAACTGTCTGCAGAAGTTGCAGCAGACGTCGCCTATGGTGAAGATGGTGTTAAGGGTCTCTTGCGTTTCGACCCGATTGCCATCGAGGCCAATCGTGCTGCCTGGGTTGAAGCCTGGAACAAGACGATTGCCCGTTAAGGCGCAAATCTGGATATGATCTGCTTTTAACCAACGCAAAGGACCGGACATGACCGACAGGCTTGAAAATATGGCTTTGGTTATGCCCGGTCTTTTATTGCTGGGGCTGGCTTTCATTCTGCCGGTCCTGCAAATGCTGGTGCTCAGTGTTTCCGGGCCGGATGGATTCACCCTTGAGCATTTTACCCGTTTTCTCAGTGACAGCTATTATCTGGGCATTCTGTGGCGCACGGTCCGCCTTTCAGCCCTCATTACCCTGATCACGGCGCTGATTGGTTTCCCGCTGGCCTACATCATGGCAAAGTCGGGCCCGCGCCTGCGGCTCTGGTTGACCCTCATTGTTATCTTGCCGCTGATGACCAGTGTCGTCATCCGTACATTCGGCTGGATCGTTCTGTTGGGACGCTCTGGCATGATCCCATCAATGTTGCGGGATCTGGGGCTGGTGGGGCGCAGTTTTTCCATCATTCAGACAGAAAGCGCCATTGTTATCGGCATGGTGCAGGTCCTGCTGCCGTTCATGACACTATCGGTTCTGGGCGTGGTGATGTCGATTGACGGGCGGCTTGAAGAGGCTGCACGCACCATGGGATGCAGCTTCATGAAAACCATCCGCACAGTGGTCTTGCCCTTGAGCCTGCCGGGCATTGTTGCCGGTGGCCTTTTGGTCTTCACGCTCTCTGCCAGTTCCTTTGTCACGCCCAGCCTGCTGGGTGGCAGTCGCATTCAGGTTTTGGCCGGGTCGATTTACAATGCGGTGACCCAGACGCTGGAATGGGAATTCGCGGCGGCTCAAGCCGTCATCCTCTTTGTCGGTGTGGCGCTGGTTCTGGTGCCCTATCTCAGCGTGGCGGGGCGACGCAATGGTTAGTGGTACGCCCATCTGGGCCCGATATTTTGCGGTTATCTTCATCGTCTGCACCGCGCTGTTTCTGTTGGCGCCCCTGTTCGTCGTCATGGGTGTCTCGGTTTCTGAAAGCCAGTTCATCAGCTTTCCACCTCAGGGCTTCACCCTGCACTGGTACGAAAAAGTGCTGAGCTCCGACGCCTATGTAAGCGCCGCCTGGACCAGCCTGTGGATTGCACTGACGGTCACCATTGCCGCGTCACTGATCGGCGGGGCGGCCGCGATTGCGCTGAACCGACGCAGTCTGCCGGCCAGCGGGCTGATGTCTGCAGCCCTGCTGTCGCCGCTGGTGCTGCCCACCATCATCTATGCCATCGGCATGCTGCTGCTGTGGAGCGCCATTTTTGGTCCGATCTCGCCACTGGCGCTTGCCATCGGTCACACGGTGATTGCCTTGCCCTATGTGGTGCGCACCTGTCTGGCCGTTCTGGCTGATACGGATCCGTTTCTGGAGGAAGCTGCGCGCACGATGGGGGCAGGGCGCCTTCAGCGTCTGGCCTTTGTGGTTCTGCCGCAAATCAAGCCCGGTCTGCTGGCGGGCGGATTTTTTGCCTTCAATATCTCTTTTGATGAAGCTGTCCTTTCATTGTTTTTGCGCAAGCCCGGCCTGACGACCTTGCCGGTGCAGATATATGGACAGCTTGAGTTCAGCCCTGACCCATCCGTGGCTGCTGTCTCCACCATGATGATCGGGCTGACAATCGTGCTTTTGATCATCATCGACCGGACCCTCGGACTTGGAAAGATTGCGAGCGTTTAATGAGTGAAATCAATCTGAGTGACATACACAAGTCTTTTGGCAAAGTCGAAGTCATCCCCGGGGTGTCCTTCAGCGTCGAGCGTGGTGAATTCGTTTCGCTGCTGGGGCCGTCCGGCTGTGGCAAGACGACATTGCTGAGAATCGTCGCCGGGCTCGAGACCGTCAGCTCGGGGCGTGTGGACATTGCCGGAACGGATGTGACACATCTGCCGCCGGAAAAGCGCGACATAGCGATGATGTTCCAGTCCTATGCCCTGTTGCCGCATCTCAGCGTGGCCGAAAATGTGCGTTTCCCCCTGCGCATGCGTGGGATAGGCAGTCGCGACGAACAGAATGAACGCGTCAAAACTGCTCTGGATACCGTTCAACTCAGCCATCTCGGCGATCGCCGTGCGCGCCAGTTGTCTGGTGGCCAGCAGCAAAGGGTGGCACTGGCCCGGGCCATCGTTTCGCGCCCCAAAGTGCTGCTTCTCGATGAGCCGCTGTCCAATCTGGACGCACGCCTGCGCGAAGACATGCAGGTTGAACTCATCGAAATTCACAAGAACCTTGGATTGACCACCCTGTTCGTCACCCATGACCAGGAAGAAGCGCTCAGCCTTTCGGATCGGATCATCCTGATCAAGGGCGGCCGCATAGAGCAGGAGGGCACGCCTGCCCATATCTATGCACAACCATCAACATCCTTCGCCTCGCAGTTTCTCGGGTCGGCCAATATGCTGTCGGCCGTGGTGGAAGACACAGGCAGCGGGCCAATGGCCGTACTGGGCGATGGGCAGCGCTTGCCGCTGGCATTGGATGAGGCGGCACGCGGTGCCGTGTCATTGGCGTTGCGCCAGGAAGATCTGGTGCTCTCGGATGCCAGCAATGCCGATAATGGTGCCGGACTGAAAGCCAAAGTGCGTGCCCGGGTGTATCTGGGTGCACGCAATCGCTACGTGTTGGAGCTTGCCGGTGCCTCGCTGCGGATTCTGACGGGCAATGATCAACTCTTTGCCCGCGGGGATGATGTGAGCCTGACGATCGCCCCCGAACGCATCCGGGTGCTTGCACCCTGATAGCGCCAAATTGGCAGAGCCCCCGGGGCAAATGATTCCCTTTGATCAGAAAATGCGCTACGCTCACAAACGTCATTTGATGTTTGCCACCGATCGTAGCGTTGGCCGGGGCGAGGCCGTTGATCCTCGTTTTTCTGGGGAGTAGGTTTTGCGTGATCTGGATATGCGTACTTTTGTGCTGCTCGCACGTACCCGTCATTTCGGGCGCGCCGCAGAACAATTGAATACAACGCAGCCGGCGATTTCATCGCGCCTGACGACGCTCGAACAGGAACTTGGCTGCAAACTGATCCTGCGCGGCAATCGCGAGTTTCGCCTGACCCCTGACGGCGAAAGGGCGCTGGAGGCTTTTCAGGATATTCTGGCGACAATAGAGGGGCTGCGCAATGGTGGGCAGGACCCCCAGACGTTGATGCCCGAAGTCGTGCGTATCGGCGCGATTGATTCAATCGCCTCGACCTGGATGCCGCATCTCATTGAATCCCTGCACCGCATTGAGCCCAAGCTTCGGGTCGAGCTGACGGTTGACAGCACCGTGCGGCTTGTCTCCGAGATGGCGCGGGGCGAATTCGATCTGGTCTTCGGCCTTGACCCGGCTATTGGCGACGGGTTTCGCAGTTTCAATGTCTGTGTCTGGCAAATGATCTGGGCGGGTTCCCCGAAACTGATCGACAAGGACAGGACCTACAGTGTTGATGAGCTTGCTTCCATGCCGATCATCACCTTTCCCAAGGACACGCCGCCCTATCGGCAGATTGCGCCCTATTTCCAGAACGAGCGCATTCTGGCCTCCAAACTCACCAGTTCAAATTCCCTGTTTGCAATCATCAATCTGTTGATTGATGGTTTCGGTGTCAGCGCCATTCCCTCTGTCACGATCCAGCGCGAACTGGACCGCGGCCTTCTGCACCCGATGAAAATCGTCAAACCCTTTCCGCCGATGCCCATTATCGGCACCTATCAGTCGACCACCCATCAGGACATCATCAATATGGTGGCCGAACAGGCACGCACATGTGCCAACATGTTTTGCGAAAACACCGCCAATGGTGCGGCCTGGACGATTTGAGCAGGCTGCTGCAATGGCGCGGAGAATTCTGCTGGCTTGATTCATTTTGCAAAGGGGTTCCCTTGCGTCGGCCGGGCCGGTGGACAAGGCAATGCGCTGCAATCGTTCAACGCAAGCCGGTTTGGGTGCGCGCCTATATCAATGTGGTGACCAATACCAAGCGGCCAGGTATTGCTGGTTCACTCAATGCAAGTTCCAGCGGCGGGACAGGGCAAAGAGCGTTCGTATTTTTTGCCGTTACGCCGGCTTTTCTGCGTCGGATTCCGCGTGCGGGAGTTGGAAACCGGAATAGCTGACCAGATCCGCTACCGTCAGTTTTTCATTCCGCTTCTCGAAAACTTCTATGTATTCAATCATCGTGTTCGAGTGTTCGCGCATCATGCCTTCGGCTCGAACGGCATCGCCCCTCTGGATTGCCTCAAGAATGACCTTGTGTTGGGAATTGCCGATTTTCAGTCGAAACAGGCTGCGTTCAACACCGTCTTTCGTCGATAGAACCTGCCGGTCAAAAACCATCGAACCGACCTCGAGCATGGGTAAGTGGCTGATCCGCTGGCAGGTAAAGCCGACGAACTCGTTGCCGCACCCATCAAGCACTGTCTTGTGGATGATCGCGTTTTGCTGCTGCAGCCGCCGCAGTGAAGCATCACTCAGGTCGCCGAGCGCGATCAGGCGATCGATTTCGTCAATGGCCGCTTCCAGATTGGGGAGCAGGTTGTCGCGCCCTGGGGACTGAGCCATGAGGCGTGCGGCAAGACTTTCCAGGTGACCGCGCACCTGCACGGCCTTCATGATGTCGGCCACTGTGGGACTATTGACAAAATAGCCCCGGCCTTCATTGCGGCGTATCAAGCCCTCGTGCTCGAGCATGCGCAAGGCCAGGCGAACCGGTGTGCGCGATACACTATGGGTTTCGCACAACTGGGCCTCGGAAAGACGCTCAAACTCACCATAGGTCCCATTGATGATGTCGAGTCGGATGCGTGCGGCGAGTTCTGTATCAATAGATTCCATGGCGCCAATCAGTCCATATGGGATCCCAAAGTCAAGAAAAAATTCTGAAAAATCGCAAAAATCTAAAAAAACTCTTGATTTAGGATCCCATATGGGTGTTTCTTGTGCTCGAGCCGATGGGAATCGGACATGCAGGCCGCCGTGCGGGGGATTTGGGATCCCAAAACTGCGGACGACTGTTGAACCAATCTTGGGAGGATATGAAAATGGCAAAAGCGCGTTTTACTATGGTTCTGGCGCTTGCATCGGCGTTTGGAATTTTTGCGCAGACGGCAAACAGCGAAGAGCTGACCGTCGCAACATTTGTGCCGCCGCAGCACCACACCAATACAGTCATGTTCAAGTGGTTCGGTGAGGAACTGGAAAAGCGCTCCGGTGGCACGCTGACCATGAAGCTGTTTCCGGCCGGCCAACTTGGCGCCGGACCGGTGCAGCAATACAAGCGCGCGGTGGAAGGGGTTGCCGACATCACCTTCGGCGTCTCAGCCTATACGCCAGCGCTGTTTCCGAAATCGATGTTGGCAATATTGCCGGGGGCATCCGAAAATGCCGACGAATCCACCCGGCGCATCTGGGCAAGTTTCGACGAATTTCTGGCTGACGAATATGCCGACGTGAAGGTGCTGGCTGTCGGCACCGTCGCGGGCAACCTTCTTGCGGCCACCCGTGATGTTTCGACGATGGAGGGGCTGAAAGGGGCAAAGCTCGTGCCTTATGCCGCCATGACGTCACCTATCGTTGAAGCGCTTGGTGCCGTTCCGGTGCAGATGCCAGTCACTGAAATGTATACGGGCCTGAGCACCGGCACGATCGATGCAACCATGGCTTCCTACAACAACATCACCCCGCCCTGGAACTTCTGGGACGTGTCCACCTATGTGGTCGCCAACGTGCCTGTCAGCTTTGCCGTCACTTTCGCTGTCATGAACAAAGAGCGCTACATGAGCCTCTCGCCGGAACATCGGGCCATTATCGACGAACTTGCCGGACTGCCGATGTCGCTCAAGCTGGCTGAATCCTTCGATGGCGCAGACGAGACCTCCAGGAAAATGATGGCTGAGGCGGACAAGCCTTACAAATTTGTCGAGGTATCTGACGAAGAACGGGCAAAAATGGATGCGGCCGTGGTGGTGGGGCTCGATACGATTTTTGCTGATTACGAAAGCAGAGGCATCACCAATGCCCGGCAGATTTATGAGGCACTGAACCGCTAGGGATCGCTGTCCATCTGCTTGCGCCCCACATCGTCAGCGCCGAACCTGATACCGGCGCGGTCGGGGCGCAAGCCTTCGGATCCATCACGCAAAGTCTCAAGGATTATCCCGTGGCCGTCATCACTCCTGTCAACCAGTCGGTTGGGTCCCTCAAGGGTCTTCATCTCTACCATGGAGACATCTCCAATTGCTCGATGCGCGTTCGCATGACTTTGATCGAGAAGGGCTTGCCGTGGACCAGTCATCACCTCGACCTGAAGCTCAAGGAAAATATTTCAGACGACTATTTTGCGATCAACCCGAACGGCCTGGTGCCGACGCTTGTCGACAACGGTGTGGTTCACATCGAATCCAACGACATCATCGATTATCTCGATGAAACCTATCCCGAACCTTCACTGCGTCCGGTGACAAGCGAAGAAGAGATGCTGGAATGGCTCCGTCTCGCTGCGTCGATCCATGTGCCTGCGGTCAAACCCTATGTCTACGCCACAAAGATGCAGAAAAAGCTGAAAAAGACCGGCGAGGAACAGAAGAAATATGACGGCCTGCAAAAGAATGAAGAACTGAAGAAATTCCATTCCAAACATGCCGGCAGCGCCGCCTTTGACGAAAATGACATCTCCGGCGCGGTCAATATTCTGGATGATTGTTTTTCCAGACTTGAAAGGGCGCTGGAAGGCCGCGAATGGATCATGGGTGATCGGTTCACCCTGGCCGATATTTCATGGATCCCGCTGCACTTCGTGCTGGATGGTTGCGGCTATTGCTTTGAAAATTATCCGAATGTTTCGCGTTGGGCCAGGTCTTTCCACAGCAGGGAAAGCTATCGGGACGGCATCTTGAAGTGGTGCCCGGATTTTTCAAAAGTCTGAGCCTCTGATTGTGAAGGATTGCCGTGATGCCACGTGAGCACAGTACAAAAAGTTTGATCGGCCGGTTGGACGCTGCATTGATCTGGGTCTCCTTGATCTGTGGCGGGGCGACCCTGGCCTTCATGACAGGCTTCTCGGTATGGAACGTGCTGGTCATGCGAAAGACGCTGAACAGCCCCATTGCCGGTGCCGAGGACCTGCTGATCCTATCGCTCGTCGTGATTGTGGCGCTGTCGGTCCCCCTGGGTGCGCGCACCGGGGCGCATATCGAGATTGAGGTGCTTGAAGGGCATATGTCGGCAGGCTTCGCCAAATGGTCGGTGATCGTTGTCAAATTGCTTTCTGCAGCACTTCTTGCCGTTATGTCATGGCGGCTCTGGCATGCCGGCCAGAGTGCAGAGCGTTTCGGCGAGACCACGCAGCAACTGCTGATTTCCTACGAGCCATTCTATTACCTGCTTGCCGCTTCGGTCGCTCTTTACGCCGTGGTTGTGGTTCTCGATATCCGGGCGTTGCTAAGCGGCGAAAAGATCGTGCTGCTTAAAACGGGCGGTGAATCGCTATGATCAGCATGACACTTCTTGGCCTTTTCGGTTTACTGGCCCTGTTCATCCTGCTTGCGCTGCGCATGCCGGTCGCCCTGTCGATGTTGGGCGTAGGCTTTGTCGGTACGGTCATCGCCAATGCCAACCAGTTCATCAGCGTCGGCATGGCCTCGGAACAGGCATGGGCCCGGGGCTGGACGATCGCCTATTCAAACCTCGCCGGCGAGACGTTCGAAGCCGCGTCAAATCTCAATTTGCTGGTCATCCCGATGTTCGTGCTGATGGGCACCCTGGCGGGTGTTTCAGGGATGTCGAAAGATCTTTTTGCCGCAGCCTACAGCTGGATGGGACATTTTCGCGGCGGTCTGGCTTCGGCCACCATTGCCGCTTGCGCGGGGTTCGCGGCGCTTTCCGGTTCGTCTCTTGCGTCGGCTGTAACGATGGGCCGTGTCGCCCTGCCGGAGATGAAGCGGTACAAATACGCGGACAGTCTGGCCACCGGCTCAGTCGCCGCCGGCGGTACGCTTGGGTTTTTGATCCCGCCGTCGGGAGGGATGATCATCTATGCTGTATTGACCGAACAATCGATCGGACGATTGTTCATGGCGGGGGTGTTCCCGGGCATCATTTTGACGCTTCTGTTTATCGGCGCCATCTATCTGGTCGTCGCACGCAAGCCCGAAGCCGGACCTTGCGGAGAGCGCTCGGGTTGGGAGGATCGTCTGGCCTCGCTGGGACGCGCGGCACCGATTCTGGGCGTGGTTCTGGTGACAATCGGCGGTATGTACACGGGCTTCTTCACGCCGGTCGAAGCCTCATCCGTCGGCGCCTTTTTTACGCTCCTGGTTGCCCTATGGCGTCGGTCGCTGACGATGAAGGCAGTGCGCGACGTGATCATTCAGACGATGAACGCCACCGGCACTGTGTTTCTGATCATTATCGGCGCCTTCGTCTTCATACCCTTCATGTCGATGACCGGTCTGCCTGCGGAACTGGTTACCTTTTTGACCGCACTGCCAATCGGCGATATCGGCGTGCTGCTGGTCATCATCCTGGCCTATATGTTTCTCGGCATGTTCCTGGAATCCATGGCGATGCTGGTGCTGACGATCCCGGTTGTCATCCCGATCGCCATCGGGCTTGACTGGGACCTGATCTGGTTCGGCATCATCGTGGTGATTGTGCTGGAGATGGGCATGATCAGCCCGCCGGTCGGCATCAACGTCTTCATCGTCAAGTCCATCGCCCCCGAAGTGCCGATGAGCCAGATTTTCCGCGGCATCTGGCCCTTCTGGTTCGCCATGGCGGCGATGATTGGCCTTCTCATACTTTTCCCCAAAATCGCGCTTTTCCTGCCGCAGACGATCGTTGGCGGATAGCAGCACAACAGGAGCCGTCCCATGGACAAAAAATCAGATATCAGGACGCTTCGTCATTTCATTGCAGGTGAATGGACTGACGCCGAGAATGCAAAGACATTCGAGGTGCTCAATCCGCTTGACGACAGCCTCTATGCTCATGCGGCAAAGGGCAGCGCTGGTGATATGCGCAAGGCTGTCGCAGCCGCCAGGGCCGCCTTTGCCGATTATCGCGAAACCCTGCCCAAGGATCGCGAGCGCTGGCTGCTGCGCGTCGCCGAGATCATGGAAGCGCGCAAGTCCGATTTGCTCGATTGCCTGATCGACGAGATCGGATCGCCGATCCAGAAGGCAATGTTCGAGTTCGAAAAGGGCCTGACGATGATCCGCGCCGCCGCCGGCCTGTGTCGCAACGTGCGGGGCGAAACAATTCCATCAGACGCACCGGGCAAATTTTCGATGTCAATCCGGGCGCCACTTGGTGTGGTCGCGGTAATCACGCCGTTCAATGTGCCTTTGATCAAGACGACGCGGCTTGTCGCCAACGCTCTGGCTGTGGGAAATACGGTTGTCCATCTCCCGTCGGAAATGGCCCCCCATCTATCGCTGCTGTTTGCCGAGATCGTGGCCGAGGCCGGATTTCCGGCAGGGGCCTACAACGTCGTTACCGGGTATGGGCATGAGATCGGCGACGAACTGACCGGCCACGAGGATGTGGATTTTGTCACCTTCACCGGCTCCTCGATTGTCGGTCAACGCATCAACGAGATCTGCGCAAGGAACAAGACTCCCAATACATTGGAGTTGGGTGGCAAGAGCCCAACAATTGTCCTGGCAGATGCCGACCTCGACAAGACCATCCCTTTGGCTGCCCGGTCGATCTTCATGTTTGGAGGGCAGGCCTGCATCGGCTCCAGCCGGTTCTATGTCGAACGGCCGATCTACGATGCATTCGTCAAACGATTTGCCATGATTGCCTCGAAGGTGGGGATGGGGGATCTGCGCGATCCCAACACCGTCATCGCGCCGATCATTTCGGACCGGCAGCGTCAGCGGGTCAAGGACCATATCGCCGACGCGATCACCAAGGGCGCCACAATTGTCACTGGGGGGCAATGGGAGGGCAACCGCTGCCAGCCGACGTTGATGACCGGTGTCACCGAAGACATGACCGTCTGCAAGGCGGAAACCTTCGGGCCGGTCACCGCGATCTACCCGATCGACAGCTATGAAGAGGGGCTCGAGCGGGCCAATGATACCGAATATGGCCTGTCTTCGGCAATCTTTACCAAGAACATCGATCGGGCATTTCACTTCGCCCGCAACATCAATGCGGGCATGTGCCACATCAACGGACCGACCATCCATGACGAGGCGCATGTGCCGTTTGGCGGCAATGGCGAAAGTGGCGTCGGCCGGGAAGGGACGGATGCCGACATGGAGGCAATGACGGAATTGAAATGGGTGACCATTCAGTTGTGAGAGCAAAGACGAAATTCAACCTGGAGGAAATGATATGACCCTGAAAAGAGCAATATTGGCTACGGTGGCACTTGGCGTTCTGAGCGGCGCTGCACTGGCAGAAACCGAGTTCACACTGAGCTATTTCATGGGACCGAAACATCGGTTCAATGAAGCGTTCTTCACGCCGTTTGCCGACAAATTGGCAAAACTTTCGGGCGGTGAGCTGACCGTCAAGCAATATGCCGGCGGCACACTGAATTCAAATCCAGCGCTTCAGTACTCGACCGTTATCGAGGGCGTAACCGACGTGGCGTTCGGTATTTCGAGTTACACCTACGATCTCTTTCCGATATCCAGCGCCATCAGCGTACCGGGTGTGTGTGATTCCGGAATCGACTGCACGGAAGCGCTTTGGCGGGCGAAGGACCTGATCGAAGGGGAGTTCAACGCGAAATTGATCGCCATGTGGTCCAACGAGCCAATGGCAATCGTGACGCGCGACAAGCCGATCAGAACACTGGAGGATTTCAAGGGACTGAAGATCCGAGTGAGCTCCAACATCGAGGCGGACTTTCTGTCTGCTCTGGGCGCCGCGCCGGTTTCACAGTCGGTGTCCGAGATCAACCAGAACCTTGCAAATGGGACCATCGACGCGATCGCGATTGATCCGACCTCAATACGCGACTTCAAGCTTTATGAGCCTGCAAATTACGTGACCCTCGGAATGCCGACATCCGGACTGGCATTCTGGCTGTTGATGAACAACCAGAGTTATGAAGGCCTGTCCGACGAAGGAAAAGCCTGGGTCGGTGCGGCGTCCGGGCGTGAACTGAGCGTTGAAGGCGCCGAGGCGACCGAGACCATGGCGGAGGGCGCCCTTCAGGTTGCCCGCGATGCCGGCGTGGAAATCATCACACTGTCGCCTGAAGAAACGGCGCGCATCACCGAGGCATTCGCCGCCCCCTTGGCCGCGTTCAAGGCCCAGACGTTCAATGGTGTCAGTGGTGCCGATATCTACGCTGCGATGAAGGGCGAGTGATTTCGATGCCCGGCAAGTCGTTTACAAGATGGCTTTTCCGCATTGGCGACCTGTTCGCTTTTGCGGCCGGGCTTGCAGTCGTGATCCTGGTCCTGATGACCGTCGTCGCCGTGGTTGGCCGATATGTTTTCGGCCAACCAATTTTCGGCATTGAAGATGTTTCCCGCGTTTTGCTGGCGTTTGTGGTTGCCGGTTCCATTGCCTATGGAGCAAAACGCGGAGCCCATGTGCATGTCGATGTAATTTCGATGCAGGCCGGACCCAGGGTTTTGCGTGTGACCGACATCATTGCGCGCCTGATCGGCATCGCGGTTGTGTCGTTCACCGCCTATTCCCTTTTTACAAAGGGACTTTGCGGCAAGGCCTGCGGTTATTTCACGCCCAATCTGAGCATTCCCTACATGCCGTTCTATTTCGCTCTTGCTTTGAGCATGGCGCTGTTCGGATTGATCCTGTTGGTGGATCTGATCAGCGGAAAACCGGTCGAGGAACACACGCCGGACGAAGAAGGGGAATTGTTCTGATGCCGTCCGATATCATGACAGGAATCATCGGCTTTGTTGTTTTGCTGGTGCTGCTTGCAATTCGCGTCCCGGTGGGCACAGCCATGCTGGCCGTCGGTGCCGGAGGCATCTGGTTCCTGCATCCCCGCGGTGAGGTGGCTGTTTTTGCCACGCTGGCGGGCGAGACCTTTTCGGTATCCTCCCTCTATTCGATGACCATCCTGCCGCTGTTCGTTCTGATGGGAAACCTCAGCGGTGTGTCGGGCATGAGTCGCGATCTCTATAGTGCCGCCCATGCCTGGTTCGGCCACCTCAAGGGCGGGCTTGCTTCATCCACGATTGTGGGTTGCGCCGGGTTTTCGGCCCTTTCCGGATCATCTCTGGCCAGTGCTGTCACGATGGGTCGCGTGGCCATTCCCGAAATGAAACGGTTCCACTACTCGGATTCGCTGTCAACCGGATCCGTCGCGGCAGGTGGCACGCTGGGCATCCTGATCCCTCCGTCGGCGGGTTTCGTGATCTATGCCATCCTGACCGAGGAAAGCATTGGTCGCCTGTTCCTGGCTGGCGTCTTGCCTGGACTGATCCTTATGGGCTTGTTCATCGCGGCCATCATGATTCAGGTGTCGCGCCATCCGGAGCTTGCGCCGGGCGTCCTGCCCAAGGTTTCACTGCCGGAACGGCTTCGGGCACTGGCAAGGGCGCGCTGGATCATCGGCATCGTTGTGATCACCGTTGGCGGTATTTACGGCGGCGTATTCTCGGCGGTGGAAGCTGCAGGCATTGGGGCGTTTCTGGCATTTGTCGCAACGCTTATGCGTGGCGCGTTTCGTTGGCCGGAAATCAAGAAAGCCATGGGCGACACGCTCGCATCAACCGCAACCACCTTCTACATCCTGATGGGAGCCTTTGTTTTCACCCCTTTCGTCGCCTTGAGCGGCATACCCGGTGCCTTGACCGAGTGGGTCGTCGGTCTTGGGGCAGGGCCCTACACCGTTCTGATCATCTGTCTGCTCGCTCTGGTCGTGCTCGGCACATTCATGGAAGGATTCGCCATCCTTGTGTTGACGCTTCCTCTGCTCCAGCCGCTGCTGGAAGGTTATGGTTTCAACATGATCTGGTTCGGCGTTCTGATGGTCATCGTCCTCGAAATGGGGCTGATCTCGCCACCGGTCGGAATCAACGTCTTCGTCGTCAAGGGCATCGCCCCGGATGTGCCGATGAACACCATCTTTCGAGGCATCTGGCCGTTCTGGTTTGCCATGGGGGCCATGATTATCCTGCTGATCCTCTTTCCAAGTATCGCCCTTCTCTTGCCGAACTCGATGTTCGGGCCGTAAACCAAGGAAACAAGAATGTTTACACTCTATCATCACGGATCTTCTGTTTGTGCAGCCAAGGTCAGGTTTGCCATGGCAGAAAAAGGCCTCGATTGGGATGGCGTCTATATCGACATCCTGAAGGGCGAGCAGTTTGCTGCGGACTATCTGGCGCTCAATCCCAAGGGCGTGGTTCCGACGCTCGTTCACGACGATCTGGTGATTGCGGACAGTACAGTTATCATCGAGTATCTTGACCAGATTGCCCCGGAAACCAGCGTTCATCCGACCGATCCCTGGGAGCGCGCCCAGGCCAGATATTGGACCAAGGCAGTCGATGAGGATCTGCACCCGGCTTGCGGCGCGGTGACCTTTGTCTGCTCGCACCGTCATACCGTTTTGAAGAACCTCGGGCCGGAGGGGGTCAGGCAATTCCTCGCCTCGACGCCGAAATTGTCAGTGACATCGGATTGGAAGAGCCAGAAAGATGGCTTTACCCGTTTTGGATTCGAGGCGCCGGGCGCGACGGAAAAGGTCAAGCTGTACGACACTTATCTTTACAAGATGGAGGACGCGCTTGATGGTGGAAACCACTGGCTTGTGGGCAACAGGTTCTCCATTGCCGACATCGCCATGACGCCCTATGTCAATCGTCTTGCCATGATGTCGATGCGTGGTATGTGGGAAAACGGACGCCTGCCCAATGTTGAAAAATGGTTCGCCCGCATCGAGGCGCGACCCAATTTCAAAAAATGCCTGATTGACTGGGTGCCGGAAGATCTGACCAATGACCTGCGCGAAAACGGGGCCAGAAGCTGGCCCGAAGTCGCGAAAATTCTTGAAATCGAAACCTGAACAAAGGAGGCAGCCATGGGCCGTCTAGATGGAAAAACAGCAATTATTACCGGAGCCGCGCAGGGCATCGGAGCACTTATGGCCAAGGCAATGGCAGACGAAGGGGCCAAAGTGCTGGTGACGGATGTGCAGGATACTGCCAAAGCCGTGAAAGCGATCACCGACGCCGGAGGCACAGCCCAGGGCATGAAGGTTGATGTGACGTCGAACGACGACCTCGCTGCGATGGTCGAAAGGGCCAAGAGCGCGTTCGGCGGACTCGACATCATGGTCAACAATGCTTCAATCTTCGCCACCCTTCAGCCAAAGCCGTTCTTTGAAATTGACGACGATGAATTCGATTTGATCATGCGGGTGAATGCCCGCGGCGTTCATCAGGTCATGCGGGCAATCGCCCCGACCATGATCCAGGCAGGCGGCGGCAAAGTGATCAACATTGCATCCGGCACGTTCTACTATGGACCACCGGGATTGTCGCATTACACAGCGTCCAAGGGGGCGGTGATCGCGCTGACCCGCTGCCACGCACGCGAACTGGGCGACAAGAACATTCAAATCAATGCGATCGCTCCAGGGCTCACCGAAAGCGAAGGCTTGAGAGGCAACGACGGCTTTGACATGGCCCGAGGCCCGACGGTTGCTTCCCGTTCGATCAAGCGTGAAATGCTGCCCGAAGACCTGATGGGCACCCTGATCTATCTTGCCTCATCCGACAGCAATTTTGTCACCGGCCAGACACTGAACGTGGACGGCGGCAAGATAAATGTCTGAGAGGTAACGGTTGACGGCAAACATCCACTGATACTGAGCGGATAGCAGATTTGCCACTTGGCAAATCTGCGGCGCGACCGTTGCCAATGCGCATTCGATTTACGACACTGTTTGCACGAACATAAGTCGGTTTGATGAATATCAATGGATGCACCGGAATGGTGCATCCGAAGAAAATGACACATTATCGGCTCCGTTTCAGAGCCGCAGGAGAAAAACACACATGGCCAAGCTCGGAGAAAACCTGATCGCGCAAAGCGGCCTTGCACCTTTTTTCAAGGTTGCCAACGCCGATACGGTCGGGATCACCCCGCCCGATAACCGCAAGGGTGATGCCTTGCGCACCTGGGTGCGCTCCCTGTCGGGGTTTCAAAAAGAAGCTCTGGTGCGATCGGCCAAAACCGGTGAGACATGGCGCCTGGTCTCTGACGAAGGTCCCTATCTCAACGGACATGATGCCGCTCCCTGTCCACTGGCTTTTCTGTCCACCGGCATGGTCGCGAGCTTCATGAATGAGATCCTGGCTCTTGCAAAGCTCCAGGGCGTCGAGATCCGCAAATTGAAGCTCATTCAGGACAATTATTACACGATGAAGGGCTCCATGCCGAAGCGCACCATGGTCGGCGGTGCTGAGAATATCGATCTGCAGGTCGAGATCGACTGTGATCTGGAAGATGCGGCTTTGAAAGAGTTCCTGACCAATGCCACGTTTGCCTCGCCGCTCAACGGGTTGATGCGTGGGCAGCTTGAAAGCCTGTTCAAACTAAGCAGGAACGGCAGTGAATTGCGCACGGAAAAAGTAGCGGAACTGGATGATTTGATCTTGCCGGACCCGGGCGATCATTTTGCAGGATCGCAGTCAGCAACCTGTGACCTGACCCTGATGGAACCGGTTGGGACGACGCCCAAAAAGGAAGTCGTTCTCGGTACCACCGCGGGCGGATCGAGCCTTGCGGATGAGCAGGACCGTCGGCTCAACATCGGTGCCGTTGCGGTGATGCGTGAAGATGGCATCAAGGATATCCAGCAGATGCAATATTCGCCTCACGGCACCTCGTTCCGTTTTCTCAGCTCCGAGGACGGCCGCGCACCTGATGCGAATACACTGATCAGCGCCGGGATAGCTTTCTGTTTCATGACTCAGTTCGGTCGCTTCGTGTTGATGCTTAAACTGGATCTGCCGGATTACCGCATCGTGCAGGATACGCATTTTTCGCTCGGCGGGGCGTCAGGCGGCACCGGCAAGCCAGGAACCGCCGATCCGATCGAGACGCATGTCTACCTGCAGACCTCCGAGAGCGATGAAACCGCGCGCGAGATGCTCGCCATCTCTGAGCAGACCTGTTTCCTCCACGCCTTTTGCCGCACAGATCTCAAGACCAAACTGCGTATCCGCAGAATCTGATCCACCAAAAGCATCAAGCACACGGACGTTGCAATGGTCGTGTGTTTGAACGTCGAACCAGGCGAAAATCCACAGCAGGACCCGGCCAGTGCATTTGAAGCCAATGAGGCGGACATCATAGATGGGGCGGCTGATCAGGCACACAGCCGTGCCAGCATGTTTTGCAAAAACACTGCCGATGGCGCGGCCTGGACGATTTGAACAGCGTTTTCGGATCAATCGTGTCGCTTGAAGCCAGCCCATGCAATCTCAATTGCTGGGCGCATGTCCAAAGCGGTCGCGGTAGTAGGATGCAAATCGTCCCAGATGTGAAAATCCGCAGGAATAGGCGGTCTCGGACACGCTTGGCGCATTGCGCCGGTCCTGCAACAGGTAATGGGCCGCATCCAGGCGGGCGTTTCGCAGCACCTGCATGGGCGTCTTGTCAAACACCCGCTGAAACGATTTTTGCAGCGTGCGCACATTCACCTCTGCTGCCTTTGCAATATCCAGGACACTTATCTGCTCTCCCAGATTGGCGTGCATGTAATCGAGAGCACGGCGGATATCACGGGGGCGGGTTCCCCCGTCTGCCCGGGCGATAATGTGCGAAATATTGCTTTTCTGCAGGGTAAGAAGCGCATAGACAAGATCGTATTCGACGCGCAGATCGCTGCCTGACAGGGTTTTGTGAAACAGTGAGCCGCCTTCAATGGCCGCCGCACAGGCGGCAAAGGCGCGTTGCAGCTGCTGACCGTTCGGCCGGGTAAAATCGACCTTCATATCAAATCGGATGGGGCCGGGCTGCGGTGCGCCGGTGAGCGTCTGGGCCACAGCCTCCAGATGCTGCCGGTCGATCTGAAACAGCAACTTGCGACAGTCCGCCCCCCAACGCAGCCGTGCCCCGCGGTCAGGATTCAAAATGGTTCCGGCCAGGGCATGCGCTGTCATTTCCTCGCATCCATGCTCGACGCTGGCTTTGCCCGAGAGCGGAATCTGAAACAGATAGAACGATCCCAATTGACCCGGGTCTACGGTGACTTCAGCGCCATAGGACAAATAGTTCACTGACAATTGCCGTCCGCGCACTGCGTTGTGTGACACGCATAACTGTGTGTCACGGCTGCCCAGATCGAGACGATGATCACAAAACCTCTGCGACACCTGGAACCGCGCCTCATCCAGGTCACGTGTGCGAAGCACGGGGTGTTGCGAAAAATACGTCCGCTGTTGCAGCGACATCATTGCTGATAAAACTCCATCAAATGAGGCTAGACGAATGCAGGTTTATTTCAAGCCCAAAACACTTGGCGAAAAAATCTGTTCGTTTTCCGGATAACGGGTTTGGCAATTTGGATGTATTCTCATCGGGAAAGCTCAAAAAAGGGGAATTTTGAAAATGGAAAAAGGCGTGATCAGTGCCAGCAGCGGTTTGAACGACCAAAGCTGGAATGTTGTAGGGCAGACCTATGTGCCCAAACTTCTCACCGACGATACTTTCGTCTGGCACGCCACCATCCCGGCTGACAGTTTTGTCCCGCCGCACATCCATCCCCATCAGGATGAATGGATCTACGTCATTGATGGTGCGCTCGAGATTGAATTCATGGCTGACGTGCACAAGGCTGCGGCCGGCGCCACCGTGAGAATGCCGCGCGGCGAGGCACACGGCATCTTCAACCGTTCCGGCAAACAAGCGACCTGCATTTTTGGCGTTGCCCCTTCGCGCAAGCTTTATGATCTTTTCATCCAGCTTGACGGTGTGACCGACCCGGCTGAATTGGTGCGTATTTCGGCTCTGCATGAAGTCGATTTCCTGCCACCACCCGATGCGGCGCAATGAGATTGTGACGATGCAATCATTTGATTGGGATGACGCCTTTGCCAATATGGCGCATGTGGAAAATTCCCATTTGCTGCCGGATTTCTGGGCCAAACGCGCGGCGGCTTACCGCGCGGCTTTGTCCGGTGAGAGGCTGGAGGAGGACATTGCCTATGGGGATGGCCCGCGTCAGAAACTGGATATCGTCTGGCCGGAAGGTGCGGTTCAAGGCCTGGCTGTCTTTGTTCATGGCGGCTATTGGGTGCGCCTGGACAAATCATACTGGACCGATCTGGCCGAAGGCGCCCGCCTGCGCGGCTGGGCTGTCTGCATCCCCAGTTATACGTTGACACCACAGGCGCGCATTCAGGCGATCACCGCGGAAATCGGCAGTGCGATTGCCGTTGCAGCGCGGCGTGTAGAGGGACCGATATGTCTTGCGGGCCATTCCGCCGGCGGGCACCTGGTCAGCAGAATGCTGTGCGATGACAGTCCTCTGCCACCGGATGTGCTTGCGCGTATCCGGCACACCCTGTCGATCAGCGGCCTGCATGACCTGCGTCCCCTGATGCACACGCAAATGAACGAAACACTGAGCCTTGACGCAGCCGAAGCATCGCACGAAAGCGCCGTGCTGCACACGCCGGCTGGTGTCAGCCCGCTGACGTGCTGGGTGGGCGGCGGTGAGCGCCCGGAATTCATCCGGCAGTCACGTCTCATGACGCTGATGTGGCAGGGATTGGATGTCCCGACGCGCTGCCATATCGACGATGGGCACAACCATTTCACCATACTCGAGGGGCTGAAACAGGCAGATGCACCGATCACCGATGCCTTCCTCGGCGCCGCCACCTTCGAAGGGAACGACACATGACGACGATGGAACCGGGGATCGTCAGATCCCAAGACAGTCTTGACGCGATCCGCTGGAACATTCTTGGGCAGATCTATGTGCCCAAGCAACTGACGGATGATTGTTTTTCATGGCATGCCACCTTGCCACCGGGCACCTTTGTCCCCCCGCACATCCATCCCGATCAGGACGAATTTCTATACATTCTGGAGGGCCGGTTCGAATTCATCCTCGATGGCAATGAATTGACAGGCGAACCGGGCGATCTGGTAAAGCTGCCGCGCGGCATTCCGCACGGTATTTTCAACAACTCGGGTTATACCATCAAAACCCTGTTCTGGGTGACGCCTTCACTGCGGCTCTATGACCTGTTCTGGGCGCTTAACAACCTGGGTCCGGATGCCAATCCGGCTGAGGTCGTCGCCGTGTCTGCTGCGCATGCTGTCGATTTTCTGCCGCCGCCCGATGCAGGAGACGACGCATGACAATCCTGATTGCCGGCGCAGGCATCGGCGGACTTGCCACCGCCCTCATGCTGCACCAGCGCGGCATCAAGGTCCAGGTGATTGAACAGGCCTCTCATGTGCGTGAGGTGGGGGTGGGTATCAACACCTTGCCCCATTCCATCGCCGAACTGGCGCAGCTTGGCCTGCTGCCGAGGCTTGATGAAGTGGGTCTTCGCACCCGCGAATTGCGCTATTTGACGCGAACCGGGCAGGAGGTATGGCGCGAATTGCGCGGAACGCACGCAGGTCACGACCATCCACAATTCTCGATCCACCGGGGAAGGCTGCAGAAAGTCTTGCTGGATGCGGTGATCGAACGCATGGGGCCCGATGCCGTCAAAACAGGTCTGCGTCTGGCAGGCTTCGTGCAGGATGAAGCAGGGGTAAGCGCGCATTTTACCGATGCGGAAGATGGCTGTTCCTCTCAGACGCTGCGCGGTGAGGTACTGATCTGCGCTGACGGTATTCACAGCGTTGGCCGCCGCAGTTTTTTTCCCGACGAAGGTTCGCCCAGCTGGGCGGGCGTGGTCATGTGGCGCGGCGCCGCCGAATGGCCGGTTTGGGAGGACGGAGAGACAATGGCCATTGCCGGTGGGCTGGGCGGCAAATTGGTGCTTTACCCCATCGCTCCCGTGCATGATGGTCGGCAATTGATGAACTGGGTCGTGAACATCCGTGTGGCAGATGCCAGCGTTTCGCCACCCCCGCCTGAAAGCTGGTCGAAGATGGCGCCGCTCTCCAAGGTGCTGCCCTATGCCAAACGCTTTCACGTGCCCGGTATCGATCTGGAGGCGCTTGTGCGCGGCAGTGGTGCGATCTTTGAATATCCCATGGCGGACCGCGATCCCTTGCCCCGCTGGACGCATGGACGTGTGACCCTGTTGGGCGATGCGGCGCATCCGATGTATCCGGTGGGTTCAAACGGCGCGGCGCAGGCAATCCTTGATGCGCGCTGTCTTGCAGATCTGCTGGCGCAGGCTGAGCATCCGCGCGAGGCGCTCTACCGCTATGAATTGGAGCGCTTGCCAAAGACTGCCGAGATCGTGCGCACCAATCGCATTGGCGGCCCCGAGCGGGTCATTGATGAGGTTGAAAAACTGAGCCCCGCAGGCTTTGATGATATTGATGCGGTTTTGAGCTATGCAGAGCGGCAGGCCATCGTCAAAGGCTATGCAAAAATGGCCGGGTTTGCGGCGCGCGAAAAGCCCCAGGAAAATAGTCGCTGACTATGATCTGACAATGTGTACAAATACGTCAAACCGGAGCGTCTTGATGCCCGGGAACACCAGGCCTCGCAAAGGGGCAGAACAGGGAGTTACAAAATGAAGAAGCACCTCAAACAATTGACGGCAGGTGTCGCGCTGAGTGCTGTGATGGGAACAGCAGCTTTTGCGGACGATATCAAGATCGGCATGGTTGTCACCCTTTCGGGCCCACCGGCGGCTCTCGGCCAGCAGATCGTTGATGGTTTCCAGCTTGCCCTTGAACAAAAAGACGGAATGCTGGGCGGTCAAAAGGTCGAACTGATTGTCGAGGACGATGAACTGAAGCCGGATGTGGCGCTGGTCAAGGCCACATCATTGGTGGAACGTGACAAGGTTGATTTTGTCGTTGGCACCGTCTTTTCAAATATGCTGCAGGCGATCTTCAAACCCATCGTCCAGTCAGACACATTTCTGATCAGCCCCAATGCCGGCCCCTCGACCTTTGCCGGCCGCAACTGCAACCCCTATTTCTTTGTTACTTCCTATCAGAACAATCAAAACGCCGAAGTCAGCGGCATGATTGCCAATGAGGAAGGTTTCGAGAACGTCTTCACCATGGTCCCCAACTATCAGGCGGGCCGTGACAACATCGTCGGCTTCAAGCAGACCTTCAAGGGCAACGTGACGGATGAGGTGTTCACACCTCTTGGTCATCAGGATTTCTCGGCCGAGCTTGCGCGAATCTCGACATCAGGCGCCGATGCGATCTTTACCTTTATGCCCGGTGGCATGGGTGTCCGGCTGGTCAATCAGTTCGCCAATGCCGGCCTGTCGGAGAACATGAAATTCATGTCCGTCTTCACCACCGATGAAACCACATTGCCGGGCCAGAAAGATGCGGCAGTCGGCTTTCTTGCTGCGGGATCCTGGGCGCCGGACTTGCCCAATGACGCCAACGCCGCCTTTGTAAAGGCGTTTGAAGAGAAATACGGCTACATCCCCGGATCCTATGCGATGCAGGCCTATGACACCGCCAGCCTGCTTGACAGCGCAATCGCCAAGACCGGCGGTGACATGAGCGACAAGGACGCCGTACGTGCGGCCCTCAAGGAAGCTGATTTCACCTCCCTGCGTGGCGATTTCTCCTTCAACAACAACCATTATCCAGTGCAGGATTTTCACATGCTCAATGTGGTCAAGCGCGATGATGGCAAGTTCCATACCTCCTTTGTGCGAACCATCGCCAAGGACTATGCTGACAGCTTCAGCCAGGACTGCAAAATGTAGTCAGTAAGATCTGGAGGGGTGCCCGGCCGCAATGCGGGGCACCCCTTTGCTTTCAAAAGGTCAAATATTGATGTCCACGACACTTTTTCTAATTCTCTGCCTGAATGGGCTGCAGTACGGCATGCTGCTGTTTCTCATCGCAGCAGGGCTGACGCTTGTGTTCGGCGTGATGGGCTTCATCAATCTTGCCCACGGGGTTCAATACATGGTGGGCGCCTATCTGGCCTTCGCCTATGTGCAATTGACCGGCAGCTTCATGCTTGCGGTCATACTCTCCCTTGTTACCGCCTTGATCCTCGGGCTTTTGCTGGAATATTTCATTTTTCGTCATCTCTACAATCGTGACCATCTTGATCAGGTGTTGGCGACCTTCGGCATCATCATCTTTCTCAATGAACTGGCCAAAGTCATCTTTGGCCCAACAACGCTTTCCATCGCGCCTCCAGAGTTTTTGTCCGGTTCCATCCAGTTGACAGAAACCTTGCGCTATCCAATCTACCGTTTCGTCACCATTTTCGCGGGTCTCGTCGTTGCGCTGGGGCTTTATCTCACCATCAGCTTTACCCGCATTGGCATGCTGATCCGCGCTGGCGCCACATCGGCTGAAATGGTCTCTGCCCTCGGGGTCAACATCCAGCGACTCTTCATGATCGTGTTTGGCGTGGGCGCCATGCTGGCAGGGTTTGCAGGCGTCATCGCCGCGCCGATATTTGCCATTGAACCGGGCATGGGAGACAATATTCTCATTGTTGCCTTTGTGGTGATCATCACCGGCGGGATCGGCTCCATCGGTGGTGCCTTTTTCGCTGCACTGCTCGTCGGTCTGATCGATACGCTGGGGCGCAGTCTTGCGACCGAGATTCTGTCAACCGTCTTCAACCCTTCTTTCGCCAATCAGATCGGACCGGCACTGGCCTCCATGCTGATCTACATATTGATGGCCGCAATCCTGGTGTTTCGGCCCAAAGGGCTGCTGCCTGCCAAGGGAGTATCATGATGGACCGGTCTCTGGTCACGGCCGCCGTCCTGTTCGGCCTTCTGTTAGCCATGCCGTTCCTTCTGCCGCTGATCGGATCGGCCTATCTCTCCGGGCTGATCATCAAGGCGATGCTGCTGGCCATCGCCGCGATCTCGCTTGATCTGCTGATCGGCCACGGCGGCATGATCAGCCTTGGACATGCTGCATTTGTAGGTGTCGGCGCCTACGCCACAGCGATCGCGCTGGAAAATGGTGTCGACGACATTTTTCTGCTGCTGCTCATTACCCTTGCAGTCACCGGTCTGACGGCTCTTGTCTCGGGTGGTCTCGCACTGCGCACCAGCGGTCTGTATTTTTTGATGATCACGCTGGCTTTCGGGCAAATGATCTATTTCACGCTGACATCACTTGCGGCCTATGGCGGGGATGATGGTCTGACCCTTTGGTCGCTCGCCACCGTATTTGGCAGCAATGTCCTTCAAGGCGGCAATGGTCTTTACTATCTTGTGCTGGGCACACTTTTTGCCACATGGTGGGGCGTCTACCGCATCAGTCGTTCGCGTTTCGGTCGTGTCCTGCGGGCAGCACGCGATAACCCCGAACGGGCCGAAGTGATGGGGTATCCGGTGGTCCGCTTCCGTCTGATTGCCTACCTGATCGCTGCGATGATCGCTGGTGTCTCAGGCCTTTTGCTGGTGCAGCACGCGGAATTCGTCAGTCCTGCACTTGCCACCTGGCAGCGCTCCGGCGACCTGATCGTGGTCATTGTCCTGGGCGGTCTTGCGACCCGCAATGGCGCAATCCTCGGTGCCTTTTTCATTGTTATCGTCGAAGAGGTGCTGGGCTCCTTTATCCACGAATGGCGTCTTATCTACGGCCCGCTCCTGGTGTTGATGGTGCTCTTTGCCAAGGGCGGCATCAGCCATCTGCTCATGCCCAAGGGCGCAAAGGGCTATGCATCATGAGCACTTTGGAAATACGCAAGCTGAACAAGAGTTTTGGCGCACTCATGGTGAGCCGGGACATATCCATCAGTATCGGCGAAGGTCAGTGCCACGCACTGATTGGTCCGAACGGCGCCGGCAAGACCACGCTGATCCATCAGATGTCAGGTGTCCTGCGGCCTGATTCCGGGCATATATTGCTGGATGGACAGGACATCACGCAGATGTCGGTCTCCAGGCGCGTACAGGCAGGCCTCGGTCGAACATTTCAGATTACCTCGGTCCTGCCCAGCTTCACGGCGCTGGAAAACACCGCCATTGCCGCGCAGGCCAAAGCGGGCTCCAGCCTGCGTTTTTTCCGCGACGCTTCGCGCGAGGTCGCGTTGAATGAAATTGCGCTGTCGACACTGCAGCGCGTTGGTCTTGCCGACCGAGCTGCCATACCGGCTGCCGATCTGTCGCACGGGGAATTGCGCCTGCTGGAGCTGGCTATTTCCCTTGCCGGCAAGCCAAAGTTCCTGTTGCTCGATGAACCCATGGCGGGATTGGGCCGCTCGGAAAGTGTAGCCCTTGTTGCGCTGCTGTCGGAACTGCGTGGCAGCCTGCCGATGCTTCTGGTTGAACACGATATGGATGCGATTTTCCAATTGGCCGATACCGTTTCCCTGTTGGTTGATGGCCAAGTGGTTGCCCGTGGCACGCCGGACGAGGTGCGCGCCGACGCCGCCGCGCGTGCTGCCTATCTGGGAGAGAATGCCGCATGAGTGCGCTTGTCAGCATCGAGGATCTGCACGCAGGTTACGGGAACACCGAGGTGCTCTTTGGCGTCACCATGGATATTACGGCCGGACAGGTCACCACGCTCATGGGCCGCAATGGCATGGGCAAGACAACCACTGTGCGATGCCTGATGGGCCTGATAAAGCCCACAGCAGGGACGATCATCATTCACGGAAAAGACATGACGGGTGAACCACCCTACCTGATCGCGCAGGCAGGCATTGGGCTGGTGCCCGAAGGGCGCCATGTTTTCCCCTCGCTCACCGTCAGTGAAAACCTCAGTGCCACCGCCCGCCGTAAGGCGGATGGGTGGAGTGAAGAGCGTATCTATGATGCCTTCCCCCGCCTTGCCCAACGCAAGAGCCACTTCGGTTTTCAGCTTTCCGGTGGTGAGCAGCAGATGCTGGCGATTGGCCGCGCCCTGATGACCAACCCGCAGCTGCTGATTCTCGACGAAGCAACGGAAGGGCTGGCGCCGCTGATCCGCGAGGAAATCTGGTCGATGCTGGAAAGGCTGAAGCGGGACGGTCTGTCGATTCTGCTGATCGACAAAAACCTTGAAGAGCTGTCGCGCATTTCCGACCGCTATTTTGTCATCGAAAAAGGTGAAATCGTCTGGAACGGCAGTTCCGCCGACTTCGATGCGCAGCGGGCCCATGTCGAACAGTTTTTACATCTCTAGCGGATTGGACGGCTCGGCCAGACGAAACCGGGTTGAGCCGGGCAGGGAGGCCCTGTCGTTTTCGCATCATAAAAGGCGGTCCCTATCTCAAGGCGCTCCCGGGGCCGGGCATCTAATGGCGATCCTCGATGCTCAATTTGATAAGGCGAACTGAGGTCGTTGGTCGGCAAAAGAGGTTGTCTCTTCCCTTTTATGCTCTTGTGCTAAGCATCCGTAACGTTCTACGTTCGTCACGGACACGATGCAGGATTCTCAGAGGGCAAAATGCGAGTCCTCTCGCCGATTATCGGCTAAATTTGGTATGAATCCTGCCGCCTCAAGTGTTACCGTATCCTTTGAGTTGTGGTGGAAAAATAGACATTGAAAAAGCAATCTCCCCTAGATCAAGATCATTCAGGTCCGGCTTCACGCAGGACTGGCGCCTCGGTTGAAGAGTCGGAAAGCCGGACTTTGCTGCTGGACGTGGCTGAGCGTCTTTTTGCATCAAATGGTTATTTCGGTGTTTCCACCAGAGATATTTGCTCTGCAGCGGGTGTCAATCCGGCGGCAGTGAACTATCACTTCGGCACCAAAGAAAAGCTTTATGAAAGCATCTTTGTCAGACGCATCGTGCCGTTGAATGAGGCGCGTCGGGCCTTGTTCCAAAAAATTCTTTCGGCGCCGCAGAGTGAGCGGCCAGCCGTGAGGGCTGTCGCCGAGGCCTGGATACGGCCACTGTTCGAGATACCCAGAAGCCATGCGACTGCCCCAATCATTATCATGCGCTTTATCGGACAGGTGCTTTCCACCCCACAGCATAATGAGCGGTTGATTGAATATTATGATGAGGTCGGTGGAGATTTCATGGAAGCCCTGAAAAGGGCAATGCCTGAACTTTCCAAAGATGAAATTTTCTGGCGTTACAATTACATCATCGGCTCCATTGTTTTCACTGAAGGCGGTATGGCGCGCAATGCGCGTTTGCCGCGCAGTTATATGGATCACATGGGCGCAATTGAGCCGAGCGAATCGGCGGAAGCCGATGCGATGGAGCGGTTGATTCAATTCGTTACAAGCGGTCTTTCCAGCCCCAGCTTCCGCTCAACTGCACCTTCCTCCGAAGGTGAAGTTTGAGAGAATGATCGTTCCCGGTTATTTCTGATTGAGGATCGCTTTTGGCGCGTTACCCCATTGAAATTGCCTGAACGCTTGCGATCGTATTCTCCACTGCAATCCCGCCTGTTGAACCGCTTTGTTTGCTGACCAACTGAGACTGTTCAGGCGCATGACTTGAAACAAGTGATATTGAAGCGCGCCGGAATCGGCGTGTGCCGTATCCACGATCGCAGTTGTACCCCAATCCAAATCATTGCTCTTTGGTATGCGTCGCACTGTCGCCCGGACTGCTGGGCAGCGCTGATCATCACGGTCAAACAGCAGTGGTATTTTGACATTTACTCTTGATGAAGATCGAAATCACACAAAACAAGCAAGCGCTTCAAGCAAGCGCTTGACATCAATGCGGTGCGCAGCTACTCCTACCCTGAGGAGAAGAACATGCAGCTTATCGACTTATCAGTGGCGCTGGACAATGATGTTGAAGCGGATCCGCCAATGGCGCGGCCGAAGATCAACTACCTTGGACATCGGGAAACCTTTGACCGCCTGGGTCAGCACTTCCCCGATCTGCGCCCTGAAAACCTTCCCGACGGTGAAGCCTGGGCGATTGAAAAGGTTGAGCTTACAACGCACAACGGCACGCATCTCGATGCCCCTTGGCATTTTCATTCCACAACAAATCATGCGTTGGTGCCTGGTGGGGAGAAATCCCGCACAATTGACGAGATCCCGCTTGAATGGTGCATGCGCCCGGGTGTGAAGCTTGATTTTCGTGATCGGGACGATGGCCATGTGGTTTCAGCCAATGAGGTCGAGGCTGAACTCAAGCGCATAGGGCATCATCTGAACCCCTTCGATATCGTGGTCATCAACACGCGCGCTGGCGAGCGATATGGCCACAGCGATTATGTTTCCGCAGGTTGCGGCATGTCGCGAGAGGCAACGCTCTGGCTTCTGGAGCGCGGTGTGCGCATCACCGGCACCGATGGTTGGAGCTGGGACGCACCTTTTGTTCATACGGCGCAGCGCGTGGCTGAAACCGGCGATACATCCCTGGTTTGGGAAGGCCACAAGGCCGGACGCGAACGCGAATATTGCCATCTTGAAAAACTTCACAATCTGGAACAACTCCCAGACTCCGGTTTTACGATGATCTGCTTCCCCGTGAAGTTGAAACAAGCGTCGGCTGGCTGGGTTCGTGCAGTGGCGATGCTGTAATTCTAATCAACAACGGAGGAACGAATATGAAGACTTACAAAAAACTGGTTGCCGGAGCCTTGTTGGCTTCTGCCCTTGTCAGCCAGGCGGTGGCGCAGGAAGCCGTAAAGCTCGGCGTGATTTTTCCAACGCGAACCATCATTGGCGAGCAGGCCGTACACGGTGCAGAACTGGCGGCCAAGCAGATTAACGATGCAGGCGGCATTCTGGATGGGCGAATGGTCGAATTGATCGTTTACGATTCCAATTTCTCTGCAGTCGATGGTGTTTCCGCCGCGCAGCGCCTGCTTACCCAAGATGGTGTGAAATACATTCTGGGTGAGATATCAAGTACGGTTGCATTTGCTGTCATTCCAGTGGTGGAGAGCGAAGAGGCGTTGGCGATGCTCGCGATGCCCAAACATCCGGACGTTACCAATTCCGGTTATGAAAATGTCTTCCGCCTGAACTCGACGTCACAGATCGATGCAGCGTCTTTTGGCAAATACCTGACCGAAACAGTCAAGCCGGAGAAAGTCGCGGTTCTCGTTCAAAACGATGATATCGGCCTGACGAGCCTGGAACAAATGAAGCAGCTGTTTGGAGAAAAAGTTGTCTTTTCGGACATATTTGATGTCAAACAGGCTGATTTTTCTGCCCTTGCCACGAATGTGCGTGCTTCCGGTGCAGACCTTGTTTGTGTCACCGCTGCAAATCCCGAGCAGTCTGGCGGCGTTTTTCGCTCAATGGCGGATGTGGGCTACTCACCCAAGCGCTGTCTGTTGCCTGGCTATCTGAACAATGACCTGCCGGATGTGGCGGGTGCTGCGGCCGAAGGTGTGTTCTCGCAAGACGTCTATATCGACACCATTGATTCCGAGTTGAACAACACCTTCGTCAAGGAATATCTGGCTGCACAAGGCAAGGTGCCTGGCAAACCGGAAGTTCTGGGTTTCGAAACAGTCTGGATTGTCGCCAAGGCTATCGATGCCGCTGGTTCCTATGACGATGTGTCAAAAGTCGCCAAGGTCATTCGGGACACCCAATGGGAATCACCACGCGGCAAGCTTCGTTTCAACGAGATTGGTCAGGCGTTGACTGAGAAACTCTACAACACAGTCGTCAAAGACGGTCGCGTAGTCCGGGCTGACTGAAGTCGAAGCGACGATGCAAGGATAGGGTAATGGAACTCTTACTACAGCAAATTGCCAATGGTTTGTCCCTGGGGATGGCCTACGCATTGGTGGCACTTGGCTTGACTCTGGTGTTCGGGGTTTTGCACGTGGTGAACTTTGCGCACGGCGAGTTCTACATGTTGGGTGCTCTGGTCACCGTGCTGGTTGTCAAGAGTTTGGGCCTCCCGTACATCGTCGCTTTGCTTATAGCGATCGTTCTGGTCTCGGCTGTTGCATGGGTGATGGATATTGTTGCCGTCAGTCCGGTTGCACGAAAACCCGGTGGTGATCAGATTGTTCTGGTCAGCACCTATGCCGCTGGCTTGATCATCGTTGAAACCGTACTGGCGGCGATCGGACCTACTCCGATTGCTGTCAGCGGCTTTTCCGGAATTGTGCATTTTGGATCAGTGGTGCTGACGATGCACCGGGTCTTCATGTTCGCCGCAGGTATCGTGATGATATGCGGTTTGTACATGCTATTTACACGAACCAATTTCGGTCGATCTTTGCGCGCAGTTGCGCAAAGCGATTATGCTGCAAAAGTTGTCGGTATTGATGTGGAACGGATCAAGACACTGACATTCGTGCTGGCAGGCGGCATTGCCGGACTGGCGGGGGGCCTGATCGCACCGATCATTACGTTCAATGCAACAATGGGTCTGCACGCAGGCATACACGCCTTCGTCGTCGTGGTGATCGGTTCCATGGGCTCAATTCCCGGCGCTGTTGTTTGCGGGCTTTCGCTCGGCATGATTGAATCCGTGCTGTCAATCTTCTTGGGCCAACACGTTGCCGCGACATTGATATATTCATTGTTGCTTGTGACGCTCTTTGTGCGCCCCCAAGGGCTGTTCCAGGGAGCGCTCCGGTGAAATTTGTCATTCCTGCTGTCTTTGTGGCTGCCCTCGTGGCGGCGCCCTTCTTGCCGACCTACTATCAGGGCCTCGCCATATACGCATGCATCCTTGCGATATTCGCCACCTCGGCCAATATTTCCTTGGGCCAACTCGGGCTCATTTCATTTGGGCATGCTGCTTTCTTCGGGCTAGGCGCCTATGCTGCCGGTCTACTCAACTTCTACACCGGCATGAATTATTGGCTGGCTGTGCCCCTGGCGATATTGCCCGGTGTCGCCCTCGGCGCGCTGGTTGGATTGGCCTCTTTGCGACTGTCGGGTGCCTATTTTGCCATTGCAACATTGGTAACGAGCGAAATTCTGCGGCTGGTGGCGCTCAATTGGGTCAGCTTTACCCGGGGCCCGATGGGCGTCGTTGTTCATCGGCCACGGGAAAAATGGTTGGAAGCACTGACCGGCCGCGACTTTGGTGATCTTTACCTGATGCTGTGCATCCTTGTGCTGGCTTTGGTGCTGTTTGTGGTCAGCCGGGTAAACCGCAGCCTGATTGGACGCGCCTGGGTGGCATTGCGGGACCAGCCCAAATTGGCTGAGAGCGTTGGTATTTGGCCCTTGCGCTACAAGGTCATCGCAATTGCGATGTCAGGTGGCATCGCCGCGCTGGCGGGCGGGCTGTTCGTGCCTCGTGTGCTGGTGTTAAGCCCCGACCTTTTCTCGGGGACACTTTCGGCCACCGCTTTGCTGGCCGCGATACTTGGCGGGCGTGGTGCGGTGATGGGGCCGGTTTTGGGCGGCATAGTTTTCGCTGTGGCACCGGAGCTTTTGCGGGTTGTTGACGAATACCGTCTGGCGATCTTCGCGCTCCTGTTGCTGGTCGTGGTAAGGGTTCGTCCCGACGGCCTTATCTCATTGTTTCCGCGCCGGAAGACCGTCCATATACGTCCTCCTTCGGCACTTGTTGAGATTACGCCGCGCCAATTGCCTGCAACCCTGTCCATTGAACATCTGTCGCGTCACTTTGGCGGGCTGAAGGCTGTTGAAGATGTCAGCTTCGAGGTGCGCCGTGGCGAGATTTTGGGACTGATAGGGCCAAATGGTGCGGGAAAGACCACGTGTCTGTCGCTCATCAGTGCTTTCCTTTCCCCCAACTCTGGTGTCGTGAGGCTGGGCCAACTGACACTTTCCACACTCTCCTCGCATCAGGCGGCGCAGCAAGGCGTGGTGCGCACCTTCCAGCACACCACGGTGTGTATGGATCTGTCGGTCTATGAAAATGTTCTGATCGGCACGCATTTGCTCCTGCCCGAGACGACCGCTGCTGCTGTCCTGCGCCTGCCTGCATACCAGCAACGCGAGTGCAAGCGGCAGGCGCTTGCCTGGGCCGCGATCTGTTTTGTCGGTCTTGAAGAGCGGGCCAACGAATTGGCAGGGAGCCTTGCCTATGGTGAACAGCGCATGCTGTCGATTGCCGTTGCTTTGGCGACGCGGCCTGGTTTCCTGCTTCTCGACGAACCGGCTGCCGGGCTCAATCACACCGAAGCTCTGGTGCTGGCGCGTTTGCTGACGAGCTTGCGTGAGAAGGGCTTCACCATCGCTATTGTGGATCACAATTTACGTATGATGATGAAGTTGTGTGACCGAATTGTCGTGCTCCATCACGGCAGGATGCTTGCAGAAGGGGATCCAGTGACCGTTCGCAATACCCCCGCTGTAATCGAAGCCTATCTCGGAACTTCGGATGAACCGGAAAAGCAGGGAGCGACCGATGCTTGAACTGCGCGATCTCTCTCTCAACTATGGATCTATTCCAGCCGTGCGCGGGCTTACCGTGCGTGTTGGATCTGGCGAAGTTGTTGCCTTGATTGGTGCAAACGGTGCTGGAAAGACTTCGACATTGAAAGGGGTTCTCGGTCTGGAAAACGCAAAGGGCAGCGTTGTGCTTGATGGCGTTGCGCTGGATAAGTTGCCCACGCCGGCACGCGTTTTGGCCGGCATTTCCCTGTCGCCGGAAGGGCGCCATGTCTTTCCCCAAATGAGCGTAGAGGAAAACCTCTTGCTTGGCTTGACCGCACGTACGCGGCCGCAGGCCGGCTCATTGACGCAGGAAATGTACGCATTGTTTCCGCGCTTGTATGAGCGGGCATCACAAAAGGCGGGGTCGCTGTCGGGCGGTGAACAACAGATGCTGGCCATTGCCCGTGCGCTGATGTCCTCGCCGAAACTGTTGATGCTGGACGAGCCCACACTGGGGCTGGCGCCAATTATCGTCAGTCAACTTCGGGTCATCATCGGTACGCTGAAAGCAAGGGGTACTTCCGTTTTACTGGCGGAACAAAACGCCGAGATGGCGCTTGCTTGCACGGACCGTGCCTATGTCCTGGAGAACGGCAAGGTGGCGAAGGAAGGGCTGTCGCGTGAATTGTCACAAGATCCGGCAGTCCGTGCTGCCTATCTTGGTCTGGGCGAGGGAGATGAAGAATGAAACCGGCTCCATTTTCGTTTCACCGCCCATCCTCCATTTCGCAATGCCTCGAGCTGCTCCAGGCATTGGCTGATGGCGATGCCAAGGTGCTTGCCGGCGGTCAGAGCCTGATTCCGATGATGAATTTCCGCATGGCGCAACCCGAAGCCTTGATCGATCTTTCCGGAATCGCTGATTTGGAAGGTATCCGTCTGCAAGATGACAATCTGATCATCGGCGCCATGAGCCGTCATAACGCGATCAAGGCAGATGAACTGGTGGCAATCCATGCACCGCTGATTTCGCTTGCCTATGACCATGTTGCCCATTTCACCATTCGCAACCGAGGCACCCTGGGGGGCAATCTTTGTCACTCGGACCCTGCTTCGGAAATGCCGGCGGTGATGCGGGTATTGGGTGCGCAAATGGAGATTGCATCTGCTGACGGACGCCGTCTGGTGTCGGCTGACCAGTTCTTTTTCGGACCCTTTGCAACGGCCGTTGAGCCGGAGGAGCTTCTGGTCGCCATAAGAATTCCGGTAAGTCCTCGGGGCAGGCGCTATTCCTTCCACGAGGTGAGCCTGCGTAAGGGTGATTTTGCCATGTCCGCCATTGCAGCAGCTGTTGATCTGGATGTGGAGGGGCGTGTCATGCGCGCGCGCATCGGCTTGTGCGGCGTATCTGATATAGCGCTTCGCGCAGAAAACGCAGAGGAAGGTCTGGTGGGCGAATATCTCAATTTGGCAGCCGCCACGGCTGCAGCTGATGCAGCGGTCACGTCGATCGAATTCAATGATACGGCGGCAATCTCGGCTTCATATCGCCGTGACCTGACGCGAGCCCTGATCATTCGGGCGCTATTGGGGTGTACGGAGGAGCGATTGTGACCAACGAGAAACAAGAGACCACGGCCATCACCTTGACCGTCAACGGTGAGACCATGTCCGGTGTCGTCGAGCCGCGTATGCTTCTGTCGGACTTCATACGCCAGGATTTGCAACTGACAGGGACGCATGTGGGCTGTGAGCACGGCGTGTGCGGAGCCTGCACAATTCTGATCGATGGCGTTTCGGTTCGCTCCTGTTTGACATTTGCCGTTCAGGCTGAGGGGTGCCGGATTGAAACTGTCGAAGGACTGCTGGAGCGCGACGGAAAGCTCTCGCCGTTGCAACAGGCATTCTCTGATCATCACGCTTTGCAATGTGGTTTTTGCACGCCTGGTCTGCTGATGACAGCCACGGAATTGCTGCGCACCCGCCCCGGTGCGTCCCGTGATGATATCCGCGACGCTATCTCGGGCAATCTTTGCCGCTGTACAGGGTACCAAACCATCATTGATGCCATTTCCGACATGGGAACGCGCCTATTGGCGGAGGAGAAATCGGCATGACAATAGAGACAAAAATAGGGATTGGCGCTTCCATGCCGCGCCGCGAAGACGCGCGCCTTTTAAGCGGGCGAGGGCGGTTCACGGATGATCTGTTGCTGCCGCGCATGGCGCATGCCGCGATGTTCGGCAGCCCGCATGCACACGCAAGAATTGTCAGTATAGACACGGCAGCTGCAGCTGCACTGAAAGGCGTTCTGGGGGTTTTTACCGGAAAAGATCTGGCAGGCGTCATGGGACCGATGCCGACCCTTGCGACCCCGCCTGTGGTTCAGCATTGTGTGGCGATTGAACGGGCGCGCCATGTCGGAGAGCCGATCGCCGTGGTGGTCGCGGAAAGTCGTTACATCGCCGAGGACGCTGTTGCTTTGATCGAAGTGGAGTTTGAGGAGCTGCCGGTCGTGGTTGATCCTGAAGCCGCCGTCAAATCGACGGGCAACGCAGTTTTGCATCCGGAATTCGGCAGCAATATCGTGCATCAAAGCCGCCATGCCTGGGGTCCGGTCGAGGAGGCTTTTTCGCAGGCCGCACACGTGGTTTGTCGCGAGTTCCGCTGGCCACGAGTGGGGCCTCAGCCCTTGGAAACCTGTGCGGCAATTGCCGACTATGACGCCATTACCGGGCACTTTCAGGTATGGGCAAATATGTCTCAGCAGAGCGTCATCGGGCCAAAATTTGCCAAAATCCTGCACACCGATATGGCGCATATGACATTCCATATACGCGATGTGGGCGGGAGTTTTGGCGGCAAGGCAACGCTCTATCACGTTCCGCTGCTGGCAGCAGTGCTGTCGCGTGAAATCGGGCGACCCGTCAAATTTGTTGAAGATCGCGCTGAACATATGACAGCTGGAAATCAGCATGCTTCAGATCGGCTTTACAAGGCGGAGCTGGCAATCAATGAAGAAAATCGCTTTACCGGCCTGCGCTTGCGTGTGCTTGACGACATGGGTGCCTATTTCCTGATCGCAACCGGAGCGCACGGCAACGCCCTGGCGCAAGCCACAGGTCCCTATCAGATCGACGCTCTGGAATATGACCTGACCTGCGTCGTCACCAATAAGACGCAACAGGCGCCATACCGGGGGTTTGGCGGCGAAGTCGGCAATTTTGTATTGGAGCGCATGGTCGATGCGGCTGCGGCGGAATTGGGTGTGCATCCGGTAGAACTGCGCCGGCGTAATTTTATTGCCAATGATCAGTTTCCCTATCGCACGCCCGTGGGCAATCTCTACGACAGCGGCGATTATACCCGCGTACTCGATGCCGCGATGGCACTGGCGGATGAGCACAAGATCTGGGACATGCCAAAACACGCCGCGCCCGGCAAGCGCATTGGTGTCGGATTGGCGACGGTCAATGAACGATCCGTTTTGAGCATGACAGAGTTTTGGCTGCTTGATGCCGATCCGATTTTTCCACAGTCCTCCTCTCCCGAGAGTGTCCAGGTGTCGATCCATGCGGATGGAACGGTCAATGTGAGCATTTTCGCGCCGCATTGGGGGAATAGTCCCGAAACCATGGCGGCCCAGATTACCGCCCATGAACTGATGATTCCACCCGAGTGGATACGCGTCGTTCAAGTCGGCACCGATGGCGGCATGCTGTCCAAAGGTCCGGCAGGCAGTCGTTACACAGCCATGTTGGCAGGCGCTATTCTGGGGGCTTGCACGAAGCTCAAACAGCGTATTCTCGCCATTGGCGCGCATCGTCTTGGCGTATTGATCGACGAAGCAGTTTATGCTGACGGACAGGTGACATGCAAAGCCGATTCAAGCCGGGCGATCGCGCTGCCCGATATAGCGCGCGCGAGCCACAGTCATCGACTGGATTTCCCCGGCGATGATCAAACGTTTCGTTCCGGTTTGACAGAGAGTTTTACCTGCGATCATCCGCGAGCAACGCTTCCCACGCAAGACCGGACCGATCTTGGTGTCTTTTATCCGATTGTCGGTCACGCCTGCCACATCGCGGTTGTTGAAGTGGACGAAGCGACGCAATCCAGCCGGGTGATCCGATACGTTGCGGTTCACGACGCGGGGACGATTGTCAATCCAAGGCTGGTGGATGGTCAAATTCGTGGAGGCATAGCCCAGGGCATTGGCACAGCCCTTTATGAACAATATCTGTACGATGATGAGGGGCAACTGGTGAACGCCACACTTGCCGACTATGGCGTGCCCACATCGGAGGAAATTCCCGACATGATCCTTGGCCATGTGGAAACGCCGTCACCGTTCACGGCCTACGGGATCAAGGGGTGTGGCGAAGGCGGTCGGCTGGCAGCCATGCCCGCTTTGGCAGCGGCATTTGACGATGCCTATCGGGATAGCAACCTCTATGTTGACAGGCTGCCAATGACCCCTTCAGCACTTCATACGAAGCTATCACAGCTTAAGCCTGTTTGAAGGGGCATCGGCTCAAGTGTTGGTCCATTACGTTTAGTTCAGCCCTCAGCCAGCAGCGTTCCGCACAGATGACCGAAAACCAGCGCCGGGCCCAGTGTCGCTCCGGCGCCGGGATAGGCTCCGCCAAATATCGATGTGGCATCGTTGCCGACGGCATGCAGGCCGCCGACCGCGGTGCCGTCTGCACGCAAGACCCTTGTTTTCGCATCTGTCGCCAAACCTGCAAACGTGCCCAAATCACTTACAACCAGTTCCACGGCGTAAAAAGGTCCACGCTCGATCGGGCCGAGGCACGGATTGGGGAATGCGCTGTCTCCCATATAGGTCTGATAGACATCGGAACCTTTGCCGAAGTCGTCGTCGCGACCTGCTGTGGCCGCTGCATTGTTTCGCGCAATGGTTTCCATCAGCTGTTGCGCCGGCAAATTCAAATGCGCCGCCAGCATCTCGATCGTTGCGCCGTGTTTGAGATAGCCGGAGCGAATGTGATGCGCGTGCGGTATGGGAAAGGGAAGGACCGCGCCAAGACCGTAGCGCAGGCCGCGTCGATCGGTCAGAAGATAGAATTTTTGCTTTGGATCAGCCTCAATCCCTTTGATCATGACGCGTGTGAATGCGTGGTAGTTGAGGCTTTCGTTTGCGAAGCGGCGGCCTGAACTGTCGATGGCGATGACACCGGGTTTGGCGCGGTCGACCAGATGAAAGTATGTGCCCGTGCTGCCATCCCTGCGCGGCACCTGTGAGGCGGGCGACCACGCTCCGGCATCCGACAGGCTCATCTGCATGGTGCCTGAGGCAGCCTCCGCCAGGTCGGCGCCATCGCCAGTGGCCCAGGACCCAGTCAGCGAGTGATGGGTGCCGCCTGCTGCCACATGAGGAAATGTCTCCATTCGGCGGCGACTGTTCCAGGAATAGCCGCCGGTTGCCAGCACCACACCACATCGCGCCTGTATTTCGCGAAGATCCTTGCCTGTCTGCGCCATGATCCCGGTCACTCCGCCACCCTGCGTCGTCAGGCAAAGCGTCTGCGTCCTGTCGAGGAACGTTACACCAGCCTTTAGTGCTGCGGCCAGAAGCTGACCCGCCAGCGCCTGGCCGTTGACAAATTGGGTGGATTGGCCATAGCGCAGAATATCTCCCGCATGGGCAGCCAGCCGACGCCCGACAAACAGCGCTGACGTCAATGAGCGGCTTGCATTCATGAAGTGTTGAAAGTCGGCACCGCTTCCAACGCCCAGGCCAATAAAGGTGTGCTCGGGAATGGGAAGTGCCAATCGCTTCAGCCAGCGGCCCAATTGGCGACCATTGAATGGAGACGTATACAGCGTGCGACCCATATCCACGCCGCCTGGTGCCTTTGGATAATAGTCCGGATATTTGGCCGCGAGAAAGTTGAGTTCGCTTTCTTCGACAAAAAAACGAATGGCTTTTGGCCCATGCTCCAAAAAGGCGGTAACCCGTGCGCTGTCAAAATGCGTACCTGCGTGGTGGCGAATATAGGTCTCGGCGGAACTTTCCGCTTCGCTATACCCTGCTGCAGCCGCAATATGATTTCCGGGCACCCAAATGCATCCCCCCGATCGGGCCATGGTGCCGCCGAAGCGATCCGTCTTTTCCACGATCAGCACGGACAGCCTGGAATGTGCCGCGGCTATAGCGGTCGCCATGCCGGCGGCGCCGCCACCCAGCACGATCACATCATAACAATTGTCCATCATTGTCCCGCTTCATTTCGGTGAACTGTTTGATCAACATAATTCAATCAAGCGATCGCTTCAAGCGAATGCTTGACTGATAGACGTTGAGTATTTACATTGCTTTGGGGTGAGCGGCAAGAATTGTCAGCGCTGTTATCCTGTAGGCGTGGAGGGCACGGCAGCGTGCATGCGTGCGGTTGTCCCGCTCTTTGGAATTGGCAATAGCGAAGGTGCATAAACATGAAGATCAGCGGTGAAAAGCAGATCAAGGCCACTCCGGAAGAAATTTGGGCGCAGTTGCTGGACCCTGACGTGCTGAAGCAATGTGTTCCGGGCTGCGAAGAGGTTGAGATAACGCAGCCGCTGACCTATCGCGCTGTTGCAACCATCAAGGTCGGACCGGTCAAGGCACGTTTTTCCGGTGATATCAATATCGTTGACATCGAAGACTTCAAGTCTTGTCGCCTCGTTGGTAAGGGCTCGGGAGGGGTGGCCGGATATGCCCGTGGAAATGCGATGGTTCAACTGACACCGGCGGAGACCGGAACCAGACTGTCGTATGACTGTGAAATCCAGATTGGCGGGAAGATTGCTTCTCTGGGTGATCGTCTTTTCCGTTCTATCGCAGAAAAAAATGTCGACAGCTTCTTTGCTAGCTTCCAGAAACTCACGGATCAGAACGTTTCGGCGCAGTGAACTGCCATTCAAAGTCGACACAAATCGTCACCAGAAGTGGTGCGCATTGACGCTGTTGGTTCAGTCCCCTCTGACTGGAATCGGATACCGCATCGATACTCTGCACACTGTTGCGTTCAAACGCCGCTTTCAACTAACGATGGAGCGCGTTGTTTGAATCCGCGTGTCTGGGGAATAATCTGATGAGGCTGTCCATAATTGACCAACAGGCAAAGCTTCTGCGGCTTTGAAGAGCCTGCTTGCGGCTCTACAATAACCACCCCAGGAGCGGTGGCAATCTTCCTGTCATGAAACAGCATGCCATGTTCTTGCGATCATGCGGGCTGAGGGATAATAAGAGTGCATATCATTCTATGGTCTGGCGTGCGCCACTCGGTCACGAAATGGTTGCCATCCTACCCCTGCAAAGTGGAATACACCTGAAATGACGACTGCAACACGCGCCCGAACCCATCTGACCATTTTGGTGGTTCTGGGGTCAGTGCATCTGCTGAACGACATGATGCAATCATTGATCCCTGCGGTCTATCCGATCCTCAAGGAAGCCTATGCGCTGGATTTTGTTCAGATCGGCATCATCACCATGACGTTCCAGCTCGCCGGTGCCATGCTGCAACCCTTGATCGGCATGGCAACGGACCGGCATCCTTTGCCCTATTCGCCCGTTGTCGGCATGATGTTTACCCTTGTCGGCCTCGTCAGCCTCGCCTTCGCCCACAGCTATGCGGTGATCCTGCTCTCGGTGACGCTGATTGGTATCGGTTCGTCGATCTTCCATCCAGAGGCGACCCGGATGGCGCGCTATGCCGGTGAGGGCCGTCAGGGGCTTGCGCAGGGTATCTTCCAGGTCGGTGGACAGGCCGGTGGCGCGCTCGGGCCGGTTTTTGCAGCGTTGATCATCGTGCCCTGGGGGCAGTCGAGCCTGGCGTGGTTTGCCTTGACCGCCCTTCTGGCCATGACGCTCCTGGCATGGATCGGCAGCAAGCAGCGCCAGATCAGTGCTGAATTTGCAGCCATGAGGGCGGCAATCAGCAAGAACAGCGCAGCAACGGCCCAGCTTGCGCCCCTGACCATCGGTATAGGCCTTGTCGTTCTGACCTTTCTGATGTTCGTCAAGAATGCCTATAACGAGAGTTTCCGTTCCTTTTATACTTTCTATCTGATCGATCGTTTCGGCCTTTCGGTTCCCTCTGCGCAGATGATGCTTTTCGTCTTCCTGCTGGCTGCGGCTGTCGGGGTGTTGATCGGCGGGATCGTTGGTGACCGGATTGGACGTTACCGGATTATCTGGATTTCAGTTATGGGACCCTTGCCGCTCACATTGATCCTGCCCTACGCAGATCTATTCTGGACAGGCGTGCTGACAATCGCAATCAACCTGATCATGGCCAGCGCCTTTGCATCGATCCTGATCTATGCCATCGAACTTCTGCCCAACCGGATCGGTTTGATCGGAGGATTGTTCTACGGTTTGAACTTCGGTCTTGGCGGCATTGCAGCCGCTCTCCTCGGCGTGCTGGCGGACAGCTATGGCATTCAGACAGTCTACCAGATCTGCTCTTTTCTGCCGCTTGCAGGGTTAATGATCTGGTTCCTGCCTCGGATCGACGAGGGCATTGGATCCTGAATCGGGAGAGGGGAACGTCGCACGGCATAATGAAAGTGGCGGTGCGACAAATAAGGCGGATCAATGCACAGGGCATGGTGCAAATTTGCGAGGGGCCTGAAACCGTTTCCGCCAATGGCAATTATTGACACCCATCTGTCGACCACCGAAACCCGCAGCAACGAACTGTCGAGGATCAACGGGCTTCTGATTCATCTATCCGGTTTGCGGTGACCCCATCATGCCCCTCGGATTTGCTGGGCTCATCAGATGGGGCATGATAACCGATCTTTGGTATAAAGCCGGATTTGTCTTTTGGAAGCAATATCAGAGGTTTGCGACGGCAGTTTGCCGAGGATCGACTCGCCATCCATCCAAACTCCCTTCGATGCACAGGGGCTGGCTATCCTGTTGAATCTCAAATCTAGAGGGGAACAGGCGTGTGCGGGATTTCGACCGATCGCAGGACCGCGTCTTCTCCACCATTGTCGTCAATTGTCGCTTGCTGGTCAGAAAACGCCTGCGCACTTGCCTCAATGGGGTTGACGATTTTGTTGAGGGCGGCCTCGAGTTCTGCGAGCTTGTCGGCACAGGCGGGATCTTCGGCAAGATTGATGCTTTCTTCAGGGTCGGATCTCAAATTGAACAATTGGGGCGGGCTATCGACATAGTAGTTGAGCTTCCAATCCCCTTTGCGCAGCATGAAATGACCGGCGCTTGAATAGACTGCGTGATACTCGGAAAGCACCGATCGCTCTTCATCAGCCGATTGCACAATCTCGAACAGCGAGGTGCCGTCGATATCGGGACTGTTGTCAGGTTGTGCCACACCCGCTGAGTCCAGCAAGGTTGGATACAGGTCGACCAAAGAAACAGCCGTTGTCTCGACTTTGGCTGGAAAACCATCCCCCACGGCGATCATGGGCACCGCTACTGAATCTTCATAGAAGACGCATTTCCCCCACATCCCGCGATTGCCCAGGTTGTCCCCATGGTCACTGGAATAAATGATACGGGTTTCATTTTCATTCGGGGTGCCCTGAAGCGCAGACAGTACGATGCCGATATTCTCATCCAGTGCTGTAACCATGCCGAAATAGGCGCGCAAAGCGACCGCGCGCTTTTCATCATCAAAATGTGTGTCATAGTCGAATGATGACCGTAGCTGTTGAATTGTTGGATGGTCTGACGGCGGCTGATTGAGGCCTTGCTGAAGCGCGTCAAGACCAAGATGCGCATACAATTGGTAATATTCCTGAGGAACAACCAGTGGAAAATGAGGCATCACGAAGCTGACAAACAATACCCAGGGCTTTGTCTCTTTCCCGGTGGCATCAGTGATCCAGGTCCTGGCTGCCTCCGCAACCTTGCGGTCAAAACTGAAGTAATCGGACGTTCCGATTCCGGCTTTGTTGGCCATCTCATCGGCACCAACTTTGGGTGGCGGATTCTGTCGCAACAGGCCTTTGAGATCTCCTTTTCCGTCCAGAATATGCATCGGCAGGATCTCTTGGGAAAACCCATTGTCGTCATCGGTACTGCGAAAATGCAGTTTGCCGATTGATGTCACGTTTGAACCCGCCTGACGAAGGACGTGGTGCCAGGATGGATGCTGACCGTGATAGGGTATGGCATTGTCCCAGCAGCCGATGCGGTGGACATATTGCCCGGTGGCCAGGGATGCCCGGGAGGGCACGCAGATCGGGCTGTTGCAATAGGCATTGGTGAACCGGGTTCCCCTTGCCGCCAACTGGTCAATATTGGGTGTGCGAATGAAGGGATGGCCATAACAACCGGCAATGTTGCGGTTGTGCTCGTCTGACAGGATGAAGATGGTATTTTGTGCTCGCGGCATGGCGTGTCCGTTTTGGGTATCGTGATTTGAAAAAACGTTTGACTATTGAAACGGTGGATATGGTCGTTTTGACGGAGGCTACAAATTCTCGGCGGCTTTGATCTGGATGATGTCGGTGAATTGTTGTTCACCCATCCCCTCCTGCATGGCGCGTTCATATTGCCGGTCGGTTTCGACCATCAGCGGAGCGGAAACATTTGCAGACGCTGCCAGGTTCACGACCGAATGCATATCCTTGGCTGCAATCCTGAGCCGGCCTTCACCCGAGTCCCTGCGGGCTGCCATGTCATCGGCAAAGCGGTCGAACACGGAGGACTGGCCGATGCCACCACATTCCCGCACGATCCCGATGAACAAACCGGGGTCCACACCGGTGGCTTCGCAAATGCGCAGAGCCTCTGCACCGATGGCCAGATTCGCGGTGCCAATGGCATTTTGCAGGAGTTTGAGAAGGCTGGCGGTGCCCGGAGGGCCAGCATACCTTGTACGATAGCCCAACGGGTGAACCAGACCATCGAACCATTCGCTCACGCGTTCGGGACCTGAAAAGAGGAAATAGAGTTCCCCGCGTTCCGCCATCAAGGGCGTGCCAAACACCGGGCAATCGCAATATTGAACACAGGCGGATTGACAGATCTCATTCATTTCGGAAACAAATCCTGGCGGATGGGCTCCAAAGTCGATGATGGTTCGGTTGGTGGCAGGTCTCGACACGAGATCCTCAACAACCTGCCGCGTGGATGTTTGTGAAGGCAGGCAAAGAAATATAGTCTTTGCGCCCGTCAGGATATCGGCATCTTCCACGGCAGCCGGGGCCGCCGCTTCCAGCAACTGGCCCACGCATTCAGCCGAAATGTCACAAACCGCAAGACAATCGACGGCTGTTGCCAGGCGCCGAGCAATCGGCATGCCCATGGCACCGAGACCGATAAAGCCAAGAGCCTCGGCACCTGCACGACCGTCGGATTGGGTGTGATCGTCTCGTTTCACTCGGTTGTCTCCTCGTCATCATGCAGAATTGGTGATCCCGGTCAGGGGTGGTTGGATTTTTTCCGTGGGTGCGGTGATGCGCTAAAGCCTGTAACCCTTTGCTGCATTGTCGTGAAACAAGGCTGCAACTTCGTCGGCTGAGAAGCCTGACACGATTTCACGGAATGCATCAAAGAGAGTGTCGAAAGTGCTGTGCAATCCATCAATGGGAAAATTGCTTCCAAACATGCACCGGTTGACGCCGAATAAGTCGATCGTCTCCAAAATCATGGGCCTGAGACTTTCCACGGTCCAATTCCAATCTGTCATCGGCAAACCGGTCATTTTTACCGAGATATTGTCGCGTTGAGACATCTTTTTCATGCCCTGGCGCCAAGCGTTCATGCCTGCTTCTGATCGGTCAAGAGGCAGCCCGGTATGGGTCAGGAAAATACGGGTGTCGGGAAAGTCTGCCGCCAGTTCCGCCGCCTCGCTCATAAGCGGTGCCGGCGCCTGGAGATCGTAACTCAGATCAAGGTCACTGAGCACTTTGAAGCCTGCGCGCCAGTCGGGTTCGCTCATTTTGCTGCGAATGTCCCCCTTGGCTTCGCGCAACTGGGCCGGCGTCATGGTCGGCATCCTGATGCCGCGCATGTTGGCAAAGGAGCAATGTTGTTCAAGAGTATCTCGCACATCCGGCTTGGCGAGATTTGCGAATGCGACAATGCCATGAGGAAAGCCATGGGTGTCTGCAATGGCCTGCAGCCATTTGGTTTCACCCACCGGATCATCGGGAGAATAGCTGGCCTCTACATGAATTGACTTGACGATATTCTGATTTTTGGTGTCAGCCAGATATTGTTCTATTAGATAGGGTCGGGGCAGATCTCCTGAAGCGCCGAAATGCGCGTCGAACGATGGACCGGCAAGCCAGGGGTACTGGTTGTCTTTCGTATCCCATAGATGATGGTGGGAATCCACGGTGGGAATAACGGACAAGGGTTTCATCTCCGATCGGGGTGCATTAGGCGATTTCTTGATGTCAGCGGTATTCAATTTTCTCCACGCGACCGGAGTCTGCCGACTTGTAGGCAGCGAGGATCATTTCCACTGCCCGGCGGCCATCCTTGATTGTGACCGGTGGTTCATGGCCCTGGGCGATCGCATCTACGAATGCCGCTGCTACGTTTCGGTGAAACACCTCCGTGTCGATTTTAAACTGGGGAACGATGTCTGATATTATCCATTCCCGATCCTTGGGACCGAGAACATCACCACCGGATTCTTCTATGGTCGGGTGCATATAGTATTTGAGGTAACCGCCCTCTGTCACATCGCGGGATCCCAGATCAACACCTGAAACGACGATGGAGCCGTTGGTGCCGAAAATTTCTATGGAGTTTTCCGCCGCCATGAAGTGCCAGCACGACGTCACTTCAGCAAGCATGCCGCTGGCGAACCGATAGATCGCCACCGCAGTGTCTTCCACTTTCAGTCCCTGCGCCTTGCCAGCCGTAAGGCAGGTCACATCTTCCGGTTCGCCGAACATCCAGCGCACAAAATCGGCGCCGTGCAGACCTTCATCCAGCAGACAGCCACCGCCGCCTTGGTCAGGATCGGCAAACCACGTATCGGCAAAGTTGGGATTAAGCATGCCGACAGGATGGCCATGCCGCACGCGAACCAGCGTGATTTCACCCAGTCCTCCGGTGTCGATGAGTCGCCGGATTTCGCGGTTGATCGGGTCAAATCGCTTTGGAAAGCCTTGCATGAAATAGGCACCGGTGCGCTCAAGTGCCGCTTGAATTGCGTCACAATGTTCTAGCGACGTTGCAAGGGGCTTTTCGCAAAGTATTTTCTTGCCAGCATTTGCTGCCTGCTCGATCAGTTGCAGGTGCTGGGTTGTCACGGAACAGATTGCCACCGCGTCTGCAGCATCAATCAAGGCGTCGCGGTCCTCCCATGCGTCATATCCGAATTGTTCTGCTTTGGATTTGGCCAGACCTGGTGTCTGCGCCCACGCACCTATGAACTCACAATGTGGCGATGTGCGAAATGCAACCTGCCAATAGTCGGCGTGAGGTTGCTCCAGGCCCAAAAGGGCGACTTTAAACTTGGACATGTATTTCCTCAGGAATCTGCGTGATAGGACCTATGGTCATGGGGAATGCTGGCGGCGCTCAGTGACCAGCGCCTGGCGGGCGCGATGTTTCAAGCACGCCCGCCATTGTGTCTGCTGGATTATGGTTTCCAGGTTCCTTCAACCTTTACAAGGTTGGCATCGGCTCCTTTGAGACCGTCCGTGTAGATGAATTCAGCTGCTTTCATCTTCGATTTGATACGGCCCACCGAGAACAGGTAATCGGTCACTTCATCGACGTCACTCATGAATTTTTCATCGATTGTCAGATCAAATATATAGTTCTCATAGAGGTCTGTGCTGATCTTGGTTGGTTGCTTCTGGAATTCAGCAAACGTCGCCACAACTTCCTCTTTGTTTTTTGGATCTGCCGCATAAGCATGAGCCTTGGCCATCACCGAGAGATAGGCTTTGATCGTTTCCGGATTGTCGCGAATAAAGTCCTGCGACGCCACCATCACACTGCGCAGATTGGCGACCTGCACGGTCTCGCCCTTGTTGTGATCGAAATAGCTTTTGAGCCCGGTGTGAACAACTTTCGAGTCAATCTCGGCCAGGGCGCGGTAGGGCCAGGGTTCCCAGATCAACAACCCCTGGATTTCGTTTGCAGCCATGCTGGCAAGTGCCTCGGGCGGAGCCAGATTGATTGCCTGGATCTTGTCCCTGTCCAGGTCGTAGGCATCAATGATATTGTTGAGCATCATTCCGGAAGATGATCCAACCAGAAGACCGATTTTGATATTATAGAGGTCCTCCGGTTTGGACACGTTGGCATCACTGCGAACAACCAGTTTTTCCAGACCAGTCAGGGTGGAACCATTGGCGATCAACGCCACGGGAACCGAGTTATGGGCCATTGATGTCGGTGGAATATTGCTGGGCTGCCAGATCTGGATTTCACCGGCAAGCAAGGCTTCACCAGCCAGGGCACCGGCGGAAAACGACACCGGTTCGACACTTTCAAAGCCGGCTTCCTTGAACCAGCCCTTTTTGATCGCAATGATGTGGGGGGCAAAAGGCAGGTCGATTCCAGAGCTGATTTTCAGGTTCTTGGTTTCCGGTTCGGCATTGGCTTGTCCTGAAAAGCCGCACATCACTGCCGCCACGATCACGGCTGATAGCAACCTTCCATGCAATGATCCTGATCTACTTGATTGACTACTCATTTTCGTTCCTCCTGTTTGTTACTCAGAGCCCCAAGAGTTTTTGGGTGTGTCCCGGATTTGAAGTGTTTCCGATGTTGCTGTTCCGAGTTTGTTGATATCAAATCGTCGCCTGCGCCCAGGCTGACCTGTAATGCGTTCCCAAATCGATCAAACGGTCGACAAAAAACACATGCGATGGGAAGGGTCCCGTCCCGATACCGGATCCGACCGACACTTCGACCGGCAATTTCGCAAGACAGTTGCGGGGCAGGGGGGTAATCATCGTAATTCGATCCTGAATCTGTACATGTCACCGCGCATGTGTGCCCGACGAAATTCTCCCACCCGTCCGTCAAACAGGTAGCTGATCCGTTCGACATAAAAGAGTGGATGATCAACCGTGACGTTGAGCAGGCCCGCGACATATTCGTCCGGCTTGACGGGCTCCAGAAACTCTTCCGCGCTTAAAAACGCAACCTTGTAGTCATCCCACAAAAGGTCGTGAAGGTGCCGGGATTCCAGGTTGCAATTCTCCAGTTTCGGCACAAGATCGGCTGGAAGAAAACTCAATTGGTAACTTAACGGTACGCCCTTGATAAAGCGCAGACGCTCAAGCTCATAGACTTCCTCACCCGGCTTCATCTTCATGATTTTCTGTATGGTGTCGTTGGCCACGACGCGTTCACAGCGTATGACACTGGAACCCCTGTCATGGGGCCTGTCGATGCTCTCCCGGTAGGAAGCCAGGACGCTTCCTTCCAGTTTGGGTGTACTGACATAGGTTGCCCGACCACGCTCCCTGACCAGCACACCTTGTTCAACCAGATTTCGCACGGCACGCTGAATGGTGCCGCGACTGACGCCGTAGAACTTGCACAACTCGGCTTCAGATGGGATCGGGTCGCCAGGTGCCCAGCTGCCGGAGCGGATCCGCACATCCAGATCCAGATAGACCTGATGATAGCGCGGCGCGAAGCCGGCGTTGTCGCCTGGGTCATTCATCTCAAAGGATAAGTTGTTTTTCATTCAGGCAATATGGAAATGTCTTGACATTTAGTCAACCATATATTTAGCCTTCTGCAACATTCCTGATGCCTCTCATGAGGCGTGCCATGAAATCACAGGACTGTCAGTGGATTTCAGAAACGTTGACCGGGACGATTGGCTGCGCATGTTTCTGCAACGGTGAGGTATTGATTTGAGTGATCGCAGGCTTCGAGTAGGATTTATCGGTGCTGGCCTGATGGGGCACGGCATCGCCAAGAACATCATTGAGAAAGGCGGATATCCTCTCGTCACCATTGCCCACAGGAACAGAAAGCCGGTTGAAGACCTTGTCCAACGCGGAGCCAAAGAGGTTGCTTCTGCTGCGCAGGTTGCCGCCCAGTCGGATGTGGTGTTTCTTTGTTTGCCTGGCACCGAAATTGTGCGCGAAACCATTTTCGGGGAAAACGGCCTGGCCGGCGAACTTCGTGAGGGCATGATCATTGTCGACACGACCACGACGTTCCCTGATGCCTCGCAGGAAATGGCGGGGCTGCTTGAAAAGCGCGGTGTGGCGTTTCTCGATGCGCCACTTGGCCGGTCCCCAAAGGAGGCCGAGGCAGGCAAGCTTGGATGTTATGTCGGCGGTCCGCAGGAGGCGGTCGACACGGTTGCGCCCATTATCGGCTGTTTCGCCGAGAATATGATCCGCACCGGACCGGTGGGGTCCGGCGGAACCTGCAAAATTTTGAACAACTTCATTACGCTGGGAAACTGTGCCGTGATTGCCGAGGCCGTCGCCATGGCAAAAAGACTCGATGTCGATTTGCAAACCCTGTTTGATGTCGTGTCTTCATCCGGTGCCAACAGCCGGATGTTTCAACAGATGATGCCCTGGTCTTTGAACGGTGATTCCAGTCAACTTCAGGGGCATCTGGAAACCGCGATGAAGGACATTTCCTACTACAGCGAACTCGCGCGCCGAACCGAAGCGTCCTCATTCATGGGATCGAGCGTGTTTGAGATTTATCGTTATGCCAACAACAAGGGATACGGACGGTCATTTTTGCCGGTGCTTTCGGGTATCATGGCCGACCTCAATGGCGACGTGGTTCAGCCACTCGATACCAGGAAGTGAACATGGAACCCCATCTGTCAAACCAATCCAGCCACAATGAAATTGCACACCATTAACGGATGAGTGAAACCACATTGGCCCAGATCAAACCAACCAACACCATTGTATTTATCGCTGACAATCACGCATACGCTGCCGCTGGTTGCTACGGAGACGAGGCGGCCTTGACGCCGGCGATCGATTCAATTGCACGCCGTGGCAAGCGGTTTACCAATGCCTATTGTGCCAGTCCGCTGTGCTGTCCCTCCCGCGCGGCAATCGCAACAGGCCGCTTTCCCCACGAAACCGGCTATTTTGACAATGTGCTGGTTTACGACGGTGAGGTGACAAGCTGGATGCACCGCGCCCGTGCTGAAGGCCGTCGCGTCGTCTCCGTTGGCAAACTTCATTTTCGCAGTGGCGAAGATGACAACGGGTTCAGCGAAGAGCGGATCCCCATGCACATTCTCAACAAGCGGGGAGGTACCGCCATGTTGCTGCGCGCAGTGGAAGGTGAGTTGCCCGCTGTCGGTCAATGGGAACTCTACACGGAGCAATCAGGTATTGGTTCGACTGTCTATCAGCAATATGACCGCGACATCACCAATAACGCCATCACGTGGCTGCGTGAACAGGCCGCCAGTCCATCACAGCAGCCCTGGATTCTGTTCGTTTCCTATGCCAGTCCCCATCCGCCGTTTTTGGTGCCGCCGCATATTGATGCACAAATCAAACTGGAAGACATCACACTGCCTGCCAACTATCTGCCAGGGCAGCGCAGCGAACACCCGTCAACGGTCCACTTGCGCCATATCATGGGCACCCGGGAAATACAGGACGGCGATCTGTTGCGACGAATCCGCAAGGCCTATTATGGATTGGTGGCACATGTCGACAATCAGATAGGAGAGGTTTTGGGGGAGCTGGAGTCGCTTGATCTGGGCGATTTGCGTCTGATCTATACCTCTGATCATGGTGAAATGCTCGGTGCGCAGGGGCTTTTCGGTAAATCCTGTGTTTATGAGGGTGCGATCAAGGTTCCTCTGGTCATGTGCGGACCGGACATCGAACCGGGCACCGAAGAAGACAGGTTGGTTTCCCATGTCGACTTCTTCCCCACATTGCTTGAATCAGTGGGCGTGCCGTTGGCCGACGCCGACGCAGATCTGCCAGGAAGCTCCCTTTTGCAGGACCTTCCTCCTGATCGCCCGATGTTTGCCGAGTATCATGCGACTGGCACGACAGGTGGGTCCTTTGTCCTGCATCAGGGCAAATACAAACTGATCCTGCATGTCGATTATGCGCCGCAGCTTTTTGATCTTGAAAATGATCCTGACGAAATGAAGGATCTGTCCGGTTTGCCGGATCATCGGGACGTGCTGGCAGCCATGATCGAACACCTGAAACAAATATGCGATCCGGTAACTGTTGATTTGGCAGCCAAGGCTGCACAGTCAGCAAAAGTTGAACAATTTGGTGGGCGCAAGGCTTTGATCGAAGAGGGCGCGCTGGTCTTCACGCCGCCGCCAGGCAAGGCGGCTGAAGTGCGAAAGATGGAATAGATGCTGGAAGGACCGATACAATGAACCTGATGACGGCTTGGAAATCAAAGTCCGCCTGCAAATCGGCTTTTCGCATCTGTGGATCAAGATCATGACCAATTTTGAGACAAATGCTGAGTCAGCCTATATAGAATTTCGCAATGTCGGCAAGCGTTTTGGTTCGCAGGACAATGGATTCATTGTGCTTGAAGACATTAACATTGGCATTAAAAGGAACGAGTTCGTTTCGATTGTCGGACGCAGTGGTTGTGGAAAGACCACACTCTTGAACATTGCGGCAGGATTGGTCGCTGCCAGTTCGGGAGAAACGGTCATTGCCGGAAAAAAAGTCGATGGACCTGGGCAGGGGCAGGGCGTCGTTTTTCAACAGCACGCCCTGTTCCCGTGGCTGACCGCCGCTGGCAATATCGAATTTGGATGTCGCAGTTCCAACCTGTCAAAAGCTGAAAAAAAGCAGCTTGTTCAACAATTGTTGGAGTTGATAGGCCTTGCCCACGCAGCCAACAGCTATCCCCGTGAGCTTTCCGGCGGAATGCAGCAGCGGGTGGCGATTGCGCGGGCATTGGCCATGGACCCTGAAATTCTGGTGATGGATGAGCCCTTCGGCGCACTGGATGAACTGACGCGAATAGAATTGCAGGATGAGTTGTTGCGCATTTGGGAGGTGAAAAAGAAAACGGTCCTCTTCGTAACCCACTCAATCAACGAGGCGCTCGTCCTTTCTGACCGCATCATCGTACTGGCACCGCACCCTCTGGGTGTGCACATGGATATTGAAGTCACATTGCCACGGCCCCGTGATCGCACGACCCCTCAATTCAATGCCCTCTACAAACAGATCTGGGAAGGCTTGTCATCTTGAGCGAACAGCTGAAACGCATTGTCTATACTGCTGCGGTTTTCATATCGCTGTTGCTGGCGTGGGAGTACGCGACCACAAATGGCTACCTCAAGCCCTACCGTTTTCCGGCACCGTCGCAAATCGCCAAGGGTTTTGTCGAGCTTTCCGTGGTTGGTTTCCCGCGAGGCCTGACCATCTGGGTTCATGTTCAAACGACAGTTGAAAGAATTGCCCAGGGCTATATTGCAGCGATTTTGCTGGCCATCCCGCTGGGGTTTCTCATTGGCCGGGTTCCCATCTTGGAGAAATTGACCAATCCGCTGATCGTTTTCGGCCGCTCCATCGCCACGTTGAGTCTCTTGCCTCTGGTGATCGTCTGGTTTGGCACCGGTGAACTCACCAAGGTTATCCTGATCGCTTATGGCTGTTTCTGGACCATGATTTCAAATGTCATTGCCGGCGTGAAATATGTCGACAAGGGGCTGATCAATGCCGCCCGGGTGTTCGGCGTCAAAGGTGCGGCGCTTTACTGGACCGTCATACTCCCCGCTGCATTGCCGAGAATTTTCGCCGGTGCACGCATGGCGTTGGGCGTTGGTTTCATGGTGATTGTGGGCGCCGAAATGATCGGGACCATTGAGGGCCTTGGAGCGCTGATCATGGAGGCGCGAACCTTTTACCGAAGTGAAGTGACCATTGTGGGCATGCTGATCATCGGTGTTATCGGCTTTCTGATTTCTTCCGGCCTGGCACGGATGGAAAAAGTGCTGGTGCCCTGGGATACGGGACTTGAGGACGTGCGCCGATGAGCAGCCGAATCTCCTTGTCCGATATCCTTTGGGGCTTGACCGGAACGCTTGCGGTTGTGCTCATTTGGGAATTTGCGGCGCGCAGCGGCGTTATCAACGCCGCCATATTTCCCAGCCCCACGCTTGCCATCGAAAGTGCATTTGAAAAGCTCGATCGCGTTGATGTGATCCAGCATATCGGTTGGAGCCTGTATCGTGTCCTGGTTGGTTTCCTGCTGGGCGCCCTTGCCGGAATCATTATCGGCATTGCGGCCGGTTGGTACAAATTTGCCAGTTTCCTGTTCTTGCCGCTGATCGAGTTGTTCAGACCAATACCGCCGCTTGCGTGGATACCTCTGGCCATCATCTGGTTTGGACTTGGAGAACCCTCGAAGTTTTTCATCATATTTCTGGGGGCATTCTTTCCCGTGGTTACAGCCGCCTACAGGGGGGTGATCAGCGTCGATCCGGTGCTTTTGCGAGCAGCGCAAACCTTCGGGTTAAAGGGTGTCGGATTGCTGATGAAGGTGGCCATCCCGGGTGCCGCGCCGGATCTGGCAACCGGCATCCGGATTGCATGGGGATTGAGTTTCGGCGTGCTTGTCGCGGCAGAACTGATCGCTGCCGACAAGGGGCTCGGCTATATGATCATGCATGCCCGACAGCTGGGCAATGTGGATGTGATTGTTGTCGGGATACTGCTGATCGGTGCCCTGAACCTGATCACCGACGGAATCATCGTATGGATGATCCGAAAGTGGATTGGACGCTGGCATGGGGAATAGGCGATGAGCGGGGGCAAGCAGGTGTCCGTCGCCATCATTGGCGCCGGCTTTATCAGCGAATACCACATTGATGGCATTCGCGCTGCAGGTGGCGCTGACATCACCACATTGGTCGGCCGAAACCTGAGTAAAACAAAACAGCGGGCCGAAGAATTGCAGATTGCCAAGGCAAGTGTCGATTTTGACACGGTCCTTCAAGATCCAATGATTGAGGGCGTCGTCATCGCGACGCCCGACGCCACCCACAAGCCGTTGGCCATCGCTGCGCTCGATGCAGGCAAATGCGTACTGCTGCAAAAGCCGATGGCCATGAACACGGGCGAATGCGGCGAAATCATAGCTGCGGCAGAGCGTTCGTCAGCCCGGCTCTCGGTCAGTTTCATGCACCGATATTTTCCCGAAGTGCGCTGGCTGCGGGAACAAATCGACAAGAAGGCATTCGGTAAAATCCATTCGGTCAGAATGCGCAATGCGACCTCTGGAGCTGGCTGGGCGACCTGGTTGTATGATCCGAAAAACGTTGCCGGCGGGGTCGTCATGCAATTGGGTGTGCACGGGATTGACCTCGTGCAACATTTGTTTGGGCCGATTGCCGCCGTATCTGCCTATTCTTCGACAATGAAACCACAGTGCCGCCTCGAGGACGGGGAGGAGGTTCGCATGACGCTGGAGGATAATGTCGTCGCCATTTATGAACTTGCTGCCGGTTTCAATGCGACCCATGAGATGAGTTGGACCGAAGTTTCAGGCACTGACCGGTTCAGACTGGAAGTCTACTTTGAAGATGGAACAGTGTGGCTGCGCACGAATGAGGGGGCAGCCCTGTTCAGCAAAAGTCGCAAGCATGGCCCGGCTGACTGGCAATCGGCTACACTCAATCGGGAACCGCTTGGGCAATCTCATCACCGACACTGGTTGAAGGTGGTCCGGGGATCCGTTCCTCCCGATGACACGGCGCAAGCCGGGCTTTCTGCGTCGATTGTTGCAGAACACATCTATCGTTCGATTGTTGAGCGCAGATCGCAGACAGTCGATTGTAAAGGCTAGAGTATCCGTTGTGATCAAGCCATTCCTTTGGTCCATTTTTTCGGTCTATGACAAGAGCGTTTGCCAGGGGAAACGCGTTTCGTGAAGTTGCTGTCTCAATCGGCACGCAACAGGCCTGCGTTGACGATAAGAAGCGCCATGGTGCGTGTGTCTGCTGCGACCAGCGGCCCGCTCTCGCACAAGCTCAAACGCCAACGTGACGCTGTCATGAGACTGGTGTGATCCGCTTCAAAACATCGTGCGCAGGTTCGCTGCGATCCAGGTGCTCGTGGTCTCGCCGGGACTGGTGACATTGCCGACAATCGAGAAGGTCGCGTCGCCAAAATTCAACTCTACACCCAGACCGGCGCGCACCCAGTTTTGTTCGTAAGGGGCGGCGGCAAAATCGAATGTGCCAAGGCCAATGACCTCGCCCGTGATGCTGCTGCCGGCAGATTCAAAACGATGTGCAGCCTCCAATGTGCCGATCACATTGACAGTCTCGGTCACGGGAACACGCGCATCAACACCGATACGGGCTTGTGTTGAGGTGTCGCACAGCTTGTTGAAACTGGCCGGAAACGCGCCGCCGGTTTCCGTGTAGCCGTCCATGCAGCCGCGTGCGTATGACCCTTCAAGATAGGGTGAGACATAGGGCACGAAGTTCTCAAACTGCAAACGACCGCGGATGCCGAAGCCGGTAATGTCGGACTCGCCTGTGGAACTCGAAACCAGACCGCCATTGGCCCGATAGTTGCGCGTGATGTCAGCGCCGCCGATGAGTGCGGTTCCGGTCAGCACGCCCCATATGCTGCCTGTGTTTGAAGTATAAAGCTGCCCGATGGTTTCAAGCTTGGCATAGCCCGTCAAAACATTGGTGGCTCCTCCATAGGCAGTACTCTGATTGTTGCCTGCAATGCCTACGGCGCCGTTGATTTGCACCGCGCCAAAATTGCGTCCAATACCAATTTCGCCGAGGGCCACCGTGCCATCGCGTGCGCCATGATTGTCACGCCCGAGATCTCCGCTGGTCCAGGCGATATTGCGTCCATCGGGCGCGCGTCGATCCAAGGGGCGGCTGCCCGCGCCATTCAACAAGAGGCTGAGGCCGTTGGTGATCGTTGCATTTGTGGCTGCAGCATTGCCCAATGTCGCGGTCAGGTCGGTCATGGTGATAAGACCCACGCCACCGCTGCCGCCATCACCGCTGCCGGCATCACCGCCGCCTGTGTCCCCGCCGCCTGTGCCCCCGCCATCGCCTGTGCCCCCGCCATCGCCACCATCGCCGCCGCCATCGCCGCCGTCACCGCCACCTTCGCCGCCAGACGTATCGGTGGCATAATTGCAGGTTGAAGGGCCAGTGCCATTGCCACGTGCTATGTATAGATCAGAGCGCAGAAAGGGGCCGGCCCTGACTGGGAACGTGCTGCCAACCACGACACTTCCGTCGCAATTGGTCGCGCGCGCTGTGTAGGTGCTGCCATCAGAAATTGTTACGCCGCTCTGGCGCAACCATTCCTCGACACTGACAAGGCCGGTGGTCTCGTCCCAGCGAAAGCCTGAAGGCAAACCTGGATCGGCAATGTCGCCAACCAGGACATGCCCATTACCAGACACGCCATAGGCGATTGAGCCGCGATCTGTCTGGCCAAGGGCGGAGACAGCACCATCGACCCAGCGAACCGCCACCTGGCGCGTTTCAAAGAGGGAACTGCCGCCGATAACTCTGCCATCGTAGGACACATCCAAAGCATTGGAGCTTCCGCCATCAAGGGTTGCCAGCGCCACCATGCCTGTGTCGTCGGTCCAGGAGAAAGCGCGGGGGATCGTTGGCGCGCTGAACCCTGAAGAAATACCGACTGCAAGAGCGCCATCACCGGAGGTCGCGTAGGCCGATGCCGAAACTTCATCGTCATCAAGCTGGCCAAGGCTCTGCATGCCGCCCTCGCTCGTCCAGCGCATGGCACGCAATCGCCCGGCGCCATCATAGGAACTGCCGACAATGACATTTCCATCGGCCGAAATGCCCAGGCCACTTGAATTGTTGGAGCCGAGTGAGCCAAGGTCCTGAAAACCGCCTGCATCGCTCCAACGATAGGCGCGGTTGCCGGTGATGTCGGATTCAAGGATGGCATTATTCGCAGTGCCGGTGATCACTGTACCGTCTCCGGAAATGCCCAGTGCATCGAGCTTGAACAAAATACCGCGCGTGACGCCGCCCAGCGTGTTGAACCCGGTGGCTTCGGTCCAGACCATTGCATGACTGGACGTGCCGCCATCCAGCGGATCCGTATTGCCGATCACCACCGAGCCGTTGTCGGATACACCCGTGCCATACACCCTTGTTGCGGTATTCAGGTAATCCGCGGCACCAGCGTGCAGGGCAACCAGACAAACGGTACCCAGCGCTGTTGCGCCCAATAGTTTTCTCAATGCAGGTGATGTCATAAATGGCCCCTATACGGATATGCCCATCCGAATTATATGCATTGAGATACAATGCAGGGGCCACAGGGTTTGCTCCATCCCCTGTTCAGGGGAGAGACGCCTGCAGGGATAAAGGGCTTTCTGTACACTCTGAGATATATTCAATCGTATGCAGATGAGGGGCAAGATGCGAACCCGCCGCACGACAACGCCGGCACTATTTGTTGCAGTTCCGATGATCATTGCAATGATGATTGCCGCCTGCGCTGTCTATGTCGCCCTCAATCAGCCGTGGCTGGGCCTGCGGTTTTCCGCGGCAGCTTCAAATGGCGTGAAAATAATACACACGGCGCCGAACGGCCCGTCGGCTGGCCTTGCCGAAGGCGCAACAATCACAGCTTTGACTGCCGAAAACGGAAACCGTATCGAACTGCTTCCGTTGGATGCGGTTGAGGATCCCGATACTGCGGCCAATTACGCAATCTTCAATGAATTTCTGGAGCGCCAACAGGTCATTGCCGACATTCTGCGTTCCCCACGGGTTGTCCTGAGTCTGAGCGATGGCCGCAATGTCACGGTTTCTCCGGACAAACGCCGTCCGCTTGCAAGTCTGACCATGGATTTCTGGATAATGATCGTCATTGGACTTCTTGGCGTGCTGACGGGTGCCTGGACGCTTGCGTTCAGGCGCGAGGCCGATGTCGCCAGAATCTGGGCGCTCAATGGCGTGGCGCTGTTGTTATCAACCTTCCCCGCAGCGATATTTCTGACCAGAGAAATTGCGGTGGATGGCGCTTTATTCAGGCTCCTGTCGACGGTCAACTTTGCAGGATCCTTGTCCTTTTGCATTTTTCTGTTTGCATTGTTTCTCATCTACCCGCGCAGGTTGGTGCCGCTCTATTTGGTGGCTGCGCTTTTTGCACTTATACCCATTCTGGTTCTGATGCAGTACCTTCAGGTCGGCGCAAACGGCCCGGACATGGGGCGTTATCTTCCCATTGCACTTTTTTCCGCTGCGGCGTCAGTGGTTGCCATCATTCAATATCTGTTGGCCCGGGGCGATCCGCTGAAACGGGCCGGCGTGGCATGGTTTGGGATTTCCATCGCCGTATGCACCGGCATTTTTGTATCTCTGTACGTCGTACCGAGTTTTCTCGGCCGGGTGCCTTCGGTTCCCCAATGGATCGGTTACGCTTTGGTACTGTTTGTCCACTCAAGTCTTGCGCTTGGAATTTTCAGGTACCGTCTGTTTGAACTCGAAATATGGTCTTTCCGTATTCTCTTTTACGTCATGGGCGTGCTGATCTTCGCAATACTGGATATGATGCTGGTCTCGGTTGTCGCCTTCGACGCCGTTCCGGCTTTTGGACTCGCCCTGGCAGCGGTTGTAGCTTTGTATCTGCCGTTGCGGACCATGCTGCTGTCACGTCTGACACCGCCCGAAATGCAGCGTCAGGAGCTATTCACCGAGGTTGTCGATGTTGCGGTCGCAACCGTTGGGCCCGAACGCGATGCCCGATGGGAAGCCCTGTTGCGTCATGCATTCGGCCCATTGTCGATTGAGAAGACATTGCAGGTTGATGAACCGGAAATCAGCGAGGATGGCCTGGCGCTTCTGGTGCCTGGCCGCGATGTCGTGGCGCCCATGAAACTGGGATATGCCTTTTCCGGACGCCGATTGTTCACCCGCCGGGAAACCGCCTTCGCTCAAGAGCTGTGCAACATGCTTGTTTACGCCATCGAAAGCCACAGCGCCTTTGAACGCGGCAAGGCAGAAGAGAGGGCTCGTATAGGCCGGGACATGCACGACAATATCGGTGCCAAACTGCTGAGCGCACTGCATGGCACCAGGCCGGACAGCAAGGACGCCATGATCCGCGATGCACTGTCTGATTTGCGCGACATTCTCAACAATGTCACCGGCTTGCCGCAAACCATTGAGGAAAGTCTGGCCGAATTGCGCCTTGAGACTGCCGAGAGGCTATCGGCTGCCGGCCTGGCGCTTCAATGGTCCTCTCCCGATGAGGATTCGACCCCGCTTTGCCCGATTGCGGCGCATGCGCTGCGGTCGATTGTGCGCGAGGGGATCAGCAATTCCATTCGCCATGCCAACGCCAAATCTGTTGCCGTTGAAATCAAACATGTACAGCAGCAGCTCCAACTGACCATAAGAGATGATGGGCAAAGTGCAGCGGGAGACTTGCAGCATGATGTCAGCACCGGTAGTGGCCTCGCCGGCATTCGTGCGAGACTGGTGGCGCTCAAGGGGCAAATGGATATCATCGACAGCGGGTCAGGCTTCACGTTGAAGGCCTGTTTTCCAAGTGTTCAAGGGACGCATACATGAAGCAGGTGTTGATTGTAGAAGATGTCGCGGAAACCCGGAACTGGCTCAGCAATGTAGCCATTGCCGCTTTTCCCGGATGCACCACAACCTTGACTGACAGCCTGCGGGCTGGACGGGCGGCCGTGGACAGGCACGTTTTCGATATGGCTCTGATTGATCTCAAACTGCCTGATGGCAACGGGTTGGACCTGCTTTCTCACCTCCGGCAATCGGGCGCTTCAACACTGGCCGTTGTCACCACGGTGATGGCCGATGATGCCAATATTGTTGCCGCGCTGTCCCGGGGCGCCAGTGGTTATCTGCTCAAGGAACAGCCGGCCGAGCGCATCGTGCATCAGCTGACGCAACTGGCTGAAGGCGTTCCTGCGCTGTCGCCGTCGATTGCGCGACGCATCATGGAGCACTTCCGCCGCACGGGTCCAGTGGTCGAGGAAGCGTCAACATTGACTGCGCGCGAGCGCGAAGTTCTGGCCTTGATCAGCCGTGGTTTGCGCAATGTCGACGTTGCCGACGCGCTGGGTCTGTCGGAGAGCACAATTGCCAGTCACCTGAAATCGACCTATCGAAAACTCGGCATTTCATCACGCGCAGAAGCATCATGGCATGCCACGCGTATGGGGCTTGCACCAGGAGATTAGAGGCAGTCCGCACTGGGTCTGAACATCTCGGAATAAAGTGTTTTGCTGGCGCTGTCGCCCCTTGAGACCCTTGCCGCTCCGATGTGGGCAATATAGGTTGGCAGGTGTTTTTGACATGCAGCTGTTACCGCCCCGCGCTGACGTTGCAAATGACCGGCGCAAGGGATTTGCTTGATGACTATTTTGACGACCAGAAATGCAGCTTTCATTTTGACCGGCGCCGTGTGCATGGCGGCAGGTTTTGCCCTGGCCAAGTCCACCTACCCGCCGGTGAAGGTGCTCGTCTCGACTGAAAAGACCACCATCGGCCAGGACATCGTCTACCCCGAAGGCACACCCAAGATCACCGGTGTGATCGTCACCATGCAGCCGGGCGGCACCACAGGCTGGCACAAACACGAAGCGCCCTTGTTTGGCTGGGTGATGGAAGGCGAGATCACGGTCGACTATGGCGACGCCGGCAAAAAAACCTACAAGAAAGGCGATGCCTTCATCGAAGCGCTCGAAAGCTATCACAACGGCAAGAACACAGGCGACACCGTCACGCGGATCCTTGCAGTGTTCTCAGGCGCCGATGGCGTCCCCAACACGGTGATGGAGGCCGAGTGAGGGGCAGCAGGTTTGAAGGGCGCTATTTGCGCTCCGATACCGCCGCTCATCTGTTGCAAGCCTTTTGCAGGTGATTCCCGACTGATTTCATCGTATCCCGGTTTGAGCAGGCCTGACTTCACTCTGATGCGCCAATTGCCGTAGGTCAGCACATGCACGTCTGCCCTGTCACTTGACGACGATTTGGCTTTTGACCAAATCAGCGCCAGCGCGATCATATCGGCGAGGTTCGCCTGAACAGCGAGCCTCGGACGGTGAATGATTGGACTTCTGGCATGAAGTCCGTGACGGTGCGCTGAACTACTTTTGTCTGACAAGTCTGCTGCACTTGGCAGAGGCGTCCTCGCCCGTCTCGGTATAACACAGGTCGATCACATCGGGGCCGGCGAGCGAGCCGGCGAAGGAGCCGTCCTCGTCAACGACCACCAGGACACGCCCATCGGGGGTCATGCTGCCGTAGACGTCTGTGGTCTCATAGGCCCCGGGTGCGCCAAAGGACTTGACGGCCTTGAACGCGGTTCCCTGCTGTTCGCGGACCTCTATGATGAGTTCGTGCCTGTCCCACCCGTCCAGGGCGCCAACGCCATACTCCTCACCCTTCCAGGTGCCGATGAGAGAGACCGGGTCGGCGGCAAATGCCGGAGCAGCGAGAATGAGAGAGAGCGTCGCGATGATTATGGTTTTCATTTCAATTGCCTCTGTTTTGATCGACCATTCTCTGTTTGGCCCCTTCTTGTCAACGGCAACCAGCGCAATTCGCAGAAAGGCGGTTTCCCTTCGATCGGATTGACCCGGATTGCCTTCTGACGATTTTGGCCCGGCGTCGCTTCATGTGCTTATTGTGGCTTGCGCCTGTGATGGTGTGCCATCGCGGCGCACAACCCGTCCGATGGGGACCAAAATCGGCTCGGTCAAATGGTTCCGGAAAGCGACAGGCCACCTCATCGTCACACCAATGTCGGGGCTGACCTCATGAGGGCCGCGTTGAATGTTATCCGGTGTTGGTATAATTGAATTGACACTTCACACGACCAGATTGTCCCGCATTTTTCGCCCGAGGTTCCCATGGCAGAAATATCATCTACCGGTGACCAGATGCTGGTTGTTCTCGAGTGCGTGGCGGGTCGCGGTCCCTTGTCTGCAACACAGGTGTCCGAACTGTGTGGCCTGAACCGCACAATTGTGCACCGGCTGTTGAATACGCTTATAAAATCCCGGTATGTGCACAAATTGGCGCAGGGCTATGTGCTTGGCCCTGCGGCTTATGATCTGTCCAGATCAGCGACCAATAATCTGATGTACATGGCGCGCGAGGCTATGGAGGTTTTGTCGTGCGAGCTGGACGAGACGATCATATTGCATTCCATTTCCGGTTCGGAAGCCATGGCAATTGATCAGGTCCTGAGCAAAAACCGTCTGTTAATGGTGCGCCACACACCCGGGTCGCGTCACGCTCTGCACCGAGGAGCCAGCGGCTGGGCGCTGCTTGCTTTTCAGACGGACAAGTTCATTGAAAATTACACCAAAGCGCTTGGCCCACAGGATGCCGCAGCGGTTTCCAAACGGGTCAATGAGATACGAAAGCTGGGATATGCCCGGTCCTCTGATGAATTGCAGCTGGGCGTTGCCGGACTGTTTGTACCCATTTTGAATGAACACAAATCATGCGACTTCAGCCTTGGCGTACTGGTGCCTTCAAGTCGCGAACACGCATTGGACGGGTTGGAGCAACGGCTAATGGATGTCTCCGGCCAGCTCTCATTGAAAAACACCTCAGGCTAAAAGCTTGCGTGGCTTGGATTGTGTTCGTATAACGGATTATATAGTCCGAAATATGAACATATGGGATTCGGCATTTGAAATACGACGTCATCATTTCGGGCTGTGGTCCCGTCGGCGCAACGCTTGCTGTACTTCTTGGCAGTCACGGCCTCAACGTTCTTGTTCTCGAAAAATTCGAAACGGTCTTTGACAGGCCGCGCGCCATTGTACTCGATTGGGAGATCATGCGGGTTTTGCAGATCTGTGGTATTGCGCACGATCTGGAGCCCTACACATCACCGCATACGGGCACAGATTTTCTCGGCGTCGAAGGGCAGCTTATAAAGCAGTTCGATCCCCTGCCTCCTCCATACCCATTGGGTTGGCCCGCAACGCTGATGTTCGTTCAGCCTGAATTGGAACGCCTGTTGCGTGCCAGGCTGATGGCGTTGCCATCTGTCGATCTGAAGCTGGGTGCAGGTTTGGATAGCTTCACGCAGGATGAGGCAGGTGTCACCGTTGCTTATTCAGATATGACGACCGGTGAGGCGCGCCACGCCACTGCGGATTATCTTGTTGGCTGCGATGGCGCCAACAGTCAGATACGCGACGCGTTGCAGATCGGGCTTACGGACCTTCAGTTTGACGAATGGTGGGTGGTGATCGACGCGTGGCAAATGCAGGATACGCCGCTGCCCGCGAAAACCACGCAATATTGCTGGCCCTTGCGTCCTGCCACCTATGTCGTTGGCCCCGGCACATTGCGCCGTTGGGAAATCAAGATCATGCCGGGTGAGACGCCGGATGAATTCCTGGACAAGGCAAAGTTGAACGCTGTGTGGGGCACCTATGTCGACACCTCGGCATTTGATTTGTGGCGCAGCGCAACCTATCGCTTCAATGCACGCGTGGCTGAACGATGGCGTGATAAAAGAATTTTCCTTGCGGGCGATGCGATGCACCAGACACCGCCGTTTCTGGGGCAGGGACTGTGCGCCGGTATGCGCGATGCGGCAAACCTGTCCTGGAAGCTCATCCGATCAAAAACGCATGGGGCGAGTGATGCATTGCTCGACACCTATCAAGCCGAACGGTTGCCCCACGTCAGCACAATTATCGAGCATGGCAAGCAGTTCGGCCTCATCATCGGTGAGCTGGACGAGGATGAGGCCCGCAAGCGTGACGCAGACCTGCGCGGCCAGCTTTTGTCCGGCAAGATGGTCACGTCGCGCCAAAGTTTCATTCCGAACCTGATGACCGGTGTTTTGCATCACGATGATCCCTTGGCCGGTACGTTGATGGTGCAGCCGAAGATCATCCATGAGGGTAAGGAGACTCTGCTGGATGATGTTGTCGGAATGAATTTTCTTTATGTCTCGACCGATACTGAAGCCGGGTCATGGGCCGACAAACACAGGGCGACGCTGGCAAGGCTGGGCGTGGACCAGGTCTCAATCGGTGCCGGTGGATACCGCGAGGTCGATACATTTCTGCGCGACTGGGCCACTCAAAACAACGTGCGCGCCGCCTTTGTACGCCCTGATCGCTATGTTTACGGCGGTGTGGCTTCCGGCGACGCGTTTGAAGCCAGACTGACGTCACTATGCGCTTTTCTGGAGTGCTGACAGGACCGATCGAAGAGATTGGAGCAATTTCCATCAACCGGGGGCGGCGGCCTTTTCGCGACAGGGCTTGTCTGTCTCAATGTACCGGGTGATTTGAGCTGCGAAGCCGACGACGCGGAGCCTGCCATCGGGGAGCCTGCCAACGGGGAGCCTGAATGCCGACCTTTGTTGCCGAGCGCTGCATGCGAGGTGCAGCACCGACGGTCTGGCGCATCGTCGCCGACTCTTTCGCAGCATTCACGCCGGAAGATGCCCGCGATATGCTGGCCGAAGCTGGAGTCGTGGCGGTTGTCTGCGCAACGCGTTCGCGTTCGCCCGATGCGCCCCGCTGGCTCCAGATACCTGGGTGGAAGTTGACAACCTCCTAAAGAGGGCGGGGCGACATCTGAACGGCGGCCTTCTGAAAATCGACGCGGCCGTTGTCGACTCCGGCTCCGGTGTGCATACCGATGCCGTCCATGGGGTCGGCAAGCAGCGCGTCGATCGCCGCGTGTTCGCGGCCAAGTCGCAAAGCATGAACCGCCTTCAAGCCGGGCGCACGATCCGTTTCAGAGACACCCTTGACGCTAACCGGTTCGAATAATTGTCATCCGGGAAGCGTGTGGTGCGCTGCCATCGCGGTCAGCCGGTCAGGGCATTCGAGCAAAACTCCGGCCATCGTGGCGAAGTGCTGGATTTTGTCGTCTACAGCTTCGCTGCCCGGCAACTCGTCAAGCTGGACTTGGGCCGCCGCGAAAAGGAAATTGCCTCGCCGATCATGCCCAAGCGACTGCCTAGCGTGGTTCACATCGCTTGGCTCGCTTGCTAGGAAGCCTTATGAGAGTGCAAGAAAAGCGAACAGCCGCTAAAGGGTGGCTGATTCGATGCGTATCGACGAATAATCGTAGCACGCCTTAGGAGATGATTTATGGCCGGAGAGAATCCAAAACTTAGTCGCATGGAACGAGTTTTTCTGTCTAACCAGATGCGCATTCTGGAGGCTCTCTACCCAGATGAGGCCGACGGAATCGCGACGCGACGGGAAGCAATCGAGCGCGGCTATGAGATGCTGTACCAATGGGACATGGACGAAATCTATGATGGCGACGATATTATGACCGCCGAAGAGTCGAAAGAAGTATGGGACACGCTGGACATGTTCGACGCAATCAATCGGCATGTAGAAGCAAGTCAAAATACAGAATTAAAGGAGAACGCATTCGCCAAATTTCGTGGTTACGACGGTAACAATGAAACCAAATTCATGGCTTTTACAGCCTACACGATTGAGCGGCTCAAAAGATTTGAATACGTCCCAACCACGCGAAAAGGCTATTGGAACTCTCACATGCCAGTTCGCGAAACCTACCAGCGCATGTTGGAGGTGTGGCGAAAGGTACCGAGCGAACGTAGGTTCGAGCTTACCGAAGCCGAAGTGAAATCCATCTTTGCTGCCGCCACTCATCCAGAAAATCGGTAGACCACAATGGAAGCCGCTCTCCTTTGGAATTTCTTGAATCTCGTAGGCGTTTGCTTGTCGGTATACGCCGCTTTTACAGCCACATCAGCAAAGACTGCCGCCCGCGCTGCCGCCGCTACTGTGGTATCGAAGAAGAACGAATTGGAGGACCGAGACCGCCTGAGGGTTCTAATTGCAACGCTTAGTACAGCGAAAGAGACCGCTATGCGCAGACAGGCGGGCGCTCCCGAATCAATGTCGGCCGGACACGATCAGAGACTTGATTTACAGGCACTTAGGAATGCTCATGATGCGCTGTTGACCCGACTGCCATTGGAATTTGCCGACGACCTTCGAGCCGACGCACAGAGTGCGGCAGAAGAACTGCAAAAAGCCCTAGAGAATATTGAGAGCATCCGCTCAAATCGTGACGGTTGGAAGGATGCCCGCTCTACGTTACAGGTCCTAATCCCCCGGCTAGAGCAGGAAGAGCGGCGGCAGCGTGATGAAGAACTTCTGGCGCACGTCAAAACCTAGCCTCTTTGAAGCGACCATTCTTCGGGCAATGCAGCTACGCAGGGGCGATACCACGCGGCATTCCGTACCGAGCACGGAAGTCATCATGGCTACGCCGTGAGGGTATCCGGACCGGATGGGATAATCCCTTCGGCGGCTTTGCAAAGTCGGGCAAGGCGCTAAGCTTGACAAAGACAACGGTGCTATCTGGTGTCACGTCGAGCGCAACAATTTTTTGCATTTTTATCTTCATAAAAAGACAGGGCAGCCGCCCGCCCGGCCAGTAAAAGGTCAGCGGGTCGCTTGCTTGAGGTCTTGCGGGCAGGCAGCCTAGTGATGACGATACTAATTTGAGAGGCTGGGGTGATGACAATTGTTCGAGTAACGGACTTCAAAATATTCAAAGGCAGACACTAGTGACGTATTGCTATCATCGCGTAAGCATTACCCCGATTGACCTCGAAAGCTGCTTCTAGATTGAGCAGGGTTCATCGCTGAATGCCAATGCATTATATTGCTGTCGACCACGCTGAGACCGTAAAGCCGGGCAGGACGAGGTAATTAACTAAATGTTATCGCGGACATCCGCAGTTTCAGGGTTTGGCGCCGCGTACGCGGTCCGATTATCAGTGGATTTTCGACTATCTGAAGCCCATAGCAGACACACCGCTTACTCGGTTCAATCGGCCTCTTATTGTCAAGATCAAAGACAAAACTACTTAGAAACTGGGTCGCAAGTAGGGCAATTACACCAAGACCGTATTGTCGGTCATCTTCGGCTGCGGCGCAGACCCAGCCGGGCTATCTCAAAGCGAATCCTGCATTCAAGATAAAGGGCATTCGGAGGCCAAAGGGCGCGCCGCAGGCGAATTGGCCGTGGTCCGATGACGAACGCGATTCGGTCTTCGCTGTGCTTCCTGCGCATATGGCTTTGTTAATTTGGCTTATGATGTTTGCTGGTCTCGACCCGAAAGACACGCTTGAAATGCAGTGTTAGGCTATCCAAGGTAGCATGATTGACATGCGCCGGGCAAAAAACCAGCGAAACTGTTTGGATTCCGCTTCCTAAACCCGTGCTGGCGCTGTTTCTGCCACCCCAAAGCATAAAGCCAACGGGACATGTGCCAACTGCTTCGGGCGTCCTTGGAACACTGCAGACTTCAACACCCCATGGAAACTGGTGCGCTAGAAACTCTTGGATGCGGACGCCGTGTCACATGGTCTGGCCTTGAACGGGCTCCCGCACACGGTCGCGACGATCCTCGCCGAAATGGGGATGGACGACCGGACCATCGCCGACATGCTGGGCCAGCGTACGCTCGCCATGGCGCAGCACTATTCGAGGCGGGCAAATCGAGCCCGCAAGCTCACGGGAGTCGTCGAGAATTTCGATGCCGAAGTGAACAGAAGGCGCACGAAAGTTGTCAAACCTACCGGCTAGAAGGGTCAGGCCTGCTTAGCTGGTAACCGATATAAGATCGATTTAGTAAATGATTTCAGTAGGATGGATTGGCTGGGGAACCTGGATTCGAACCAGGACTAACGGAGTCAGAGTCCGTGGGTCTACCGTTAACCTATTCCCCAAAAAGCGCCTGTTGCAGCGCTTTGGCGAAACGAATGTTGTGCGGCATCTGATTGCCAGCCATGCGTTTCGTGCCGCCTTGTATCACATTTGCCCGGTCAATCAAGGCCCCTGTTAAATCTTCTGACGAAGAAACGTGCTTTGCCATCTTGGCAGTCTCCTGTCCTAGATAAATAGGGCCGGGTGATGACACATGTGGCTGAAAGATAGAATGGGGAATCGCGCTATACAAAGGCCGAAGCCGAAAGCGAAAGACATGCTGGATAGGGGGTATCTCGGACTGGCCCCAGCACAATCTGGACCGATGCCGTAAAATGAACAACCGCGCGGATTCAGCCAGGCGGTGAGGGGTGTCGTTAACCGCCGTGTTGCAAAATTGATCCTTTTTGCAACAGCGGTTGAGTGTGGTCTTAAACGATGACTTGTGACCGCCAACGGGCATTCACTTTTGGCGCGAGTAGCTTCTCGAATTGGCAACGCTCGTCGCTTGGTTTACAATCATAGCGGCGAGCCTGCCGCCGTTCAAAATCGTTGTCGGAGAAACCTAGCACCAAATAGAAGCAGCCAGGCAAGGGATGGCTGGCGAGGCGGGTAGGGTGCGACAGTCAATACTCGATCTTGAGATCGAGTTTTACCGCATCAGGCGGGACAGCAGCAAGTCGCGCAATGTGATCCCTAGCGAATGAAATCACTTCTGCAATCGTGGAGGGTTCGTGAAGGGCGCTTGCTTCGACAACTTCCTGATTTCGGTCTGCGTCGTCGATGCCATCCTCTTTCTGATTTTCATCTAGCAAGTCAGGGATGGCGTAGGTCGCAACGCATTTATAGTGATCTATGATACCCGATCCAACACTGCTTGCTATGCCGCGCTTGTCCTGGTCGAGCCCGATCCACATTCCAAAGTTATCCTTTACAGACTGCCCATTTTTCTGGCGTGCGGCGTAAGCCGCATCGAAGCGCTTACGCACGTCGTCAGCAGGGAAAATGTAAACCTCGATGTTTTCGGGTTCTTCCTTCGAGTCGACCGTTGCAACAATCACTGTGTCAACATCATCGAGTGTCTTCCACTTCGTTCCACTCTCAAGTGGCGGGAAGGCAATCCAACGATCTCGTGTAGTACGGATTGACGCAACCTTGGTTTCGCCATCCTTGGTCACATTCCAGATGTTCGACAGGCCGCGTCCAGGCACTCTTTCCATTGAGTAGCCCTCGGCGTCTGCCGCCTTCTTTGCAGCATTTACCAACAAATGCCAGCGAACGGTTTCAGAAAGGTTTTCGAGTAAATTTGCCATTTCAGCCTCCTTTGAGTCATCCCGATATCTGGTTTGGTCATATTGCAAAACCTATCTAGTGTTTTGAACTGAGAATGTCAAACGGTTTAATTGGTATTGTAAATAGATTAATCAAATCACCATACGTTCTGGGGTCCTCGACACCAGATCTTGCTATTGACGAGATTAGGGGTTTCATCTTCGCGAGCTATAAGCACAACCAGTGTGGCCGCGAAGTAACCAAAAACGGTGGTTATTGCCTATGGCATATACCCCTTGAGAAAGGATAAGAGTTGCAGTATCTTGTCGCAAAATAATTGGCGAAACTATACTTAGAGCCGATTCTGATATCTTTTCAGTGGCCAAATACTCAATTTGCAACGCAAAGAGAGCATGCTTCTATTTCAATTGACCAAGCATCATCAACCAAGCGAAATCTATCAAAAAAAACATATCCTATACCGGGGCTGGACAAGGTCATCTAACTTCCATTCAATGCGGGGAGGTTGTCATAAACCGTCACTGCATTCCTAGCTCACAATGGAATTGAATTCGGGAGGAAAGTATTTGTTGAAGCTTGTAAAATCTTTTTTTCCAATGAAATCAGCCGATCAAGAGCTGTTGGCAACAATTATAGCCAATGGCTCAATCTACCAGATCGAATCCGTCATTTCGAGAGGGGCGAACCCAAACGCACAGGACTACAGGAATTGCGTCAACACAGGCTATCAAGGCTTTACGCCACTACATTATGCTTCTGATTGGCGGTTCAAAGACAAAAACCGAAAAGACTTGGTCGAGTTGATTTTGAATGCAAAGGGCGATCCAAACATTCCATCTAAATTCGGCCACAGACCTCTCCACAACTTTGCTATCAAAGGTGATGATGATTCAATCGAACTGCTGTTGCAAAATGGAGCTCATGTCGATTGTTTCAATACTTCTGGATACACACCTTTGCACAATGCTTGCGGATTCGGACATTTATCGACCGCAAGGCTTCTTTTGCTATGGAACGCAAATGTTGATTCTTTTCTTCCAAAGGTCGAGCGCAAGCGAGATGGAAAAACGCCGCTCCATTCCGCCGTGCAATCTCTGAATATTGAAGTTGTCAAATTGTTAGTTAGCTTTGGCGCAAATCCAACGTTGGCAACTGTAGGTGAAGGAACTATGGGGCAAACACCATTGCAGTACGCCATCGATCATGCTCGTCTCGTAAAACACGGATACAATTCAAGCGAAAAAGATAGGGTAGCCTCTCTACAAGCCATAGCAATTATCGTCGACTATTTGAAAACCCTCTGAACAATAGAGCGGCTTACGCAAACGCCAAACTGTTGGTCCTCGCTTAAGATTTGCGATACACAAAGAATGGCAATATTGTCCGTGGCCTGCCCCCGTTTTGAGGGCCAGTGATAAAGAAGCTCTGTTCTTGTTTGCTCCGCTACCCAACCTTCTCCCACGGGGAGTTGAAGTTTTGCCGCTTCATTCAAGATGGCGGGCTGGTTTGGCCATCTGAATTTATCAGCATTAACAGGGGGATATTCCCGATCGCGCTGTGCGGTCGTTCTTCGTTGTAGTGTCTACGCCATTGCTCCAGCTTGTTACAAGCATCTTGCATGGAAATGAACCAGTGGGCGTTCAGACATTCGCTCCTCAGTTTGCTGTTGAGCGCCTCAACGAAGGCGTTGTCGGTTGGTTTGCCAGGCCGAGAGAAGTCCAGCGTCACATCGTTCTGATAGGCCCGTAAATCCATATCCCGACTGATAAATTCGCTGCCATTGTCGACACGTATCGTCTTTGGATACCCGACCTTGGCACAGACCTCATTCAACTTGGCGACAACGTCCGGCCCCTTGTAGCTGAAGCGCGGATCGATGATCGGCGAGAAGCGGGAGAATGTATCAACGACAGTGAGTATACGGATCTTGCGACCGGTCGCCAATTGGTCGTGAATAAAGTCCATTGCCCAGACATCATTGGAATGAACTGCAGCAGTACGATCCTCTCGCAGCTTTGCTTTCACACGGCGCTTCGGTGATTTATTGCGCAATTGCATGCCCAACTCCCTGTAAATGCGATAAACCTTCTTTTGATTGATGGGCCAGCCATCACGACGCAGCACGTAGTGCACACGCCGGTATCCATAACGCACATGGGTCTCACAGATCTCCTTGATGCGCATGTTCAATGGGACCGGATCCGAGCGACGGGATTTATAGCGGTGGGAGGAACGATCGAAGCGCAGCGCATCACATGCACGGCGTTGCGATATCTGCCAGTCACCAACAACCCCGTCGACAAGCTCTCGCTTCCGATCCGGCCTTAAAGCTGTCGTTTGATGACATCCTGCAGCATGGCCCGGTCCAGAGACAGATCGGCCACGATTTTCTTCAGCAGATTGTTCTCATCTTCCAACTCACGCAGCCGTTTCATTTCAGACGGCATTAAACCAGCATACTTCTTGCGTCAGTTGAAATACGTCAGCTTGGCTGATCCCAGCTTCGCGACAGACCTCCGCAATTGGTTTCCCGTCTTCGCCCTGCTTGATGATGAATGCTTTTTGCGCGTCCGTGAACCTTGATGCTTTCATAGCTTGCATTCCTTCTCCCAGCCTCAGGATAAAGGGTAAAACTCCAATTTCAAATGGTGGAGAAAACAGGTGTCAGAGCACGCTTAGAGCGCCCCCTTCACGTCAACCGAGATCGAATAGAGGGATGTCGTGGCGGTGATGAACAGGCGATTGTTGTCCGGGCCGCCAAATGTCAGGTTGGAGACGACCTCATCCATGATGATCTCCCCCAACAACACGCCATCGGAAGAGAAACACTGGACGCCGCCGCCGGTGCTGGTCCAGATATTGCCTTCAACATCCAGTCGAAAGCCGTCTGACAGGCCAATTTCGATCTCCTTGAACAGGCGTCCATTGGTCAGACGGCAGCCATCAATGACGTCAAAGGCGCGGATGTGATGCGGGCCATTTTCATCGTGGGAGCGACCCGTGTCTGATACATAGAGGATCTTTTCGTCGGGCGAGAAGGCCAGGCCATTCGGCTTGTCGAAATCATCTGCGACAATGGTCAGGGCGCCATCGTTGGGATCACAACGAAACACATAGCAGCCTGCCTGCTCCTGTTCGGCCTTCTTGCCTTCATGGTCACTCAATATTCCATATGGCGGATCGGTGAACCAGATGCTGGAATCGGATTTCACCACCACGTCGTTGGGAGAATTGAGCCGTTTGCCCTCAAAGGAATCCGCGATAATCGACAGGGATCCGTCATGGTTGATCCGAGTGACCCGGCGCGTCAGGTGTTCGCAGCTGATCAGGCGTCCCTCGCGATCGCGGGTATGGCCATTCGCATTGTTTGCATTGTCCATGTAGAGGCGCGCTCCGGCGCCTTCCATCCACTGCCAGACACGATTGTTTGGAATGTCACTCCACAGCAGATAGTCGCCGAGGGGAAAGTAGACAGGCCCCTCCGCCCAGATCATGCCCGAATGCAGCTTCACGAGCTGTGAATCCGTTGAAACAAGTCTGCGAAACCTGTCGTCATGCACTGCAATTTCTGATGCCATTTTAAGTCTCGATCTTCTGCCCGATTGACGTTGTCAGGCTCTTTGGAAGTAAAAGTTCTGATGTCCCATTCAGGGAGATATCGAGGGCAGGGGATGCCTTTCCATTCGACATCATGTGGCAGGTTCACGACGTTCTGTCTGCGGGTTTCCGCAATGGAAGCCGCGGAATTCAGCATCGATCGTGTTTATCACCTGTTCCTCCCGGCCTGCCAGATGTGTTAAACATCCGGTGTGGGTGGAGGATCTGCTGGGTGTCGATTGATCACGAAGAATTGCTGGAGCGGTACCTGGCCATATCGCGGGCAATCGCCGGCCAACTGGATTTCCAAAGTGTGCTCAGACAAATCGGTGGCGAAATTCATGCCCTTTTTCAGCATGATCATCTGGACATCTCCATCATTCTGCCCGATCAGCCCGAATGCTGTGTCGCCTTTGAAGTCGGCATGAAAACGGAATGGAGCAACAAGGCCAAGGAGCCTGGAAAAATTGCTCACAGTCCCATCAGGGACCTGCTTTCAGGCCGAACCGATCATATTATTACCGGTGATGCCTGGGCAGACAAACGGTTTCATTTCGAAAGCGCCTTTGATGCGCCGATTTACGGGGCCAATTTGCGCAGCCGGATTCATGTCCCGCTTCATATCCATGGGGATATTCTCGGTTCACTGAACATCTCCCGTCACGAATTGCACAAATACGACAATGAGGATCTGCAAATTGCGCAGCAGATCGCCGACCTTGTCTCGCCCTATTTCTACGCGCTCAATCAGAGTGAAGAGGCGCAACGCATGGCGCGGGCCGAAGGCGGTGCCCGGGGCAGGGCCGAGGCCCTCAGACTGGGCACGTTGCGGCTTACCGAAGGCATGGAAAACGAGCGCAAGAACATCGGCATGGACCTGCATGATCAGACGCTTGCCGATCTGACACGCATTTCGCATCAGGTGTCGCAGATGGCCCGCAAGAAAAAGACAACCGTGGCCGATATCGCAAAGCTGGAGGCAGGCATTTCAACCTGTATCAGCGAATTGCGCCGCATTATCGAGGATGCCAAACCGGGTGTCATGGAACTGTTTGGTTTTGCCCAGGCGGTCGAGGCGCAGCTGGAACGCTCGGTTGATGGTATTGTACCAAAAATTGCCACAAGGGTGATTGATGGGGCTTCATCCCTCTTGGATGATTGCCCGGATTCCTTGCGAACCACGCTGTTTCGCATCGTCCAGGAAGCCATCAACAATGCGGTGAAACACGGGCGGCCCGGAAATCTTGCCGTCACCATCCAGTCCGATGAGAAATACATTCACGTGACCGTGGTGGACGACGGAACGGGAACAAACAAAGAGCATGAGCGATCGGCGCGCGGGCTGGACAATATGCGTGTGCGTGCCGCTCTCATCTCGGCCAATCTGAGTATTTGTGGCAATGAACCGCTTGGTGGTACACGCGTTTCAATTGCCATTCCGCGTTCAACGACACCGCACGACACACATCACCCTCATATAGAAGCCATTTCCCGGAGGTCTCATGAACCTGTTGATCACTGAAGACGACCCCTTGCACCGAGCATTTTTGAAGACGGCGGTTGAGAACGCCTTGCCCGAGTGTGATCAGCTCTACGAAGCGGAAAATGGCGCGGCGGCGGTCGAGATTGTAAAATCGGAGACCATTGACGGCATTTTCATGGATTTGCAGATGCCAAAATCCAACGGGGTGGATGCGGCCAAGGAAATCTGGCGGTGTTTTCCCGAAATGCGCATCCTGTTCTGGTCAAATTATGCAGATGAGGCCTATGTGCGCGGCGTTGCGCGGATCGTGCCTTCGGGCGCGGTCTATGGCTATCTGTTGAAATCCGCCAGTGAGGAAAGGCTTGCCTTTGCCGCACGCGGCATATTCGTCCAGGATCAATGTATCATCGACCGGGAAGTGCGCGGGGTGCAGCAGCGGTCGGAAAATACGCTCGAAGGTTTGACCGACGCCGAGTTTGAGGTGCTCACCGATATTTCATTGGGGATGACGGACAAGGCGATATCGGCCCGCCGCAAAATCTCCACCCGCGGCGTTCAAAGCCGCCTCAAACATCTCTACGAGAAACTGGGCCTTAACCGGTCGGTCACCCACTCCGATATCGGCCCGGTTTTCAACTCACGAACCCGCGCTCTGACCGTTGCGCTGTCGCGCGGATTGTTGAACGTTGACGGGCTGGCGAGTTACGAAATGGAATTGGAGGATTGGCTGGCAAAAAAATGAGGTCGGGACTATGGTATTTCACTGGCTTACGGAAGAATCTGCGGATTACCGCAATTCACCCTGTGTCTTCACGTACCCTTAATGCAGCTTGTGCCGTTTGCTGTGGGGGTGGTGCTTCGTAAGCTTCAGGCGCAATGATCAATCAGCGGCTGGTTTCGCCCAAGGGAGGGAGATGAACACAGGCGCCATGCATTCTTCATGTCTTAACTTTCGGGCCGTGGAGACCATGCAGGTTCTACCAATCGATCATTGGATCAATACAAGTGTTTGGAGGAACGCATGAACAAATTAACATTAGCCACTTTGACCTTGGCCCTGTCCATGGGCACCACGCTTGCAACGCTTCCGGCCTTTGCCGATACGGCGGGCAAGAAAATTGCATTGTCCAACAATTACGCAGGCAATTCATGGCGTCAGGCCATGCTTACCAGCTGGGACAAAGTGACTGGCGCTGCCGTATCAAGCGGCGTTGTCGCTGCTGCTGACGCATTCACCACCGCTGAAAACCAGGCGACGGAACAGGCCGCGCAGATTCAGAACCTGATTCTTCAGGGCTATGATGCCATCGTCATCAATGCAGCCTCGCCGACGGCACTCAATGGTGCGGTCAAGGAAGCCTGCGATGCAGGCATCGTCGTTGTCTCGTTTGACGGTATCGTCACTGAACCCTGCGCCTATCGCATAGCCGTCGACTTTGCAGGCATGGGCAAGAGCCAGCTGGATTACCTGTCGGAAAAAATTCCTGATGGCGGCAACCTGCTCGAATTGCGGGGTCTGGCCGGCGTGTTTGTGGACGATGAAATATCTGCCGGTATTCATGCCGGTGTCGCGGAGAATCCGCAATTCAAGATCGTCGGATCGGTTCACGGCGACTGGGCTCAGGATGTTGCCCAGAAGGCCGTTGCCGGCATTCTGCCAAGCCTGCCGGAGATTGCCGCCGTGGTCACACAGGGCGGTGATGGTTACGGGTCGGCTCAGGCCTTCGCCGCTGCCGGCCGTGATGTTCCGCTGATTATCATGGGCAATCGCCATGATGAGTTGCTCTGGTGGAAAGAGCAAAAGGATGCCACCGGTTATGAGACCATGTCGGTCTCCATCGCTCCGGGTGTTTCGACGCTGGCATTCTGGGTGGCGCAGCAAATTCTCGATGGTGCGACAGTGCCGCAGGATCTGACTGTGCCGTTCCTGAAAATAACGCAGGACACTCTGGAAGAAAGTCTGGAAACCACCCAGGCCGGCGGCGTGGCCAATGTGGAATATTCACTCGATGATGCAAAAGCCACGATCAAATCATCCATGTGATTGGTCTTGCCGGCGGGATGACTATGCCATCTGAAAAGTCCGTCATCGCCTTGGACGGCGCCAGAAAACATTTTGGCGCCGTTCGGGCTTTGGACGGGGTGGATTTTCATGTCGCTCCGGGTGAATGTATCGGACTTGTCGGCCACAATGGCGCGGGCAAGTCCACCCTGGTCAATATACTGAACGGCGGGCTGTCACTGGACGAGGGCACGATCCGCATTTCCGGTGAGCCTGTAGACGCCTATTCGGTCTCCCGGGCGCGGCAGGCCGGCGTGCGCTGCGTTTTTCAGGAACTTTCGCTGTGCCCAAATCTCACAATTGTCGAGAATGTAAGAATTGCGCATCGGGATCTGGGCCGGTCCGCCTGGCGTAAAAACGCAGAGGCATTGATCCGCGACCAACTCGGCAAAGTGTTTCCGGGCCATACGATCCGCACCAGCGAATTGGTGGGCAACCTGTCCATCGCCGAGCGGCAGATGGTGGAAATCGCCATCGCTTTTCTGGAAATATCAAATCCCGTCAAACTGGTCATTCTGGATGAGCCGACCTCATCCCTCGATGCCGTGCTTGCCAACAAGATGCTGGCCTATGTCCGCCAGTTTGTAGCGGACGGCGGCGCTGTGGTCTTCATTTCACACATCCTCGATGAAGTGCTCGAGATTGCGGACCGCATCTTTGTCATGAAGGATGGCAAGGCGGTTGTTGACAGCACCGCGAGCAAATTCGATGTGGCATCCCTTGTCCAGGCCATGGGGAGCGTCGTGCGCGAAAACGAACGGCGGGACACCACCACGGCGGCCGGCGAAGTGGCGATTGCCCTCAAAAATGGAAGCCTTCAGGCCCATAAGGGTGAAATAGTTGGATTGGCCGGGCTGAGTGGCCATGGGCAGACAGATGCCCTTGTGCGCCTCTATTTGGAAAACACCGGTGATTGGCGAAGCCGCCGGAATAATCAGGTAGCCTTCGTGGCCGGCGACAGGTCTGTCGACGGCGTGCTGCCGCTTTGGAGCATATTGCGCAACATGAGTCTGACGCTGTTGCCTGATTTGACGCGGCGGTTTTTTGTCGATGTGGCGCGCGAGCGGGAATTGGGCAAACTATGGCGTGAGCGCATCGCAATCAGGACAGATGACATGCAAAATGACATCCTGTCCCTTTCCGGCGGCAACCAGCAAAAGGTGCTGTTTGCCCGTGCTCTGGCATCTCCGGCGCCCGTCGTGCTTATGGACGATCCGATGCGCGGGGTGGATGTGGGGACCAAGCAGGATGTCTATTCCATGCTGCGCGAGGAGGCGGGGAAGGGACGCACCTTCATCTGGTATTCGACAGAAATGGATGAAGTGCGCCAGTGCGATCGTGTCTATGTGTTCAGTGAAGGCGCAATCGCGGCAGAATTTGCAGGCGAGGACGTCACCGAGGAAAATATCATTCGTGCCTCATTCAAAGAGGCAGCAGCGTGAGTGGCCTGATGACATCCGATCGCCTTCGCCAGCTTCTTCCGGCTTTCTCGCTGGCGGTTCTGCTGATCAGCGTATTTTATATTCAACCGCGCACCATGAGTTATCTGGGGCTCAATCTGCTTTTCAATCTTGCCGTGCCCATTGCTCTGGCAACCATTGCGCAAATGCTGATTATTGCGGTGAATGACCTTGATCTTTCCATGGGGGCCTTTGTCAGTTTTGTCGCCTGTGTTGCCGCGACCTATTTGCGGGACACGCCACTTCTGGGCGTCTTGATCCTGGCCGGCGCCATCGGCGTTTATGCGCTGGTGGGCATACTGATTTATGTGCGCAATCTTCCGGCGATCGTGGTGACGCTGGGCATGTCCTTTGTCTGGGGTGGTCTGGCCGTGCTGATCTTGCCATCGCCCGGTGGCGCGGCGCCGGAGTGGGCCCGTTGGCTGATGAAGACCAAACCGCCCGGCATACCCATGGCAATTGTTGCCAGCATCCTGATCGCAGGCATTGCGCATTTCCTTGTAATGCGATCCTCCTTTGGGGTGGTGATCCGCGGTGTCGGCGGCAACGAGCGCTCGGTGGAACGGGCCGGGTGGTCAATCCTCTGGGTCCGTGCAGCGGCTTACGCATCCGCCGGATTTTTTGCCGTGCTTGCCGGCATTCTGCTGGTCGGCCTGACGACCGCCGCTGATGCGAATATTGCTTTGCGCTATACGCTTTTGTCCATTGCCGGTGTCATCCTGGGTGGCGGCGAGTTCACCGGCGGACGGGTCTCGCCAATTGGTGCCGTGATCGGCGCACTGACACTGACCCTGGCCGGGTCATTTCTGTCATTCCTGCGTATTTCATCCGACTGGCAAATTGGAGCCCAGGGCGCAATTCTCATCATTGTATTGGCCTTGCGTGTCCTGCTGAACCGCAGCAAGCAAGGAGCCGGCGCCTGATGAACAATGTTACCTTGCTCTTTCACAAACCGTGGATCTGGTCATTTGTCGCCGTATTGAGCGCCTGGGTGGCGACAATCATCTTTACCGGTGGTCTGGGCGGGGCGGGCCTCGCCCAGGCAGCCCTGACCTTTGCGGCCTTCTCGGTGATCGTCGGCATCGGGCAGATGTTTGTCATTACCCTGGGGCCCGGCAATATCGATCTGTCCATTCCCGCCACCATGACCCTTTCGGCAACGCTCGCACTCAAATTCATGAACACGGATGGCGCATTGGTGCTGCCCGGTTTGCTGATCGCACTGGGAGTTGGTCTGGCGGTTGGCACGGCCAATTTCGGCCTGATAAAGCTGCTGAAGATACCACCGATCATCGCAACCCTGTCATCCAGCTTCCTCATCCAGTCGACGGCAATCTGGTCGAACCGCGGGCTGCGCATCAAACCGCCGGAAGTCTTGACTGACTTCACCACGTCATCTGTCCTGGGCGTGCCCAATGTTGCATTGCTGTCATTTGTTCTGGCCGTTGCCGCGTATTTCATCCTGATGCGAAGCCTGTTCGGGCGTTGGGTTTTGGCGATAGGGCAAAACATGCGGGCGGCCCGACTGGCTGGTGTGCCGGTGGATGGCGTACGGTTTTCGACCTATGTCCTGTGCGGTGTTCTCGCCGCTGTTGCGGGTTACTTCCTTGCCAGTTTTTCAGGGGGGGCAGCGCTCAATATGGGCACGGAATACCTGCTGACCTCGATCGCGGTTGTCGTCATTGGTGGCTCGTCGGTTGCCGGTGGAAACTCCAATGTGCCGGGCATATGGGGGGCGTCGCTGTTCCTGTTTCTGGTCGTATCAATGCTCAATACCTTCGGTGTCGGTGCGGGCGTACGCCTGATCATGACCGGCCTGATCATCATTGCGGTCATCACGCTGGCCGGCGGCAGAAAAAGCATGAAATGAACTGCCGGCACGGCCTGTCGTCCTGCGCGATAGACAGTTTGCGCTGACACTCCAGATGCGTTCTGTCCTGTTCCTTGATCCTGCCTTGCCGTGATTGTGCTTTCAGGCAGCAGAGCCTTTGGTGGAGACTGCGGCGAAAAACTGTTTGTCGATCCAGAGGCGCGCTGTTACAGTTTGCGCAACGAAGATCAGACAAGCGCCTGCTGCCGATATTTATCTGGCGCGGCGCGGCAGGAAACAGTGTGACAGACCCCGCAGATGACGCTTTTGCGTCGCGCAACGGGGCGCCGAGAGCTGTTGAAACGGTGACGGATACAAGGCCATCCGGTTCCGACAGCGCATCAGACAAGAACAGTCCGGTTGCACAGGCTCTCAGCAATTCCGACTCGCAAAGCGCGAATCGGGACAGGCGCCCAGATATTGGTGAGCAGGAATCCACCCGGACGAATCCGGAGGGTGGCCTCGCCAATGCACCTTCACCGGAAAAGAAAAAACGCCGCAGGCGGCGTTCGCGACGCGGGAAATCCAAAGCCGGAACCGCTGATCAGCAGCAGGCGACTGGCAATGCGTCAGGCCAGTCGGACGCTGGCCGCGAAAAGAATGCGCATGCGTCCCCCAATCATCACAAGGGCAGGCACCAGCCGGATCTGGCGCACAAGATGCGCGGTAATCCTGGTGACAAGCGTGGGCCTGGTGACAAGCGTGGAAACGGGCCAAAACCCCATTCGGACAGGCCAAATGAACCGGGCGCATCCGAAACCCTGGCCCGGCAAAACAACGGGCCGGATGGGGCGGTGAAAAGCGTACCGCCCAACAGACAGGCCGGCGGCAGCAACGCACCGCATATGAATTCCGCCCGGGGCAATCCGCCGCTTTATGCAGCGCTTGATCTGGGCACCAACAATTGCCGTTTGCTGGTGGCCCTGCCCACACGGCCGGGCCAATTCCGGGTGGTCGATGCCTTTTCCCGGATCGTCCGGCTGGGCGAGGGGCTGGGTGCAACCGGACGTCTTTCGGAAGCGGCGATGGACAGGGCTGTCGAAGCCCTGAAAGTCTGCGCCATCAAACTGGAGAACCGTCCGGTCCGCCGTCACCGTCTGATTGCCACCGAAGCCTGCCGAACGGCAGACAATGGTGTGGAATTCCTTGAGCGGGTCAAGCTGGAAACCGGTCTGGACCTGGAGATCGTTGACCGGGAAACCGAGGCGCGTCTTGCGGTTTCGGGATGTTCTTCGCTGGTGGGACGCGAGACCGATGGTGTGGTGCTGTTTGATATTGGCGGTGGATCGTCTGAGATCGCGGCCATTGACCTGTCGGGCAATCGATCAAACCGCCTGGCAAACCATATAACGGCCTGGACGTCGCTGCCGGTTGGCGTCGTCAATCTGTCCGAGCGCCACGGCGGTCAGCATGTGACCGAGCGTATCTATGCCGACATGGTGGAGGAGGTCGCAGCACTCCTGTCCGATTTCATATGTCCGGCGCTTCCCGGATGCAGCGGCGCGGCCAAGGGTGTTTTTCACCTGCTTGGCACGTCCGGTACGGTAACAACACTTGCGGGTGTTCATCTTGACCTGCCGCGATACGACCGGCGGCGGGTCGATGGCCTCTGGCTGACCTCCGACCAGGTGGATCTGATGACACGCAAACTCCTGTCGTGGGATTTTGACGCCCGATCATCCAATCCGTGCATTGGTGCGGACCGCGCCGATCTTGTGCTTGCCGGTTGTGCTATACTGGATGCGATCCGGCTGCGCTGGCCGTCTGAACGCCTGCGGGTTGCCGACCGTGGCCTGCGTGAAGGCCTGTTGACGGAAATGATGGCCGCCGATGGCATATGGCGTCGCGGCAAGGGCAAACGAAACTTTTACAAGAGACAATCTGGATCATCGATCCACAACAACAACAGATCGGGCGAACAGCCCAAAGGAGCCAGGCGTTGACGCGTTTAACTGCAGGAAACAGAACCGGACGCAAACTGGGCCAGAGGGTCAAGAAGCGAGGCAAGCTCAAAGCCTCGTCAAGGCGTTGGCTTGAGCGGCATCTGAACGATCCCTATGTGCAGCGGGCGCAGCTTGAGGGCTATCGCTCGAGGGCTGCCTTCAAACTGCTGGAGATCGACGAGAAACACGAGATTCTCAAAGGTGCGAACCGTATTGTCGATCTGGGGTCGGCACCGGGTGGCTGGTCGCAGATTGCTGCAAAGGTCATGAACTCGACCGATGAGAAGCCGCGTGTTGCCGCCATCGATTTTCTCGATATGGACCCGATCCCCGGTGTGCGCTTCCTGATGATGGACTTCCTGGAAGATTCCGCACCCGACAAGCTGATCGAGGCTTGCGGCGGCGCGCCTGATCTTGTGATGTCTGATCTGGCCTCGCCGACGACCGGACACAAACGCACGGACCATCTGCGCACGATGCATCTGTGTGAAGTGGCCGCGTGGTTTGCCGTGGACGTGCTCAACGAGGGCGGTCATTTCCTGGCGAAGACCTTTCAGGGTGGTACGGAAACCGATCTTCTCAATATGCTGAAAAAGAATTTCAAGACGGTACTGCACATCAAACCGCCCTCATCACGGGCCGAATCGGTGGAAATGTATCTGTTGGCGAAGGGTTTTCGCGGCAGGAAGAACAAAGAGGATGACACGGCTGCAACAGACGAATGATGTCTTTTGTGCAAGAAGCCTGAATGGTTCGCTTTACCTGTTCCATTCGCTGCATATCCATGGTACCAGCCATCGCCAACTTCATATGATCATCAGGTCTTCAGTGGGTGTCTCCAGGGCACCTTGTGGTGTTTTCACAGCACCAGGGCCGACAGCACAGAGGATTGGCCATGGCGCGCATCATAGAATCAGCGACAGGACGTGAAGCGCTCACGTTTGACGACGTGCTTTTGCAGCCGGGTCATTCGATGGTTTTGCCCGGTCAGGTCAGGATTGCCACCCGCATTGCGCAAGGCATTGAACTGAATCTGCCGATTATTTCCTCTGCAATGGATACGGTCACGGAAGGGCCTCTGGCCATAGCCATGGCCCAGGCCGGTGGCATCGGGGTCATCCACCGCAACCTGTCTCCTGAGCGGCAGGCAGAAGAAGTGCGCCGGGTGAAGAAATTTGAATCCGGCATGGTCGTCAATCCGCTGACCATCGGACCGGACGCAACCCTTGCAGACGCCCATGCCCTGATGGCGTTGCACGGTATTTCAGGCATTCCCGTGGTGGAAAATGGCGGTACAGGCGGTCATGTAACAGGGCGTCTGATCGGCATATTGACCAATCGTGACGTGCGCTTTGCTTCCGATCCGCGGCAGAAAATCCATGAGTTGATGACCCATGAAGGGCTGGTGACCGTCAAGGAAAATGTCGATCAGTTGCAGGCCAAGAAACTCTTGCATCAGCACCGCATCGAAAAACTGCTGGTTGTTGATGCCGACTATCAATGTGTCGGTCTGATCACCGTCAAGGATATCGAGAAATCGCAACTCAATCCCCATGCTTCCAAGGATGCACAGGGCCGCCTGCGTGCTGCCGCTGCCACCAGCGTTGGTGATGATGGTTTTGAGCGGGCTGAACGGCTGATAGACGCAGGGATTGATCTGCTGGTCGTTGATACGGCCCACGGCCATTCCCAGCGGGTTCTGGATGCTGTCACGCGGGTCAAGAAACTCTCCAACTCCGTGCGGATCATGGCCGGCAATGTGGCGACCGCGGAAGGCACCAAGGCGCTCATTGATGCCGGTGCGGATTCCATCAAGGTCGGTATCGGGCCGGGCTCCATCTGCACCACCCGTATCGTTGCAGGTGTCGGCGTTCCTCAACTCAGCGCCATCATGGGTGCGGTGGAGGCTGCGCAGGCCAGCAACATACCGATCATCGCTGACGGCGGGATCAAGTTTTCAGGTGACCTGGCAAAGGCCATTGCCGCAGGTGCATCGGCCGTCATGATCGGCTCTCTGCTGGCCGGAACGGATGAAAGCCCCGGCGAGGTCTACCTCTATCAGGGACGCTCCTTCAAAGCCTATCGCGGCATGGGCTCGGTGGGCGCCATGGCGCGTGGTTCGGCTGATCGATACTTCCAGGAAGAGGTCCGCGACACGTTGAAGCTGGTTCCCGAAGGCATCGAAGGGCAGGTGCCCTACAAGGGACCCGTTTCTGCGGTTCTGCATCAGTTGGCCGGTGGTTTGAAAGCTGCGATGGGCTATGTCGGTGCGGCCGATCTTGCCGAACTGCATGAGCGGGCGCAATTCGTGCGCATTTCCTCTGCAGGCCTGCGTGAAAGCCACTCGCATGATGTGACAATCACCCGCGAGAGCCCGAATTATCCAGGCGGCGCTTGAGTTTCAGATGCAATCCCGACACCAGGCACCATTGAGTTTGCCTGACCACCTTGAACAGGAAAGACCATGAGCAACACTGCGATATTCTGGCCGCTGATTGTCCAGACGGCATTGATTTATGCGATCTATGTGCTGGCATCGGGCAGGCGGGTTTCCGCAGTGCGCAGCGGCAAAGCCAAGGCGTCGGAATTCAAGATACCGATGATCGAGCCGCAGCCCAGCGCCACAGCGGTGCGCAATCTGATCAATCAGTTCGAACTGCCGTTTCTGTTCTATATTGTTTGCGTCATTCTCTACATGGTCAATGGCGTCAATGATGCCATTGTTGCTCTGGCATGGTTGTTTGTTGCCAGCAGGTTTGTCCATTCATGGGTTCACGTCAGCAGCAATGATCTGAGAAAACGCCGGCCGCTTTTCCTGGTGGGTTTTGTCGTCAACGCCATTTTGTGGCTGTGGCTTGTCTGGGTCCTGTTGCGGGTCTGATCGCTGGTCAACCAGCCGACAAGCGCTTTCCATAGCAACCCACGGATGGTCGGAAGAATTTCGTCTGTCCGGTAAGCGGTCGTGATAGGGACACAACCTCATGGGGTGTTGGCAAAGATCCAGGCGGATGAACCGCGCTGGGGATTTTCCGCCATCCAATGGTTCTATTTGTAGGCAATCCGCTGTAAGGCTGCGGCTACACGTTTCATAAAGGACAACAACATGCGGCTTGGCGGGCGGATGGCAGCGGCCATCGAAGTTCTGGGTGATATAGAAAAGCGCAAGCGGCCCGTTGGCGATGCGCTGAAGGATTGGGGCCTGTCCCACCGCTTTGCCGGTTCGGGTGATCGCGCCGCGATTGGCAATATCGTATACGATGCGCTGCGGCAAAAAATGTCGCATGGCTACATGATGGACAATGACAGGCCATCGGCACTGGTGCATGCCGTTCTGTTTCGCCAGTGGAAAATAGGCGTTGAACAATTGGCCGCGCAATTGCTTGATGATCAATTCGCGCCTGAACCCCTGTCCGAAGAAACACTCAAGGCCTTTGCCGGGCGCAAGCTGACCGACGCCCCCCTGCATGTGCAGGCCGATATTCCCGAATGGACGCAATTTGCCTTTGAGGAAAATTTTTCCGACGACTGGGTCACCGAAGCCCAGGCCTTTGCGCAACGTCCGCCGCTTGATCTGCGCGTCAACACGCTGAAATCAACGGTTGAGAAGACGCAAAAAGCTCTGTTGCGCACTGGCGCGGTGCCAACCGCAATCGCGCGCTGCGGCTTGCGCGTTGCAGCCGGCGAGGGGCCTTCGCGTCTGCCCAATGTCACGGCCGAGGCATCCTTCCAAAAGGGATGGTTTGAAGTGCAGGACGAGGGCAGCCAGATTGTCTCCGATCTGATCTTTGCGCAGAACGGTGAGCAGGTCCTCGATTATTGCGCTGGCGGCGGCGGCAAGACCCTGGCGCTCTCCGCATCGATGGCAAACAAGGGGCAGATCCACGCCTATGATATCGACCGGACGCGGCTTGCTCCGATTTTTGATCGTCTCAAACGTGCCGGAACCCGCAATGTGCAGGTGCATGAGGCGGGCAGTGATCTTAGCGCGCTGATTGGAAACATGGACCGGGTGATTATTGATGCACCATGCACGGGAACGGGAACATGGCGCCGCCGACCCGAAACCAAGTGGAAACTGACCCAGAAGACGTTGGAAGAAAGACTCACCCAACAGCAGGAGGTGCTCGCCTCGGCGGCTGCCTATGTGCGACCGCAGGGCTTTCTGGTCTATATCACCTGTTCGGTCCTGCCGCAGGAAAACGAAACACAGGTCTATGAGTTTTGTGAGGACAATACCGATTTTGAACTGGTCTCGGTCGGCGAGGTTTGGCAGGATCTGTTTGGTGAAAGCAAGCTTCAGCCCTGGTCTGCGGACATGAAATCGATCACCCTGACGCCTGCCTCGACCGAAACGGACGGCTTTTTCCTGGCCGTCATGCAGAAGGTGCGCTGAAAGCGTTGATATGGTGGAATTCGGAGCGAAGAACCCCGATTTTGAAAATCGCACGAGGCAGAGTTTTGATCGCCAGCAGATGATGAAAACACTGGGTATCAGGCTGAGCAGTGTCGGTCCGGGAAGGGTTGAACTGGAGATGCCCTACCACGCGGATTTCACCCAGCAGCATGGGTTCCTGCATGCCGGAACCGTCTCGACAGCCCTGGATTCGGCTTGCGGCTATGCCGCGTTTTCCCTGATGCCGGCCGATGCGGCGGTGCTGACGATCGAGTTCAAGGTGAATCTTCTGTCACCCGCCAGGGGCGAGCGCTTTTTGTTCCGTGCTGAAGTCATCAAACCCGGGCGCACCATTTCCCTTGCGGATGGAAGAGCCTGGGCGGTGGGCGAGAATGGTGATGAAAAACTGATCGCCACCATGACGGCAACCATGATGGCCGTCACTGACCGGGAGGGAATCGAGGGATGATCACGCTGCTTAAAGAGGTCGCCGGGCGCAAGCTGCTTTATGTCATGGCAGCACAGCAGGAATATGGTCCCAATCTGCAGGCGCGTTTCAAGCCGCTGATGACCGGGGTGGGCCCGGTTGAAGCCGCCGTTCAACTGACCTCGGCCCTGCACCAAATGCAAGCATCTGACGCGCAGCCCGATCTTGTCGTCTCATTGGGGTCAGCCGGGTCGTCGAAGCTGGAACAGACGCAGGTCTATCAGGTGTCCAGCGTGTCCTACCGGGACATGGATGCCTCGCCCCTTGGTTTTGAAAAGGGAGCGACGCCCTTTCTTGACATGCCGGTCACCATGGATCTCGTTCACCAGATCCCGCAGGTGCCGTCCGCATCGCTGTCGACCGGCGCCAACATCGTCTCCGGTGACGCCTATGCGCAGATCGATGCGGATATGGTGGATATGGAAACCTTTGCGCTGTTGCGTGTCTGCCAGCATTTTGACGTGCCGCTCGCCGGCCTGCGCGGCATTTCCGACGGCAAAAGCGAAGTGCGCCATATCGACAATTGGACAGAATATCTCCACATCATCGATGAAAAGCTCGCCGACACGGTCGACAGGCTTGAGGCAGCCATAGGCGAGGGCATATTTTTACCTCCGATGTGAGGCCTGGGCTCAAAATTGACTCTGAGCGTTTCCCATCTTTGATAGTAGACGTGCTGGGTGAATGCTTCCCGAAAGGAAGCGCAATGACCAAACAATCACCTGAGACATACGCCAACCGGAAACAGTTTGAATCGCGTTTGAGAAACGGCCAATTGATTGTCTGTTGGTCAAAAGGGTTTCTCATTCACGCCGGCAAAGACAATGATGTCGGCCAGCTCCCAGGTTTTGTTGACAGGTCCTTTGATATTCAGAAGTTTGGCGACTGGCTCAGGGGTCCAACGGGGTTTGTTGCGGATATAGGAGGTTGGGTCACCGTAAAGCAGTCCGGCGAGAACTTCGCCGACAATGCGACTGCCAACCGGGCCCAGTCTCTTGCCCTTTTCCTTTTTTTGGGCCTCTTTAAGGATGTAGACCCACAGGCAATCTTCCATTGGGTCGTCGAGTTTCAACGGTTTAATGCCCATTTTTTCTGCAATGGCGGTACCTCCCGGAACACCCATCCGCCAATTGCGCCTAATGTTTAATACAGCCAGTATGTTGGTCTTGCCTTTGCCGCTTGGGATTTGGAACAGAGCTTCGGAGAGCTGCATGTCGATCTTCTGGCTGAGTTGCGGAAAAATGGGAAACTCGCTAGTGGCCAAATTAACAAACCAGTCCCATTGCAAGGTGTGCTCAGGTCGCAAAAATCCAAAACCCTTCAGGCTCTTATCATTTTCATGTGCAGGAAATATGCGTATTTTTTTTCCGCGACCAAATGTTGCTGACTCGTTGACTTGATATTCTGACCGCACCATCGAATGACCCATGCGAAATGCAGCGACGGAAAATTCCACCGGGATAAAGGGCTCACGTTCCCACTTGTAGTATTTTCCGGCAAAGGAATGGGCCATGCCGCGCGCCGTTTTCTTTTTTGGTGTGACCGGCAAAAGGCTCTTGTGGATTTTTGGGTCGATCAGCCTGTCGAGGTAGTCGTTCCAGACGACATATTGATAGGTCCATCGCACCAGTTCCTGCGCATGTTGAAAGCGTTCCCGCGATGTCATGGCCTTGATTTTTGTATCGTCACTGTTGTCCAGAGCTTTCATAACCCGGTTGTGGAACTTGATGAATGCCAGTTGCAATTGTGAGATGATGACGTTTTCATCATTGCGCATATCGCCAATCAGGGCGCGTCCTTGCTTGTTTCGCGGCAGATCGTCTTCATTCGTGGCGGCATGCGACTGCGGCACACGACCCTTTCCCGTCAGAAGGTAACCAGTAAATCCTTCTTCGTCTTCCTCGTCTCTGTCGTACATGAAGGGTTCGTCGTCTGGCCCTTCGCCATAAAGGCTGTCCAGATCAAGTCGGGGTGACCGAAAATTCTTGATGATATTCGGGTCATTCTGCCTTTGCAGGCTTGATGTCGGATCAAATGTAATGTCGTGATCTATAAATTGACCAAAATATGTATACCCTGCTGGCAGGTTTTTATTGATGGGCCTTTCTGCTTTTGTCGTCATTTTTGTGTTGGCAAAATCTTCGATGTTTTTGTTTTTCGCCGTATCGTCCTTGCCGGGTGGAATCCATGGCGGGAGTTTCGAAAACATCCTTCCAAAGGGGCCAAGATAGCTGGATGAACGCGGCACATGTGCGTTTTCCAAACGGCCTGAACTGGACATTGACATGGTGATCCCCTCTTTCAGATAACGGTATACATTAGATATTGGTGTTCCACTTGCTGTCAAATCTTGCAGATTTACCTATCTGTTCAACCGTGAAACGATCGTGAATTAGGGATGGCCTTTTTGAACTGCCGGGTATGGCAAGCCGTCATAAGTCCTTCTGCGGGCCAATCGGGGCACCGGGGGCTTCCACCGCAACTCAGCTTGTTGTGGTCATATTGAGGGAAGGTATGCCCAAGTGCAGGCCGGTCTTTTGGGTGCGGACTATTGGTAAATGACTCTGTTCCCTGCACTATGTGCCGGTGATTACGCAGTTGTTATTTCGGATTCCATTCATGAGCAGCAACAAAAATTTCTTTCTGGACGTTCTGGCCTTGCTGGAAGGAAAAGATCCGATCAGCGCTATGAATTCGCCAGCCCACCGTTTTCTGCTGCAGATGGGATACCCGCTTCCTAACGTGCATGGGCCAACTGCGCATGGGCCAACTGCGCATGAACCGGCTCTGAATGTGTATGATGGCGCGGTGGGTGCCGACCTGGGCAATATCCGCGTGATATTGCAGTTGGCAAGTCGGCTCGAGCGATTGTTCGAACTTCCTCATCCCGATGCTGTGGGGGCGACTTTCTGGGGCGGTCTGGTCTCGGCACATGCGGTGCCAAAAGATCGCCATGACAACCATCTTGTTGGCGTTGGAGGACGTGGTGTCACACCACGGCAAGCATTTGAGAGTTGCATCGGTGAGGCAGCAGAATTTTTGTCGTTTATTGAAAGAGAAAATGAACCACTGATTGAGCCATCAACTCCTGTCTCCGGCCTGAGTGAATCAAACCTGTCCTGGTCCCTGGCCGGCATTGGCATGTCGTCCACGACGCCGATCGAAAATCTGGACTGGATTGAAGCCACATCTATGCGTGATGGTAGAAAGGTCTATTTTCCATCCAAACTTGTATTGCGTGATTCATCAGCTCAAAAGGCGAGCAAATACCAGGCTGGCAGTGCAGGTGTCAGCGCAGGGCCCACTATTGATCGGGCGATTGCATCCGGATTGATGGAGGTTTTGGAACGCGATGCCATTTCCCTATGGTGGTATGGTGGGAAAGCAGCGCGTCGGATCCCCGATGATTTCATTCAATCGACTGGTATTGCCCAATTCACCGATCTTGTGCGTCCCAAGACAGATCGATGCCATTGGTTTCTGGACCTCACAACGGATATCGGCGTTGCGAGTGTGGCTGCAATCTCCTCACTCGCCGGGGGAACGGCGGTCGTAGCGGGTTTCAGTTCGCGGCCGGACATCAAGGAAGCCATGAAGAGTGCTTTCCTTGAAATGTGCCAAATGGAACTCGCGCAAGAAATAGCTTTGTATAAACAGCAAACAAAACAAAAATTGAGCGGTCAGGATCTTCTATGGATTCAAAGGGCCGATGAACTGACGATTGACCGGTTTCCCCGCCTTCTGGGTGAGCAACACGACGCCCCTCAAAATCTCATAGGCAAAGACGGTTCCATTGCTGCGCTGACGAAACAATTGGCGAATTTCGGCTTTGAACCATTCTTTGTGAACCTTACGCGAGATGACGTTCGCCTCCCGGTGGTCAAGGTGCTTGTTCCAGGCCTGCAAACGACCAAAATTGATTGGCTCACAAAGCGTTTGGGCCAAGTAATGAAAAAAAATAATATTCAGCCTATAGGTGTATCTGGTTTGATCGCGCCGATTTAGTCAATTGACCCGGCCTTGAGTTGCGGCAAAATTATGGCGGGTTTTAAGTAATTTAAGCATAAAATAATTAGAAATGTCATGTGGAGGTGGGGGAAATTTCCAAAAAGGCACACGTATATGTTTGCGGCGGTTTCGCACTGAAAAGCCCTGCTGGCCAGGTCGTGCAAGTGGCAAGTCGCAAGGCCTGCGGCTTGCTTGCCTACCTGTTGTTCTCACCCAAGGGGCTGGAAACAAGAGAACGATTGGCGTGTTTGCTTTGGAGTGACAGGGGTGAGGAGCAAGCGCGGGCGTCACTGCGGCAATGCCTGAAACAATTGAGGGAGCTGTTTGGCGCTTATGGCATTCCTGGCTTGCATTCAGAACGTCAGACCGTCTCGATCAACCTTGAGCTGTTTACTGTTGATTTGCAGGTTATCGAACAGCAACTCTTTGCCGGGGCTGTTGCGGATGAGCTGTTGGGCGAGGATGGGGCACCTGAGAAAATTTTATATGGGTATGAATCGCTGGATGAATCATACGCGTCCTGGTTGCAGATAACGCGCCAGAGGTGGAGCCAGAAATTGGTTGATTGTCTTCAGGAACAGCTCGATTTGTCGAAAGGCAATGATGCCAAACGCGTTGCTGAAGCGTTGATAAACATAGATCCTACGCATGAAAGAGCGCATAGGCTGCTCATTCGCAGTTATGCGGACTCTGGAAATACCCCGGCAGCCCTGAGGCAATACAAATCCCTTTGGGACCTTCTGGACAACGACTATGACATGGAGCCCGAAAAAGAAACTGAAGAGTTGATTGCTGAAATAAAAATAGGCTCCTACCAGTCGAGTCCAAAACCTGCTCAGGCGATGGGTGACCACATTCTTGCTCAATTGGGCAGTCGGCAAAAACTTTTGATGCCGCAATTGCCAGTGCTGCGCATTCAGAAATTTGCGACCAATGGCAGCGATGATATTCCCAGTGTTATTGTTGACGGATTCCGACAGGATCTTATTGCAAGTCTTGTCAGGTTCCGTGACTGGGTTGTTATTGACGGTGGTCAATCTCAAAATGCTGAAGCCATCCCGCAGGCCGCTCCCAGTGTAGGCAACAGCAATTCTGCCTATCTGGTTGAGGCGACGGTCTATGAAGATGAGGGCAAATTTCACCTGATCATCACACTGAAAAATGCCTTGACCCAGCAATATGTTTGGAGCGAAAGACTTCGATTTGATTATGAAAACTGGTACACTGTTCAGCGCCAATTCGTCATGCGAATCTCGGCAAGCATGAGTATCCATCTGACTGCACAGGACGTCGCACATCAAATTGCACAGCATGATATTTCCCGGGAAACCTATCTGGTTTGGCTCGAAGCCTATCGGTTGATCTGGTCTTGGGATCCGGCAGCCCGCAGCCGCGCTCAAAAAATGTTTCGTGAAATCATTGAACAATGCCCCTCCTTTGCACCCGCCTATAGTGGCCTGACTTCAATATTCAGTACTGAACAGATGATTTATCCGGGATTCCATGCACAAAGTGCCCGGCTCGAAGAGGGCAATAAACTGGCACGTATTGCCGTGTCTTTGGACCCGCTGGATGTGAGAAACCAGATTGCGCTGGCCTGGTCGAGTGGAATGACAGGACGCTATGACCAGGCTGAAAACCACCACAGGCTTGTCTATGACCTCAATCCAAACAATCCAACAACATTGATATCGTCATCGAATGGCCTTGCCATGTGCGGCGACACGGAAATGGCAAGGAGGTTGTGTGATGAGGCGGTTCAGTTCCTTCCCGAAATCAACGAGGTTCAATGGGGATATCTGGCCTCGACCCGATTTCTGTGTGGCGAATATCACGAATGTATTTCTTCCGCAGATAAGGCGAATTCAGCCATTCCGGTGACGCCCGGATGGAAAGCTGCAGCCATGGGACATGCGGGCTCGGCGCTTGAGGCGGAAGAAGCCGGACAATTGTTCATGGATCACATCCGACCGCGATGGAGCAGCAGCGAACCCTGCGAAGCCCCCCAAGTGGCCGACTGGTTCCTGAAGCACTGTCCTGTAAAAGACAGAACAACACGCAGCCGGATTCGTGAAGGCTTGGCTAGGGCAGGCCTAACAGCCGGTGCCGCCTGATCTCACGTTTTCCTCGAAGTGCGCGCGTTGCGCTTACATGCAGGATCCAACGCTGTAATCGCCAATCCTCGCATAGAGCATCTCACGGCGCTCATCTGCGGTGAGATCATCCCTTCGCTCAGTATTTACATAGGCTTTGTCATAGGCGGTGGGTAACCGGTACTCACTGTCGCTTGCCGTTGCATTGGCCAGTCCGACCTCAAGCATCTCGATCGTTGGAATTGAAATGGTCAAAGCGGTGTTATCCAGATCATTGTATTTGATGTTCGTCAGTTCCGGCATGTTTTCGCCGTCCGGCAATAGGTAATTTATCCCATGGTCCTCAAGTTGATCTGTGAACTCAGCGAATGTCAAAGGCCGGGGTAGAATTCCCCTTACCCACTTTTCAATCAATTTGCCAAAAGCGGCGTGATTATCAATTTCAAAAATGTCTGGCATGGCTCTATCTCCTTATTGCAGCCTGTGTAAATCAACGCTCATAGCCTTAATAGCTTTACCGTGATTGTTCCGTGAATGCAGTCTGGCTGGTCCATCGTTTCAAACAGCGGCATTGTCAGCATTTTAATCGCTTGTGGCGGAACGGGCGTTTTCTGAACAATTGCGGTTACAAGCGCGTGTATTTTACACTGATATGGAATTGCGTCACTCACATCAGTGATGAAAAGCTCGCCGACACGGTCGACAGGCTTGAGGCAGCCATAGGCGAGGGTACTTTTTTGTCCTGAAGATTGGATCGGGTGACAGTGGCGCTTGCACTTGGCAAAAGGAATCACTAAAGCCTTGTCATGAACAAGACAGCACCCTCAGACAGCATTCTCATCATCGATTTCGGCTCGCAGGTCACGCAACTGATTGCGCGACGGGTTCGCGAAGCGGGGGTCTATTGCGAGATCATCCCGTTCCAATCCGCAGAAGCAGCTTTTGTCCGGATGGAACCCAATGCGGTCATCCTTTCCGGTGGTCCGGCCTCCACCATGGACCTGGATTCACCGCGTGCGCCTCAAATCGTTTTTGATGCAGGCATTCCGGTTCTGGGTATCTGTTATGGCGAACAGATCATTTGTGAACAGCTCGGCGGCCGGGTTGAAGGCGGCCACCACCGTGAATTCGGTCGTGCCTTTCTGGAAATTGAAAAGGATTGCGCCCTGTTTGAGGACATCTGGGCCGTTGGCACACGCCATCAGGTCTGGATGAGCCATGGTGATCGCGTTACCGATCTGCCGCCGGGCTTCGAAGTGGTGGGCACATCCAGTGGTGCGCCTTTTGCGGCCATCGCTGATGAACGCCGTAAGATTTACGCGGTGCAGTTTCATCCCGAAGTGGTGCACACACCGGACGGTGCAAAATTGCTGAGCAATTTCGTGCATGGGATTGCCGGTCTCAAGGGTGACTGGACCATGGCCGCCTACAAGGAACAGGCGATTGCCGCGATCCGCGAGCAGGTGGGGGATGGCATGGTCATCTGTGGGCTGTCCGGCGGTGTGGATTCCTCGGTTGCGGCACTGTTGATTCATGAGGCCATCGGCGACCAGCTGACCTGTATTCTCGTTGACCATGGCCTGTTGCGCAAAAACGAGGCGGCGGAAGTCGTTGCCATGTTCCGCGAACATTACAATATTCCGCTGGTGCTGGTGGATGCGTCGGACACATTCATCAATGCCCTTGAAGGCGAGAGTGATCCGGAGACCAAACGCAAGACCATTGGTCGGTTGTTCATCGATGTCTTTGAGGCAGAGGCCAAAAAGATCGGTGGCGCACAGTTCCTGGCGCAGGGCACGCTCTATCCGGATGTCATCGAGAGCGTCTCCTTTACCGGCGGCCCCTCCGTCACCATCAAGTCGCACCACAATGTCGGCGGACTGCCGGCCCGCATGAACATGCAACTGGTCGAACCCCTGCGTGAACTGTTCAAGGATGAAGTGCGCGTTCTGGGGCGCGAACTGGGCCTGCCCGACAGTTTTGTCGGACGCCATCCTTTTCCGGGGCCGGGCCTCGCCATTCGCTGTCCCGGCGGCATCAGCCGCGAAAAACTGGAAATCCTGCGCGAGGCTGACGCCATCTATCTCGACGAGATCCGGCTTGCCGGCCTCTACGACACGATCTGGCAGGCCTTTGCCGTGCTTCTGCCGGTGCAGACCGTTGGCGTCATGGGCGATGGCCGCACCTATGAATTCGTCTGCGCCTTGCGGGCCGTCACATCCGTTGATGGCATGACGGCCGATTTCTACCACTACGACATGGATTTCCTCGGTCGCGCCGCCACCCGCATCATCAACGAAGTGCGCGGCATCAACCGTGTGGTCTACGACGTCACCTCAAAACCACCCGGCACGATCGAGTGGGAATAGTGGTTTTCCAATCTGGACTGGCGTGAAGAAATAACCGCCAGTCCTTATTCGTTGAAATCAATAGGCTTTCGAGAGTCTTCCATTTTTGCGGTTTCATCCTGGATAGGCATGAAACTCTTCAGTGTGCTTGATTGTCATTCACGCCAAATGCCGATCAAAGAGGACAAAACTGGCCCATTCGCGCCGGTTCCACTGGGTGCTCCGGTTGGTGAACACTTCATCCATGTCCCTTATTGGGCGTGACCGTTTAGTCAAAATCCGCTACATCGGCCATGCCCTCAACGGTCCGCATCGTTGGTGGAATCAACGTCGCAACAGGAAGGTGAACCGTTGGCATCGCATGAACAACAAGGGATCGAAGCTGAAGAAACCTTTGAGGCTTATGACATCCATGACACATTGTCCCACCTGTTGCGACGGTCACATTTCTATGCGGAATCGCTTTTTTCCAAGGAACTTGGCGCCTATGGAATCACCTCCCGTCAACTCGCCCTTTTGGTCGCTGTCAGCCAAAACGCCGGTGCGTCGCAGCGAACCATCGGAGACATCATTGCACTCGATATGAACACTGTCAGCGATCTCCTGCGTCGGATGGAAAAAAATGAATTGATTGAGCGGCGCGCTTCCGCAGTGGATGCAAGATCAACAGAAATCTACCTGGGCGCGAAGGGAAGGACGATCCTGTCCGCCATTCCCCGTGATAATCGCCGCTATCAGCAAACATTGGCGAAGAACTTGAGCGTTAAAGAAGCATCAATGTTGAAGGCGCTTCTGCGCAAACTCCTGGAACTCTAAAGCAACACATGCTCTCGGTATGCCGCTCGAGTAATAAACCTAGACTTCAGTCGTCATTGGTGTATATCATACGCATACGTAGGAATTAACGTGAAGGCCATTTGATGCGCAATGATCGACGCAAACCTCCACACCGGGTCGGGGTCATCGGTTATGGCTTTATCGGGCGTGCGATTGTTGAACGTTTGCGGTCTGATCCGGAGAATTTTGAACTGGCCTTCGTCCACGCGCGGCGGCGTGAACAGGCAAATGATGTTCTGGATGCCGACTTTCTGGCCGATATCGGGAGCGACCAAACGCGCGGCGCGGATTTGGTCGTCGAAACGGCGCATCCGTCGATTACCCGCTTGCATGGGGCCGACATTATCAGCCATTCTGATTACATGCCCCTTTCCACCACGGCTCTGACGGACGAAGCTCTGCTGGCGACTTTGCAAGAAATTGCGGCGGCACGTCATACGCAATTGTTGCTCGCGGCAGGTGCGCTGATCGGCGGCGAGGAACTGATCAAACGCAGCGTCCCCTGGGAGCGCGTGCGGGTCACCTTCCGAAAACACCCGAAGAATATTGATTTCTCAGACGTGGATCTGGTGCCGGAAAACATCATGGCCCCGACCACGGTTTTTGAAGGGTCGGTGCGTCAGATTGCAGACCGATATCCGCGCAATGTAAACACCATGGTCACGGCGGCATTGCTGTCAACCGGCCTCGACGCGTGTGAAGGAATTCTGGTCGCCGATCCGGCGTTGGAATGTGCCGTGGCAGAGGTCGAGGCCTGGGGCAGCGATGGCAGTTACTTTCGAACTGAAAAACAACAGCCTGCAAAAGGCGTTTCGGGGACTGAGATGGTGGATTCTGTCTGGCACTCAATTCAGCAAGCATGTGGGGTTTCAGCCAAAGCGTTTCAGCTTGTCTGACCCCTTCACAAAACGATAACGGGAGATAGACATGACGAAGATATCCACGTTTCTGAAAGGTTGCGCCCTCGCTGCATTCCTGGTGGCAACCCAGGCATCTGCAGAGGACAAAGTCGTGGCCATCGCCAATCTGGGGCCGCATCCGGCGCTGAACGCTGTCGTCAGTGGGTTCAAACAGGGGATGGCAGATGGTGGCTATGTGGACGGGGCCGGCCTGACCTACGTTTACCAGGACGCCAGCTTTGACGCCTCGGTCGTGGCGCAAATGCTCACGACGCTTGAAGCATCAAGCCCCGATGTTTTCTTGACGGTGACGACCCCGATCAGTCAGGCCGCACGCCGTGTCGTGCAAGACAAGACAATCCCGATCGTCTTTGCTCCGGTGACAGACCCGGTCGACGCCGGCCTGGTTCCGTCCTGGGATGGTGGCAGTGACCGCTTTACCGGCGCGTCCAACCTTCAATCGATGGAAACCGTGTTCGCCTTTGCAGCAGACCTTCTGGGAAAAGCCGACAAGATTGGGATTCTCTTCAATCCGGGCGATGCCAATGATGTTGTCAATATCACCTATGCCAAGGAGGCTGCTGCCGCAATGGGGGTGGAGCTTGTCACCGTCAGCGTCGAGACAACCGCCGATATCCCGGTTCGCGTCAACGCGCTGAAAGACACGGATGTGATCTATCTGATCCCTTCCAGCATGTTGCAACCGGCACTGCCAGCAGTGGCCGCCGCAGCACGTCGTATCGGTGTGCCGGTGATCAATGCCTCGCCGGTCGGCGTGGAAGACGGGCAGATCCTTGCTTCCATGGCGGTTTCCTGGTTTGAGGTTGGCCGTCAGGCGGGGCTGCGTGCCGGGCGCATATTGCAAGGTGAGGCTGTCAGCACGATCGACATCTATCGCCCGTCCCCTGCTGACCACACACCAACCATCAGCGCAGCTTTCATGGCAGCGGCCGGGATGACACTGCCCGATGACTTGGCTGATTGTGACTGCGTAAAGTGACAGCCGCCGCCAAGCAGGCCGGAGTCATCGTCTCTGGTCTGCAAAAAACCTTCTTTCCGGGAACCGTACAGGAGAAACGCGCGCTCGACGGGGTTAGTTTTTCTCTTGCTCCCGGTGAGTTTGCGATCGTCATTGGCAGCAATGGAGCGGGCAAAAGCACCATGCTGAATGCGATCTCCGGCGAGGTTCAAGTGGATGAAGGAACGATCTCCATCGCCGGAAAGGCGATTGAACAATGGCCAACACACAAACGTGCGGGCTACATCAGTCGTGTTTTTCAGGATCCGATGCAAGGCACTGCGGCGTCACTGACGATTGAAGAAAACCTGGCCATTTCAGCACGGCGTGGCAAGCGGCGCAGTTTTCGGGCCGGTCTGCACGCCGCTGAACGCGAAGAATTTCGCTCGGCACTCGAGCCCCTCGGTCTGGGCCTTGAGAACCGCCTGAAGGACCGCGTATCCCTGCTCTCAGGCGGGCAGCGCCAGTCCTTGACTCTGATCATGGCGACATTGCAGGCGCCGCAATTGTTGCTTCTGGATGAACACACCGCTGCGCTTGACCCACGTGCTGCTGACATGGTGATCAGATCAACGCTGAGTGCCGTAGAAGACCGCCAGATCACCACCCTTATGATCACCCATAATATGGAGCAGGCAATCGCCCACGGTGACCGCCTTTTGATGATGCACGAGGGCCGTGTCGTGCTTGATCTTGCAAAGGATGAGAAGGCTAAACTGACGACCGCCGATCTGGTAACCCGTTTTCATGATGTGGTGAGTGACCGCATGTTGCTGAGTTAGAGCCGGGCAAATGGACATCCTGTCAATATACTATAATTTGATCCCGGTCAGCCTGGCACAGGGCGCAGTTTATGCCTTTGTCGCCATCGGCGTCATGATCCCGTTCCGCCTGCTCAGCCTGCCGGACCTTACTGCCGAGGGCAGCTTCCCGCTTGGCGCAGCGGTTGCCGCAGCGCTGCTGGCCAATGGTATGGGCATCATGCCGGCAATGGGGTTGGCGCTGCTTGCCGGTGCGCTGGCCGGCGCTCTGACCGCTGTGATCCATGTGTTTTTCAAAGTCACCTCCCTGCTGGCCGGAATCATTGTGCTGACCATGATGTTCAGCATCAACATCCGTGTCATGGGCAAACCCAACACGGCATTGTTCAGCCATGATACGCTCTTCACAATATTGCTGAATGCTGACGGAGGGACACCGATCACCCAGTTTGCTGTGCTTTCCGTGATGTTGGCGGCGCTTTGTCTGCTGCTCTACTGGTTTCTGCACACCGAGCTTGGGCTGGCGCTGAGGGCGGTCGGTTCGAACCAGACAATGGCACGGGCGCAAGGCCTGTCAACGACGCTCTACATCATCGCAGGACTTGCCGGCGCCGGGGCGCTGGCGGCCCTTGGCGGTTCGGTCATGGCGCAATACCAGAGCTATGCCGACGTCAATATGGGGGTTGGTGTATTGGTCATCGGACTGGCCGCAACCATCCTGGGCGAGGCGATCCTCGGCGGCAGTACCCTTGCCCGGCAGATCCTCGCGCCGGTCGTCGGCAGTCTCCTCTACTTTCAATTCGTTGCCATCGCACTCAGCCTCGGGTTCAAACCATCGGATCTAAAGCTGTTGACCGGATTGTTTGTGCTCTTTGCCTTGGCCCTGCCGATGATCCGCAGCAAATTCAAACGGAATTCTTCCCGATAGGCCGGGGCTACGCCTTCAAGCCAATGACCCTTGAAAGGGAAAATCGAATTGGAAGAAACACCCCTCTGGATCACCGCATTGATCGTTGTTCTATTTGTTCTGCTGCCTTTTGGTATTTTGTTTTTGGGGGCCAAAGACATTTATAATGTTCGCCGCTTCACAAAAGGTGCGGAGCGCCGCATGGGCATGGTGGTCGACATCAGGCAGTCAACGAGCCAGGGCGGTGAAGATCAGGATCCGACAAAGCTCTATCAACCAATGTTCGAGTTTTCCGGCCCCGGCGGTGGATTGCTGCGCGGTGAAACCCTGATGGCTTCTGCAAACCAGAATTTCCAGCAGGGCAGTGAACATGCCATCCTGGTGAACTTTGACGCACCTGGAATGGTCCACCTGTCTGGCAACCGACCCTACAACTTCGGGCTGGTGATGGTCTGTGCTGGCACTGTTTTGGCCCTTTTCGGGATTGCTGTTTCGACCGGTCTGATTTGACCTGATTGTCATTGTTCAGCGCAGTCTTTTTTGTATGCCCTTTATGGGCGTGCCATTGGAAAATGAGGCTGTAATAGTACGGGGTCATTTGACGGAGGGAAATCATCACATCGCGAACCTTTGTAGCGCTTGCGCAATTTTCACATGGCGCTGCGCGCTGCGTTCTATGCAGGGCGTTCAAAGCCAGGTTGGTACGATGTCCTGATGTGGAGCAACCCGGCCTGCGAATCGCCAACAGCGGCTCCAGAAAAGTGTGAAACATTTTTCCGACAAGACAGCGCGCCAAGCAAAGCAGACGTTATGATCGGATCAGCCACCCATCAGGATTCGTTCAAATGATTTTGTTTGAAGACAATTCACTGTAAGGATCGAACCACGAGGCGAAGAATTCACTTGTGAAAAAAATGTCGGAGAGCGGCTTGTCCAGTGCAAAATATCCAACGGCCCTTGGCTACATGACGGAAATTACCCGGCTTAAATACATAGATGCTGCCGTTGCCAAAAAAGTGCTTCCCAAAGACGCGCACCGCATGCCGGATATCATTTCTCTTTCCGCACCCTCTGATATCAACAAACCCATTCAGTTCTGGCAATTGTTCTCGGTGCTTGGACAAGATCGTATTGTTGGCATCGTCAGGAATTTCTATGAGCGGGTTTTCGATGATGAAGACTGGTTTCGTTCTGTCTTTGCCCGGGTGGGCGCAGCAGACCATCATGTCGCCACACAGGCTGGCCTGTGGCTGGATGTCATGGGGGCAGGGCCTGCTTATCATGGCGGGGAGTTCCGGCTCAACTTCCATCATACCCACAATGCCATGCAACTGATGAATGAAAAGGGCGCTCAACGATGGGCGAGACTGATGGTTGAAACCCTGGATGCATCAGCCAACCTGATGACAGAGGATAAAAGGGTCAGGCCCAGCCTCAATACGTTTCTCACGCATTTTTTTGGCAAATATGCCGAGGATTTCAAATTTGAGAATCGTGAGACCTTTGGTGCAACAAATCCGCCCTTCAAACGAAAAATCAATTTTCTCAACATGACGGAAGCTGCGATTGAAGCCTTGCCGGAAGATGAATTGAAAGACGCGCTGATGGAACGGGGTGTCAACGTGGACATCTATCCCGACAAAAGGGCGCTGGTGAACAAGGCATTGAGTTTATAATCTCTGATTAACTCCTGTTTCGAGGCCAGTGACCGGACGCCTTGTTCTGGCCGGCGCTCTTTGCGCTGGATATTTTCCTGGAACTGGGCTTCATGCGATTGCAAAATACACGCCATTTCGCGCATGATCAGCGCGGTGGGGAGGGGGCTAACAATGCGATCTCTGCCTGTTTATGGCGGACTGCGGAGAATCTGATTTGCTCCTTTCGCGCCACCATTCTGCCCCCGACAGAAACTTGAGCAACAGACAGTTGGGAAACCGACATTTGGAAAACCGACACTTGGGAAAACGAATCTGATGACAAAAAAGCCGAATGTTTTATGGATCATGGCTGATCAACTGCGGTTTGATTATCTGAGCTGCTACGGTCACCCGCATCTGCACACGCCCCATATCGACAGTCTGGCCGCGCGTGGCGTTCGCTTTACCAATACCTATGTGCAATCGCCCGTATGCGGACCTTCGCGCATGTCCGCCTATACGGGGCGATATGTGCGCAGCCATGGATCGACCTGGAACGGCATACCCTTGAGGGTAGGCGAGCCCACGCTGGGTGATCATCTTCGCGCTGCAGGCATACGTGCCGGGCTCGTGGGGAAAACCCACATGGTTGCGGATGCGGAAGGCATGGCCTGGCTGGGCGTCGACCCCAAGAGTGAAATTGGTGTGCGCGTATCCGAATGTGGTTTTGAACCTTTTGAAAGGGACGACGGTCTTCATCCTGACAGCATTGGGCAGCGCTGGTCGGCCTATGACGATTATCTGATGGCATTGGGCTATAAATCCGACAATCCCTGGGAGGATTTTGCAAACTCCGGCATCGATGAGGATGGGACGCTCATGTCCGCCTGGCTGCTGAAGAATTCCCGTCTGGAGGCGAATATTCCGGAGGAACATTCAGAAACGGCCTATATGACCAACCGCGCCATGGATTTCATGGAGGACGCCATGCAGCAGGAGGCGCCCTGGCTGTGTCACTTGAGCTATATCAAGCCCCATTGGCCCTATATTGTTCCCGCACCCTATCATGACATGTATGGCCCTGAACACATCATCGCACCGATCAGATCGTCCGCCGAGCGCGACACTGACCACCCCTTGTTGCGCGCCTATCTGCAATCGCGCGTCTGTCGCTGTTTTGCGCGTGACCAGGTGCGCGAGCATGTAATCCCCGCCTATATGGGGCTGATCAAGCAACTCGATGACAATCTGGGTCGATTGTTTGCCTGGATGGATGAGAAGGGCCTGAGCGAAAACACCATTGTCGCCTTCACCTCCGATCATGGTGATTACATGGGCGACCACTGGATGGGCGACAAGGATTTCTATCATCAGTCAGCCGTAAAGGTACCCTTGATTATCTGCGACCCGAGGCCTGCAGCAAACGATACGCGCGGCAACGTTTCAGATGCTTTGGTGGAAATGATTGATCTTGCGCCGACGTTCATGGACGCTCTGGGCTGCCCGCCCAAACCCCATGTCCTAGAAGGCCGGAATCTGATGCCGCTGCTGCATGGAAAAGACGGCTTTTCGAGGCGGTATGTGATCAGTGAGCATGACTATTCCAGCTTTGAAATGGCACGGGCACTCGAGGTGCCGCAGGAGGATGCCCGTACTGTGATGATTTTTGACGGGCGCTGGAAATACATAAGATGCGAAGGCTTCAGACCGTTTCTGTTTGATCTTGAATTGGATCCTGATGAGCTTGATGACATCGGGGGATCCGATCTGCAACAGCATTGCGAAGCGCGCGAGCGGATGGAGAAGGCCCTGATGACATGGTCCCTGCAACATCATGCCCGCATAACGGCCAACGCGGAGCTCGTGTCGCGGTTGCCGCTGACTGCGGAATTTGGGGTTTTGATCGGGTTCTGGGATGAGGCCGAATATGAACAGGCGACAGGAAAGCCGTTCAGCAGCCTTGTTCCCACCGGGCCTGCGAAAGTGGATTGAAAAGCCACGGCTGCCGCTGATCGGATATCACCGGCAGGCGCAGGAAGCTGGCCTTGTCACGAGACCAGCTTCCTGCGCCTGCCGTGAACAACATTATTCCAGCCCGATCCGCAATCCATCGCTGCCGATATGAAGCGACCCATCCCAGGTGGGCCTGACGGCACGGTGCCAATCCTCGTCGGTGAAGTCGGGATCATCGGAAGGGATCAGATGGTTCAGTGCCAGAGCCTTGACGCCGGCCTGCGTGGCGATCTTTCCTGCATCGCCGGCCATCGTGTGGGAGCGCAGCCAATGTTTCATCAGCCGGTCATCCGTGTTGCCGATCCGCTTGAACAGGGCGTCGAGGGCCTCACCCAGCATGGCTTCATGGATGAGAAGGTTCGCGTCCTGGGCAAATTCGGCGAGCTTTGGCAGGTAGGCGGTGTCGCCCGAAAAGACCACATCATGCCTGCGCCCGGAAAACCGAAGGGAGAATGTATCGATCAGCGGCGGATGTGTGTTGCGCATCGCTGAGACCGTCAGCGCGCGACTGTTCAATACGGGCCCATCGTCCAGGGTCTTGAAAGACACCAGTGCGGCAAGGTCAGGCCTGCCTTCATCCGCCATTCTCAATTCGATGTCGGCCTTCATGGCGCAGAGGAAATGCTGCCAGTATTGGTCAGCGCCCTTGGGCGCAAAGACAGTGATCGGGGTTTTCAGGCCTGCCGTCCAGGCCGTGTGCAGCAGGCCGCCCAGTTCCAGATAATGATCGGAATGCAGATGCGTAATGAAAATCAGCTCCAGGTCTTTCAGCGCCATGCCCTGATCGACAAGACCGCGGGTGACACCCAGGCCGCAATCGACGACGATTTTCCGGCCCTCCAACACAAGCAGGCTGGACGTCGGGTTTGTTGACCCCGGACGGATGGCCGGGCCACCCTTGGTGCCAAGAAGGGCAACGAAATTGTCTGTATCGCCAATGGTCTTCATCGAAATGGTCCCAAATCGCTTTCGTTCCTGTCAAAGAGCGCTGAAGCCGGCATCCAGTGCCCCAAGCACCTGATCGACGTCACTTTGTGAAATGATGAGTGGCGGCGACAGGATGACATTCGGTCCGGAGATGCGCACCATCACACCATTCTCATAGACCACCTCCTGAAATTTGGCGGTTGTTGCCTTGTCGATCGGGGCCTTTGTTGCCCGGTCACGCACCAATTCCATGGCCGCCATCAATCCGTGGCCGCCGCGGATGTCACCGATGATCGCGTGTTTTTCCATCAGCGCTTCAATGCCTTGGAAGAGCTGGGTTCCCCGGGCGGCTGCATTTGTCTTGACGTCGAGCCTTCTGGTTTCCGCAAGGCAGGCCAGAGCGGCGGCAGCACCCACGGGATGGCCGGAATAGGTATAGCCGTGGCCGATGGACGCTGCGCCTGTCTTGTCATTTTCGAAGACATCGACGAAGTGCTGCGCCATCATGACGGCGCCGAAGGGGAAAAATCCATTGGTGATGGCTTTCGCCGTGCACATCAGGTCCGGCTTGACGCCCCAGAGGCGCGAACCGCTCCAGGCGCCCAAGCGCCCGAAGGCCGTGATCACTTCATCGGCGATCAACAGAATGCCGTTTCGGTCGCAGATCTCGCGCACCATCGGCATGAAGGACTTGTGCGGCGGGATCACGCCTCCGGCCCCCAGGATCGGTTCCATGATAAAGGCGGCAATGGTGCCTGCGCCCTGAAAGGCGATTTCATCTTCCAGCGCTGCCGCACAGAGCTTCGCCAGTTTGGCCGGGTCGGTTTCATCAAAGGGATTGCGGTAGGTGTAAGGCGCGGGAATATGATGGCAGCCAGGCAGAAGCGGCTCGTAGGGCGTGCGAAAATTGGCGTTTCCGTTGATCGATGCGCCACCCATGTGGGTGCCATGATAGCCTTTCTTCAGGCTGATGAATTTGACCCGGCCATGTTCGCCTCTGATCTTGTGGAATTGCCGCGCCAGGCGCAGGGCTGTTTCAACACTGTCTGATCCGCCCGAGGTGAAAAAGGCCCGCACCAGTCCGTCTTCGGCGAAGAAATCGGCGAGCTCGTAGGAGAGCGTGATGATGGCGTCGTTGGATGTGCCGCGAAATATGGAATAATAGGGAAGTGCATCAAGCTGTTGGGTGATGGCTTCTTTCACAGGTGCGCATGAGTAGCCAAGGTTAACATTCCAAAGGCCGCCGACCGCATCGATGGTTTCCTTGCCATCAACATCGCGAATGCGCACACCTGAACCACCCGTGATGATCTTCGGCGGGTTTGCCAGACTGTCGGCAGGGTGGGCCATCGGATGAAACATGTGGCGCGCATTGTTTTCTTTGAGGAAGTTGATGTTCTGGGAATTCATGATTGTCGCTCCATTTGTCCGCGGCCCTGGGCCGCCTCGTTCCATACCTGTTTCAGGTCTTCGGGGATTGCGCCCCCCAACTCTGCCGAAATTGCTGTCGCTGCGTTCCACAATAAAGTGACGAAACGCATCTTCGAATCGTCGTTCATTCTCGAAGCCGGGACGGCAATCGTGATCGTGCCGTAGGCGATCGCCCTGTCTTCGAAAAACGGAGCGGCAATCGAGCAGATTTCGGCCTCATAGGTCTGATTGGTGAAAGAATATCCCTGCCGCCGTGTCTTTTCGACCATGGCGTTGAGTTCATTGTGATCGGTAACCGTTTGCTGCGTAAACCTGTCCAATGTCTTCGAGGCGGTGTGCTGCAGGAGGGTGGGCGGACCAAAGGCCAGAGCACAGACCCCGGAGGCTGTTGCATGCAGGGGCAGGATGTCGGCTTCGGAAAAATACACCCTTGTTCCGCCAGAGCCTGCATCACGGAAATACATTGACGACATGCCGTATCCCTGGCCATATCCCTGGATAAGGGATGCATGAACCAGTTCATCGCTCTGGAGTGAAAGTTCATCCACCCATTGTGACACGATGCGTCGCGCCGGGAATGTCCTTTCGCGCACGGCAGAAAGCCTCAATACGGCAGCACCCAACCGGTATTTTCGTGTGTAGGGATTCTGATCCAGGAACCCGTTTGATTCCAGTTCAGCCAGGTGCCGATGCACGGTGGCTTTATCCTGTCCCGTCAGGCGACTGAACTCCGCCAAACCGATTTCCGGCATGAGCTCGGAAAAATAATTCAACAGATTCAATGCCTTTGATATTTTTCCCATTCAATTTTCCCACCAGATCATCTGGTTTTCCATCCGAAGCTGCTCAATAAGTTGACAGACTTCAATTTTGGTAGCAAGATAAAAATGCAACGCCGGTTTAAATAATGAACCGAAACTGGGAGAAACATATGAAATCGCTGCTTACCTTGGCGCTTGCCGCCACAGTCTCGTTAGGCACCCTTGCCGCCACCCCTTCATTTGCTGAATATCCTGAAAAACCGGTCGCCTTTGTCGTGCCCTGGGCTCCAGGTGATCTCGAAGACGTTCTCACGCGCATGATCGCGGAAGACTTTCAGGCCAAATACGGCTCACCGGCTGCGGTGCTGAATAAGCCCGGCGGTGGCGGCGGTCCGTTTCCCGGTGCCATATTCGTCGCCAATGAGCCCGCTGATGGTTACACAGTGGGCTCATTTGTTGTCGGGGTACCAACCGTCGGGCCGCAAATCGGCATACCTGAGCTGAATCCGAATCCCTTTGAGCCACTGGGCATCTTTCTGACCTATCCCTTCGTCATCGTCGCGGGACAGGATGCGCCCTATGATGATATTGACGGTCTGGCGGAATATGCCAAAACCAATGATGTCGCGCTGGGCCATTTCGGTGCGCCCCTGCCACCCACGCAGGTGACCCTTGCCCTGGCAAAGTCGAAAGGCTTCAGCTTTGCTTCCGATGCGGCATTTGACGCGTTGGACTGCAATTCGCTGGCCTCCGGTGATGTCGATGTGATGAATACAACATTGCAACTGGTTCTGCCCTGCCTTGACAAGGTCAAGGTTCTGGCCTCGATCGGCAATGAGCGTATTCCACTGACACCCGATACACCGACGGTTTCTGAGCTGGTGCCGGAAATCAACCTGGCTCTGTGGAATGGTCTTTTTGTTCGCAAGGATACGCCCGCGGACGCACGCGAAAAGATCATTGCAGTGGCAAAGGAAACGATCATGTCAGAGCGGGCGCAGAAGCTTGCCAGCGAAACAGGCGCGCTTATTTACTGGCAGGATGCCGATGAATCCAAAGCGCAGATCGAAGCCGATCTCAAGGCCCAGGGCGTGATTGCCGATATTTTGAAATAACCATCAGACAAAGGGCAGCGCGACGGTCGCGCTGCCTGTTCCATTGTGAGGCGGGAAAAGCATGCTGGTTCGAATCAAGACTTTGAAGCAATTGTTTCAACGGCACCGGCGGCCTGGAAATCTGTTTTTTGCGACGATTTTTCTGATCCTCTCCCTTTTCCTTCTGAGCCAGATCGGCAACCAGACCGTTTGGAAGTCCTCCACCAGGTTTTATGCGCAACCCGCCTTGTGGCCGATTATCTCGCTGGTTGGAATGACCTTGTTTGCGCTGCTCAACTGGATCAGCGCCTGGGTCTCCCCGAAAATTGCCGGCAGATGGCTTGAGGTCCAGTTCTGGCTTCGCTCTTTCGAATACGTCCTGTGGTTCATGGCCTATGTCTATCTGGTTCCGTTGCTTGGCTATCTGCCCTCCACGGTTCTCTTTGCCGTCGTTCTGGCATTGCGCGTGGGATACAGGACCCCCAAAATGATCGGTTTCTCGGTGCTCATGGCGGTGAGTGTCGTCGTCGTTTTCAAATCATTTTTGCAGGTCAGAGTGCCCGGCGGCCAGATTTACGAATGGCTGCCCGATGTCATGCGTTCATTCATGCTGACCTATTTCTAGGAAAATCTGATGGAAGATCTCGTTTCAGCATTTGGGCTGCTTGCCAGGATTGATGTGCTGGTCGCACTGCTGATTGGTTCCATTGGCGGCGTCATCATTGGGGCCATTCCCGGCGTTGGCGCGGCCGTTGCCATTGCCATCCTGCTGCCCGCAACCTTTTCGCTGGAGCCGCTCGTCGGTCTGACCATGCTCCTGGGGATCTATGGGTCTTCCATGTATGGCGGCTCGATCCCTGCCATTTTGATCAATACGCCCGGCACGGCTGTGAACGCTTTGACCACCTATGACGGCTATCCGATGACCAAGGCCGGAGAAGCAAGGCGCGCCATTTCACTGGCCTATTCGGCCTCCTTTTTTGGCGGCGTCTTCGGCATTCTTTGCCTCATCCTCCTGTCACCTGTTCTGGCGTGGATCGCACCGCAATTTGGAAGCCGCGAAATATTCCTGGCGGCACTGCTGGGGATCATTCTTGTCGTCCTGGCCCATCGCGGGCAGATCTTTGCCGCCGGCATGCTGGCCTGTTTTGGCATATTCCTCAACACGATCGGACTTGAGCCGATCAAATACACCCAACGTTTCACATTCGGCCAATCCTGGTTGTCGTCCGGCATTGATCTCATCGTCGTCGTGCTGGGTCTGTTCGCCCTTTCCCAGGCCTTTGTCCTGATGGTCGGCAAGGACGACAGTCCCAAGGCGCAGCCCCTGAAAGGCGCGCTTTTTTCCGGAATGAAGGAGCTTTTCGGCCACAAAAGGGTGGCGACGGTTGCCTCGAGCTTTGGCGTCTTGATGGGAATGATACCGGGGGTCGGTGAATTCACCGCACAGTTCATGTCCTACACCTACGCCCAGAAAACCTCGAAGAAGCCGGAGCTGTTCGGCAAGGGGTCGCCTGAGGGGCTGATCGCTTCTGAATCCGCCAACAATGCTGTTCCGGCTGCCGCCATGATCCCGCTTCTGGCGCTGGGCATTCCAGGAGAGGCTCTGACCGCCATGATGCTCTCGGTCTTTTACGTCCACAACGTGATACCGGGCCCGCAATTGTTTCAAAACGACATGGATTTCGTTCTGGCGCTTTACATCGCCATGCTGGTTCTCAACGTGCTGGTGCTGATCTTCCTGCTTTTCTCCACCAATCTGCTGACGAAGATCATCCAGATCCCGACGCGATTTCTTGGAATTGTCATCATGATCCTGAGTTTCGTCGGCGTTTATTCGCTTCGAAATTCGATCGTTGATTGTGCCATCGCGGCAGGTTTCGGGGTGTTCGGGCTTGTTCTCAAACGTCTGAACCTGCCGGTCGTGCCGATTATCCTGGGGATGGTTCTGGGGGGCATCATGGAGACCAAGCTGCGCAGTTCCATGGCGCGGGTCAAAACCCCGCTGGACTTCATCGACAGGCCGATCGCAGCAATCCTCTTTGCCATCATTGTGCTGGTCATCATTTTGCACATCCGAACCCTGGTGATCGAACACAGAAATCGCCAACCCGAAACCGACCATGATCTGCACGATACACAGATGCGCTAGTAGCTTTCTATAATTGGCAACGCGTGCACCGCGCGCTGCATGAATGACGACCTTCTAATTCACCACAGCAGGGAGAATGGCATGGACCAGACGAGTATTGATGAACTGCGCAATCGGGATGTGCCCCCCTGTCACCATCTCATTGATGGCAAGGCGAGACCTGCTTCTTCCGGCGAGACGATGGACGTCATCTCGCCGGTTGACGGTTCCATCCTGACGACAATTGCCCGCGGAACGGCAGCGGACATGAACGCCGCCATAGGTTCGGCGCGCGCCGCCTTTGAGGATGGCCGGTGGAAAAACCAGCCACCGGCTGCCCGTAAGGCAATCATGCTCAAATGGGCTGACCTTGTCGAAAAACATGCGCTGGAACTTGCCGTGCTTGGCGTGCGCGACAACGGCACCGAAATTGCCATGGCCTACAAGGCCGAGCCGCTGTCTGCCGCCGGCACGATCCGCTATTACGCCGAAGCCATCGACAAGGTCTATGGCGAGATCGCGCCGACACAGCAAAATGTCCTGGGCATGATCCACCACGAACCGGTGGGTGTTGTCGGCGCCATCATCCCGTGGAATTTTCCCCTGATGATCGGCGCCTGGAAAATCGGGCCGGCACTTGCAACCGGCAACAGCCTTGTCGTCAAGCCACCGGAGACCGCATCCCTGAGCCTCCTTCGCATGGCCGAACTGGCGCTGGAAGCGGGCCTTCCCGCAGGTGTGTTGAACATCGTCACGGGCGAGGGCGCTGTCGTCGGCGAGGCCATGGCGCTTTCCATGGATGTCGATGTCCTTGCTTTCACGGGTTCAGGCGCCACGGGTCGCCGTCTGCTGGAATATTCGGCCCGCTCCAATCTGAAACGTGTCTATCTGGAACTGGGGGGCAAGTCGCCGCACATCATTTTTGCCGACACGGCGGATCTGGATCAGGCGGCAAAAGTGGTTGCAGCAGGCATATTCAGGAATTCCGGCCAGGTCTGCGTGGCCGGCTCGCGGCTGCTGGTGCAACAGGACATTCATGATGATTTTGTTGCTGCGGTGGCAAAGGCATCAGCCGCCATGCAGCCGGGCGACCCCCTGTTGCTGGACACGAAGATTGGTGCGATCAATTCGGAAAACCAGTTGAAACAGGATTTGGCAGCAGTCGAAACGGCTGCCCATGAGGGCGGCCATCTTGTGCTGGGTGGCAAACGATGTCTTGAGGAAACCGGCGGTTTCTACATGGGGCCAACCATTGTCGACGGGGTAAAGGCTTCGCACAGTCTGTTCCAGAAAGAGGTTTTTGGTCCTGTCCTCGCCGTCACGACCTTTGCCGACGAGGCCGAAGCCGTGCAATTGGCAAATGCAACGGATTACGGTCTTGCGGCCGGCGTTTGGACGTCGAACCTGTCGCGTGCGCATCGCATGGTGCGTGCCATTGCGGCCGGCGTGGTTCACGTCAACACCTATGGGGGCGCCGATGTCACCGTTCCGCTTGGAGGTGTACGGCAATCGGGCAACGGATCGGACAAATCCCTCCACGCACTCGACAAATACCTCAATCTCAAAACCGCCTGGATCCAATTGTGATCGGCGCATAGGGCGCATCATGAAGGATCATTCGCAAAGCGGATTTATGGGCAGGGGAATGGGTGAGATTGCATGATGAACGGACAGAAGGAATTTCCGCAACAGGCACCGATTGTGATTATCGGTGGTGGCATCGTCGGTGTGTCCACGCTCTATCATCTGGCCCATAGGGGCATTCCTGCCGTTCTTCTCGAACGCCGCAAGATTGCCAGTGGCACGACCTGGCATGCCGCCGGGATTGTCGGGCAGTTGCGCGACAGCACCGCCCAGACCGAACTGGGGAAATATACCGCCAGACTGTTTCAGGACCTGGAGCTGGAGACCGGGCAGGCCACCGGTTACAAACAGAATGGAACAATCAATATCGCATTGGGTGACGTGCGCCATGAGCAATTGCTGCGAAGCCATGATCATGCCGCCCGCATGGGGATTGCATCGTCCATGCTGTCGCGCGATGAAGTCGCGGACAAATGGCCCTGGATTGAAACTGGCGACGTCAAGTCCGGCTTTTTCGTTCCGTCGAACGGTCAGGTCAACCCGCTTGATGTCTCTGTCGCGCTGGTCAAGGGCGCGCGGGCGCTGGGCGCAAGCCGCTTTGAAGATGTCGAAGTGAAGAGTTTGATCGTCAGGAACGGGAAGATTGTCGGTGTTCACACCGATAGCGGCGATATCGCAACCGGCAAGGTCCTGCTCGCCGGAGGAATGTGGAGCCATTTGTTCGCCAAGGCCCATGGCGTCACCCTGCCGCTGCATGCGGTGGAGCACTTCTACATTGTCACCGAGCCAATGGACGCCTTGCCCCGTGATCAACCGATCCTGAATATTGTCGAAGAGCGGACCTACTGGAAAGAGGATGCCGGAAAACTGCTGATCGGCGGCTTTGAAGCCATGGGCAAGCCCTGGGGGGCCGAAGGCATTCCGAAGGATTTCGAGTTTGACGAACTGCCTTTCGACATGGACCATGTGGAGGCTGAGCTGGAAGGTATGTTTGCACGCATGCCGAAACTGGCGGATATGGGCATTCAGACATTTTTCAACGGTCCGGAGAGCTTTACGCCCGATGGCCGTCCCTATCTGGGGCCGGCCCCGGAGATTGATGGGCTGTTCATTGCATCCGGCATGAATTCAAACGGCATTTTGAATTCCGGCGGCGTTGGGCTGACCATGGCTGAATGGATGATCGATGGCGACCCATCGCGAGCCATGGGATCCTTGCTGGCGGCTCGTGCGCATCCCTTTCAGACCAATACGCGCTACGTCCAAGATCGCAGCGCAGAATCCATTGGCTTTCACTACGGGATTGCCTGGCCCGGCAGGCAGACTGTGACCACGCGAAATCTGCGCAAGGTTCCGCTGCACGACAGGCTGCATGCGGCGGGCGCGGTTTTTGCCGAACGGATTGGCTGGGAGGTCCCGATGTATTTTGACCGGGACAATCAGCAATGGGCGACAGAACCGGCGCTGGGATGGAAACCCTGGTCGGACAAGGTGCAGGCTGAATGCCTGGCGGCGCGCGACAATGCGGTGCTGATTGATCAGTCCATGTACGCTAAAATTCTCGTTCAGGGACGTGATGCGGTCAAGGCGCTGAACCGGATATGCGGAGCGCAAATGGATGTACCCACCGGAACCTCCGTTTACACGCAATTTCTTAATGCCCGTGGCGGCATTGAAGCTGATGTCACCATAACGCGCATAGAGACCCAGACATTCATGGTCATCACTGGTCATCCCTCCCAGACGCGGGACAAGGCCTGGATCAGGCGCCATGCCGATCCCGATTGGCATTTTGAAATTTTTGACGCCACATCCGCCTATGGGCTGCTGACCATTCATGGCCCGAAATCCCGTGAGATATTGTCTCAGCTATCCGGTGATGATCTTTCCAACGAAGCCTTCGCCTTTGGCGCGGCGCGTGAGATCGACATGGCCTATGCCCGAGGCTGGGCCATCCGCAGGTCTTTTCTCGGGGAACTGGGTTATGAGTTGATGGTCCCGACCGAATTCACCGCGCATGTCTATGACGCCCTGTTGAGCGCAGGCGAAGGGCACGGCCTCAAACATATGGGCATGTTTGCGATGAATGCATGCCGACTGGAAAAAGGCTTCCGGCATTTCGGCCATGATATCGGCGAGGACGATACACCCTATGAAAGTGGATTGGGTTTTGCGGTCAATCTGGACAAGCCGGATCACTTTCTGGGCAGCAAACATCTGGCAAAACAAAAGGCGGCGGGTCCTGCAACCCAGCACCGGACTGTATCCCTGGTCGTCGATGACATGAACGCACAATCCGGTCCATGGCTTATGCACAACGAACCCATCTGGAAAAATGGCGAAATTGTCGGGCACGTCACCTCCGGCGATTGGGGTTTCCGGCTTGAAAAGATGGTCGGGCTTGCGAACATCCACAAGGATGAGGGCGTGAGCAAGATATGGATCGATGAAGGCGGGTTCGAAGTGCAGGTCGCAGGCAGGCTCTATGCCGCTCGATTGCAATTGGCGCCCTTTTACGACCCAAAGGGTGAAATCATGCGCGGGTGATCCAGGCGCTATATATGGAGGACGGGATGGCTGACAAAACGATCCTGGTGATCGGAACCTACGACACCAAAAATGACGAGTTGAACTATATGGTCGAACGCATCCGCCACATTGGCGGTGGCGTTCTGACCATGGATGTCTCCGTTCTGGGGGATCCGCAAAATCCCACCGATTATTCAAAGCACAATGTGGCCGAGGCTGCCGGAAGCAGTATTGAAGCTGTCATTGCCAGCGGCGATGAAAACAGCGCCATGCAGATCATGGCCAGGGGCGCCAGCTCGCTTGCCCGCAAACTCTTTGCTGAAGACCGCTTTGACGGTGTGGTGATCCTTGGCGGTACCATGGGTACGGATCTGGCGCTTGATGTCTGCCGCGCCTTGCCCATCGGTGTTCCAAAATACGTGGTTTCCACCGTGTCCTTTTCGCCGCTCATTCCGCCGGAGCGATTGTCGTCGGATATCCAGATGATCCTCTGGGCCGGAGGTCTCTATGGCATTAATTCCATCTGCAAATCCTCGCTCAGTCAGGCCGCCGGTGCTGTGCTGGGGGCTGCAAGGGCCGTCGAAAAGCCGGATGGCAAAACGCCGATCGTCGGAATGACATCGCTGGGAACCTCTTGCCTGAAATACCAGAAACGCCTCAAGCCGGAACTGGAAAAACGCGGCTTTGAAGTGGCGGTTTTCCATGCCACGGGCATGGGCGGCATGGCCTTTGAAAGCGTGGCCAGAGAAGGCGGCTTTGCCTGCGTGATGGATTTTGCCCTGCCGGAGCTGGGCAATTTGCTGGCCGGTTCGGTCATCAATGGCGGTTCCGACCGCCTGTTGAATGCGGGGCGAGCCGGTATTCCGCAGATCGTTGCGCCCGGTTGCCTGGATCTGATCGATTTCGCCGGATGGCAGGAGATACCGGCGCAATATCAGGACCGGCTCTTTCATGAGCACAACCGCCTGATTAAATCATCGGCTTTGAACGGTGAGGAACGCCGGCAGACCGCGCGCGAAATGGCTTCGCGCCTTTCCCAAAGCAAGGCGCCTGTTCATGTACTCATGCCAAATCAGGGTGTTGAGGAATGGGACCGTGAGGGCGGCGTTGCCCACGATCCGCAGGCCTTTTCAGAATTTCTGGAAGAAATGCGCACGGTCTTCACGCAGCCGGTCCGGTTTGAAGAGATCGATTGCCATATCAACGATGACGCATTTGCCGACAAGGCGCTTCAGATCTTTGATGCCTGGCTGGATAACGGCACGATCAAATCAGCCTGAAGCCGATCGCCGCATGGAGAGAGATGGATGAACTACGATATTCTGTTCGAGCCGGTAAAAATTGGTCCCGTGACCGCTCCCAATCGCTTCTTTTCCGTTCCCCATGCCAATGGACATTCGCCCTTGATGCCCAATGGTTCGGTGAAAATGCGGGAAATGAAGGCCGAAGGCGGCTGGGGCACGGTCTCGATGCAATTGGCGGAAATCGATCCGGGCTCGGATATTTCCAATCTCCCCATCGAAAAATTCTGGGATGCGCAGGATGTCAAAAGCCATGCGCGCCTGACGGAGCGCCTGCGCGCGCGTGGTGCCCTGTCCGCCATAGAAATCGGCCATACGGGATTGCGCTCCAGGGGCATGGCCAATGGCTTTCCGGTGCTCGGGCCATCCAATCTGTCCACCTTGAAGCCTGGCATACCTGTGCAGTGCAAGGCCATGGACAAGGCCGACATTCGCGCTCTGCGGAAAAGTTACCGCGATGCGATCCGCCGATCAAAGCAGGCGGGCTATGATATCACCTATGTCTATGCTGCCCATGATGCGTCGATCCTTTGGCATTTCCTGTCGCCTGTCTACAACCGTCGCACGGATGAATACGGCGGCTCTTTTGAAAACCGCCTGCGGCTGTTCCGCGAAGTGCTGGAAGACGCGCAGGAGGAGGCCGCCGGCGAGATCGCCATTGCCGTTCGTTTTGCCGTGCATGAACTCAATGGCCCCAAAGCCATTACCTGTGATGGGGAGGGCCGCGATGTGGTCGAGGCCCTGGCAGAGATTCCTGATTTATGGGACGTGAATGTCTCGGGCTGGAGCCGCGACAGCGGAACCTCCCGTTTTGATCCTGAGGGATTTCAGGAGGAATTTACATCCTTTGTCAAAACCGTAACCACCAAGCCGGTCGTTGGCGTTGGCCGGTTCACTTCGCCCGATGCGATGGTCAGCCAGATCAGGCGCGGCGTTCTGGACCTGATCGGCGGCGCGCGGCCTTCCATTGCCGATCCGTTTTTGCCCAACAAGATCAAGGAAGGCAGGATCGAGGATATCCGCGAGTGTATCGGCTGCAACATTTGCGTCGCCTCTGATGCCAATAGCCTGCCGCTGCGGTGCACGCAGAACCCGACCGTGTCCGAAGAATGGCGGCGTGGCTGGCATCCCGAAAATGTCCCCGTCGCCAGAACGTCCAAACATGCGCTTGTTGTCGGCTCCGGGCCAGCCGGTCTGGAAGCGGCTCTGACGCTGGCGCGGGCCGGGCACAGGGTCACTCTTGCCGAGAAATCAGACACCTTCGGTGGCCGCGTGGCGCGCGAATGCCTTCTGCCCGGCCTGTCAGCCTGGGGACGGGTGCGCGATTATCGGCTCTACCAGCTTCAGCAACTTTCCAATGTTGACCTTTATGCGCAAAGCCTTCTGACCGCCGATGACATTGCAGCATTCGAAGCCGACCACGTGTTCGTGGCAACCGGATCGACCTGGGAAAGACAGGGCCGCGGCCACACATCCTATGAGCCCATTGCGGGCTTTCAGGACAGGGTTATGACACCCGATGACGTGATGGCCGGCAAGCCGCTTACGGGCCCGGTGGTTATCTATGATGACGATCACTACTACATGGGCCATGTGCTGGCGCTGAAAATGGTCAGGGAAGGCCATGCCGTCACGCTGGTGTCGCCCCTGTCAGACATTGCCACCTGGACCAATTACACGCTGGAACAACCGCGTGTCGTCGCTGAATTGCATAAGGCGGGTGTCCGGTTGATGCCAAATACCTTTGCAAAAAAATGCTCAGGCAACACACTGGAAATTGCTCGATCTGATACGAAGCAGGAACTGCAGAGCCTTGCATTCGGCACCCTGATTCACATCGGGCTGCGCGATCCCGACCTTGCCTTGTTCCATGCCTTGCCAGAAGGCGTGTCAGCAACCCTGATCGGAGATGCCCTGGCACCGGGGCTGATACAGGCAGCCGTCTTTTCAGGCCACAAGGCGGCCATGGAATTTGAAACCACGCCCGGGGAACGAGTTCACAATCGCGAGGCGCCCATTCTGTATGTTTGACTTGAAGCAGGCAATTTGCTGATTTTAAAGCCTATTTGGGTGAAAACTCTTTAAGCGCCTCGACGACTTGCGCGACGACGCCTGACCAGTCACCGTCTTCCCGCTGCCGAAACAGCCGCATGCCGGGATACCAGGGGCTGTCCTCACGGTCCAGGAGCCAGCGCCAGTCCGGCACTTTTTTGAGTAAAACCCAGACAGGGACATTGAGAGCTCCAGCGAGATGGGCCGGGGCGCTGTCGGATGTGATGATCAGGTCCAGATTCTTCATCGCGGCGGCGGTATCAACAAAGCCATCTGACCCTTCGTTGAAGCCGTCCAGAATCTGCAGAGACATCTTATCCGACATTTTTTCGATCTGGTCGGTGCCATGCATGTATTGCAGGCTGACAAGTTTGACACCGTTTACCTTTGAAAGCGGAGCCAATTGGGAAAGTGGCAGTGATCGTCCTTTGTCAACGGATCCTTTCGGATTGCCTTGCCAGGATATGCCCACACGCAGACCCATCTGGGGGATATGATCTTTCCATCGGTCAATGAGTTCATTTTCTGCAAAAAGATAGGGCATATCGGCCGGAATGGTCGCCAATTCAGTCTTGAACCGGTCCGGAAGACTAAGCAGGGTACACTGATAGTCCATTTTGCCGAGTTGCTCGTTTGAACCCAGGATCGAAACGCGCGGATCAAGCGTTGACAACAGGCGGTGGATCGCAGCAGGGGCAACGAGCGTAACCTTTGCGCCCAGATCGGCAAGCATTGGCAAATAACGGCTGAACTGAAAGACATCGCCGAAGCCCTGTTCGGTGAAGACGGCAATCGATCGTCCCCTGATCGTCTGCCCGACCCATTCAGGAACGCCCGTCACGCCGGGTTTCCTGTTGAATTCCTTGCATTTCCAGCGCCACTCCATATCAGACCATCCCGATGGCATGTCACCCATCAGAAGTTTCAGGAGCCCTTGATTCCACAAGCCTTCCGGATGATCAGGGCGAACCGTGTTCATTCTTCGGTAAAGCTCCGCGCTTTCATCGAAGCGCCCTGATTGGCGCAAGGCATAGGCCATATTGTTCATGGCGCTCCAATCCTTGCCGTTTATTGAAAGTGCCCTTTCAAAACAGGCAATGGCCTCATCGCTGCGTCCAATTTTCTGTAGAATAAATCCCTTGTTGTTATAGGCTTCGAGATAATTTGCTTTCAATTTCAATGCCAGTTCGCAGCTCTCCAGTGCCTCATCGTAGCGTTCCAGAGATTGCAGTGAAAAGGCCCTGTTGGCGTAGGGCAACGCATAGGCTGGTCGCTGCGCAATCGACTGATCATAATCCGCAATTGCTTCGACATGCCGGTCCAGTGCCTTGAATGAATTGCCGCGATTGTTAAGTGCCTCGGGGAAGTTGGGTTGCAGTGTCAAAGCGCGGGTAAAATTGCCAATGGCTTCCTGATGTTTGTCAAATTGCTGCAGGATGTAGCCCCGCTTGCCAAAGGCGTCGGCGCTGAGAGGTTTTGCCAGCAACAGTTGGTTCACGGGGCCAAGGGCTTCCTGGAATTTGCCCTGATTCATCAAGCTCAAAATCAGCAAGGGAAGAATTTTTTCGTTGCCCTTGGTCATGTGGCTGGCATTGCGAAAACATTGTTCCGCCTCTCCATGGCGGCTTTCCGCCATGAAGCTCTGGCCAAGAGCCACGATGCAATTGATATCGTCGGGAAAAATCTGCAACGACTTTTTCAGGCGCCGGACCGCTTCTGATGGTTTCTGCTGGCGAAGCGCGCTAAGGCCGAGCAGGTAATAGGCCCGTGATGAGCGGGCATTGCGTTGCAGGACAGCGTTGCATGCATCTTCGGCTTCACGAAACAGTCTTCGTGCCAGCGCCTGTTCTGCTTTGTTGAGAACTTGTGCATCTGAGGGGCGAAGGGGCGCGTCTTTGTTCATGAAGTCTGGTCAATCTTGAAGTTTGGGGTCACGGAACGCTTTGAATCACTGCGGTGAATTAATCACGATTGAGCCAATGAACATAGTCTCTAATACCGTCTTCAAGACTGCGAAATCCAGTTGAATAGCCGGAATTGCGCAACAGCGTTCCGTCGGCGCAGGTGTATTTCTGGTATTGACCTTCAAGGCTTGGCGGCATGTCGATCATCTCGATCTGTGCGCCATCAAGATTGTGCGCAACCAGTTCACCCAGATCCTGAAAGGACCGTGGCGTTCCTGTTCCGCAGTTGTAGATGCCGGATTTTCCCGATTGCAGAAAGTGCAGATTGACGTCCACAACATCGCGCACATCGATAAAGTCTCGCAAAAAGGTGTCGCTGCCGTGGAACAGTTGCAATTGTTTGCCTGCCCGGTGCCTGGCAACCATTTTGAAAATGACAGAAGCCATGTCGCCCTTGTGGCTTTCGCGCGGTCCATAGACGTTGAAATAACGCAGGCCAATGACAGGACTTTGCGCCTCGGGCAGAAACTTCATGACGTGCTGATCAAAGGCCCATTTCGAAAAACCATAAACATTCAGTGGCTTTTCCTGGTTGTCATTCTCGACAAATGCGTGTTCTCCCGCGCCGTAGACCGCTGCCGATGAGGCATAGATGAAGGGAATTTTGCGTTTCAGGCAGGCGTGCAACAAGGTTTTTGAATAGGTGTAATTATTCTTCATCATGAAGCGTCCGTCCTGTTCCGTCGTAACGGCGCAGGCACCCAGATGAAAAACGGCATCTATGTTGGATAGTCCCGCCAGTGCATCGGGAAAATCGTCCTTGTCGAAATAATCAGTGATATGTGCTTTGCTCAGGTTGAGATGCTTTCGTGCATCAACCAGTGAATCGACTATGACAATGTCTTTCATACCGGCGCTGTTCAGCCCATGCACCAGATTGCTGCCGATGAAACCTGCTCCGCCGGTGACCACGATCACTTTTTCAGTTCCTCCAATTTTTCAAGAATGGCCGTTGTTGAGATGTCGTTTTGAAATGCGATGAGTTCGACGCGGCCACCGTAGCTCTCGACAAAGGTCCGCCCCACCACTTCCTTGTCCTGATAATCCGCGCCCTTGACCAGAATGTCGGGGCGAACGGCCTGGATCAAGGCTTCAGGCGTTTCCTCTTCAAAGATCACAACGGCATCGACGGCTTCAAGTGCGAGTAAGACGGCCGCCCTGTCACTGGCAGAATTGACGGGGCGTCCGTTGCCCTTCAGTGCCCTTACGGATTCGTCACTGTTCAGGCCGACGATGACAGCACTGCCCAGTTCGGCGCACCGCTTCAAATTCTGTACATGACCGGCATGAAGAACGTCAAAGCAGCCATTGGTGAACACGATGGATCGACCTGCCTCTCGCAAGCGCTTGCCTTCTGCCGCGATCAGATCGCGTGGAACAAGCCGCGATGCGTTCCAATGCTCCTGGTCGGCATATTTATCCAGTACTTCGTCCAGGCTGACGGTAACACTGCCAGCCTTGCTGACCGATATTGATGCTACAGCATTGGCAAAAATGCAGGATGACAGATAGGGCAACCCGCATGCAAGCGCGACGCCGAGGCCGGCAATCACGCAATCACCCGCGCCCGTTACATCGGCCACATCATGAGAGAAAGCACCGATCTCATGGTCACCATTCTTTTCGCACAGAAACATCCCGTCGGGACCCAGGGTCACCAGACAGGCGTCCAGTTGCAGAGCGCTTCGTAGCCCATGAGCAGCAAGCGCCGGCGCGCTCAGTTGGTGATCACCAATCGTCGGGAACTGATTGTCTGACGCTGCGAGGGCTTCCTTGCGGTTGGGCGTGATGATGCTTGCACCAGTGTATTTGCTGTAATTGCGGCCTTTGGGGTCACAAAGCACTGGCACGCCTCTGGAGCGTGCAAAACTGATGATCTGCGAAAGAACACCTTCACCGCAGGCGCCCTTGTTGTAATCCGAGATGATCAGCACATCGGCTTTGGCCACAAGACGTCTGGTCGTTTCGATTTGCTGCTGTTTTATTGCCTCGTCCGGATAAGCCGTGTCCTCAAAATCAATTCGAACGATCTGTTGGCTCCCGGCAACGACCCTGAGTTTTCGGGTTGTTCGTCTTTGCTTTACCGCGATCATATCGCTTGTATCAACAGATTGCATTGCCAGTATCTGTTTCAGTTGGAGCGCTGCATCATCTGTCCCTACAAGACCCGACAGCGCAACCTTGGCGCCAAGGCTGGCAAGATTGGCGGCCACATTGGCCGCGCCACCTGGCTTGTAAATATGTGATTTTCCGGCAAGCACGGGTATAGGCGCTTCAGGCGAAATGCGTTCGACATCACCATGCAGATATTCATCGAGCATGATGTCGCCATGCACCACAATACGCGGCTGGCGTGTCTTCAAAGAGGTGCGGACGAGATCCAGAACCTCAAGGATATCTTTGTTATCGGGGTGTCTTGATTGCACGAGACCAGCCATAAACGCCTTCATGACAATTGTTTTCCGGCAGCAAAGGCTTGTCTGCCGGGCGGCTATAACAGTGTTTCGGGAAAAAATAAAGTCGCACTGAAGGTCTTGGCCCGCAGCCTGCAGGAACCTTTTCAAGGCGTTGCAAAACCCTCGACAAAGACGATGCCCTCTGTCTTTCAGGGGGGGGAACTTGCCGAGCAAACAGGAAGGGATATATTTATGTAACCTACATTTGATGCACAGGCCTGAAGCGAGGTGGGGAGAAGCAGGCCATGATCACTATTCCATGCTCTGGTTTATTGTACTAGAGCATGTCTGGCTTTGATTGATTCACTCTGCCAGTTGTTTTTGGTCAGGATCAAGTTGGTTCGCGACCAGTGGCCGCCCGCTGCGTCACCCGTTGTGTCTGGCGTCTCGACCGATGCGAGAGCATCGCTTTTTACCGCCTTTCTGGCGATCGACTCACTGGATCACGAAAAGAGTGGTTCAATGAAAGCAAGACATACTCTGTTGCCACAGCCGGGCGCCTTTGATCCTGTAACGCCTGCCCATGGTTTTCATCTTAACGGGATCAAAACAGTTTGGTATTGCACTGAACCGTGACGTGGATAGTAAAGCATGAATTCTTCCTTTGACCCGCATTTGTCGCTCGATCCTGAGCCTGAAGCACTTCAACAAATCAGTTCAACGCGCAAGCTCATTTATTGGTTAATCAGCGTGGTCTTCAGCCTGTGCCTCATTCTCGCTGTCACAGAAGTCGGTGCGCACTTTGTTTTGAAATCGCAAGGCGTTGATTCTCCGCTATTCTTCAGGAGCGCACAGGAGACCATCCTTGGACGCGACCAGTTCCGCGAGGCCTATCGCACGCTCGATCCTCACCTTGCCTTTACCTATGGGAAAAACTCCGAAAAGCTGCAGGAAGTCAAAAAAACACGTGTATGGGTCGACGGCTTTCTTTTGCATTCGCCAATGCAGCAGGGGGCGCGCAAGCCGGTTATATTGGCGTTGGGGGGCTCAACCACTGACGGGGTGAAGTTTCCCAACAGCTGGCCGGAGCAACTGGCAAGGATCCTCGATGCAAACAGGATACCGGCAGTGGTGATAAACGGTGGCATTGGCGGATATTCAACCAGTCAGGATATGTTCAAACTTGTTCGTGACGGTTTCGAGTTCAAGCCTGATATCGTTATCGAATATGCCGGCGTGAACGATGGCTGGCGTTACGGTGTTGCCGATCATCTGATGGTTCACCCCTACCAGGAGAATATACTGAAGGTGGCCACCGGTCAGGATGACCCCAGAATCCTGCCCAGCATGGCATCGCTGCTTCGCCAATATGTTTCCAAGGCATCGTCTATCGACTATTCTCTTGGCCTGTCCTCAAAACGCACTCCGGCACAGACATTCAAGAAGAACATGGAGATCATGCACGCAGCAAGTCTTTCACAAGGTGCCAAATTCTATTCTGTGATACAGCCGTTTTCTTTCTACAAGAGCAAACATGCTAAACCCAACAGGTATTCAGTGGGGTCGGAATTTATTTCCGGTGTAAATGGACTATATGATCAAATACGCGTGCTTGCAAAAAACCGTGACTACATTTTCGATGCGACCCGGGTTCTTGAAGGCACGGATGCGAGTGTGTATCAACCAGACGGCGTTCACCTTACAGATGTCGGCAACAGGATCATTGCCCTTTATATGTTCAATCTTGTCCGGGGCCAATTGGCTGCCAAGCTGGAAAATTAGGCTGGCAGGCTTTCAGTGATATTGAACGCAATTGTTCCCTTCTTTGTGAATGACCATTTCCCGGATTGAGCGGAGTGCAAAATGAATATTCAGTCGTCCGGAAAAGAACCTTTGAACTATTCTTTCAATCAGGAAAAATGGTCGAACCAGCCGTTAATGCAGGAATTACCACTGCAAAAAGCCTATTTTTTGCTGGTAAATGTTGAGGAACATCCGGAAATCCTCCCCTTTGCCTTCGATCTTTCAACCAGCCATTTGGCATCGGTCGAAAAGCACTTTGACACGCCTGAGTTTTCGCTTTGGCAGCCGGAAGAAGGCAAACTTCGATTGCAGGCACTGACGCTAGCAATCGCCACCCACGGCAAGGGTCTTGACTATAAAGTGAAAAATCTGGCGCCTGTGGAAGCCCGACGCACAGCAGCGCATTACTATCTGCAATATATGCCGATGGCTTTGGTCGATGGTTGCTGGCTGCAGACCGGCGCAAGGGTTGCAACAGCCCACACTGTAGCAGGTGCAATTGTCACGGGACTTTACCAGCATCAGGTGCGCGCATTTGTGGCCGACCCAGGCCGCCACTTTGTCAATGATTACAAAGATGCCTTTGCTCGCGTTGGCGGTGAATTGGGAGATGTATCATCCCTTTCCTTCGCCAATCGGCCGGAATTTGCTGATGCCAGTTTCGAACTGCCGCTGTTCCTGCTGGCTCTCGCCCAGACAGGCAGAACGCATTTCCCGGAAATCATCGGAGCAAATCTTGCCTGGCAATTTCTCGGCATTCCTGCATTTGGATTGAAGCTCATTGCGGACTTTTGCCAGGCCCATGGCCTGCCTCAACTGGACAGCGGTCTTGATGAACCGGAATTTCTGGAAAAAGGTCATACAATGGCAGTGCATGCCGTTGAAGCCCTGCTTGAAGATGCGTTACCGGCTCACAGGGCGCAGATATGGTCGAGGATTCTCAAGGGTGTCGGGGCCACAGTTCGGCTGTGGAATGAATGGTTTGAGGCAACCCGGGTTGCAGCGCCTGATGGTCCGCCGGACCCGCGCCAGGAGATGATCAATCTCATGTGGAGCAAGGCCTCCCATGCCCATGGCTATCACCGAAACCGACCTCTGGGTAACAAGCTGCTGGACGAACATCTCGATCCGCAAAATTTTGATGGGCCAAAGCTCCTCAACGCCCTGGCGGACTCACCGTGGGTCAGGCCTGGACAGGCGGAAAAAAGCCCGTTGCTCAATCATCTGATCGGTTTCGGTGGCCCCATGCTGGGTGTCTTTTCTCCGCATGAACAACAGATTATTCGAGAGTGGATCAATAGTCTTCCACCACGTGACACAAGCAATAGATCACCGGGCAGACAGGCCGAATCAACCCTCGTCGGCGAGGAATTGAAACCGGCTTTGCGGGTGCCTCGAGCCGTCCAGGGCCGCATCTGGCAACCCGGTGACGTGCAAAAACGCAGCGATGCAATGTTTGCAAAATGTTCGGTGCGCGAACTTTATCACCATCTTGTCAATGTGGAGTTCTTCCCGGAAATTCTGCCCCGGGCAGAGCGATTTGCCCGAGATCGGCTCGAGCGGTCCATGGCGTCGCTGTGGAAAGGCGAGCGCGCCATTCCGCTGCCCCATTACGATCCTGATGCCCTGGATCGCTGGGTTGATGAAAAACACCGGGCCCAGGTGGATTCCTATCGCCCGCCCGCCGAGCGTCCGGAAGTATCAAAGGATGCCTTCATTGAGGCTACGGTGCAGCTTGCGCCGCTCATTCTTATCGATGGTGGATGGTTGCAGGGCATGGCATCTCCGGCAACCATCAATACGACGGTGGGGCGGATGTTGTTCCATGTGTTTGTCGAGGAGATTGGCGAAGGCAATGCGGATGAACATCATGCCAATATCTACCGCAAACTTCTCAAGTCGATGGATGTCAGCGCGCCAGCAGTTGAAACGCGGGATTTCATCAATTGGGACAGGCTCGACGCCGGCTCGTTTGATGTGCCCACACTCTGGCTCGCGCTGTCCTGTTTCCCCAGGCACTTCATGCCGGAGATTCTCGGGCTCAATCTGGCTGTCGAGCTTGCCGGGGTAGGGGCGCCCTATATGGAAGCCCGCGATACATTGCGCAAGTTCCGCTATCCCACGCTGTTTGTCGATGTCCATAATGCCGCCGACAATGTCACCAGCGGCCATTCCGCATGGGCGCTTAAAACGATAAAACACTTCATGGATCAGACCGCGGAGCGCGAAGGTCCCCACAATCTGGACAGTGTATGGCATAGGGTCTGGAGTGGCGTCAGGCTGACGCTTCCCCAGATCGGCGGTTTCAAGTTGCTGGGGCATCGCGCAAAGCGCCGATTGCTCGGGCCGGACAGCAGATCCGTACCGCTGATTTTCCCGACCTGACAAAACCGCCTTATGGTTTTTTCAGAGACCTGATATCGGCGGATGCGCGCGCAATCACGTCACTCCAGTCGTCGAGGGACGTCTGTCGGTAGAGTTTGGCTGTTGGATACCAGGGGCTGTCATCTCTCTCCAGCATCCAGCGCCAGTCACATCCATATTTGAGCAAAATCTTTGTCTGTCGGCCAAGAGCGCCTGCCAGATGTGCAACGGCGGTATCAATTGTGATGATTGTATCGAGATTGCAAAGAAGGCCAGCACTCTCATCAAATGTCTTGATTTCACTGCCGAGCGAGGGAATGGAAAAATTCCCCAGCGTCTGAGCTTCCTGCTCATTGGGGTCCATTTGCAGGGACACCAGTTGAGAATGGAATTCCTCGAAAAACGGCCCTAACTGGTCGATCGGGATGGAGCGGCCCGGTGGTTTCAGGTTGCCACGCCACGTGATGCCGATGCGCCTCTGTTTCAGTTCGGAACGTTTTTTCCATGTCTTTACGGACTGCGGCGATGCCTTGAGATAGGGCGTGCTGTTCGGAATGGATTCAACAGAGAAGTTCTGCAGATTAAGCGGCAGGCTCGTATAGGGGGTTCGTGCATCCAGTCCTGGAGGGCAGTCTTTTACACCGCAAGTCTTCAGATTCGGAAAGCTTGCCTTGAAAAGATCGATCATCGCATCGGTCACTTGCCAGGTGCAATCGCTGATATTTTCCAGCTCTGGCGCGTAACGCAGCATCTGAATCACGTCTCCGAACCGTTGCTCCCATTGAACAAGCAGCTTTTTTCCCTTGGGCTGAGTGGTGCTCAGGAGTGGGAGGCCAAAATCGGCCAGGGGCTTTCCGACGGAGATATGAAGACGATGCTCATAGGCTTTCCATGCATCTTCCGAAGGGCCTGCTGTCAGCATGGAGTTGGATTTGTTCCACATCGCCTCCGGGAAGTCCGGCTTTGATGCCAATGCTTCGTCCAGAATTGCAATGGCATCTTCGTGCCGTGCCAGTTCCTGCAAAGCACCAGCCATGTTTACCCGAGCGTCGTTATAATCGGGAAATCTGTCGAGGGCCTGCTGAAATACCTCTATGGCTTCGTCTGGGTTCCGCATGCCATTCAAGGCATTTCCCTTTGACAGAAAACTCTCTTTCCTGTCAGGTGCCAAAAGCATCATGGCGTCGAAATACGCCAAGGATTCTTCAAAACGCTGCATTTTTATGAGCGCCAGCCCGTAATTATTATAAATATCCGGCATATTTGGATCAATTGCAAAGGCCATATCAAGTGCTGCCAGACTTTGCCGAAATTGCTCCAGCTTCAAATGTGACACGCCCTTGTTCAGCCATGCGAACAAATGCCTGCGGTCAAGGCTGATTGCTGCGTCGAAGTCCTTTATCGCCTCCTTGTCGCGATCCTTGACCTGAAAACAGGCGCCTCGGTTGTTAAGCGCCTCCACATGACCGGGATTGAACTTCAGCGCCAGCGTATAAGCCTTATGCGCCTTGTCCAGGTTTCCCATGGATTTGTGAATGTTTCCAAGGTTGAAAAGCGCCTTGAAATCAGATTTGTCCAGAGAAAGTGCTTTGGTGAACGCGGCGATGGCCTGTTCTGTCTGTTTGTTTCCCAGCAATGTTTCACCCAATTGGGTGTGGACTGCAGCATTGTCAGGTGCCAGCTTCAATGCATCCGAAAGCGCGCCGAGGGCTGCTTTTGCCTGCCCGGTTACGCGCAAAGCTGTTGCAAGTGTCAGAAGCGCTGGAATGTTCTTCGGGTTGAGTTTCAGGCATGATTTTGCGCTGGCTATGGCACTGCCGGGCAGGGCCGAGAGAATCTCCATTTCCGCCCGCACTTGCAGCCTCTCCGAGGCTTTGCGGGGTTTCGAACAATAATCGCCAAACATTTGCAACAGGCGTACCTGATCTGCCGTAAGCGCCATCGCAGCTTTCAATCCTACCGTCGATTGGGCGTTGGATAAAAGCACTTTCAAACCCGATCCGCTGAAGTTGCGTTCCGCCTCATCCAGCATTCCGCGTCCGATCATTTCGAGTATCTGGGGCGCCGCAGCCAGTGCATTCTCTTGCACCGTTTTCGGGGAGATTTTTGCGTTGGATCTGGTTGCCATATACGGTGCCTTAGTAACCTTTACCTTTGAAGGGGCGATCTGCCCACAACGACGCTCGTGCGCAACAACGGTGTTTCGTGACGCTGTCAGGAGCGCCCATAGCCGGTGCGCGATTGGCAAAACTGTGAACTGAAAACCCGCACACAAGCTTCAGCCAAACGATGGAGAGTATTTTCCATGACAGTCCAGGCTTTGTTCAATGCCGCAACGCAGGACGTTGATGGCATCCATCAGAAGATTGCGTAAATCAATGGTGCGACCGCAGAGCCCTGGCCCAGGATCAGCAGTCCGCTCAACAGCACCATGATCACCACGACCGGCAGCATCCAGAGTTTTTTGTTCTCAACCATGAATGAAAAGAGTTCGCGTAAAACGTTCATCAGATCTCCACAAAAATCCTGTCACGGTAACAAATATCAGCGTTTTTCCCAATATTTGCCGCCCGCATCAAATCCAGATAGCACCGCAGGCCATTCATTAGCACGATTCTGGCGCGCAGGATCAATCTGATAATTGTGATAACAATTGTTTCCACAGCAACGCAAATCGAATGCCAATATTGGCCTGGCAAAGGTGTTGAAATAGGCTTTTGCAAAGGTTTATTTCGGGTCGTCAAAGAACCTTGACAACAAACTCTGCACTCGTTGTGGTAAGGTTGCCCAGCTTGGAGGTTGCCGCCTGCCTGTCTGGCGGCAGAAGCTTGGATGCCGGACCATCGCGCAATGCTGCTGCGGCGTCTGCAAAGATCCGGTAGTGCTCCTGGGTAAGCGGGCTCGCCTTGTGAACGTCGGGCTGTTTGCAGTCGGACAGGTCTGATGGCAGAGACTGGTCCGCCAGTTGGCTGCTGATTTTTTCGCGGTGGGACCTGCTGGCACTGACAAGATCCGTATCAAGGATGATGTCGCTGGTGGCGACTGCCTGCACCGTGGACGCGATCCAGAGTATCGAATAGGCGGCAAAACAGGCCTTCTCGCTGATGCCTGCCTGTTCTCCTGATTTCCACGCCGAAACCAGACGATCAAACCCTTCAATGTGTGAAAAACAACCGGGATGACTTCTTTCGATGCAATATGCGGTTATCAAAAGGCTTTTCTTGAAGTAGCCATGCCGTCCAAAGGATGCCCATTGGTCCCAGGGATTGCGGACCTGAGCGATATGCAAACCTTCGAAATTCCGCTTCACCCAGGAGGCCCGCATCTGACTTCTGCAAAAGCACAATGCCGGTCTGCGATGCAGATCGTTGGCTTCACCGATCAACCTTGAAAGATAGTCTTTCAGCGACGCATCCTCTTCGTCGGCAGTGAGAAAATACCTGTCAAACGCCAATTTCTTGTCAAATTGCAGCCGGTCGGACGCGATCAGTTCCAGATATTCGAAAAAATAGTGTTTGTCGTTTGACGGATGCTTGTCACCCTCGAAAGCGCGTGCCGCCCGAGTCTTCAGCAAATGCGGAGTCCATTCGGGGAGTTCCTCGTTCAGCGGTTCATAAAAGGCCACAAATTGACTGTCGTTTCTGAACTTGCCCCAGAGCCAGGTACTGCCGGATCGAAACCATGAATGCACAAAAACAGTCATCGGGTTATTGTCCACCGGCAGCCACCAAAAGCCGCAATTGCACGCATGCTGCCATTGGTCCTGGACAAATAACCCGCATCTGATTGGCAGGTTTCCGGCATTGACCGGCGCGTTGCGGTTTGATCCGCCAACACAGCTTGGTCACCGCTCTTCCCATGTGACCTTCGTCGTCAACGTTTGCTCTATCTTGTAATTGGCACCCGGTATCTTCCGGGAAATGACCAGCAATTCCATTTTGGCCAGGCTTGAACCCGGATTGCCGACCGCTGCCTTTTGTGACAGTGCATAAAGCCTTTTGCGTTCCTCAAGAGGCAGATTCTTTCCAAAAATGCGCATCATGCTGTTCTTGGAGGTTCGATAGAGTGTACCGACCAGATGACTGTTGGAAAGCGACATCTTGTGAAAGCGTACCCGATCGTCCATCGAATGATCAATGGTGCTTTCGACCAGTGTTTCGGGAAGAATAATAATCTGTTGCTGTTTCAATATTAGTCGATCGCAGATATCCAGATCGCCTCCCGCCCCCCAGCCCAGCAGAATATCGTCATACCCCTCGAGTTCGACAAACGTCTTTCGTGGCACGACCAAAAGTCCTTCGAGGCGATTGGAAGCAGGTGTGAGTTCTTCATGTGCGTGAATCTCTTGTGCCAGCGCATGGGGCATTTTGCCAAAAGCTTTGGGGTGAATATTATCCACCACCCAATCGGCAAAGCCGGGTGCCAGAATGACATCCGCGTCGACGAATGCAAGCAGGTCTGTACGTGCCATTTTGGCACCGATGTTCCGTGCCTCCCAATTGTTGAAATTCGGCCGGTTTTGCACTTTGACAACTTTGATGCCGGGATGGGCAGAGGCAACATAGGCACTGGTTTGTTCCGGGCAGTCATAGTCAACGACAATGACTTCACATTGATTTTGAGCAATGAATGTCGGCAGACTTTTTTTCAGGTGGGAAAGCCGTCCCTTGCACACGGTAATTATTGTAAGTGCTGCCATGTCTTCCTCTTGTTCATCAAGTCACCACTACCAACATCGTGGATCCGCTTCGTGCACCACACGCCGCCATGGCAATACTTCTTGGCGCCGCGCGCGTCAGAATCATGTCGGCTTTTATCATCTTAAAACACGGGTTGGCGTAACAAATCCAGTGTTTGCGGGGATATCATCAAGCATAGGTCGTGTGTTCAACCCATTTTTTCTGATCTGTTGTAAACTTTTTTGAGGCACGGCCTGTTGCTGACGAATGATGGGCGTTCGATCACCAATACCTGTTGACTAAATCACATCAAAAAGTCATGAACGCGAACATGCAAAAGAATCTTTTTTTGAAAATCTGCGTGGTTGCTTTTGCAACTCTTTTGGCATTGTTTGTCGCTGAATTCATTGTTCGTGTTGCGACTGTCTATCCCAATACATTGGATTCAAATCGGGTTTTTGATGAAAATGTCGGATTTCGCGCATCGCAGAAAATACCGGAAATTGATTCATACGGTTACCGCAACAGGGCAGGCCTTGGTCGCGAATGGATTGCTCTGGGAGACTCTCAGACCTTTGGAAACAATGTGCGATCCGCAGAAGCATGGCCAGCCCGACTGGGCAAGGCTTTGGGCAAGGACATATATAATCTCGGCCTTGGCGGTTATGGTCTGCTCTCCTATCATGCTCTTTTGAAGAGAGAACGCCATCCGGAAACAAAGGCAGCCATTGTCGCGCTTTATCCGACAAATGATTTTGAACTGTTCTATGCATCCGACGCCGACTGCTTGATCCTCAACAATCCCAGTACATTCTGGCAGGAAGAGCGCCAGAAGCTCAACCTCGAATGGCCGGCCTATCCGATTGGATGCCTGCACAATGATTATGATGATCAGAGCGGGTTTTATGGCCGCCTTAAACAGAGAATCGCTTTGCTGGCTCTGACTCATGATGGTCTGGCAAAAATTGCCGGTTTCTTTGGGGCTCAACAGCGCAGGAAGTTCCCCAGTTGGAACGCGCCGGGTGATGCCTTGACCTTTCCTGACGGCGTTGACCCGATCTCCCGCATACGCATCGAAAAACACGAGCGCAGTGTCGATTTGGAGGTGCCAGAAGTTGCTGCGATGTGGAAAAATCTGCCTGTGTTGCTTGGATCGTGGAAGGCCATGGCGCAAGAGGGGCTGGATGTGGGCATTATGGTCATTCCTTCACGGGAACGGGTAATTTACGAGTTTTTTGCGCGCCAGAACAAGCTCGGGGAACTCGACCCTGGATTTGTGGAAAGTCTTCAAAAACAGATAAGATTGGAGATGGAAATCCGCGGCCTTCTTGAAACAGTGCAATTGCCCTTTGTCTTTGCACTTGAGGATACACACAGAGCACATTTGTACGGGCGCCAGCGCAATATCCTGACCTATCCGCGTCGCAACGACGGACATCCGCTCTCTCTTGGGTATGCAGCCTATGCTTCGGCAGCCAGGCGGCTGGTTGACAAGATGGGGCTTCTTCAATGAAGAACTACGACACCCAACTGATGATTGATGCTGATCCATTGGAAGGCGTGGCGCTGAACTTTGCCTTATCCATACGGTGGTGTGACGGAGTTTTCCCATGTCTGACACGATAATACTTGGCATTTCGGCATATTTTCATGACAGTGCCGCTGCCCTGCTGCGCAATGGCGAGATCGTGGCGGCAGCTTCGGAGGAGAGATTCTCCCGCGATAAGGGAGACAGTGCCTTTCCTGCCCACGCCGTGGCCTATTGCCTCAATGAGGCGGGTATCGGCATGGGAGATGTCACTGCGGTAGGGTTCTATGACAAGCCTATTTTAAAATTCGACCGCATTCTCAGCACCTATATGTCAATAGCACCGAAGGGCTTTTCCCAGTTTCGCAAATCCGGCCCGATCTGGATGGCTGAAAAATTGTGGATTGAAAATCAGCTTCGCCGGGAACTGGGGAAGTACAAGGGGCCTTTGCTGTTTGCCGAACACCATGAATCCCACGCCGCCAGCGCCTTTTTCCCTTCACCCTTTGAGGAGGCCGCGATTCTGACGGTTGATGGGGTGGGAGAATGGGCAACATCCTCTCAGGGCATCGGTCGTGGTTCCGAGATTGAAATCGTCAAGGAAATGCTCTGGCCCGATTCCCTGGGGCTGCTTTATTCCGCCTTTACCTATTACACTGGCTTCAAGGTCAATTCCGGCGAATACAAGGTGATGGGACTGGCACCCTATGGCGAGCCCCGGTTCGTGCAGACGATCTATGATCATCTGGTCGACCTGAAAGCAGACGGTTCCTTTGTGCTCAATCAGGATTACTTCGACTATCTGGGTGGCCTGACCATGACCAATGAGCGCTTTGATGCGCTGTTTGGCTCACCTCCGCGTGTGCCCGAGTCACCTCTGACCCAGCGCGATATGGATCTTGCCCGCTCGGTGCAGGACGTGTGTGAAGAAATAATGCTGCGCATGGCGCGTAATGTTCATGCCGAGACGGGACAGAAAAACCTGTGTCTTGCCGGCGGTGTTGCCCTCAATTGTGTCGCCAATGGACGTATCTTGCGTGAGGGACCGTTCGAGCGCCTGTGGATTCAACCCGCATCCGGTGATGCCGGTGGTTCCCTTGGTGTCGCCCAGCTGATCTGGCACAGACATTACAAGGGAGAGCGTCAGGCTGATGGGCGCAATGATGCTATGCAGGGGGCCTATCTCGGACCGTCTTTTGGCGACGATGAGGTTGAAGCCTATCTCAAACGCATCGGCGCCCATTATCAGCGGATGGAACGGGACGATCTGCTGGCGGAAACCGCAAAAATTCTTGCCAGTGAACAGATTGTGGGCTGGTTCAACGGGCGCATGGAGTTCGGGCCAAGGGCTTTGGGCGCCAGGTCAATCCTCGGTGATCCGCGCAGCCCTTCGATGCAGGCCCAGATGAACCTCAAGATCAAGTTCCGCGAAGGCTTCCGCCCCTTTGCTCCCAGCGTGTTGCGCGAGAGAGTATCGAGCTATTTCGATCTGGATGTGGACTCACCCTATATGCTCATCGTTGCACCAGTGAAAGAAGAGCGCCGTGTGGCAAAAGCCGCCGACAATTCTGAACTGTGGGGTATTGATCAGCTCAATGTAGTACGCTCGGACATTCCCGCCGTTACCCATGTGGATTACTCCGCCCGTGTGCAGACGGTCACCCGCGATGCCAATCCCGACTATCATGATCTGCTCGTATCATTTGAAAAGCGCACCGGATGTGCCGTTCTGGTGAACACATCATTCAATGTGCGCGGTGAGCCTATTGTCTGCAGTCCCAGGGATGCCTATGCATGTTTCATGCGTACAAACATTGATACCCTGGTGATTGGCTCTTTCATGCTCCACAAGGACGATCAGGTTTCATTTGTCGACAGCGAGGATTGGCCATGGCAGCACCAGACAGATTAGCCGTCAAGCAAGGGCGCAAATTTGCCTTTACCCTGGGGATTGCCCTGCTGGTTCTGGCAGGGCTTTCGTTTTGGCGTGGCCACGATATCGTGCCCTTGGTACTCGCAGCACCAGGCGGCTTGCTGTTGCTGGCTGGATTGGTCCTACCTGGCAGGCTTGGCCCGCTGGAGCGCCAGTGGATGTCCTTTGGTCATCTGTTGTCGCGGTTCATGTCTCCCATCATGCTGGGCGTCGTCTATTTCGGTGTATTGACCCCCGTAGGTAAACTCATGCGGCTTTTTGGTAAAAACCCTTTGAAGGAGCACCACCAAAAGGACACGACCTGGAAAGTGCGCGCACAAAAGCGCCAAAGTGATTTAACACGCCAATTCTAGTTGAATCGCTGCGAATGCAGGGTTCAATCGTGTAAGAAACCTGAAAAGCCAAAATGACCGAGAGTATAATTTGTACTCCAAAACATGTGTCCGGTCTCCTTATTGGAGTATCTCGCTCCGATGTTGCAAATCGAACACAGCAAGCACGCCTATAGTCAAGGTGGCGCTGCTGATGCTGCTTTTTGCCTTGAACCAGTAGACAAGAATCAATTCCCGCGCTAACCGTCGGAGTTGAGAAAATGGAGTATTTTGATTCTTGCAGGGAAACTGGTGATCGAAAACAGTTTGTTTACCTTCTTTGGCGATATCATGCGTTAATGATTCGACAATTCCTATGCAAGAATACCCGGCATGTGCTTGATAGGCGCACGTTATATTGAGAGAGGGAAATTCGTAATGATCAGCTACCTGCAGCGCCATGAGAACTTGCGCAAAAGTATTTCTGTTGTCGCGCTTCTGGCTGCTTTGCCCAATGTCATGGTTTCCAATGCGGCCATGGCCCAGCAGGTTGTTGTAACGCAAGATGAGACGGATGGCCTGAGCTACAGCGACATCATCAGTTTCACCAATCCTGGCTTTTCGATCACCAATTACGGCGGCACATCAGGTGTTGATATCGATAGTGTTGAGCAGGACTTCAACAATTCCGGCTTTGTTGCTGGTGATAGTTACGGCGTTTTTATTAGTTCCTATGTCGGCGGTGATTTTACGAATTCTGGAACAATGGAAGGCAGCTATGGTGTTCTGGTAGACGGGGCAATTGGTGGTAATTTCACCAATTCAGGTAATATCACAGGAACTGAGGAATACGGTGTTTGGATATATGATGACGTCGATGGAGATTTCACCAATACATCAAGTGGCAATATCTGGGCCGAACACTACTATGGCGTGCTGCTGACAGAGGATCTTGGCGGTAATTTCGTCAATGATGGTAGTATCAGTGGGGCATATTATGGCGCCCAAATCAGTGGTGATCTCGGCGGTGATTTCATCAACACAGGCGATATCATTGCGCGAGATGACGATGGTTTTGCAGTATGGATCTATGGTGATGCAAACGGCAATTTTACAAATAGCGGCCGAATAGAAGGCAGCGGATACGCTGTTCTGTTAGACGATTCTTTGGCTGGTGATTTCACCAATGCCGAAGGCGCTACGATTGAAAGCGATGGTACGGCTATCCGTTTTGAAGATTATGTTGGTGGCAATTTCACCAACAATGGCGATATCGATGGTGACGACGTAGGTGTAGTTATCAGGAAAAGAATCCGTGTCAATTATGAAGAAGAATACGGCTATTCGATCAATGGTCCGGCCAATCTGGTCGGTGATTTTACCAATACTGGAAACATCACAGGTGATGAGGACTATGCTGTTTACGTTCAGGGCAATATATCCGGAGATTTTGCCAATAGTGGTGCGATCGAAAGTGATGGCTACGGTGTCCTGATAGGTGTTTCTCAAGGCGTCAGCTATGACGAATACTACACGACGATTGAATCCGGCAATGTGGTTGGTGACTTTACCAATAGCGGCACGATTGAGGGAGACTACTATGCCGGCGTCATGGTTCTGGGCGAAATCGGCGGTGATTTCGACAATTCCGGTACCATAAGGTCTGATGGCGACGGCGTTATCATCTATGACGGTGTATGGGGCAACTTTACCAACAGTGGGACAATCGACGCGGGATTCTATGCTGTGGGCACGGAGGGGATGCTGGGTGATTTCCTCAATTCCGGTGATATTACGTCTGATGGTTTCGGCGTTTATATCGGATATATTGGTGGCAACTTTACCAATAGTGGAGCAATTGACGCAGACTATGTCGCTGTCGGCTTGGGCGGTGTCATGGGCGATTTCAGCAATTCCGGTAATATTTCCGCTGATGGCTATGCGATTAGTGTTGAATATCTAGGCGGCGATTTCACCAATAGCGGCAGAATAGATGGCGACTATGCAGGAATCATGACTGCCTTTGTGGGCGGTGATTTTACCAATAGTGGCAATATTACTTCTGAAGGCTATGGGGTTATTGCCTTTGAGGGTGTCGTAGGAGACTTCACCAATAGCGGCAAGGTAGACGGCGATTATATGGGCGTTGCTTTGGGGATGCTCGGTGGGGAATTTAACAATTCCGGCAATATTACCTCCGATGGCTATGGGGTAAGCATTGAGTATCTGTTCAATTATGAGGAGGAATCGCTCGGCGGCGGCTTTGTCAATAGCGGCAGAATAGAAGGCGGCTTTGTTGGTGTGGAATTGGGTTATGTTGGCGGCAACATAAGCAATTCCGGTAATGTTTCCGGTGAATATGTCGGTCTGAGGGTGCGGGGAGGCCAATTGGGTGACTTCTCCAATAGCGGCAACATTACCTCTGATTACATAGGCGTTGCCTTTGCTGAATCGCCGGAGTATTTCGGAATCGATTTTTACGGCGAAGATGATTATTCTGTCTATGGCGGCGTTGACCTGGAAGGTGATTTCACCAACAGCGGCAATATCACGGGCCGTGACGGCGCTGGTCTTTTTGTCCAGGGCGATCTTGAAGGCGATTTCACCAATAGCGGCACCATTGAAGGTGGGGAGTTTGGTGTTGAGATCGGCGTCTCCTATGATGTCAGCTACGATGTAAGTTACGAAGCAACGCTGCGGACCGGCGACGTTGACGGTGATTTCACCAATTCGGGAAATATTTCCGGTGACTACTATGGTGTCTTTGTTCGAGAGGATATAGGCGGCCAATTTGTCAACTCCGGCAATATAACCTCCGATGAATATGGAGTTTACATCGGCGATGATCTTGGCGGTGATTTCACCAATACGGGCAGGATCGACGGTGGTTCCTATGGTGTTGTGCTGTATGGCAATCTTGACGGTGATTTCACCAATGAAGGATCGATTGAGGGCAGTCAGTATGGCGTCGTGATCGATGGCAGCCTCGAGGGTGATTTCAGCAATTCCGGCAATATCACGAGTGACTATTATGGCGTGAATTTCGGTGGCTATGTTGGCGGTAATTTCACCAACTCCGGCAACATTGTCGCCGGCAGTTATTATGGTGTGTTTTTCTATGATGGTCTGGGCGGCGACTTCACCAACTCAGGTAACATCAAAACCTTCGGTGACGATTATTACGGGGTCAAGATTGACGAGGACTATCACGGCAATTTCACCAATTCGGGCGATATATTCGCGACAAATACCTACGGTGTGTTCTTTGAAGGAGAAGTCTCCGGCGAGTTCGTGAATTCCGGCAACATCACGGGACAGGACTACGCTGTCTTTTACGATGGTGACGGTGACAATGGGTTCATGGGGAACTTTACCAATACCGGTATCCTGAGATCCACCGATGATGATTATGCTGTTTATGTGGACGATGAATTTGTTGGTGACTTCGTCAATATGGGTAAAATTATTGGTGATGAAGAACTGGCAACCTATCTGGACGACTTCACAGGGAACCTGACAACGCCTGTCAATCAGGGCGTGGCGACGCAGTTCGCGGATATCCGTGACAAGACCGTCACAGCCTATGTGGATGGCTTCTATCAGGATGGAACCGAGTGGACGGCACTTGAAGCCGATGAAGAACTCGAGTCCGATGGCGAATTCCAGAGCGTTGTCGACACCTCGGCCATGATGGATGTTTCAATCGAAACGCTTGACAACGATAGACTGGTTCTTCGGCTTAATGCCAATGAGATCAATGAGGTTGTCAATGGTCAGGCCGAAGGTCTCGGTCTTCTTGCTCTTGCGGCTGATTTGATTGATGAGAATGAGGAAGATGATGAGTCAGCGACGCCGGAGGAGCGTGCTCTTCTCGATGCGCTCTATCAACAGGGTAACGGGACGGAAGTTGCACAGGTTCTTGCCGATTACAGCCCATCGGGAAGTCATGGTTCAGCAACCGGTGCCTTTGCTGCCAATCAGCAACTGATGGACACGCTGTCTCTGCGGCTGGGTGGCAGCAGCAGCGGCGGCGCCAGCGCGAACACGGCGACCTTCGGAATGGCCAACACAAACAAGGGGCCGTCTAATGGTTCCAGTCAGTGGTGGGTACAGGGCTTTGGCGGCGTTGGAGATCTGACAAACGACGGCGTTGTCGGTGGATATGATCTGCAGACAGTCGGCGTAGGCTTTGGTGTCGAAGCCGAGGCTGGAGATGGTCTGCTACTTGGTGGCGCATTCGCCATCGCTGGGACAAATTTTGACGGATCGGCTTCATCCGGCGATGTCGTCAGCTACATGCCTGCCATCTACGGCAAGTTCCAGACTGGTGACTGGTACATGTCAGGCATCGCCAGCGGTGCCTTCAACCAGATTGATCAGTCGCGCTTCAATACAACTGCCGGTGAAACGCTGACTGCCGATTATTCCGGTGGCCAGGCAAACCTGCGGGCAGAAGCCGGCTATGACATCAAGGCCAACGGTGCCGCACTGACACCGTTCGTCGCTGGTACATTCGGCTATGTCAAAACGGGTGCCTATGATGAGCAGGGCGGCACGACTGCGCTGAGCGTCGGCAGCTCCAGCGATACGCATTTCCTCATGGAAGCCGGATCGCGGATTTCAGCAACGCATGGTGCAACCACCTTCAATGCGGTGGCCGGTTGGCGTGAGGATTTTGGCACACTGGATACGACTGTTTCTGCAAACCTGCAAAACAGCGCCAGCTTTACCAGCACCTATGACATCAATGTCAGCGGCTTCTTTGGTGGTGTCGGGTTCACGATGATGACGGCCCAGGACTTCGAGTTTGAAGCCGGTGTCAGTGGTATTGTTGGATCAGACTATTCAAGCATTGACGGCCAGCTTGGCTTGAAGAAAAAATTCTGATCAATTCAGTCTTGGATGACAGAGCCCCGGCTGAAAGGCCGGGGCTTTTTACGTTTACATGCAAGTTTGCCTGTTCTGTTTAAATGGCTTCAGTAATGTCAGGCTGCAACCGCTTCAAGGCATTTATGGTTGCCGCAACATAAATGGCAGCAGACAGTCTGTTGCCGCCTTGCCATCCAGAGTTCCTAAAGGATCAAACCATGAATGAAAACGGAGCATCGCCAATCAATGACTTCGAGCAGCAGGTTTGGCTAGGCAGCAATGAAACTGCTTTGGACAGCTTGCTCCGTTTGTTGGCTGCCCTGTCGACGAATGGGGGCCGTTCACCCAATATTCCACAAAAGGAATTTCATCCGGCTTTTGTGACGCAACGCGCAGAAGAAATTGCAACCAGAATTGCAGCCGCCGCAGCGGAGCTTTTTTCACGGCAAGATTGCATCATTGGTGAAAAACGCCTGCTGCGTTTCATGGTATTGCACCGGTGGCTTGCGCTTGTTTTCAATGCCAGTTCCTTTGGCAACACGGACTTTATTCTGAAGCGGCTGGGCGTTGAGCCGACATCGGATTTCCTGATGACGGCCCAACCTGATGAATTGTTCAAGTTAAGCATTCTCTATGGTGCGGAATCGTCATTGCCGATCAATTTTTCCGCTTTTTTCAAACGCGCGCCCAAGCTGGCGACTTCGCTTGCAATCGCTATACTTTCCAACAGATTGCTGGCGACACAAAGTGCGCATCAAAAACGTGAACTCCTGTTACGGTGGATTACTGAAGCGCTGGGTAAACTGGACAATATTGCTGCATTGCCGGTGGAAATCCTTGTCGATCTGTGGATGCATTCAAGCTACGGGCTGGAAAAAGACAAGCATAACGTCAAGCGGCCACTCAACAAGCTATTGCGTCGTCATATGAACGATGTCGGCATCGTCGATCCACATTTGATGCCGAGAGACTCGTCTTCCAGACCCACCGTGTTTGTCATGCTGGAATGGTTCCACAAGAGACATTCTATCATGCGCACCCATTCGATATCCATGCGAGCCCTGCGCGAGCAATACCGAATGGTCGGATTCGGCCCCAAGGGAATGGTCGATGCAGCAGGGAAGGAATTGTTTGACGAGTTTCATGTTTTGGAGCCCTATTCTCCTGACCTGCGCTTCATGAAACCGGTCCTGAAACTGGTTGAGGAACACAGGCCCGTCGCGACCTATTTTCCCTCTGTGGGCATGGCGCTTCACAGCCTCTATCTTGTCAATATCCGCTTGGCGCCCACCCAGGTTCTCGCGCTCGGTCACCCGGCGACGACCCATTCCGACAAGATCGATCATGTTGTTGTCGAAGAGGATTATGTCGGGGATGTTTCGCTCTTCAGTGAAAATGTTACCCAGGTTCCCAAAAACGCCTTGCCCTATTTCGAGCCAACCGTGCAATTGCCCAAATCAGTGAGAAAGGCCGGTGGTCCTGTCAGGATTGCCGTGCCAACCGCCATCATGAAGCTCAACCCCCTCTTTCTGGAGACCTGCCGGGCGATCCAGCAACAGGCCAGACACGAAGTCGAATTTCATTTTCTGCTCGGCGGAGCGCCGGAGCTGGTCCACAGCTACGCCAAAAAAGCCATCGCGCAATATCTGTCGGGAGCCATTGTGCATGAGACCACAGCCTACGAGCACTATATGGCCAAAATCGCCATGTGCGACATGTTTGCCAATCCGTTTCCCTTCGGAAATACCAATGGGATTGTGGATACGGTCTATTGCGGGCTGCCGGGAATCTGCTTCACGGGCGACGAGGTGCATTCGCATATAGACGAAGGCATGTTCCGGCGAATGGATTTTCCCCAATGGACAATTGCAGCAACGCCAGAGGACTATATAAGCGCAGCGCTGCGCATGATCGACGATCCGGCGCTTCGCGACCAGATGTCTGCTGACATTCGCAAGCAGAGACCTGACAAGACGCTCTATGTGGGCAATCCAGTTGCGTTCAGCGAAGTTTTCCGCGAGCTTGTCGATACCACAAACATATCATCTTCAATGAGGCCTGTTTCATCCTGACGCGCTGCTGGTTTCCTGTTTGAAGATCGCCAGGGCCTCTTCAAGGCTTTCGGCAATGTCAATCTGCATGGACCCAGGTTCGAATGAAAACGGAATATTTGCCTGCTGCGCGCCGTGGCCGGTCTTTACCAGAAGTCCGCGCGCCATGCCAACGCGCGCGGCCGCTTCCAGATCAGTCCATTTGTCTCCCACCAGCACCGAGCGGGACAGATCAAGCCGACATTGATCACGCACCGCCATGATCATGCCCGGGTTGGGTTTGCGCCAGGGGTGATTGTCGATGGCAAAGGGCGGTTTGCCATCCCCATGGTAGGCGCAGGCCACAACGAAATCCACCTGCGCACCATCGCGCTGCAATTGGTGGTCCAATTCGCTCTGCACAGCTGCAAAGTCCTGCCAATCATAATAGCCGCGGCCAATGCCCGACTGGTTGGTGACGACAATCACCGGAATGCGCTGTCGGTTGGCCCATCTGATCAGCGTTGCGGCGCCAGCAACAAGGCGGACATCCTCCACACGGCCCAGATAACCGGTCTCTTCCAGTATGACGCCATCCCTGTCGAGAAACAGTCCCGGCAGCCCGTCCCAGTCACGCCCGGTGCAGTTTTCCAGCCATAGGCCCACACCATCGCAAATTCGTTTGTCATTCTGGATCATTTGCCCGGCCTGTCGGTTTGTCTTTCTGATTGAATATGCGGTCGGCTTCGCCAAGGGCGAGCACGATGTGATAAAGGGTGCTGGCGGGAACGAAATCCACCTTCATCGATCCATCCCCATTGAAATGATCGAACCATCCCGCAGGAAAGGGTTTGCGGAGAAACCGTGTTTCAAGAGTTTTGAGCAGTCTTTCGGCCATATCCGGCATGGCCCCACGACCGGCAAGATGTTCGCTTGCTGCCGCTTTCAAAGCTTCCGTATGCGGCCAGGATCGGGTGCTTTGATCGGCTATGGTGCCATTGTCGAGGACAGCATCGACGATCATGCCGTTTGAAAACCCGAAGTCGCTTGCCTTTGAAAAAAGGGTATCGGCAAAGGGTTGCACGTTGCGTCCACTGTGCTGCGCATAGGTGTGCAACAGCCATACCCATTCGAAATGGTGACCCGGTTCAAAGGTTCGGCCCCGGGCCCCTGAAGCCGGTTGCCAGTCGTCCTTGAAGTTTTCAACGAGTATCGATGTATCCGGCTGAAAGAATTTGTTTTCGAAGAGCTGGAAGATCTGGTCTGCACGGGCAAGAAACCGGCTCTCTCCCGTCACGTCGTACCAGGCCAATGCCGCTTCAAACAGATGCATATGCGGGTTTTGACGTCTTCCGCCTGCATCGGGTCCGGTATGGTTGAGAAAGCCGCTATGAGGCGGCAGCGTCAGGTGGCGGTCCATGAAGGCAAAGGTCTGATCGGCGAGGGCCAGATAGCGCGCCTCGGGCTGCAGGCGATAGGCCCAGGCCAGACCATAAAGCGCGAAGGCCTGGGTGTATAAAGCGCGCGTGGCATCGACAATTGCGCCATCGCGCGCAACGGAATAGACCCAGCCTGGTTCTCCGTTGGCACCCCAATGCCTGCGGACCATCGTATCGGCAGCCCTGATGGCGCGTTCACCGCCGCCGGGAAACCATCCGGACATTGCCGCTTGCGCAAAAACAGCGATCTGTCGCCCCTGAACAAGCGTGCGCTGCGGCGCTGTGATTATTGGCGTGCCGGTAAAATCCAGTCTCTCGTGGAAGGAGCCCGTTGCCGCGTCGAACCCGACCTCGCCCCAATAGGGCAGGGCCACGCGGGTGCACCATGATTTGACACGTTCAAGGCAATCCATCGTGCCGATTGTCTGCACCCCTGATCAGATAGTGGTTCATGCATGGCCGACAGGCCGTTAGCTGTCCTACATCAGGCGCACCAGGGAATGTCAAGCATCGGCACAACGTCGTCCCCTGGCGGTCGAGGGAGCTTGTGTATATCAGTCGGGCAGGCCGCAATAATTTTCCGACAGGCTTTGCTGTGCGGCGACCGAACCGGCGAGATAGTTGAATTCGGCCTGCTGGATGCGCAAGCCGAAGGCGCCGCTCTCCGGAAAGACATGCATCATGCTGGTCATCCACCAGGAAAACCGTTCTGCCTTCCAGATCCGGTCCAGCACTTTGCTCGAATAATGGTCGATGCCGGCGGCGGACTTTTCGCCATAGAATTCAATCATCGCCGCGCCGAGCGCCTTGACGTCACTCATGGCGAGATTGAGGCCCTTGGCGCCCGTGGGCGGTACGATATGGGCGGCGTCTCCGGCCAGAAAGAGAGAGCCAAACCGCAAGGGCTCGGCAACAAAGCTGCGCAGCGGCGCAATCGACTTCTCGATGGACGTCCCGATCTTCATGGATTCGGCCGTCTCGACATTCAGACGCGCCCGCAATTCATCCCAGAACCGGTCGTCCGACCAGTTTTCCACTTTCTCGTCAGAGCCCACCTGGACATAATAACGGCTGCGTGTCAGCGACCGCATGGAGCACAGGGCGAAACCCCGTTCGTGATGGGCATAGATGAGTTCATCGGAAACCGGCGGCTGATCCACCAGCACCCCGAGCCAGCCAAAGGGATAGACCCGCTCAAACGTCTTGACCGCCTGCGCTGGAACGCTGGCCCGCGATACCCCGTGATAGCCGTCACAACCGGCAATGAAATCGCATGTCAGTTCCTGTTCAACGCCATCCTTGCGCCAGGTGACGCGGGGATGGGAACTGTCAAAATCATGCAGGGCGACATCCTCAGCCTCATAGATGGTGATTGCGCCGGTTGCATTGCGTGCATCCATCAGATCCTGAGTGACTTCCGTCTGGCCGTAGACCATCACCTGCCGACCGACCCTCTCCATGAAGTCGATGCGCTGGATCTTGCCGTCATAGCTCAGTTCGATTCCCTGGTGCGGAAGGCCCTCCACGTCCATCCGGGCGCCGACACCCGCATTGCGCAGCATGTCGACACTGCCCTGTTCGAGCACCCCGGCGCGAATTCTTGAAAGCACATAGTCGGCGCTTTTGCGCTCCAGTATGACGCTGTCTATGCCTGCCTGTTCAAGCAGCCGGCCAAGCATCAGACCGGCCGGTCCTGCACCAATGATGGCGACCTGAGTGCGCATAGGTATACCCTCCCGTATAACGGCTTGTTATCTGTTGCACTACAATCGGTCGAGATTACGAATTGGCCAATGGACAATGAAGGCAAAGAATTGGATAATCCGAACATCGGAGTGCCAATGGAAATCATACCGACTTATGCACTGTATGGCGAGCAGGCCGCCATTGATGACTGGCTGCATTGGGAAACGCTTGCGGCCAGGTCACGCGTCTACAGATTCAACATTTCGCCACACCGCCATGAAGGTCTGTTTCAGATCGTGCACCTGAAAAGCGGCGCGGCCGAAGTGACCCTTGATGGCGATGTTCATACCATAGCCGGACCGGCGCTGATTGTTGTCCCGGCCCTGACGGTGCACGGGTTTGTTTTTTCCGAAAATGTCGACGGCATTATCCTCACTCTGTTCGAAAGGGACGTGCGTGCCGCCTTTGCCGGTTCGCCGGATATTCAGGCGGCTTTGCGCCAGCCGCAAATATTGCGCGATGCACTGTCGATTGAATCCATCGGGCATGAAATGCGGGTTCTGACACAGGAGGCCGATTGGCGCTCGCCGGCGCGTGCCGCAGCGCTGCGCGCGCGGATCAGCCTTGTACTGGTGGGTATTTATCGCGCCTTTCGCGATGTGGATTGTCAGGACGGCGGTCGTGCGCCTGACCGTTCGACGGTCCTCATGCGCGCCTTCAGTGAAATGGTGGATCGCGAGTTCCGCCATCACCACCCGGTCGGCTATTATGCCAGCGCACTGGGCATCACGGCGCAGCATCTCAACCGGATCTGCCGCGCTGTGCTGGACAGTTCCGCCTCCCATGTGATCGAAAAACGACTCTTGCTCGAAGCCCGACGCCATCTGATGTTCACAAGTTTCAGCGTCAAGGAAATTGCTATCGGGCTTGGATTTTCCGATCCGGCCTATTTCAGCCGGGTTTTCAGTCGGGGGGTTGGACAATCACCCAGCCGATATCGGGAAAAAACACTGATATCGGCTGTGGAAGAACCCTGATCGATACAGGTCCGGTTCTCAGGCGCCGTTTGCCGCATAGGAATCGCGCAGCTTCAACCATGACATGGGCTGGTTTCCATCTTCGTCACGGCCTTTTGGAACAAGATCCAGATAGTGATAGCCGGCATTGAGCATGTCGAGTCCCCGTCCATAGGTCGAATAGGTGTGGTAGATTGCTGCGTCCTCGCCCTTGCAAAAAACGCTGATGCCGGGTGCATCGTCAACGGGGAAATCACTGGCTTGGTAATTGTAGCGGATTTCACCCTTTTCCCGCATTTCCGGCGTGAATGACACGTCAAAATCATAGTTGAAATCGCTGCCGCCGGACGATACCCAATCAAAGCTCCAGTCCATCCGCCGGCGAAATGCATTGAGCGTCTCAAGCGGTGCGCGTGATACTGCAACCAATGTAACATCACGGGCCGCAAGATGGGCGATGTTTCGGTCGAAATTATCCGCCCAGAAGGAACAGCTCTTGCAGCCGGTCTGCCAGTCGGGACCATACAAGAAGTGGTAAACCACCAATTGGCTGTGATCGCCGAACAGATCCGCCAGCGCCTTTTCGCCTTCATTTGTGTTGAAGGTATATGGCTTGGTGATTTCCACCCAGGGCAGGCAGCGGCGCTCCATGCTGAGGGCGTCACGCGCACGGGTAAAGGCCTTTTCACGCTCCAGCAGTGCGACGCGCGCCTGCACCCATGCCTCGCGTGAAACGATTTTGTGTTGATCCATCAGTCCGTTCCTCAGGCAAACAATTGTTCGAGGCAATTGAAGCTGGAATTCCAGCCCATGCCATGGTTGTCTTTTGAGGTCACATCAGCAAATGCACGCTGGTCCAGGATCATTCTGGTGCCGCCGGCAACAGCGGTGAAGGTCACGCAGATTTCGGTAACCTCGCTCTGGCTTCCGTCCGCCTGCTTCCATGCCCAACTGAACACAAGGCGGTTCGGACGGTCAATTGTCCGGTAGGTGCCAAAGCACACGTGTTCGCCGCCATCGGCATTGCGCATGGTCGTCTCCCAGGCGCCACCCTCGCGCACATCCATCTGGTGTTTCGGGGTGGACATGCCCTCAGGTCCCCACCATTGCACCAGCATGTCGGGTTGCACCCAGGCATCAAAAAGTCTTTCGGGCGTCGTCGCAATGACACGTTCAATAACCAGAACCTTGTCGTCAGTCACGGTTGCCATTTTTGCTCTCCTCCTGCGCAATCACTTTTTCCAGTCGGTCGAATGAAGTCTGCCAGAACTGCCGGTAGCGGCCGATCCAGTCGTCCACCGCACGCAGGCTTGCCGGTCGAATGCGAAACGAGCGGAACTGGCGGTCAATGCGTCGTTCAATGATTCCCGCGTCCTCCAGCACCTTGAGATGGCGCGAGACCGCAGGTTTGGAAATGTTGAAGGGCTCTGCCAGAGAGCCGGCCGTCTGGTCGCCGTCCTGCAAAAGTTGTTCGACGATCGCAAACCGGGTGGGGTCTGACAGTGCCGAAAATATGGTCTGTACATTCATTGATTGCCTCATAAGTTAAATAACAGATATGTTAAACAATGAAGCATGTCAAGCACCGTCCTGCAGACATCGACTTTGCCATCTCCGTTCGCCTTGCCGGTCCCCTGGTGCGTGGCAAAACCAGATCGCATGGGATGTCTTGCACGGCGCGCTCAGGGGTGCGATAGCACGCGCATGTTAATGGCCGATAGAAGACCCGGATGACCCCTTCCAGCCCCCCTACGGACAACTCTGTGATCAGACTGGCGCTTGGCGGCCTTGTTGCCATGGCGGTGGCCATGGGGCTTGGACGCTTTGTCTATACGCCGCTGCTGCCTGATCTGATGGACGGATTGTTTCTCAACGCCTATCAGGCCGGTCTGATTGCCTCATCCAATTATGTCGGCTATCTGCTTGGCGCCATTCTGGCGTCGCAAGGCTGGGCGGCAGGCCGCGAGCGATCGGTTTTTGCCGCCGGCCTGCTGGCCACGACCATCCTGCTTTTCGCCATGTCCTTTGCCCATGAGGTCTGGTCGCTCTCGATCATTCGTTTGGCCGCGGGAATTGCCAGCGCCTTCGTGATGGTCTTCGGTTCAACCATCGTGTTCAGTCATTTGCAGGCGGCTGGCCGCGATGATCTTCAGAAACTGCATTTTGGCGGCGTTGGTGTCGGGCTGGTCTGTTCAGCCCTGCTGTTGTTGGTTCTGACACATCTCGACAGTCACTGGACGACCGGCTGGTTTGCCGCCGCAGGGCTGGCGCTGCTTGGCACGATTGCCGCTGTGCTTTTGGTGCGTGTCGATCCGCTGCCCGGTGTCCACGGCAAACGTGAACGGCCTCTGGTCTGGGACCGCGGTCTTGTGTTCATCACCATCGCCTATGGTCTGTTTGGTCTTGGCTATATCGTCACGGCAACCTTTCTTGTGGCCATCGTGCGGGAGGGGCAGGGGCAATCGCCGCTGGAAGGCTGGGTCTGGTTGGTAACCGGCACGGCAGCAGCTGTCTCTCTTGTGCTTTGGGCGCCATGCCGTCGGCGGTTTGGACTCTTTGCCACATTCGTAGCCGGATGCCTGGTTGAAGCTTGCGGCGTTGCGGCAAGCGTCGTCTTGCCGTCACCTGTCGGGCCGTTTCTGGGCGGTGCCTTGCTCGGCCTCACCTTCGTTGTGGTGACAGCTTATGGTCTTCAGATAGGCCGGCTGATGGCGCCCTATGCACCACGCAAGGCGCTGGCGCTGATGACGGCGGCTTTTGGCACCGGACAGATCATCGGGCCGCTGATTGCCGGCTATCTCGCTGAATTGTCCGGCAATTACACATCGGGAAGTCTTGTGGCCGCATTAGCCCTTGTGGTGGCGGCTCTTTTCGCCATGATGGCCAATGCAAACGCCAAGGGCACATAATTGTGATCAAAGCCGGCCCCTTTTCGGCCATACCTATGGGGTTGAAGCAAATGGACATGTGGCGGCCTTTCGGGCCGGTCGCGGTCAAATGAAAACCAGGGTTACATGTCAAAGACCTTTGGCGTGACACAGCGAGAGAAGCCAACGTGTTCAAATCATTCTTCCCACAGCCGAAGTGGTTTTTCCTTTCGGCAATCGCATGGGCGTTGGCCTGTGCCTTCCTCTGGTATTCCTACGGCACAGCCATTGGCACGATGCTGGGTTTCTCGTTCCCACCGCCGGATGAACAGCCGATCGTTGGCATTCAGTATTTCTGGACGCAAAGTTTTCTCTGGTTCTATGTCTATTATGCGGTTGCAGTTGCGCTCTTTGCGACTTTCTGGTCATGGTACAGCCCGCACCCCTGGTTTCGCTGGTCCGTACTGGGCTCCGCTCTTATCCTTTTTTCGACCTATTTTTCTGTTCAGGTTTCCGTTGCGTTGAACAATTGGCGCCGACCGTTTTTCGATGCCATTCAGGCGGCTCTGGAGGGGAAGGGCACGGTCACCGCGGCCGATCTTTATGGGCTGATCCTGATCTTCTTCAATATAGCCTTCATGGCGACAGCAGTCTTTGTCATGACGCGGTTTCTGGTCAGCCACTATATTTTCCGTTGGCGCACGGCCATGAACGATTACTACATGTCCAGATGGACGCAGGTGCGTCATATCGAGGGCGCATCACAGCGTGTGCAGGAAGACACCATGCGTTTTGCCGGGATCATGGAAGGTCTGGGTGTCAGCATGGTCGATTCCATCATGACATTGTTTGCCTTCCTGCCTGTCCTGTGGAGTCTTTCGTCATATGTGACCGAACTGCCGATCGTTGGGGCCATTCCAGAGCCCCTGTTCACCGCAGCCATTTTCTGGTCGCTGTTTGGTACGGTTCTGCTGTCAGTCGTCGGCATCAAACTTCCGGGCCTGGAATTCAGAAACCAGCGTGTGGAAGCGGCCTACCGCAAGGAACTTGTCTATGGCGAGGATGATGCGGACCGTGCACAGCCGCCAACCGTGGCTGAACTTTTCAACAATGTCCGTAAAAACTATTTCAGGCTTTATTTCCACTACCTGTATTTCAACATAGCGCGGGGCTTCTATCTGCAGGCAGACAATATCTTTGCCTATTTCATCCTTGTTCCGACCATTGTGGCAGGAAAGGTCACCTATGGCCTGATCCAGCAGATCCTGACGGCCTTCAGCCAAGTCAGTTCGTCCTTCCAATATCTTGTCAATTCGTGGACGACGATCGTTGAACTCCTGTCGATCCATAAACGCCTGATGGCCTTCGAAGCAGCGATCCTGGATCAACCACTCCCTGACATTGATGCTGAATATCTTGCTCGCATCGATTCGTCGGCGGATCCGCTTGCCACAAAGATCGAGACGGAAAAACCCTGATTTATAAAGCGTGCATTTGAGATGTCAGCCGGACGGTGTGATCACGCTGCCCGGCTGCTTGCCATGAGATGGTCCTAACGGCATGTTGTTCGTCGTTTGACTGGCCATCAGGGGCGATTGGCCGGTGATGAAGGTAAGAACCTGCCTGTAGAAAAAGCGTGCTCTATGCGCCGCCATCGCCGGGTTGCTGCAGCTTCATCTGCTCAATGGCGTCGCGGTAGGAAACGCAGGCCACATCCGGCAGTCCGCACACGTCGCTCAAAAGGCGTTCCATTGCACGCCAATAGGCGCCGCCATTCATTTCCACAAAGTGAAATCCCAACTGCAGCGGCCTGCGTTCTCCCTGATATTGTTCATCAAAGGCCTTGCGGAATGCGCCGTAACTGCGCTCCTCATAGAGGGCTGATTTCGAGGCGTTTTCCAGCCCGCCTGAATGGCGCACAAACAGATTGTAATCCATGGCGATCACCCGGCGGTTTTTCGGGCCTTCGTTGATGAGCGGCAGATCGAAGGTTATGAAGTCGCCGATCTGACGCGGCATGGCCGGGCCTCTTGAGACGCCGCTTGCGTCATAGGCATAGCCTGCCTGCTTGAGTGCCGCGGTCATATTGCCATTGACGGACAGGTAGGGTGCGCGAAAACCAACAATATCCCGGCGGGCAAAGTCACTCCAGCCTTCCGGCTCGGCCTTTGCCGCACCGATGCGCTGCCATGCCTTGTCGAGCGCCAGTGAAAAGGCGGACAATTCAGCTGTCCAGTCCTGCTGGCTCCAGCCTTTCCCATCAAAATGGCCGCAGCCGTGGCTGGCAATCTCGTGCCCTTCCGCCCGGGCTGTCCAGATATGCTCCAGCCGCTGTCGGACCTCCGGTTCATTGGCCGCAAACCCCACATTCGACCGCCCGACCTTTTGTCCCGGCGCATGATAGGTGGCGCGGTTCTTGCGGGTCATCAGGAATGTGCAGGAAAGGAAATAGGTAAACTGCGCACCGGTGCGCTTGGCAATGGACCGGCTTTTGTCCCACAGGGCATTGTTGTGAGCGCCGTCGAAAGACACAATGACAAATTGTTTGCCGGCGTGTTCTTTTGCCCATGCAGGCGACGAGGCAGGCGGAGAGATGGTGGCGACGCAGAGGATGAGGCTCAGCAACAGGGGACGACGAAAGGACACGGAATTTTCAACCTTGGCGATGGATAGGTCCATAAACAAATGGAGGTTTGGCGCAGCTGTATCAGTGGAGAATCACATAATCAAAGAATAGCAGGACTGCCTTGCTTTGCGCATGACATTCACGTGACGTGCAGCAGAATCACGATGCGCATTGCACACATTTCTCAGCCATTGGGTCGATTTCAAGGCGTTTGTCCGGAATTTCGTTGTCACAACCAACGCAATAGCCGTAGTCGCCTTCGTTGATACGGCGCTCGGCCATTTCAATGCGCAGCAGATCACGTTGGCGCGCCCGCTCCTGCGCCTCTGCCATCGCCTGCTGTTGCATGGAATCCATCCGCGACAACCGCCCGACAGCCTGCTGATCGAGCATCACTGTGGACCGCGAGCCTTCCGAAAGCCGAGACAATTCCTCGAGTTCGGCCTTGCGCCGGGAAAGCCTGTTTCTTGCAATTTCCAGATCAATTGTCATGTAAGCATGCTAGGTCTGTACAAAATGCGACGCAAGTGCGGATCGGAGGGCGCGCCTGTTTGTCTGTTCCAGGACTTCGGGCCCGCAGAACAATAGTCAAGCCCACTTCGGGCGGGAGGAGGATGTAATGGTCTGGCTGATATTGGGACTGGTGATTTTTCTTGGTGTGCATTCCGTCAGGATTTCGGCACCTGAATTTCGCCAACGGATGATTGCGCAGCGTGGTGAGAATGCCTGGAAAGGTTTCTATTCGCTGCTTGCCTTCCTCGGGCTCGGATTGATCATCTGGGGCTTTTCCATCGCGCGTTACGAAGGTCCGATCGTCTACACACCGCCAACGTGGATGAGCCATATCGCCCTGCTGCTGATGCTGTTTTCCTTCGTTTTTCTGGCCGCATCCAGCCTGCCTGTCAGCAGGATCAAGGTGGCGGCCAAACATCCGATGCTGCTGGCGGTCAAACTATGGGCTTTGGCGCATTTGATGGCCAATGGCGATCTTGCTTCCCTGCTGCTCTTCGGCTCCTTCCTGATCTGGGCAATTGTTGACCGAATCTCGGAAAAGGGCCGCGTGGTTGCCGGTGAAGGTGTGCCCGCAGTCAAGCCGCCTGTGCGCAACGATATCATGGTGATCGTCGTCGGTCTGCTCGCCTATGTCCTTTTCGTTTGGAAATTGCATGAATGGCTGATTGGGGTGGCACCCATAGCGTCTTGAAAAAGACGCAAACGCCCTGCAACTGACCGATTGACGGATTGCGGATGCTCTCGTGACATCTGTGCCTATTTGTTTGTGCGGTTGGCGATCAAATGGAAGCATTTGGTCCTGAACCGCTCTAATTTGACATTTTCCCTTACATGCGGCGCAAAATCGGTTACAAGGCCCGACTGAAACAACAAGAACAACACGGCTGGGCAAATTGCCTGCATCAAGTTGAGGGCCGGGCCACCCGGTGAATGATATGTCAGACGACAGTTTTATCCGCGAAGTTGACGAAGAGCTGCGTTCAGACCGGATGCAATCCATCTGGAAGCGCTTCGGCAAGTATATTATCGCTCTTGCAGCATTGATCGTTGTCGGCACTGCGGCAGACCGCGGGTATGATTACTGGAGTTCGAGCAAGGCCTCAAAATCCGGCGATACATTCCTGGCAGCGCTCAATCTTGCCCGTGAAGGCCAGCAGGAAGAAGCCCTGACGGCTCTGCGCCAGCTGGAAAAGGAAGGTTACGGTTCCTATTCGGTTCTGGCGCGCATGCGCGCGGCGACAGTCTTGGTGGACACGGGCGATTTTCAGGCGGCGATTTCGGATTTCTCGACGATCGGAAATGATGGTAGTGTACCTGCATCTGTGCGCGATATTGCGCGCATCAAGGCCGGCTATCTTCTGGTCGACCATGGTTCCTATGAGGATGTGGCCGCGCAGGTCGAAAAACTCAGTGGCGGTGAAAATCCGATGCGTCATTCTGCGCGCGAAGCCCTGGGGCTGGCTGCCTGGAAGGCTGGCGATTATGCAAAAGCACGGGAATGGTTCGATCTGATTGCAGGAGACACGGGCGTTCCTGCCGGCGTTTCGCAACGAGCCGGTATCATGCTTGATATTATTACGGCAAGCGGCAAGGCTGGACAGCAGTCCTGAGCAATTTTGCCGGCCGTTTTTACGACTGGAAATATGAATGAGTTTTACCGTTGCCATTGTCGGTCGTCCCAATGTCGGCAAGTCGACCCTGTTCAACCGGCTGTCCGGGCGTAAACTTGCGCTTGTCGACGATACGCCAGGTGTGACTCGCGACCGTCGTCCGGGCAACGCCCGACTGATTGACCTCAAATTCGGCATTATCGATACGGCCGGGCTGGAAGAGACAGGGCCCGACACGCTGGAAGGCCGGATGCGCGCCCAGACGGAAGCTGCCATCGACGAAGCCGACATGACCTTGTTTCTGATCGACGCCAAACTGGGCCTGACCCCGGTCGATGAAACACTTGCCGTCATCCTGCGCAAACGCGGCAGGCCGGTGGTGCTGGTCGCCAACAAGGCGGAGGCCCGAGGCGCCGAGAGCAGTCTTTACGACGCCTATCGATTGGGTCTGGGTGAACCTTGCCCGATTTCAGCCGAGCACGGTGAAGGCATGCTTGATCTGCGTGACGCCATCGTGGCCGCCATTGGCGAGGAAATGGCCTTTGGCTCTGCCGATGATGTGGCGGTTGCCAATATTGATATCAGCCCGACGGACAGTGAAGACGACGAAGAAGTTGATACCTATGATGAGAGCAAACCGATGCGGGTTGCCATTGTAGGCAGGCCTAATGCCGGCAAGTCGACGCTGATAAACCGCTTTCTGGGGGAAGAACGTCTGCTCACCGGACCGGAAGCGGGCATTACCCGGGACTCCATTTCCGTTGAATGGGACTGGAAGGGCCGGCGGATCAAGATGTTCGATACGGCCGGACTGCGTCGCAAGGCCCGGGTTCAGGAAAAACTTGAAAAACTGTCCGTGGCCGATGCCTTGCGCGCCATTCGATTTGCCGAAGTTGTGGTGATCGTTCTTGATGCCGACATTCCCTTTGAAAAACAGGATTTGCAAATTGTCGATCTTGTGGTTCGCGAGGGCAGGGCACCTGTCATTGCGTTCAACAAGTGGGACATGATCGAAAACCGGCAGGAAACCCTCTCCATGCTCAGAGAGGAAACCGAGCGTCTGCTGCCGCAGATACGCGGTATTCGTGCCGTGCCGATTTCCGGGCTGACCGGGGTGGGTCTCGAAGACCTGATGACGGCGATTGTTGATACGCACAGAACCTGGAACAAGCGGATTTCCACAGCCAAGCTCAATCGCTGGCTCGACTCGATGCAGATCCGCCATCCACCACCCGCCGTGTCCGGGCGCCGCATCCGCATGAAATACATGACGCAGATCAAGGCGCGGCCGCCGGGGTTTGTAATTTCCTGCACGCGGCCGGAGGCTCTGCCGGAATCCTACAGCCGCTACCTGATCAACGGATTGCGTGAAGATTTCGACATGCCGGGCGTACCTCTGCGCATCTCCATGCGCAAAGGCGACAATCCCTTCGCGCCGAAGAAAAAACGCAGATAGCGAACCGTGCTGGACAATATTTGAAAACCGGCTCTTTGAGTGGTTTGCGAGGGCGCTTGGCGGCCTTGCAAACCCCATCAGTGGCTTCGATACAATTTGTTATCGACAAAACACAGATAAAATCTGCTTCGCCCCATTAACGCTCCATAAAGGTTAATACTCCATCATCGCGACAATGATGTTTTGTAAGAGTGCTATGGAGTAGAGTATTGCGTAAGGGATTAGCCTCTTTGGGTCGGCTTGCATTGTTTGGTCGCAGCGGGTCGGCTCCGTATCTAACCGGGGCAGTGATTTTTCTGATCTCGACGTCTCCCATTGCATTTTCCGATATGGCCAGCCTGTTGTCAGGCGCGGACAGCGGCACAGCCCGATGGCAGACCTATCTGGTCACGGCACCGGCGGGATCCATCCACAACGCTGAAATGACGTTTTCTGATCCGATCAAAACCGGATCGACGCTCAGTGGTACGGGGATCAAGACGCCCAACGGACAGACCATTGCATTCCGCCAAAAGGTTGGCGTGAGGGATGCGCGCCCGGATGAGGATCGCGTCACACGCTCTCTAAAGCGCGGCCGTGTCATCGACATCACGCCCGTTGCTCCGCCGAAAGACTTTTCCGCCGGATCGGTTCTCAAACGCAGCAGTCTGATGACGCCGACAAAATTGGCAGATCATCTCGAAATGGCATTCATCAAACCGGACCTGCAGGGCCGGGAAGTGCAGATCGCGACCGCCTTCCACAGCAAACCGTCCGTGACCCAATCCAGCGAAATGCCGGCAATGCTGGCCAAACTGGTAACAAATGACAATGCCGATATTCTGGCAACAGCCTATGCGCCCGTCGAGCCGGACTATGCCAGCACGTCTCCCTTTGCTTCGCTGTTGAAAAATGAAACGCAGCAGGGCCGCTTTTTCCCGCCGATTCTCAAAAACGATCACGCATGGGCCGGCCACGCCTTGCCTGCCAAGGCTTTCTCTTCAGCTGAACAGCGTTGTCTTGCCGCAGGCGTCTATTTTGAAGCGCGCGGTGAACCGGTCAAAGGCCAGGCAGCTGTGGCTCAGGTGATTCTCAATCGCGTCCGCAATCCCGCCTATCCCAACACCATCTGCGGTGTGGTTTACCAGAACAAACGCTGGCGCAACCGTTGCCAGTTCTCCTTTGCCTGTGACGGCGTCCGCGATCGTGTCGGTTCGAAATACCACTGGTCGGTTGCCAGTGATGTTGCCATGGCAGTGACAGCCGGCAAGATCTGGCTGGATGAAGTGGGCTCCTCAACCCATTATCACGCAATCTATGTGCGTCCGAAATGGGCCAAAAAAATGAAGAAGGTTGGCCGAATCGGTCTGCATGTCTTCTACCGAACCTATGGCGGCGGCTGGAGCTGACAGCTTCGCCTGATGCGTCGATCAACGGCTGGCGAGGGGGTTAAAGTGCCGCAATGCACAATGATTCTGTGATGCTTAAGTCGAATGAATTGCACTGCCCACATTAACGCATTGTTTTTTCACGATATTTTATATTGCATTCCCACCCGAGAGTCGCCTTGACTTGGATGGGGGGTAAAACTATGTTGCGCCCGACTTCGGAACGGTTTCGTTCGGTTTCGTCAGACAGCAAAGTGGAGCGCAACTTTCATGAGAAAACCCGCGCAAAACAACGGATCGGTTGATCCTGCTCCTGATGATGACGGACGAAGTGATCAATCTGACGGTCTTGAAGAGCGTCGCATGCAATTGGGAGCAAAACTTGCTTCCCGCACGGCGGCAGACAAAAAGGACAACAAAGCTGGAAGGGAAGACAAGACTTCCTACGCCAAGGCGTTTCAGCTTTCGACCGAATTTGTTGCCGCGATTTTCGTGGGTGCGCTTCTGGGCTATCTGATCGACCGATTTGTGGGGACAACACCCTGGGGAATGATCCTGTTCCTTCTATTGGGGTTTGTCGCCGGGGTACTGAATGTTATGCGTTCAGCCGGTGTTGTTGCGCAAAAGCGCATCACCGGTACGGATGACAAAGACTAACAAGACGCCAATGGCTGAACAGGCCGGCAAACGGAAAGAGGTACGCGGTGGCAAATGATCCCATCCACCAGTTTCAGATCAGCAAACTGATCCCCATTGATGTTGGTGGTCTTGATCTGTCATTTACCAATTCCTCGCTCTTCATGGTTGCGACCGTGGCAGTTGCGTCGGCATTTCTATTTCTGACAACATCCAATCGTGGCATGGTGCCAAGCCGGATGCAGTCGATTTCCGAGATGGGCTATGAGTTTGTAGCCTCCATGCTGCGTGATGGCGCGGGTTCTGCAGGCATGCGGTTCTTCCCGATGGTGTTCTCGCTGTTCATGTTCGTTCTGGTTGCCAATCTTCTGGGCATGTTCCCCTATTTCTTCACCATCACCAGCCATATTATCGTGACGTTCATGCTGTCGTTGCTGGTGATTGGAACCGTGGTTGTCTATGGCTTCTGGAAGCACGGTCTGGGCTTTCTCAAACTGTTTGTACCCAGTGGCATTCCCATGGTGTTGATGCCTCTGGTGGTGCTCATTGAGGTGATTTCCTTTCTGTCACGTCCCATCAGCCTTTCGGTTCGTCTGTTTGCGAACATGTTGGCCGGACACATCACGCTCAAAGTTTTTGCCGGATTTGTTACCTCGCTGGGCGCCATGGGTGCGCTGGGTATCGGTGGTGCAATCCTGCCATTGTTCATGGCGGTCGCTTTGACCGGCCTGGAATTTCTTGTTGCCTTTTTGCAGGCTTATGTTTTTGCGGTACTGACATGCATGTACCTCAATGACGCCCTGCACCCGGGCCACTAGGAGAGAAATTGGCGGCGCAGCCGTCATTAACAGACGCCAATCCCATTCGAAGGAGTTTATTATGGAAGCGGAAGCAGCAAAATACATCGGCGCAGGTATCGCATGTCTCGGCATGGGCGGTGCAGGCATTGGTCTTGGTAATATCTTTGGTAGCTACCTTGCAGGCGCATTGCGCAATCCCTCAGCAGCTGACGGCCAGTTCGGTCGCTTGATTTTCGGCTTTGCTGTTACGGAAGCTCTGGGCATCTTTTCGCTGCTCATCGCACTTCTCCTGCTCTTCGCGTGATCCTTTAAAGGATGGCGTTTCTGGCCACGCTTTCGGGCGTGGCCGCAAAGCAGGACGGGTCAGGTGGCTCGGATCTGCTTGTTTGATAGAGCCACAGTGTGTTGAACCATTGTCCGGATCAACTGCTGTGAAGTGATTGTTGGAGACGAAAATGCTCGTGACAGCAGCGTATGCAGCGGGTGCTGAACATGCGACGGAGAATTCGTTCCCGCCGTTTGACAGTTCTACGTTTTCTTCGCAAATTCTTTGGCTGGCCATTACGTTTGGCCTGTTCTACCTGTTCATGTCGCGGGTTGTTTTGCCACGCATTGGTTCCATTCTGGAAACCCGTCGTGACAGAATTGCTCAGGATCTCAATGAGGCCAATCGGCTGAAACTTGAATCCGATCAGGCTTTTGCCGCTTATGAGCAGGAACTGGCGGAAGCCAGATCCAACGCCCATGAGATTGCGCAGACAGCACGTGACGAAGCGAAGGCGGATGCTGACGCGGAACGGGCAAAAGTCGAGGCTGAGGTTGCCGGCAGGCTTGAAAAAGCCGAGGCGGAAATCGCTGCCGTCAAAAGCAAGGCTCTTGCCGAAGTGGATGCCATTGCGGTTGACACAACATCGGCCATTGTCGAGCAGTTGATCGGTGGAACCGTGACCAAGGCTCGGGTGACTGCAGCGGTCAAGGCCGCAGCAGAGGGGAGAGAATAGATGGACGCTACATTTTGGGCGCTCATCGCGCTTATTCTCTTTCTGGCACTGATTGCCTATATGAAAGTGCCTGGCATGATCGCCAAGTCACTGGATGGTCGGGCGGACAAGATCCGCAATGAACTGGACGAAGCGCGTCGGTTGCGTGAAGAGGCTCAGCAATTGCTGGCCGAATATCAGCGCAAACGCAAGGACGCGGAAAAGGAAGCCAGCGCATTGATCGCGGCAGCCGAACATGAGGCCACCGGGCTGATGGCCGAAGCCCGTCAGAAGACCGAGGAATTTGTTCAGCGTCGTACGGTGATGGCCGAACAGAAAATCGCTCTTGCCGAGGCCGAGGCCGTCAACGAAGTGCGCCAGTCTGCGGTCGAGATCGCTGTCAAGGCGGCGGAAACCCTGATAGCGGAGCAGGCCGATACGAAATTGGTCGGTGACCTTTTCAAGTCTTCCATTACCGAATTGAAAGAACGCCTGAACTGATTTTTCAGTCATGGTGAGAAACAATGCAGGCCGGGATCATTCCCGGCCTTTGCTTTTTCAGGCCTGTTGGTTTATCGCTTGCATTCCATCGGGTGGTTGAATTCTGCCCGATGGTTCGTTCTCAGGGCGGGGTGCAATTCCCCACCGGCGGTAATGAAGAGCCCATGGCCTTGTCATGGGGGATTTGAAGCCCGCGAGCGCCTGACCATCCCGGTCAGGGTCAGCAGATTCGGTGTGATTCCGAAGCCGACGGTCATAGTCCGGATGAAAGAGAACGGGTAACGATACAAAAGCATCCCCCTGCGGGCCGCTTTTGGTCATGCCTGTATGCCCTGATTCTTATAGGTTCTTGAAAGGAACATGTGATGAATCAGTCCAACTCGATGTCCAAATCAATATTCATTCCACAAAATCCAGCGCTGGAAGCCGCCCTCTACATGGTCGCTGCCGGCACCGTATTCGCACTGATCAATGTCTGTGTTCAGGCCGTCACCATGCAATACGGCATGGCGTCATCATCAGCGGCTTTCTGGCAATACTTCATCGCCATGCTTTGTGGCCTTCCATGGATCCTGCGTATCGGCCTTGGAGTGCTCAAGACAACCAATCCCGGCTTCCATGTTTTGCGGGTGGTCATGGCGGCGATTGGCGTTCAGTTCTGGGTTGCGGGACTGTCCGTGGTGCCGATCTGGCAGGCCATTGCGCTGATCATGACGTCTCCGTTTTTTGTCACCCTGGGCGCCGGCCTCCTGCTCGGCGAGCGGGTCGGAGCGGCACGCTGGTTGGCCACACTGGTCGGATTTGCCGGAGGCATGATCATCCTGGCGCCCTGGTCGGACAGTTTCACCATGGCGACATTGATGCCGGTCGTTGCAGCCCTGTTCTGGGCAGCGACCTCGCTGATGACCAAACGTCTGACCGGCGAGGAATCGTCCGAGACGATCACCTTGTACATGCTGTTGCTGCTGACGCCGATCAATGCGGCTCTGGCAATGACATACGGCGGGTTTGCCATACCCGGCAATATGGCCATAGGGTTGATTGTCCTTGCCGGGATACTGACCATGCTGGCGCAGTTTCTGATCGTGCGTGCCTATGCCACGGCCGATGCGGCCTATGCCCAGCCCTTTGACCACCTCAAGCTGCCGTTGAATGTGTTGGCCGGTTGGATTGTCTTCGGCTTTGTGCCGGGCGGCAACCTGTGGCTCGGTTCGCTGCTGATTGTCTCGGCATCGCTCTACATTGCGCATCGCGAATCGCGCGGCGGTGCCTGACGGTCTCAATGACTATTCAATTTCCTTGCGCAAAGGCCGGAAACTCATTCGGTGCAAGGGGCAGGGGCCGTGATCGACAATAGCCTGTCTGTGAATCCGTGTGGCATAACCGGCATGGCGTTCAAACCCATAGGCAGGAAAGATCAGTGATGCCCGCACCATCATGCGGTCGCGCATGACCTTTGCAACGATCGAAGCTGCGGCGATGGATACCGAGCGTGCATCGCCCTTTACGACCGCTCTGGCGGGGCAGGGCAGCGATGGCGGTACGTCGCGGCCATCGATCAGCGCAAAGTCCGGTTGCCTCACCAGGGCCCACAGGGCGCGGCGCATGGCATCAAGACTTGCCTTGCGAATGTCGGTTTCATCAATCCGTTTGGCGCTGGATGATGCCACGGCCACATCGCCATGGGCAAGGATCAGTTCGAACAGAGCCTCGCGTTTTGCGGCTGTCAGTTTTTTTGAATCATCAAGCCCGTCGGGAATCCTGTCGGGGTCAAGGATCACGGCTGCTGCAACAACCGGTCCGGCCAGCGGTCCGCGTCCCGCCTCATCGGCACCGGCAACAAGGCGTTGCGGTGCCCGAGCTTCACGTTCAAGGGCATAATCGGGGCCATTTTCGGGGATGTGAAAAAGCGCCTTCTGCCCTTTGGCGGAAGCGCGGCTTTCTGCAGTTTGCTGTAAAGAGCGAGAATCGGATGGGTTGCGAGACATGTGCGGCAAACTCGCATGCCCACCCGATTCTCTGCAAGTCCCTCCTCAATGAGCGGCGTTTGGATGGTGGTACCGAAACAATTGCTCTGCAAATCAAGATCCATCGCAAGGGAATGCGACAGTTCGGACCTGCATTTTCAGGAGGGAGTTGCCGTCATGGCCGCAGTCGGGGAAAAGCGGTCATGACGGATTTTCAAAGCAGGTTGAGCTGTACCCCCATTCCCATGGGTGGCGTGAACAGATCGGTGCGCAGCGGTGCGCCCCTTTTGTCCAGGCCAAGCTTTTTCGTGGTGATTTCAAACCGGCGGGCCAATTGCCAGGCATAGGGGCCTTGACCCTTCATGCGTTTGGAAAAATCCGCATCATAGTCCTTGCCACCGCGCATCGAGCGCACCAGCGACATCACATGGCGATAGCGATCAGGGTAATGGCGCAGCAGCCAGTCGCGAAACAACGGGCTGACCTCGAGCGGCAGGCGCAGCAATATATAGCTTGCAGATGACGCACCGGCAGCCTTGGCCGAGTCGAGAATGCGCTCCATTTCATGGTCGTTCAGCCCCGGAATGACCGGTGACGCCATGACGTTGACCGGAATCCCGGCATCGGAAAGGCTGCGCATGGTCTCAAGTCTTCGCACCGGCGTGGATGCCCTGGGCTCCATGGTCCGGGCAAGTCGGCGATCAAGGGTCGTCACTGACAGACCAACCCTGACGAGGTTCTTTTCTGCCATCTGCGTCAGGATATCGATATCGCGCAGGATCATCGAAGACTTCGTCACAATGGCGACCGGATGATCACAGGCATTCATCACTTCAAGCAACTGACGCGTGATGCGCCATTTTTTCTCGATCGGCTGATAGGGATCGGTATTTGTACCCATGGCAATGACACGCGGCTTGTAGCCGGGTTTTGACAGCTCCCGTTCAAGCAGCTTGGGGGCATCGGGCTTGGCAAAGAGTTGTGCTTCGAAATCGAGCCCGGCAGACAGCCCCATATAGGCATGGGTCGGGCGGGCGAAACAATAAACGCAGCCATGTTCGCAGCCACGATAGGCATTGATGGAACGATCAAAGGGCAGGTCGGGTGAATCATTGCGGGTGATCACCGTCCGGGGTTTTTCCACCTGGACCTGGGTTTTGAAAACCGGCAGGTCCTCCATTGATTCCCAGCCATCATCAAAAGCATGACGGGTGCGCGATTCAAAGCGTCCGCTCGGGTTGATCCCCGTGCCGCGACCGCGCCGCCGACTATGATCAATGCGCATGCCGGAACGCGCCACCAGCGCCTCGGCGATCTCCGCACTGTTGGAAGGCGCCAGCACATTTTGCCTGAAATGATCCAGTTCACTCATGAGGACACCCTCCTTTATTCGATGTTTCAAATATGAATATATTCCTATCAGAACAAACGGAACATAACAAGAACAAATATGGAGGTGACTGGCAGGAAATTCAAGCCTTGATGCTTTGGTGAAGGCGTGCGGCCGGGTGGGGTGCTTACAATGGCCCATTGACCGATTGTCTGCGGCAATGGCAGCATTGATCCGTAAAGGCTTTCGAGCCTGCAGCATCTATGTGAGGACAGGTGATGAACGACAAACAGCAAAAAGTGATCGTTGAAACGCAAGGGTCGGTGACGATTGTCACCATCAACCGTCCTGACAAGCGCAATGCGGTCGATCCGGAAACCGCCCGGATGCTGATCCAGGCCTTTGATGCGTTCGAGGCTGATGGCGATCAGTCGGCTGCCGTTCTTTGCGGCGCCGGTTCCACCTTCTGCGCCGGTTTTGATCTGCATGCTGTTTCCGCAGGAGCGATGGACTATGATCCACAGGGTGAGGGCCCCATGGGCCCGACGCGCAAACTGCTGTCAAAACCGGTCATTGCCGCTGTGGAAGGCCATGCCGTCGCCGGTGGCCTGGAGCTGGCTTTGTGGTGTGACATGCGGGTGGCCTCTTCGACAGCTGTCTTTGGCGTTTTCTGCCGTCGGTGGGGCGTGCCGCTCATCGATGGCGGCAATATCCGGCTGCCACGTCTTATTGGTCACAGTCGCGCCATGGACATGATTTTGACCGGTCGCCCGGTGGATGCACCCGAAGCCCTGAGTTTTGGTTTGGCCAACCGACTTGTTGCCGAGGGCACGGCCCGGCAGGAAGCCATCGACCTGGCAGGCCAACTGGCACGGTTTCCGCAAACCTGTCTGCGCACAGATCGGATGACCGCTTATATGCAATGGGGCATGAGTCAGAAGGATGCGCTGCGCATGGAAGGCATTGTCGGCGAAAAGCCACTGCGCCAGGAAGCCGAAAGGGGCGCCGGCAGATTCGCCTCCGGCCTCGGCCGTTCTGGCGATTTTGATGAAATCTGAAGGGCAGAGAAACGCAGAAGAGTGATGGTGACCGGCATTTGCCTAAATTCTGCTGGTTTAGAACAGGGCGAGCCGACGGCAGGCTTGGCGCAATATGATGGCCGGGTATATAGGGTCCGGCAAACGCGGAATCACACAATCATGATCTCAAACACCCGGAAAGACATTCTCATTGCCGCTGCCATTATCCGCAACGCTGAAGGCGCGGTTTTGCTGGTGCGCAAGAGCGGGACTTGTGCCTTCATGCAGCCGGGCGGAAAACTGGATTCTGGTGAAACGCCTGAGCAATGTCTGCTGCGTGAACTGGAAGAGGAACTCGGCCTGATTCTTGAGCAAAGACATCTTTCCTACGTCCGGTTGGAAAGCGCGCCTGCTGCCAATGAAAAAAACACAATTGTGAACGCCCATTTGATCCTCGTCGATTCCACGCAATCCGAATTGTTCGACGATGTTTGCCCTGCGGCGGAAATTGCGGAGATATGTTGGACCAATCCCGATGATCCGGGCGACATCGTCCTGGCGCCCCTGACGCGCGATACCGTGTTTCCCTTGATTAAGCGCATGGCAGGCACCACTGTGCGGCGCAGATGATTTGCGAAGACTATTGTTCCCTCAGGGTTCCACCTGCCCGGATCAATCCTCCGCCAAAATGTAAATCCATGCAATGATGATGAGAAATTCAAGCGTTCCATTTGGCGCAATGGCGCGCCAGGCCTCAATCAAAAACATCCATGTGCTCTTTATTGCAGCCTTCAAGTCTCCTTGACATTCGGGCGATTTACATTTTTATTTATACTTGGATAAATATACATGATGACACATAGGTTGCCGTTGGGGGCAGCGCCCGTTTCGCAAAATTACGGTAATTGTATTTGCTGATCAGCAGGCACCCAGATCGGGTCTTTCCAAAAGGCATTGGATGGCAATGCTGTCAGAGGTGGAAGCCTCAACGGAAACGGCAGGTCAGCAATGCTTGCCCCTGCGGGAACGACGCAAAGCCCGGCCCAGGGCCGCACAATGACTGAATAGGGTGGAAACCAACACGCCAATGACCCAATGGAGATGCTTTTCGTGCCGCGATTAAACGAACTCAGGATGATTGCGCGGGTAGCGCAAATGTACCATGTGGAAGGTCAGCGTCAGGCCGAAATTGCAAAACACATGCGGATTTCGCAGGCGTCGGTCTCCCGCATGCTGAAGAAAGCAAAGCAGGAAGAAATCATTCGCACAACGGTCGTCGCTCCGCCCGGTACCTATGGCCTGATGGAGGAGAAGCTGCGCGAAAAATTCGATCTCCCCGAAGCCATCATCGTGGAATGTGCGGAAGACAGAGACGGAGCAATCATGTCCCGGATTGGCGAAGCGGCTGCCCACTTTGTAGAGACAACCCTGCAGACCGGTGAGATCATTGGTGTCTCCAGTTGGAGTGAAACGGTTCTCAAAATGGTCGACAACATTCATCCCATGAAGTCTGCCACGGCAAAATATGTTGTGCAGACCCTCGGTGGCATGGGCGCGCCAGGCGTTCAAACACATGCGACGCATCTGACAACACGTTTGGCGCGCATTACCGGTGCGGAACCACTCCTGCTGAGTGCGCCAGGTGTTGCGCAATCACGCGAGGCAAAACAGGTCATGCTCAGCGATCAATACGTGCGCGAGACGATGGATGTTTTCAGCAGGATTACGATGGCCATTGTTGGCATTGGTGCTGTTGAACCCTCCCGCATGTTGACCCGTAGCGGCAATGTTTTTTCCGACAGGGAGTTGGCCGAATTGGGAGAGGCCGGCGCCGTGGGAGATATCAGCCTTCGGTTCTTCGATGCTGACGGGAAATCCGTTGCCACACCGCTCAATGAACGTGTTATTGGCATGCCGATGGAAGGTCTGGCGAAGGTTGACCGGGTCATCGGGCTTGCCGGTGGCCTTTCAAAAACACAGGCCGTTCTCGGTGCGTTGCGTACGGGTGTACTGGACGTTTTGATTACCGACAAATTCACCGCTGCACGCCTGTTGCAATTGGTCGGTGAGGATGTGTCCACGCCAAGCGGCGTGGACAACGATTTCAGATCAGTAAATTGATGCAGTCCCATCGCCAGCGCGGCCGTTGACGGCACCCGTTGCCAGGCGACCGATGTCGATGGTGGGCTGATCAAGTCAAGGTTGTATTTCTTGCTGTTTTGAATGACGCACCGACAGGTATGAAAGCCGCTGTCGCATGGGCCTGTCGAATATCTCAATCGCTATCGAAGCTGTGATGGAACGGGATGATGGCCAAAACAGGTCTTGACAATAGGGCGGGCTAATTTACAAAAAGAATACCCATTTAGTATTGAATATTTATTCATGGGCATTGAATCGGAGCTTGGGAGGACTATCATGTTTTCAAATACACGCACTCTATTGGCCGCGACGGCACTGGCGTTCTCGATGACGACAGGCGCATCTTTGGCATTTGATCAGGGTGACTTGATCAAAAAGCTGGATGAGCCGTTGACCGTTGTTTTCATACCGAAAGTCATACACCCCTGGTATGAAGTTGTGGCCGCTGGCGCCGAACAGGCCGCCAAGGAACTGGGCACCGAAGGCATTGAAGTGAACGTGATCTGGGATTCACCGCCGCAAGCCGACGTGGCCGATCACAACCGGCGTATCGAAACCAACATCGGTCGCAAGCCCGATGGTCTGGCGGTTTCATGCCTGGACCCGGCCACCAATGTTCAGCTTCTTGGAGAAGCGGTTGCAGCCGATGTGAATGTCATCACCTTCGACACGTTCTGCAGCGAAGACTTTGATTTTGTCGGCCACAAGGGTGATGCTCAGGATGGCGCCGATCTGGCCAAATTCCTCGCCGAAAAAATCGGTGAAACCGGAAAGGTCGGCATTCTTGCCGGAAGCCTGACCGCCACCAATCACGCAGCGCGCGTCAAGGGTTTCAAGGAGACCATTGCACAATATCCGAATATCGAAATTGTCTTTGAGCAGCCTGATGATGACAATCTCGAAAAGGCTGTGAGCCTGACCGAGAATGCCCTTCAGGCAAATCCTGACCTCAAAGGCATCTTTGGCGCCAATGCATCCAACCCCATCGGGGCGGCACGCGCCATTAAAAATGCCGGCAAGGCAGGAGACGTGGTTATCGTCGGGATGGATGACCTGCCCGAAACGCTGCAATTCATCGAGGATGGTGTGATTGCAGGCGTCAAGGCGCAACGCCAGTGGGAAATCGGCTATTGGGCTGTGAAATATCTGGTTGCCAAGAACCAGAACCATACTATTCCTCACGTCCATGCAACCGGATCTCAGATTCTGACAAAAGACCTGTTGGTGAAGTAACAGGTGTAAACCCACACCAAATGTCGATGGACGCAGGAAGCGCCTGGCACATCCTGCGTCCATTTATAACGCCAGTGAAGAGAGCCGTTTTCGGCTGATGACCAACCCATGACGATTGCGGCAAGCCTATCCCCTGCAATACCCCTCTTCGAGGCACGGGGCATTTCCAAAGCCTATGGCGTTGTTCAGGCGCTTTCGGATGTTTCACTGAAGGTGCAGGCGGGCGAGGTTCATGCCGTGGTCGGTGAGAATGGCGCTGGCAAAAGCACGCTGATGAACATCATTTGCGGAAAGGTCTCACCCGACAGCGGAACCATGTACCGCGATGGCGCACAGGTTTCCTTCAAATCGGCTTCCGACGCACAATCGGCCAGCATCGCGATTGCACCGCAGGAAATAAACCTCGTGCCGCGTCTTTCTGTCGTTGAAAACATATTGCTCGGAGCGCAGGACCGGGGCGCCTTCGGTCAGATTGACTGGAAGAAGACACGCGCACGCGCCCTGCGCCATCTGCAGGAAATCGACGATACAATTGATCCCGATGCCCCGGCTGAATCGCTGAGCAAGGCGCAGCAGCAACTCGTGCAAATTGCGCGTGCGGCCGCGACCTCAGCCCGCATCCTGATATTTGACGAACCGACCGCCGCTCTGACCGACCGCGAAACAGAAAGATTGTTTGCTTTCATCCGCAAATTTCGCGCCGCCGGTAATGCCATCTTTTACGTCTCGCACAGGCTTGATGAGATCCTTGAGCTTTCCCGGGCAATTACGGTATTGCGTGACGGTGTACTGGTTGCCGAACTCAATCCGCATGAAACGACAAAGGATGATCTGGTACGCCATATGGCGGGACGCCAGGTTGACGCCATTGTCAGAGACAGAGCGACCACAAATATCGGTCAGCCGGTCCTCACGGTCACGGGGCTTTCCCGGCCGGGCGAGTTTCGTGACATCAGCTTTGAACTGCGCAGCGGCGAAATCCTTGGCATTGCAGGTCTCATCGGATCGGGACGAACGGAACTGGGCAAGTGCCTGTTTGGCGTTACAGCGTCATCCAAGGGGCAGGTGGAGGTTTTCGGGGAAAAGGCAAACATTCGCCACCCTGCGGACGCCATCGCCAGGGGGATGGTCTACCTGCCGGAAGAACGCAAGCAGGAAGGCCTGTTTCCGCTTTTAAGCATCACCGAGAATGCCTGCATATCCACCTTCGGTCGCTTTCGCGGACTGCTTGGTTTGCGCTTTTCAGACATGGTGCGTGAAGTTGAGACCTATGTGGACAGTCTGAAGATAAAAATTGGCCAGCAGCATGATCCGATCACCAGCCTGAGCGGTGGCAACCAGCAAAAAGTCATTCTGGCACGCTGGCTGATGCGCGACAGCAAGATCCTGATTCTGGATGAGCCGACACGCGGCATCGACGTCAATGCCAAGGGAGAAATCCAGGCGGTTTTACGTAAACTGGTCACAGAGGGATTGTCGATCATCTACATCTCTTCCGAATTGCAGGAGGTGATTGATGTCTCTGATCGCATATTGGTCATGCATGAAGGCGCCCTGAAGGGCATCGTGCAGGCAGAAGAAGCAACGCAGGAAGACCTCCTGGCGCTGGCCATGAGTTGAGGAAGAATACAATGAGCGCTCCATCAACAGATAATCTGTCGCGCAATGCGCCCTTTGCCTGGATCGGGCGTTTTCGCCGCTGGGAAGCCAGCGGGGTTCTTGTCGCTCTGCTGGTCTTGTTTATTGCGCTTTCCTTTGCGACGCCGGCGTTTCTTTCCCAGTACAACCTGAGTGTTGTGGCGCGTCAGGCATCCTTTGTGGGGTTGATTGCGCTGGGGCAAACCCTGGTGCTTCTGATCGGTGGCATTGATCTGTCGGTTGGCGCAGCAGCGGCTCTGTCGGCTATATTCGGGTCGCTCTTGCTGACCCAAACGGGCATTCATCCCTATGCGGTTTTGCCCATCACCGCTGCTTTCGGGTTCGGCCTTGGCTGTATCAATGGCTTTTTTGTCGCTGTCCTGCGTTTGAACCCCTTCATCGTGACCCTGGCATCCTGGGAAATATTTGCAGGTGCCACGCTTGTCATTACCAAGGGATATCCAATTCGCCCCCTGGGCGAGCAATTTCGCGTATTCGGGCAGGGCACGATTGCCGGCATTCCCGTGCCGGTGGTGATTTTCATCGCCGCAGGTGCCATCTTGACTTACCTCCTTGCCCGTACCCGGTTTGGACGCAATATCTATGCCGTTGGCGGTAACCGTGACGCGGCGGAACTGGTGGGGATCCGCGCCTGGCGGGTTGAATTCATTGTCTTCGGACTGGCGGGAATGTTTGCAGCGCTTGCGGGCATTCTATACGCAAGCCGCATGGATTCCGGACAGCCCTCCGTCGGTGAGGGATGGTTGATGGGGGCCATCACGGCAGCGATCATCGGCGGCACAAGTCTGAAAGGCGGCCAGGGCACGATCGTCGGCACAATATTCGGTGCCCTGCTGATGGCGGTGCTGGCCAACGGCATCGTTTTGATGAACGTTTCGGGCTACTGGGAACGGGTGATTATCGGGATTGTCGTTCTGGTTGCCATTCTCGTCGATCTGATGCGCCGACGATAGAACGGCCAGGATCAGTTTCACCCCGCAAGCGGCCCCGCACGCAGCCTGGCAACCAAAACGAGGCTGTGGCCGCATGCAGAGTGGATCATTGAGAGCCAGATGGCGCTGGGTTGTTTTGCCTGATCAGGCGCTTTTGCGCAGTGTGGATTGCGCCAGCGACGCATCCAGGCTGAGAACCTGTTCAACAGCTTTGGCGGCTTCGGCGCCCTTCTTGATGAAATGCTCCCGGAAAAAGTCTTCGAACTCTTTGCCCGGCTGATAATTATGCGGTGTCAGGGAAACCGAAAACACCGGAACCATCGTCTCAAGCTGAACATTCATCAGCCCCGTCACCACGGCATCGGCAACAAAGTCGTGGCGGTAAATGCCGCCATCGACGACCAGCGCTGCGGCAACGATCGCATCATAATGTCCACTGAGCGCCAGTTTCTTGGCAAGCAATGGCATTTCGAAAGCACCGGGCACTTCAAAAACGTCACTCAAAGCGCCTGGAATGAGGCGCGTGATTTCGGCGTCGAAGCCTTCCTGTGCACGATCAACAATATCGGCATGCCACCGGGCTTTGATAAACGCTATGCGGGGATTTTGTATATTGGTCATTTTGGAACCTTACGTATCAATTGCGTTAGGTCCCAGAGCACGATTAGCGTCCGCATTGCCCAGACAGGCAAAGCACACACCATTCTCTTTCATCCGGACTATACCGTCGGCTCCGGAATCACACCGGATCTGCTGACCTTCCAAAAGAGGAAGCGCTCGCGGGCTTTAACCGCCGGTGGGGAATTTCACCCCGCCCTGAGAACAGACATGTTTTAATCGGAGAAAGGCGCTGTTTCAAGTCCTCTTTTGGGCACGGGGAATTCCAACTGAAACCGCATAAAGAAAATTGCAAATGGGGGATGTCATCGCGATACGGGATCTGGACGGATGCACGGGTCATCAAACCAGCCGCTTTGACAAGGCGTTCGTGTTTAACGCAGTTGCGGCACCTCCAGCGCGCTGTCATCGCCATCGGACTGCATCGCTGAGCTGATCAGATGTTCGACGGTATCCTCGAAATAGAACATCAACTCTGTGTGCAATTTGGAAAACTCTGCCCACACGACCTTGTCGAAGAATTTTTCAGGTGTTCGCACCATGACCGTTGTGCGCCTTTGGCGCGGGTAGCGATAGGGGCGCACGTTATGTTTGCGGCAGACAGCGACGAAGAGCCGAACGGACCAGACATCGGGCAATGAAAATTTCAACTCGCTCTCGTGATCATCGCGCGTCTTGTCCAGCCGGTCTTTTACACGGCCAATCGCCGCGCCCGCCGCATCGCGCTCACCCGCTGTGCCCGCACGCCTGAAGAGATTCTCAAGCTTGGCAAGCTTGGCCAGAAGGTCTTTATCCTCGGAGGTCATATGGAATCGCCTTTCACCTTTTTCAAAGGGCAAATACCATAATGGACGATGGTCGAAAACAATCCGGAATCAAATACACCGGCTTGCTTCGATCACGTCCTCGGGGATTTTGAAAACGTCAAATGCGGGGCGTGGCATCAAGCAGGTTGTGAACCGATGGCCCTTTCATAAAGGTGCCAAGTCGCATGACCAAGAACCGGCAGAATGACAATCATCCCGAGAAATGCCGGCAGCATGGCGATCACAGCCAGAATGGTAATCAGGATACCCCAGGAAATCATCGGCAAGGGACTTTTGAGGACCGTTTTGAAACTGGTGATCATGGCGGAAACAAAATCAAGCTCCCGGTCCAGCAGCAAGGGCATGGCGATCACGGTCGCAGAAAACAGCACAAAGGCCAGGGCAGCGCCAAAGGCGGTGCCAACTGCGAGAAAACCAAGCCCTTCTGCAGAGGTGGTGGTGACTTCGATGAAACGGCCAATGCCGGAGATGCTCTTGAAACCCAGAAACAGCGCAAAAAGCAGCCGCACCTGATAAATCCACATCCAGAAGATGAACAGAACGACAAAGGCCATCCAGCCCAATTGTGTTTCCCGCTGCCGGAACACCACCAGCAGGACCTCACGCCAGATCAATGGCTTGCCGCTTGCAAGTCGCCGGCTGACTTCGTAAAGTCCGACCGCCACAAAGGGGCCGATCAGCGGAAAGCCGATGGCCACGGGGATGATCATCCATGGCATTTCAAAAACATAAAGGGCGGCCAGAATGAACAACCCGCCCGCGGCAAAGACGCCGCCAAAAAACAGCCCGAACAGCGGCGCGCGGGCAAAATCCGAAAATCCTGCCCGCAAAGCTGCGCTGATGTCACCGAAGGACACGGCGCGCACCGCCGGCATTTTGGGCGGCGTTGCAGCCTCAGTGGTTCCCGTCATGTCATCCTCCCAGATATGAAAATTTGCCGAATACCGAAATGAATCTGACACCCGGGCGCTTTGGAAGTCTCACATGATTTCCAAGGGGCCGCATTGACTTATATCATCCCGAGCGCGGCCGTTGATGGATGAAAAACATCAACGACGACTGGCAGCAAAAAATATTTGTAGAAACTTTGGGAGCATTTACCAACAACCGTTCTTGAAAAATACATCGATTGATACCGAAAAACCACTTAGCTGATCGTAGGCAAAAAGCAACGGGCGTGGGTGGAAAGCATGCCCAGCGCATGAAAGGCAAAAGGCTAAAACTGCTGCGCCAGAAAGCGGGTACAAGCGATCTCAGATTGGCCGAAAACCTCCGTCGCCCCGGTGATGCTGGGAGTTGAACAGCGTTCAAAATCTGTGATCCAAGCTCTCTGCAAGACAGACAAAAGCTGACTTTATTGGCGCACTACTGCTTTTGCACGCGCCTGCGCTCGCGAAACCAGATGATCAGGCCGGCAGAGATGACGATGGCGGCACCTGCGATCGTCCATGCATCGGGCACGTGATCAAACAGGAAATAACTCCAGATCGTCAGATAAACGATGAATGCGTAGCTGAAGGGGGTCAGCGTGCTGGCGGGTGCGAATCCGTGCGCCTGGGTCAGGAGCTGGTGGCCCAACCAGCCGAAAAACCCCAGCATGAACAGCAATATCCAATCCACAAGGGTTGCAGGATTGGTCCATTCCACAATCGCCAAGGGAAGCAACACCAGAGCGCCCACCAGTCCCGCATAGAATTGCATCGTATCGGTGGCGACGATGCCTGACAATTTGCGGGTCAAAAGGGAGTAAAAGGCAAAACTGAGTGCTCCGGTCAGCGACAGGAAGACAGCCCAGTGGAAATCGTCCCCAAAGGGGTGGATTGCAACAATAATGCCGACAAAGCCCACCACAACAGCCCCGCCGCGCCAGATGCCGACTCTTTCGCCCAGCAGTGGCCATGACAGGGCGCAGATAAGCAGCGGCGCCGAGAAGGTGATTGTAGCCGTCAGTGTCAGCGGCAGGTAGCGCAGGGCAATGAAGTTGAGAACCGTCGCGGCCATCAGCAGCGCGCCGCGCAGGATCACCAGAAACAGCTTCTCACTGCCAAACCGGTCAAAACTGAAGCCGCCGCGGGCAATCAGCCCAAGCGAGATGACCACATGGCCGAAATAGCGCATGAAAGCCAATTGCATCGCCGGGATGCCCAGAATGGTGAGCATCTTGACGCTGGTGTCGATCATCGAGAAAAAGAAAAATGCGGCCAGCATCAGGAAAATACCCAGCACCGGCCTGTTTTCATTCGCTTTGGCTGTCAGTCGGCTCACGCAGTGAATCCACTCATGGTTCAGTTCTTTCCGGCACCATAGAGCTCACTCAGAAAATCCGTCATCTGTCCGATCATATGATCTCCCGCTCCACCGGCAACCGCCAGTGACATCGCCATTTTCGCCGACTGCGACATGATCGATGGAATGCCGGCCTGATCGGCCATCGTGGCATAATAGCCAACATCCTTTTGGGCATTTCGAATGGAAAAAGCCAGCATGTTCGGATTGCCATCGATTGCATAGGCTTTGACAAAATCCATCATGCCTGAATGCAGCGGTCCGGCAGACATGACATCGTAGAGTTTCTGACGATCAATGCCCGCAGCATCTGCCGTCACAAAGGCTTCAGCGAGTGCATTTGCCGTGGTCATGGCGAAAAAATTGTTGATCAGTTTGATCGTATGCCCTGACCCCAGAGCGCCGAGATGAAAAACATTCTCGCCAAGATCATCAAGCAGGCCTCGTGCCTTTTCGAATGCCGTCTGGTCACCCGAGCACATGATGTTGAGTTTGCCGTCCAATGCATGTGATGGCGTGCGTCCAAGAGGGGCATCGAGGTAGGTGCCACCAGCCTCGGCCACCGCCGTACCAATGGCGCGCGTTGACTCAGGCAGGGATGTGCCGAAATCAATGGCGATGGATCCGGGCTTCAAGCCGGCAATCACACCCTTGTCGCCATACATTCTTGCCTCGACTGAAGCCGATGTGTCCATGCACAGCAAGATGAAATCACTGCGTTCGGCCACCTCCCGCGCTGTTGAAACCTCAACGGCGCCCCGGGCGACGGCCTTGTCGATATTGCCCCGCGACCGGTTGGCGACAATGGTCAAGGGATATTCCAGATCGAGAAGTCTCTGGCACATGGCCGACCCCATGAGGCCGAGGCCTATAAAACCGATTGATGGACTGGACATAGAGACACTCCTGTTTGATTTTCCGTCTGCGTGGTTATTTCTGAAGCCGGGTTTTTACCCGGAGTTGAATTTCATGAAATGGCCTGCGCCGGCATGCATGCGTCGGGCGCATGACCATTGGATATCATCTTCTTTCCTCCCGCTCATTCAGGCCGCAATGCATCCAGTTTGGCAAGCGTTGTCTGTCTGTCAGCTTTGCTGCCTGTATAGGCTTCGAAACTGGCCATTGCCATATGTTTGAACAAGGCAAAACCGCTCAGGGTGTGAAGCCCGGCAGCCTTGGCCATTGCAAGAAACAATGTATCAGTCGGTGTGTAGACAGCATCGAATGCCCAGCCCTGTTTGCCGATCCATGCAAGTGGTATTGACGATCCGGGCGTTTTCTCCATGCCGAAGGCGGTTGCATTGACCAGTCCGTTGGCGTTCTCGACAATGTCCCGGATCGCCTCCTGTGACACGACATGCGCCCGCTTGCCGATCCTGCCGGCCAGGTCCTCGGCCCTTGAGCCATCAGGGTCCCAAAGGTAAATTTGCTCCGCGCCCAATTGGACCAGAGCCGGACCCAGCGCATGGGCGACGCCGCCGGCGCCCGCCATGGCAACCACGCCCGGTTTCCTGTCGCCCATTTCGTGCAACCAGGCACTGAGAAAACCCGCATAATCTGTATTGTGACCGACGGCTTCCCGATGAAACGTCAAAAGGTTGCAGGCCGAAAGATGGCGAATGTCGGGGCGCATGCCAGTGCCGACAAATTGTGCTGCCTGCAATTTGTGCGGGTGAGTCACGCCAACACCTGACCAGTCTTTTGCGATGAGATTGCGGGCTGCATCATCAAAGGAAAAATGTGTTTGCCCTGTCGTATCGATCAGCGAAAATTCCAGTTTGATGCCTGCATCATCGCACATGATCTGCAGCGCATCCCGATAGCGTGTCCTGCCGATATTCGCACCGATCAGGCCCGTGCGCAGTCTCGCCATGGCAGTCATCGGTTGGCTGCTCCCGAACAGGGCATTGTGCAGGCCGCCTCAGGCACAATGGGACGCATCGGATTGCCATCGATGAATGTCGTCGATATGCGGCTGGACGACAAGTCTCGCGCGGGCCTTCTGCCACAGCAAAGCCCGTATGCGCCAGCCGCGCAATTGGCTGGCCGGGTCCGCTGGGCTGCGTGCCACAAACGCGGAAAGATATGATCGGCCGGTCGGCTCGCCGGTTTTGTTATAGCCGATATCGAATGACCAGCGAAAACCCTGTTCCTCGAATGATCGCTTTTGGTGTTGCGTCAGCATTGTTGTTGGTCCTGTCACCGGAAGATCATGGTCAATTCGGGGAAGAAAAGGATCAGCGTCAGGATGAACAGCTGGATGGCGATGAACGGCAGGAAGCCTCTGAAAATATCCGGCAAGGTGATGTGCGGCGGTGCGACGGATTTGAGATAAAAGGCCGCTGGACCGAAGGGTGGCGAGAGAAAACTCACCTGCATATTGACGCAGAAGAGAATGCCGAACCAGACCGACACGAAGCTGCTCGCGCCAACAAGAGGAGAAAACAGGCCGAGTTCGGCGACCGGCAGTTTCAGAACGATCGGCAGGAATACCGGCATGACCAGCAGGACAATGCCCGTCCAGTCCATGAAAGCGCCGAGAAACAGGAAAATGATCATCATCACCAAAAGCACGCCCAGTGTCGGCAGATCGTAACCGATGATCAGATTGGCGACATAGGTCGGGCCACCCGAAATCGTGTAGGCTCCGGCAAGGGCGGTGGCGCCGAAGGTCACCCAGATGATGGTTCCTGTAGACTTGAACGTGCGCATCGAGGCTTCTCGTAGCAGATTGAACGAGAACTCGCCGCGCAGCCATATGAGCGTCAGCACGGCCACGGACCCCATGGCGGCGGCTTCTGTAATGCCTGTTATGCCGCCATAGATGGAACCCAGAACCACAAACACAATCAACAGCGGCGCGATCATGCCCTTGCCGCGCTGCCAGGCTTCGGCTGTACCGGCAGGACCAACAAAAAATTGCAGATAGGCGCCGCAGGCCAGGGCGATCGGCAGATAGGTATAGAGTGCGGAAATGTCCTGGAACCAGGTGTCTTCCTCGATGGTCCCGAAGGTTTGAAGAAAGATGTAGCGCAGCACGATGAGGGCGCTGCTTGTGCCGGCGATCAGCACCAGCAATGTTGTTCCAAGGCGGCGTTTTTGCGCCGGATCCATGTCATCGTCGCTGGGCTCGGGCAGCGGCGCCAGTTCAGGGTTCATTCTTGTGCGCACCAGGATGTAGATGATGTAACAGGTGGCGAGCAGGAACCCCGGCACGAATGCGGCCTTGAACAGGGCATGGATCGAGGTTTCGGTGATCAGCCCATAGAAGATCAGCACGATGGACGGCGGGATCATCGTGCCCAGCGAGCCGGATGCGCAGATCGTTCCGATGGCCAGATTCTGGTTGTAGCCAAGACGCAGCATTTGCGGCAGGGCGATCAGCCCCAGCAAGACCACTTCACCGCCGATGATCCCGGACATGGCGGCCATGACGATGGCCATCAGAGCGGTCACCACAGCAATGCCGCCGCGGGTCCGCGACATCCATTGATTGAGCGACGTATACATGTCACGAGCAATGCCCGAGCGCTCCAGCAATGTAGCCATGAAGATGAACAGCGGCACCGATATCAGCACGTAATTGGTCATGATGCCGTAGAGCCGCTGGGCAAGAATATTCATCGGCCCGGTGCCGAAGGAACGGGTCAGTGTGCCGCTGCCGAAGCTCATCGGGTCGGTAATCAGCGTTGGTTCGAATTTGAGAACCATCACGACAACCGCAAGAAAGCCTGACGCAAAACCCAGAGGCATGCCGATGGCGAGCAGCAACAGCATACCGCAAAGGAGGATCAGGGAGATTGTACCGATATCCATGATTTTCTACCTGATCACTTGTGTTGCTTCGGTGGATTGCCAGACAGGACTTCATCCGGCAGGGAGCCAAGGCCCTCGGCAGGATCTTCGAAAATGTCCAGGGGAACGGGCGTCCGGTTGAAATCGCGGATGAGACCGTAGAAGACGGCAGCAACGACAAGCAGGACGCAGACAACAAGACCGATCCGCCAGTGCATCGGCAGGGCAGGGCCGGTCTCGCCGGTGTTGAAGAGCACCGGCAGCGCATAGGCGGCCAAAGTGACAGTCAGCAGCACCGACAGCACATCAAATGTCTTGCGCACAATGGCGGTGGAAGGCCAGTCACGTATCAGATTTGATACGGCCTGCAGGGCCAGAACCACCAGCGTGATCAGCACAAGCGGCTTGTTGGTGGCTGGAATGGGTGGATCAAAGGCGGTGCCAAAGGTCTCCCATCGCCAGAATTTGGCCGCAGCCTCGCCGAAACCGCCCCACACCACGGCAAAAACAAAGATGCAGACACAAATGACCGAGAGCAGGTCGAAGAGACGGCGCATCCACAGGGGCGCGATGTCATAAAGAACGAAGATGCGGATATGGCTGCGCTGCTGCATCGCGTAGAGACCGGCGGTGACATAGATAAAGCCACCGATCCACAGCGACATTTCATTGACCCAGAGCGTCGGCTGAAAAAAGATATAACGCATCACCACCTCGTAAAAGATGATGCCGACAATAAAGGCAGGCGCCCACATGGCGATCCGGCTGAAGGACCAGGTGAGTGTATCGACCGGTCCTGTTCGTTCGTGTTCAATCACGCCGCTCTCCCGCGCTTCCAAAGGGATGAGAACCAGTAAAAAGGCGGCCCCTATTTTGAGGGCCGCCCTTTGTATCGTTCTATTTGGCAAGGCCAAGCTGGCGCAGATAGGCCATATGCGCTTCAACCAGATCCTGTGCCTCCGGTGTGGTGGCGAATTCAGGCCAGGTTGCCTGTGCCGCGTCGCGGAATTTCTGCAGATCTTCCGGTGCCCAGGCATAAAGGGTCACGCCTTCGGAGCGCAGCTGCGCTGCCGCTTCGGCGTTTTTCTTTTCAAATGTCAGGGCCGTGCGCAGGGCAAGGGCTGACATGGCCACTTTCATGATCCGCTGCTGGTATTCCGGCATGGCATCGAATTTGGCCTTGTTGCAGGCCAGGTGATCCGATGGCATGGAATGAAAGCCGGGGAAATTGGCGTGTTTGACAATGTCATAGAGGCCCAGACCAACATTGTTGGACAGGCCGGATGCATCGGCACCATCGATAATGCCGGATTCAAGCGCCGTGAAGATTTCGGTGAAATCCATGACGATCGGCTTGGCGCCAAGTTTTTCGAAGATCTTGGTTTCCATGCCCGGAGGGGAACGGAATTTCCAGTCCTTGAAGTCATCTGCATTGCGGATCGGTTTGGAAGAGGCAAGGCTTTCCTGACCATAGACCCACCAGCCGATGAGTTCCATGTCGAACTTGTTGTAGAGCTTCTGGGCCGCTTCCAGCCCGCCGCCATAATAGAGCCATGAAAGCTGCTGGTAGGGGGTGTCGTAGCCGCCCATGATGTCGCCCACGAACTGGAAGGCCGGGTTTTTGCCTGTCTGGTAGGCGCCGCCTGTCATGTCGCAATCGAGAATGCCCGTTGCAGCAGCATCAAAGGTCTCGACGGTTTTGACGACGGAAGACGAATAGAACATCTCCACTTCGATCGTGCCGTTCGACATGGTCTGGATATCATCGACATATTGAGCCGCCAATTTGCCGGACACGGTTTCCGGGGCGTAATGTGTCTGAATTCTCAGGGTTGTCTTGTCAGCGGCAGAAACGCTTGATGCGATACCTGCCACAAGGCAGGTGGTCGCCAGAGCGGCCATGGCTGTTTTCATGATCGTCATGGGTATTCTCCTCCTAAAGATTGCATTCAACGCGCATTGGGTATTGGCCTGTTCCTCCACAGGAAGGGTCAAGGTAGCAATGGATTTCGCGCGCGACAACCGGAAAACGGAAATACACAGAAATTTCGTGATTCCTTGAAAATAATGAAATAATAACTAGGTTGGCAAAGCAAACATCAAGAATCAATGAGATCGAAATGGCAGATATCTGAATGAACGAAGGAAAAGAAACGTCACAAAATGATGTCTATCTGGATCTGCGCGATCGTCTGATTTCCGGCAGGTTCAAGCCTGGCCAGAAGCTGATGCCAAGCCAATTGAAGGCCGATTACAACACCAGTGCCAGCACCATTCGGGAAATCTTGTTTCGCATGTCCTGCGAAGGTTTTGTTGATTTCCAGGAGCAGCGCGGCTTCCGCTGTCCGCAATCATCCGAGCAAAAATTGCTGGAACTGACTCATCTGCGGATTTTGCTCGAATGCGAGGGCGCCGCCGGTTCGATCAGCAATGGCGATGTCGAATGGGAAGCGCAGCTCAATGCCTCCCATCACAAGCTGGCCCATATCGAATCCAAGATGAAATCCGCCGATGACATCACCCCCTTTGTGGCGGTCTGGTCCCGATCAGACTGGGAATTTCATCAAAGACTGATTTCCGCCTGCGGCTCGTCGTTGCTGATCGAGACCCACAGAGGCATATACGACCGGTTCCGCCAGCAGGTGGTCTCCGAATTGCGCACCTTCGGATTTCGCGCCGAGACCATCCCCGAACACAAGGCCATCCTGGACGCCGCCCTGCAGCGCGATATCCCCACCTGTACAAAAGCCATCGAAGACCATCTGCGTGTCTACCGCGATCATGTCGCCGGGAAAGTGTAGGATTTCGCGCTGGTTGAGGGGAGAAAGGCTTCCAGAACCTCTGTCAGTAAACTGAACGCCACGGCATTTTTTGAGCGCCGCCGAGCCGCCGTTTGACGCTCCACACCTGTCATCAGGACAAATCTCCGAAATGCTGAAAATCTGCAAATTCTCTTTGAACGCGCTGCAAAGAGGTCGGGCAATCTGGCGTCATGATGCAGATTGTTGTTCCGCATGTTTCCTCCCGCCTGTTTTTGCGTGCAAGTTTTGCGCTTCCTTTCGAGCGCGTCCTGCAGCGTGTTCGCATCCAGGTTGAGGGCAGGGATGTTCTTGTTGCCTTGCCCTGTTCGGGCACGGCAAGCATCAGGCAATGCCTGGCATTCGTTGTCAGCCTGAACGCTCTGTACCACCCGAATTTCATGATTGCGGCTCTGTGGGGCATTGCTGCCTTTATCCGTGCGATCGTCGGCTATATGCTGCGGATCAGCGTCATCTCTGTCGGTTTGCTTTAGGAGCCCATGCCCGGGTTCGACGTCATGGGGGAGCCGCATCACGACCTGTTGGGCTATGGAACCATCGCCCTGAGCCTGCTTCCTGTCCTGTCAGGCCGCCAGGCTTCGAGCGCCTGTAGACCAGAAAAAATTGCAGCTGTTTCGCCGGAATGGTTACCACCCATTCGCTTGCCCGCTTGCCTGCAGGTCTTTGCTGCAGCCGGCCTGTATTCAGGAATGCCATGGACAGGCAACGGCAGCGATCCTCAACAACGGCTACAGCAGCCATGTGCCGCAATTGATCCTGCCCTATGACTCTCTGTTGCTTTATCCAAACTTCCATCCGATGCAACAGGCGCCCTGATCTGCGCAGCGGGATATCTTGCTGAGGATTGGAATGTTTTGTCTTTCGTGGTCATGAACCGCAATAATTCAAGACACTCTGCTTCTTGGCGACCTTCCCAGTCGTTTCATACCCTCGGCGAAATACGACACGTACACCCTGATTTAGATCTCTGGCACCCCTGATCAGCATCGGTGTGGCTTGTTTCAGATCTGCCACAACTATGGTGAGCGCGGCGGCCTCGGTCTGGGTGGCGGAAGTCTGAACCAGTTGTGCATCGCCGTTGAGCCAATTCTCAGCATTTTCGGTCGTCACATGCATCCAGCCAGCATAGCCAACAACCATTTCGTTCTTGAGTGCCACCAAATGGTTTCCTGTTTCCAGTTGTAGCCGAATGGCACCGGCAAGCGCCCCGACAGAATAGGATGAAAACGGTTCTCTTTTTGACAGGTAGCTTAGAATGACACCAAGGCTGGCATGCGATGCCTTCAGCGTAGTGACCGTTATCGTATCCGACATCGCTGCCCCTCGCTTCTGCCCTCTATGTGGATTCTATTCTTAAGAAATTTCCGTTTGCACGACGCATGCTTACTCCCCATTCCAGTTTTCCAACGGAGGAATTGTCCGGAAATACAACAATCCGCTGAAGTAAAGTCGAAATCGCGGCCTCTATTTCTGTAACAGCAAACTGCGAACCGGGGCAGATACGTTGGCCGTGTCCAAACGGCATTCCGACGGTTGTCGGAGAGCGATCTCCTTCGATAGCCAATAATCGGTCTGGGTCAAATGCAAACCGGTCCAGTTGTTCTTTTGGTCCGAGATTGACACCAATAATGGAAATCACAACCCGCTGTCCTCGACTCAAAGATACCTCGCCCAAGGCGACATCTCGATTGGCGATACGGCCCAATGCAGGAACTGGGGGAAACAGGCGGAGCGCTTCAAGCACAACTCTGCGAAGCAAGTCCATTTCCCTGGGGCCTTCTGTTGCAAGGCGCGGGTACGGGTTTGAGCAAACTTCGTACCTTAACTGATCCTGCAATTTCCGGGCACGGGCCAATGAATACAATATCCAAGAAATAGCCGTCGATGTTGTTTCGTATCCCGCGACCAGAACAGTTGAAAATTCCGAAATCGCATCTAGCGATCCGTGATCGGATGCATTGATCTTTGCAATCAGATTGCCATCTCCGAGATTTTTTTGCTGTGCAGTAAGGCCCGCAAACTCTTCTTGTATATGCGTGAACCCTGCATTTGCCGCTTCGACAATTTCAGGCGCATCTTTTTGGATCACCTCAACTGGTGCCCAGTTCGCAAGGGACGTGAGCTTAAAGACAGATCTCAGACTCTTGACAATGGTTGGAGACACTTGGTCGGGATCAATCTGGAATATCAGCGCACACAGGACGCGCATGCTGGCTACGTCTATGAGTTCGTCAATCTGTATGCTTTTGCTTTGAGAGGCAGCTTTGAGCATCTCATCTGCAACGAGACCGAATTCAATTTGGGCCGTGCGTGCAATCTCAGGACGTTTTGGGGCTACGATGTTTTCCTGACTGATGTCGCGAAGATGCCGCCAATCTTCGCCATCGGCAGTCAGGCGGCTCCGACCCAATGCGCTTTTGTGGAAGCCGAAATACTTGTCAAACGCTTTGTCTCTGTTCGCCAAAATCCACCGCGCCGTCTTTGGTTTTTGCACAACCCACAAACCGCCAAGCACCTGCGACAATAGCACGTCTTCGTTTGGCTTCGTTTTAGCCAGAAAATAAAGGAATGAGGCTGGGTCGGAACGCAGAGACGCGCCGAGTGAATCAGAGCGATGTTCTGACGCAGTCATCGCGAGCGATACTCAAAGGGAGAACGCATTCTCGGATTCAGAACTTACTTTCAAAACCAACAAACAGGCCGGTAAATTCTCGGTCGCCGTTTTCAAACGATCCGTTGTTGATACCATTGACCAAGTTTTCAGACACCCAGTCAATATCATTGAGCCGTTTGTAGGCAACACCGAATTTTAACATGGAAGTATCCGTAACATGGTACGAAACACCCAGTTCGGCTTCGAAGTTGATCACGGTTTTGTTTGTATCTTCTTCAAACGTAGAGTTGCCGAACCCCACTAGATTATATGCCAAATCGTTGCTGCGCTGACCAAACAGGGCCGCAACGGAGGCTTCACTGAAAAACCCAAGTTGCCCCTGCTTCCGGTTTTGACTGTTGAACTCGAGCCCTATGCGAGGGCCGATTCCGATGAATGATGCGGAGGCATTCATATATTCATTTCGTACGCCGCTATTAAAGTTTGAATTCGAATCGTAGTTCAACGCACGCAGTCCCCCAAATAAGCGGAATCCTGCATCATTCGACCGTCCATACTCCAAGTCAAAATGTTCGAATAACACCTTATCATCAATTGTAAGTGCGCCACCTGCTTCTTCCATTGAGGTGTTCACAAAACCGGCCCCTATTGAAAGGTCGCTTTCGCATCGATCCCAGGTGTATTCCAGTTCCGCAAATGCCCCCAATTCGTCACCGAGACCAACTTTGTCAAAGGCTGGCCCAAGGGTGCCAATCTCGTCGGCCCAAACGTTGTCTGTCGAAAGCACACCTGCCGTCAACTCAATGATCCGAGTGGGCGAGCAGTTGTCAACTGACGCAGGGGCAGCCGATACGAAATCAGCGCTCCAGGTGCTGCTTGTCAGGGCTGTCACAATCGCAGCAGAATAGGTTGTCGTAGCAAGTAGTTTTTTCATCGGTACACCCTATAGCTGTAATTCAAAACCATTCCACATCCGAGGAAGAAAATAATGTTGCTGCCTTATACGCTATTTTTTGCATAAACGAAATACGGTCAGGTTGCAACAGGACCTGTCAAGTGCCCAAGGCTCCGAACTCAGGTTAACGCACTTTTGCCGTAGCGGATACAGGCAATCAGCCCACTTTGTGCGCCGAGATCGAGAGCTGTTTCGAAGATGCTCCTGCCGAAGAGGCTGGTCATGGCGTTTGCAACCAATGGTGAACCGAATACGCACTTCAATGGACCCTCGAACTCGTTTTCAAGGACGATCAGGCGCGCTTGAGAAAAGGCCATGGTGCCGGAAACATGGCAGTCGTCCGTCACGTTGCCATCAATGTCGTCAGGAAACTTAGGGACAAGCGTTCACTGAAGATACGCCGGAAAAAACGGGCTGGAGCGCGGAATATCTCGGATACCTCCTCAGAGAATTAAGCCGTTAACCTCGATTCGGAGCTCTGACACCAGAACGGCGTGTAGTATTCGCAGAGCCCAAGTCTTGCATGGGGCATTTGGTAGTTTAGCAAGCAGACCGTAACGCAAAGCCGAAGTTTGGCTTCCACCGCCACAAATCTCTGAAATGCTGAAAATCTGCACATTCTCTTTGAACGCGCTGCAAAGGGGGCGGGCAATCTGGCATCATGATGCAGATTACCGTTCCTCACATTTCCTCCCGCCACTTTTTGCGCGCAAGTTTCGCGCTCGCTTCCGCCATTCTTGCCATTGAGCCGCTGCGCTGGCTGATCACCACCTGGCTTGATCCCTCCTATCAGTCAAGCGGCGCGATTTACGCATGTTTGATCATCGTGCTTGTCGGCTACAGCGTTTCGAGCCCGCTGCGGCGCAACCATAAAAGTCAACGCAATCATGCCTACGCCCTGTTGTTGTTTTCGGCCCTGGTTCGGTTTGTGGGCCAGCTTCTGGCGATCAATATTCTGGATGGGGTTGCGCTCTCGCTCGATATCTATGCGCTGCTGACGTTGCTCAATATGGCGAATAGAAGGCGAGCCATATCCCCCTTTTGGGTGTCCGTCCTGTTTTTGTTTGCGCTACCGTTCGAGCGCGTCGTGCAGCGTGTTCTGGGCTATCCCATGCAGGAACTCTCCGCCTTCGGCGCCTGCAATCTGCTTTCCCCCTTCTTCCACGATCTGATCTGCGAGGGTGTCCGCATTCAGGTCGAGGGCAGGGATGTTCTTGTCGACTTGCCCTGTTCGGGCACGGCAAGCCTCATGCTTTGCCTGGCCTTCGTTGTCTGCCTGAACGCTTTGTATCGTCCGAAATTCATGGTCGCTGCCCTGTGGGGCATTGTTGCCCTTGTTCTCGCGATCATTGGCAACATGCTGCGGATCAGCTTCATTGCTGTTGGCTTGCTTTATGAACCCGTGCTCGGGTTCGACGTCATGGCGCAGCCGTTTCACGACCTGTTGGGCTATGGAACCATCGCCTTGAGCCTGCTTCCCGTCCTGCTGGGCCACCGGGCTTCGAGCACCTGTTCATCGGAAAAAGTGGCAGCGGTTTCGCCCAAATGGTTTCCGATCATCCGCTTGCCTGCCACCCTTTTGCCTGCCACCCTTTTGCCTGCCACCCCTTTGCCTGCCACCCTTTTGCCTGAATGCCTGCAGGTCTTTGCCGCAGTCGGCCTGCTGTCTCTGGCTTTGATCATCGTGAACCTGCCGCGTCAGGCACTGGATGTGTCGCGACCACTTGCGGAAATCCAGATGCCTCTGGCGCTGGAGGGCCACGTCGGAAGACCGCAAGGCCTGACTGCGATGGAGAGTGCCTATTTTGAGCAATACGGCGGTCAGGCCCGCAAGGCGCTTTATGGAAAAATGGCGCTGACCCTTGTTCAGACGTCATCGCCGCTGCGCCATCTCCATGCGCCCGACGATTGTCTGAGAGGACTTGGCTATCGCGTGGAATTCCTCGGCACACGGTTTTCGCCTGTGCCGACGGCGCTTTACCGGGCGACCGGACAGCAAGGCGACAGCTGGCACGTCGCAGTCACCTTCACGTCCGATCGCGGTGATGCAACCTCCAGCGTTGCTGAAGCAATCTGGCAATGGATCGCCCATCCGAAAACGCGATGGTCCAGCGTCCAGCGCATCACACCCTGGCAGATGAATGGCTGGGAGCGCGACGCTCTGGAGAACGCGACGGTTGCTGCTCTCGATATGGACGTGCCGCCGTTGGCGACCGCTTTCAACAACCCCCAACAGAAAATCGAAACCCAAAAGGAATAAACCCATGTTGATCCAACGCCCGATGCAATTTTTTTGCCTGATCCTGTGCCTGGCACTGGGGAGTGCCGGACCGGCGGGCGCTACCGAAGACGCGCATGCTTCACAAGCCGGCCGTGTCGTGGCGTCAGTGGACGGCATCAACACCACATTGCCGCTTTTAAAGTCGCACTATGACGTGAAAATTGAAGGAGACGTTGCCACCGTCACGGTAACCCAGACATTTTTGAACCCGACCTCACAGGCGCTCAACGCAACCTATCTGTTTCCGCTCAATCAAAAGGCTGCGGTTTACGGGATGGACATGCGGGTGGGCGATGAACTGGTCAAGGCGATCATTCAGCGAAAGGAAGAGGCGCGCGAAACATTTGAAAAGGCGCAGTCTGAAGGCAAGGCTGCAGCGTTGCTGACCCAACACCGTCCCAATATGTTCACCCAGAACATTGCCAATCTGATGCCCGGCCAACCGGTTCAAATAACACTGCGTTATGCGCAGACGGTGCCCAAGATCGATGCGGCCTATGAACTCGTTGTCCCGATGGTTGTCGGTCCCCGGTACGAAGGGGAAGTCAATCCTTCGGTCGCCGACCTCATGGGCCTTGATTCTGACGATCCGGCGCCTTCTGCAGACATTGAAGACAAAGTTGATGATGACGAACAAAAATCTGTAGAAAGGGCTGGCAATTGGCTGATCGAAAAATTGCCGACCTATCCCAAGGTGATTGGTTTCAATGCGCCCTCAACGATTGATAGCAGGCGGGTAACGCTCAAGATCGATCTGAAATCCGCCAATGCTGTGTCCACATTCTCCAGCGCAACGCACGAACTGGAAAGCGCCGGGGATGAAAAGGCCATACAGGCACATTTCAAGCCCGGAGCGCAGATTGATAATCGGGACTTTGTCCTGCGCTATGCCCTGGCAGCCGACAGTGATATTTCGGCCGGCGCATTGGCCCATTATGACGCGCGTGGCGGTTTTTTGTCGCTGCTGATCGAGCCGCCAAAAATGCCAAAGCAAGGCCTGGCCACACCACGGGAATTGATCTTCGTTCTGGATACATCCGGCTCCATGTCCGGCGCTCCCCTGCGGGCAAGCCAGGTGTTCATGCATGAGGCGTTGAAAAACATAAGGCCGGATGACCATTTTCGTATCCTCAGTTTTGCCGACACGACCTCGCAATTCGCCAGCAATCCCATTGCGGCCACACCGGACAACATTCAGGAAGGGTTGCGTTATGTATCGGGGTTGACCGCCGGTGGTGGTACGCAAATGAATGATGCGATCCGCAACGCCTTTACCAGCGCGCCTCTTGACGATGCCATGCGCATCATCATCTTCCTGACGGATGGGTATATCGGAGGCGACAGAGAGGTGATCGCAACCGTCGCACAACAGATTGGCAATGCCCGTCTCTACGCATTCGGGGTCGGCTCCTCCGTCAACAGGTTTTTGCTGGAGGGCATGGCAAATGAGGGCCGGGGGTATGTGCGCTACATAGAGCCCGGAGAACTGGCTTTTGAAGTTGCCGAAACATTTGCCCGTGATCTGAAAACCCCCTTGCTGACCGATATTTCGGTCGACTGGAACGGTTTGGCCATCGAAGGGCAATCGCCTGCCAAAATCCGTGATTTGTTTGAAGGTGGTTCGGTTCGTGTCTTTGCCCGATACAAAAAGGGCGGCAAACACACGATCTTCGTCAAGGGACGCATCAACGGCCGCCAGGCTTCCATGCCGGTTGAAATTTCCCTGCCGATGGATGCATCAGGTGAGGACAGCGCAATTCCCATCATCTGGGCACGTCAGCAGATCTTTGACAAGAACCGCACCTATATCATTTCCGGGCAGCCGGATGGGCTGAAGGAACAGATCACGCAATTGGGCCTCAGGTTTTCCCTGCAAAGTGCATTCACCTCCTTCGTTGCCGTGTCGCAGAAAGTGGTCAATCAAGATCCGCAAAATGCCCAAAGCAAGCAGGTGCCATTGCCCAAGGTTGCCAATCTGTCGACCAATGCCTATCCGTCGCTCAATCTGAGTGGATCATCTGCACCGGAGCCGGCCGGGTTTATCGGTATTTTCCTTGTTATCGGCCTTGCTGTTGCCCGTTATTGGCGGCAGTTGAAAGGCACACTGGTGGCGATGCGCCGTAGAAATGCGCGCACTCTGCCGGTTGAAATATCCAGCACCCAGGTGCCCACCAGGCTCGCCAGAGACGGTTGGTGGCTTGATGGTCATGAAATACAATAGGTGCTAACAGCAAACAGGCGCCGCTGCGCGCCTGTTGGTATCCGGTTTCGAGGAAGGCCTTTTCCATGAAGACAATTCTGGTCGCGGACGATGATCCCAACATTCGGGAGGTGATCTGCTTCGCATTGGAGAAGGCCGGTTATGCGACTTTATCGTGCCATGACGGGAACCATGCAGTCGTCACCTTTCGAACGTCGTCGCCGGACCTTGTCATACTGGATATCGGCATGCCCGAAATGGATGGACTGGACGTGTGCCGGACCATTCGAAAGACCGATGAAACGCCAATCCTGTTTCTCTCGGCCAGAGACGAGGAAATCGACCGGGTGCTGGGGCTGGAGATGGGGGGCGACGATTATGTGACAAAGCCCTTCAGTCCCCGCGAACTTGTGGCCCGTGTCGGCGTGATCCTCAAGCGTGTCTCTCGCGACCGGCCGGTTGCAGGGACCCGGAAGGTTCTTGAGCACGGCAGTCTTGTTCTTGACGAGGCGCAGCGTCTGGTCACGGTGGAACAGATGCCCGTGCCTCTGACGCATATTGAATTCAACATCATGCGCGCCCTGCTGGGGCAGCGGGGGATGGTCTTCACAAGAGACCAGATTCTCAATTCAGCTTACAGCGACAACATCCATGTCTCGGACAGGACGATCGACAGCCATATTCGCAATATACGCTCGAAGATGAAGCAGGCCTGTTGCGAGAGCGTGATTGATACGGTCCACGGCACCGGATTTCGTTTGGGTGATTGTATTGTTCGTCGGAGCGTCTGACCCATGGGGCAACTGACCAAGTGGCGTCCAACGCTCACCATGATCATTCTATTGATGATGGGCGCCGTTCTTCTTTTGCCCGTCGCCGGCATCGGGTTTTTCAGGCTCTTTGAAAACCATCTCGTCAAGAGCACGGAATCCGAACTGATCGCCCAGTCTGCGGCCATTGCTGCCGTGATGGCGCAAAAACTGCGAGAAGCGGATACTGCGGTACCGCTCAGTTCGCACATTGAAGCGGATCCGGCGCTTGCAAAGGACAAACGCTGGAATCCCATTGTCGCGCAAATTGATCTTTCCTCAGCGCCCATTCTTGGCGAGCGGGGTGCAGCCAGGTCTGCGTCCACGCCGATCAATCCCGACTATGAAGTCATCGGCGCGGCGCTGAGCCCCATCTTGCTGGAAACCCAAAAATCCACGCTGGCCGGATTTCGCCTGTTGGACTTCAACGGAACCGTCATTGCCGGAACGCGTGATGTGGGCGGATCCTTTGCGCATTTGCCGGAAATAGAACAGGCTCTGGCCGGGCGCTACGCCAGCGTTTTGCGCAGACGCATCATCGAAGACCCTCAGCCGATAAGTTCCATCAGTCGCGGCACAGCGGTGCGCATCATGTCGGCGTTTCCCGTTGTGGTGGATAACCGCGTCGCCGGCGTGGTCTATGCGTCACGCACGCCAAGCAACATCATCAAGGAACTCTATTATCAACGCACCCAATTGATGTTTGCGCTGGGCACCATATTGGTGATCGCCCTGATCATCGGTCTGGTGTTTGCCCGCACCATTTCATCGCCGATCCGTGAGCTGACGCGGCGGACCGAACGCATCGGCAAAGGGGATCACGAAGCCATCAAGGCACTGAACCACTATGGCAGCCGCGAGGTCCATCAATTGTCCGTCGGGTTTTTGGATATGGCCAGAAGGCTTGTCGAGCGCAGCGAATATATCAACACATTTGCCACCCATGTCACCCATGAGATGAAGTCGCCTTTGACTGCGATACAGGGTGCAGTCGAACTTCTTGCACTGGGTGGCAAGGAGATCAGCGATGCCGACCGCGCCCGCTTTCTTGATAACATTCAAAGTGATACCGAGCGCATGAACCTGCTGCTCAATCGACTCAGAGCCCTGGCGCGTGTTGAAAACATGACAATCGCCGGCACCTGTGACCTGCATCAAGTGCTGGAACCGCTTGAGGAAAAATATCGGCAGGTCAAAATCCATGCGGGCAAACCGGTGCATCTGCCCATTGCCCGTGAGGCTGCTGATATCATCCTTGCCAATCTCATTGAAAACGCCGCCAGCCACGGCGCAACAACCCTCAGTATCGAGACCATCAACTCAGCCGACACGCTTTCACTGATCATAAGCGACAATGGGTCCGGTATTTCGGCCAGCAACCGGGAGCACATATTTGATTTGTTCTTCACGACACGCCGTGAGCAGGGCGGCACCGGGCTGGGCCTTGGCATCGTGCGGTCCCTGCTTTCTGCGCACGGCGGCACGATCGAATGCCTGACTGTGCCGCAAGGCGCGGCATTCCGGATTGACCTGAAAACAACGCTGACGGATCGCGCCAACGTTTTTTGAAGCGTCAGCGCTATCCCATGCCAGCCTCAGGCAGAGGGGCCATGGTTTGATCGCGAACCAGCAGGAGGGTTGCGGTCGCGATGATGGACGCGCTGCCCAACACCGTCCAGAGCCTATGCCGCCCGCCATTGGCTATCTTGAAAAAACACGGGATACCGGAAGAACCGGCGAGTTTGCTGAAGCATGAATGTATCAGACTCAAACACTCCAGAAACGTTGCATCCCGCCAAGATATACGGGATGGCGATTATCTCGTCTCAATCGGGATTTGGCTCAGATTTAAGGAGCCGGAGACCTGGCGCTATACACTTCCTCATCATCCTGCCACCGCCGCCCAATGTCGGCATTGCCAAACCTCAGTCGTTAAGGGATGCCCAAACAGACACGGCGGTCGACCCAAAATATTTTCCCCTGATACCCCAATTGAGGGAAGACAGGACGTTCCATATTTGGCACAAAAAGATAGTAGGGAGCCTTGCAAAACGAGCATTGATTTCAATAAATAGTAGAAATATTTTGGATTTTTTCCAAATAAATTTTTGCAAATTGTAATATAGATGCTGTTTGTTTGGATTTTTTCAGAATGAAATTCCGCATATAGTAATAGTGAGTGTATTTGTATGTGGTTCATTTGCTTTTGTAGAAAACACTATGTAGGTAAAAATGAAACGTTTGTGTAAAATTCAGAGCTTGGCGCTTGCATCTATTTTCATGTTTTCAGCTTCGACTGTTGCTGTGTCATCCGATTGGTCGGGTTGGGAGCGTTTTGGCTCACATGATAATGTCGACATTTATTGGAAGTATATGGACAATAGCTGCGGCTCCCATATTCGCTGGAAAGCTGTCAATAATAGCGAGAGAGACGTTTGGCCCTCGGTCAATAAAAAGAGGTACACGTGCGAAAATGGTGACGTTGACTCAGCTTCAGACGAAACGATAGGCAGTGTAAATCTCAGCCCTGGCAGCAGTTCCTCTACCCAGGCAGATACCTGTCTGTGCAATGGACGCGGTGGCGTCATAAGTGCGTCTGTGAGTATAGTGATCAAGTAACCAGTTGATCTGCTTCGCAAGCATCACCTTCTCATGGTCCATGTCAGATGATCTGATCGAGTTTGCAGCGAAACCTGTCGCTCTGAGGGGTTTCCATGACGTCCCGAGGTTTCATCGCACCCTCCAGATCAACGTTTTGGAGCCGTAATCACAACCAGAAGCGCAAATCAAATTGCAGGCAATCCGCCTCAGGGAACCCGATATATCGCAAAACGAATACCTCCAAAACCTCATGCCAGAGTGAAACCTGCAGGTTAGGAATTCTTCACGCTTGATGGGGTGTGACTGGCCAAAATCCCTATCTCCGACCCGTCACACCAGCAAACTTGGCGCGTTATTTATCCTCTGCACAAAACGAACAATATCCACGCGTTTGTGGATATCCAGCTTTGACATCGCATGCTTCACCTGGCTGCGAACTGTGAGGATACTGACTTCGCGGTAATCTGAAATCTGTCGGGTCGAAAGGCCCTCGGCAATCAGCGCTACAATTTCCGCTTCTGCCTGCGGCAGGTGATATTTTGCTTGTAGCGTATTGATCAGGTCTGACGTCGTTTTGGTTTCCGAGATCAACAAGATGGTGCATTGCTCGGAAAATCCGAGCAGTGCATCAAGCGGGAAAGCGATCTGCGCGTCAGGTGTCAATTTGGAAAAGCGAAATTGATAGGAAGAACCGACCACATCTGATGACAGGGTAAAGGCAAATGATGGGCTGGAAGATGGCAGGTTGCGGCGCAAAAATTCGTTGTTGACCTGTTGGTTCGCCGACCGTGATCCAACACATAACGTACCGCTCAAATTGGTGGAGATTGGTTGTCCCTGGGCAATCATGGCATGCGCGCGCGGATTTGCATAAATGATCCGTCCCAGTTCAGACAACATCACAATCCCCGGCACATTGCGCAGACCATGGTTGGCAACCATGGCGGTTTCCAACTTGCTTCCCGCCAATGCAAAGCTGAATTCAAGCGCCTGCTGTAAATGTGGAACCAGCCGATTGAGCAGTCGCTTCCAACGCAGCTTTACCTCTTCTGATTCACGCCTTCGAATATTGGCGCCAAGCGCGAAGACACGCGTGTCATTTTTGAAAATGAAAGCGGCAGAACCGTGGATGATGTCCTCCTGGGGGCGAAGCCAATCATTATAGAATTCGGATTTGACGATTTCTTCTGGTGGGGCCATCGCCTCGCAATCGATGGCGACACCGACAGGCAACATTGCGAAGCTGGGCGCGTAGACGTTGACCTCATTATAATGTTCTGCAAACGAGTTTAAGTAATCGGGGTCATATCCGCTTGTTGCCTGAACTGAAGTTTCAAGATTATCGCTGTCAAAGCCCACAAGTTGTGTGCCGATATTGCCGCTCCGCCTGGATAATTCATCCAGAAAATAATCCCAGCTGGTTTGTCCCATAGCGGCTGAGAACATTGTTGTTGTTAATTTGGAAAATGCGTCTTCGCCCAAAACATCAGTATCTGGCATGCCAAGTCTCAACTTTACTACTTCAGATCATTCCCAGAACTGGGTTGCATTCTTGGTTTGTTGAAATACCCGTATAAAGATTGTGGTATTTGAATTTAAAAGTCAATTTGGGGCACAGCTTGATTTTCACTGAATACGTAAGATTTGCCGGTCAATCGGGAAATTGCATTGAGCGTATTTTTCGGTCCGCTTTGCGCTGGAGCCTTGCTACAAAGGCGAATGGAAGGGGCCGGACACTTGCAGCGTGGGCCCGACACTTGCAGCATGGGAAAGGCTGAGAATATCCTGATGCCACTGCGGTGAAATGATGTTGTCGAGCGTTGTACGGATAGGGTTGCCTGATTTCCCTTTCGGAATTACTGATATCCATATCTGATTTCGGAAAAACAGAACCATGATTGGGGCGCTTCCTTGGCTTTCACGATCCGACAACTGCATTATTTTGTCGCTGTCGCCGAAAGAGGCACCGTGTCGGGTGCGGCCAAGACGCTGGCCATTTCCCAATCTGCGATCACCGAAGCCATCAAGGACCTTGAAGCCGATCTGGGTGTGGCGCTGTTCACGCGTCATTCCCGTGGACTGAAGGTCACGCACCAGGGACACCAGTTTCTGCGTCATGCGACAGGGATACTGGGCAATGTCTCCGATGCACGCCGGGCGTTTCAGGAACCGGAAGTTGATGAGACCGGAGAACTCCATCTTGGGGTGACATCGCTGGTGGCCGGCTATGTCCTGTCAGATATTCTTGCCCGCTACAGGCGCGCCCATCCGAAGATTGACGTCACCGCGATTGAAGACGACGGGGGGTATCTGGAGCATCTTCTCATTGGCGGTGAACTGGATGTGGCGGTTATGCTGGTCTCGAACCTGCGCAACAAGGATGCGCTGCAGGCCGAAACCCTGGAATCATCGCCCTACAAGCTATGGCTGCCGATGGGACACAGGCTGTCCACCAAGGAGCGCATCTCGCCTTCGGATCTGTCTTCCGAGCCGCTGATCATGCTCTCCATCGACGAGATCGAAGCCTCGACCGAGAATCTGCTCAACACACTGGGCGCCAGACCAAAAATCGCCTTCAAGACCAGGTCTGTCGAAGCCGTGCGCAGTCTGGTCGCAACAGGTGCAGGTCTCGCCATCCTGCCGGACCTGATTTACCGCCCCTGGTCTTTGGAAGGCGATCGCATTGACAAGCGCGATGTTTCAGCCTCCCTGCCGGATATCCATGTGGGCATTGTCTGGCGGATGGGGTCATCGCTGTCAAATGCCGCCCGCAACTTCATCGGCGTTGCGCAATCCTCAGGACATGCATGAAATATAGTTCGTATCGGAAAAGCCGATATCACGTTTCTGTATTATGAAATTGTGAATGCCGGTTTCCCTGCTAGTCTCGATCCCCAGAGAAATTCGCGAATGGAACACAACTGAATCTCTGGAGGCTACTATGACGTCGATACTCAAGAAAATATCCGTAACCGTTCTCGCATCCACCTTTTTGGTGCAGGGCGCGATGGCCGGCAAGCTGGCAAGTCTTGGCGCCGGTGAAGGTCAGGTCAATATCGTGGCTTGGCCAGGCTACATAGAGCGCGGCGAAACCGACGCTGCATTTGACTGGGTCACCAAATTTGAAGAGCAGACCGGCTGCAAGGTTCAGGTCAAGAATGCCAATACATCCGATGAGATGGTCGCCCTGATGAATGAAGGCGGCTTTGATCTGGTCACAGCTTCCGGTGATGCCTCCCTGCGTTTGATCGCAGGCAAGCGGCTGCAGGAAATCAACACGGACCTCATTCCAAGCTGGAAAGATATCGATGACCGCCTGAAGGACGCGCCCTGGCACACCGTCGACGGCGCACATTATGGCACGCCCTACATGTGGGGTCCGAATGTGCTGATGTACAATACAGAGGTCTTCAAGGAAGCGCCGACCAGTTGGAACGTGGTTTTTGAAGAGATGACATTGCCGGACGGCAAGTCCAACAAGGGGCGCGTACAGGCCTATGACGGTCCCATCCATGTGGCCGACGCTGCCAACTACCTGATGGCCCACAATCCTGATCTCGGCATCACCAGCCCCTATGAGCTCAATCCGGACCAGTACAAGGCCGCACTTGATCTTTTGCGTGAGCAAAGGAAACTGGTGTCGCGCTATTGGCATGATGCCTTTATCCAGATGGATGATTTCACCAATGAAGGTGTTGTCGCTTCGGGATCCTGGCCGTTTCAGGTGAATATCCTGCAATCGCAGGGCGCCAAAGTCGCCTCGACCATTCCGGCAGAAGGGGCAACCGGCTGGGCCGACACCACGATGATGCATGCGGATTCTGAAAATCCCAATTGTGCCTATATGTGGATGGAACATACGCTGTCGTCGAACCTGATGAGTGACCTCTCGGTCTGGTTTGGCGCAAATCCGGGCGTACCGGCAGCCTGTACAGATGGCCGCGGCATGCAGACCGCTGAAGGATGCACCACCAACGGCATGGATGATTTTGACAAGATCAAATTCTGGACCACACCGGTCAGCAAATGCGCAAGTCAGAATGACACCTGCGTGCCCTACTACCGTTGGGTCAGTGACTATATCGGCGTGATCGGCGGACGCTGATTTTCACTTTGACACTTACCAAAACAAACCCGCTGGCATTGTCCGGCGGGTTTTAAAGCTGGCGAGCCTATGAAACCTGCCGTAACCTTTATCAATGTCTCCCGCTATTTCGGCTCCGTAAAGGCTGTCAATCAGGTTGACCTGGCGATCGAAGAGGGCGAATTTTTCGCCATGCTGGGTCCCTCGGGTTCGGGGAAAACCACCTGCCTGCGCCTGATTGCAGGCTTTGAGCGTCCGACAGGCGGCGAGATAAAAATTCTCGATGAACCGATCCAGGACATCCCGCCCTATCGGCGAAACGTCAATACCGTTTTCCAGGACTATGCATTGTTTCCGCATCTCAGCGTCGCTGAAAATGTCGCCTATGCCCTGATGATCAGGAAGGTGGACAAGAAACAGCGCCTGCAACAGGCAGAAGAAGCGCTCGAGATGGTGCGTTTGGGAGGCTATGGTGACCGGCGCCCAAGCCAGCTTTCCGGTGGCCAGCGCCAGCGCGTCGCCCTGGCGCGCGCCCTGATCGGAAAACCGGCCGTATTGCTGCTGGATGAACCGCTCGGTGCGCTCGACCTGAAGCTGCGCGAGGAGATGCAGGAAGAGCTCAAGCAATTGCAGCGCGCCCTGGGCATTACCTTCGTTTTTGTGACCCATGACCAGAGTGAAGCCCTGTCCATGGCCGATCGCATTGCCGTGTTCAATGAGGGGGAAATCGCCCAGATCGGAACGCCGCAAGACATCTATCACCGCCCCGAAACAGAATTTGTCGCCAATTTCGTTGGCTCATCCAATGTCCTGCCGGCTGCGCTGGTTCGCCAGATGAGCGGCAGGACAGGCATTGCAAGTTTGCGACCTGAATCCATCAGGGTGGTGGCGGAAGGTGGGCACACGGCTATCGTCACAGCCAAGAGCTTTCTTGGCTCTGCCACCAGATTATCTCTCGATCTTTATGGTGCGGGCCTCAATGCGCTGGTGGACAACAGTTTCGGGTCTGTTGAAATTGGCGCACCGATCCAGATTGATTGGGATGATGCGGACATGCACCTCATTGAGGGTGCGTGATGAACAACAGCGCAAATGACAGGCGAGGGGCCGTGATATCAGCCGGCTTTGGACTGGCGGGGCAGATTTCCGATGTGTTCTGGCGCAAGCCGGTCATCTTGCTGCTGCTGATGCTGACACCGCCGCTGCTTTGGCTGGGTGTCGTCTATATCGGCTCGTTGTTGGCGTTGCTGGCGCAAAGTTTCTTTTCGATCGACGAATTTTCCGGTCTGATCAACTATCATCTCACACTCAAGACCTATGGCGAGCTTCTCAATCCTGCCAATCTCGACATTATTCTCAGAACCGTATCGATGGCTGCCATTGTCACTCTGGCCTCTGTGATCGTGGCTTTTCCGGTTGCTTTCTACGCAGCGCGTTATGCCAGGGGGCGATGGAAGGCGCTGTTCTATCTTGGTGTCATGCTGCCGTTGTGGTCGAGCTATCTGGTCAAGATCTATGCCTGGAAACTCATTTTGGCCAAGGAAGGCATTCTGAACTGGTTTTTCGAACTGACCCACCTCAAATGGCTACTGGATGCCTATCTGGCGATCCCGATGATCGGTGGAAATTCGCTTTCGGTCAGCTATACCGGCACGTTTCTGGTCTTCCTCTACGTGTGGTTGCCCTTCATGGTCCTGCCCATGCAGGCAGCCCTGGAGCGGGTTCCGGCCAACTTTCTGGAGGCATCCTCCGATCTTGGCGCCACGCCTTGGCAGACCTTTCGCAATGTGCTTTTGCCCCTGGCCTTGCCCGGTGTGATAGCCGGATCGATTTTTACATTTTCACTCACCCTTGGTGATTACATTATTCCGCAAATTATCGGTTCATCACGCCTGTTTATCGGACAGGCTGTCTATTCCCATCAGGGAACGGCTGGAAATATTCCGCTGGCGGCAGCCTTTACGGTCGTTCCTGTGGTGATCATGGGATTCTATTTGTGGATGGCAAAACGCAAGGGGGCTTTTGATGCGCTCTGACCATGAAACCCGGGCTCCCATGGCCTTGAAGATTGCCGCTGCCTGCGGCCTTTTATTCATGCACGTTCCCATATTGCTGATCTTCGTCTACGCCTTCACGACCGAAGACAAGACCTTTCAATGGCCGCCGCCCGGTTACACGCTCAAATGGTTTGCCGTCGCCTGGAACAGGCCGGATGTGTGGAGTGCACTGCAGCTGTCGCTGAAAGTGGCCAGTATTTCCACCATCGTTGCCATGGTGCTGGGAACCCTTTGCGCCGCTGCCGTATCACGCAGCAAATTCTTTGGCAGAGAGGCCATTTCCCTGCTTGTCATCCTGCCGATCGCACTGCCTGGCATCATCACCGGCATCGCCCTTCGGTCCGCCTTCAATATTGCGGATATTCCCTTCTCGGTCTGGACAATCGTGCTGGGTCACGCGACGTTTTGCGTTGTGGTTGTCTACAACAATGCCGTTGCACGCTTCCGCCGCCTGTCGGGATCTCTGGTCGAAGCCTCGATGGATCTCGGCGCCAACGGCTTTCAGACATTTCGCCATGTGGTGTTGCCCAATATTGCAACGTCCCTGATGGCAGGCGGCATGTTGGCCTTTGCGCTGTCTTTTGACGAAGTCATCGTGACGACATTGACGGCCGGACAGCAGGCAACCCTGCCGATCTGGATGCTTGAAGAACTCGTACGCCCGAGACAACGCCCGGTCACCAATGTGGTCGCGATGATTGTGGTGCTGGTTACCTTTCTGCCAATTCTGGCTGCCTATTACCTGACGAGAGACGGCGATCAGGTCGCCGGTCAGGGCAAATAAAGAACATGGAGAAAAATATCATGGATACGCAGATGTTGATCGGTGCGCAGTTTGAAGCCGGAACCGAAACGGAAGAAAATATCTATAATCCGAGAACCGGCGAAATTGTCGTCAAGGTGCCGGAAGCATCAAAAGATCAGATAAACCGCGCTGTGGAAGCTGCTGAGAAGGCCTTCAAGACCTGGTCACGCACAACACCGGCAGATCGCTCGCGATATCTGCTGAAGATTGCCGACAGGATTGAAGCTGAGGCTGATGCCTTTGCCGCATTGGAAGCTTTGAACTGCGGCAAGCCGATCAATGCGGTATTGAACGACGAAATTCCCGCCATTGTTGATTGTTATCGTTTCTTCGCCGGTGCCGTGCGCTGTGTTCCAGGTGTTGCAGCAGGCGAATATCTGGAGGGCTTTACCTCCATGGTCCGTCGTGATCCCATTGGCATCGTCGGCTCGATCGCACCGTGGAATTACCCGCTGATGATGATGGCCTGGAAACTTGGGCCCGCCATTGCCGGCGGCAATACGGTGGTCTTCAAGCCGTCTGAACAAACGCCGCTCACCGCATTGAAATGTGCACATATCCTTGCCGATATCCTGCCTGAAGGCGTGGTCAATATCGTGCTGGGACGCGGTCAGACCGTTGGCAACGCCATCATCAACCACCCGAAGGTGGATATGATTTCTCTGACCGGTGACATTGCAACGGGTCGCAAAGTGTTGGAAGCCGCAGCAAAATCCGTCAAGCGGACCCATCTGGAACTGGGCGGAAAGGCGCCTGTTATCGTTTATGACGACGCCGATCTGGAAGCGGTCGTCGAAGGGATTACGGCCTTTGGCTATTACAATGCCGGTCAGGATTGCACGGCCGCCTGTCGTATTTATGCCGGTCCGAAAATCTACGACAGACTGGTTGCCGATCTGACCGCATCTGTTTCCCGGATCAAATACAATCTGCCCGATGACAGTGAAAATGAAATTGGACCATTGATTTCCATGCGTCAAAGGGATCGAGTTTCCAGTTTCGTCGAGCGGGCCTCCGAGCAGGGCCATATGGAAATCACCACCGGTGGCACGATGCCTGAGGGAGGTGGGTTCTATTACCGACCCACCCTTGTTGCCGGTGCCCGTCAGGAAGATGAAATCGTGCGCAATGAGGTTTTTGGGCCGGTTGTTTCCGTCACCCGCTTTGACCATGACGAGCAGGCTGTCGACTGGGCCAATGACAGCGTCTACGGCCTTGCTTCATCCGTCTGGACGAAGGACACGTCGAAGGCGATGGCGACAGCCAATGCGCTGAAATACGGCTGCACCTGGATCAATACGCATTTCATGCTGACCAATGAAATGCCCCATGGCGGTCTCAAGCAGTCGGGCTACGGCAAGGACATGTCTGTCTATGCGTTGGAAGATTATACCGCTGTGCGCCATATCATGATGGCGCACTGATACGCGCCACACAGGTTCAATCAGCCGCGCTTCAGATGTTCATCGAGGCGCGGCATGATTTCAATGAAGTTGCAGGGCATGTGCCGGTAGTTCAGCTGATATTTCAGGATTTCATCCCAGGCGTCCTTGCAGGCGCCGGGAGAGCCTGGAAGGACAAACACGAAGGTGGCATTGATCAGTCCGCCTGTGGCGCGCGACTGTATGGTGGAGGTGCCGATCTTGTCGTAGGAAATGCGATGAAAAACCTCTGAAAAACCGTCCATCTGCTTGTCAAAAAGCGGCATGATGGCTTCCGGCGTGACATCACGCCCGGTAAATCCGGTGCCGCCAGTGGTGATAATCACGTCCACTTGCGGGTCACTGGCCCAGCCCGATACCCTGTCGGCAATTTGTTTGCGATCATCGGTGACAATATCGCGTGCGGCCAGGACGTGCCCGGCTTCCTCGATGCGTGCGGCAAGGGTCGCCCCCGACTTGTCTTCTGCAAGGCTGCGTGTATCGGAGACAGTCAGCACGGCAATGCTGACGGGAATGAAGGGGCGTGATGTATCAATCTTGCTCATGGGCATGAACTCCGTAAATTGTCATGGAGCGATCGAACGGGTTGTGCATGCGTGGATATACCAGTGCGGATAGCTGGCATTCAGCGCCTCGGCGGCAAATTGTGCCGCTTGGAGATCGCGAAAAATACCAAAAAAGGTCGCGCCTGACCCGGACATGCGTACGAGTTCGGGGTGATGGTATTGCAGTGCTTTGCGCACAGCGCCGAGCAGGGGAGCCAATGTTTCAGCCGGTTTTTCCAGATCATTGCGGGCCTTTTTCAAAACAGCAACAAGCGCGTCCAGATTCTGCGGAATCCCGTCCAGGGCCAGCGGCGCATTGTTCTTTTCTGCAAGGGAAGCGAAAACCTCGGCTGTCGAGATTTCCTCCAGCGGATTGACCAGCAACAGGGATACGGAAGGCAGGGTGGTGGCTGGTGCAAGCGCATCGCCAATACCTCGGGCAATCAACGGCACGGAGACAAGACACATGGGCACGTCGGCACCCAAGGATGCAGCCACTGCGGCACTGTCAAGACTCCCCTTTGGAAGATCCCAGTAACGCGAGAGGCCGCGCAATGTGGCGGCGGCATCTGCTGAACCGCCACCCACACCGGAAGCAACCGGCAGGTTTTTTTCAAGACGGATGGCAACAGGTCTGGCTTCGAACCCCTTGTCTACGGCATGAGCGCGCAGAGCATCGCGGGCGCGCACGACAAGGTTATCACTGTCATTTTCAAGCTTTGCGGCAAAGGCTCCATAAATGGTCAACCTGTCCGAGTGCGCATCGGAAAATGTCAAAACATCACCGAAATCGGCAAATGTCACAAGGCTGTCAATCAGGTGATAGCCATCGGAACGCTGGCCCGTGACATGGAGAGCCAGGTTGATTTTGGCCCGGGCAACCTCAACGATGTCTTTCATGGAAGCCTTTCCGGAAATGTCAGATGCAAGTTCCCTGTGGCATGTTGCAACGAGGCTACCATGTGTAACAGGTCAGGGCAATTTGATGATCTGACCCGGGTGAATTGTATCCGCATTGCCGTTCAGGGATGGGTTCAATTGCAAGATCGTTCTGTAGAGATTGCCATCACCGAGTATCTCATCGGCAATATTCCAAAGTGTTTGCCCGGGTTTGACCACATAATCGGTGAGGGTGACATCGGCGGCAGGATCGCGTTCACTCTTCTGTTCCGTTTCCGCAGGCGTCTCGACACCATCAGCTTCATCGGGCGCGGTTCTGCCATTTGCTGTAGATGGAGCCTTATCCGCAAGGGCAGGCAAACCCTCGGCAATTTTCAGTTTGATTGCCGGGATTTCCTCGGCTGCGGGTTCCATCGTCAGGGTTCGTTCCCACTGGAAACGGGCTTCCAGTTCGCGGCCGGCCCGCCAGTAGGCGTCACCCAGATGATCATTGATCGTCGGGTCTGCAGGGCGGATTTCAACAGCCCGCTCAAGTTCCTTGACCGCATCGTCAAAATTGCCAAGCCGGTAATAGGCCCAGCCAAGTGAATCAACGATGTAGCCGTCATTGGGCCGCGCGCGCACTGCATTGCGGATCAGTTCCAGGCCTTCCTCAAGATTGATATTCATATCAATCCAGGAATAGCCCAGGTAATTCATGACCTGCGGCTGGTTGGGGAAGAGTTCCAGAGCCTTTTTGAAATTGGGCTCGGCTTTTTCCCATTCTCCCAGGCGCTCATAGGCGATGCCGCGCTGATAGAAGATGTTCCATTCGGAACGATCGGGCAAAAGGCCGATCACCTTGACCGCACGATCGTAATTGTCAGCCATTTCGCGGTAGGCTTTGGCATTTGACAGAACGCTACCGTAGGCAAGATAGGAGCGCATGTCGCTCGGATCTTCGTCAATGAGATTGCTCAGATGGTTTTTTGCTTCTTCCAACTGCCCAAGGTCTGCCAGATTAAGCCCCAGTTGAAGCTCCGAAACACGCCGCACAACGGAATCCTCCGGCACTTTGCGGTATATATCGATGGCCTGTTCCGGGTTGCCCAGATTTTCCGCCAGACCGGCCAAAATAATCAAAACGGAATCATTTTGAGGGTCGAGCGCAATGGCAAAATTCAGATAGAGGGAAACAAGATCCTCAGCCCCACTGCGGTTGAGAGCACTGCCAATCGTGTAGAGAACAGCAGCAGCACCCTGTTCGGATGTTCGAATATCCGCCTTTGGTGGATCACCGGCATCAATGCGTTCGCGCAGGGCCTTGAGTGGTGTGTAACCCGGCGTAAATGCAGTTCCTGTGGCTACGGCATCATAGGCTTTTTGGGTGTTTCCCTCGCGTGCCTCCAGCCCCGCCAGGGCCATGACCGAACGGATATAGGTATCGGGTGCCGTACCAGCATTGTTCTGATCGGCAATGACCGCGGTATAAAGTTGTTTTGCCTTTTCCGTGTTTCCAAGGGCCTCCTGCAGAGCGGCGCTATGGAAATTTTTGAATATTGTGTACCACTCGGGGCCTTCCAGCGAATCGATCATCGCTTGGGCTTCTTCACCTTTGTCATCGCCAAAATAGGCCCAGGACTTCAGCAGACCATAAAGCAGCTTCTCCAGATCGTTGACGCCCTCGTAGCTGAGCAGGTTTTGTGCATTGGAATATTCGCGCTGGCGGATGCTGTCGATGCCAAGGGCCAGGCGAGCGGTGCTTTCTATGGCAGGGTCGCCCTTGAGTTCCGAGGCAATTTCGACGCCTTCATCAAATCTGCCACTGGCGAACAGCATGATCATCAGGCGCCGCTTGATATCAGAATTGTCGTTTTCGAATTCAAGCGCCTTTTCATACATGGCAATGGCGGTTGCGCGATCCCGATCAGCCTCGGCGGTCCGTCCTGCAAGCAGGGCACCGGAGAAACTGTTGATTCTGGCGGGATCAAAATCCGCCTGTCTTGTCTCATCTTCGGCATGGGCAGTCAGAGACAAGAGCAGGCTGATGGCGGCTGCACCGACAGCATTCATGATTCTATTTGGCCGCATCTGTTCCGATTCCCGCTTTTGGTTCTCTATTTCGCAATGGTTGTATCACCTGAAGCATGGCTTTTTTCAGCCAATGCAGCAAGCAGATGTGATTATCGGCCTAGTTTATCCGGCTGATACAGAAATCTATCACTTCCAGTAGTGCAGACTTTGCCTTCGTTTCTGCCATTGGCGCCAAGGCATCGCGGGCAACGGCACCATAGTGTTCCGCACGTATGATCGTGTCGCTGAGAGCATTGGACTTGGTGATCAGGCCAAGGGCCTTTTCCAGCGCCTTGTCGTCATTGCCACCCTCTTCTATGGCCGAACGCCAGAAGGCACGATCTGCATCCGTTCCGCGCCTGTAGGACAGAACAACCGGCAAGGTGATTTTTCCTTCGCGGAAATCATCGCCGACATTCTTGCCCAGGTTTTGCGCATGTCCATTATAGTCCAGAACATCGTCAACGAGCTGAAAAGCCAGTCCGAGATTGGTGCCGTAGGAACGCAGAGCATCACGTTCCGCCTTGCTGGCGCCAGCGATGATCGGACCGACTTCCGCGGCGGCTGAAAACAATGCAGCGGTCTTGGCGCGGATGACTGAAAGATAGTCATCCTCAGTCGTCTCCATGTTCTTGGAAACCGACAATTGCAGAACTTCGCCTTCGGCAATAATTGCGGCGGCGCCGGAAAGCACATCCAGTGCTTCCAGCGAACCGACTTCAACCATCATTCTGAATGCCTGCCCGAGCAGGAAATCACCGACAAGGACGCTGGCCTGATTGCCCCAGATCATGCGCGCCGTCGACTTGCCGCGACGCAGGTCACTTTCGTCAACAACATCATCATGCAGCAGGGTTGCCGTGTGCATGAACTCCACACTCGTCGCCAGCTTGATGTGATGGTCGCCTTCGTAGCCGAACATACCTGCCGAAGCCAGTGTCAGCATGGGACGCAGCCGTTTGCCGCCTGAAGAGATCAGATGATTGGCGACTTCGGGTATCATCGCGACATCCGATCCGGCTTTGGACAGGATCAACTGGTTCACCCGCTCCATATCGGATCGGGTCAGCTCTACGAGTGGCTTGACTGAAGCTGTATATTTATTCTTATCCTCAAGCGGAATGACAACGCCCAATATGCAGACTCCTGTATATGTTGCGTGGGACAATAGAAAACGGTCGGTCCGGGTACAAGTGAAGAATCGACGCAGCGCAGCATAAAAGCCCCTGACTCACATACAATTTTCCGTGCCATTGGTGTTTTTTGCGAAAGTAACTCAATATTGAATACCTTTGGTGAAAAAGCGACATATCTGCTGCTGAGTGGCATATAGAACAAAATAGGTCGGCTTCAATCGCCTTGCCGACCAAAAGTGAGTTGCACCAACACATGCTGAAAGGACTGAAATATGGAGGAGCTGATCCGCACCAACAATGTTGTGACCCTGTCTTTCGTCGGCACTTTGCTCAAGGAAGCCGGCATTGTGTATTTCATCGCAGACGAAAACATGAGTGTTCTTGATGGGTCCATTGGTGCGCTCTCCCGGCGCCTTCTTGTCGACGCCGAACGCATCGTTGAAGCCCGCAAACTTGTCGAGGCGGCCGGGCTTGCAGATGAGCTCAGACAGCAAAATTGATGGCCATGGCGACAAACCGGAGCAAAGCGGACGATGGCCCGGACGATACAGCGCAGTTTGCTGCATCGCACTCAGTCGATGCGTTTCATCACGGCGGCTTTTATCTGGTGCAGCCGGAAGGCAAGGGGCATCGCGCTGGCCTGGATGCCATGCTGCTGGCCGCATTGGTGCCGGATGACGCCGCCGGCAGATTGGCGGATCTGGGCGCCGGGGCAGGGGCGGCAGGATTTGCGGTGGCAAACCGTGTTGCCGATCTGCGTGTTGCGCTGATCGAGCGTTCTGCCTTGATGGTCGAATGCGCGAGCCGCTCGATGGAATTGCCTCAAAACCGCCATCTTGCATCCCGCATCAGCGTGCTGCAGGCCGATGTCGCTCTGGGTGGGCGCGCGCGCATCGCTGCCGGTCTGGCCGACAGCCTCTATGATCATGTCATCATGAACCCGCCTTTCAATGACAGCACCGATCGCACAACGCCAGACAATTTGAAGGCCGAGGCACACGCAATGACCGATCAGATGTTTTCGCAATGGATACGCACCGCCTGCGCCATTGCCAGGCCGGGCGGACAATTGTCGCTGATCGCGCGGCCACACTCCCTGGCAGAGATCATCAGCGCCTGTGACCGGCGCTTTGGTGGCCTGCAGGTAACGCCGGTTCACCCGCGACCCGGCCACAACGCCATTCGCATTCTGCTGACCGCCATCAAGGCAAGCCGTGCACGCCTTGCCCTTTGTCCGCCCTTATTTGTCCACGATGGAACGGAGCGGGCTTTTTCCGCCCGTGTCGAGGAACTGAGCAATGGTCGAGCCAGTCTGAAAAGATAGCTGACCTGCCAGACATGCTCTATAGCGATCAGCCATTGTCTTTCGCGTGGAAATACATACATCTGGGGTCAGCAATCACCAGAACAGGCGGTCAATATGGCGTTTTACAAATCCCTTCTTCCCAAGCGTTTCAGACGCAATGAGATCACCATTCCGGTTATCCAGCTTCAGGGCGTGATCATGAGTGGGGGTTCGCAATTTAGGCCGGCCTTGAACATTGCAACCGTTGCTCCGCTTCTCAACAAGGCCTTTGCTGACAAGGATGCACCGGCCATTGCCATTTCCGTCAATTCTCCCGGTGGGTCACCGGTGCAGTCGCGTCTGATCTTTCGTCGCATTCGCGACCTGGCGGAAGAGAAGAAAAAGAAGGTTTTTGTTTTCGTCGAGGATGTTGCCGCCTCAGGCGGTTACATGATCGCCGTTGCCGGAGACGAGATCATTGCCGATCCGTCCTCCATCGTCGGTTCGATCGGCGTTGTCTCCTCCAGTTTTGGATTTACCGGCCTGATCAAAAAGATCGGTGTGGAACGACGCGTCCATACGGCAGGCAAGAACAAAGCCACGCTTGACCCGTTTCAGCCGGAAAACAAGGCCGATGTCGAACACCTGAAATCCCTGCAACTGGAAGTCCACAAGGTCTTCATAGATATGGTGAAGGAACGCCGTGGTGCAAAGCTGGCAGACAATGATGATCTTTTCACCGGTCTGTTCTGGTCCGGTATCACAGGCAAGGAACTGGGTCTGGTCGATGAACTGGGCGATATGCGGTCCTTCCTCAAAAAACGTTTTGGTGCGAAAACCAAATTGCGGCTGATCACCACCCCACGCGGCCTGTTCGGACGTAAAATGCCGGGTGCAGCCGTGGGTGATCTTGCGACCCGGATTGCCGGGGCAGCCGCTTCCGGTGCTGCGGACGTGGTTGAGGAAAGGGCCTTGTGGGCGCGCTTCGGAATGTAGCGCAATTTGCGCCTGCAGCCATTGACGTGGGTTCACACGACGGCAGCAGTTCAAATTGTTGCTGCACTGTTGTAAGAGGTCGGGAAATCAGCAGATTGTGTGCGGTCCCGACCACTTCAAGACAATCTGTTCAAGAGTTATTGTTCTCCCGGCCGGACAAGGCCTTGGAAATAGGGACGAGGGGATCTGAATATGGCGCAACTGCTCCTTCTGGTGGCCGTCGGACTTGTCGGCTGGTTTGGTTACAAGAAAATGGTCAAGGACGCCGAGCGCGTCAGCAAATCGGTACGCAGGGCAAAAGACGAAACCAAAACCGGTGCCAGCGGCACATTGGTCAAAGATCCGAAAACCGGCGAGTACCGGGTGGAAGGGCCCGATGACGAGGCCGGATGACAAGGCTTGAGTGTCAAGGTAAATGTGATCTGCATTGCCTGAAGGAAACCACGTCCGGCATGTCGTTAAAGACTTTAGAGTCTTGACCGCGCAAGGCCTGCATGGCACGTGTCCGACGCATTCTCATTTACTTCCGGATATGTTCCATGACATCGACCAAGCCGCAGCAATTGTCTGACACGCAACCTTCTCACATGCATCCGACCCGATCCTTCCAGGGTCTGATCCTGACACTGCATAATTACTGGGCCGAATACGGCTGCCTGATCCTGCAGCCCTATGACATGGAAGTGGGTGCCGGAACCTTTCATCCGGCTACGACATTGCGCTCACTGGGGCCGCGTCCATGGAACGCCGCCTATGTGCAGCCGTCGCGGCGGCCGACGGATGGGCGCTACGGCGAGAACCCCAACCGGTTGCAGCATTATTACCAGTATCAGGTGCTGCTCAAGCCATCGCCTCCCAATCTGCAGGAACTCTATCTGGGGTCGCTGAAGGCCATCGGCATTGATCCGCTGCTGCATGATATCCGTTTTGTCGAGGATGACTGGGAAAGCCCGACCCTGGGTGCCTGGGGGCTTGGCTGGGAATGCTGGTGCGACGGCATGGAAGTCTCGCAATTCACCTATTTTCAGCAGGTTTGCGGCATCGAATGTGCCCCTGTTGCCGGCGAACTGACCTATGGGCTTGAGCGGCTGGCCATGTATGTCCAGGGCGTCGACAATGTCTATGACCTGAATTTCAATGGTGGTGAAAACAACAAGGTGACCTACGGGGATGTCTTCCTGCAGGCAGAGCAGGAATATTCCCGGCACAATTTCGAATATGCCGATACGTCGCTGCTGCTCAGACATTTTGATGACGCCGAAGCCGAATGCCAATCACTGCTGAAGGAGGGGGCTGCCGGATCGGACCCCGCGGGCATGCACAAATGTGTATTTCCAGCCTATGACCAATGTATCAAGGCTTCGCACGTCTTCAATCTGCTGGATGCGCGCGGTGTCATCTCCGTGACCGAGCGACAAAGTTATATCCTGCGTGTGCGCAATCTCTCCAAAATGTGCGGAGAAGCCTATTTGCTGACGGATGCCGGTGGTTTTGAGTCTCAGAAGGCCTGAACAATACCGCCGGAAAATTTTATCAATCAAGATGATGTGATCACCCATGCCCGACCTTTTGCTTGAACTGCGCTCCGAAGAAATCCCTGCCAGAATGCAGCGAAAAGCTGCTGGCGACCTGAAAAAGCTGGTGACGGATGGCCTTGTGGACGCCGGTCTTACCTATGAGGCTGCGCGGGAATACTGGACGCCGCGCCGGTTGACGCTGGACGTGCGTGGAATAAATGCCCGTTCGGCCGATATCCGCGAAGAGCGCAAGGGTCCGCGCACCGATGCACCGGAAAAGGCAATTGCCGGTTTCCTGCGCGGTGCAGGCCTAACGTCCATTGATCAGGTCAGCGTCCGGACAGACCCCAAAAAGGGTGATTTCTATGTGGCCGTCATGGAAAAGCCGGGCCGCAATGCCGAAACCATCATTGCCGACATCATGCCCGGCATCATCAAGAACTTTCCCTGGCCCAAATCCATGCGCTGGGGTGCTGCATCTGCCCAGCCCGGCTCCTTGCGATGGGTCCGCCCGCTGCAGTCAATCCTGTGCACATTCGGGCCGGAAACCGAAGAGCCCATTGTTGTTGCATTCAGGGTGGACGGCCTGGTGTCAGGCAATGTGACCTATGGGCACCGCTTTCACGCCCCGGAAGCAATCATTGTGCGCCGTTTCGAGGATTATGCCCAAAAACTCGAAAAAGCAAAAGTCGTGCTGGATGCGGACCGTCGCCGGGAAATCATTCTATCCGATGCTCACAATCTGGCCTTTGCACAGGGCCTTGAGCTGGTCGAAGACGACGCTCTTCTGGAAGAAGTCTCCGGTCTGGTCGAATGGCCGGTCATCCTGATGGGTGAATTTGAACAGGAGTTCCTGTCCATTCCTGCCGAGGTCATCAGGCTGACAATCAAGGAAAACCAGAAATGTTTCGTCCTGCGCGCTGCGGGCCAGTCGGATGCACTCACCAACAAATTCATTGTGACCGCAAATATCGAAGCCTCTGATGGCGGCAAGGTCATAGCGCACGGAAATGGCAAGGTCGTGCGTGCGCGACTGTCGGATGCCCTGCATTTCTGGAAGACTGACCAGGCAGATTTGCCTGACCTGGCTACATTGGCCGCCTCGGCCGCGAAATTTGGTCTGGATCTGGCAAAGCCGCTGGACCAGCGCATGGCCAAACTCGATACGCTCAATGTCACCTTCCATGCCAAGCTCGGCAGTCAGGGACAGCGCGTCGAACGCATTCGTACGCTTGCTGCAAACCTGGTTTCGCTGATGGATGCGCAAGAACCTGATCTGGATAATCAGGTGGACCGTGCCGTGCTGCTGGCCAAGGCTGACCTGACAACCGAGGCTGTCGGCGAGTTTCCCGAGTTGCAGGGCGCCATGGGGCGCAAATATGCGCTTCTACAGGGTGAAACGCCTCAGGTCGCCGCAGCCATAGAAGAACATTACAAACCACAGGGACCATCGGATGATGTTCCAAGTCAGCCGGTTTCCGTCATTGTGGCGCTGGCTGACAAACTGGATACGCTGATCGGCTTTTGGGCCATTGATGAAAAGCCCACCGGCTCCAAGGATCCCTATGCGTTGCGCCGCGCAGCGCTGGGCGTGATACGGCTGTTGCTTGAAAATGAAATCAGCCTGCCATTGGCAAAGCTTGATGTACCGGCTGATCTTCTGCTCTTCTTCCATGACCGTTTGAAGGTCTATTTACGCGACAAGGGTGCGCGGCATGACCTGATCGATGCCGTGATTTCTGCCGATGCCGATGATCTTCTGATGGTTCTCAAGCGTGTCGAGGCTCTGGGCGGATTGCTGGAATCCGAAGACGGGAAAAATCTCCTGGCCGGAACCAAGCGGGCAGCAAATATTCTGGCAGCGGAAGAAAAGAAGGGCACCGAGATTGCTGCCATGGTGGATCTTGCCCTGTTAAAGGAACCTGCCGAAATCAGCCTGGCGACCGCCATTGCCCTGACAGAAGACGCCGCAACAAAGGCACTGGTGCAAAATGATTTTGCAACGGCCATGCGCGCCCTGGGCACATTGCGCCAACCGGTCGACAGCTTCTTTGATGATGTGCTGGTCAATGATCCTGATGACGCCACGCGCGCCAATCGGCTGGCATTGCTGCGCCGGATCCGCACGGTGACCCAATCGGTTGCGGATTTCTCGAAGATTGGTGGTTGATCTGCAAAACGGGCATCAAGAGGCTCCGACCCTGATAGGGTGGTGGTCCCCGATGCCTCTGCAATCAATGACCGGCGCTACTGCGTCGGTCGCAGTTCAATAATTTCCGGCCCATCGGAATTGTCCGGTTCGATCGTGTCGTGCTGCGCATCATTCATGTCGACCGAAGACGTCTGTGATACGTCATCGACACCATCCTTGCTCGCTGTTTTTGGGCCGACTTCATCCACGTTGAAATCCCCACCTCCAGTGATGGTGATTTCGCCTTCATCATTTCCGGCGCCCGGCACCATGCCCGCCCCGGCGTGGATGGTGCCGTGATGTCCTGATGTAATACTGGTGCCGCCATTTTCATGGGAAGAGGATTCGCCGGAATATTCCGTGACCACCGACGGCGAGGACGCCGGCGCATTTCTCACATGGCGCACCGGGCTTCCGCCCAGCATATTGTCCGTTTGAATGATTTTTTTGGTGCCGTCGATTTCCGTCTCGTGCGTTTCCACACCAGAGACCAAAGGCGCTTCTTTCGATTTCTTCAAGGGTGGACACTGGGTACAGTCGACCGAAATGATACTGCCGGTTGCAATGAGCTTTGACTTTATGTCAATGACGGAGCCCCCGGCCACGGCGGAACCGGTGGTCATAACAAGGGCAGTGGTCAATATGAGCGCTCGAATCATGGCAATCTCCTGAATATTCAGTGCAACTATAGCACACAACCGTTTTCAACACGTATTCAGGCATGGTTAATACAATACAAACCTCTGTATTACTGTTCTTCGCGTTTGATCGCCCTCCAGCCGATGTCCCGTCTGCAAAAACCGTCATCCCAGTCAATCAGATCAACGGCCATATAGGCTTGCTCGTGTGCGTTCTTTACTGACGGCCCCAAGGCTGTCACGCCAAGCACACGCCCACCATTGGCAACGATCTTATCGCCGTTTCTGGCTGTTCCCGCGTGGAAAATCTCGACATCATGCAGGGCGTTGGCGGCTTCCAGATTGCTGATGACCGTGCCTTTTCTGTAGGAGCCGGGATATCCCTTTGCCGCCATCACCACACAAAGCGCTGCGTCATCTTTCCAGCGCGCGCTCATCGTCCATAACAACCCATCGGTTGCAGCCTTCATCAGCATCAGGATGTCATCCTTCAGACGCATCATCATCACCTGGCATTCCGGATCACCAAATCGCACATTGTACTCGATCAGTTCAGGGCCCTTTCGGGTGATCATCAGACCGGCATAGAGAACACCGGTAAAGGGCGCACCCATCTCCGCCATTCCCTTGAGGGTCGGATTGATGATCTCGTCCATCGTGCGCTGCACCAGTTCGTCCGTCATCACCGGGGCAGGTGAATAGGCACCCATGCCGCCTGTATTGGCGCCCGTGTCGCCGTCACCGACACATTTATGGTCCTGTGCCGTGGTCAGGGGCAGGGCATTGGTGCCGTCACACAGGCAGAAAAAGCTGGCCTCTTCGCCGTCAAGAAATTCTTCCACCACGACTTCAGCACCTGCCTCGCCAAAAGCGCCTTCAAAGCAGTCTTCGATCGCAGCAAAGGCCTCATTCAACGTCCGGGCAACGGTAACGCCCTTGCCGGCGGCCAGTCCGTCCGCCTTGATGACAATCGGCGCGCCCATCTCGCGGGCATAGGCCTTGGCCTTGGGTGCGTTGTTGAAGCGCATATAGGCACCGGTCGGAATATTGAAGCGTGCACAAAGATCCTTGGTAAAGCCCTTTGAGCCTTCAAGTTGGGCCGCTGCCGCTGTGGGGCCGAATGCGGGGATGCCAGCGGCTTGCAGATCATCAACAAGCCCCGCAACCAGTGGTGCCTCCGGTCCGACGACCACCAGACTGATTTCCGCCTCTGCACAGAATGCGACAATGGCTTTGTGGTCGGTGATATCCATGTCGATGCAGGTTGCTTCTTCCGCGATCCCCGGGTTTCCGGGGGCGCAATAGAGGGTGCCCAGAACAGGTGAGGCGGCAATCTTCCAGGCCAGTGCATGTTCGCGTCCACCTGCACCGATCAAAAGCACATTCATCGCAGTCTTTCCTTCTGTCTGGTCAAAGCGCCGGATTCAAGAGGCGGCCCCCGTTCTATAGGCGAGAGTGCACAAGGACAAAAGGGCAAGACGTGTTTTTCTCTACGGTCGCAAATCCGGTTGTTCGACCAAAAATTGCCTCTCAACACAGCTTGACTTGATGCTGCAGAAGCTGCCACCAAGGGGCATGCAGGATGGTCAAATCAAAATGGGGCGGGTTGCCGACGCACCGTCAGACAATTGGGTCTATCGGCTGTTGCCGCGCAGGTTGTGGCCCTATGCGCAACTGGCCAGATGGGACCGACCCATTGGCTGGCAATTGCTGATGTGGCCCTGCTGGTGGTCCACCCTGCTGGCGGCCAACGTGGTGGCGCAGTCTGCTCCGACAGATCTGCTGCAGATTGCCTGGTTTCTCGTGCTGTTTGCCATTGGTGCCATTGCCATGCGCGGGGCGGGATGCACCTATAATGATCTCGTCGATCACAAGATTGACATGCAGGTGGCCAGAACACGGTCACGCCCGCTTCCCTCTGGTCGGGTCAGCCGCAAGCAGGCGAAAGTCTTCATGGTCCTGCAGGCAATCGTGGGTTTGATCGTGCTGCTGCAGTTCAATCTCTTTGCCATTGTCCTTGGAATTTGTTCGCTGGCCATCGTCGCCATCTATCCATTCGCCAAACGTTTTACCGACTGGCCGCAGTTCTTCCTGGGGCTGGCCTTTTCCTGGGGGGCGCTGATGGGCTGGGCTGCAACCTTCGGAGCGCTGAGTGCCGCAGCCGTCGTGCTCTATGTCGGTTCCGTGCTTTGGACGATCGGCTATGACACAATCTACGCCCATCAGGACAAAGAAGACGACGAATTGATCGGGGTGCGTTCAACCGCACGGCTGTTTGGCGACCGCACCCGGATGTGGCTGTCGGGCATCTATGCGCTCGCCATGGCCTGCATCGTGCTGTCCTGCTGGATGGCCGACACGCCATGGCCTGTCTATGTCGGGCTTGGGCTGGCAGGCGCGATGCTTGCCCGCCAGATCGCCATTGTGGACATTGACGATGGCGAACAATGTCTGGCTTTGTTCAAGTCCAATGCACGGGTCGGATGGATCATATTTGCCAGCCTGTGCGCGGGACTGCTGGTTCATTTCTGATTGGTCCGATCCGACCGGATAAAAACGGGTCGAACCGGAATCAATCTTTCAGAAAAACCGGATAGAGCCATCAAAGAATAGACAAAAACGCTCCCGTCAGGTGATCTCGTCTTCATCGAACAATGGGTCGTTGTTCAACTGCTCCGTCAGGTCGTCGATCGCATCCTCTGTGCCCTCGTGACCGACAATGGCAACGTGGAACAGACCGTCGCCTTCGTTGACCACGGGCAGATTGGTGCGGCCGATGATCAGGCCCGCATTGGTCGCCAGCACCTCGCTTTCCACCTCACCCAGCGGATCGGAAATGATGCCGAGCACATCGCCGACCGACACCATTTCACCAGGTGTCTTGAAGGTACGCAAAAGCCCTCCAACGGGGGCGCGCAGCCAGGCGCTGGCCGTGGCGTGAGCAGGCGTGGCCTTGGGCTTGGCAATGCCTTTGGCCGAGACCATTTTCAACGCGCGCAGCACCCGCAATATTCCGCTCAGACCGGCGCGCACCGCAAATTCGTCGAACCGCAAGGCTTCACCGGCCTCAAACAGCAACATGTCAACGCCGACCTTATGTGCAGCCTGGCGCAGGGACCCGGGCCGCAGCGGGGCCGTCAGGATCATCGGTGCACCGAAAGCCTCTGCCAGAGCCATTGTCTCAGGTTTCAATGCGGAGACCCGGACCTGCGGAAGGTTGGTTCTGTGAATGGCGGCAGAATGCAGGTCGATACCGATATCGGAGCGGGCAACGACCTCGGTCATGAACAGATGCGCCAACCGCGAGGCCAGTGAACCGCGCGAGCTGCCGGGAAATGACCTGTTAAGATCCCGGCGGTCTGGCAGATAGCGTGATTGGTTGAGAAATCCGAAGGTGTTGACAATCGGCGCAATCAGCACGGTGCCATTGACACTGTTGAGAGAGGGAGCGTGCATCAGGCGACGGGCGATCTCCACACCGATGACCTCATCGCCATGGGTGGCCGCGCTGACGAACAGGGTCGGTCCGGGCCGCCGCCCGTGCACGACGTGCACGGACAGTGTAACCGGGGTGTGGTCGGACAGGACGCTGACGGGCAATTCCACGGTTTGCCGTGTGCCTGCCTCGATCTTGCTCGTGCCGATCTCAAAAGGTGGGCGAACCGGCATCAGCCTTTGCCCCGCGTCTTGGTCCTGTTCGGTTTGGCATGGAGTTCCAGATATTCGATGATCTTGCCGGCAACATCGATGCCTGTGGCCTTTTCAATGCCCTCAAGACCAGGAGAGGAATTGACCTCGAGGACCACAGGTCCGCGCTTGGCTCGCAATATGTCGACACCGCAGACATTCAGACCCATGGCCTTTGCCGAACGGATTGCTGTCGAACGTTCTGTTGCAGATATCTTGATCGGCTCGGCGCTGCCGCCGCGATGCAGGTTGGAGCGAAAATCATCGCCGCTGCCTGTGCGTTTCATGGCGGCGATCACTTTGCCGCCGACAACGAGCGCACGAATATCCGAGCCGCCCGCTTCCTTGATGAATTCCTGGACCATGATATGAACCTTGGCGCCACGGAAAGCCTCAATGACCGATTTGGCCGAGCGGTCCGTGTCCGCCAGCACGACACCGATACCCTGTGTGCCTTCCAGCAATTTGACGACGAGAGGGGCGCCACCGGCAAGCGCGATGACTTCCTCGGTCTGTTTGGGATCATGCGCAAATGTTGTCTCCGGCAGGCCGATGCCATCGCGGGCAAGCAGCTGCAATGAGCGCAACTTGTCGCGTGAACGTCCGATTCCCACCGATTCGTTCAGCGGATAAACACCCTGCATTTCAAACTGTCGCAAAACGGCCATGCCATAGAAGGTAATGGACGCTCCGATGCGCGGAATGACCGCATCATAAAGCGGCAATTTTTTACCGTTGTAATAAACCTCGGGACGCTTTGAAGCGATGTTCATGTAACAGCGCAGAGTATCGATGATATCCAGAGTGTGGCCGCGTGTTTCAGCAGCCTCTTTCAAGCGGACATGGGAATAGAGATTGGCGTTTCGTGCCAACATGGCAATCTTCATCGTCTTCTCCTTCTATGATTTTTGCAGGCGTGTGATGTGCCGAATTCAAGATATCTTTGGTTGACGCTCGGTCTGTTTTTGAAGCCGTTTTCCTTTGGGGTTTCCGGCGAGATATGAACCACCCGAATCGACAAGCACGTTGCGGCCACGAATGGCCGTGCGCCCGAGAATCAGATCAAATTCCATCTTCAACCGGTCAGCCAGAGACACATCAATGTGCCATCTATGTCGGCCCAGAAGCAGGGTTGTGCGCACGATATAACGCCGTTCCGGCATACCGCTGGTATTCTTGATGTCGCGCTCATCGCGCAACGGAGTTTCGACCATGGACAATTTCGGATGCCCGCCAGTCGGTATCAGAAATCTGACCCATTGCACGCCGTCGCGCTCAAACAGTTCCTGCTTTTCTGCGTGCAGCGCCGAGGTGCGCGCACCGGTGTCAATTTTTGCGCGGATCTGCATGATCCCCAGATCAGGCAGTCCGACCATCTCGCGCCAGCCGATAATATCCAGGCGGGCTTGCGATGAAGCCTTTCGCTTTGTTTTCATCCGAGGCAGTCTTCGTTTGCCCGGCGATAGTTTACAAATGCATTGGCGCTCATCACCACGAGGAAACTGTCCATATCAATCAACACGTAGCCGCGTTCCAGAAGGGCACGGGTCAAATCGCGCACGTCAGTCTCGTAAAGCCGTTTCCGTCCGGCAATTTCGCGCACCAGCTTGATCGGTATACGAAAGCGCCCGCCCGTCTTTCCACCGAATGAACGGTCGTAGAGCGCTGCAAGCCGATCGGTTGTGAGCGGTATCCAATCCAGATTTGAGGTCATGGCACTCTATAGAAAACAAAAAATATATTGTCTATAGGTAAAATTATTTTTGTTTTTTGGTCTGGTTTTCCGTCTCGAGCTTGATTGGCAACGAACAGGAGCGAATGTGAAGGTCGCGTTGGGGAAATGGAATTTCAATGCCGTACTTGCTCAAGGCTGTTTCCAGCGCCCAATTGTAATCGGCGTTGACCGCACCCGGCCGCTTCACCGATGCCGGCTTGAGCCAGATGACCAGTTCAAAGTCGAGACTGCTTTCTCCGAAGCCGACCAACCAGACTTCCGGAGGTTTGGCGTCAGGGGTCTGCAGCATGTGCGGAACCGATTCAGCCGCCTCGAGAGCCGCCTTGCGCACCAGTTCCTTGTCGGTGCCATAGGCCACCCCGAACGGAATGCGCGTGCGTTTGAAATTGTCGCGCAGGGTCCAGTTGGTAACCCGACTGTTGATGAATTCGGAATTGGGCACCAGGATATCGACATTGTCATTCGTGGTGATGCGGGTTGAGCGAATATTGATCTCACGCACTTCACCGGTCAGACCTGATTCCAGTTCCACGAAATCACCGGCTTTGATGCTGCGCTCCAGCAGCAAAATGATGCCGGCAACCAGATTGCTGAAGATTGCCTGAAGTCCGAAGCCGATCCCTACGCCGACGGCGCCTGAGAAGACCGCCAGTGCCGTCAGGTCCACACCGATGACATTCATCGCCAGCATGACGGCCACGAACAGCAGCATGATCCGCACGACCTGGCCGATCAGGGTTCTGACGGATGGTGTCAGATGCTCCTGGCGGTTGACGCGTGATTGCACGAACCGGCCTGTCAGGGATGCCAGCCAGCCAAGCAGCAACAGCACGGCCAGTCCCTTGACGATCGCGAAGAGAGAAAGACGTGAATCGCCAAATGTCAGGGCAATGCTGTCCAGAATGGCGATTGTCGGATTGAGCAGATGCAGGATGTTCAGGGCAGCAACGAACCAGGCCGTTGCTGCGAATGTGCGAGACCACAGAGGGTCCTGTACAAATGCGGAGAAGAGGCGAATAAGAACCCATGCCTGCAGCAGACTGGCGACAATCCGCAGCAGATCGTTGCCGACTCCCATCTTCCCGAAGGCAATGGACCCGATCCACAATGTCAGGACACACAGTGCCGGCAAAACCAGTTTTTGCACGACAAGAAAGACATGATGGACAAAGGAGACTTTTCCGTCGACCGTTGGCCATAGGGCGGCAACGAGCTTTCGGGTGGGTTTGGCCACGATCCACGCCAGAACAAACGCTCCGGAGATGATTGCAATCTGAAAGAGCCCTTCATAGGACAGAAACTGATCCGCCAATTTTTGGCCAGATCCAACGATGAAATCGACAATCGGAGCAATGCCGGACGTCACGTCCTCGATGATGGTTTCAGCAGTTTCCTGTTCCACCACGGGCATTGTTTGTACCTGATCAATTTCTGTAGGACTGGCCACACAGGTCTCCTGTCTATGTTGTTTAAGGTTTCGGCATCACATGATCCGGATGCATCAAAACCACTTCAGGCGCTTGAAAATCACCAGCTCCACGCCAAGTAGCACCACCATTGCTCCGCAGAATATCCAGAAGGAACTTTGGTTTTCGACACCTGGCATGCCACCGATATTGATTCCCAGAAGACCTGTGAGAAAGGCCAGGGGCAGAAAAATGCCCGATATGATCGCCAGACTGTAGAGGGTCTTGTTTGTAGCCTCTGCCAATTGGTTGGCGATGTCGTCCTTGATCACCATGGCCCGTTCCCGGGCAGATTCGATTTCTTCCACATAGCGCAGGAGACGGTCTGTGGTTTCCCGCAACCGCAACCGGCTTTCATCCTCAAACCAGTCCGGCGGCTCAATCAAAAGACTGTTGAGCGCTTCCTTTTGCGGCGTGATGTATCGCCGCAGGATGGCCGTCTCGTGCCGCAGTTCCGACAATTGCCTGCGCAACTTTGTTGCCTGTGACAGATCAAGGCTTTCCTCGATATCATCAAGTCTGGCATCGAATGAGGCGATGATGACAGCCATGCGCTCGGTGATGCGATGGATCAGACGTTCATAGACCTCGGATGCGTTTTTGGGACCGTTTTCCGTCTCCAGCAATTGCGCCAAAATGTCCCTTGGTGTCATCAGTCTCTTTTGCCGGATGGTGATGACACGTTGACCGTCAGACCACATGCGCATGGCGACCATATCCTCCGGATCCGCGTCAGGGTTGGTGTTGACGCCGCGCAGTATGGTGACAAATCCGCGCTTTCCGCGAAAGACCCGCGGTCGGGTTTCTTCTGCCAGCAGCGCCTCGACAGTTGCGCCTGTCAGACCGCTTTTGTCCCGCAGCCATCGCTGGACGCGGGGTGAATCGCGATCCAGATGCACCCATAGCGGTGCCTTGCTTTCCTGCCAGCTCTCCACCTCAGACCAGCCCACCAGCTTCGCAGTGCCGTCTCCATTCAACAGGCAACCGAAAAGCAGACCATCGTCTTCCACAGGCTGTTCTGGAGGCTTGGCTGGTTCGGGCATTCAGCTCTCCGTTTGCGCGCCATTGGCATCGGCTGCATGGGCGCGCCATCCCTGTGCCTCGATGAAGATCCGGCGAATGGCTGGAAAGCGCTCCTTGATCTTCCGCTCGAACTCGGAGATGGATGCCTCGACGACCTCCGCCGGAAGTCCATCGATAAAATCAAAGCTGGCATTGAGCAGTATTTCATTGGGGCCCAGATGCATGGTCAGAATTTCGTTGGTCTTGCTTATCCGTTTGTCCGCTGCAAACATGGCGCGTATGTCCCCGACGATCAGAGGATCAGCGCCCTCACCAATCAGGAGTCCCTTGCTTTCGGTCGCAAGCAGAATGGCGACCCCTGCCAGTACGATACCGATGCCGATGGAGGCGAGCCCATCAAGCTCATGGATGCCGAAGATGTGGCTGCCGGCGACCCCCATGAGGGCAATTATCAGTCCGATCATGGCTGCACTGTCTTCAAACAGCACGGTGAAGATGGTCGGGTCCTTGGAATGGCGGATGGCCTGGAAAAAGGGCGTGTCGCCCCGTTCCTTGTTGAATGCCTTATAGGCCACCATCCATGCGGCACCCTCAAACACCATGCTGAGTATCAAGATGACATAATTTACCGTGGGATCGCCCATCGGTTCAGGGTTCAAAACATGTTTGATGCCCTCATAGAAGGACAGGCCTGCCCCGATGGCAAAGATCATGATGGCGACAACAAAGGTCCAGAAGTACAGTTCCATACCGTAGCCGAAGGGATGCTTTTCATCCGGCTGTTGCTTGGCCCGTTTGATGCCGTAGAGCAACAGGATCTGGTTGCCCGAATCCACCACGGAGTGGATGGCCTCCGAAAGCATTGCCGAAGAACCGGTCAGCCCGGCGGCGATGAATTTGCAGATTGCAATCAACGTGTTCCCGGCCAGGGCCGCGTAGATGACCTTCTTGGATTGATGAGCAGCGATGGTATTCACTCCTGGTCGTGTAAAATTCAGTTTTTGCCGCGCATGCTGACACGGTCAATTCTTTGCACAGGAAGCCATCTTACAGTGATTTTGCGCGATGGTACTACAAAATACATCGCCCACTATACTTTGCATTTCGGGTGGAACTACTGCGCGGCAGGGACAGCTCCATGATGCCTGGCAGCTTTGTGCGGGTGTTTCGAAAACAAGGCGTGCGAAAACACGGCGAAGAACACGGACATGCGTTCGGTGGTGACGGCAAAGAAAAATAGCAAGGAGAGTCTGTCTGTCTATCCGGGCCCGGTGATCCATTCCTGCGGGAATCGGTATCAAGGGCGCAATGGAGAAACAGACATGCTCTTAAGGCGGGACGCGGAGACGAACCAACACAGTTTCAGCAGGTCAGTCGATACCCACCTGCAAGCTGAAAAGCTCCGGAAAGCAACAGAATTGCCTTCCGGAGAAAAAGCACTTGAAACAAGCACTTGGATTCCGTTTGGTGAATCATTTTATGAGGAGCGGGCCTTTGCCCGCAATGCGGTCTGCCTATCCTGTCACGCAATGATCTTTCGGATGCGCATCAACTGCGGGCGATGATTTCGTCGCCTTTGATAACCATGCGCACGCCCATTGCTCCAGTGCGCCGACGCACGAGAAAACGCGGACGGCGTGTCCCCATCAGTGACTGGCGACGGCGGGGCTTGATGGCTCTGGTTTTTATCTGACCCAATTGGTCATCCAGAGGTTTTGCCTTTCCATCAGCTTCAATCATCAGCATGGGCAGATTGTAGACTTCAGACCACGAATGCCAATCTGCTGCGATATCCGCCAGATCATGAGCCACCAACAGCGGAACACACAGTTCGCTGTCTTCATGATGCAGTTCCAGCGTGACAGTCACGGTTCCATCTCCATGGTCCATGGCGCGCGCGGCAATTCCCTTGAATGCCCGCACAGGCAGGGCAATGGAAAGGGGCAGACCGCTTTGCGGCAGGATCTTGCGCAGCACGGCGCCGCGCTTGTCTACGGTAAAGGTGACGCCATCCTGATCATGCCGGGATGCATAGGTGACCTGTTGCGGGAAGCGCCCGGGGTCAAGTCGCAGTTCGTCGCCAGCCCAGGCTGGTTTGCGCAGTGAATTCATTTTTTGCCTCTGTCTCTTCTGAGAGCCGGATGTTTCCGTACCGGGACTTATGTCCTCTTGAAGACTGGAGCTTAGGCGAATTCACTTCCACCGATCTTAAAATCTAAGGTTAAGAAAATCCTGTTGTTGTAAATGGTTAGCAAAAGGAAACCGACCATAAGGGAGTTTTAACAAAATATTCCGGATCGTTGATACGGGCCGGTATGGCCCGGTTTTCCGGCGTTTTACACCGTGATCACCTTGCCGGGATTCATAATGCCTGCCGGATCAAAGGCCATTTTGACCCGCCGCATCAGATCCATCTCAATTGGCTCGCGAACTTCGGCAAGCTTGTCGCGCTTGAGTTGTCCTATGCCATGCTCCGCGGAGATTGATCCGTTAAACTTCAGGACGATGCCATGAACGATTTCATTGATCTCATGGCGTCTGGCAAGGAAGGGCTCGGCGGGGGCGTCCTTGGGCTGGGAAATATTATAGTGGATATTGCCATCCCCCATATGGCCAAAGGCAACCATGCGCGCATCCGGCATCGTGTGCAGAACTGCAGCATCGGCTTCTGCCATGAATTGGGGGATCGACGCGACAGGAACCGAAACATCATGTTTCAGGGAAGCGCCCTCAGGTTTTTGTGATTCCGACATGGATTCCCGCAGTTTCCAGATCGCCTGGCGCTGGGCCTCGGATTGGGCAATGACCGCGTCCTGCACGAGATCGCTTTCAAAAGCCTCCTCCAGAATGCCTTGCAGCAAAGCATCGGCAGCTTCTTCGGACTGGCCCGACGAGATGTCGATCAAAACATACCATGGATGGGCGCTCTCCAGCGGATCACGGTTGCCGGGGATATGGGCGGTGGTGAACTCCATGCCGAGGCGCGGCATGAGCTCAAAGCCGGTCAGTGCATTCCCGCATTTTTGATGGGCAAGGTTGAACAATGTCAGCGCGTCTGCCGGGCTTTTCAGGCCGGCAACAGCCACCTGTTGGCCGGCTGGTATCGGAAATAGTCTGATGACGGCTGCAGTGATGATGCCCAGGGTTCCTTCTGCGCCAATGAACAGGTCGCGCAGATCATAGCCGGTGTTGTCCTTCTTCAGGCTGCGTAGCCCGTTCCATATTTCGCCGGTGGGCAGAACGACTTCCAGACCGAGGCACAATTGCCGCGAATTTCCATAGGCAAGCACGGCTGTTCCACCTGCATTTGTGGACAGGTTCCCACCAATCTGGCAGGAGCCCTGGGAGCCAAGTGAAAGCGGAAACATCCGGTCGACCCCATGCGCCGCCTGATGAATGGCATCGAGAATACAGCCTGCTTCCACGGTCATGGCATTGCCCGCCAGGTCGATATCTCGGATCGCGTTCAAGCGCGATAGCGATACGATCACCTGGTCGCTGCCTTCCAGAGGAACCTGGCCGCCCGTATGGCCGGTATTGCCGGCCTGGGGCACGACAGGCGTGCCGGTGCTGGTGGCCAATGCCAGGATCTGCGAGACCTCGTCGACGCTGCCGGGCCTGAGAACCATGGGCGATGTGCCATGAAAAAGCCCGCGGGGTTCTTTCAAAAAGGGCGCAATGTCCTCGGTTTTGCGCAACGTATATTTTTCTCCGACAATCGCAGCAAACCGGTTCAATGTGTCTTCTTTGCTCATGTGTATCTCTTGATGTTCGCAGGCTGTTTCAAACAGCGTTGGTCATTCAGTGCCCGGCGCAATTTACACCGGTGCAACGGTCAATTCATGGTCGTGGCGCAGCAGCGCGCTGCAGGCGGTCATTGATGGCTTCGCCAAGGCCTGTTGGTGCAATCGGTGCGACACAGATATGCTTGTCGGTGGCCGCATCGGCGCATTTGATATAGTCAAAAAGATTGGCCGCAGCCTCCCGCAGATTGCCCGTCGGGCTGAGATCGAGAATGATCGCTGCCTGCGCGTCGCCGGGCACCTCCTGGCCGGCAAAACGAATGACCGCATCCCCGGGTTCGGCAAATTCTGCATTCATCTGCAATGGCGCCGACGGCGCATAGTGTGAACGCAGCATGCCGGGTGCCTCGATGATTGGTGCTGTTCCCGTTCGGCGTTTCAGGGTCAGGCCCATGGCCTGTTCGATATCCTCACTTGCCAGTCCGCCCGGTCGCAAAAGTTCAAGGCCCTCATCACCCATTTTGACGATGGTGGATTCCAGGCCAATGCTGGCTGGACCACCGTCCAGGATCAGTTGCACCTTTTCTCCCAGGTCTGCCGCGACATGGGCCGCCGTTGTCGGGCTGACCTTGCCCGATGTATTGGCGCTTGGTGCGGCAAGCGGATGGTCATAGCGGGCGATAAGTTCGCGGGCAAAACCGGTTGGAACCCTGACCGCAAGCGTTTCCAGTCCGGCGCTTGTCAAAGGATGGATCGGGCTATCGGGCTTCAATGGCAAAACGAGTGTCAGTGGCCCGGGCCAGAAGATCTCTGCAAGGCGCAATGCCATCTCATCGAAATGCACATAGCGTCTGGCCATTTCAACGCCGCTCATGTGGCAGATCAGAGGATTGAAACGTGGACGCCCCTTGACCTCGAAGATACGGGCCACAGCCTCGCCATTGGTGGCATCGGCTGCAAGCCCATAGACCGTTTCAGTCGGCAGCGCGATCAGCTGGCCTGCCGACAGGACAGAGCAGGCCCTGTCCATGGCCAGAATTTTATTGTCGCCGATTTTCAAGACATTCATTGCAAACACCAGATTTAGCCAGCAAATATCAGGCTTCCTTCGGATGCTCAATGGCCAGGCAAACACTTTGAAGTCGGGCCTTGCAAAGGGGTGAATTTTAATTGACGTTTACGTAAAAATAACCTAGCAAATTGCGCAATTGCTCACGCCGGACCGCCGTGATTGGCCCGGCTCAAAAGAGATCGTCTTCCAGCCAGAGGAGCTGCCCATGTATCGTGCACCGGTCGATGACATCGCCTTCACCCTGAAACATGTTGCCGGTATGCAGGAGGCCATGGATGCAGGCCACTTGGGTGACCTTTCCGATGACCTTGTTGATGCCATTTTGGCGGAAGCCGGCCGGTTTGCCTCTGAAGAAATGGCGCCTTTGGCACCCAATGGTGAGAAGGGCACACCCCTCAAGGATGCTGAGGTCACGACGCCGGAAGGCTGGAGTGAACTCTATCAAAACTGGATATCAGGCGGATGGAACAGCCTGACCGGCACGCCGGAATACGGTGGCCAGGGCCTGCCGACCATGTTGTCTGTCGCGACAAACGAAATGTGGAACTCAAGTTCCATGGCTTTCAGCCTGTGTTCGCTGCTGACCATGGGTGCCGTCGAGGCCTTGAGCGCCCATGCATCGGATGATCTGAAAAATCTCTATCTGGAAAAACTGATTTCCGGTGTGTGGACAGGCACGATGAATCTGACGGAACCGGCAGCCGGCTCGGACCTTGCGGCACTGAAAGCGCGCGCCGAGCGCAATGATGACGGGTCCTATCGGATTTTTGGTCAGAAGATTTACATCACCTATGGCGAACATGATTTTGCCGACAATATCATCCATCTGGTGCTGGCGCGGCTTCCCGATGCACCGGCTGGAACGAAGGGCATTTCGCTTTTTCTGGTTCCCAAGTTTCTGGTCAACGATGATGGCACCCTGGGTGCACGTAATGACCTGTTTTGCAACGGCGTGGAACACAAGCTGGGCATTCACGGATCTCCAACCTGCACAATGATTTATGGTGATGGCAAATTCGGCGAGACGCCGGGCGCCATCGGCTGGGTCATCGGTGAGGAAAATCGCGGCCTGGCCTGCATGTTCACCATGATGAACAATGCCCGGTTGAATGTCGGCATTCAGGGTGTCGCTGTTGCGGAAGCAGCCTATCAAAAGGCGCTGGACTATGCTCAGGAGCGCACCCAGGGCCGTGCACCTGGCTGGCAGGGCGAAGGCATGAGCCCGATTATCGAGCATCCGGATATTCAAAGGGATCTTCTGACCATGAAGGCCCTGATCCAGGCGTCCCGCTCGATTGCCTATAGCTGTGCCCATGCCATAGACATGGCAGACAGCGCTGCAGAACGCGGCGAAGCGGACATCGCACGCCATTGGAGGGAACGGGCAAATCTGCTGACTCCCGTGGCCAAGGCCTTTTCCACGGACATTGGTGTCCAGGCCGCATCCATTGGCGTTCAGGTGCATGGTGGCATGGGCTTCATCGAAGAGACCGGCGCTGCCAGACTGCTGCGCGATGCACGCATTGCGCCGATCTATGAAGGAACCAATGGTATTCAGGCCATTGATCTTGTGACCCGCAAGCTGTCGCAATCGGGCGGTGAGCACATCACGGGCTATATTGACGAGTTGAAAGACATTGCAGCGCAGGTTGCAGGCAAGAACAGTCCTGAATTTGGCCTGACTGCCGACAGGCTGAAGAGCGCTCTTTCCGATCTGACCGAGGCAACCGGCTGGCTGCTTCAGGCTTTGCAGAACGGACGCATGGCAGAAGCGCTTGCCGGGGCAACACCCTATCAGCGCCTGTTTGGGCTCGCTGCCGGAGCCACCTACCTAGCCAAGGGCGCCTTGGTTGAGACTGGCGATGACAGTGCCCGGATCGCACTTTGCCGCTTTTGCGCTGAAAATATGCTTGCCGAAACGGCGGCATTGCGCGATGCGGTCATGCACGGCTCCACAAGCCTGCTGGGTGCCCGCGCTGCACTGAAATAGTCGCTGACACGACGCCAAGACCGGGGAGGGGATTCCCCGAAGGGAGAATATTATGAGTGAACCCATCCTGATTGAACGGCCGGAAGCCTATGGCGGCGCAGTACAGATTATAAGGTTCAACCGACCGGAAAAAATGAATGCCTTTACCCAGGCCATGTATGGCACCATGGTCGAGGCACTGCAGTCAGCCGAGGCCGATGATACGGTGCGGGTTCACGTCATGTTGGGCACGTCCGGTTGTTTCACTGCCGGTAATGATATGCAGGATTTTCTTGGCTACGCGATCTCCGGACGCGTATCGGAGGGCGAAGTCGGGAAGTTCCTGGCAGCGCTGGCCAGCCTTAAGAAACCGCTGATTGCCGGTGTTGACGGTTTGGCCATCGGCGTTGGAACCACCCTGAATTTTCATTGTGACCTGACCTTTGCGACGCCGCGGTCAGAATTTCGCACACCCTTTGTAGACCTGGCTCTGGTTCCCGAGGCAGCTTCCAGCCTGCTGGGACCGATGGCCATGGGCCATCAGCGGGCCTTTGCCATGCTGGCAGCCGGTATCGGCTTTTCCGCCGAGGAAGCGCGCGACGCTGGCCTGATCTACAAGGTTGTCGGCGAAGGGCAGCTTGAAAACGAGACACTTGCCGCTGCGGCAAACATTGCATCCAAGCCGCCACAGGCCATGCAACTGGCGCGCGACTTGCTGCGCAAAACCACACGGGAAGCAGCCATAACGCGCATGAAAGAGGAATCGGCCCTGTTTACAGAGCGTCTGTCTTCGCCTGAAGCGCGCGCGGCTTTCGAAGCCTTCATGGCGCGCAAGAAAAAGGCCTGAGGCGGACCCGTGCAAATCGCGGCCCGTTGCACAATGCGGCTGCTGCAAATTCAGGCCGCATAGCGCGTGGAAACGGCAATCAAATGATCATCCGGTGATCAGGCTTCCGGGCGGGTGAACATGGCTTCAAACAAGGCTTCCGCCCGCTCCAGGCCTTCATCGCTCAGTGCAACGGATTTTGCCCTGCCAACCGGCTCGAAGATCAGCCCCTTGCTGTGCAATCGATCGAGTATGTCCCAGTCGAACCCTTTCCAGGCACGCCGATCATCGTGCAGGGTCAGCCACAAGAGCGCCAGAGCCGCATCGTCTATCTTGTCCGTATCGATCTCCATTGTAAAATCTCCTCATTCTGATTGAAACGTCGCTGCAATATTAGAGTATCCGTTGTGATCAAGCCATATTTTCGTTCCATTTTCT
>TARA_R110002126_G_scaffold291808_1_pt1 | contig 244151 bp, 212 predicted proteins | sample TARA_R110002126 | Tara Oceans TARA_R110002126 (sample SAMEA4397536) | marine metagenome | biome: Polar Biome; feature: [DCM] deep chlorophyll maximum layer (ENVO:01000326); material: water (ENVO:00002006), including particulate matter (ENVO:01000060) such as... | depth 30 m
CAAAGCATGCGGATATGAATTCATTACTTAGTGACAAGCGCTAGAGGTGTATCGTCGGGAAAATACGGCCCCATCCCTGGCAGCATGTTTCAAGGAAGGTTTTCCCGAAAATAGATGTCGAGATGGATCTTAGGCGCCGCAGTCTCTGGCTGTGGCGCTGTGATCTGTGCAATGGCGCAATCAAGCAATCGTTCGGGATCCGTGTCCAAGATGGCGTCCAAAGTGCCATTGACGAGGGACAATCGTGTATCAGCGGTCAGCCCGTGGCCGATAAAAACGATGTCCTGTCGTTTGCGCTCTTCCAGCGCACGGGAAATTCCCCCTGATGATCCACCAACATTGTATATGCCCACCAGGTCGGGATTCTGTTCCATCAGTGTAATCGTATGGCGATAGTTTTCTGCCGAATCGTCATGCCCCTCGCGCATGCCGATAATCTTCAAGCGTGGGTTCAACTCCTCCATGATGGATAGAAAACCGGCTTCACGCTCCGAATGGGCACGGTAATTGCGGCTTCCTGCCACCAGCGCGATCGACCCTGATTGAGCGGCACTGAAGCGCGAGATCAACAGGCCTGCTGTGCGCCCGCATGCATGATTGTCAAGCCCCACATAGGCGCTGCGCCCGGCATGATGCAGATCGGAAACCAGAGTTACAAGCCGTGTTCCGGTGGCCGCCACCTCGCCCACGGCTTCCCTTACCTGCGGATGGTCTATGGCAAAAAACACGATGCCATCTGCCCAATTTCGGTGACGCCGCAGAGCATCCGCCAGCGCCGACACAGAGAAGCTGTCGATGAAAAAGCACCGTATGGCGGGTGTCTGAACGGTGGCCCTGGCCGCACGTGCACGCAATCGTTCGCCCAGAAGCCGCAGATAGGGATTGGTACCGGCGGGAAGCAGAAAAACGATATTTGGCGGGCGGGTGGCCGTGTAGCGTTCCAGGTCAGCCTCACTCAGGAAGCCGATCTCCCGTGCCGCTTCCAACACCCGGTGCACGGTGCGCTCCTTGACACCTTTGCGCCGATTGATAACGCGATCAACCGTCGCCAGCGATACGCCGGCAACCTGTGCCAGATCGCTCATCTGCGGATAGCTGGCCCCATCCGTGATGGTTTTGGTAGACACCTCAAAAAACCTCATACATATTTCTTTGACACAGAGTGCTCGCGTTTCTAGCTTTGTGTCAAGTTCTGGATAAAAAGGCCAGACTTGGAGGAGCTGAAGCAAAAGGCTTCAAAAACACTCATTTTGGAGGAGATGAAATGTATTCAATTTTCACGGGTCTGAGCCGCCGTAAAGTGCTTGGTCTGGGTGTCGCTGCGGCTGCCACGGCCTTGATATCATTCACTGCGCAGGCCGCAGACGTGGAGTTGCGCTATGGCCACAACAATGAACCGGCTTCCGTGGCCGGCGCACAGGCCGACTGGTTTGCCGAAGCACTGGGCAAGGCCTCCGGAGGCAATATCGAAGTGACCGTCTTCCCGGCCTCCCAGCTCGGCAAATTGCAGGAACTGGCTGAAGCGGTTTCACTGGGCACGATTGCCTTTTCCCACAATACGGCCGGTGGCATCGGCTCGCTCTACGAACCCTTTGCTGCGCTCGACACACCATACCTCTACAAGGATGTCGATCACCTGATGCGTGTGACAGACGTCAATTCACCGGTCATGCAGGAATTGAACGAGGGCCTGATCGCCGCCGCCAACGTGCGGGTGATCTATGCCCATTACTTCGGCCGCCGCAATCTGACAGCCAATCTGCCGGTCAAGAGCCCAGCCGATCTCAAGGGTGTCAAGATTCGCGCCGTGCCCTTCCCGATCTATACGACCGCCGTTGAAGGAATGGGCGCTGTCGCCATTCCCGTTGACTGGTCCGAAGTGCCAACAGCGCTGGCCACCGGCGTGGTCCAGGGGCAGGAAAACCCCGTCAACGTGGTCCTGACCGTCAAGCTTTACGACGTCCAGTCGCATCTGATGCTGACCGGTCACATGTCCAATGCGGAAGTCGTGGTGATCAATGAAGATGTCTGGCAGAGCCTGAGCGACGAAGGCCGTGCTGCTGTCATGCAGGCAGCCAATGAAACCCGCGAAAAGGCAACCAACGCCATTCTTGACAAGGAAGCCTCTGAAACCCAGCAATTGCGTGATCTCGGCATGACGGTCATCGGCCCGGACGAAGGTCTCGATGTTGATGCATTCCGCGCTTCGGTCAACACGCTGGTGCAGGAACGCTTCGGCGAAAAATACGGCGATCTCTACGCCAAGATCAAGGCAATGGAATAGACTGCAAATCATGCTTGCTTTCAACCAACAGAAAGCCGGGCGATGATTGCCCGGCTGACCACCTTCTGCCTCGGTCTTGCCACGGCGCTTCTGGCGCTGATGGCGGGACTGATCGCCCTGCAGGTCGGCGCGAGAAACCTGCTGGACATCGGCCTGCCATGGGCTGACGAACTGGCCCGGTTCAGCAGCATCGGCCTTGTTTTCCTGGCAGTGCCGCTACTGGCGGCGCACGGTCAGCTGGTGGCAGTCTCCATACTGCCCGATGCCTGCGGACCGGCGATGCGCCGCTGGCTGTCCCTGCTCTCGGATGTGGCCATCCTGGCGTTTTCCGGCTTCCTGATCATGGGATTTGCCAGTTTTCTGCCACGGGCCGGCAAGTTTCTGACCCCGGCCATGCGTGTGCCGAACTGGGCCTATTATACCCCCGCCCTGATCGGCTGCATGATCCTGGCGCTGGTCGCCCTGAGCCGTATTGTCACGACCCTGCGTGGTCGCGATCCCCTGCAAGCAGGCCCTGTCGAACTGGAAGACAAATGAGTCTCGTTCTCCTGACCCTGTTTCTGGTTTTGCTGGTGGCAGGTGTACCAGTGGCTGTCTGCCTGGGGCTGTCATCGGCAACGGTCATCGTTGCCTATTCTCTGCCCGTCTCGGTTTTGGCGCAACGCAGTCTGAATGCACTGGACAGTTCGCCCCTCCTTGCCGTTCCCCTGTTCATCCTGGCTGCGAACCTTTTGAATGCCGTGGGCGTCACCACCCATCTGTTCGATCTGGTGCGGATGATCTTTGGTCGTTTCCGCGGTGCGGTAGCGCAGGTCAGCGTCTTTGTCAGCTTGATTTTTTCCGGCATATCAGGGGCAGCCCTTGCCGATATCGGCGCCCTGGGCGCCGTCCAGGTTGACCAGATGAAACGTCAGGGGTACCGCGAAGACTTTGCCGCCGGCCTCACCGTTGCTGCGGCAACGATCGGCCCGATTTTCCCACCCTCCATTCCCATCATCATCTATGCGGCTGTCGCCAATGTCTCCGCAATCAAGCTTTTGCTGGCCGGCATCGTGCCTGCACTTTTGCTGACAGCGCTGCTGATGGTGCAGGTGGCGCTGATCGCCCGTTTCAAGGGCCTGCCACGTGATGACATCAGCCCCAGCCGCAGCGATGTCCTTCGCAAATTCGCGATTTCATTCCCCGCCCTCCTTGCCCCGGTCCTGTTGATCGGCGGTCTGGTCAGCGGCCTGTTCGGCCCAACTGAAGTGGCTGGTGTCACCGTCGTCTATGCGCTGGCCATCGGTTTCTTCATCTATCGCAGCCTCACCTTGTCGGCGGTCATCGCCGCCTTGCGGCAAACGGTGGAGGCAACCGCAAATATATTGCTGATTGTGTCCGCAGCAGCGCTCTTTGCCTGGGTGCTGACATTGGATCAGGTGCCGACAAAGGCCTCCGGTTTCCTGCTCGGCCTGTCTGACAATCCGCTGGTCCTGCTGTTCCTGGTCAATCTGCTGCTGCTGGCTGTCGGCATGGTGCTGGAAAGCATCGCCGCCATCCTCATTCTGGCCCCCATCATCGCCCCCGCCCTCACCCTTGCCGGGGTGGATCCGCTGCAATTGGGCATCGTCTTTGTGCTCAACCTGATGATCGGCCTGCTGACGCCGCCGGTGGGCATGAGCCTCTACATGATTTCGATCATCACGCGCATGCCCATCAGCACAGTGATACGCGGCGTTCTTCCCTTTTTCATACCGCTGATTCTCGCACTGATCGTCGTCACCCTCGTTCCGGCCATTTCCACGTGGCTTCCCAATATCCTGATGAAGTAAGGCACTGACCATGAGTAAAATTCTCGGACCGATCCGCCAGCTTGGCTATGTGGTGGATGATATTGAAGCCGGCATGCGCCATTGGTCGCAAGTCATGGGCGTCGGCCCCTGGTATTACAATCCGCGCGTGCCGATTGAAAACTACACCTATGACGGCCAGACCTATGAGCCACACAATTCCGTGGCGCTGGCAAATTCCGGCTATGTTCAAGTCGAACTTATACAAACCCGCAACGACGTGCCTTCCATGTATCGCGATTTCCGCAATGCAGGACATCGTGGCCTGCAGCATGTGGCCTTCTGGACCGAAAGTTTCGACGCCGATCTGGAGCGTCTGCTGGCGCGCGACTTCACGGTGAAAATGGGCGGCGAAGTGGGCGCCAATGGACGTTTTGTCTATTTCGAACAGGAACATCACCCCGGCACAGTGATTGAATTGTCGGAAGTGCTGGGCCCCAAGGGAAAAATGTTCGACATGATCCGTGCGGCATCCGAAGACTGGGATGGGCAGGACCCGATCCGACCTTTCCCTGATCTGTCGACACTCTGAGGCGCCTTGATGAACAACCAATGGATCGAGGCGGAATATCTGCTTGAAACCCCCATGCCGCCTGAAGAGGTGGCCGCAATGATGGCCGGCGAGCAATCGAGCGGCACCTTTGTGCGTGTGGCGGGTGAAACAGATGCCTTGCGCGCCCGCGCCGCTGCCCGCGTCCTCTGGGTGAAGGAACTGGAAGCGGCGCCAGCGCCTTCTTTGCCGTCCGCCTGGATTGAACGCAAGGGGCTGACCGGCCCCTGGCGCCGGGCCATGGTCAGAATTGCATTTCCCACCGCCAATATCGGCAAAAACCTGGCGACATTGGCGGCAACGGTCAGCGGAAATCTTTATGATATCGGCGAGATTACCGGGCTCAAGCTGCAGTCTTTGTCTCTGCCAGCCGCCTATCGTGGCCGCTACCCGGCCCCTGCTGTCGGCATCACGGGCACACAACGGATGACCGGCGTCGAAGGCCGACCGATCTTTGGCACCATCATCAAGCCGAATGTCGGCTTGAGATCGGAGGAAATCGCCGATCTGGTGGACAGGCTTTGCGCAGCGGGCGTGGACTTCATCAAGGATGACGAGATCTGCGCCAATCCGGATCACGCCCCCCTGGCCGAACGCGTTCCCGCCGTCATGCGCCGCATCCGCAAATGGCGCGACAAAACCGGCCGTGACGTGATGATGGCCTTCAATATCACCGACGAAACCGATGCGATGCGCGCGCACGCCGATCTTGTCGCGGCAGAGGGCGGCAGCTGTGTGATGGCTTCCATCAACTGGTGCGGGCTGTCGGCCATGGAAACCCTTCGTGCCCATACACCTCTGGCCATCCACGCCCACCGCAATGGCTACGGCGCCCTGTCACGCCATCCCCTGCTCGGGATCGGTTTTGACGCCTATCACACGCTCTATCGGCTGGCCGGTATCGACCATATGCATGTGCACGGTATTGGCGGAAAATTTGTCGATAGTGCCGAGGACGTCACGCAGGCTGCCCGCCGCTGCCTGCAACCGCTCAGCGACAATGGACCGGATGATCGCGTCATGCCGGCCTTTTCATCGGGACAATGGGCAGGCACCCTGCCCGCGACCCTCACGGCAACACAATCAGCTGATTTCATGTTCATGTGTGGCGGTGGCATTCTGGCCCATCCGGACGGTCCTGCCGCAGGCATCGACAGTCTGCATCAGGCCTATGATGTGCTTTCCGCAGGTGGCGATCTGAAAGAGGAAGCAGCAAAACACCCGGCTCTGTCACAGGCCATCGACTTTTTCGGAAACCGCTGATGGCGCCGAGGGTCGTGTTTCTCGGCGATGATTTCACCGGCGCATCGGACACGCTGGCAACCTTCACCCGCGCTGGCTGGTCGACACGGTTGTTTCTGGACCTGCCGGAACGTCAACAGGTAGACGGCCTCGACGCCGTCGGCATCGCCTCCAACCTGCGCGGCCTGTCCCGTGAGGACATTGCCGCTGAAATTGCGCGACTTGCCCCCGGCATCAAGGCGCTTGGCGCAGATCTCATCCATTACAAGGTCTGTTCAACCTTTGACAGCAGCCCGCAGATCGGCTCGATTGGCGAGGCGCTGCGCGGCCTTGAGACTGTTCTCAATCCCGAAGTCACTGCCATTATCGGCGGACAACCGGGTCTTGGGCGCTATTGTGCTTTCGGCAATCTGTTTGCCAGAGCCTCAGACGGAAAAACCCATCGCATAGACAGGCACCCGGTGATGCGCGCCCATCCCGTCACGCCGATGGGTGAAGCCGATCTGATCCGTCATCTGGACGCCCAGGGTGTTGATGCCCTCTTCCTGTTGAGCCAGCCGGAACTGGAAACAATGTCCCCTGCTCAAGTGGCAAAACGACTGCACGGCAGAGTGCTTCTGGATGTCATGGCGCAATCAGACCTGTTGCGCATTGGCAAGGCACTGCAACAGGTGGCGGGTATACGCCTGCTGATCGGCGCCAGTTCGGTCGCGGAAGCGCTGACAGGTGCATCAACCAAAAGACCTGCTGACGCATTGGAACCACCGGCCACCTCCTCGGGCATTCTGGTTTTTGCCGGCAGTCGGTCTTCCGTCACATCAACACAGGTTGACGCTGCGGAAGGGTTTGAGCGCCTGTGCATTACCCCGCAGGAACTGGCCAGTCCCGAACAGATCATCAACTGCACGATCGATCGTTTGAACCGGGCAATCCCGGTTTTGCTGCACCTCGATCCCCAGGCCGATTACGCGCTGGACGCCGCAGCCTTGGCAGCGCAATCGGCGCATCTTGTCGCTCGGGTGCTGGAACAGGTTCCCGTCGGCTGGCTTGGTCTGGCCGGCGGCGATACATCGAGCACCATCTGTCAGCAGCTCGGATTTCGTGATCTGCGCTATCTTGATTCGATGGATGCGGGCGTGAGCCTGTGTCTGGCCGCCCATGCTGACCCCACCATCGACGGCATGCGCATCATGCTGAAAGGCGGACAAATGGGCCAGAGTGACCTTTTCAGTCGATTTGCATCCCGCGCTGGCCTTGGCAGATAACACTCCAATCCACCGTTTCGCTGGCTGGATTTCGTTCAGTTCTGGCGCGCCGGCCCCTCGCCGCATCGCCCTATGCTGACGATGATCGATTGGCACAGAACCATGGCCGGGACCAATCCGCGAAAATGCCCCAGCTTTGCCTCCCGGACGAAAAGAGCGTGTTTTGAAAAGGGAACAAGCGGACTGAACTCATTGTCCGTGATGGACAGAACGGCACGGTTTTTCTTGAAGGCTTTTTCGGCAAGCTCGATCGTGTCTCTTGTGTAGTCGTCGAAACTGATCATCAGCAGCACGTCATCCTCACCCATGGCGTAAAGCTGTTCTTCGCGCATGGCACCGACATTGTCGATCAGGAAAACACGTTTGCCAATCGATGCAAGACCATAATAGCAGTAGGTGGCCACGCTGAAAGCCCCACGACCGCCGGAAACGTGAACGGCAGGCGCATCGCGAAGAGCCTTTACAACGTCATTCAACGGTGCCTGCTTTTGCTGATCCACAACCTGCATCAAGGATATGTAGGCGGACCCGGCAAAAGCCTCGAGCACCCCATGGGGGTCGGTGATATCAAGCGGAGAATTGGCGTCCACCGCCTTTTCCGAAATGCCCTTCAACCGCTCGGCATAGCTGAGTCTCGGGCCAATCATCCGTTCGCGAAAGACCGATTGCAGCTCGGAAAACCCCGTCAGACCAAGCTCCCGGGTAAAGCGCGTCACGGCTGAAGGCTGCACCCCGGCCGCCATGGCGATTTTCGAGATAGACAGGATCGCGATATCATCCGGGTTGTTCAATATATAGTGCGCCACGGCCTGCAACTTCGGCGGAAGCTGGTCCTTGCGTGATTTGAGACGATCGACAAAACCACTGTAATTGATTGCTTCAGCCATCCAACTTCCTAGTTACGCGGTGTATCCAAAGCGCGCGAAAGCAATCTGTGCCCCTGCCGTCGCAACACCCATCCATTCATTTCAAACCCGTCTACAGGATCACGATTCCAATATCCATTGATGTTGCGGGTCATTGTAAAATTGCCAGGCCCGTTTTGGGCCGGCCATGACATTGAGATAATAGAGATCATAACCGTGCACGGTTGCGACCGGGTGATAGCCTCTGGGAACCAGAACCACATCGCCGTTTTCAATTGTCATGGTCTCATCGAGGGTTCTGTCATCGGTGTAAACGCGTTGGAAGGCAAATCCCTGACTTGGCTCCAGGCGGTGATAATAGGTTTCGACCAGCAAAGATTCCTGCGGCAGATTATCCTGATCGTGTTTGTGCGGCGGATAACTCGATGCATTGCCCGCCGGTGTGATGACTTCAACAACCAAAAGACTGTCAGCCGGTTCGGTTTCCGGCAAAATGTTGCACACATGGCGGATATTGTTGCCCTTACCACGTTTTTCCATGGACATTCTGTCAGTCGGGATCCGGCGAACAGGATAGGTGCCCGTGCCAGGCGCTTTACAAACCCCCAGTTCCAGATCGCCCGTCGCTGTGACTGCATAATCCAATCCCGGCGGCAGATAGACAGCATCCGGCGCAATGGGATCAAACACCGACGTGCGTGTTCCCAGCCCGTTGAATGCCTGACCATCCACCTTGATATTTCCGTGACCCGCCAACACCACCAGACAAATTTCAAAGGCGCCGCTGTTGCCCTTGATGGCCTGGCCGTCGTGCAGCTTGAATACCTCAAAGCCCACGTAGTCCCATCCGGCCGATTGCGGCGTGACTGAAATGATTCGACCCTGCTGGTCCGGCGCCTTGCCCTTGATCAGAAGCGTACTCATGCAGGGGTCCTCCGGGAGGCCTTGTCACGGGCGTTCCAGACTGTGATCAGATTTTTGAAATTCATCTCGACAGCCGCAATCGTTTGCGCGGCATCCGCCCTGCCCGACAACCATTCTTCGGCCGGTCCATTAATCAGGGTGCGACCGACCGCAAATCCCTTGCAAACGGCATGGTCGGCGCTCAATGCAAAATCTGCAGCGAGAATCTCGGGCGCCACATTGAGGCCGAGCAGGAGAACCCCCCGGCAATGCGGATCCCATTGCGCTATCAGAGATTCCAGGTCAGCCCAATGTTCCGGGCTTTTGGGCGGTGGCAATTTCCACCAATCGGGAAGAACACCGATTTCATAGAACCGCCTGACAGACTGCACCACCGCATCATCGCGATTGCCCCGTGCCTCATCCGGTACGACTTCAAGCAGCAATTCGTGATCCGTCGCGATACAGGCAGCCTGCAGGCGCAGCACCTGCTCCTCCTGTTTGAGCCGCACGTCATCGGGGTCTGCCGGATGGTACTGCACAAGGCATTTGACCACATGCGATCGCGGCCAGGCGCGCAGCGTTTCCATGATGTTGTCACCATGCTGGAATTGCAGCGGCACGGACCCGGGCAGTTCAACCGGTCGGGCAATCCACAAATCGGACCCCGTACAATCTGCCAGGGCATCAAATCCATGAACGTCATCGATGATGACGCCAATTTTTCTGCTGTCAGCCGCCACATTCTGTGCGGCCGTTGCGAACAACCCCTTGAGGGCGGCAATTGCCTCCGGCTTTGCGCCCTTCGCGGCAGCCAGTTCTTCCAATTGCCAGCGATGGTCAAAGGCCAGCACGCATAATTCCGGCCAGGGTTTGCGGCCTGTCGTGACACGGTGCAAACGCTCCAGAACAGGGTCTTCACGCAAACGATGATGCGCAGAGCCATGAGCAAGATAATACTGCAATTCTTCACGGCTCGGGATGGCCGGCGCGCACCCATGGCGCGAGACCACGAGTGCCCCTGATGCATTGCCATAGGCGCAGCAGGTTTCCCAGCTTTCATTGGCAACCCAGCCACACAGAAACCCGCTCATGAACCCGTCGCCTGCGCCCAGCGTGTTGTACACCTCGATTTCACGGCCGGCCACAGCAACCCCCTCGTCCAGGTTGGTCGGAATATCACCAGGAAATACCGAGCACCCCAAAGGACCGCGCTTGGTTACAAGGGTGGCGGCGGTCAGTGCCCGCAGGGCCTTGAGAGAATCGATGGTGCTGGCCTGCCCGCCGGCAATGCGGATCTCTTCCTCCGTGCCCACGATCAGATCGCAATCAGCAACGATGCTCTGCAGATGTTCGGTGACTGGCGCCGATTCCACAAAGCGATTTTCCCCGTCACCGTGACTGGTCAACCCCCAGGCAACGGGCCGGTAATCGATATCAAGCGCAATTTTTGTCCCCGCCTGCCTGGCGGCGCGAATGGCTTTTCTGCTCGCAGCCTCGACGCCGGGTTGTGAAAAATGGGTACCCGTCAAAACAAGTGCCCTGGCGCGTGCAATATAGGCAGGATCAATGTCGCCCTCGCTCAGCGCCATATCGGCGCAATTTTCCCGGTAAAAAATGTGAGGAAAGGACGATCTGTTCCTGATTCCCAGAACGACAAGTGCCGTCAGGCGCTTGGGATCGGTGGAGACATGGGCAACATCAACCCCCTCTTCGACGAGTGTCCGGCGAATGAATTGTCCCATCTGTTCATTGCCGACACGGCTGATCAAACCGGATTTCAGACCCAGTCGTGAAGCACCAACAGCGATGTTTGTCGCACAGCCTCCGACATAGGAGGAAAACGAACTCATGTCTGACAGTGGAAGCCCTTCCTGATCGCCGTAAAGGTCAACGCTGGATCGGCCCAAAGCAATGACATCGAGGTCTCGTTCATGCATTCAATTGCTCCCTTGGTTTTTACTCTGGGTTCGGCAAAACATCCTCACTTGCCGAAAAGACCCAGACAAAGCGCTGTACTGGCAATGCGCTGTTCTGGCGACGTCGAAATTAGTTGGCACGCATCCCCCGGCCTCGGATTTTCTCCTTACCACCGGACTATGCACGAACAAAATAATCACAAATTTCTATAGTTGACAACAATGGAATAATATTTCTATTCTCAATGCAGAGGAAACGGGAGGCATAGCGGTGGCACTCAAGATCGGCCTGGTCGGCGCGGGAAAAATGGGAGCGGGAATCGGCTCAAACCTGATGAAAAAGGGACACGCGCTATTCGTGGTGGCCCATCACAGCCGTCAGGTTGTCGATGACCTTGTTGGCCAGGGCGCCCGCGAACTGACAACACCCCAGGACATTGCCGCTGAAGCAGATGTTGTCTTGCTGTGTGTAACGGGATCACCCGCAGTTGAAGCTGTCATGTTCGCCCGGGACGGCGTTGTCGCCGGTCTCGGCGAGGGAAAACTGGTGATTGATTGCTCAACCGGTGAGCCGGGAATGGTTGATCGCGTCGGCAAGGCGCTGGCCGAAATGAATGTCGATTTTGTCGACGCCCCTTTGGCCAGAACCCCGGTTGAAGCGGCATCCGGTACCTTGAATACAATGGTCGGAGGAAGCGACGCTGCTTTCGAGCGGGCACGCCCGGTGCTTGAATGTTTTTGTGAGAATATTTTTCACATGGGAGACATCGGGGCCGGCACACGCACCAAACTCATCAACAATCTGATCACCATGGGCCAGGCATCCCTGATCGCCGAGGCCCTGTCGGCCTGTGTGGCGACAGGTGTCGACCTGAGGCGTTTTTACAATGTGATCAGTTCAGGCGGCGGCAATTCGGGAATCTTTCAGATGGTCGTCCCGGCCATTCTGGATGAAGGCTCATTTGAGGGCATGAAATTTTCGCTTGCAAATGCCGCAAAGGACCTTGGGTACTTCGTGACGATGGCTAAGGAGGCAGGCATCGAAAATCGATTTGGCACCGAGGTGCATCAGGTTCTGGTTCAGGCGATGAACCAGGGTCTGCAGGATGGCCTTGTCGCAGGGCTGGTTGATGCAGCGGCAAAACGCAACAATTTGACGATAGGAAAACAATAGGTTGGAGCAGAACACCCACCCTGGAGGGGGTCGGATTTTCTGCTGAAAATGGAAACACCAAGGGAGGAAGAAAAATGTCAACGACCACGAAACAACGTTCGATCCTGAACAGGGCCTTGTTGGCTGGCACGGCCATTGCCGGGCTTGCAATGGGCACCAGCCAAACACTCGCGGCAGATCCGATCGTCATCGGCCTGACCTCTGATTCCAGCGGACAATATGCAAACAGCGGTGCTTCAGACCGTCGCGGCATGTTGATGGCCATTGATGAATTCAATGCCAAGGGCGGCGTTCTCGGTCGCAAGATCGAAACCGTTCACATCGACACCGAAACCACACCGGCAACCGGATCACGCGTTGCTGAACGCATGATCTCCCGCGACAAGGTCGGCTATTTGATTGGCGCCGTATCATCCGGCGTCGCCAATGCGATTTCGCAGGTGGCACAGAAACACGGCGTCATCTATCTCAATACCAACTCATCATCGCCGACAGAATCGGGCGCCAATTGCCATCGTGTCAAATTTGTCTGGGATGGCAATGGAGCCAATTTCGCCAAGGCCGCCGTCAAGAATACAATCGCATCCTATGGCAAAAACGTCATCCAGGTCACCAATGATTACGGTTGGGGTCATGATACGTCGGCAGCGACCAAAGCCCTGATTGAAACCTATGGCGGCCAGGTCAGTGACGACATTCTGGTGCCGCAGGGCACCCGCGATTTCACCGCCGTCCTGCTGAAAATTCAGCAGGCCAAACCGGATATTGTCGCCGCTGCTGTTGGTGGAGACGATCAAAAGGCGCTGCGTTCCCAGGTTGCGGAACTGGGCATGGGACAGGACTACGCCTGGATCAACAACCAGCAGGATTGGCCTGATGTCTATGGTCTTCCGAAGGAAAACCTTTTCGGTGTCTTCGGAACCACCTGGTACTACGGCCTTGACCTGCCGGGCGTTGACGAATTTGTCGCCCAATATCAGGAAGCCTATCCGGACACCAAAATGCGGGTGCCGGGAAATGTCTTCTACAACGGCTATTGGGCCACCCGGTCCCTGCTTGAAGCCATTGAGGCCGCCGGTACGACCAACAACCATGACGTCATCAAGAAACTCGAGCAATTGCGCATTCCCGCCGAGGTACGCATGCAGCATGATGATGCCTACATGAATCCAAACACCCACCAGATGCAGCAGACCGTCTATCTTGCCACGGCAAATACCGGTTCTGATGATCCGGATGATCTGTTCACCATCGTCTCTCATTCATCGCCGGAAGCTGTGGCCGATACGGATGCAGACGCCTCATGCAAGCTGGAATCATTTGAAGACACCCCCGTCAACCAGCCTTGAAAATAGCCCGACAGCTATTTCGAACCTTGTCGAACGCATTTGTCACAAAGTGCGTTCGATGACTTGATGTCGGCCATTCAGCCGGTTCTCAATGAAAGCTTGGGCATGGAATTTGTAACGAACCTGCTGCCTCACCTGATAAATGGCCTTGCACTTGGATTGCTCTTTGCCCTGATTGCGCTCGGCTTCACGCTGATTGTCAGCGTCATGGAAGTCATCAATCTCGCCCATGGCTCGCTGTTTGCCCTGGGCGCCTATCTGGCAATGGTGATCATCGATCCATCCTTGCAAAATGCCGGACCAATCGGCCTTTGGTATCTGGGCCTGCCCCATCTCCTGCGCTATGCCATCGCGCTGATTGTTGCACCGGCGCTTGTCGCAGTGGTCGGTTTTGGGCTGGAGCTTTGTCTGCGTCGTACCTATGGCAAGAAAAAGGAATACGGCCTTTTGCTGACATTTGGTGCGGCCCTTGTGCTGGAAGAAGCCATTCGCCTGACATGGGGTCCGGTCGAGCAGTTTTTGAGCGTGCCCAATGAGATTTCCGGTGCTTTCATCGCCAATGGTCTGATTTATTCGACTTACCGTATTTATGCAGCGGCCTTCGGCATATTTGCAATTGTGCTGGTATGGCTTTTCCTGGCCAAAACACCCTATGGGGCGATCATAAAGGCCGGTGCGCATGACAGCGAAATGGTCCGTGCGCTTGGCATCAATCTGCCGAGGTTGCAGCTTCTGGTCTTTGGACTTGGCGCGGCCCTGGCGGCCATTGCGGGCATTATCCTCACGCCCATCTGGGGACTTCGGCCCCATGTCGGCGTCGATGCCGTGATCCCGGCATTCCTGATCATTGTGCTGGGTGGCATTGGCAGTTTCTGGGGCGCTGTGCTGGGCGGACTGCTTGTCGGAATGGGTGTCGCCATCACCGGGGCCTACGCCAGTGCCTGGTCCCTCTTGTCCATGTACCTGTTGCTGATCCTTGTCCTGACCTTCCGGGCGCGCGGATTGTTCGGCAAAAAAACAGCGCTGGAGGCCTGAGCCATGCTGACAACCAAGGGCAAGGCGCCGATTGTCTCCCGGCAGATGCTGGTGTTTTTTGCAATTCTTCTCAGCTATCCCCTGTGGGCCGATGCAGCAGGTCTTTACGAGTATCTCGGCATCGAAATTGTCATCTTCATCATCTACGCGCTCGGTTTCAATCTGCTTTTGGGCTATACGGGCCTCCCCTCCTTCGGCCACGGCGCCTATTTCGGTGTCGGCGCCTATGGCTACGGTCTGGCCCAACTGTATCTGGATGCCGGTTTCATTCCGGGACTGCTCCTCGCCATGCTGGCGGGTACAATGGCAAGCGGCGTGGTGGCGCTGTTTCTTTCGCACCGCCGCGGCATTTATTTTGCGCTGATGACCATCGCCTTCGGACAGGTTTTCTGGTTCCTGGCAATCAAACTGCGCGGCCTGACCGGGGGTGAGGATGGATTGCTCAACATCTTCCGACCCGACATCGATTTCGGCCTCTTCCAGATCAGCCTGAAGTCCAATTTTGCCTTCTATTATGCCGTGGCACTCATTGCCGTGCTTGTAACGCTTCTTCTGTGGAGGCTGGTGCATTCCCCCTTCGGCATGGCCATTCAGGCCGTGCGCATGAATGAGACCCGGGCACGCTTCGTCGGTTATCAGGTCTGGTGGATCAAATGGACGGTGTTCACATTGTCCGGTGCAATTGCCGGATTGGCCGGCGGCCTGCTGAACGTTGCCCAGGAGAGCGCCTTTCCCGACACGATGAGCCTGCATGCCTCGGGCCTGATCGTCATGATGGTGCTGATCGGCGGCGGCTTTGTATCCTTTTGGGGACCGGTGGTCGGCGTCATTGTCTACTACCTGGCGCGAGACCTGCTGGGATCGATCACCGAAGCCTGGCTGCTGTGGTACGGGCTTTTGTTCATGGCCGTCATGATGTTCTCACCTGAGGGGTTTGCCGGTGGCTGGGGCAAACTGGTGGCATGGGTGCGGCGCAGAAAACAAAGCGAAGTCTTGATGGGTGGTGCGCAAAATGACTGAATCGCCCCCCCTCTTCGTCGCTGAACATCTGCACAAGCGTTTTGGCGATCAGGTCGTGCTTGAAGATATCAATCTGTCGTTCAACGCAGGCAGTATCAGCGGCATAATGGGCCCCAATGGCGCCGGAAAATCGACCTGTTTCAACGTCCTGACAGGCATGTACCGGCCCGATGGCGGCAGCGTGTTCTTCGATGGAGAGGATGTGACCGGCCTGGCGCCGGAACGCATCGTTGAAAAAGGCATCTCGCGTTCATTCCAGATCATGAACCTTTTTGATGAATTCACCGCCCTGGAAAACATCATGGTGGCGACAAACAGGGTGCGTCATGGATTGCATCGTCCCTTCTGGGATCTTCGGGCCGATTCCGAAATCAGTCACAAAGCTGCGGAAGTCCTGGCCATGGTCGGGTTGACGGGGCTGGAGAACAGTCTGGCCTCCGACATGTCCTACGGCCAGCGCCGCGCACTTGAAATCGCCGTATCTCTGGCCACTGAGCCACGGATCGTCTTTCTGGATGAACCAACACAGGGCCTTGGTGCTGACGGGCGGGCAAACCTTGCGGATCTGATCGGCACATTGCAGGAAAAATTCACCCTGGTGATCATCGAGCATGACATGCAGTTTCTGTTCAGACTGGCAAACAGGATTTCCGTCATCCATTGGGGACAGATCATCGCCGAGGGAACGCCCGATGAACTCAAGGCCAATGAATGGGTCCGCACTTCGGAGCTTGGGAAAATGACGACATGCTGAACGTGAAGGACATCAGCGCATTCTACGGTGAAACCCAGGCATTGTTTGGCGTGTCGCTGGAGGTGGACGCTGGCGAGTCGGTGGCTCTTCTGGGCGCCAATGGCGCCGGGAAAACAACCATTCTGCGCGCAATTCTCGGCCTGACGCCGCCACGCCAGGGATCGATCTCCTTTGATGGCCGGGATGTGACCCGCGTACCGACCCATGAGATCGCAAAGGCCGGCGTTGGATGGGTGCCCGACGACCGGCGGATTTTCCCCTCCCTGAAGGTGCAGACAAATCTCAATCTGGGGCGCAAGAAAACCCGTTTCAGATCCTGGCATGAAAAGGACTGTTTCGAGTTGTTTTCGGCACTTGAATACCTGCTGGATCGCGATTGCGAAAACCTGTCGGGCGGCGAGATGCAGATGGTCGCCATATCCCGGGCCCTGCTCGGAAGCCCGGGACTGATCCTGTTTGATGAACCCTCCCAGGGCCTGGCGCCAAAACTGGTTCAGGATGTTCTCAACGCCATTGTCCAACTGAAAAACGAGGGGGTTTCGGTTCTCGTCGTGGAGCAGAATGCCCTGGCCGCGCTGGAAGTGACCGATCGGGTCTACGTCTTGGACAAAGGTCAGATCATCTATGCCGGTGCATCTTCAAACTTGCTGGACGACACCGCACTGCGCCGGACCTTGTTGGGAGCTGCCGCATGAGTGACGCATTGCTGAAAGTGGCTGGCATGAGCAAGGTCTATACGCAGGGCTTGCTGAAAAAACGCCAGACCTTCCGTCTGGAAGCCGATTTCGAGATAGAGGAGTCGAGGATCGTTGGTGTCATGGGTCCCAATGGTTCGGGCAAAACAACCCTGTTTGAACTGATCACCGGATCCAACCAGCCGACCGGCGGACAGGTCTTTTGCAAGGGCCAGAATATTCACAAGGTGAAATACCGGCTGCGCGACCGCATGGCCATTCATTATCACCAATCCTATCAGGTCCGGCATTTTTCCAAGGTCCTGCCGAGCTTCATGCTGGAAAAGCCGAACAGTCAATACCCCTATATTCACCTGTTTGACGAGCCTCAGTTCAGCACACAGGACGGCTATATCGGCTTCATGCTGGATTTCTTCAAAAAGCTCCGAGGGGAAGGACGCCTGGTCTTTTTGTGCGTCCACCCGCAGGAGCCGTTTCACATCGAAATCATGCGGTCCATGTGCGAAGAATTTCTGTTCGTCAACGCTGGCAAAGTTTCGCGCGCCTCCGATTACGATGGATTGCTGGCCGTTGACGGGGTTCGTGATTACCTGGGCAAACTGGCGGATATTTGACAGTGAGTATTTTTGAGAACCTGAGCGGAAAACTGGCGCTTGTAACCGGCGCTGCGGGCCCTACCGGACTGGCCATCGCCCGCGTATTGGCAGGTCACGGCATGCGCGTCATTCTTGCCGATCTGGACGGCGACAGGCTGGAAAGGCTCAGCTCGGAAAATTCCGCGCAGTTGATCCCCATGGTGATGGACGTCCGCCTGCCGGACTTTGTGGAACAGGCCCTCAGCAGGATTCATGAGCAGCATGGCGCCGTGAATGTGCTGGTCAACAATGCGGGAATATTGAGCAACGCCAAAGCGGCAGACACAACGCCGGATGAATGGCGGCGCGTGATGGCTGCCAATATTGACGGCCCGTTTTATCTGAGCCGCCTTTGCCTGCCGGCCATGAAGGCTGCCAGATGGGGACGCATCATCAATATGTGTTCGCTGGCCATGAAAACCGGCGGTTTGACGGCCGGCACGGCCTATACGACGTCAAAGGGTGCGCTTGGCGCCCTCACCTTCTCGCTGGCGCGTGAGAGTGCGTCCGACGGCGTCACCGTCAATGGCATTGCGCCGGCCTACATCAACACGCCAATGGTGACGCAACAGCTCAGCCAGGCCGAGCAGGCACGCATATTGGCCAGCATACCCGTGCAACGTTTTTGCGAACCCGAGGAAGTTGCGCATCTTGTGGCCTATCTCGCCACACCGATGGCGGGTTTCATCACCGGCGAAATCATAGACATCAATGGCGGTCTTCATCTGGACTGACCGATTTGAACTGGAGATGCACATGGAACAGATAACCCCCGTCATCGATTTTACCAAAGAACTTACCGGTCTGTTTGACCTGTCGGGAAAAGTGGCCTTTGTCCCCGGTGGATATGGCGGCATCGGAGAGGCCATTGCATGGGGACTGGCCATCGCCGGTGCAAAGGTGGTTATTGCCGGACGCAGTCAGGAAAAGGCTGATAAATTGGCCAAAGCACTGAAAGCCGAAGGCTATGACGCCCGAGGATACACGGTGGATGTTGCATCTGTTGCTGACATAAAACGCTGCGTGGATGCTGTCGTGTCAGGGTGTGGCCACATCGACATATTGATGAACTGTGTCGGCATTCAGATTGAACAACCCCTGCTGGAGGTGACCGAGGAGGCATTCGACGAGGTCTATACCGTCAATCTCAAATCAGCGATGTTCCTTGGCCAGGCCGTAGCCCGTCACCAGATAGATCGGGGGAGCGGCGGCAAGCATGTTCACCTGCTGTCCGTCAGATCGCTGCTGGGGGTGCGTGGTCGCGGTTATTCGGCCTATTGCGCCACCAAGGGCGGCATGGTGACACTGATCAAACAGCATGCGATGGAACTGGCTCCCGACAACATCACGGTCAATGGCGTTGCACCCACATTTGTCTACACGGAGATGATCCGTCACGTCATGGAAAACGATACGTTTCGACAGGGCCTGCTGGATCGCATTCCCCTTGGGCGGATCGCCGACCCGAAGGATGTGGTCGGCCCGGCAATGTTGTTTTGCGCACCGGCTTCCAATTTTGTCACCGGCCAAACTCTCTATGTCGATGGGGGCATTACCTCAAGCCAGTAATCAGTAGTGACATACGAGACCAGATTTGCCCTGCAATTCCTAAATCAATGGATCATGCGCCCATTGCAGCAGCGCCTGTCGCTGTTTGCGCCTGCAGAAAATGTCGCCGGCCTCGCAATTTGCGCGGATTTGCCCTGCATGGCGGGCAAAACCTCTCCAGCGCTTGATCTGCGCTGCATCAATATCCGCCAGACGCCTGCCCATCCAGTAACGCGCATACCATTGAAACCAGCCGCGCGGGTCGGGACCAATGATCCAGCCTTTCTGCCGCCAGACCGCTAACGGTTGCCGGCTCTTGATACCGAAATAATTCAATTCCGGGTCCGGGCTGGAGGAAATCTTTGCATTTTCAAACCATTCTTCGGGGAATTCCTGCGTGCAATCATTGAGATATTTACCCTCGAACACGCCCATTTCAAGCATTTCCTGCGGAGAATGACACGGATTGAATCCATCAGCAAAATCCTGCCCTGGCTCGGCCACCAGCTGATAGGAATAGTCTGACTGCATGCGATCATCGACATGGATGGTTGTTGACTGCGTCATGTTCATTTCAGCCCTTGCTCAGCATCTGGGTGCCGAGATAGCCCAATGAGGCCGAGGCACCGGTCAGGAAAACACCCCAGGCGATATCGACGAAGACAATGCTCACCGGCCAGTTTTTGAGTGTGGCATAATTCGTCATATCGTAGGTTGCATAGGTGAAGAAACCAAACAGCGCGCCATAGCCCATCGCATACCAAAGTGACCCGTGTTTCAGGCCCGGCGCCACGGCAAAAATGATGATACCGGCAATATACATCAGATAGAAACCCAGCGCAGCGCCCATGTTCGGCTTGTCCAGCATCAAAGGACCGAGGCGTTCGAAGTAGAAGTTTCGCGCAATCTTCGAGAGCCAGACATAGTCGACGCTGAAGAATACGATCGCAGTCATCGCATAGGCGATCAGATACCTTGTCATGATAGAACTCCGGAGTGTCTTTGCCCTTACTACGCATGCGGACGGCCAGTGGATCACATTTACAGCACATGGATAAAATATGTGATCCATTCGTTCATCTGGCGCGTAATTACACCGATGAACAAACAGGGTGGACTATGGACAGGTTGAAGATTGCCGTTATCGGCTCAGGAGTATCAGGATTGTCGGCGGCCTGGCTATTGTCAAAGAATCATCAGGTTACACTGTATGAATCAGCCGGACATGTGGGCGGCCACGCCAATACGGTAGACGTAGAGACTGCGGACGGCCCCATAGCGGTCGATACCGGCTTTATCGTTTACAATGAGGCCAATTACCCCAATCTCACAGCCCTCTACGACCATCTGGGCGTTGAGACCCACCCGACCGACATGACCTTTGCGCTGTCCATGAACAATGGCGGCTATGAATATTCAGGCTCCGGGATGAACGGCCTGTTTGGTCAAAGACGCAATGTGGTCAACCTGCGGCATTGGCAATTGCTCAGCGATTTGACGCGCTTTTTCCGCAATGCGCAGCAGCAGGTTGCCAACTATCCCGACAGTATCAGCCTTGGCCAGTTCCTGCTCAATGAGCGCTATTCAAAGGCCTTTGTTGAAGACCATATCGTTCCCATGGGGGCTGCCATCTGGTCCACCAGCATTGCCGAGATGCTCAATTACCCGGCCAGAAGCTTTGTGGATTTCTATGCAAATCACAGCCTGCTGGAATTGGGCAACCGCCCTGCATGGCGCACGGTCAAAGACGGCAGCCGCAAATATGTCGAACGGATGATCGCCGATGGCGGATTTGAAATCCAGCGTGGCAACGGTGCCTGCCGCATATCAAGGCATCCGGCCTATGTGCATATCACCGACGAACGCGGCGTTTCCCGCCCCTTTGATCATGCCGTCGTTGCAACCCATGCCGATCAGGCCCTGGGATTACTGGACCAGCCTGATGCACTGGAAACGCGACTGCTTGAACGTTTCACCTATCAGAAGAACACCGCTGTCCTGCACCGGGACGCGCGCTGGATGCCGCGAAGAAAGCGGCTGTGGTCAAGCTGGAATTACCTTAAGCAGGGTGATGCGGCCAATGGCGAACTGTGTGTCACCTACTGGATGAACCAGTTGCAGCCACTCAAGACAGACACAAACCTGTTTGTGACGCTTAATCCCTATGGAGAAATTCACCCCAAGGCTGTTGAAGCCTCTTTCGAATACGACCATCCAGTGTTTGATGTGCGGGCACTGGAGGCGCAGAAAGACCTGTGGGCCTTGCAGGGCAAGAACCGAACCTGGTTCTGCGGCAGCTATTTCGGCTATGGCTTTCACGAAGATGGCGCGCAAAGCGGTCTGGCGGTTGCTGAACAATTGGGGGGCGCAAGAAGGCCCTGGCAGGTGGCTGATGAATCCGGGCGCATCGCTCTTCCCATGGTCAAAGCTGTGGCAGCCGAATGAGACAGGTCAACGACGCCATCTATGCGGGCAACATCATCCACAAGCGGGTAGGACCAATCAGCCATGCGCTGCGCTACAAGGTCTTTTCCCTGTTGGTCGATTGCGACAATCTTCCATCGCTGGCAACACGGCTGAAACTGTTCTCCCATAACAGGTTCAATCTGGTCAGTCTCTACCAGAGCGACTTTGGTGACGGCGTCGATTTGCCCGCCTACCTGCGCACGATTGCAGACAGATCCGGGCAAGGCGACAAGGTTCATCGCTTCATGATGCTGTGCTACCCGCGTATTCTGGGCTACGCTTTCAATCCCATAACGGTCTATTTCGGTCTCGACAGCGATGACCGGATCCGTCTGACGGTCTATGAGGTTCGCAACACCTTTGGTCAAAAAAAGACCTATGTGTTGCCGGCGGATCCAGACCAGGATGGCCAGATCTGGCAGCAATGTCCCAAACAGTTTTTTGTCTCACCCTTCAACAAGGTGTCGGGAACCTATGGCTTCCACCTGTCCAGCCTCGCCGATGAATTCACATTGGGCGTCGCACTCAAGGATCAGGAAAAACCGGTGTTGCGTGCCCATTTCAGGGGAAAGAGGCAAGAACTGACCGACAAGGGCCTGATCCGGGCCATCGTGGGTACAGGCCTTTTGACGCTCAAAGTGATGGTCGGCATCCACTACGAGGCGGCCCGACTGTGGATCAAGGGTTTGCGTTTGCAAACCCGACCACCCGCACCGGAAGCCGCCATCACCTATTTCGCTGACGCGCGTTCCGGCACGGAGCGCATTCCGCTAGTTCAGCACAGCCAGGGAAATGTTCAAAACGGCTGCGAAACCGACCCAGAGCACATAGGGCACAAACAGCCACGACGCGCGCCTGTCAATCTTCGCCGACACGATGATGAAGGTCACGATCAACGCAAACAAGGCGACGATCACGACCACGGCAGGCCAAAGAAGGTGCATGGCGAAAAACACCGGAGACCAGAGCCAGTTCAATAATTGCTGGGCACCCCAGATCTTCAACGCCGGACCATGTGGGTCGCGCGACCAGACCAGCCAACCGGCGATCCCGATCAGCACATAGAGCGTCAGCCATACCGGTGCGAATATCCAGCTGGGCGGATTGAACGACGGCTTGACCAGCGCCGCATACCATTCACCGGGTGCCGTCAGCGCACCAATGGCGCCACCTGCAACCAGAGTGACGGCAATAAACAGTGCCAATACGAGTAGTGATTTTCCCGAAAGGCGGGAATGACCGGTTTGTGCTGATGTCATTTGTTTGCCCCTCCTGAAGGCAGGGATTTGATTTGCGACGCGATCATGAACTATGACTTTTGATTCTGCTCAACCCGTTGGATTGCGCCATACGAATTTGCGCACCAACCAGAAATAAAGACCTATGGGGATGATGCGCAAGAGCTTCATGACCCGTGCAAAAAGCCATGGGAACGCAATGTCGTATTGTCCCTTTTCGAGCCCGGAAACAATGGCCCGCGCAGCCTCGGACGCGGAGATGATGCCAGGCATGGAAAACTGGTTCTTCTGGGTGGCGGGCGTATCGACAAAACCCGGGCAGATCAGCGAAACCTTGATCCCGAGGGGAGCAAGCTCTATGCGCATCGTCTCGGCCAGATTGATCAAAGCCGCCTTGGTCGGCCCATAGGCTGCTGATTGCGGCAGCCCGCGATAACCGGCGGTAGAGGCGACAATGGCAATATGCCCCTGCCCCCGAGCAAGCATGGATGGCAACACGGCGTGAAGACCGTTCATCACGCCCATGTAATTGACTTCCATTCCCTGGCGCACCGCATCCAGATCGAAGGCTTTCATCTCCATCGCGCTCCACGCAGCAGCATTGAGAACAACCAGATCAACCGATCCGCAATCTGCCTGGATTTTGGTCAAAGTCTCATCAACGGCGTCCGCGTCTGTCACATCCAGAGGATAGGCCCTGATCGACTGGCTATCGTAAGCAAGGCAATTCAACCTGTCCTGCGAACGCGCCGAGATGGCAATGTGCCGGGCGCGCCCTACCATCATACGGACAAGTTCAAGCCCTATCCCGGAACTTGCACCGGTGATCCACACGGTATTCCAGCGCGGATTGTTTACTTCACCCATGATCAGATACCCGTCAATGGCTGCAACAGACGGCTGAAGAAGCCCTTGAACCGGGTCGGTGCCTCTGTGGCAACAAGACAGATGCAGGGCAAATCGCCATCAACAATCGGCTGATGTTCAACATGTTCGTCAAGATCTGCAATATCGCCGCGCCGAAAGGTGCCAAAGACGTCCGTATAGCTCCCCGAAAGGATCAAGGTCAGCTCCGAGCCTCCGTGCCCATGCTCGGGAACAGCCATACCCGGGGCAATGTGCAGCATGTAGAGCGACGATTTTGATGCCGAGTTCTGCTTGATCACATGTTTGCGAACGCCGGGTGCAATCGACCTCCAGCGGACCGCGCCCAGATCAGGACCCAGATGCCTTACCAGGGGTGCTGGTACATCTCCGCTGACTTGCGCAGCGCAAGCAGCCGGCGCGGTATCAGCCGGCTGGTCGTCAATCCGCAGCATCAGATGTTCGAATGATCCGACCTCCAGTTCGGCTGTTCCGGCATCTTCCAGCACGCCGCCGCCAAGCTCTTCAGCTTGCCGCACGGCATGGCGGCAGGTGTCACACATGGCGACATGGGTGGCGACAACAACAGTGAAGGCCTCATCCAGGTTCCCGGACGCATATTGCAGCAATGTCGCGTCATCAAGATGATGGTCTAGGCTCATTTCAAGTCCTCTAATTTGTTCTTCAGCTTCGCATAGGCCAGCCGCATTCTGGATTTGACCGTCCCCAGCGGCAGTGCAAGCCTGGTCGCTATCTCGCTTTGTGAAATGTCTTCCATGAAGGCGAGTTCGATAATGTGTCGTTGATCTTCGGGTAATTCGCTGAGCGCCTTTGCAACCTTCCGGGTGCGTTGGCTGGCAAAGAGATTGTCTTCACCATCGGGCTCCTCGGAAACGATCTCGAGGTCATCGATATCCGTATAGGCCTGGGACGAGCCCCGACGCAGCCGATCGATGCGTGCATTACGCGCAATGGTGAATATCCAGGCGCTGACCGAACCGCGCTCGGGAGCGTAAAGATGGACCTTGCGCCACACGGTCATCATGACAATCTGCACGATGTCCTCGGCCTGTTCGGGTCGCGCCCCGGATTTCAGCATCAAAGCCTTGATACGGGGCCCAAAATGCATGAACAACGCCTTGAATGCATCGCGATCACGATTGCCGGCGATATCCGACATCAAGAGCACAAGAGCATCCGTCTCCGGTACCGAATTTTCTTCGATTTCTTCCACCCGCCAAGCTGCCTGCATTACCAAATCCCGAATGACCTTTACCACATTACGGGCAAACGGGTCGACTGGATCACTTCTCGAGAAAATAAAACTGGATTGTTTTCAGGTCGTCCCCAAAGCGTGGTTGGAGACGGTAACGGTCGCATGTGAACCGGCTTGATAACGATAGAATAGGACGGGCTACCTGTGTACCCAAAAGGCCCGATTATCAGCAATCAGCGACCGCCAGAAGGACCGCTCAGGGCAATGATCGATGCGTCATGAGGCGTCTGGCCACCATAAAGCGCATCGCCCCAGATGATCAGCCCCTCAGCACCCAGGCAAGGGTCGTTGGATAGGGGATGATCGTTTTTCAACGGCGGAACGCACGCATGCGTTCCGACCGATTGTTCCTGTTCAGACCAGATGTCTAAACCTTTGACTTGCTGCGCCAGCTGTCCGCATAGTTTTCACGGGCTTCAGCAGCATAGGGCGTCTGTGACACACGTACGCGGATCTCCGCCTGCTTGTGCTTTTCTGCCGAGGTCTTTTCGGTTCCACCGTTCGGCTCGCCCCAGGTCATCGTCAAGACATCACCGATCTGGACATCCTTGTCGACCACACCCAGCGAAAGCATGCAGCGTTCATTGTAGCTGTAGCCGTTGAACATCGACATGCCGACCATCTTGCCATCACGCATCACCATGTCGGCACTTGTCGAGGCATAATTGGGTTGCGGAAAATCGATCCATTTGTAGGGCACTTCACCCGGACGGAAGGCAGAGGCGATGACATTGACGACATCTTCGGCATTCCACTCGAAAGTCACCTTCTTGCGGTTCTTGCCATCCTTCATTTTCAACAAGGCATCCTTGCCGATGAAATCGGTTTTCCAGCCGATATAGAAGTCATAGCCAAGTTCGAAGGGATTGACGTAGTAGTCCTCGATATTGTCGGAGACAAAGCTGCCACCAATAGCGCCGGTTGCTTCGTAGCTGTCGGCACCCAGCCACTCGCGATATTCCTTCATCATGCCGCCACCGGTATAGATGCCTGGCAGCGGTGACGGGATCCAGCCCGACTCCAATGTATTGGTGGAATAGGCGCGGCTTCCGACCTGACGCAGGTCGACACCCACCGCCTCGGCGGATTCCAGAATGACGCTGCGAATATATTCAAGATCGGCATGCGGGCCCCAGATTTCCAGCCCCGGCGCACCAGCCATTCCGTGACGCAGTGCCTGTACGCGTTTTGAGCCCACATTGATCCAGTCAACATGGAAGAACTTGATGTCCTGGACCGGGCCGCCATTCATCTTCGCAAAGATTTTCGGCGCATCCGGCCCCTGGATCTGGAAACGGTAATGCGTGCGGTAAACGGCCTTGCCGTCCGGCCGCGACGGCGAGCGCGGGTCGCGGTGGATTCGCACCTTGTGATTGCCGATGGCCTGCTGGAACTGAACCCAGTTTGCCGTCGGAGCACGCCCGACGAGCACGAATTTGTCCTCACGTTCGCGAAAGATGATCATGTCGCCAACCACATGACCGGCAGGCGTAACAGGCACAAAGTGCTTGGCGCGGTTCAGGTCGAAATTGGCAAAGCTGTTGATTCCGACATGGCTGAGAAAGGCGGCGGCATCCGGGCCTTCAACGATGACTTCATCCATATGGTGGGTCTGATCGAAAAGCACCGCCGTGTCGCGCCATGCGCCCTGTTCATCACGCCAATTGGTAAATTCCGGCGCCACCACCGGATAGACATACATGCCGACTTTCGAATTGCGCAACATCTCCACGACGTTGCCTTTTTGATTGATCAGCGATTCCAGACTGCTTGCTGCCATGTCAGTTCCTCCAAGAGTTTCATCAAGATGTATACATTCTTGCTGAAAATCGGGGGTTTGACTAGCTAAAACTTGATTATTCCACCATCTATGTCGACATAAATCCACATTCGGCTTGAAACGATCAATCGACAATCAGCGCGATGGAGGCAACAGGACCGGTCAGGGAACGTTTTCTTGCGATGACATATTCCAGATCGCGGCGCGCCGTTCGGGCGTGTTCGCGCGCCAGAGCCTCGGCGCGCGCGCCCTCCCGGTCACCGATCGCCGCAACGATTTCACGGTGCTGCGCCTGCGCAAGATCCAGCGAGTGCCGACGACTGACCATATCGACCTTGTCCGGCAGAAAGGCCGATGGTGACGCGAAAGGCAGGCGCATGACCCGATCGAGTTCGCGCGCGATCACCTTGCTGCCTGCAAGTTGCGCAAGAACGCGATGAAAATCGGCATTGAGGCGGGAATAATTGTCAAAATCCGTATCACCGGGATCCTCGCCGAAACATGTATCAAGCTCGGCGACAATCGCGGTGATTTTTGCCAGCAATTCCGGCTCAGCCCCGCGTTCTGCCGCCAATCGGGCCGCCGTTCCTTCCAGGACACCACGCAATTCGATCGCATCAATGACATCATCCAGTCCAAAGGTGCGCACGACAAAGCCACTGCGCGCACGCTCCAGAAGCCCCTCTTCGACCAGACGCGACATGGCTTCGCGCACCGGCGTGCGGGAAATCTGCAACATTTCGGCCAGCGGCACCTCAAGCAGGCGCGTGCCACCCTGCAACTCGCCATTGAGAATGCGTTGCCGCAACTCGGTCAGAGCACGCATTGTATGGCTGCTGCCGCTCGCCTCCGTCATTCCATGCACCTTTCGCTGGTCTTCCCGAGTCAGGAACCGTTCCTATCCGCAATGGACAGCCGCCTTGCCTGGCCGGACAGGATATAAAACAGATCACACAAGGCACGCAATGTATACATTTTGGCGCTGTGGCCATGGCACGTTCCATGGACCAGAAAGCAAGAAAATTGCATCCCGTCCGAAGATCGGCGCGCAAGGCTCTGGTTCAGGCATTGCATTAAAGCGTGACCATGCCTGACAATCACCAATCTGCAATCTTGTTGGCTTTTGGCGTTGCTTAGAGCAATTGGCGCCCGGCCAGATTTCTGAACAGGTGGCTGACGCCAAATGTCCACTCCCGGCACTGCGTCGACAATCTGACCGTATTGGTCAGTTTGCCCAGCGACGGACAGGAAATCGATACGACATCGCCAAGCTTGTGGGTAAAACCTTCCCCGACGATATCCCTGTCCTTTGTGGGCGCAAACAGCGTGCCGAGAAACAGCATGATTCCGTCCGGGTATTGGTGATGGCGGCCAAGTGTTTGCGCCACCAGATCGAGCGGGTCGCGGCTGATCTCCGACATGGAGGACTGACCTTCCAGAACATAACCGTCTGTGCCTTCCACGCGCAGATCTAGAACCATGCTGCGCACATCATCCATGCCGAATTCAGCATCGAACAGGCGGATCATCGGGCCGATGGAACAGGAGGCATTGTTGTCCTTGGCTTTTGACAACAGCAAAGCCGAGCGGCCTTCAACGTCGCGAAGGTTCACATCATTACCAAGACAGGCTCCCACCACCGTGCCATGGGAAGAAACGGTCAGCACCACCTCCGGTTCGGGATTGTTCCACTTGGAAATCGGGTGCAGACCGACTTCGTCTCCGGGCCCCACGGACGATAGCACCTGGGCCTTGGAGAACACCTCCGCATCCGGACCGATACCGACCTCAAGATACTGGCTCCACAGGCCCTCCGCAATCAGCAGCTTTTTGACGTCCGCCGCCTGGCTGGAACCGGCTTCGATATTGTTCAACGATTCTCCGATCATCGACCCGATGCGTTCGCGGATCGCCAAAGCCAGCGCAGGATCACCGGCGGCGCGCTCCTCGATGACCCGCTCCACCATCGAACTGGCAAAGGTAACGCCGCAGGCCTTGATGGACTGCAGATCGCAAGGCGCCAGAAAATGCGTGGCATTGCGGTCACCGGGTGCATTGGCGGCAATGTCGTCGACAGCCCCCAAAACCACACCGTCAGCCTGACGCACATAGGCTGCGGGATCACCCATCTCACAGACATCACGCACCAGCGGTGCCGTTTGGGACGTGATATCTACAATATTCCCCTCACGGATCGTGACGACACTGGGACCGCCGGCATCTGAGTTCCAGACGCGGCCGATCAAAACACCATTGCGGATTTCATCCAAGGAATATGCCAAAATTTCGTCCCCCCACGATCAAACAGATTTGTAAAAACCAGACTGGGACACTGCATCCTGACGGCAGGCAGCATCCCAGTCGTCACAAGACATAACGACCGATAATCTCAAGCGCAACGGTTAATGCCCGGATCGCGGCTCTCCGTGAATAGAGATTGTTTCACAACCTTCACAAACCGTTGACATACTACCATGGTAAAGTACCTTGTACGGATCGAGCCTCATGCAAATCTCCATCAGACGCAGTGTGACGTTTCGATTTTGGATATCAAAGGGAGGAACCCAGATGCAATTCAAACGCCTTATTTCCGCATGCCTTGCGCTCACCGCCATCCCGACATTGGCCCTGGCAGATTCATCAACCCGCGTTGCGCTCATTCCAGGCGGCCCGCATCCCTATTTTGCCGCCTGGGAACAGGCAGGCGCCGATGCAGCCGCCAAATTCGGCCTCGGTGCCGCTGACTACAAGGTACCTCAGAAATGGGAACTCGGCCTGCAGAACCAGATGCTCGAAAGTCTGGTGACACAGGGCTACAATGCGTTCCTGATTTTCCCCGGCGACCCTGTGGGAACTGTGGCGATTGCCAATGAACTGGCCGATACCGGCGCACCGGTCATGGCACTTGCAGGCTGTCTGAAAGACCCTTCCGACGCGGTCTTCTGCATGGGCACAGACACGGGCAATTCCGCCTATCTGGGAACCAAGGAACTGCTCAAGGAACTGGGTGCCGGCGCCAAAATCGCTCATTTCACCGGCTTTCTGGTGGATCCCAACACACAATTGCGCATTGATGCGGTCAACAAGGCAGCAGAAGAAGGCGGCGCTGAAGTCATTCAGGTGATCGCTGACATCGACGCACCGGAACCGGCCGAAGAGAAAATCAATGCCTATCTCGCAGCCCATGCTGCGGATGTAGACGGCATCATCACCACCGCCTGGGTCCCGGCTGTCGTTGCCTCCTCGGCACTGCGCAAGATCGGCGACAAGCGCATCAAGATGGTTGGCATCGACCACGACGAAGTGGTTCTCAAAGCCATCAAGGATGGTTTTGTGCACGGAACGATGCTGCAAAACCCCTATGGTCAGGGTTATATCGGCTCCTATGCCGCTGACCGCTTGCGTTCAGGCTGCACCGTAAAGGCCGACGCTCCCTTCAAGAGCAATGCATTGACCGACAAGTTCATCGACTCAGGCACTGTTTTTGCAGGTGTCAACGACGTGGATGATTATGTTGGCTCCATGCAGTCGATCACCAATACGCTTTTCGCGGATTTCGAATCGACCTACCTTGACTGCAAATAATGCAGTTTGGCGGAGCCTTTCGGGGCTCCGCCAATATGAGATCATGCGAAGGCGGGGCGCGAGATGAGTGGTACGGGGAAAGAACAATCTGTCGGGATTCCTCCTGCAGAGCAAGCATCGGGTGCGCGTCTGACCACGCTGCGCATTCTGCTCAGCAATGAGTTCGGGCTGCTGGTGCTGATCGTCCTGTTCGCCATCATCTTCTCGACCATATCGCCCGCTTTTCTTTCAAAATTCAGTCTTTATGCCTTGGGCCGAACCTCGGCGGTCAATATCATGATCGGATTTTCGATGATGGTGGTGATCATTACCGGCGGTCTCAACCTGTCGGTTGGTTCCATTGGCGTGTGTGCCGCCATGTTTGGTGGCCTGTTGATGCAGGCTTTCGCCATGCCCTGGCCGCTGGCCGTGTGCGGCGGACTTGCCATGGGCGCTGCCCTCGGCGCGCTCAACGGCTTCATCATCGTGCGATCCGGGCTACACAGCTTCATCATCACCCTGGCGACAATGAGCATTTTCTTCGGCGTCATGATTTTCCTGACACGCGCAGAATCCTATCGTGACATTTCTCCAGCCTTCACCAGTTTCGGGCGCATGAAACTTGCCGGCATCATTTCACCCTTGCTGCTGGTCTCGGTTGTCGCTGGCATTTTGCTGTCAGTCCTGTTTCGATACACTGCCCTCGGCCGGGAAATGCTGGCAACCGGGGCCAATGAACGCGCAGCAGAGCTGTCGGGAATTCGGGTCCATCGGATCATTACCTATTGCCATTTGCTATCCGGGGTTCTTGCCGGTGTGGCCGGGCTGATGCTGGTTTCACGCACCGGGGCCGCCATTCCTTCCATGGCCGGACAATTGGGGCAGGACTGGTTGCTGCCCGCCTTCTTGGGCCCGGTGCTTGGCGGCACGCTGCTGACTGGTGGCCGCGTCTCCGTCCTGGGCACGTTTCTGGGCTCCTTTCTGGTGACCATGCTGACAACAGGCCTGCTTTTGATGCAGGTGGGCGCCTTCTGGATGCAGACCTATCTCGGCCTGCTGCTGCTCGCCGCCGTGCTGATTGACATGGTGCGGCGATCCTACCTGACACGGAGAAAGCTGATATGAGCAGGCGCTTTTGGGAAACGGACTGGTTCGGGCCACTCATGGTCGTTGTTGTGGCTGTCGCCGTTGTCAGCATATTGAACCCGTCATTTCTGTCCCCCTTCAATATCCAGGTCCTGCTGTTGGCCATCGCCGTCAATGCGATGATCGCATTTTCCCAGATGATCATCATCGCCATTGGCCAGATGAACCTCTCGGTTGGCGCCATCGGCGGGCTTTCGGCCATTGCCTTTGCAGGCATGTTGGAGGTCTGGGGCATACCCTGGCCAATCGCCGCCATTCTGGCGCTGGCCCTGGGCGTGCTCGCCGGCGTCGCCAACGGCGTTCTGGTGGCACTCACCGGCATCTCGGCCTTTGTCATCACGCTGGCAAGCCTGTCGGTCTACAAAGGCGTCAATCTGGGGATCACCGAGGCACAGCCTTTCTACAAAATACCGGATGTCGTGAAGGGGCTTGGCAATGACACATTCCTGCATCCCCTGCCCTGGCTGATCATTCCCTGTGTACTGGCGGCCTTGCTCTTGTGGTATCTGCTCAACAGACTGCCACTCGGACGCTCCATCCTTGCCGTGGGCGGCAACGAGCACGCCGCCGAACTGTCGGGCATTTCCGTGCGCCGGGTGGTGATTGTCGCCCACGCCATCTCCGGGCTTCTGGCAGCATCAGCGGGCATCATGCTGGTGGGCCGGTTGCAATTGGGTCAGCCGACGATTGGCGATGACTGGCTGATCCTGTCATTTGCAGCGCCCGTCATCGGCGGAGCGATCCTGTCCGGTGGCCATGTCAGTGTGGCAGGCACCTTGCTCGGTGTTGCCATTGTCGCCATCTTTACCCAGGTGCTGGTGCTGTTCAACATCGACCCGTTTCTTGTTCAGGTCGTGCTTGGTGTCCTCATCCTGTGGGCGGTCGGGGTCAATCGTTTCCGCGAGGTCCGTGCCTTGAAACATAGCGCGCAGGTGGCATCATGAGCATCCAGAACGCCCCTTCGGAAACGAGCGTATTTGTTGCCGAGGGCATGACCAAGACCTTTCCCGGAGTGACCGCACTGGAGGATGTGAGACTTTCCCTTTCCAAGGGATCGATCCACGCATTGCTGGGTGAAAACGGCGCAGGGAAATCAACACTCATCAAGGCCATCACCGGCGTTCATCGCCTGGATTCCGGCCGCATGATGCTGAACGGACAGCTGTTTGAGCCCACCGATACGCGCGACGCCATCAGTCGGGGCATTGGCGTGGTGCATCAGGAACGCAATCTCATTCCGCGGTTTTCCATCGGCGAGAATATCTTCCTGGAGAGCCTGAATGCCCATCCGCTGCGACGCATCGATTACAACAAACTCTTTCGAGACGCCCGCGTCTGGCTGGAAATGCTGGGCGTCGATGCCGACCCGGCAATGCCGGTCCATCGCCTGAGTGTGGCAAAGACCCAATTGGTGGAGATCGCCAAGGCCCTGTCTCTGAACTCGCGAATTCTGCTGCTCGACGAGCCGACGGCAGCGCTGACACCGCACGAGACTGACACATTGTTCAAGATTTTGCGTCAGCTGCGTGATGATGGTGTCAGCCTGATGTTTGTCAGCCACAAGCTGGAGGAAGTGCAGGAAATCTGTGATCGGGTAACCGTCCTGCGTGACGGGAAAAACGCCTGTGAAAGCCAACCGTTGGAGGGGCTCGACAGACAGGCGATCGTGCGCCTGATGATTGGACGCAATGAACAGATTCCAGACTGGTCAGCGCGTGACCGCTCCACCGGCAAAACCGTGCTGCAATTGAAGAATGTCTCCACGTCACTGGGACACAAGGAAATCGACCTGAGCGTTCACAAGGGGGAGATTGTCGGTCTCTACGGACTTGTCGGTGCAGGACGCAGTGAATTGGCCAAATCGATCCTCGGCAAGTTTCAGGTGACCGGCGGCGAGGTTCTGGTCAACGGCAACAGGGCACAAATCCACAGCGTTGCCGACGCCGTGCGGAAATACCGGATCGGTTATGTCAGCGAGGACCGCAAAAGCGAGGGCCTTGTGCTGATGCATTCGGTTCTGGAGAACGTCGGCATGCCCATATGGCGGCGCCTGGCAGGCCTGGCGCATTTTTTGACCAATGGCAAAATTCGCAAACACACCGAACCCTATATCCGCAAACTGGAAGTGCGCACCCCTTCGCTGGACCAGCATGTCGGCAATCTGTCCGGTGGAAACCAGCAGAAGGTCAGTGTTGCCAAATGGCTGGCTGCCGAGGTGGAAATCCTGATTATCGATGAGCCATCCGTCGGCATCGACATCAAGACCAAAGCCTATCTGCATGAACTGATCCGCGAACTGTCGGACAATGGAACGGCACTCTTGCTGATCACCAGCGACATGCCGGAAATGATCACGCTGGCAGACCATATCGTGGTCATGAACGACTATCGAATCATGGGCGAAATTGACAACACCCGCGACTACGACACGATGAGTGAACGCATCATGACCCTGATTCAGGGCGAGGAACTGGTTGCCGCAGAATAGAGCATGTCTGGCTTTGGTTTTATCAGACCGAATAGAATCGCGCGCAGGTCAGGCCAAGGATGGCCGCCTGCTCGTCGGCGCTCAGCGCCGCTGCCCAATCCTCGACCACAGCCAGCGTCTCTGCATAATTTCCGGCCAGCGTACAGACCGGCCAGTCGGAACCGATCATCAGGCGATTGGGGCCAAAAGCCTCCAGAACGGTGTCGAGGTAGGGCTTGAAGGTCTGCGCCTGCCAGTTGGACCAATCGGCTTCAGTGACCATGCCGGACAATTTGCATAGGACATTTTCCCGCTCGGCAATCGCCCTGATGCCCTTTTCCCACGCATCCCAGTCACTGCCGTCCATGCGCGGTTTGGCAATGTGATCGACCACAAAGGGCTGGTTCGCCATGCGATCGACAAGCCTGATGGCGGCTGGCAGATGGATCGTGCGCAACAGCAGGTCATAGGTCAGGCCATGTTTTGCCAAACAACCCACGCCGCGCGCATGGTCTGCACTGTCAGCAAAATCCGGATCGGCACGATCATGGATCAGCATCCTGTAGCCTTTGAGAGCCGAAGCATCACTATAGCGCTCCAGCCGGGTTTCGATGTCCGGCGCGCAAAGATCAATCCAGCCGACAACCCCGCGGATACTGGGATCTCGCGCGGCCAGTGCCAGCAGAAAATCCGTCTCCGCCTCCACTTCCCGCGCCTGCACGGCAATCGTTCCCTCAATGCCCGCCTGCGTTCGCAGCGGCGCCAGGTCGGCCGGCAGAAAATTTCGCCTGAGTGCAACAAGGTCATCCGTCATCCACGCGAAGTCCTGCGCGTTTGCGGCATAGTCCCAATAGTGCTGGTGTGCATCAAGTCTCATTGACCGTAACCCTCCATTCGCCGCGCTGACGGTTCTCCCCGATTTCCATCAAGTTCTGTTCATATCCCGCCTGAGCGCATCACGTGCCTTTCACTGTATGGACTACCATGGTAGTGGGTCAATACGGACAATGAAAAGGCGGGCCAATGCGTTGGCGACCATGAACAGCAAGACGATTCAACCTGTGGCAAAAATTGATCAGCAGACACCCATTACGGTGCAAGTTCATGCGCATTTGCGTCGACTTATACTGACTTTGCAGATCAAGCCCGGTGAAGCTTTGAGCGAAAAGGAACTGTCTCTGAAGCTTGGTGTCAGCCGCACGCCCGTGCGGGAGGCTTTCATCAGGCTTTCCGAAGAAAGACTGGTGGATATTTTTCCCCAGCGCGGCACACTTGTGGCACCGATCCGGCTGGCGGAAATCGAAGAGGCGCAATTTCTGCGCGAGGTTCTGGAAACCGCCATCGTCAGACGGGCGGCCAGGTCCATCGACAAGACACACCTCAAATTGCTGGATGACAATCTGCGCCTGCAGCAGCGCACCCTGCTGCGCAAGGATTACGACGCCCTGCTGGAGATCGACGAACGTTTCCACAATCTGTTGTGCGACAGTGTGTCCCTGCCCCGTGCATGGCGCATGATCCACGTCCTGAAAGGTCAGATTTACCGCGTAAGCTACCTGACCCTGCCGGAACCCGGCCATGGCGAACAGATGGTTCAACAGCATATGGATATCCTTGATGCTGTTCGCGACGGCGATGAGGAACGGGCTGAACAGGCCATGCATGCACATCTTCAGGAAATCTGGGGTCCCATCGAGCGCATGGTTCAGGAGAACAACAAAATTTTTCAATCATGAGGACAGGCCATCCGGCACTGTCGACAGGAGGCATTCATGAAACGCGAACTTCCCAAAATCGGTTTTGGTGGCGCACCAATCGGCGGCTTGCTTGATGCCGTTGATGACGCCGCGGCGATCCAGACAATTCAGTCAGCGCTTGATAGTGGCATCACTTATTACGATACGGCGCCCTATTATGGATTCGGCCTGTCGGAACGGCGCGTTGGCGATGCCGTGCGTGACCACGACAATATTGTCGTTTCCAGCAAGGTCGGCAGGCTTTTGAAACCCGGTCTGCCGCTCAATCCCGCTGACTATGGCTGGCCGAAACCATTGCCGTTTCATCCCATATTCGACTATGGATACGACGCCGTCATGCGGTCTTATGAGGATTCCCTGCAGCGCATGGGACGCGACAGAATCAACGTCCTGTTTCTTCATGACCTGGGCCCTCTCACCCACCCCAATGCAGAAGAAGAAGCCCGCCATTTCAAGGATGCCATGAGCGGCGGATATCGCGCTCTGGACGAATTGCGCCGGGCTGGCGACATCGACGGCTTCGGTATTGGCGTCAATGAGATTGAGGTGTCGCTGCGCACGCTTGACCATGGCGATTGGGATGTGTTTTTGCTGGCTGGCCGCTACACGCTGCTGGAACAGGAAGCCCAGGCCGAATTGTTGCCCGCCTGCGCGGCACGTGCCGTTCGCATCGTCGTTGGCGGTCCTTTCAATTCAGGCATCCTGGTGGGTGGATCAACCTGGAACTACGAGGCTGCGCCGAAGGATATTCAGCAAAGGGTGGCGGGCCTCAAGGCTGTTTGTGAATCTCATGGTGTTCCCCTTCCCGCCGCTGCCCTCAAATTCCCACTGGCCAATCCAGTGGTCGCCAGCGTAATTCCAGGTTCGCGCACGCCAGCCGAATTCGCACAATTGATGGAATGGTGGAACACGGACATCCCGACCTCGCTTTGGAGCGACCTGCAAACGCAAGGATTCATTCGCGAGGATGCGCCACTGCCGGTTTAGGACTGTATTATTGCTTTGCCGGAAACTGTTGCATGTTTTTTCGGAAATGGCTGGGCGGAACGTTGTATAGTCTTCTGAACGCCCGGCAGAATGCAGCTTCCGACTGATACCCCGAATCCAGGGCGATCTTCGAGATCGATTCAGACGTTTCCTCAAGATATTTGCAGGCAAGCTGCATGCGCCATTTTGTCAGATAACGCGAAACTGAATCGCCGACGAGATGGGTAAAACGCGCCGAAAAATTCGATCTGGACATGCCGACCTCCCGGGCAAGACGGTTCACACTCCATTCCTGATCAGGATTTTTGTGCATCAGCGAGAGCGCCCGTCCAATTTGCTTGTCGCGCAGGGCGGCCAACCAGCCTGTTTGCGCCTCCGGCGCAGAAATCAACCAGGCCCTGATCGCTTGAATGATCAGGATGTCCGCCAATCGGGTCAGCACCGTTTCACCGCCTGCCTGCAAAGCGCTTGATTCAAGCGCAATCAGCCCAAGCGTGCTTTGCAACCAACTGCCGCTTTCTGCATTCCAACTGTTCAAACTCAGAATATTGGGCAACAGGGCAACGAGACGCTGTGCAGCCACATGATCAAAGCGAACCACACCGTATGTGATCTGTGTCAACGCGCCGCCGCCGCCATATTGCATGATTTCATAGCGGTCACTGATCTGGTCTATCGGTATATCGCCCAGTGGCTCTGCATCAGCCTGCAGTTCACTGCGCAAGATATGCGCATTTCCGTGAGGGATAAGCGTGAGGCTCCCCTGCTGAAGCAAACGCGGCTCTTCCCCGGCCATTTCAATCCAGCACTGCCCCGAAGTGACAACCGAGAACATCATATGGTTCTCTATATGCGGAACTTCCACGCCCCAGGGCGCAGTCAGTTCTGCCCGACAGTAAAGCGTGCCGGTCAGTCTCAGCAGGTGAAGAGCCTCACCAAGCGGATCAGCGGATGCGTGGGGGCGGACATTCGAAAAGGACATGGCTGACGGGTATCATGGGTCCAAGTCAAAAGTCCAGACAGATAAGACGATCAGCAAAGTTATGAGGATTTACAATCATTGTTCATCCAATTTCCTGCGGTAGAATGTACAGAGACTTCAACAGGAAAGGAAGAACGATGCAAAATCTGAAAACACAGAAGGGTGTCCTGATTGGCTCAGGATTGATTGCAATTGCGGTTGGGTGGGGATTGCTTTTTTCGCCCGAGGCATTTCACGCGCTCAATGGCATTGAACTGGGCGATAGCGCCAGCTTGATGAGTGAGATACGAGCGCCAGGTGCCGGCCTCTTGGCAAGCGGACTGCTCATCTTCTCTGGCGTATTTGTCAGCAGGCTTTCATTCACCGCACTGGTTGTCGCTATGCTGCTGTATCTCTCTTACGGGATCTCCCGTTTTTACAGCATGGCGCTTGATGGTCTGCCCGCCGATGGGATCATCTTTGTCGCATTTCTGGAAATGGCAATCGGCTTGGCCTGTGCTTTCACCTTGCAGCGACACCTCAGAACGCACTCCTATTGACTGGAACCATCTCAACGCAAACGGTCAAGCCGTTGCCCAGGCAAGGCCTTCAACCCGGGCCGCCTGGATTGCCTGCCAATCCCAGTCGATGCCAAGACCAGGTTTTTCGTCCGGCCAGGCACGCCCCTCTTCGATGCGCAGACCGGACGTCGTGATGGTGTCCAGTTGCGGTATATATTCAAGCCAGGGGGCATTCGGTATCGCACAGACCAGGCTGGCATGCAGCTCCATCAGGAAATGCGGACAGACTGGAACGTTGAAAGCTTCCGCCATATGCGCGACTTTCATCCAGGGTGTGATGCCGCCGATGCGCGCCACATCCACCTGCACGATCGATGCGCCTCCCGATACCAGATAGTCCTTGAACTGGCTGATCGAATACATGCTTTCACCCACCGCAATGGGAACCGAGGTGGATGCCGCCAGCAAGGCATGTTCCAGCACGTTGTCGGCAGGCATGGGCTCTTCCAGCCAGCCAACATCAAATTCTTCCAGCATATGCGCGCGGCGCGTTGCCTCGGCGCGGCTGAAGGCCTGATTGGCATCGACCATAATCTCATAGGATGGGCCAACGGCAGCACGCACGGCCGCAATCCGCTCCCGATCCTGTGACAGGTGAGGCTTGCCAATCTTGATTTTCGACCCGGCAAACCCCTTTGCCTGGGCTTCCAGTGCGTCCTTTACCAGCAAATCGGTGTCAATGTGCAGCCAGCCACCTTCCGTCGTGTAACAGGGAACATTGTTCTTTGCCCCGCCCAGCAAGCGAAAAAGCGGCAGCCCGGCTTTTCTGCACCGCAAATCCCAAAGCGCCGTGTCGATTGCGGCCAGGGCCAGCGAGGTAATCGCGCCGACAGCCGTTGCATGGGTTGAAAAAAGCAGGCTCTGCCAGATACCCTCGATTTCCTCGGCCTCCCTGCCAATCAGACGCGGCACCAGTGTCTGGCGCAAAAGTGACATGATGGCCGGACCGCCCTGCCCGATCGTATAGGAATAACCCGTGCCGATGACACCATCCGCATCGCGGATACGCACCATGGGTGTTTCCTGGCTTTCGAAGGATTGAATGGCATCCGTGCGACGTACCTTCGGCTTCAGATCCACCATCAGGATTTCCACATGTTCGATGATTGCCATGATTGACCAGACCCTTTGTTTTGGTACGCACGCAACAAAGGTTAAGCCGCCCGCGCTGGCCTGTCGATAGGCAAAGTTTCTACCAGCTCTCCCGGTATGACGTCGATACAAATTGGCGCAAAATCTGTCGCGCACCCCCAATGCCAATGGACAACACGATCGCGCTTCGAAAGCAATATTCCGGCAATCGCGGTTTTGCCGTTTTCGCTATGCAATGTTCTGCCGATCATGGAATTGTTTTGGAATCACCGCTGCTCCACCAAGCGGTCCTCAGCATGTCAATTTTAATAGCCGGCTTGCTCCCCGGATCGGTATATGGTCACTTGAAAAACAAACTGACAAAGAAAGAATGCAGCTTGCCGATTGAAAATTCAGACGATATTGAGCTCAAAGGGACGCAACGCACTTTCGTCCCGCTCCAGGAGTTTGTCAGGAGACACGCTATGACCGCTGTGTTTTTTTCAAATGTTGATCGCATGGGACATTCGACGGTGAGAGAAATTGCATAGAACCGGCCTGGCCATCCCGGCCATCAGGAAAACAGGCATTGTCGTCCTCGTCTTGTTCCTCGCGCTGGGCGGTGCCCTGGTGCGCAAGGAATATGTGTCGGAACGTTCCAGAGCCCAGGTGCGTGTCCATACGGCGGCCCATGTGGTCGCAACGCAATTCAGCTGGATATTTGAATCAAGCGGCCAGACATTGCGCCGCATAGAAGAGGCCGTCGTCAAGGAAAACCTTCGCGCCAACAGCAACTCCATCATTGACATCAACAAGGCTGTCAGAGGCCTGCCCAGTGGCTCCCAGTATTCGGTCTACGACAGGCAGGGAGAGCTTATCTATTCCAGCTTTGCCGATGCGGTCAGCATCAGTGTTGACGACCGGAGTTACTTTGACAAATTGCGCAATGGCCAGGAACTCGTGCTGTCGCCCATGGTGCAGGAACGGTTGAGCGGTGAAAAAGTTTTCATCATAGCCAAGCGACTGAATGTTGCGGGCACATTTGCCGGCGTTGCAACCATTGCCATTCCGGTGACGACGCTCTCCTATCTGGCAAATACACTTGGGTTTACCGCTGGGTCCACCATCAGCCTGATCCGCGAGGACGGCATGTTGATCGCTCGTTCTCCACCCATCGAGCCGGTCGACCTCAGCGATTCCAGAGTATTCGAAATGCTGAAAACCAATCCAGACGGATTTTATGAAAGCGTTTCACCCGCCGACGGAATTGCCCGCATTGTCGGTTATCACAAGCTTCCCGACTGGCCGATTATCGCCATAGCCGGAATGAATTCCGCCACGGCCATGGCAGGATTCTGGCATGTCATGCTGATATGGGCGCTGCTCGGATTGCCGATCCTCGTGGGTCTTTATCTGGCCGTGATGAAGCTTCAGAACATGATGCGCATTGACGAGGCGCGTCAGGAATCCCTGGCAATCGCCAACCAGAAAAATGAATTTCTGCTGCGTGAAATACACCATCGCATCAAGAACAACCTGCAGACGGTCACATCGCTCATTCGTCTGCAAAAGCTCCCCAACGGTGCAGGCGATGCGCTGGTCGGACGCATATCCGCCATGGCATCCGTTCATGAGGAAATGTACAAGTCCGACCAGTTCGAAACCGTGGAGGTCTCCCCCTACATCAAGCGGCTTACCGGCGATATCGTGACCGGCTACGGCAAGAACGTCGACATCACACTCGACATTGCACCTGTCAGCCTGTCAGGAGACCGGGCGATGCAACTGGGTCTGCTCGTCAATGAACTCGTCGCCAATGCTTTCAAACATGCCTTCAACGATCGCAAGACAGGCAAGCTGCTGGTTCGCCTGACTGAGGCAGAGGATGGGGAACTGCTGTTGATCGTGTTGGACGACGGCCCCGGTTTCGAGGTAGAGACCACCAGCAAAAACATGGGAAGCGTTCTGATCGCGGCCTTTGCCGGACAATTGGGCGGCACCTACGAGATACATTCAAGCGACGGCACGCGGATCGAAGTCAGGTTTCCCAAGATGAATGGCCACGAGCCCACTGAGTAGGGTCTGCCTTCTCTGTTGAACCGCAGTTCACTTGGCCTCAATGTCGGCAATCAACGCCTTCATCTCTGCAATCTCCCGACGTTGTGCCTCGATAATTCCATCGGCAAGTTCACGCACCCTCGGGTCAGACATATGGGCGCGCTCACTGGTGAGTATGGCAATGGAATGATGCGGAATCATGGCTTTCATCCAGGATACGTCGTCAATCGTCTCCTGACTTCGCACCAGATAGAGTGAGCCTGAAAAAACCAGGATAGCGGCGACAAATATGGCTGCATTGATTTTCGTATTTTCGTACATGCCAAGCATGAACGCCAGCATGACAAATGCCATGGCCGCGCCCATCACCAATGCCATATAGGCCCGCGTCTCACTCCAGTATATGTGATCAAACGCATAGGTATTGAGATACATCAGCCCCAGCATCAAAGCCGTTGATGTCGCGATCATCGCACCAAATCTGGTATATTGTCCCATTTCGTTTGCTCCTGTTTTCAGGAAACCAACGAATTGCAGGCGTAAAATGTTCCGTTTGAAAGCGATTGCTGATCAGGCAATGGCATCATTCGGCCTGATAGGCACCGAGGAACAGCCGCCACCAAACAGATATGCATATGTTCGGTGGCGACGAACGACAAAACCTAAAGCATTATTATTCAGTAACGTCAGTTGCGGACATCTTGCGAATCCACAGGACAATGCCCGCGTCCCTTCCGCGCAATGGCTGCACACCATCCATGCGGCTATAATGATCAAGCAGGGCTGAGGTTGCACCACTTTGTCGCTTGGCCGCTTCAACCAGATCGTCACTGAGAACGCAAACGGTTCCCAATGGGCGTGTCAGTTCCTCCAGCCGGCTGGCCACATTGACCGCATCGCCAAGTGTGGCAAATTCCAATCGGCGTTCGGTACCGATATCGCCAAGAATGACTGAACCATAGTGCAGGCCGATCGACAATTTGATGCGGGCCTCACCGCGCCCGCTTCGCTGATCATTCCAAATATCCATGCGAGAAAAGAGTGCCTCGGCGCAACTTATGGCGTCACATGCATCACACTTGCCCGCTTCCGGTGTGCCGAAGGTCACCATGACGCCGTCGCCCAGATACTTGTCGAGCGTGCCGCCGTGCTCAAAGACTGTCTCTTCAATCAACTGGTGGAAATCACGCAACATGGCGACAACAGCCTCAGGCGTTTCCTTTTCAGCCAGCCGTGTAAACCCCACGATATCGGCAAACATCACAGCCACGTCCTGTTCACGAACCGTACCCAGCGGTTGGTCCCGCTCTGCCAATTGATCAACGATATTCGGTGGAAAATGGCGCGCCAGATTGGTCCGTTCGCGCGTTGTGCTGGCCTGTCGCAACAGGAGTTGGTTCATGCGGAACGAATTAACGGCGAGGATCCCCGCGACAATCAGGAAGACGGTCACCTCTTCGATCCGGTTGGCCACACCAACCCGGCTGGGATCAATAAGTGACAGAAGGCGCTCGTCCCCCAGAGCAGCCTCACGCAGTCGATCAGTCAACTCCGGATCCACCGTACCGAAAAACAGGATCAGAACCATGCCAAGAAGCCAGAGCACAGCCGCCCAGGTGCCATAACTGATGACCGTGCGCCAACTGTAACCGAGTGTTATGGCAGCCAGGAAAACGTAGAAATATTTGAAATTGTTGAATTGGAACTGAATGGCACTTGGCCAATCCTGATCGAGGAACGGATTGGGGACCAGCATCCCGACGGTCATCAGCGCGATGTCCATGAAGATCAATGTCAGTTCCCAACCCGACCTGCCGACTTTCCCGGCACGCAATTGCAACCATCCAATCAGCGCAAGGCCAACCAGAACGGCTTCATAAAAAAGCACATCCCAGGAAGGAATGATGAAGACCAGGAGCACGGCAATAATGCAAAGAGCGATCCAGCGCGCCCGGACAGCCAGGGTCAATCCTTCCCGCTTGTTTCTTTCAAGCGCTTGAAAAACATGACGATTTGAGTAATCGACGGCCTCATTGCGCGATATCCAACGAAAATTCTGCAGATAATTGCGACTGTCTTTGTCAGTCTTTGGCACACCAACATCCGTCATTCAATATTCCATCGTCTGGTTCTGATGAGCACTCAGGACCCCGTGGCCCACATCACATGCTGTGGTGTTTATGAACGAGATCAAATTGGCGTGCAAACTGAAATGCCCCTGCGATCACATCAGCGCATGGAATCACGGATGAGGCGCATCTTCGCTTTTGTCCGTACCATTCCATTGCCGGACTTTTTCAAATCGTTCGGGAAACCCTTCCGCATCGCCAAACTCGATAAAGCGCGGATACCGTTCATGCGTGCCTGCGACACGCCTTGCATGCTTGATGGGACACCAGTGTTGCTCTGTGCGCGAAGCAATTTCCCGTACAAAGGCGATCAGTCCATTGGCATAAGAGCAATAGGTGCAATTGAGTTTTTGCAATCCATTGAGGTAAGCCAGGTGCCGCCGGTCAAAAACAATATAATCCGCCCTGCGCACTTTCTCGATCCGGTAAACCGGAAAACAGGCAGCCTGATAGACAGTCACGAAAAGATCCAGCAGCAGCAAGGGAAAGATCAAGGCATAGATGAAAGGTGCCGTCAGCACCACCAGCAGCCTGGCCCCTTTTACATAGGACCAGAGCCTGGTCTTGATTTCCCTGTGACGACGGGCGACTTCGTCCTCGAATACGACGCGGCGTTTTTCGACTCGATAATTGAATTTTTTCCGTTTCGCATCAATTTCATCCTCCAGTTGAGCCTGGAGAGTTCGAATTCGATCGACCAGATTTTCCACAGATACCGACACGCAACATCCTCCTGCTTTGGGCTATCCCACGACGGATCCGCCAGTATGCAACAATGCGAGAGAAACCGGCGGCCAACACAGCTAAACAGGGTTTGGCGACCGCCGATTGAGGTGGATCAAGACTGCACGATAATTTGCCCTACAGGCGGTTGAACAAGCACCTATCATTTATGCTCGCGCGTTAACTTGTAGAGCCTTTGACGTCACCGATGGATTGCCGCATTGGCGACGCCGAGTTGCACCTCTTCGCCGGCAATGCTGCGTTTCACCCGGACAAAACTGTCCGGTGTGACTGAAATCGAATCGATGCCGCAATCCACCAGAAACCGGGCGAATTCCGGATGGTCACTTGGCGCCTGTCCGCACAGTCCCACTTTTCTGTGCGCCTGATGCGCCTGCTCGATGATGTTCTTGATCATCCATTTTACAGCTGCATCCTGTTCATTGAACGCGCCGGACAGGGCTTCGCTGTCCCTGTCTATGCCCAGGGTCAACTGGGTCAGATCATTCGACCCGATGGAGAAGCCATCGAAACGCTCGGCAAATTCCTTCGCCAGGATGACATTGGATGGAATTTCGCACATGACATAGACTTTCAGGTCCTTTTTGCCGCGTTCAAGACCGAATTCAGCCATCACCTCCAGCACCCGGTCAGCCTCATTGAGCGAGCGGCAAAACGGGATCATCACAATGACATTGGTAAAGCCGAGTTTTTCGCGCAGATGCCGGATCGCACGGCATTCAAGCTCAAACCCGGGCCGATAGGCGTCGGAGTAATAGCGTGACGCGCCACGAAAGCCGAGCATCGGGTTTTCTTCAACGGGTTCAAATTCGGCGCCGCCAATCAGATTGGCATATTCGTTTGTCTTGAAATCGCTCATGCGCACGATGACCGGACGGGGATGAAATGTTGCGGCTATTTTCGCCAGACCACGCCCGAGGCGTTCCACGAAATAATCGGTTTTATCATCGTATCCCGCCGTCAATTCTGCAATTTCACGCTTGGCGTTCTGGTCCTTCAGTCGGTCAAAATTCACCAGGGCCATCGGGTGAATGCGGATATGATTTGAGATCACAAATTCCATGCGCGCCAGGCCAACACCGTCTGCCGGCATCTGCCACCAGCGAAAGGCAGCAGCGGGATTGGCAAGGTTGAGCATGACCTGGGTATCTGTCTCGAGAATATCGTCAAGCACCACATCCTCTGCTTCAAAGTCTGCAATGCCCTCATAGACCAGCCCTATGTCGCCCTCCGCACAGGAAATCGTAACCTCCTGTTCGCTGTGCAGCAGGTGTGTTGCATTTCCAGCGCCAACCACCGCCGGCAATCCGAGTTCCCGACTGACAATCGCCGCATGTGAGGTCCGACCGCCATGGTCGGTGATGATGCCTGCGGCCCGCTTCATGACAGGCACCCAATCGGGATCGGTGTTGGTCGTGACGAGAATGCTGCCATCGACAAAACGATCGATGTCCCGAGGACTGTCAATCATGCAAACCTGTCCGGCAACAATGGCACCGCCAACACTCAGACCTTCGACGAGCACCTTGCCTTTCGATTTGATCCGATAGTCTTTCAGCAGCGACCCATCGCGACTGGACTGAACAGTCTCCGGCCGAGCCTGCACGATGAAAATATCACCGCTCCTGCCATCTCTGGCCCATTCGATATCCATCGGACACTGGTAGTGCTCTTCGATAATGCAGGCCCATCGTGCAAGTGTCAGGATTTCTCCATCCGACAGAACGAAATCAGCGCGTTCCGCCTTCGATGTCGGCACGTTCCGGGTTTCCTGCCCGCCCCGCCCATAGACCATTTTTTGCTCTTTTGCGCCCAGTTGCCTTTCAACGATTGGAACCAGCGACACATCGCCAAGCAAGGGTTTGAAAACAACATATTCATCGGGATTGACTGTGCCCTGAACAACATTTTCACCCAGCCCCCAGGCAGCATTGATGATCACCACCTTGTCAAAGCCGGTTTCCGTGTCGATCGAAAACATCACACCGGAACTGCCCTTGTCGGCACGCACCATCAATTGCACGCCAATTGAAAGGGCCACTTTCATGTGATCGAAACCCTTGGCGATACGGTAGCTGATGGCGCGATCCGTAAACAGCGAGGCATAACATTTCCGGCAGGCCTCAAGCAGCGCCTTTGGCCCTTGAATATTGAGAAAACTCTCCTGTTGTCCGGCAAAACTGGCATCGGGCAAATCCTCCGCAGTGGCGCTCGAGCGCACGGCCACATCAACATTTGTCCGGTTCGCGCGTTGTGACAGTTCCGCATAGGAGGACCTGATCATCCCGGCCAGATCCTCTGGCCATTTCCCGCCGAGAATCGCTGTTCGAATCTGTTCCCCTGCCTGCGCCAGCGTCAGCGAACGCGCCTGCAACTGCGCCAACAGATCTTCAATGGTCTGCCTGAGATTGTTTGCGTCAATAAATTGCCAGTAGGCTTCAGCCGTTGTCGCAAATCCGGCTGGCACATTGATGCCGGCGGCTGCAAGCGAACTGACCATTTCGCCCAATGAGGCGTTTTTGCCCCCCACAAGCGACACGTCATCGCGATTGCAATCCTCAAACCAGACAACGGATTTTGTTTTATCGTTCATCGTTACAGCCTTTCCTTGTCAGCGGGGCTTTGCCTGCTTGTATTCTGCCGAACTGATATCCGGTCAAAACCATGCAGAATTTTCAATTCCCGGAGCTGGCATTTTGTGATTGCGTGACAGGCAGCGCCCGCATGATGTCGGCAACTTCACTGTCGGTGATTTGCGCAAAGTCAGCATAATAGGCACCGACCGCGTAAAATGGGCTCGGCGTATAGAGGCAGAGGCATTCGTCCGCTTCATTTTTGAGCCGTTTCAATGTATCGGAAGGTGAAACAGGCAGCGCTACAATGATGCGGCTTGCACCGCGATGCCTGTAGGCCTGAATTGCGACTGACATGCTTGCGCCCGTGGCAGCACCATCATCGACCATCAGCAGCGTTTTGCCGGCCACGGGAACGGATGGCCGACCTGCCAGGTACAGACTTTTGCGTCGTTCTATCTCGGGTAATTTGTCTATTCCAAGCTGCTGGACCTCGGCAATGCTCACCCCCAACTCCCCGGCGATCTCGCTATTGACCACCACCTGCGGATCATCGCCATCGACGATGGCGCCAATCGCCAACTCGCTGTGGCCCGGCGCTCCGATCTTTCGCACAAACACCAGATCCATCTCCAGGTGACGTGCGCTACAGATTTCCGCAGCGACCGGAACACCGCCGCGAGGAAGAGCGATGACGACAGTCGACGCTGCGTCCAGGTCCGGCAGGGCCGCTGCCAATTGGCGGCCTGCGTCGGCCCGGTCCGAAAACAGATTGCTCATAGCGCATGCGCCTTTCCCATGAGATGGTCTGTGAACCCTGTGATGAGGGTAAGAGCAGCCATCCATGCTCACTGCCTGATGAAAAGGCAGCAGACCATGAAAACCGCGATTGCACATTGACATCGGTCAATGCTCTCAGATTGGGAACACGAAGCCCGCAGTCTGTCCGATCGCGGCCTGATCAATCAGCAACAGGTGCTTCGGCCTTGTCGAGCGGATGATCAAATTCAAGCAAAATCGGGCGGTGGTCAGAGGGACCTTTGAGCAAAGTGCGTGCCGCGACGCAATGCAACTCGCGCACCATGCATCGGTCCAGGCGAAACGGCATGATTTCCTGCGCGTGGTGCGTTGACTCCCTTGGGCCGACATCCTTGAATTCACGCAGCGCTGCCGGGCCGAGCAAATTGTAATCACCGATAATCGCTGTCGGACCTTCGGTCGAACGGGCGATCAGCCGCAATTGGCGACGATTGAGCAATTGGCCGTGCGACAAATGAACATTGGCAATGGACAGATCACCAATCTCCAGAAGCTGTGCAAACCGGGTGGGAAACTTGCCCGGCAACTTCGATTCGGGAAGTTGCAGTGGTTTGGGATGGACCAGATCCGATCGGCTCCAGGCTGCCAATCCATGGCGTCGCCCCGGCCAGGATTGCTCATAATAGCGCCCGCCAACAAGGTCCGACAACGGCTGGATGATCTCGGTCACTTCCTGCATGAGGACCAAATCCGGATTTTCCTGCTCTATGAGCGCGGAAATATCACTCACCAGCGCACCAGAACGATGCAACAGGTTCCAGCTTATGACACGCAATTTTCTTTTTGAGCCTACGACATGAGGTGTGGCCTCTGAACTGGCCATGCCTTTTAATCTGTCAACGAGTTTCCGCATCGATCAACCCCTCACAAATATGGCAAGAGCAGGCGCGCACAGGCGTCACGCAAACGCAGGACCAAGGGGCGAAAAGCAAGGTCATCGGTCTTCAACAAATGGCCCCGCTCGATTTTTTCCTGAATAAGCGCATTGATCGTTTTCACTGTTGCCTCATCATAACATTCAACCAGAAACTCGAAATTGAGTCGCAGACTTCGGACATCCCAATTGGGGCTGCCAACAGCACACCATTTTTCATCCACCGTGACCAGCTTCGAGTGATCAAATGGTTTGGGTGTTTTATAACAGGACATGCAGTCCATGGGAAAAAACCCAAGGTGTGCGCCCATGGCCCAATCGAGCAAAACATGGTCCGAACGCTCCGGAATCACCAGGTCAATCTGCACACCGCGCAACCCGGCCTGCACAATGGCAAATTGTAATTGTTCATCGGGAAGAAAATAGGGCGTGACGATGCGGATTTGGTGTTTTGCCTGACTGAGTGCAGCCGCAAGGATCGTTTCGATACTGCCGGCATCCTCATCCGGGCCGGAACTGACACCGCGCGCCACCACTGTGCCTGACTGTTTGATCTCAGGCCACCAGACGCTGCCTTCCAGCGCTTCACCTGTTGCAAAAAGCCAATCTTCTGCAAAGCTGATCATCAACTGGCTGACGACCGGCCCCGCCAATCGAAAGTGAGCATCCATTACGGCGCGTTTACGCGACCAGATTCGCGTATTCTCGACGCCAAAATTCAGACCGCCGGCAAACCCCGTGACACCATCGACAACAAGAAGCTTCTTGTGGTTGCGCAAATTGATGAATGACATGCGCCATGGTCGCCAGTCATGCATGAATTTGATCACCGGGACCCCGGCACCGCGCAAGTGCCGCACGACCGGCGAGAAGAAATAACCGCTGCCGATGCCATCAACCAGAACCCGAACCTCCACGCCGCGGGCCTTTGCCGCAATCAGCGCGTCGACAAATGCACGGCCAACAGAATCACGTCGGAAGATATAGGTTGCCAGGGCGATGCTGGTGTTTGCATTGGCAATTGCCTCAAGCATTTCCGGATAGGCCTGATCACCACTGCGCAGCATGGAAATGCTGTTGCCATGGGTGAGCGGAAGTCCCGTTGCCTGCGTGCCAACCCCCGCAAGCGTGCGGACCTCCTCGTCCAGTTCATTTGCCTCAAGTCGAAAAAACTTCACAACATCGGGATTGGGCTCCGGATTTCGCCTGATCCGGGATGCACGTCTGGCAATACGGTTTATACCGAATACAGCGTAGATGATGGCGCCGAAATAGGGTGAAAACCAGACCAGACCAATCCATCCAATGGCAGCACGGACGTTGCTCTTTTTCAGAAGCACATGGCCTGTCACCGCAGAAGCCACGAGTATGTGCAGAATAATGACAATGCCAAAGGTCATTGCGGTTTGCCTCGTGTGAAAAATCAACCATAGCCGAAACATGTGCCGCTTGCTGCAATCAAAACAACTGTCAGCTGTCAGGACGGAACTGAACTCGCCAGTCTTTCGGTATCCCCTTCTTTCCCCGAGGGCAACAGCGGTGGAAAGTCCTTGGGTGTGATGGTTTCCTTTTCCAGCAGCAGCGCCACACCGGACTCAAGGTCTGCTCGACGCAATTCAATCGTCTGCAGGGCACGTTCATAGGCTTCTGCAATCAATTTCCTGACAGCGAGATCGACTTCGCGGGCTGTCGCTTCAGAATAATCTTTCTGCTTGATATTCAACATTTCATCACCGAGATAGCTTGAGCGTTGTTCCTCAAGCACAGCCTGCCCGATACTCTCTGACATGCCAAATCTGGTCACAATCTGGCGAGCGATATCCGTCACTTTTGCCAGATCGTCAGCGGCTCCCGTCGATACCGTTTTGAAGATCACCTCTTCCGCCGCTCGGCCTGCCAAGAGCACCACCATGCGGTTTTTCAATTCGTCCGTCGTGATCAGGAAGCGATCCTCAGTCGGCGTTTGCAACGTATAACCCAGCGCTCCGATTGATCTTGGAATGATGGAAACCTTGTGTACCGGATCACTGCCCGGCATCGTTGCTGCCGCCAGCGCATGACCCATCTCATGATAGGCAACACGGCGGCGTTCCTGCGGGTTGAGCAGCCGACTCTTGCGCTCCGAGCCGGCAATAATGCGTTCGACGGCATTGGTGAAATCATCCAGCGTGACGCTTGTTGCACCGCGTCTGGTGGCCAGAATGGCAGCCTCATTGACAAGATTGGCGAGATCCGCGCCCGTGAAACCCGGTGTAAGACCGGCAATCTCTTCGGGATCAATTCCCTCGATCGTCTTGATTTTTTTCAGATGCACTTTGAGGATCGCAACCCGCCCGATCCGGTCCGGGCGGTCCACCACAATCTGCCGATCGAACCGACCGGCACGCATCAGTGCCGGATCCAGAATTTCGGGCCGGTTTGTCGCTGCCAGAAGAACAATGCCGACACGTGGGTCGAAACCATCAAGCTCGGCCAGCAACTGGTTAAGTGTCTGCTCTTTTTCATCATGGCCGCCACCCAGACCGCCAACTGACGCCCGCGCCCGGCCCAGCGCGTCCAGTTCATCAATGAAAATGATGCAGGGAACCGATTTTCGCGCCTGTTCAAACAGATCGCGCACCCGCGCAGCGCCCACACCGACGAACATTTCGACGAACTCGGACCCTGATATGGAGAAAAAGGGAACCCCGGCTTCCCCAGCCACGGCGCGCGCCAAAAGGGTTTTGCCGGTGCCAGGCGGCCCGACCAGCAATATCCCCTTGGGAACATGGGCACCAAGAACTTCGTATTTTTCCTTGTCGCGCAGAAAGGAAACAACCTCCTGCAATTCCAGTTTGGCCTGATCGACACCGGCAACATCATCGAAGGTGACGCCCGTTTCGGTCTCCATATAGACCTTGGCCTTGGAGCGTCCGATATTCATCATCCCTCCCATGCCCTGGCGGTTTGCAAGCCCGCGGAACAGGAAGAACCAGACCCCGAGGAACAGGGCGATTGGAAAGATCGAAGATATCAGACTGGCCAGCCAGCTTGTTTCCGGCAAGCCGGAATATTCGACGCCTGCCGCATCCAGTTCCTTGGCGATATCATCACCCACCCGCATGGTTCGGAAAAGACGTTTTCCATCAATCGTCTGCGTGAATTCACCTTCAATCCGCGTATCGCTCACCGTGACCCGCGCAATATCACCCTGCTCCAGATAGGTTCGAAACTGGCTGTAGGGAATCTGCGCAACAGTTTGTCCGCCACCCGAGATCTGGAAAACCATCATGATGATAAATGCCATGATCAGATAGGCGATGATCAATTGGTTTTTCTTGTTCACGAGGTCAATATCTCCATGTCTGATCACAGTGTGCTGTCACCACGCCATCATAAAGCAATTTTTGCGCATCGGTTCTTTGATCATAGTCAATTGGCATCGGCAGGAACCTCTGGCTGCCCCTCGCATCCCGCTGTAGAATTTGGATGAAAGCCGATCGTCGATGCTGCCCGGCACTGATTTTATGATAGAATAGACAGCCAATGACCGGCATCGCAAACAACTGCACATCAAGCGAACGGAAACCACTTGAAACGGCAACGTCCAAAAGGAAAACGGGAACTCTGGTCAGGCATTCTGGGCGCACTGGTTGCCGGCTGCGTTGCAGTTCTCGTCTGGTTGGCACCCGCCAGCCTGACTCAGGGCATCAGACAGCCGGCCATCGACTTCATTTCCAATCTTTCGGCACCGCCTGAAACAGACCGTGTGGCGGTGGTGGATATCACCGCAGAGAATCTGGACTCTTTTGGGGGGCGGAACCTTTCACGGCAACGCCTTGCCGAATTGATCGGCGAAATCACACGGCTTGGCGCATCCGTGATTGCCCTCGATCTGGTTCTGGGAGAGCCCTGTGACAATGCACAGGCCGGAACGACCGAGCTCGCCCAGTCCATTGCCGACGCACGCCTGACAATGGGCTTCCTGCTTTCCGGCAGCCTATCGGGAGCACCACCGGTGCACAGCCCCGTCGCAATCGACAGCAAGGCCCAGATACCGGCGATCTGGAGTTCAGTGGGCGCGGAGACATCATGCGCTGGCTTTGTGGAGGCTGCAGCGGGACTTTCGGCCATGTCTCTGGCCGGAGATTTCGACGCAAGGGTGCGCTCTGTGCCGGCATTCGTTTTGGTCGACAACCGAGCCTATCCATCATTGGGGCTCGACGCCGTCCGTCTGGCGCAGAATACCGGGGTCATTTTCCTGATTGGCAACCCGCCGCAACTGCGTGTGGGTGGATTGATGGCGCGATTGGACGGCGCCGCGGGCATGCATGCAAGATTTTCCACCCTTGAGCAGATGGAAAGGCGCACCATCGCCGCTTTGGACATCCTCAACGGGCAGGTCGAACCTGAGCAATTATCCGGCAAGATCGTCTTTCTTGGCTCAAGCGCACCGGAACTGGGCGGATTGCGCCCGGTTTCCAATGATCCATTGAGGCCTTCCGTTCAGATCCATGCGGATGTTGCAGCCAATCTGCTGTTGGGCTCAGCACCAATCCTTGCCCATTGGAGCGGCGCCTTCTCACTATTGACAGCAGTGGCTTTTGGCATCAGCCTTTCATTCATCGCCGTGACAGTGCGCCCCCTGGCGGCAGTCGGCATAACCTTGGCCGGCCTCTTTTTGTGGTTTTCATTCTGTGCCATCGCCTATCACCGACTGAATATGATCGTTGACCCCTTCCTACCCGCGCTGACTTTGGTCATCGGCGCCATGGCGGGCAGTGCCTTTCAGTTCTCAGCCGTCAGGAGAGCAGAGGCCGTGATCAGAAACCGTTTTGAACAGAGGCTTCCGGCCAAGGTTGTAGCGCAATTGGTGGCTGAACCGGACCTATTGAAACTCAAGGGGGAACAGCGCGAGGCCACCTCGTTGTTTACCGATATCGAGGGCTTTTCAACCACAGCAGAAACCATCAATCCGAGCGAACTCATCGGCCTGCTTGACGGATATTTCGAAGGTCTGACCGGCATTATCATTACGCGCGGCGGTATGGTGGACAGAACAATTGGTGATGGTATTCATGCCCTCTTCAATGCACCCGTTGATCTGGAAAATCATGCTCAGGCAGCACTCGCCTGCGCCCAGGACATTTTGGATTTTACCGAGTATTTCAGACACTTGCCCACCGTCGCGCCCTATGATCTGGGACGCACCCGCATCGGCATCGAAACCGGCAATGTCGTACTGGGAGATGTCGGGGCTTCGGGAAAGGTCGACTACACGGCCTTTGGATCGGCCATCAATATCGCCTCGCGCCTGCAGGATGCAAACAAACGCATGGGCACGTCGATCCTGATTGGAGAAAAGGCCAGTTCTTATATAAAAAATGTAGACCTTGTGGATCTGGGTGCAATCGAGATCAGAGGTATAGGCATGATGCATGCCTTTACACCAAAGTCTTGAATGCAATATTTTCGCAAAATGATCAAAATATTTTTAATATTCACATTCTTGTAAGAAATACATAATTTATTGGATTTGCTTAAAATATAACTTGCTCAGATTTTTTGTTGATTATGGCATATTTTGAGGCACTTATTTTTTGGAAAAAGAATAAAAAACTGAGAAATTTCTGAATAAGATGGACACAATACTACAGGCACGTCATTGATGATTCAAACATTCATAAGGAATCGATTCATATGACAATGCGCAACACATCACTGCTGCTTTTTGTATCCATTCTTGCTGGTTCGGTATCGGCTTCAGCTGATGAGGTGCTGTCGAACGAGCCTGTGAGTGATTGGGGTGGTTTTTATGTCGGCGCGCATGGTGGCTACGCCTGGGGCGAAAACACATCGACGGCAATCGGCAGCAGGCTGCAGACTATCATCACGGACAACAACCTCAGCGATTCCGATTACGATTCCAGCCCCAAGGGTGCTTTTGGCGGCCTTCAGGCGGGAGTTAATCTTGAGGTCAACCCGATGTTCCTTATCGGGCTTGAGGCGACGGTCAGCTATGGTGATTTGTCTGATACGATCACCGATCCCTACGCGCCCGGCATTACCGACCCGGTGATTTCTAATGAAATAGATTGGTACGGCACTGTGAGAGCGCGTGCCGGCTATATAGCGGGTCCGAACCTGTTTTACGGTACGGGCGGCTTTGCCTGGGCTCATGCCAGCGTTTCCATGACATCGCCCGGTCTTCCCGATCAGAGCGCAACCCTGACTGGCTGGGTGGTCGGTGCTGGCGTGGAACGCAAACTCACCGACAAAATAAGCATAAAGACCGAGTATCTTTATACAGACTATGGTTCTCATACCTGGTTTGCCGATACGCCTGCAGACGGGATTTATGCTATGGCGGCAGATGTGGACATTCACAGTGTCAATGTCGGTCTAAACCTCCACTTTTAGACCCATTGCCCTTGATCGGGCAGGCAACGGATTGGCACGACAGATTTGCAGCGGCTCACGACCCAAAAATTATATTTGGTCGTGAGCCGCTCCAACGTTTTCAAAGACCGACACTTGCAAAGGCTTGGCGTATTCTATCCGGCGCCCATCGCGTGACTTGGCCTGGCGCGGATCCAGGCTCCGGTATATCAATCCCCTCGCCTGCCTGAAGCCTGCGTTCGACACCCGCAGCAGAAACCTCCAGCAAGCCCCGTTCAACAAAAACGCCAAAGACGCCTGCGCTCGGGCCGGCAAAAAAGCGTGTACCGCGTACGCCGAGTTGACCGAACACTGTCTTGATGGTGACCGGGATTTTTGGCGCATCCTCGGGACGCTCGAATACCATGGCACCCTGCATGAGATCGAAGGAGCCCTGCGTGTTGAGCAGAAAGCTGTCAATCATCAACTCGGTGCGGTCACCAAGCCGGATGGACGTGTGATCACCAAACAGCAAAGTGGTCGAACTGCTTTCAGCGGTTTTGACAAGGTCCTTGAGCATCAGGTCTGCACCGATGCTGAGGTCAAGCAGGTCGGCTTTGCGCAAGGCCGTTGCGCTGCCGCGAAGGGTGGTCACAGTGCCAATCGCCTCAGCAGCGCTCGCCGGTCGCGCCACGGGCAGAAGAGCCGCCGCAGCGCCAGCCAGCAACGCCAACACGTCTCTGCGATTGGCGACGCCGCGAATGGGGATATTGCGCAATATGTCTGAAATCGGCTTTTCCATCGTCATTTTCACCTTGGTAATATCTGGTGTCGCAATCCCTGCCCGAAAACCCTTCATCTGGTTCGATGACATATATCGGTCAGGTCAACCCCGGTTCAAACGGCACAGATAAACCAGAACCATTCACAGGATAGTTGGGGATTGCGCTTAAGTTGAGACAATCGTGTCAGATGATCTTTCTCCAAAATCGCCGCCGCACCACGCGCAAAAACACTCTTCCGCATGAACGGCAGGATCGATCTAAACGAGATGGCAATTGCGCAGAAGTGGCAAAACGGTCACCACCGTGCCTGAACAGTCAGACTGGAGTATTCACGTCAGTTCATCAGTTTTTGCGTAAATGTAAAAATGCATCCACCCTCACCTCAAAAATGTATCCTGCAAATCATTTATGCTAGAGATAAAAAATTTCATTCCAATATTTGGGTCATCATGTTCGAAATAGTCGTTGCGATTGACAACAATGTCGTTGCCCCTCTGGGCGTTTTGCTTAATTCACTGCGCGTTCAAAACCCGCAGTCAGCATTCAAAATACACGTTTTGCAAAGCGACTTATCTGCTCATAACCGCCAGACGCTGCTCGACCACGCAGCAAATCTCAAATTACCGATAAACATGGTCAATGTTGACGCCGAACCATTGGTTCGTGCTTTCGGTCGAATGAATTCCGGCCACGTTTCTCATGTTTCGCTGTTTCGCTGCATGATCGGCAGCCTGCTTGATGAGACGATCACAAAGGTCTTGTATCTGGATATTGACACGCTCGTTCTGGGCTCGATTGACCCGATTTTCAACATCGACCTTGGAGGAAATATTGTCGCTGTCGTTCGTGAAGAGCAGACATATCTGGCCGAGTTCGGCGTGAATCCGCAGGACTATTTCAATGCCGGCGTCATGCTCATCGACCTGAAAAAATGGCGATCTGAAAATGTCGAAGCCAGACTTATGGAAATCCTGAATACATATCCTGAAAAGCTGCAATGGTGGGACCAGAGCGCTTTGAACATTGCACTGAAGGGCAAGACACTTTCGATGAGCAGACGATACAACTACATCGAAAGCCGACCCAAGACTGGTGAGAAGATCGTCATTCCCACTATCTTGCATTTCGCCGGTTCGTGCAAACCCTGGATCGAGCCTGATTCCCACGCCTGGGGAGCAGCCTATTGCAACGCCAGCATCGACACGCCTTGGACTGCCGACTATCGGGCGCGAGGTCGCGCCGCCGCCGCCGCCTACCGAAAGAAAAACTGGTTCCACCGAAGTCTCGTCAGGTTGGGACGCAAACTATCCAGGATATGACGGATCGGTGTATTTCGCTTAAACGCTATCCTTTCAGCCAGGTGATTCTCGGTTTCGCCAATGAGGTCTCGATCCCGCCATGGACGATCTCGCGGTGACGCGTGACGTGCAGCTTTTTGGTCCTTCCCGGCAGCAAGGTGAAACAATTGTCAGACAGAATGTCTGCACCTCCATGGTTGATGGTGACGAAAAGCGCCGGCCTGTCGCTTTTCAGCGACAGGATTTCCTGACCATCATCATCCCTGGTCGCACTGAATTCTATGTCCGGCTCGGCAATATCATAGGCTTTGAACCGCTTTGGAAAATAGTCATTTTCTCCCTGCAAGGTTCCCGAGACCTGACGCCAGTCCAGATGCAGAAAGGATTGCTCTCCAAGGCTACCCGCTGAAAGGCGTCCTATTTCCACAGCACGATCCGCCGGAATGTCGCTGCTGAATGTGCCCGCTGACACCATGGCGCCATCAAACGACACCTGCGTTGCCTCAATCGTCAGGGTTATGCCCTGCGGCAGGTCACAAATCCCCCACAGCACGATATCACCGGTTGCGTCATCCGGCTGAGCGGTGACCAGAACGGGCTGGTAGAACTGCCGTGCCAGATAATGAACCACTTTCCAGCCACCGCCATATTCAAGGCTTGACCAACTGGCGACCGGCCAGGTGTCATTGAGTTGCCAGTAGAGCGTTCCCATGGTGCGCGGTTTGTTTGACCGCCAGAACTCGATGGCTGTCTTCATTGCAAGGGCTTGCGATATCTGGCTGAGGAAAACCATGTCTGCAAAACCGTCGGGAAAACGGAAATATCGGCTGATGGTCTCAACAATCCGGCTGTTTCCACCGATGTTTCGCTGATGAACATCCATGATCGGAGAGGAAACGTTGCGGTCGCGTTCCTCGGTAAAACGCTCAATCGCGGGCATGGACGGAAACGACTGAAAACCGAATTCCGAACAGAATCTTGGACGCATGGTGCGATAATGTTCGAAATCCTTTGACTCGTGCCAGACATCCCAGAAGTGCATATCGCCCGATGTATCATCATGCCAGCCATCGCCGAAATCGAGCCTTCCGACAGAGGGAGAAGACGGCCAGAAGGCAATATCCGGCCCCTCTTCGGCGACAGCCTCTTCAAGCGCGTGGTTCAACCGGTCGTAATTGGCGAGGTATCGATCACGATTGGCTTTTGTTTCCGGGAACCATGACAGGGCACCAACCAGTTCATTGTCACCACACCAAAGCGCCATACAGGCCTGCCGCGACAGCCTGCGTATCTGCTGACGCGCCTCTTTTCGCACCAGATTGAGCCAGCTCCGGTCGGAACCGGGATAATGGTTGCAGGCAAACATGAAATCCTGCCAGATCAGGATGCCCATCTGGGAACACATTTCATAGAACCAGTCGGCCTCATACTGGCCACCACCCCACACACGTAGCATGTTCATATGTGCGTCCAGCGCCGATTGCAGCAGGTCACGCGTCACCGCCGGCGTTGCACGTGCAGGCAAAGCGTCGGCGGGAACCCAATTGGCCCCTTTCATGAATATCGTGCGACCATTGACCGAAAAGGCAAACTGCGCGCCAATGGCATCGGGTGCGGTCAAGAGCGCGATATGGCGCAATCCGATGCGGTGATGAACACTCTCCTGATCGACGCGCAGAACGAGATCGTAAAGCGGCTGCCCGCCCTGCCCGGCCGGCCACCACAGGCGCGGATTGTCAATCGTCACAGACAATTCAATCTGATTTTCGCCTGGCAGGATACGCACGGTCTTGCCAACCGCCTGATCATCAATTTCAAGCGTCACATCAGCCTGCGCCACATCAGCCTGCTCTAGGTCAAAACCCGTCGCATAAATTGTCACATCCAGACGCACGAAACCGTTTGCATGATGCTGCACGATCTTCACATCATCCAGCCGACAAATCCGGCTCTGACGCAAAAAAAGGTCTCCATAGACGCCAAGCGGCATCAGGGCGATATTCCAGTCCCATCCCGCATGGCATTCCGCCTTGCGGAGATAATTGTTGTAGGCAATCCTGCAGTTCTGAGCCAGATAAGGCAATTCGAACGGAAAGGCGTCGTGGGCTTCCAACGCCTTGGCGCTGTTTGAAAGGAAACGAATTTCCAGCCTGTTCTCACCGTCGTGCAGAGCGTCGGTGATATCCACATCGTAGCGAAGAAACTGGTTTTCCGTTTCTGCAATCGCCTGGCCGTTCACTGAAATCTGCGTAAAACAATCGATCGATCTGAGCGTCAACGTCCACCGCCCGGTGCCCAATGCAGGCAGATCAAACGTCTTGACCGCCACCCATTGCGCCTCGTGAACCCAGTCCAGCGATGTCTCATTGTCGCGATAATAGGGATCGGGAATGTGCCCAGCCTGCAGCAAGGCGGAATGAATGTCGTTCGGAAAGTCCGTGACCAGGCTTAAACCTCTGGCCTCATTGCGGATCGCCCACCCACAATTCAGATTCACCGTATCCGCAGCATCCCCGGCAACAACCCGCATCCCGCATCCTCCAATTGTCTGCCCCGAATCTGGCCCTTTTGTCTGGCGCATAAACGCTGGCCACAGGGCCAAGCACTGAACATCAGAAAATGGGTAGAGATTCTTTATTCAGTAAAAACACATACGTCCAAAATTGCAAACGCTTACACCTTTTCAGGCAAAGCACAGCAACGCTTGAGAACCAAATGGAACCGATCACGATGGGAGCCCACCTCCCGCGCCCGACGTTGAGATCAGTCAGGCGACCTGCTAAGGCAAATACAGGGTATATTTCAACAGCCGTTCGATTGCGCAAAGGTGACAATGCATGCCAAGTGTTTCAGTTGGGGGCAATGAATTGTCCTATAAATTCAATGGCACTCAAAGCCGCAATCGATCTCCCGTTCTGGTTCTCATCCACGGTGCCGGAGGCAACGCCCGCGACTGGCCCGAGGCCTGGCACGGCGACAAGGACAGGACGCGCCTGATGGGTTTGACAGCCAGATCCGAAGGTCGGCGGCTGGAAGAATTCCCGGTCTATGCACTGGAATTGCCGGGCCACGGAAAATCAGCCGGTGGCGGCTGTCGTTCGGTCGATGTCTATGCTGCGTCAGTTGCGGGTTTTCTTGACAGTCTCGCATTGGAAAACGTCATTCTCGTCGGACATTCGATGGGGGCGGCCATAGCGCTGACGCTGGCGGTCGAAGGCAATGACCGCATCGCGGGGATCGCGCTTCTAGGCGGGTCAGCCAGGCTCACGGTCTCCGATGCGATACTGGAAGGTCTGCAAAACGCCTTTGAGGCAACGGTCGACAATATTGTCAAATATTCCTGGAAAAAGACCACCAGTGCATTTTTCAAACGCGAATCCCGGCAGCATATGGTCGATGCCGGTCAGCAGGTGGTTTACAACGATTTTCTGGCCTGCAGCCGGTTTGACCTTTCCGACCGGCTGGACACCGTCACCTTGCCTGTTCTGGTCATCGCCGGTCAAAGCGACCGGATGGTGCCGCTCGACACAAGCCGCGAAATGGCAGAGGCATTCCAACACGCAAAATTGGTGACGCTCGAAGATTGCGGCCATTACATGCAGGTGGAAAAGACAGGTCTGGTGGCGGAAGCATTATCGGCCTTCGTCCATGAAAACATGGTTGGCGCATTAAAGAAAAGCTGAACAGCATTCCGCGACGGTGACTGTGAGCGCCTTTGTGGCGCTCCAGCCTGGGACGGTCGCATCGCTCTGCAGCACCCTCGATCGCGCCAATTGCATTTCCTTCGTGTTTTCAAGGCTTCCCGTATTGGTATTCAGCGAGTGAGGCCGGTTTCATCTCAATGGAAAAACCCGGCTTTTCGGGTGGCATATAGGCTGCATCACGAATGGTGCAGGGATCGATAAAATGCTCATGAAGATGGTCGACATATTCAATCACCCTGCCCTCACGCGTTCCGGCAATGCAAAGATAATCGATCATCGACAGATGCTGAACATATTCACATAGGCCGACGCCGCCCGCATGCGGGCAGACTTTCAGGTCATATTTGGCCGCCATCAGCATCACCGCCAAAATTTCATTGACGCCTCCAAGCCGACAACTGTCTATCTGAACGATATCAATCGCGCCTCGCATGATCATTTGCTTGAAGATGATTCTGTTCTGGCACATTTCGCCCGAAGCGACCTGAACCGGCTCCGCCGCCAAACGAATCTTGCGATGTCCTTCAATATCGTCCGGACTGGTTGGTTCCTCGATGAACCAGGGATCTGCAAAGGAAAGCTTCCTGACCCAGTCGATTGCCTCATCGACTTCCCAAACCTGATTGGCATCAATCATCAAATTGACATCGGGCCCGCATTCATCGCGCGCAATGGTCAGTCGGCGAATATCATCTTCCAGGTCGCGACCGACCTTCATTTTGATATGTTTGAATCCTGCGTCGACAGCCTGACGGCACAACCGCCGCAGCTTTGCGTCGTCATAGCCCAGCCAACCTGCCGAGGTTGTGTAACAGGGATACCCTTCGGCTTTCAGTGTGGCCAGACGTCCGGGTTTCCCCGCCTGTTTTTCAGTCAGAAATTCCAGCGCCCATTCCGGCGTCATGCAATCGGTCAGATAGCGGAAGTCAATGCATCTCACCAGTTCCTGCGGGCTCATGTCAGCGACCAATTGCCAAAGCGGCTTGCCCTCCATCTTGGCCCACAGGTCCCATACCGCATTGACAACAGCGCCCGTTGCAAGGTGGATGGCACCCTTGTCCGGACCGATCCAACGCAATTGGCTGTCCGAGGTCATATGCCGCCAGAAACGCCCCATGTCTGCTGCGACCCACTCCATATCCAGGCCAACAACCAGCGGCTTCAGCGCTTCAATGGCAGCGATGCAAATCTCGTTTCCGCGCCCGATCGTGAACGTAAGACCGTGCCCCTCATGGCCGCCATCGGTCTCCAGAATCACATAGGCCGCCGAATAATCGGGATCCGGATTCATTGCATCCGAACCATCCAGATTGGAAGAGGTCGGAAAGCGCACGTCAACTGTCCGCAGACCCACTATGGATGTCATCATTCATCTCCAGAAATTCGAATGGTTTGCGTCCCATGACTGCCAATTCGCAGCCACTTGGTCTCACCGTCTTGAAGAAAGACGGGCAAATTTTCATGCCCACCGCCCTGGCGTTCGTCGCGCCGGCGGTTAGCCTGTCGCACCCCCTGAACAATTGCTCAACCAAAAAGCTCCGTCAGCAAAGGCCATCCTGGGTTTTCAGCACATTTTCCGAACCCGGCATGATTGCCGGGTTCAGAGATCATGCGATTTTAATCGTAAAGAACCGCAGCAATCTTCGGGTCATCGATATTGGATTTGTCGTAATAGTAGAAACCGGTATCAATGTGCTTTGGCACGGACTGGCCTTTGGCAGCGGCAACGCCAGCCTTGACCGTTTCATAACCAATTCCGACCGGATTTTGGGTAATCGCGCCGGCGATTGTTCCATCCCTGATCGCATCGGTCTGGGCCTTGCCGGAATCATAACCGATCACGACAACATCCGAGCCGGATTCCTTCTTGCCAATCGCAACACCGATTGCCGACCCCTCATTTGTTCCGAAAATACCCTTGAGGTCCGGATAGGCCTGCAGCAGGGTTTTGGTGATTTCAGCTGACTTGAGATGGTCACCGCCGCCATATTCGATGGATACAATTTCAACGTCCGGATGGGCCGATTTCATCTGGTCGACAAAACCGTCACGGCGCTCGATGCCGGTCTGGCTGGTCTGGTCAAAGGAGACAATGGCAACCTTTCCACTGCCGCCGATCAACTCTGCGAGTTTGTCCGCTGCCAGAGCGGCAGAGGCCAGATTGTCGGTGGAAGCTGTTGCGACCGGAATGTCACTGGCGACCCCTGAGTCAAACGCGATGACGGGAATGCCATCCTTCTGGGCGCGTTTCAAAAGCGGAACGGTTGCCTGGCTGTCAATGGCAGCGATACCAAGGGCCGATGGTTTCTTGGCCATTGCCGCTGAAATCATATCCAATTGCCGGTCAACAGCGCCTTCACCATCGGGGCCTTCGAACGTCACGGTGACATCGAATTCCTCTGCCGCCTGTTCTGCACCGATTTTCACGGCCTGCCAGAACTGGTGCTGAAAGCCCTTTGAAACAAGCGCGATATAAGGCTTTTCCTGCGCGACTGCGAAGCTGGCACTGCCCATCATGGTCGTGGCAGCCAGCAATCCAATGATCGTTCTTCTGGTAAACATGGTTTCCTCCCTTTGGGAATTGAAGTTCAAAAACAATCTGTGTGGACTTGCCGTCCTCTTTTTTTTGGCTGGGCTGCATCGCCCGGCAGAACGTTCAAGGCGACATCAGGGCCGCCCGAAGATTGCTATTTCTTGCGTCGCAGCATGTCGGCATAGACGGCGAGAATGATGATCGAACCGGTGACGACGATCTGCCATTCCTGGGGAACCGACAGGATGCGAAGTCCATTGGCAACAACACTGATGATCAGCGCACCAATCATTGTGCCCAGCATGGTGCCGCGTCCGCCACTCAGGGACGTGCCACCGATGACAACGGCAGCAATGGCATCCAGCTCATAGCCTTGGCCAATCGCCGGCTGTGCCGAGTTGATGCGTGATGCCAGCAGAATTCCGGCGATCGCACACACGCCGCCGGCCAGCGAATAGACGACAATTTTCCATCGTTCGACCTTGATGCCGGAAAGCCGCAGGGCTTCTTCGTTGCTGCCCAATGCAAAGATGAAACGGCCGAGCACCGTGCGTGACAGGATGAACGCCGCGCCCATGGCGACAAGAAAGAGAATGAGAACGCCGTTCGGTATGGGCAGAGCAGGAATAATCTCTCCGATGATCGACCCCGTCGAGATTTCCGAGAAACCTTCCGTATCGTTGAAATAGATGGGACGGCCGGCACAGATGGCGAGGGACAGACCTTTGAACACCAGCATCATCCCGAGGGTCGCTATGAAGGGTGGAATATTCAGTTTGGCGATGAAGAAACCGGAGACCGCACCACTTGCCAGACCGGCAAGCAAGGCACCCGGAATGCCGATATACATCGGCAAACCCATGTTGGTCAGAAGCACTCCGCCGATCACCGCACAAAATGTCATCAAGGTGCCGACAGACAGGTCAATGCCACCGGAAATGATGACCAGGGTGGCAGCGATTGCCAAAACCCCGTTGACGGATGTCGCCTGCAGAATTGAGATGATATTGGTTGTTTGAAAGAAATTGGGTGAAGCAATACTGAAGCCCACCAACAAGATGATGAGACCACTGAACGCCCAAAGTCGATGTTGTGCGCCTGCTAGTCGCTCTTTCAATGAGACGACACCGCCCCGGCCTGTTTGGCTTGCTGCATTGTTCATGGCATTGTTCCATCGGCATGTGATGTTGATTTCATGGGTGCGTGCATGGTCTTGGTGGCCAGAAGCATGATGTCCTCCTGGGAGGCGTGTGCGGGCAGAAATCCGGTCAATCGGCCTTCGCACATCACGGCTATGCGATGGCTGACACGCAGCACTTCCGGCAATTCGGAGGAAATCACGATAATCGCCTTTCCGTCCTCGGCCAGTTCGGTGAGAATGCGATAAATTTCACTTTTGGCGCCCACGTCGACGCCCCTCGTGGGTTCATCAAAGATCAACACGTCACAGTCACGCAGCAACCATTTGGCGATAACCACCTTTTGCTGATTGCCGCCTGACAACAGCCGGACTTCCTGCCTGTCAGATGGCGTTCTGATGCCCAGTTGGCCTATATATTCATCGGCAGACGCTGCCATCCCCGCTTCATCAAGCAGGCCGCCGAAACCGGTGAACCTTTGCATGCTCGCCATGGCGATATTGGATCTGACATTCATTCCAAGCACCAGGCCGAAATGCTTGCGGTCTTCTGACAGATAACCGATCCCTGCCTTTACAGCATCGCTGGGGCTTTGAATGTCACAGGTCTTGCCGTGGACCCGGATCTCGCCGCTCTCGCGCTGATCGGCTCCAAAGATGACCCTTGCAACCTCTGTGCGCCCGGCCCCCATCAAACCGGCAAATCCGAGAATTTCGCCCTTTTTCACGGAAAAACTGACATCGCGAACAAATCGACCGCGGTTGAGGTTGTTTACTTCCAGGGCAATGGGCGCCTTCGCCAAATCCGGAGCCACCATTTCCTCATGGTTGAGCTCACGTCCAACCATCATTGAGATGATCGTGCTGATCGGTGTCTCATCGCTGTTCAAGGTACCAACATATTCACCATCACGCATCACTGTGATGCGGTCGGAAACGCGCTTGATCTCATCCATTTTGTGGCTGATGTAGATGACACCAACCCCCTCGGATTTCATCTTGTGGATAATGGTAAAGAGCTCGTTGGTTTCCGCTTCATTGAGAGCGGCAGTCGGCTCATCCATGATAAGCACTCTGGAGCGGTAGGACAATGCCTTGGCAATTTCCACCATCTGCTGCAGAGCTATCGTCAGAGAACCCACTTCGGCCGTTACATCCATGACGACATTCATGTCATCAAAGATTGCCCTGGCATTCCTGTTCAAGGCTGCTTCGTCCAGAATGCCGAAACGATTGTGCGGTTCGCGGCCGATGAAGATGTTTTGCGCCACCGTCAGGTCATTCATCAGGCTCAATTCCTGGTGAATGATGCCAACGCCCTCATCTTGCGCTTCTCTGGGCCCGGAAAAATGGGCATCCTTGCCGTTGATGCGCACAATGCCATCATCGCGTTGATAGACGCCTGACAGGATTTTCATCAGTGTCGACTTGCCCGCCCCGTTTTCGCCCATCAGGGCGTGCACTTCGCCGGCAATCAGATCAAATTGAACGCCTTTGAGGGCATGAACGCCGGGAAAGCGCTTTTCGATTCCCTGCATATCCACCAGAAGGCTCATTGGTCTGCCCCCGCAACCCCACCAGAGGAAGAGACAAGGGGCTTGGCGTCAGCCCAAAGGGTGAAGGCATCATCATTCTCGGCAATGATCTGAACAGATGTTTGCGCACGGGCAAAGACGCTTGCCTGCGTTGTGCTGTGGCCTGCGACCGCAGAAAAATCGGCCATGCCATTCAGGACATCCATATTTCCTCCTCAACCATCTCCCAATGGTTTGTATACGAATAATTTGTTCATATATGCAAAAACATGTCAAGAGGAACGTTGACAAAGACTGCCATCGAAAGCAAACCTCTCGGACGGGGGAAATATGAAAAACACCATTACAGGCGATCGCTACAGGGCTCCGGCACTCGACAAGGGCCTCGACATATTGGAGCTTCTGGCCAAGCAACCGGGCGGAATGACCAGAGCCGAAATCGTCAAGGCGATGGGACGCGGCCCAAGCGAAGTCTACCGGATGATCGAGCGCCTGGTGGCGCGTCAATACGTGACCCGCTCAATCGAGGGCGACCGCTACGCGCTGAGCATGAAGCTCTTTCTTTTGGGAAGCGTTCACCCACCCTTGCGTCGGGTAACGGCTTACGCACAACCGCTCATGGATGAATTTGCCCGCGAAACCCTGCAGTCAATCCATCTGGCCGCCCCCGAAGCCGGCCAGGTTGTTGTCATTGCTCAGGCCAGCGGACCGGCCAATTGGGAATTTCGACTGCGCGTGGGGGCCATTCTGCAACTGACCCCAACCAGCTCGGGCAAGACACTTCTGGCCTTTCTGGACGACCAGCGCAGGAAAGAATTGCTGTCTGGCCAGTCTCAAAACGCTGCCGCCGAAACCGAAGCGGTTTTGCAGACGTTGCATGACGAGTTGAAGCAGATCAAAAAAGACGGGTACAGAATTTCCAAGAGCGGTCAGTTGGTTGGCGTGACAGATATTTCTGTCGCCGTAACAGGCGATGACGGCAATGCATTCAGCGTTTTGACATGTCCCTACATGGAAAGAATACAAGACAATGAAGCCGCAACAGATCATGGCGACATTTTCAGCGTCAAAGACAAATTGTTGCAACTCGCGGAAAAATTATCGATGAGCTGAACCGGCTCAGATGGGTTCGACGCCTGTGGGAGAGACGTCGAAAACCCTTGTATCCTCGGCACATATTCGTCACGCCCAATACATATTTTCCGCGCAAAAAGCCCCCTTCTACAGAGCCTGCCTGTCATCTTTCCTTTCCTGCTGGAATGCTGATACCGACATGCGTTTTCCCCAGAGGTTCATCCTGATGGGGAAATGCTGCTTGACACAAACGGCGATTCGTTATTAGTTCGGTAACTAGACGAACTAAAAGGAATGAGCGTGGCAGACCCAACCAACATATCGCGGCGGATGACCCTGAGTTCGGTCGTACAGGCAATCACAAGCTATGGCCCGATCTCCCGCGCCAGCGTTGCGAAGATGACCGGGCTCTCCAAGCAAACCGTCTCGGAAATCGTTTCGTCACTCGAAAACGACGGCTGGGTTCAGACTGTCGGCCGGACGGAGGGGAATGTCGGCAGACGCGCCGTTGTCTACGAAATCGTACCCGATGCGGCTTTGGTGGCAAGCGTGGACCTGGGAGGCACCAAGGTCAGGGTCGCCCTTTGCAATCTTTCAGGCGCTGTCGTTTCAGAAATCACTGAACCCACCACCCAGGGCGGCGGTGCAGCGGTTGTCGACCAGATCGGAAAAATCATCATTGATGCCGCAACACGGCAAGGGATCGGCTCCGAGAAAATTCGCGTTGCTGTTGTCGGCGTGCCCGGCGTGCTCGATTCCCGGACCGGTCACATCAATCTGGCTCCCAATATCAACGGAATTGACAGCATCGATTTCCCTGCCCTCCTGCAGGCACGTCTTGGAATTGAAGTTCTTGTCGAAAACGACGTCAATCTGGCCGCCCTGGGTGAGCACTGGATGACCCACCGTGGCGACAAGGACGATCTGGTGTTCCTGTCGATCGGCACGGGAATCGGCGCCGGCATTGTTATTGGCGGACAATTGGTGCGCGGATCGACCGGTGGCGCCGGTGAAATAGGCTATCTGCCGTTCGGCGCCGACCCCTATGAAGAGGAAAGCCTTACGGTCGGCGCTCTGGAGCGTGTGGCAGCAACCAGCGCGATCATACATCACTATCTGGAACTGACCGGTAAACGCAGGAGCGTCCCGGAGATCTTCGAAGCCTCGGTTACCGGCAACGCAGAAGCCACCCAGGTGCTTCAGAAGGCTGCCGGCTATATCGCGCGCGCCATTGCCGCGATTGCCGCCGTCGTTGATCCGGCCTGCGTCGTCATCGGTGGTTCGATCGGTGCGCGCGAAGAGCTCATCAAAATGATCGAACCGGAAATCAATCGATGTTTCCCAAGACCGATCCCTGTCGAGGTGTCTGTTCTTGGCAATCACGCGGCCCTGGTTGGCGGTGCATCGATTGCATTGTCCCGACTGCATATAGCGCTGTTTTCCGGCGGCCTGCCCGGCGCTCAAATTGTCGTGCCGCCACCATTGCTTGAAAACTACCAGGAGAATGTGGCGTGAGATCCGCTTCCATCACATCAAGGCTCCAAGCCTGTCAGGACAAACAGGCCGATATAGACTTGCTGCGTCAGGCGATCGGCTGTGACAGTGTCACCGGAAACGAGGCCGGCTTTGCCGATTTCCTGAAATCGACAATGAAGGAAATGCAATTGGCCCCCGGTTCAGGCGACTTTCTGCCCGGTCGTCCGAATACCTGGGGTACCAGAAAGGGTTCGGGCAAAGGCCAAAACCTCATGTTCGTCGGCCATACGGATACGGTTCATGTTCGTGGCTGGACGGATCATTGGAAAGGCCGCGTGCAGGAGGACCCGTTCTCAGCGCCGATAATCGATGGAGAGATCTGGGGACGTGGCGCCTGCGATCTGAAGGGCGGGATTTGCGCAGCCCTTGGAGCCCTGCGCCTGCTGGATAAGGCAGGTGTGCAATTGCAAGGTGACATTTCTTTCGCCTTCATCGGAGACGAGGAAAGCGGCGAGCCCGGAACGGGTGTCAGTGCCGGTGCCAAGGATCTGGTAAAACGGATAAGGAGCGGCCAGATCGCCAAACCCGATTTCGCCATCTATGTCGAGCCGACCAAATTGGATGTCTACACGGCGCAGATCGGTTTTTTTATCGCCGACATCACCATCACCGGCAAATCTGCCTATTTTGGAACGCCTGAAGATGGCGTTGATGCGCTCAAGGCAACCCATGCGGTCCTTTCGGCAATCTGGCGCCATGCAGAGATGCTGTCACAGGGTCCGAAACATTCCTTTCTCGGCGCGTCAGACCTCCTTGTGACCGAGATCAAGGGCGGCGGATATATTGCAGTTCCCGGCGAATGCAACCTGTCCCTGATCCGCAAGCTTCGCCCTGGAGAAGACCTGAACGAAGCCGTTGCCCAGTTTGAGGCGGCCGTGAACAGCGCAACGCTGGAAGACGGCATCGCGGTAAAGATCGCCTATCCTGCCGGACGCGATCATGAATTTGGTGGCTCACCGGTCGAGATCGACCCGAACCACGCCGCCGCCCGTGCCCTTTCTGCATGTGTGAAAGATGCCTGCGGTGATCGCGGCACAATCGGCGGTGCGCCCTACTGGTCCGAAAATCCGTTCATCGTCAACGAAATCGGTTGCGCTGCCGTCTATTGCGCTCCCGGCGATATCAGCGTTGCCCACACTTTCGAAGAGCGCATCAACGTTGAAGAATATCTGGCCGCCATTCGCGCCTTCGCTCTTTTCATCATGCAGTACTGCGGAACCAAGTCTGAAACCGAAATTTCAACAGGAGAAATGCAATGAAACAGTTGATAAGACATATTCTATCTGGAGCAGCACTGGCGCTCGCGACCCTTCCGGTCAGCGCTCAAACGGTCGGCCCCCAGGGTGAATCCGCCACACTATCCTCGGCAATCGTTGTTGCGGACGAAAACATCCAAGCAGTTCGCGCAGGCGGCCATACGGCGGCTCTTCTGTGGCACGACCAATCGGATTTTGTAAACGCGGTTACCGCCGGCGCTACGGATGAATTCACCCGTTTCGGCATTGAAGTGGTCGCCACCACAAGTGCCGGATTTGATGCTGCAAAACAACGCAGCGACATCGAAACAGCGCTGGTGAAAAAGCCAAGCATCATCCTGTCACTGCCTCTGGATCCGGTCACGTCGGCCGCTGCATTCGAGGAAGCAAAGGCTGAAGGCGTCAAGCTGGTTTTCCTTTCAAACCTGCCGTCCGGATACAAGCACCCGGACGACTACGCAGCCATTGTCACCGATGATCTGTTCCAGATGGGCAAGCAGGCAGCGGATGCGCTTGCGGCAGCCATGGGTGGCAAGGGCACGGTTGGCTGGGTCTTTCATGACGCCGCCTATTATGTGACCAACCAGCGCGACAACGCGTTCAAAACGACGATTGAAAACGATTACCCCGACATTTCCATTGTCGCCGAACAGGGCATCAGTGATCCCGCCCGCGCCGAAGACATTGCAAATGCGATGCTCCTCAGGAACCCCGATCTGGGCGGTATCTACGTGACCTGGGCCGGCCCGGCAGAAGGCGTCCTGGCGGCGCTGCGTGCCAACGGCAACAAAACGACCAAAATCGTCACGTTGGACCTGTCCGAACCGATTGCACTGGATATGGTGCTCGGCGGGAATGTTGCCGCGATCGTGGCCGACGAAGCCTATGAGCTTGGCCGGGCGATGGCAGCGGCGGCCATTCTTGATCTTCTCGACCAGGACGTTCCGCCCTTCGTCGTTGCCCCTGCCGTCACTGTGACTTCGGACAATGTTGCCGAAGGCTGGATGCAATCGCTGCACATCGAAGCGCCCAAAAGCCTGAGCGCCCAATAGCAGCCACACGAAATGGTCCGACGGGAAACCATCCTCCCGTTGGACCAACGCCGCCTCAACTCACAGGCGGAATGCAGCGCAACACCGTTTGATCACAGCGACAGAGGACCTTTCCATGTGTCCGCAAACCGCAACCTGGCTCCTGAAAGATTGACATGAACAGCGTAAAAACACGACTGTCCGGCCTCGATTTCCAACAATTGGTTGTCTATATCGGCTTCCTTGCAATTTTCCTTTTCTTTGCCTTGACCCTTCAGGATGATGGCTTTCTTACGCAGCGCAATCTGACGAACATCATCCTGCAGACCGCCCCGGCAACGATCATGGCAATTGGTCTTGTTTTCGCCCTCTCCGCCGGCGAGATCGACTTGAGTTTTGGCTCCATCGTCGCCGTCTCCGCACTGTCTGCAGCCGTGGTCATGCAGGAACACTCCATGGCCTTTGGCATTTTTGCAGGCCTGGGCGCTGGCGTGATGATTGGCGCATTCAACGGCCTGCTGGTTGCCTATTTCAAACTGCCATCGTTTCTGGTCACATTGGCCACCATGGGTCTGTTTGCCGGCATTGCACGCTCGATGACCAATCTGCGCTCAATCCCCGTTCTCAACGAGACCTTTACCGGCATCTTCGGGTCCGGAAAACTTTTCTCTGTGCCCTCCCTGGTCATCTGGACGATCATCGGCGTAGCGATAGGGCATCTGGTCTATCGCCATACGAAATTCGGCGCGCATGTTCTTGCAACCGGTGACAATCCGCGCGCCGCACAGGTGTCCGGCATCAAGGTGCCGAGAATTCGCTTCTACGTTCTGACCATATGCGGCGCCTGTGCAGGCCTCGCCGGCCTGCTCTATGCAGGCAGGCTGCAGGCTGCCAGATATACGCTCGGCGAAAGCGATCTGATGACGGTCATTGCCGCGGTGATTGTCGGCGGCACGGCCCTCAAAGGCGGCAAGGGCTCGGTTTTCGGCGCACTGATCGGCTCTTTGATGATGGGAATGCTGAACAACGGATTGATCCTGATGAACCTGAGGGTCTCTGACCAGATGATTGTCAGGGGATTGATCATTCTGCTTGCCGTCGCGGTCTCTCTTCGCGACAAAAACCGATAGGAAGGGCCTGAAAGATGTTCCTGGATGTATTGATACGCAGAAACCCGCAGTTCATCGAAGCTGCAATGGCGCTGCACCAGAATGGCGAGATACCACCCAATTCCTATGTTCTGGATCTCGACACCGTTGAAAAAAACGCCGGATATTTCTCCGCCATTGCTGAAAGCCTTGGCCTGAAGACCTTCGCCATGACGAAACAGGTTGGTCGCCATTCGGGTTTTTGTCAGGCCGTCATGCGCGGCGGCATTGATCGCTCCGTCGCGGTCGATATGGACTGTGCGGTTGCCTGTCATCGCGCCGGTTTGAAAACCGGACATCTTGGCCATCTGGTACAGGTGCCACGCGGCGATGCGCAATTCGCAGCGGCCCAGTTGCAGCCCGATTACTGGACCGTATTCAGCGACGATAAGGCCAGAGAGGCAGCGCAGGCCGCCCAAAAGGCCGGACGCGTACAAAAGCTGCTGGCCAGAATTCAGACCGAAGGTGATACATTCTACCGCGGGCACGAAGGCGGCTTTGCGGCAAAAGACATATGTGCGGTCGCCGATCAACTGGATGCCCTGGACGGCGGCGCATTCAGCGGGATCACCACCTTCCCCGCCCTGCTGTTCGATCTGCAAAGCCGCGCGGTCAAGCCGACACCCAATCTTGAAACCCTGGCGCGTGCTTCAGAGGCATTGGCCGCGGCCGGTCGCCACAACATCGAGGTCAATGCCCCCGGAACAAACTCGGCAGTCGTGTTGAAAGCTTTGGCCGAGGCCGGCGCCACCCAATGTGAGCCTGGCAACGCCTTGCACGGAACGACACCTTTGCACGCCCTTGAGGACCTGCCGGAGGAACCGGCGGTTCTTTATCTCAGTGAAGTGTCTCACCACCATGGCGGCAATGCCTTTTGCTATGGCGGCGGCCTCTATATTGATCCGGTCTTTCCCAAATACGATGTGCAGGCAATCGTCTCAAAGGAACCCACCCGCTCTCGCGACAAACTGGCCAATGTCGAAATTCCGGATTATTCCGCCATTGACTATTACGGCATGATCGATGCCACGGGAGCGGTCAAACCCCAGGCCGGTGACACCGTTATTTTCGGCTTCCGCGGCCAGGCATTCGTCACCCGCGCCAATGTGGTTGGCATCTCCGGCATTTCGACTGGAACGCCGCGCGTCGGGTCCATCGAAAACGCGTTCGGTCAGCCCATTGGCTGGCCAGAAAGAGCCCTGTCATGACACCCGGAACGAATGTCCTGTCGTTGAAAAACATCCACAAAGCCTTTGGCGGGGTTGTCGCCATTCAGGATTTCTCACTGGATCTGCAAGCCGGTGAAATCGTCGCCCTGGTCGGAGACAATGGCGCTGGAAAATCAACCCTGATCAAGATCGTTTCCGGCGTTTACACACCGACATCCGGTGAAATTCGTCTGGATGGCGAAGCCGCAACCTTCAGCGACGCAAGCTCGGCGCGAAGCAATGGCATCGAGGTTGTTTATCAGGACCTTGCCCTCGCCGACCAACAGCCCGTTTACATGAACATGTTCCTCGGGCGCGAACTGACCAAGCCACCCTTCGGACTTTTGGACAAGGCACGCATGCGCCGCGAGGCGCAGGGACTGGTTGACGAACTGGACGTGCGCATTCCCTCCGCCGCCTCGACAATCAGCGATCTGAGCGGCGGGCAGCGCCAGGGCATCGCCATTGCCCGTGCAACCCATTGGGCCAGCAAGCTGATCCTGCTGGACGAACCGACCGCCGCGCTTGGCGTTGCGGAAACAGCGAGGGTCGAGGAACAGATCATAAATCTGAAGCAGAAGAACCTCGCGATCCTCATCATCAGCCACAGTCTGGACCAGGTGTTCCGCCTGTCAGACAGAATCTGCGTCCTGCGGCGTGGCGAGCAAATCGGCATCAGGGAAACCGCCAGCACCGATAAAAACGAGATCGTCTCAATGATCACCGGAGTATCCTGATATGGGCAAGACAGACGTCGAGACGGTGATGTTCCGGGAAATCAACGAAATACCCGATGTCCTCACCCGCCAGGTTAATGAAGCGCTGCATGCGTATCTGGAGGCTGGCCGACAGGCCGCATTTACCAATCCACGCGGCTTTGTCACCAGCGCCCGGGGCACCTCCGACCACGCAGCGATGTTTTTCAAATACGTCATGGAGCTGCACACCGGCCTGCCCGTTGCATCCATCGGCCCCTCCGTTGCATCCGTCTACAAAACGCCATTGAAACTGGACGACTTTATCTGCGTGACAATCTCCCAGTCCGGCGGCAGTCCAGATCTTGCGGCTTTGCAGCAGGCTGCCGGTGCGGGAGGCGCACAAACGCTGGCCTTCCTCAATGAGACCGATAGCCCGGTGGGCGAAGGCGCTGCATCGGTGCTGCCTGTGCTGGCGGGAGAGGAAAAGGCGGTGGCGGCAACCAAGTCCTTCGTCAGCACATTGTTTGCCATTTTGGGATTTGCTGCAGGATTTACCGGCGACGAAAAGCTTGAGACTGCTCTGCGGGAATTCCCCGCGACAGCACGCGCTGCGCTTGGCAGCGACTGGTCAAAGGCAGCTTTGCCGTTGGCACGGGCTGGCTCTGTGTTCACCGTCGGGCGCGGCCCCGGGTTGGCGGTCGCGGCTGAAGCTGCGCTCAAGCTGAAAGAAACCTGCCGCATCCACGCCGAAGTGTTTTCCGCTGCTGAGGTTCTGCATGGCCCTGTGGTTCTGGCCGAGAAAAAATTTGCAGCGCTGCTGTTCGACCCTGGCGATGCCGCACAGGAATCTGTGGCCACCGCGGCACGTCTGATCAATGAGAGCGGCGCGACAAGCCTGTGGATCTCTACCCGGGAAGGCGTTGAAAACACGTTGCTGGTTCCAGCCGCATCCCACATTTTTTTGCAGCCTCTTGTCCAGATCATAGGGTTCTACAAATTCGTGGAGGCCCTTTCCCGAAACCTGGGTGAAAACGCCGACGCGCCAATCGGCCTGAACAAGGTGACCGTGACCGTGTAATCGGCATTGCCGCAGCCGCATGTGTCGCCGAAGCTAAATCTGTCCCGGTGATCATCTCTACTGGAAAACAGCCCGACTATCGGGCATGGTCTGCCGCAAAGCGACAGTTCGGTAAAGATGCACAGGGAGAGTTCCAGTCATGGACAGCACAGCACAATCAATCATCATAACCGGTGCAGGATCGGGGATCGGGCGCGCCTGCGCGCAATTGTTTCTGGAAAAAGGCTATAACGTCGGGCTGATTGGCCGACGCGCTGCATTGCTTGAGGATGTGGCCAAAGGCCATTCCAACGCCCTGCCCCTTGCCTGTGACATCACCGATGCGGATCAGGTTGCCAAAGCCTTCGAGACGGCCAGGTCCACCTGGGGCCGCATTGATATCCTGTTCAACAATGCCGGCATGAGCAAACCATCGCGCACAATTGACGAGACACCGGTTGAAGACTGGCTGGAAGTGGTCCAGGTCAATCTGACCGGCTCCTTTTTATGCGCGCGCGCGGCATTTGCCATCATGCGGGCCCAGTCACCGCAGGGCGGGCGCATTATCAACAACGGCTCGGTTTCGGCCTATACGCCAAGGCCCGGATCGATTCCCTATACAGCCACAAAACACGCGATCACCGGATTGACCAAGACTTTGTCGCTGGATGGCAGACCTTTCAATATCGCCTGTGGTCAGATCGATATCGGCAATGCGCTGACGGAAATGGCAAAACCCATGACCATCGGCGTTCCCCAGGCTGATGGTTCCATCAAGGCCGAAGCAACCATGGATGTGGCCCATGTCGCAACATCGCTCCTGCACATGGCGCAATTGCCCCTGGAGGCCAATGTCCAGTTCATGACCGTCATGGCAACAAAAATGCCCTATGTCGGACGGGGGTAGTGTCCATCATCATGTGTCGAAATTCAGTGTTTTGAACAATCTTTCGACAACACCCAGAAACAGGCGCTTGACCGGATCAATGGAAGTGGATGCCGACACGAAAAGGCCGATCTTGTATTCGCTCAGCGCCTTCTGGGACAATTTAACGAATTTCAGTTCACCGCGCTCGATTTCGCTCATGAAACCGATTTTCGTATAGATGCCCATGACCTGATTGGACAGGATTCCCTGTTTGGCAATGATCAGTGAATTGGTGAACAGATGCGTCGGCAGGTGCACTGCGATAGAGGCCATTTCCTGATCGAGAATGGAGTTGCCCGCACGCGCCTCTATGGTTCGCACCAGGGGGTAACCGCCAATATCCTCGATGGTCAGACTGGTGCGCTCGGCCAGGGGATGATCGGGGCGCATGATCAATCCGAATGGCGTGGCCTTTTCTGCAAATACCCGCACATCCGGATGGGAATCATTGGTAAAACTGATGCCTATGTCCGTCACGCCCGAGGCGACCGACTGTATGATCTCGTCAGGCTGGGCAGTGGTCACCGAAAGCGTAATGCCCGGATATTTGTCACTGAACCGGCCCAGCACTTCCGGCAATATGCCGAACGTCACGGAATCCAGCGTCTGGATGTTCAGGTGGCCGGTCCGAAGATCGCGGATGTCATCAATGATCGTCTTGATCCGATCAAAATCGTAGAGCGTCTTGCGACAGTGCTCCAGCACGATCTTGCCTGCCGGTGTGATCTCCACGCCCTCGGGTGAACGTTCAAACAACCGCACCCCCAGCATCTCTTCGATATTGATGATTTTGCGGTTGACCGATGTGGACGAAACCTTCAGCAGATTGGCCGCTTTGCGGATCGAACCCTGACGCGCCACTTCATCGAGATAGCGCAGAAACACCGTGTGCATTGCATCCTCCAGAGGGCAGTGCATTTTTTGCACCACTGTTGGCTAAAATCGGCTCTTCATGCCTCACCCAAAAGTCTTTATAAGTCAAGTGGGCGAAAGAACAGCAAACCAATGCTGCTTCCGCAAAAGCGGGGGCCTTCCGATTATGAACCACGCCCACAACCGGAGAACACAATGTCACATAAGCCCAACAATCAAATTGCCAGACGCTCTGTCCTGAAGGGAATGGGGGTTGCAGCCGGCGCCGCCTTCACAGGAAGCATGCTGCATGTCGGCCAGGCCCTTTCTGCCGATGAATTCAAGGTAACCATGCAATTGGGATGGCTTGCTTCAAATGGTATTCTTGGTGAAGTTGCCGCCGACAAGCTTGGATATTACGCCGATGAAGGCCTGAGCCTTGATATTGTCGCTGGCGGACCGAACATCGACGGTGTCGCTTCCGTCGCGTCAGGCCGTGCCAATCTTGGTTCCATTTCGTCCAGCCCATCCCTGATGCTGGCGCGCGCCGCCGGCATTCCGATCAAATGTATTGCTGCCGGTTATCAGCAGCATCCCTTTACCTATTTCTCATTGAAGAAAAATCCCGTCAACAAACCGCAGGACCTGATTGGCAAAAAGATCGCGACAAATGGTACAGCCCGCATTCTGCTGGATGCACTGCTTGCCAAAAACAACATCTCACCCGATGATGTGGAAGTGATCGTCGCCGGCAGTGACATGTCCGTTCTGATGACCGGCCAGGCCGATGTCGTCACCGGATGGACAACCAATGTCAATGCACTGTCCGTTCTGGGTGACCAGCGCGTGGATCTCAGCCTGTGGGACGCTGGCGTTCAGCTCTATGCCAATCCCTACTATGTCACAGACAGCACATTGGCAGACCACCAGGACAAGGTTGAAGCGATGATCCGCGTCAGCGCCAAGGGTTGGGGATGGGTTTACAACAACCCGGAAAAAGCCTGCGAATATCTGGTGGAACGCTATCCAAATCTGGATCTGGAAAGCGAATTGAAGGCGGTCGGCCTGGTTGTTGACTATTCATTCAATGAAGTGACCAAGGAACAGGGTTGGGGTGCGATGAACACCGCCAACTGGCAGGCACAGATCGACGCCTATGATGCCCTCGGCCAGTTCAGCAGTGAGCCGCCAAAGGTTGACGACATGATGACGCTTTCCATTCTGGAAGCCACGGCTGCCAGCCGTCCGAAACTCGGATAACGGCCATGTCCGTTAACGAGACGGCTCAAACACAAGCAACCGGGTTTTCCCCGGTTGCTGCATCACTGAAAAACGCCTCCGTTCGTTTTGGCTCATTTACCGCAATCGAAAACCTGAGTCTCGATATTGAAGAAGGCGCTTTTTACACGATTTTGGGACCATCCGGTTGCGGCAAGTCAACCATGCTCCGCCTGGTATCGGATCTCATTCCCGCTGCATCCGGGGACGTGCGCATTTTCGGCAAGACAACCGAGGAAGCCAGAATTGCACGCGAATTTGCCTTTGTGTTTCAGGATTCCACTTTGTTGCCCTGGCGCACTGCACTGGCCAATGTCGAACTGCCTCTCGAAATGGGCCGCAAGCGCGGGGTAAAAATTCCGCTCAGCGACAAGTCGCCAATGGAACTGCTGGAACTTGTTGGCCTCAAGGGGCGCGAAAACGCCCTGCCCCATGAATTGTCCGGCGGAATGCGCCAGCGTGTCGCCATTGCCAGGGCTCTGGTCTGCAAGCCGAAATTGCTGTTGATGGATGAACCATTTGGCGCGCTGGACGAGATGACCCGCGACCATCTGAATTTGCAACTGCTGCAAATCTGGAAAGAAACCGGCGTGACAATTCTTTTTGTTACCCATTCAATACCCGAAGCCGTTTTCCTTGGGCAAAAGGTGTTGATGCTTCAGGCGCATCCCGGAAGGCTGAAGGAGATCGTTGATATCGACCTGCCGCACCCAAGGCAGATCAAGCTTCGCGATACAGCCCCCTTTACGCGTTATACCGCGCATCTGCGTGAACTTCTGGAGACATGCTGATGACCATGGTGGAAAAAGCAGACCTTGCAGAGCCGAATGAATCGGAACTGGCCGCAAAAATCGATGCCGAGCAAGTGCGGATGGAACGGCGCCGCAAGATCGAAGCTTTCCTGATACCTATGACGACAGTCGTCAGTCTGCTGTTGATCTGGCAGTTTGGCGTGCGTTTTTTCGAAGTGCCGATGTATATCGCACCGGCACCCAGCGATGTTGGAGCGGCTTTGATCAAGCAGTTTCCGCTTTTGCTGACAAATTTCTGGCCGACGTTTTATGAGAGTGTTCTGGGCTTTTTTGTCGGCAATCTGGCCGCTGTTTGTATTGCCGTCGCCTTTGTGCACAACAAGACGGTGCAAAAGGCGTTTTTCCCGATTGCGGTTTTCATCAACACCATACCGATCCTTGCCGTAGCGCCCATATTGATACTGATACTTGGCCCGGGTCTTTCGGCAAAGATCGTCATTGTCTCCCTGATTTGCTTCTTTCCGACGCTCGTCAACATGGTCCGCGGCCTGCAGGCCGTAAGCCCGCAAGCGCTGGAACTGGCACGCATTCTGTCAGCGACAAAATCGGAGATTTTCTGGAAAATCCGTCTGCCTTCATCACTTCCCTTTCTGTTCTCGGCGCTCAAGATCGCCGCCACGACCAGTGTCATCGGGGCAATTGTCGGTGAATGGGTTGGAGCGGATGTCGGGCTCGGTGCATTGATCCTGGATTCCTCATTCAATTTCCGGGCAGCGCTGCTTTACGCCACAGTGTTCATGTCTTCCGGACTATCGGTGATCCTCTTTGCATCGGTCACCATCGCAGAGCGTCTGATTGTTCGCTGGCATACGTAAAAGACTGTAAATTTTCATTTTAATGCATCCGACACCCTGATCGGCAGGGCGGCTGCACCCATAGGAGCAACACAATGGCTGAACAGACCAAAGAATATGTCTTGTCATCAAGTCAGCAAATACCCGTCGTGGCATCCACGGATGTGGTGGTTATCGGCGCCGGTCCGGCCGGATTGACAGCGGCGGTGTCGGCTGCCCGCAACGGCTGTTCCGTCACCCTGCTGGAGCGCTACCACCATCTGGGTGGGATGGCATCCGGTGGCATGGTGCTGGTGCTCGATGACATGGTCAACGAGGGCAATGAGATTGTCACAACCGGCATCGTCAACGAGTTTGTCGATCGCATGGTCAAACAGGACGGGGCCGTCTTCCCGCCCCGCGAAGAATGCCTGACCAATTGGGACATGTGGCAGAAATGGTCCCGCTGGGGCTGCATCGACTTCCACAAGACCGGCATGCCGCAGCCGATCATTCATGCCGTGGCATTCGACCCCGATGCCTGGAAACGCGTCAGTCTGGATCTGGTCGTTGAGGCCGGTGTCAATCTGCGCCTGCACAGCTGGTTTTCCGAGGCGCTTGTCGAGAACGGCAAGGTTACGGGCGTCATCTGCCAGACCAAATTGGGACGCCAGGCAATCAGGGCCGATATGGTCATTGATGCGACAGGCGATCTCGATGTCGCATCCTCCGCCGGTGCATCCTTCATCAACGGCCAATATATCGTTACAACCGTCTTCCGCCTGATGGATGTGGATACGGACAAGGCCGAAGCCTATGAATACGCCAACCCTGAGGCCTACAAGAAGCTTGACCGCGAAGCCCGTCGCCGTATCGGTGGCGCCTGGGGCATGTGGTGGCTGAAAACACCGCTTCCCGGTGTCGTTTGGTGCAACTGCCCGCATATGTCCGGTTATGACGGTCTGTCGCCTGAAGACATGCTCGGCGCCGAGATTGAAGGCCGCGAGCGCATGATGAATCTGCTGCACTTTGCCCGTGAAAACATACCCGGTTTCGAAAACGCCCGCATGCTGGGTGCCGCCGAACAATTGGGCATCCGCCAGACACGCCTCCTGAAGGGCGAATATGTGGTCACCAAGAAGGACGTTGCCAGCCGCCGGCACTTTGCCGACAGCGTATGCCGCGGTCGCGATTACTACACGCCCTACCGGGCGCTGCTTCCCAAGGGCATCGACAATCTGATTGTCGCCGGCCGGCACTATTCAGTGGACAGCGACGCCCAGAAACTGTCCCGGGAAATCCCCCCCTGCATGTCGCAGGGTGAGGCAGCAGGCGTGGCCGTTGCGCTGGCGCTCAACAGCAACAAGGCCCTGCGCGATGTAGACGCCAAACTGATCCAGAAGCAGATGCGCGCTCAGGGGGCTGATCCAGGCGATATCCCCTCGGCCAATGCGCTTGTCGAAGACGCGATTTCTGAGTGAGGAGAATGACATGACGACTGAACAAAATCTGCCCCTTGAGGGCGTTCGTATTCTTGATTTCACTCAGGTGATGCTTGGACCCTGCGCCACCCAGATGCTGGGTGACTTTGGCGCCGACGTCATAAAGGTGGAACGCCCCGGATCGGGTGACCTGTCGCGCAACTTTTTTGGCGAGAGTTCAGAAATTGCCATGAACAACGCGGTTTTCTCCTCATTGAACCGCAACAAACGTTCCATCGCGATTGATACGAAATCCGAAGCCGGCAAGAAGATGGTCTATGACTTGGTGCTGCAATCCGACGTGGTGGTGGACAATTTCCGTGCCGGTGTGATGGATCGTCTGGGCTTCGGCTACGAGGCCTTGAGCAAAATCAATCCGCGCATCATCTGTGCATCGGGCACCGGATTTGGCGAAAAGGGTCCCTATGCCCACAAGGGCGGACAGGATGTCCTGGCGCAGGCCATGAGCGGCGTGATGGAAAAGACTTCCGATCCATCCATTCCGCGATCCATCTACCCCACCACATTGTGCGACTACACCGCAGGCATGCATCTGGTTCAGGGCATATTGGCCTCTCTCCTGCACCGGGAAAAAACCGGCCGGGGCCAGAAGGTCGGCGTTTCGCTCTACGACTCGATGATTGCCATGCAGATGCAGGAAGCAGCGCAATGGAGCAAGCACCGCGAAGTGCTCAACTGGGCAGCCATGCCTTTGACCGGGGTCTTCGATACGACGGACGGTTCTTTGGTGGTGGTTGGCGCCTTCAAGGTCAATCCCCTGCAGGACATCTGCATTGCCCTGGAGATCGAAGACATCTCGCCACTTTATCCCGATCTCGCCTCCCAGCGTGAAAACAAGCCCTATCTTCAGGAACTGTTCCGCAAAACCTTTGCCACCAATAGCACGCAATATTGGCTGCAGCGGCTTGAGGCACAGGATCTGCTTTGTGCACCGGTTCGCTCGCTGGGCGAGGCCCTTGCCGATCCGCAGACGGCGATCAACGAGATGCTGATGGAGATGGATCATCCCACTTTGGGTGAAGTGACCTTTGTCGGCTCTCCCGTTCACATGAGCAATGCACGGCCGAAACTGCGCCACACGCCTCCGAAACTCGGAGAACACACCGATGAAATCATTGATGAGTTCGGTCTCCTTTCACAGTCTGCCGAGAAGCTGGCGATATGAGTGTCCTGTTTGAAATTGAAGATGGCATTGCAAATGTGACCATCAACCGGCCTGAGCGGATGAATGCGGTAGATCCTGCGACGGAAGAAGAGCTGGAGCGGATCTGGGCCGAGATCGAAGCCGATGATGCCATCCGATGCGTTGTGCTGACCGGCGCCGGTGAAAGAGCATTTTCTGCCGGTGCCGACATGAAGTCCGATTCGGGCAAGTCGGGTCTGGAATATTGGGCATCCCTCAACCCCAACGGGTTTGGCGGCATAGCCATGCGGAAAAGTCTGAATGTACCGGTGATCGCGCGGGTCAACGGCCTGGCATTGGGTGGCGGCATGGAGATGGTGCTTGGTTGTGACATCGTCATCGCCTCGCAAACCGCACGATTCGGTCTGCCGGAAGCCAAGGTGGGACGCCTGCCGCTGGACGGAGGCATGGTCATGCTGCAAAGGCTGATCCCGGAAAAGATCGCTGCCGGCCTGATGTTGACCGGGCGCATGATGTCGGCACAGGACGCCGCCGCCTATGGGCTGGTCAATGCCGTGGTTCCTGCCGAAAAGCTGGACGAGGAAGTCCAGTCTTGGGCACAGGACATTGCCTCCTGTGCACCGCTGTCGATCAAGGCCATAAAGGCCACCATCCGCAAAACCGGTCACCTCACCCCCCATGAAGCCCGCGCCCTGTCCATGCCGGAACTGATTACCGCCCTGGAATCGGAAGACGCAAAAGAAGGCGTGACGGCATTTCGGGAAAAACGTGCACCTCAATGGCGGGGATGTTAGGAGACTGGCGTGGCACTGATCATCAACGCTGAATGTATTGACATCAAGGACGGCGAATGCACGGTTGTGTGTCCGGTCGACTGTATCTATGAAGGCACACGGATGTTTTACATCCACCCGACCGAGTGTATAGAATGCGGTTTGTGTGAGAGTGTTTGTCCGGTCGATGCCATACGCTACGATGACGAGGTCACACCGGAGGAAGAAATTTACGTGACAATCAACCGCGAATATTTTGAAGTGACCGGACTGGGCAGTCCCGGCGGCTGGGATCGCACGGCCCCAGCGGCGATTGATCATCCGATTGTCGCAGCCGCGCCACCAAACAAGACCACCGTTGAAACAGCATTGAATGAGGGAAAAAATACATGAGGGGCGTTGTCGCAGCAGTACCAACACCGATCACCGACACAGGCGCACCTGTTGAGGACCTGTATCTGGCCCATTGCCAATGGCTGCTTGCCAATGGTTGTGACGGTCTCAATATATTGGGCTCCACCGGTGAGGCCAATTCCTTTGACGGCAAGGCCAGAAAAACGGTCATGAGATGGGCCGCCGGCGCATTGGACCGCACCCGCCTTATGGTGGGCACCGGAACACCATCGCTTGCAGAAACCATTGACCTGACAAGCTTTGCCGACGAACTTGGCTATGAAATAGCGCTGGTATTGCCGCCTTACTACTACAAGCCTTTGTCAGATGACGGATTGTTTGCCTGGTATGCGCGCTTGCACGATGCGCTGCACGGCCGCAAGATCCAGATCTACTTCTACAATTACCCCCAGATGACCGGGCTGAATATTCCTGTCTCTGTCATCGAGCGGCTTCACAAAACCTGGCCGGATCGCTTCAAGGGCATCAAGGATTCATCCGGAAAACTTGAATATTGCCGCGAACTGACTGCGTTGCTGCCTGATCTTTCTGTCTTTCCAAGTTCGGAAGTCGCGCTGAGCGAAGCCGCCCAGTTCGGGTATGCCGGCTGCATTTCCGCCACGGCAAACCAGACATCTTCCCTGTCGGCTCAACTTTGGTCTGATCGTGAAAATCCGGATGCGGCGCTGGTCGAGAAAATCAGCAAAATACGATCAACAGTCGCCAGTCAGCCTCTGATCCCGGCGGTAAAATATCTTGTATCACTGCAATCAGGTCACAGTCAGTGGCAACATGTGATACCACCCTTTCTTGAACTGGATGAGGCGCAGAAATCCGCCCTTGCAGAAATCACGGATCATCTCGTAACAGTCTGATAAATTCTGAGGAAAAAAATGACAAAACATGAAAATCTCATTGGCGGCAAATGGGTCAGCTTCGGCAATTATCACGACAATATCAATCCATCTGATACGTCCGATGTCATCGGTTCCTACTCCTACGGAGATGCCTCCAGCGTAGACGCAGCCGTCGAAGCCGCTCGTGCAGCACAGCCGGGCTGGCGCAATGCCACCCCGCAGGCGCGCCACGACCTGCTTGATGCCGTCGGCAATACGATTGCGGCCCGCAAGGATGAAATCGGCCGCCTGCTGTCGCGCGAAGAAGGCAAGACCCTGGCTGAAGGAATCGGCGAGACCATGCGTGCATCGCAGGTTTTCAAGTTCTTTGCTGGTGAATGCCTGCGCCAATCAGGCGACCTTCAGGCCTCCGTTCGCCCCGACATCGACATTGAAGTCACCCGCGAACCTGTCGGCGTTGTCGGCATTGTAACGCCCTGGAACTTTCCGATTGCCATTCCGGCCTGGAAAACGGCGCCGGCGCTGGCTTTCGGCAATTGCGTTATTCTCAAGCCCGCTGACCTGACACCAGGCTGTGCCCATATGATTGCCCAGATACTGGACGAATGCGGATGCCCTCCCGGCGTCTTCAATCTGGTCATGGGCCGCGGTTCGAAAGTTGGCGAAGCGCTGGTTACTCATCCGGGTATTGATGCCATTTCCTTCACTGGATCCGTAGCAACCGGTCACCATATTGCCGAGGCCTGCGGAAAATCACGCAAAAAGGTCCAGCTCGAAATGGGTGGCAAGAACCCCATGGTTGTTCTCAACGATGCGGATCTGTCTGTTGCTGTTCCAGCCTGCCTGAACGGAACATTCTTCTCCACCGGTCAGCGTTGTACAGCTTCCTCCCGTCTGATCGTCGAAGCCGGCATCCACGACGCCTTTGTTGACGCCATGACAAAAGCCGTAACGGACCTGAAGGTCGGCAATGCTCTGGATGCATCCACCCAGATCGGACCTGTGGTTGACGAAAAGCAGCTCAATTCCAACCTGGCCTATGTTGATCTGGCCAAAGAGGAAGGCGCGGAAGTCATCGGCGGCCAGCGTCTGGAACTGGGGCAGACCGGCTTCTATCAGGCCCCTGCCCTGTTTCTCGGCACCAACAACAACATGCGCATCAACCGCGAGGAAATATTCGGCCCCTGCGGCTCCATCCTCAAGGTCAGCGATTTTGACGAAGCCCTTGCCGTTGCCAACGACACGGATTTCGGCCTGTCTGCCGGTATTTGCACTGCCAGCCTGAAAAGCGCCCGCGACTTCAAGCGCCAGGCACAGGCAGGCATGGTCATGGTCAATCTGCCGACGGCAGGTGTTGACTATCACGTCCCCTTTGGTGGCAGCAAAGGCTCTTCCTTTGGTGCGCGCGAACAGGGTCGGTATGCGGTGGAATTCTACACCACCGTCAAGACCAGCTACATTTACGCCGGCTGATATGCGCGACCAGAAACAGTCCAAATGGGACCAGCGTTTTCTCGCACTTTGCGATCATCTGTCCGAATGGACAGAAGATCGCGATTTCAAGGTTGGAGCCGTTATCGTCGGCTCCGACCTGGAAATCCGCTCAACCGGGTTCAACGGTCTGCCGCGCGGTATCAAAGCCGATGACGACAGCCGTTTTGACCGCGCTTCGGGTGAAAAATTCTTCTGGTTCGAGCATGCCGAGCGCAATGCCATTTACAATGCGGCGCGCATGGGCACTGCGGTCGGTCAATGTTCGATCTATGTGAACCGGTTTCCCTGTGCCGACTGCGCCAGGGCGATCATTCAAAGCGGCATAACCTGTGTCATCTGCCCGGAAAAACCGGCACATGATGGCGCGCTGGATCACAGTTTTGACGTCTCCGAGGTGTTGTTGCGTGAAGCCGATGTTGATTTGGTAACAGTGCCCGCAAAGACGTAACCCCCTGCTCAACCGGCCGTCCAGCCGCCGTCGATCAGCAAGGCGGTGCCAGTCACCAGAGCAGAGGCATCTGAGGCCAGATAGACGACAGCACCCATGATATCCTCGACCTCGCCCACACGGCCGAGCTTGATCTTGTCTTCGATCCATTCAACCCGTTCCGGGTTGTCGAAGGTTGCGGCTGTCATTGGCGTGCGAATGAATGTCGGGCAGATCGTATTGACCCTTATGCCATCACGGCCCAGTTCAATGGCCATGGACTTGGTAAAGCCTTCCACAGCGTGTTTGGAGGCGCAATAGACAGCCCGGTCGACACCGCCCACATGCCCCATTTGCGAAGAGACATTGATCAGTGAACCCTTGCGCCCTGCTGTCTTCAATCCCTTTGCCACTGCCTGGGTGAGGAAATAGGCACCGCGCAGATTGACATCCATGACGGCGTCGAAATCGCTGGATGCGGTTTCAATTGCCGGACTGTGTCTGCCCATTCCTGCGCTGTTGACAAGAATATCAAATGGGCCGTTGTCCTTGACCTGGGTCGCCGTCGCTTCAATATCCGCCACATCAAGCGGCAGGATACTGGCCTGCCAGCCCTCCTGCAAAAACTGCGCCAGGACATCCCTGAGGCGCTCGACATTGCGCGCCGCCAGGACAACATGCGCCCCCGCTTCCGCCAGTGCCACGGCGCAGCCCAGACCAATGCCTGATGTTGCACCGGTGACGAGCGCTTTGCGCCCCTCAAGGCTGAATGACGGTGTGCGTGGAAGTGTAACCATGATGTGTCCCCCAAGAGCTGAGACTGGTGTTTCCACCTGTCCCGGCGATTTCGTCAAAATGCAGATTATTCAGCAGGTTCCACCGGCGGCGTCAATGGCTCGGGACTGGTCGCCTGCATGATTGCCAATTGCGTTGCCAGTGAGGGGGCATAGGCCTCTACGGGTGCCGACACATTGTGCAGATCGAAGGCGCCGAGCGATTCCAGATCACCAAAACCACAATCGGAAAAATGCCCCGAAGCAACAATCCCGTGGCCCAGACGCTTGCCCAGATCACTCAACCGGGCGGCAATATTGGCCGCCGCGCCGATGACAGTGAAGTCGAGGCGCTCCTTGGAGCCGACATTGCCATAGGTGACATTGCCGAAAGCCAGGCCGATAATCCCCTCAATCGGAACCTCGCTGTCAGCTATCATCGTTTTGGCCAGTTCCCCCTGAATTTCAAAGGCTGATTGCAGCGCCTGCAGACAGGCCCGCTCACGCTCTGATCCGACAGGAAAAATCGCCAGCACCGCGTCCCCAATGAACTTGAGAACTTCACCCTCATGGGCATTCACGATGCTGGTCGTTGTTTCAAAGAAACTGTTGAGAAGGTCCAGATAGGCTTCGCGGCCGAGTTCCTCTTCCAATCGTGACGATCCACGAAGATCGCAAAACAGAATTGCTGCATCGATCTGATCGCCGTCACCGCGCCGGATTTGCCCGCCCAGCACCCGGGCGCCGGTCCGCTTGCCCAGATAGGTTTCCAGCAGGGTCGAGGCATTTTCCCGCAGTGCAAAGACCTCGTACAGCCGGCTGATCATCGATACACATTCGAAGACAAGGCCAAGATTGGCCGTCGTAAAGCCGTCCGGATGATCCGATGCCAGGGTGAGAACATTGATCTGGCCATTGGAAAACGACAGGGGCATGGCGACATAATCCGTCGCTCCTTCCTCCCTGAGCTCATCCATCACCGGAAAATTGAACTCCTTGTTCTGGCTGAGAAGGTTCTGCCGCACACCTCCCAAACCGTTGGTCACATGCCGTATCGGACTGTTCTGGAACCGCGCTTCCTGAAGAATGCCGTGGGATGGCGCAAATTTGACCACCGCGTCATCCTTTTTGGTCCACACATAACTCCTTGCCGCGATCATCGGATGCAGCGACCAGATCATGACGCTTATTCTCGATACCGCTATGCCGTCTTCATTGAATTTTCTGCCAATGGCAGACGTCAGTTCTTCCGGCGATGTACAGGACGAAGCACCACGCATGATCCAGTCAACCGTCGGACCGGCAATATTCCCGTCATCAATCGGCTGCGGTTCATTGCTGCCCATTTCGAGGTTGCTGAGAACGCTCGGCATGAAGCCAACATGGCCTTCGATTTCCCTGGCTTCCGGCAGCGCATTTTTATAGGACCATGCGCCATTGGGGATGATGCGATCTTCAACGACCACATCCCAGTAATTGGCCGTGCCCTTGAAAGGACAGAAGGTCCGGTGCCCGCTGGCCTCGCCCAAAACGCCGACAACATCATCCATCGGGAAATAGACCGTGGGCGCCAATCGCGTTTCGTGCATCAATTTTGCTGCACGGCTTGTGGCAATGACAGTGTCACCACTTTTGGCCACGATGTCGCCCAGCAGCGGCAAAACCTGCAATCTGTAGCCGCTCGTCTGTTTGTCGGGTTGAATGTTCATGCGACATAAATGGGCGATTTGCGGGAAAAAACAAACCCGGAATCGCAATTGGCTGAATAAATGGCACCGAAAACCTCACAGGCCCTGTGCAAGCCATCAAATGCGGCAATGAATTTTCCTTCATGCCGCGCTGCGACGCTTTTTAGCTGAAAGCCGCTTTGCCGAGAGTCGCATCAAGGCCATGTTCGCAAAACTGCAGCAGAATTTGCGCCCGCTCCTCGAACAGGGCCGCAGCACCTGCCCCATTGCCCAAAGCCTCCATCCGCCAAAGTGACGTTGACATGGTCAGCATGGATGCCACTGAAAATACAAACCCCGTCGAAACCGCCATCTTGTCGGCCTGTGGATAGAGCCGGGACAATTCCTCTACAAACACCTGTGCCGTCGGATCAAAACAGGTCTGACTGATGTGCTTCCAGCGCTCATCGGCAGACACCTGCGCCACAAGCCGCGCATAGGCGCGCCAATGGGCACCTTCATGCATCGCCTTTTCCAGATAGGGCATGATGAAACAGGCCAGCACATCGCGCAGGGCCAAAGGCCTGTCACCATTGCGCTCACGCGCCCTTTGCAGCGCCAGCAACCGGCTGTCGGACAATTCCTTGGCGCGCCGTTCGACAATGTGAAAATACAGCGCGTCCTTTGGCCCTCCGTGAAAATTGACCAAAGCTGTCGGCACACCCGCGGCCTCTGCAATATCGCGGATGGAGGCCCCCTCAAAACCGCGTTGCGCAAACAGGTTTTCCGCCGCATCGAGAATACGTTCGCGGGTTTGCAGGGATTTTTTTGACGGCGCCCTTTGCCGCGGTTTTCTGTCTGTGGACAAGATAGTCATAAAACATCTTGCACTATTTTTAACGATCGTTCAATTTAAGAAACAGAGCAACGGACGTTCTGGGAGGATTTTGCGTGCCGCTGAACGAAATGATCGAGCTGATTCCGGCATCGCAGACACGCGACAAATATGCGCTGATCGGTGCAGGACCGATGGGGCTTGCCTGCGCCAAGACGCTGACCGAGCAGAATATCCCCTTTCAGGGCTTCGAAATTCACAGCGATGTGGGCGGCCTTTGGGACATCGATGGCCCGCGCTCCACCATGTATGAGACCGCGCATCTGATTTCCTCAAAGACCATGACCGAATTCACCGACTTTCCGATGGATGCGGCTGTCGCTGAATATCCCTCGCATCACGAGATAAACAGATATCTCAAGCAATTTGCCGAGCACTTTGCTCTGCGCCAAAAGTTCCTGTTTAACACGCACGTCATTGAAACGGTCCCCCTGGGTGGTGATGGTGAAGGTTGGCGCATTCGCTGGCGGGACGATGCTGGAAGGCTCTTTGAAGGCACCTATGCCGGTGTCCTGATCGCCAATGGCACGCTCTCAGAGCCGAATCTGCCGGAATTTCCCGGCACATTCTCCGGGGAACTCATGCATTCCAGCGCCTATCGCAAACCCACCCAGTTTACCGGCAAACGCGTTCTGGTGGTTGGCGCAGGCAATTCGGGCTGTGATATTGCTGTCGACGCCATTCACCATGGGGTCAGCTGCGACATATCCGTGCGGCGCGGCTATCACTTTGTGCCCAAATACATTTTTGGCAAACCGGCCGACACCCTGGGCAAGACCAACGGTTTGCCCATGTGGCTGAAGCGGAAAATCGATACGATGATCCTCAAATGGTTCGTCGGCGATCCGCAGAAATACGGATTTCCAAAACCCGAATACCTGCTCTACCAGTCCCACCCGGTGGTCAATTCCCTCATTCTGTTTCACGCCGGTCATGGCGATATCAAGGTCCGACCGGACATTTCCCGACTTGAAGGCAAGCTTGTGCATTTCAAGGACGGAAGTTCCGGGGAATACGACATGATACTGGCGGCAACCGGTTATCGGCTGCACTACCCCTTTATCGACAACGCCCTGTTGAACTGGCGCGGAGATGCGCCGCATCTGTATTTGAACTGCATGCACCCTGACCGCGATGACCTGTTCGTCATGGGCATGGTCGAGGCCTCCGGTCTCGGCTGGCAGGGACGCCATGAACAGGCCGAAATGGTGGCACGCTATCTGGGCGGCTTGAAACGCGGCACAGCCGGGGCACTGGCGCTGAAAGCGGAAAAGGCTGCCGGCTTCGAACGGCAAACCGGCGGCATGGATTATCTGGATGTGCCGCGCATGGCCTATTATGTCGACAAGGCCACCTACAGAAAATCGATCGCAGCAAAAACCAGACAGTTGACGGGGTGACAGCATGAACGATATCGATGGCATTCTGCTGAATTTCAGCCCGGCATCGCTGACCCTTCTCAACGCCATTCTGGCCGTGGTGATGTTTTCCATTGCGCTGGACCTGCGCCTGGCGGACTTCCGTACGCTTTCCAGAGCGCCCAAGCCCTTGCTTGTGGGCTTGGCGTCACAATTCATCGTCCTGCCTGTCCTGACCTTCCTGATGATCCTTGTACTGCAGCCGCGCGCCAGCATAGCGCTGGGGCTGATCCTGGTGGCCGCCTGCCCGGGCGGCAATATTTCCAATTTCATCACCCACCGGGCCGGCGGCAATACGGCGCTGTCGGTGTCCATGACCGCCTTTGCAACCGTGGCCGCCTTGGCTCTGACCCCCTTCAACATTGCCTTTTGGAGCAGTCTTTACGGGCCCACCAATGCGATATTGAAACAGACATCCATTGATCCGGTTCAGGTGGCGATAACCCTCGGGCTGATGCTCTTCCTGCCGCTTTGCCTTGGCATATTGCTCAACACCTATCGACCCGCCTTTGCAACACGCATTCGCAAACCCATGCAATGGCTTTCCATGGCCATATTCCTGGCCTTTATCGTTCTGGCACTGGCAGCCAACTGGAATTTCTTCCTGGCCTATGCCGGTATGGTGGCTCTGCTGGTCTTCATTCACAATGGCCTGGCATTGGGCGGCGGCTTTGTGACCGCAACGCTGGCCGGTGTCAGTCCCTATGACCGGCGGGCCATCACCATTGAAACCGGCATTCAGAACTCCGGCCTCGGGTTGATCCTGATTTTCACCTTCTTCGGCGGCCTTGGCGGCATGGCCGTTGTGGCGGCCTTCTGGGGCATATGGCACGCCATTACCGGCATTGCACTGGCCAGTTTCATGTCCCGGACAAAGGCAGCGCGATGACACGGATTTTGATCACCGGCGCTGGAGGCGCTGTGGGCCAGGCCCTGCTGCGCGAACTCGGCGGAACGGACCACGAGATTATCGCGACGGATATCAGGGCGTTGCAGGACCTGCCTGACAATTGCAGCTACCGGCCGCTGGATGTGCGCAACGCCGCCGTCGATCAGGTCATTGGCGAGACGCGTCCGCAGGTCATCGTGCACCTGGCATCCATTGTCTCGCCGCCAAAGGGTTCGACCAGAGCGTTTGAATATGCGGTCGATGTCACCGGCACCCAAAACATCATCGAAGCCTCCATCGCCCATGGCGTTGAACGACTGGTGGTCACCAGTTCCGGAGCGGCCTATGGCTATCATGCGGACAATCCCTTGCCGCTTTGCGAAACAGACGCGGTGCGCGGCAACATGGAATTTGCCTATGCCCACCACAAGCGTCTGGTCGAGGAAATGCTGGAAAAAACGCGGCGGCAAGCGCCCTTTCTGCAGCAGGTTGTCCTGCGGGTGGGCACGGTCCTTGGCGCTGGCATGGAAAACCAGATCACCGCGCTGTTTCACCGCAAACGCCTTCTGGCAATCTCCAGCCATGAAAGCCCCTTCGTCTTTATCTGGACACAGGATCTGGCGCGTATCCTTGTTCGCGCGGCCACGGCCAGTCCCGCCGGCATATTCAATGTTGCCGGTGATGGCGCCATGGGCATCACGCAAATTGCCGATGTGCTGCAAAAGCCGGTGATGCGCCTGCCCGCATTTTTGCTGAAAGCCGCCCTCGCCCTCGCCCATCCGCTGGGTTTATCGCGCTATGGGCCACAGCAAGTCCGGTTTCTGCAATACAGGCCGGTTCTGGACAATACAAAGTTGAAACAGGAATTCGGCTATACGCCGGAAAAAACCAGCGCCGAGACATTTGACCTATGGCGCAGGAGTGCCGGGCTTTGACCAGAAGAACAGCCGTTATCACCGGCGGTGCCGGTGGCCTTGGCAGAGCTTTGACAAAGGCTCTGATAGACGACGGCTGGTTCGTCGCCATCATTGATCTGCCCGGTTCGGAATTTCAATCTGCCCTGGATGCTGTCGATGCCCCCAACCTGTTGGGTGCCTTTGCCTGCGATCTGACCGATAGAGAGCAAGTGGCGGCGACCTGCAGGCGCATCTGCGATGAAAGGCCGTCGGTGGATCTCGTCATTTACAACGCAGGCGTAACACAGATTTCTCAGTTCTCCGATCTTGCCAGAGAAACCCACGAACGGGTGATGAATATCAATTATTTCGGCGCCGTCGACGTTGCATCGCATTTTCTGCAGCCCCTGCGTCAAAGTCGCGGCACCCATCTTGCCATATCTTCCGTTGCCGGGTTTGCACCGCTGGTCAAGCGAACGGCCTATGCGGCCAGCAAACACGCCATGGAAGGCTTCTTTGGATCATTGCGCGCTGAAGAAGCCCGGCACAATGTGCGTGTCTGCATCGCAGCGCCCTCCTTCATCGGAACCAACATCAACCGACCGGGGGTGACCACCGACGGCACCGAACGTCCGGGATCGGCAACAGACGGTGTCGATTACATGAATGCCGGCGATGCAGCGCGCATCATCCTCAACGGTCTGCGCAAGAAGAAGACGCGCATTCTGGTGGGGCGTGTGGCAAGGCTCGCATGGCTGATAAGCCGCCTTTCACCCAGCCTCTATGCCCATCTCATGGTCAGAAACATGCGGGAAGAAAACACTGGCGCATCTGGCAAGTAGAGACGCTTTCTCAAGGAAATTCAGTGCGTTGCAATCAAAACATGAATCTATCTGTTACGTTTTAACCCGGCAATTTCGGAAAGCACCACATTGGCTGCATCCAGAACATTCGTTCCCGGACCAAAAATAGCGGTCACGCCCGCATCCTTGAGAAAGGCATAATCCTGCTCGGGGATAACACCGCCGCAAATCACAATGATGTCGTCGCGACCGGCCGCCCTCAGTTCAGCGATCAGTTCGGGCACCAGAGTTCGATGGCCGGCTGCCAGCGAGGAAACACCGATGGCATCCATGTCCAGGTCGATCGCCTTTGCAGCGACCTCCGAAGGCGTTTCGAACATGTCGGACAGTTCTACCGCAAAGCCCATGTCGGCAAAGGCTGTGGCTATGATCTTGGCGCCACGATCATGGCCGTCCTGTCCCATTTTGGCAACAAGAATGCGCGGCTCGCGTTGCTTTTCGGTGCGGTAATCGGCAATTTTCTGCTGGATCAGCTGATATTCGGAATCCCCCTTGTAGGCATCACCGTAAACACCGGAGATCACCCGTGTGGTGGCCTTGTGACGATCAAACGCCCGCTCCATTGCATCCGAAATTTCGCCAAGCGTTGCACGCGCCCGAGCCGCATCAACGGCGGCTTCCAGCAGATTTCCCGAACCCGAGGACGCAACCCGTTCCAGATTTTTCAAGGCAGTATCACAGTCGGTCTTGCTGCGCGTTTCCCTGATTTTTTTCAGGCGCGCAATCTGTGACAGACGCACCTTGGCGTTGTCGATGTCCAGAATGTCGACCTTGGCCTCGTCGTCCAGCCGGAAACGGTTGACGCCGACGATCACATCTTCGCCCTTGTCGATACGTGCCTGCCGCCTTGCTGCAGCCTCTTCGATGCGCAATTTGGGAAGCCCCTGCTCGACAGCCTTGGTCATGCCGCCCAGCGATTCCACCTCTTCGATCATGCGCCAGGCTTCCTCGGCCAGATCCCTGGTCAGCGCCTCGACGTAATAGGAACCGCCCAGAGGATCGACCACATTGGCAACGCCCGTCTCATGCTGCAGGATCAATTGTGTATTGCGGGCTATGCGCGCCGAAAACTCGGTTGGCAGGGCAATCGCCTCATCAAAGGAATTGGTGTGCAGGGATTGCGTGCCACCCAGAACCGCCGCCATGGCCTCAAAGGCCGTGCGCACGACATTGTTGTAGGGGTCCTGCTCTGTCAGCGAGACACCGGATGTCTGGCAATGGGTCCGCAGCACCTTGGAACGCTCTGACTTGGCACCAAAATCCATCATGATCCGCGCCCAGATCTGCCGCGCGGCCCGCAATTTGGCCGCCTCCATGAAGAAATTCATGCCGATGCAGAAAAAGAACGACAAGCGTCCGGCAAATGCATCCACATCCAGCCCCTTGCCCATGGCGGCACGGACATATTCCATGCCGTCAGCAAGCGTATAGGCCAGTTCCTGCGCAAGCGTCGCACCGGCTTCCTGCATATGATAGCCGGAAATCGAGATCGAATTGAATTTCGGCATCTCGCGCGCTGTGAATTCAATGATATCGGCAACAATGCGCATCGATGGTTCCGGCGGATAAATATAGGTGTTGCGCACCATGAATTCTTTGAGAACATCATTTTGAATGGTGCCGGAGAGCGCCGAGCGATCCACACCCTGCTCTTCGCCCGCAACGATGAACATGGCCAGCACCGGGATAACCGCCCCGTTCATGGTCATGGATACCGACATCTGGTCCAGCGGAATGCCATCAAAGAGGATTTTCATGTCCTCGACGGAATCAATGGCCACCCCCGCCTTGCCGACATCGCCAACCACCCGTGGATGATCGGAATCATAGCCCCGGTGGGTTGCCAGATCGAAGGCGACAGAAAGACCTTTCTGGCCTCCCGCCAGGTTTTTGCGATAGAAGGCATTCGACTCTTCGGCCGTCGAAAATCCCGCATATTGGCGGATCGTCCAGGGACGCCCTGCATACATCGTTGCCTTGACGCCACGCGTAAATGGCGCAAAGCCCGGCATTTCCTGCGCAGCGGAGGATGGCACATCATCGGCGCCATAGAGCGCCTTGATGGTAATGCCCTCAGGCGTGTGCCAGTTCAGACTGTCAGGGCTTTTGCCCTTCAATTCAGCTGTGGCAAGATCAAGCCAGTCACGCTTGGTTTTGGTCATGATTCAAATTCCATAATCACCGCATCCACGGCCAGGCTGTCACCCACCTTGACCGGTATTTTCGAAACCACCCCGGATTTTTCCGCCCGCAGGACATTTTCCATTTTCATGGCTTCGACAATCGCCAGCGGCTGGCCTTCCTGTATGATGCTGCCCTCTTCCACCTTGAGCGCAACAACCAGTCCGGGCATCGGGCACAACAGCAGGTTCGACGTGTCTGGCGCCTGCTTTTCCGGCATCAGCGCAGCAAGCTCGGCCACCCGATTGTCAAGCACCTGCACCCGCTGGTCAACGCCGCGGTGGCGAAGACGAAAGCCACCGGGAACGCTATTGACCTTGAAGGCCTTCTCAGACTGATCAATTGACACGCGCGCAAGGCTCTGGCCCGGTTGCCAATCGGTTTTGATGCAAAGCGGCACATGATCGCCGATCACCACCTCAAAACCGTTATCCGTCTGACGCAGGACGGACGGACAATTGTCCCGATTGATCCTGATTGTCTTTTCAATCTGGTGCGAAGGCGCCCCCGAAGCGAACCGCCTGTCCGCGGTCAGTTGGTGCCGCCTGTGCCCGATCGTATCGAGCACCAAAGCCACGGCAGACAGATGCAGCGCCAGTTCTCCATCAACTGCCACGCCCTGGAAACCATCAGGATATTCTTCCTCGATAAAGGCTGTCGTGATGTTGCCCGATCTGAACCGCTGATGGCTCATCACAGCCGCCAGAAAAGGAATATTGTGACCGATGCCCTCGACTTCGAAATGATCCAGAGCATCTGTCATTTTCACAACGGCACTGTCGCGATCCTTGGCCCATGTGCACAATTTTGCAATCATCGGATCGTAGAACATCGAAATCTCGCCGCCCTCGAAGACGCCCGTGTCGTTGCGCAACACGCTGCCATCCGGGCTCGTGCCCTCCTGTGGCGGGCGGTAGCGGGTCAATCGTCCGATTGACGGCAGGAAGTTGCGATAGGGATCTTCCGCATAGAGCCGGCTCTCCACGGCCCAACCATTCAGCTTCACATCCTGTTGCTTGAGGGCAAGGACTTCACCGGCGGCCACACGGATCATCATCTCGACCAGGTCAACGCCGGTGATCAGTTCGGTGACGGGATGCTCCACCTGAAGCCGCGTGTTCATTTCGAGGAAATAGAAATTGCGGTCCTTGTCGACAATGAATTCAACGGTGCCTGCACTGGCGTAATTGACAGCCTTGCTCAGGGCAACGGCCTGTTCACCCATGGCCTTGCGGGTTTGCGCATCGAGGAATGGCGAAGGTGCTTCTTCGATGACCTTTTGATGCCGCCGCTGGATCGAGCATTCCCGCTCCCCCAGATAGATGCAATTGCCATGCGTATCAGCCAGCACCTGAATTTCGATATGGCGCGGTTCCGTGACAAATTTTTCGATGAAAATCCGGTCATCGCCGAAGCTTGACGCCGCTTCCGATTTTGACCGGTCAAAGCCCTCACGCGCCTCAGCGTCGTTCCAGGCGATCCGCATGCCCTTGCCACCACCGCCGGCGCTGGCCTTGATCATCACCGGATAGCCGATACCTCTGGCGATCTCCACCGCGTGTTCGGCGTGGTCAATCAGCCCCATGAACCCTGGAACGGTTGAAACACCGGCCTCGGCGGCAATCTTCTTGGAGGTGATCTTGTCGCCCATGGACTGAATGGCGCCCACAGGCGGCCCGACAAAGGCTATTCCTTCTGCGGCAAGCCGCTCGGCAAATTCTGCGCGCTCGGACAGGAAACCATAGCCCGGATGCACCGCTTCGGCGCCCGTCTGCTTGCAGGCGTCGATGATCTTGTCGATCACCAGATAGCTTTCGGCGGCGGGCGGCGGGCCGATATTGACGGCCTCGTCGGCCATTTCAACATGCAGCGCATTGCGGTCCGCGTCAGAATAGACAGCAACTGTGGCAATGCCCATCTGACGGGCGGTCTTGAAGACCCGGCAGGCGATTTCACCGCGATTGGCAACCAGAATTTTTTTAAACATCTCGCATCCGATCAGCGATTGAATACTTGCGGAAAATTGGCCCGCGCAACGGCTTCGTCAATGCGCAGAATGGCTTCATAGGAAAGCGGATCAAATGGGTCGTCCACCGGCACGACCTCCCGTTCGAACAGCGCATTCAAACGCCCCGCATCCAGATTTCCGCGCTCGAAAGGCTCGGCCCCGAAGGCGTCCCACAAGCAGGCCAGAAAATTGGCATCAGCCTCAAGCAGGACCAGCTTTCGATCGGCCAGGCGGGGTTTCTTCTCTATCCGGGTTGGCTTCAAATTGGCCCGGCGGATGGTGAACTGAAAATCCGTCCCCGGCAAACGGGATGGAAACCCGCGGTGTTTCAACATCGGCGGCAAATTGACCATTATACTATTTCAACCTCATCTTTGCGAAGTGCAGTTGCATCTCTGCGCTGTCACAATGGAATATTATCGTGTTTCTTCGAAGGCCCCGTCACCTGCTTCGTCTTGAGCAGTTCAAAAGCCCTGGCCACACGGCGGCGCGTTGAATGCGGCATGATCACTTCATCGATGAAACCGCGTTGTGCCGCCACGAACGGATTGGCAAACCGGTCCTCGTAATCCTTGGTGCGCTGGGCAATCTTTTCCGGATCGCCCAGTTCGGAGCGATACAGGATCTCCGTTGCGCCCTTTGCACCCATGACGGCGATTTCGGCAGTCGGCCAGGCATAATTGACGTCGGCGCGGATGTGTTTGGAGGCCATCACGTCATAGGCGCCGCCATAGGCTTTGCGGGTAATCACAGTCACCTTGGGCACCGTTGCTTCCGCATAGGCAAACAGCAGCTTGGCGCCATGTTTGATGATTCCACCGAATTCCTGCGCCGTGCCCGGCAGGAAACCCGGCACGTCAACCAGCGTCAGAATGGCAATATTGAATGCATCACAGAAGCGGACAAACCGCGCGGATTTCTTGGAACTGTCGATATCGAGACATCCGGCCAGCACCATCGGCTGATTGGCAACGACACCAATAGTCGCGCCATTGAGACGGATGAAACCACAAAGTATATTGCCGGCAAAATCCTTCTGAATCTCGAAGAATTCCCCCTCATCGGCAATCTTCGCGATCACCTCATGCATATCATAGGGCTGGTTCGGACTATCGGGTATCAGCGTATCAAGGCTCTTTTCAAGGCGGTCAATCGGGTCCACCGTTCCGCGGATCGGCGGCTTTTCACGGTTGGATAGCGGCAGAAAATCATACATGCGGCGCACCTCGAGCAGAGCCTCCACATCATTTTCGAAGGCACCGTCGGCAACCGAGGATTTTTTCGTATGGGTGGATGCACCACCCAGCTCTTCTGCCGTGACAATTTCATTGGTGACGGTTTTGACCACATCGGGTCCTGTCACGAACATGTAGCTGGTATCTTTCACCATGAAAATGAAATCGGTCATCGCCGGAGAATAGACGGCACCACCCGCACAGGGGCCCATGATGACGGAAATCTGCGGCACAACGCCGGAGGCCTGCACATTGCGCCAGAAAACCTCGGCATAGCCCCCCAGGGAGGCAACGCCTTCCTGAATACGTGCGCCGCCGGAATCGTTCAGTCCGATAAGCGGCACGCCATTTTGCACGGCAAGATCCATCACCTTGCAGATCTTCTCAGCGTGGGTTTCTGACAGTGAGCCGCCGAAGACCGTGAAGTCCTGGCTGAAGACATAGACCGGACGACCGTTGATCGTCCCCCAGCCGGTCACCACACCGTCACCGGCAATCTGCTGTTCTTCCATGCCGAAATCGGTGCAACGATGGGTCTTGTAAAGGTCGTATTCTTCAAAGGAATCCGTATCCAGCAGAACATCCAGCCGCTCACGCGCCGTCAGTTTGCCCTTCGAATGCTGCACGTCTATACGCCGCTGCCCTCCACCCTGATGGGCTTCCTGGCGCTTTTCCTCAAGCTGTTCAATAATTTCGAGCATTATGCAGCTCCCCTTGATGGTTGGCGGCGTGCCCAACAGAAAGCAAAAAGGAAATGATGGCCATTGGCATTTGCTGCGGCATAAAGTGTCATGGACCTCTCCTGTGCCTCTGCGGCACTGCGTTCAAGCGATACTGCCTCCGGTTCTACCGCGCTCCGCAGCCGAAAAAAAGGCTTGAATTAGCAACATTGTTGATTTAGCAAATATTGCAAATAATTTTTGCAAAGTTGTGTAATTCATGCACGCACGAAAACTCTTCATTGGCCGCAACATCCGTGGCATTCGCGAGGGGACCGGATTAACCCAGGCAAAATTTGCCGAACAGCTCGGGATATCGACCAGTTACCTCAATCAGATAGAAAACAACCAGCGCCACGTAACAGCGCCGGTCCTGCTCGCCCTGGCCGAAATTTTTGCCGTCGATATCGCCACTCTGTCTGAAAATGACAGCGATCGCCTGCTGGCTGACATGGCCGAAGCCATTGCCGACCCGATCTTCAAGGGACAGCAGCCCAGCGGGCAGGATCTCAATCTGGTCACCCAGAATACCCCATCGGTGGCGCGCGCCTTTCTGACAATGCATCAGGCGCTCCGGCGCGCCGGTGAGCAATTGGCCGAACTCGACGATACGCTTGCGCGCTCTGGCGGCCTCAATGAACCCACACCCTATGAGGAGGTGCGCGACTTTTTTCACTACATCAACAATTATGTGCACGAACTGGACGTCGCAGCCGAGCAGTTTGCCGGGCAATTGAAGGGAACGACAAGAAACCGGGTACGCACGCTGGCCGATCATCTGGAGCGCCAACACCGTGTGCGGGTTGCCATTGGAGGCAGCGCCACCGACGCGCAGATCATCCGGCGTTACGATCCCGTTTCGCGCGTCCTGTCGATCAATCCAAAGGCGGCCCCTTCAACCCATGCCTTTCAACTCGCCCACCAGATCTGCCAGCTCGAACATGCCGACATCATCGAACAGATTACCCGTGAAGCCGGGTTTCGCACCGAGGATGCAGCCGCCGTCTGTCGGATCGGACTGGCAAACTATTTTGCCGGCAGCGCATTGCTTCCCTATGGAGAGTTTTTGAATGCCGCCGGAGAATTGCGGCACGATCTGGAACTGCTGGCAGATCGCTTTGGCGCCAGCATCGAGCAGGTTTCCCATCGGCTGAGCACCCTGCAGCGTCCAGGCATGAAGGGTATCCCGTTCTTTTTTGCCCGCGTCGATCAGGCAGGCAACATCACCAAACGCCACAGCGCCACAAAACTGCAATTTGCGCGGTTTGGCTCCACCTGCCCCCTGTGGAATGTCCACAAGGCCTTTGAGACACCTGACCGGATCCTCAGACAATTGGCCGAAACGCCGGACGGCGCGCGTTACCTTTGTCTGGCTACGGCCATTGCCAAGCCAAGTGGCGGCTATCGCGATCCGGTGCAGCGCTACGCTCTGGCCATTGGATGCGAAATCAGGCACGCCAGTGCACTGGTCTATGCCGACGATCTCGACATCAAAAGCAAAGCGGCGTTTGAGCCGATTGGAATATCGTGCCGCATATGCGAGCGCTCTGATTGTCACCAGCGGGCTGTCCCACCGCTCAAACGCAGGCTGAGCGTTGACCACAACAGCCGTGACACCATTCCCTACGCATTCGAATAACAGGCGCCCCTTCACTTGTTTCCATTTGAAGGGGCGCGTTGTTTAGAAATTCAACGAAATGTCTCTGTGGCCGGAACTGCAGCCTGCAACATAGAGCGCCTGCTCGCGGGTCAGCTTGTCCTGCTGGCGTATGCCAATGGTTGGCCTGAGTGCGTCGACATAGGTGGCAACACCGGCCCTGAGCTCTCCATCAGCCTTTTCACGCCAGACCAACTGTTTCTCGTACTCTTCAACAGCATCGGAGATTTCATCGAGCGCCTTTTCCTTGTCAGGGGTCTTCGAGCGCAAGGCCCTGCGCGCCGATGACAATGCCGATTTGATGTCCGATGCACCTTCAATGGAGCCAAACTGTCTGGACAGGGCATTCAAAGGATCTTCCATATCCTCCGGCGCCTTGTTTCGGACCTCGTCGCCAATGGTGTTCAATTGAGGTCCAAGCGCCTTGAACTCGCCATAGGCGTCAAGACTTGCAAGCAACAGCGCCATTGGCTCATAGGCCTTGTCAGCGGTCTGGCGGTATTTGGTGCGCAATTTGCTCTCGGCATCGTTAAGCGCATCAAAAGCCGTATAGGCGGACTCCCACTCTGCCGGTATCGTTGCGGTCAGCGCTTCACTCTTTTCCGTCAGCGCCACAACGCGGTCTTCCAGCCGCTGCCTGAGCTTCTGGTCCGTTGCATCCCGCAGCCGTCCGATCTGAACATTGAGAGTTTCAATGCGTTCATCAACGGAACGGATATCCTGCTCAATGTCGCGCACCTGGTCATGCAATGGCCGATAGGCATCAGATGCCTCTTCGATGGCAACACCGGCTGCATTCGCCTCATCCAGCAGGGCTATGGCCTTGCTGACCTGATCAAAACTGGCTGTCACCGGTTTGACGAGCCCTTTCGGCAGAACAGAGTAATCAAGCTGCCGCGCCGTTTCCACCGATTGAAGCAGCGCACCACGATTGCTGGCCAGTTGCTCGGTGACATATTGCTCAACACAATAGGTCAGCCTTGGATTGCGCGGCGGCGGTGAGGTTTCTGAAAGCAGAGAAAGACGGTTGGGAAGATAATTGACCATTTGTGGAACCAGGCCAACAATCATCAGCGCACCAATCTGAATGCAGATGAACGGGATAACCCCCTTGTAGATCTGGATCGTTTTCACAATCGCGGGCGCAACGCCCCTGAGATAAAACAGGGCAAATCCAAAGGGCGGCGTAAGGAATGACGTCTGGATATTCAGGCCGATCATCACACCGAGCCAGACGGCGGTCACATTGGCCGAGGGGTCAGCCAGCAGAATGGGCGCCACAATCGGCACAACAACCACTGCAATTTCAATGAAATCCAGGAAAAATCCGAGGAGAAAAATCACTGCCATCACAATGACGAATTTGGTCCAGAATCCACCGGGCAATCCGTCAAGAAATTCGCGAACCAGGTCTTCTCCGCCAAAGGCCCGGAAGGCCGCCGTCAAGATGGCCGCACCCAGAAGAATAATGAAGACCAGAGACGTCGTTTTTGCCGTTTCAATCATCACGCCCTGCAGCGTGTTGTTGACGCGCAGTGCCCGCCAGCCACTCCACAGCAAGGATATGATCAGCCCGCCAACGGCGATGGACGCCAGCGTCACGCCGGTCATGTCCGAACTCGTCTTGATATTCTTGATGTTGGTGTTGAAGTTGCCCAGAACGAAGGCGATCGTCACCAGACTGATAATGGCCAGAATGGCGGGATAATAAGCGTTCTTGTGGCCGTCTCGAAGACGGTAACCAGCCATGATCAACGCACCGGCTGCACCGATGGCACCGGCCTGGTTGACCGTGGCGACACCGGCGATGATCGAACCCAGCACCAGAAAGATCAGAACCAGCGGCGGGAAAAGCGCCAGGGCGACCTTGATCAGGAAGCGGCCATCCAGCTTGCCGTCATAATGCACAGGTGGCGCCATTTTTGGACGAATGGCGGCGATCACCAGAATGTAGATCATGTAGAGCGCGACGAGGACCAGACCTGGCACAACAGCACCAAGGAACATTTCTCCGGCACTAGTCGAACCGACATCGAAAATCGTAGGCATGGACAATTCGCCGGTCGCATTTTTATAAAGCAACTTGCGTGTCGTGCCAGCCTGATCGGCGGCACTGGACAATTGGTCGGCCAGAATGATCAGAACAATCGAGGGTGGTATGATTTGCCCAAGTGTTCCTGAGGCTGCAATCGTACCGGTTGCCAGTTGCGGTGAATAATTGTTGCGCAACATGGCAGGCAGCGAAATCAGGCCCATTGCGACAACGGTCGCGCCGACAATGCCGGTCGTCGCAGCCAGCAAGGCCCCCACGAAAACAACAGAAATGCCCAGACCACCGGGGATCGGACCAAACAGTTGCGCCATCGTGATCAGCAGGTCTTCAGCGATTTTGGAGCGCTGAAGCATGATGCCCATGAAAATGAAGAGCGGAATCGCAATCAGCGTGTCGCGCTCCGGTTCCCAATAGACCCCGCGCAGATTGGTGACACCGGCACTCAGCCATTGGGCAGGACCGCCCTGTGCAAAATAGGCGTCCGTGTCACCGACAAACAGGTAACCGAATATGGCCGCCAGAAGAATCGTCAGGATGGAAGACCCCGGCAAGGCAAAAGCAACGGGATAACCCGAGCCCAAAGCGCCTGCCATGAGCACCACCAGCAGCGCTAGAAAATAAAATTCCATGATTCAGTGCACTTTCCGAGCATATTGGCGCAGTTCTGTTTCGCAATGGGTACAGCGTCTACAGGAGCAAACGCTTCGAATGCATCTGGCTGCACCCTGCGATAACGGTTCATTCGAGCCCTGAGGGCTATCCGGCTCGACGGGCAAGAGGCAATCGCTGCCTTCCCATTCCAAGCCTGGAATCCCCCTTGGCCTGTTACATCGTCGGTTCCGCAATGACACGCGATCCTGGCTCACCACGATAATCGGCCACCGCCTCCATCAGATAACTGACAAACTGGATCATCATTGAAATGGCGAAAATTCCAAGAAACCCGGCCATCATGTATTTCACATACATGCCGAAGCCGGCCTGTGTTGTTTCAAAATTGAGGACAGGGCTGTTGATGATCGAGGTCTTCTGCCCCATACCGACAATCAGAATTGTCCAGCAGAATGTCAGCCCCATGAAAATCGTGCAGACCGCATTGACCACGGATTTGGTCTTGGTGGTAAAGGACGCATAGAACACATCAACCCGCACATGCCCCTCCTCCAGCAACGTATAGGCGCTGGCGAACAGAAACAGCGCGCCATACCAGAATCGAACCAGATCCGACATGAATGCCTGTTCGTAGGAAAAAACAAACCGCATGATGACAATGCCGAGTTCAGCGGCGACAATCAGCAAAGCCAGCCAGTGAAACCCCAACGTACGGGTGAATGCCGCCAGTACAATGCTGAAGGCGATCAGTGGAACATGCATATAAAGGCCGCGAAACTGGGATCGCCCCAGATCCTTGGTCAATTGCTCGCCGACAACACCTTCAAGCAAATCCTCCACACGCATGAAGGAAACGACAAGATCGGCAACACCGACAATCAGCACGGTCCAGAAGGCTGCCCTGATCACAAATGTATTGATGTTGGATATTCTCGCGCCATCTGAACGCAGACTCGTGTCGCTCGATCTCCAGACGTGCGCCGCGGCAATGACAACGGCAAGCGGATAAAGCGCCAATTGCAGCATCGCCGATAGCGATGGCTGCTCTCTGAGCGCCGCGCCGGCCCCGGGATAGTCGGCGCCATAGTTCAGAAAATTATTGACCAGAAATACGGCCAATATGGCCAAGACAGACCAGCCGAAGACACGCACCAAATTCGAAAAGGACAGCGTCGGCTGTATTTGGATCGTTGGCGATTCCGCCATTATTGTTCCCCCACGTCCGGTTATCACCAGATCAGGATAAAATGCAAAAGGTCACGGCAATGGAACCAGGTCCCTGCCACCGCATATCGGCAACAAACGTGTTCTTTCCGGTCTCAGCCGGATAACAACCCGTTCACATCCGATCCTCTGGAACTTCCTCCAAAGGCGAGACGGGTTGCCCCGTCTCGCAAGTTCCAGTCGTTCGATCAGCGCAATTACCGGTTAAGGACGTTGTTGCGCTTCTGGACATAGGCTGTGTCGGACAATTCTGTCCATGCACCCAGTTCTGCCCGTTTTTCAAGCACGGCGTCGTAGATCTTCTTCGACAGCGGGCTATGATCGCGTGCTTCTTCGATGACCTCGGCAGAAGCTTCACCGAAGGCTTCATAGACATCATCATTGAATTCACGCAGTTGAACACCGTGATCATTGATCAGACGGTTGAGATAAGCACCGTTGTTGGCGTTGGTTTCAGCCATGGTACGTGCATTTTCTTCGTTACACGCGGCCTGAATGATATTCTGGTCATTTTTGCTGAGTGTTCCCCACCAGCTCTTGTTCATTCCCAGAGCAAGCTGAGCACCGGGCTCATGCATACCAGGCCAATAGTAATATTTGGCAGCCTCATACAATTTCAGGAAATAGTCATTGTAGGGACCGACCCACTCGGTGGCATCAATCGCACCGGAAACCAGGTTTTCATAAATCTGGCCGCCAGGCAGGGAAACAGGCGATGCTCCCAGTTTGGCCATGACGTCACCACCCAGGCCAGGCATACGAATTTTCAGGCCTTTCAGGTCGTCAGCGCTTTCGATTTCCTTGTTGAACCAGCCGCCCATCTGCACACCGGTATTACCGGCCGCAAAGTTCTTCAGACCAAATTCGTCGGCGAGTTCGTCCCAGAGTTCCTGACCGCCACCATATTTGATCCACGCGTCGATTTCCGTGTAGGTCATGCCGAATGGAATAGCCGTGAACGGCGCCCAGCCAGGATGCTTGCCTTTCCAGTAGTAATCGGCAGCAATATAGGCCTGAGCATTGCCAGAGGCGACTTCGTCAAACGAATCAAACGCGCCAACGCGTTCGCCCGCAGCAAAATACTGCACGTCAATGCGGCCATCAGTCAGTTCGGTTATACGTGCTGAAAGACGCTGTGCCGGCAGGCCGAGACCCGGAAAGTCACGTGGCCAGGTCGACACGATGACCATTTCCTTTTTACCCTGCGCCAGCGCAGGTGCAGAAAGAGTTGTTGCTGCACCGGCAAGCGCAGCACCCGTCAAGAATTTACGACGTTCCATAGATATCCTCCCAATTGAGCCATTCACAACACGGATTTCCGCAAGTTGTCGGGCTTCAATAGGCATTTGACAACAAAATCACAATTCGTGCAATTACCAATTGTATCCGCAATACTACTGATGCAGACCGGACGTCCCATTTGCCTCCCCCTTCAACCGACACAAATGTGCATTTCGTGCCAATTGACTGCCAACGGCAAGAACTTCGAAACAATGGTATTTCAATGGTTTCCAGCTTTGACAAACAATGCCGACGCCGCAATACAGGCCCTATCATCTTCAAAACACATGATAAGGAATGACTTGTGTTTCGTCAGGTGTCGCCCGCTGCGAACATTGGTCACACCTGCAGCACAGGAATTGCAGTCGTAAAAACACTCCGGTTGCCTGTGCTCAAACGATTTCAAACAACAATGAACGGAAGGTTGCCAATGCGACTTAAAACCAAACTGTTCTTCATCACGCTGCTGCCCTTTGTGCTGGTCACGGCTGCGATGAGTTTTGTTGTTGAATTCCAGTCCGAACGCCTTTCACACTCACAGTCAGAAACCATAGAAAGCCTCTTTCTGAGCATCAAGCGGACAGAACTGAAAAACTACGTCACGCTGGCCCAAAACGCCTTGCAACCCATTTACACGTCGAAACTCAAGACAAAAAGACAGGCGCAAAGACAGGTCAAAGAGATCGTCCGCAAGATGAACTTTGGCGAAGACAGCTACTTCTACATCTACGATGAGGACGGAACGAATATCGTCAATCCCCACCTCACCTACCTGGTTGGCAGCAACTGGATCGGGCTTGAGGACGCTGATGGCAAACCCGTTGTCCGTGACCTGATCACTCGCGCCAAGGAGGGCGGCGAATTCTACTCCTACATCTGGAAAAAGCCCTCTTCCGGCGCCTATGTCGAAAAACTCGGCTATTCGGTTTTTCTGGATAATTGGAAGTGGATGATCGGCACGGGAATCTATCTGGATGATGTCTTGGACGAGGTATCAACAGTTCAGGCTGAATTGCAAAACAATGTAAGCGAAACGCGTATGGTGCTGTTTGTTTTGATGTTTGTCGGCATGCTGCTGACCGCCACGATCATCTCCATCGCGCGTTTGTCGGAACAACGCTTCGCAGATGCCCGACTGAAAGAACTCAGTGCCCGCCAGGTCGATATTCAGGAAGAAGAACGCAAACGCGTGTCGCGAGAACTGCATGACAGCATCAGCCAACTGCTGGTGTCGGCGCGCTATGGTCTGGAAACCGCCCTCAGCAAATCATCGGGAAAAAGCCAGATTGGCGAGCCCATCGGAAAATCCATGAAGGCCCTGGATGAGGCGATAACGGAAGTGCGAAGGATTTCAATGGCTTTGCGCCCCTCCGTCTTGGACGATATGGGGCTGGCCGCAGCCTTGAAGAGTCTGGGAACCGAGTTCTCGCTGCAAAGCGGCATCAAGGTTGACGTCGATGCTCAGCAGGTCAGGCAGACCCTGTCCGATGAAGCAAAAACCGCACTCTATCGAATCACCCAGGAAGCTTTGACCAATGTGGCCCGCCACGCAGAGGCAAAACATGTCCGAATCAGGCTTCACAGGAACGGCAACAAGGTGGTCTTCGAACTGAACGACGACGGTACCGGAATGACGCGAGGCTCCGAAACGCAAGACAGCGGTGGCGGACTTGGCATCCGCAACATGAAGGAGCGCATTGACACGCTTCAAGGCACCATCCGCTTTTCAAAGGCAGCATCGGGCGGGCTTGCAATCCGTGTGGTTTTGCCGGTAGTAAAACAGCAACAATAATGGAACAATAAGAATAAAAAGGGGAACGAATGCAGTCTGCAATCACAGACGGCAACCGGATTCGGCTTGTTATAGTTGATGATCACGACTTGCTGCGGGAAGGCATAAGATCCCGTCTCGCCGATGTTGATTTTGTGGATATTGTCGGCGAAGGCTGCAACGGGCTTCAGGCTGTGGAACTGTGCCGGGAATTTGAACCCGACATGATCCTTCTGGACATTTCCATGCCCGAAATGAACGGCCTTGAGGCGGCGCTGATCATCAGGGAAATGCTGCCGGATACAAGAATCCTGTTTCTGTCGATTTACGACAGCGAGGAATATGTTCAGGAGGCATTGCGCATTGGTGCCAATGGTTTTGTCATGAAGGATGTTTCCAAACCGGAAATGATCAATGCCATCAAGTCGGTTGCGCTGGGCGCAACCTATCTTGGGCCTCAAGCTGCGGCTTCCCTTGCCTGCAAATCGTCAAACCGCCCCATGTCGACAAGCCACTTCGGCATGACAGATCGAGAAAAGGAAGTCCTGTCTGCCTTGTCCAAGGGCATGACCAACAGGCAGGTCGCATCCCTGCTGGATATCAGTGTGCGCACGGTGGAAAGTCACCGGCTTTCCATTCGCGAAAAAACCGGCGGCGGCAATGCTGTCGCGCTGGCGAAACTGGCCGCTCAGCTGGGGCTTTAGTAAGTATACTTACGCAGGTAACGATTTACCACAATATGCCTCGCGACCTTTTTTCACCCTTTGCGTGTGGCCGCGATGAGAACCGCCGACCTTTGCGCTGGCAACATCTTTGCGACTGCTTGCGCCTTTTTGTCACCTTCCAACGACTGCAACCGTAACGCAAGTACAGCTTTGTTGAAGACAGTTGCCTGATCATCTGATTAAATCAATCCATCCAAAAGGCACAGGAGCCCACCATGACGGATATTTCAGACCTTATCGCGGATATGAAACAGAAGCGCGATGAACTCAAATTGCAACTTCACCTCGCCTCGAAGGAAGCCGAAGACGAATGGGAAGATCTGACGGGCCAATGGGACAAATTCCTGTCCAGGGCGCAATTGGAAAAGAGCGGCGACGAGATCGGCGAAGCGGCCAAAGACCTTGGAATGAAGATGAAGGATGCCTATGAGCGTCTTCGCAAGGCATCAGACTAAATCCTCTGGACTACGCCTTGTCTTTTGATTTCGCCCTGATGAGTTTCGTCAGGGCGATGAGAACAGGTCCGATCAGTGCCGGAGAAAGCATGTCCATGGGCTTGTGAACCAAGGTTGTGATGCTGGTGCTGAGGTTTGCCACCTCGTCGCGCATAAGCAACAGCTTGTTCTGAACATCTTCAACCTCGGCGCCGATTTCGCCAAGGGCTATATCACGCACCTCGGCAACCATCGCCTCTTCCGATGCAGGACGAAGGCCGTGTGCAACCACCAGGAACACCAAAGCCAGCACAATATCCGACAAACCGACGGCCAGCGCCGCCAGAGCCCTTCCGAACAATGGTTCAAGGGCGAAATAGCCGGCCACATTGAGCATGCCCCAGGCAAAAAGGCAGGAGATAGCCGCGACCGTGGCAAGAACCAGCTTGCGTGTCGTCAATTTGATACGCGCCTCGGTCAGGACACGCTCGGCACGCCACAGCAGCAGCAGATTACGTTTCAAATGGCTCATGTCGCCTCCTGCTATTTTGTCGCTCTTCCGGCCAGAAAGCCGACAGCAAATACGATGCCCATTGCCAGCATCGGATGCTCGGCAATTTCTTTCTCGCTCAGATCTGTCAATTCCTTCAGCGCATTGTCCAGTTCTTCGGAAACTGCCTCGGGTTTCAGGTAGGAAGACAGCGTTTTGGATTGCTTTTCGCGCTCAGGCTCACTCTCGGGTTTCTTTTCGCCGGAGGCCTGCGCCTTTTCCTCGCGCAGTGCTGCCAGTTCCGCACGCAAGGAGCTCAGTTCTGTCTGTAGATCAGCTGTCATTGTGTCACCATAGCTCGACTGGCGTGGCATCGGGACGAAAGCCGATACACATCACGCCATGATATTGGCCTATGGCTTATCTTTAGCGTCTGCGTGAATGGGGCGTTTTGATCTATGTCAGGCCACTCACGCCCAGGCTTCATATATCAATTTGAGGGCAACAACGGCCAGCAATGCAAGAATCACGCGATCAAAGGTCTGTTTGGATATCTTTTTTGCAAGAAAGCTTCCCACCGGCATAAAGGCCACCAGAGGAATAATGGCTGCACAACTTAACCAGAATCGCTCCAGCGTCAGGAATCCGTAACTCATCAGCAATGGCAACTGCACGATTGCCATCGATACGAAGAAAACCGAAATGGTAGAGATGAATTGCCCGCGCTCAAGCCGCATGGCGTTCAGAAAAGTAATCGATACGGGCGCGGAAATTCCCGATGCCCCTTGGAGAATGCCCGCCACAATACCGATGGGAAAAACCACCTGCACGGCTCTGGCATAGGCAAGGACCCATTCGGGTTTCATCATTCTGAAGGCAATATAGGCCAAAACCGCAAAGGCCACCATCAGCTTGAGCGTTTCCCCCGATAGCGACGCCAGCATCACCGTCCCTGCTGCAGCGCCCAATGCGCCGGCAATGGCAAATTGCAGGACAAAGACCAGCGGCAGGCTGTGCGCGCGATGCGACCAGCCCTGCCAGACATTCGATATGATATTCGGCATGATGAAGATCGTTACCGCAAGCGGCACATTGTAGGTCATTGCAATGATCGGCACCACGAGGATCGGAGCGCCTGCCCCGGTTGCACCCTTCAAAATTCCGCCCAAAGCAAAGCCGATGAGAATGTAGATCAGATTGACGTCCATGTTTTAAAAACTGTCCGATATGGCAATCCGAACGTCGAGCACGGCCTGGCGTCTTTCATTGCGAATAATGTGAATGGCACGCGCCAGAGCAGCGGGCAAATCGCGACCGTCCTCCACCCGTTCCGTATAGGCTCTGCTGGCCTCTGCAATTTTCAGGTAATCAGGTGCAGGTTCCAGTGATGTTAATGGCATTGTGTTGGTAACCGCTGCAGCGCCGTTGGGATAGGCATTGACGACCGAGCGGCGTACCGCATTCCAGAGTCCATTATTCTTGATAATTGTCAAAATGGGAAGAGCCAGCGCCTCGGCAATCTGATGACAGGCTGCAGGATTGGCAAATATGTAGGAACCGTCTCCAATACAGGCTGTCACCAATCTCTCGCGATCGGCCAGTTGAGCGCCCAGGGCAGCCGGCATGGCCCAACCCAGACCACCCGAATGCGGATTTGAGAAAACCCGGTTCGGGCCGCTGAGATTCATCATTCCCGGAAGGACACCCAGCTCTGCAAAGACAGCAGCATCCTCGCCCATTGCTTCCGACAGGCATTTGCTCAGCCAATCAGCCGTCATCGGGCTACTGCACCCGGCTTCGGCCACGACTTGCGCCGCCTGCCGCCGTTCATGGGTCCGGGCAGCAATCGCTGCGGAGCGCTCTGCGACCCGGCTTCCTGGAGATGGCATGGCTGCAGAAAGGGCTGCGATTGCGGCGCTTGCATCGGAAAGAATGGCCAGGTCCGTCTGATAGCCGCGCACCGGCATTCTGGCAAAATGCGGATCGGGTCCGATATGAATGATCTTTGTTTGGGGCGGCGGCCGGTGCACCGCTTCAATCCACGGAATATCACAATCAAGCGCAACAATGACATCAGCACCTTCAAGGGCCGTTTTGACGTCATGGCCTATAAACATGTCATGCGAAGACGGCATGACATTTCGAACCGAAAATGGTTCGGCCACGGGAATGGCATGGGTTGATGCAAACGCCTGAAGCGCCTGTGACAGCTGGCCCTTCGGGTCACCTCTCTGCACCAGCAAAACCGGCGCCTTTGCATTTTCCAGCCATTGAGCGGCAATGGCAATCATCTCAGGATCCGGGTAGGCCCGGCTGGCCGCCGGCCTGGCCGTAGCGGGTGTTGCCTGTCCCGGCTCAATATCGGCCGACAGCGCCTCGCGCGGCAGACTGAGATAGACGGGGCCTTCCGGCGAACTGGACGCCAGTGCCAGAGCGCGCGACACCAAAGGCTCGCCCTGCTCCGGATAGCGCATTTCATAATGAAACTTCACCGTATCGGACACCAGCGAAGCCTGATCATACATTTCCTGTCCGTACTGGATGGGGGTCATGCGCGACCCGCGTCGACCCGATTCGGTAATCGGTGTGCGCCCGGACATGACCAGAACCGGAATATTGTCGCTCGCAGCGTTGATGACGCCCATGGCCGCATTCGCAAGGCCGACATTGACGTGAACCATGACAGCCTGCGCACGCCCGGTGACCAGGAAAAAACCATGGGCCATGGCAACACTTGCCGTTTCATGCGGAATGGTAATCGCCGTGGGAATTTTGTCTGCAGAAAGCGAACACAGCGCTTCAATAATCGGTGGAAAATCCGTACCGGCATTGGCAAAGAGGTAATCAACGCCGTGCTGTTTCAATCCGGTCAACAGTGACTCAGCACCATTGCGTGGTTGTCTGTCTTCGTTTTCCTGCACGGCCATCCCCCTCACACCATAGGTTTTCACACGTCATCAACAGTGTGTTTTTGCGTCGATCAAAAATGACTTGTCAAATGGAGCAAAGCAAGTCATTTTTGATAAAATCTCATCATCTGAGATTATCGTCGGAAAAAATCCGGCATATTTAAGGGAGGAAACCTTATGCGCAAGACACTTGCATTTCTTACACTCGGACTGGGGCTGGTTGCCAGTGGTTGGGCGAACGCCCAGACCGTCGGTATTGCCACGTCAAATCCCGGCTCACTTTTCCACAACATCGGCACAGCGGTTGCCAATGCGGCCAACAAGGCAGGCCTCAATACAACAATTCAGCCTGCAACAAGCCCCAACCAGTTCATTCCGCTGCTGAATTCCGGCGGTATCGAGTTCGGTGTGGCCAACCTGCAGGAAGTCAATTACGCCATCAATGGCGATGCCTGGTGGAATGGCGTCAAAAATCCCAACATCCGGGTCGTAGGCATGCTCATGCCACTGCGCGAAGCGATTTTCGTACGCGCTGACAGCGACATCATGAAGATTGCCGACCTCAAGGGCAAACCGATGGCTGATGGCTATACGGCGCAAAACACCATCTTGCCGCAGCTCGAGGCCTTCTACGCAACCGCCGGCATGTCACGCGCGGATGTCACCCCGGTCAATGTTCCTTCCGTCGTCGGTGGCGCCAATGCATTCATAGCAGGTGATGCAGTCGGCTTCATTTTCGCCCACGGCGCAGGCAAGGTGCGTGAAGCGGATGCCGCTGTCGGTGGTCTGCGTGCGTTGCCGGTAGACGATGACAGCGATGCTGCCCTGGCAAAGGCCCGGGAACATTGGCCAACCGCCTTCTTCACGACCGTCAAGGCGGGATCCACGCCCGGCGTGAGCGAAGACGCAACCTATATCGCCTTCCCGCAGGTTGTCTCCACCCATTCGGGTGTGTCCGATGATGTCGTCTATGCCATGGCCAAGGCCATGTATGAAGGCAAGGACGAAATGAAGGCAACGTTCAAACCATTCGGCGCGTTCAACCCGGCCGACATGAAAGGCGATCCCGGCATTGCAGAATTCCACCCGGGCGCTTTGAAGTTCTTTAACGAAGTCGGTCTTCAGTAGGAACGAACCTGTGATGGTTAAACAACCCAAGGGAAAGGCCGATTTCGGCCTTCCCCCGTCCTTGTGGCGGCCTGTGGCCAATGGTCTGGCAATTGCACTCATACTGATTGCGATCGCCTGGGCCATGAACCTTCCAAGAATGCTGAACCTCGGCTTCTATCCGCAGCAGTTTTTTGCCGCCATTCTTGCCTGTGCATTGTCGATTGCATTTCTGACCATGCCTGCCGACAGGACGAGCCAACGCACGATTCTGCCCTGGTATGATGTTGTGCTGTCCATCGCCAGCATCATCACGGTTGCCTTTATCGCGGTGAACTACCCCGAACTCGTCCTGAAAATATTCTCGCAACCCATGGCCGTCTGGCTACCGGGATTGATCGTGACGTTGCTGGTGCTCGAGGCACTGCGCCGTGCGACCGGTTGGGCTCTGGTCATTATCATCGCGGCTTTCCTCGCCTATGCGCTTTTCGGCGACCTTGTCCCCGGCAGGTTGCAGGGCCGGCCGCAAAGCTGGCAATTGCTGGCTGGCTATATGGCTTTCGATTCGAACGGCATTCTCGGCCTGCCGCTCTCCGTTGCTGCAACCGTCGTCATCACTTTCATTCTGTTTGGCACGCTTCTGGCGACCACCGGCGGCACCCGGTTCTTCACCGACGCAGCCATGCTCGGCATGGGACGGTTTCGCGGCGGCTCGATGAAAATTGCCGTTCTGGCATCTGGCCTCTTTGGTTCTGTTTCCGGCTCCGCCGTTGCCAATGTCGTCGGCACGGGCGTCATCACCATACCGATGATCAAGCGCGATGGTTACCCGGCCCACAAGGCTGCCGCCATTGAGGCTGTCGCATCAACCGGCGGGCAATTGATGCCACCGGTCATGGGCGCTTCCGCCTTCCTGATGGCTGAATTTCTTGCAATCCCCTATTCGACAATCGTTGCCGCAGCGCTGGTGCCGGCAATCCTCTATTATGTTGCCCTGTTCATACAGGCGGACCTGGAAGCGGCCCGCATGGGCATAAAAGCCATGCCCAAATCCGAGCTTCCGGCTGGTCGAACGGTCATTGTCGGCAGTCACTTCGTTGCCGCTTTTGCAGTCTTGATCTACGCCCTGTTTGTCCTGCGCTGGCAGCCTGAAAGGGCGGCGCTTCTGGGCGCCGTCGCTCTCATCGCCACATCGCTTGTCTTTGGGTATCAGGGCAACCGTCCAAGCCTCAAGGCGCTGTTTTCAAGTCTCTCGACCACCGGTCACAGCGTGGTGGAAATCATTTTGATCTCGGCGGCCTCGGGTCTCGTCATCGGTGTACTCAATGTGACCGGCCTGAGTTTCAATCTGACCTATGCCCTCGTCGAGGTCGGCGGCGGCAGCGCCATCGTCCTGCTGTTTCTATCGGCAATCGTCTGCATTATTCTGGGAATGGGCCTGCCGACATTGGGCGTCTATGTCCTGCTGGCGGCCCTGGTCGCACCTGCGCTTGTCAAGGTTGGCATCGAACCGATCGCCGCACATCTCTATGTGCTGTATTTCGGCATGATGTCGATGATCACCCCACCGATAGCGCTGGCCGCTTTTGCTGCCGCTTCCATCGCCAGATCTGCGCCCATGGCAACGGGATGGGCCGCCATGAAGTTCGGTTGGTCCGCCTATGTGATTCCGGTGCTCTTCGTCTTCTCTCCGACATTGATACTGATCGGAGAGCCTTTCGAGATAACCATTGCAATCATCACGGCGGGCATGGGTGTCTGGCTGATTTCTGCAGCACTTGCCGGCTATTTCTCCACTCAGCTGACACCAATGACCCGCCTTCTGTTTGGTCTTTGCGGACTGCTCGCGCTGGTGCCTGCCGGTGCATTCGAAGGCGCTGTCTGGAGTGACCTGATCGGTGTTGCAGGCGGCGTTGCATTGATGGCGCTGAATGTCATGCGCAATCGCCTGGCTGTCCGTTCGGAGGAAGCGGCATGAGCGGCACCAACAGCGCCGACCGGATTCTCGCCATTCTCGATGTTTTCACCGAGGAACGGCTTGAATGGACACCGGATGAACTGATGGCCGAACTTGGCTATAGTCGGCCAACGCTCTATCGCTATATCAAGTCACTGAAGGAGGCAGGGTTTCTGGCGTCCATGCCCGGCGGCTGCATGACCCTCGGCCCGCGCGTGGTCGAGATGGATTATCTGATGCAGAAATCCGATCGACTGGTTTGCCTGGGCGAGCCCTACCTCAAACAGCTTTGCGATGACCATCCCGCCTCATCGCTTCTGGTGCGGTGGTATGGCTCAAAACTTCTGTGTGTCGCATCCGAATGTTCGACCCCCAATGCCCTGTCGAGCTATCCGCGTGGACGCCCGATGCCGCTGGCACGCGGCGCAATTTCCCGCGCCATCATGGCCTATCTGCCACGCCGGCAGCTGGAACCCATGATCGCGCAGAATTTGACGGAATTTGCATCCATCGGCCTTGGATCCACCAGTGATGAGGTGATGATCTGCATGAAACAGATCAGGCGCCAGGGCGTTGCAATTGCCTATGGTGAAGTCACGCCCGGCGTTGTCGGCATAGCAGCGCCGATTTTCAGCGACAGCAATGCTCCCATAGCCGCCCTATGCGTCACGATCGAAGCACGGGAAACCGATGAGAAGAGACTGGAACGGATTTCCGACCAAGTCCGCGCAGCTGCCGCCAATATCTCCGCCGAACTCGGCAAATACCCCAACCAGACACTCGAAGAAAAACCATTTCGGCGCCAGGCATGATTTCAGCGTCAAACGACAACCCGATACCTGAGGATCGCACCATGAAAAAAATCGACATATTCAACCATATCTGGCCTGAACCGTTTTTCGACGCTCTTATTGATCACATCGGTTCCATGACCGATATCACCAAACGTTCCGGCGCCGTGCCGATGATGACAAATCTTGATCGCCGCTTCGAGGTGATGGATATGTTTGGGGAGGATTACCTGCAGGTTCTGTCGCTTGCCTCGCCGCCGCTGGAACTGCTGGCAGGACCGGAAAAGGCCCTGGAGCTGTCGCAAATCGGTTCGGATTCCATGGCTGAACTCTGTCAGAAACATCCTGATCGTTTTCCTGGCTTCATCGGAACGGCACCGATGAACAATCCTGATGCCTGTGTTGAGGAATGTCGCCGGGCCGTGGAAGATCTCGGCGCGGTCGGCATGCAGATATTCACCAATGTGTCCGGCAAACCGCTCGATCTTGCCGAGTTCGAACCCTTCTTTGAATATATGGCCAACGCCGGCAAACCCGTCTGGCTTCATCCGGCGCGCGGTGCCAATTTCACCGATTATCTGACAGAAGAACAATCCGAATACGAAATCTGGTGGACCTTCGGCTGGCCCTATGAAACCTCCGTTGCCATGGCGCGCATGGTTTTCTCTCGCCTGTTTGACAAATATGCCGGTCTGAAAGTCATCACCCATCATGCAGGCGGCATGGTGCCCTTCTTCGAAGGCCGGGTCGGCCCCGGCTGGGACCAGATGGGTGCGCGCACAACCGGCAAGGATCTGTCTGCCGTGCGCAAGGCACTGAAGCGCCCTCACCTGGAATATTTCAAGGATTTCTATGCCGATACGGCCACCTTTGGATCCAGCAAGGCGATTGAACACGCGCTTGAGTTTTTTGGCGATGATCACGTCCTGTTTGCATCAGACGCGCCATTCGACCCGGAAGGTGGTCCGATGTATATTCGCGAGACCATCCAGGTGATCGAGAATCTTGATATTCCGGAAGCAACCAGGAAAAAAATCTTTCAGGATAATGTCGTCGCCCTTCTGGGCCTCAAGCTTTAGAGAAAATGAGCATGAAAGCTGCACAACATTATATCAATGGCGAATGGGTATCGGGCGAAGGGGTGCTCAGCCAGAGCACCAATCCGGCTGATGGAAGCGTCGTTGGGCATTATCACCCGGGTTCTGCTGCCCTTGTCACACAGGCGGCCAATGTCGCCCGAGCGACTTTTTTCAACACGCCATGGGCCGCCTCGCCGCGCCTGCGGGCAGCGGCTCTGTTCGAATTTGCCGACCGGCTGGAAGCGGCCAGAGACGAAATCGTTGAACTGATCATTGCCGAAAACGGCAAACTGAGGGCCGAAGCGATCGGTGAAACCATGGGGGCCATATCCGAGGCCCGCTATTACGGCGGCCTGGCGCGCACGGTGCTTGGCCGAACGCTGGAAACTGCACCCGGCAATTTTTCGCTGATGCACCGTGAACCGGCAGGTGTTGCCGGTATCATCGTCCCCTGGAATGCGCCGGTCACCTTGCTGGTGCGCTCCCTCGCTCCGGCTCTGGCTGCCGGCTGCACCTGTGTCATCAAACCGGCGGACCAGACGCCGCTCGTTCATGCACGTGTCATGGCGTGTCTTGCAGACTGCCCGTCACTTGGCCCCGGCGTGGTCAATTCGATCAATGAAAACGGTTCGGAAGTCGGCCAGGCAATGGTCGCCTCCGCTGATATTGACGTCATCAGTTTCACCGGTTCAAGCAAGACCGGCAAGCTGATCATGGCGGGCGCGGCCCCCACCTTGAAGCGTGTCAGCCTTGAACTTGGAGGCAAGGCACCATCCGTGATTTTTTCCGATGCTGATCTTGATCTGGCTGTTCACGAACTGACCCATGGCGCCCTTGTCATGGCCGGGCAGATCTGCGTCGCAGCCGCACGTTTTCTGGTGCATAAATCCATCCAGAAAGAATTTGAGGAGCGCATCATCGCAGCCTTCAAATCTGTAAAGGTTGGCCGTGGTGGAGACCCTGCCAGCCAGATGGGTTCCCTCATTGATGTTGCCAATCAGAAACGTCTGATGAACCTCATCGAACAGGCTGGTGACGAAGGAGAAATTCTTCTCAAGGGAGAACCGCTGGCATCCGGTGCATTCCTGACACCCACATTGTTCCGCATCGATGATATCCATTCTGAGCTGGTGCAGGAGGAATTGTTTGGCCCGATTGTTTCCGTTGAGACCTTTGAAAGCGAAATGGAAGCCATCATGAAGGCGAATGCCACGGTCTATGGCCTTGCTGCAAGTGTCTTCACAAAGGATCTGAACTGCGCCATGCGCGTCAGCCGTGCCATTCGTTCCGGCACTGTCTGGCTCAATTCCCACACGCGGCTTTTTGCAGAAGGTGAAACCGGCGGTTTTGGTCAATCCGGATTGGGACGCCTTCATGGGGTTGAGGGGCTGAACGATTTCCTCGAAACCAAACATGTCTACCTCGAAGCAGGAACGGTATAGGAATGTCCGAAACATTGACGCATGATGTCATCATTATCGGCGGCGGCCCCGTCGGCATGGGGCTGGCAATCGAGCTTGGGCAACGGGGCATTCGCGTTGCCGTGGTCGAGCGATACGCCACCCCGCAACCGGTTCCAAAGGGTCAGAACCTGACCCAGCGGACAATGGAACACTTCCATTTCTGGGGGTGTGAGGATGACCTGCGCAGCCGCCGCATCGTGCCCCGCGATGTCGCCAACGGCGGCATGGTCTGCTACGGCACCCTGCTTGGAGACTACCGCTATGACTGGCTGCCGCGCGAGAAGGTCGGCCAGTTCTATTTCTCCAAAGTGGAACGCCTGCCGCAATATGAGACCGAAGCAAGCCTGCGTGCCCGGGCAGCACAGATCGAGTGTATCGAGACGTTTTACGGCTGGACCGGCGACCGGTTCGTTGAAGACGCTGAGGGCATCACCGTTCAAATTCGCCAGCACAAGGGTGATGCGACAAGGACATTGCGCGGCCAATATCTGGTCGGCTCCGACGGCAGCAATTCCCGAACCCGCGACAATGCGGGTATTCACCAGACAAAATCCGACCACGACAGGCTGATGGTCCTGCTGGTGTTCCGCTCGACGCAATTGCACGAATTGCTGAGCCGTTTTCCTGCCCGCTCCTTCTACAATGCCATTCACCCGGACATGGAGGGCTACTGGAAGTTCCTCGGCAGGGTCGATCTGGGCACAACATGGTTTTTCCACGCCCCTGTGCCATCCGGCACCACCAGTGACAATTTTGATTTCACCCAATATCTGCATTCTGCCGTGGGGCAGGAATTCCCGCTCGAGATCGATTATGTGGGATTTTGGGACATGCGTGTCGCCATTGCCGACACCTACCGCAAGGGGCGCGTGCTTATCGCAGGCGACGCTGCCCATAGTCACCCGCCCTACGGCGGTTATGGCATCAACACCGGCTTTGAAGATGCCGCCAACCTTGGATGGAAGCTGGCCGCTGTATTGCAGGGCTGGGCCGAAGACAATCTGCTCGACAGCTACGACGAAGAACGCCGACCGGTTTTTGCCTCCACGGCCAGCGATTTCATCGAACGTTTCATTGAAGAGGATCGTGATTTCCTGAAAACCTGGGACCCGGCTGTGGACCGCGAGGGCTTTGAAGCAGAATGGCAGAAACGCAGCCAGGTGACCTCCGAGGTCACCGCATTCGAGCCCAATTATGACGGCTCAAGCATTGTCTTCGGAGACAGCAACCAACATCCGGGCGCGCGCGGTTCGCATGTCTTCCAAGCCCGTTCCGGCCATCACATAGCACCGGCTCTATTGGCCGACGGGCGCAACACCTATGACGCCCTGGGGTCTGGTTTCACTCTGTTTGATTTCACAGCAGATGGCTCACTCAGCAAGGGGTTTGCCGCTGCAGCACAGACTCTGCGTGTGCCTTTGAACATTGTTTCTGATCCAGACGGCCCTGCCGGACAAATCTATCAGGCGGGCGCCGTGCTCGTTCGGCCCGATCAATTTGTTGCCTGGACGGGCGATCAGGCCGGTCCTGCACCGGAAGAGATATTGTCCAAGGTAATCGGCAAACAATAGGTCGCCCTGGGTCACCAGTTCACCAAATTTGAGCCAAATTCTGATCGAAGCGAGCTCCTGTCAACTTGTTTATCGTAGCGGGTCGCAACGGCTGGCAAGTGTTTGAGGCGATTGGATCAGGTTGCGCACAATTCGCGAACCCCATTTATGGGTAGATGACCAATGCCAAAACTGACGCTTTGCCGCAGCGCAGAGAATGCCAGCCTGACGCAAATGGGAAACCGGCGTATCTGCGAATAAGGTCACTCTTGCCGTTTATGATATTTCATGGTTTTCGCCGTCCGCGCAAAACGGTCTGTTGACTGATGACCTCGTAGCCCAACTCGGCGGCAATCCTGCCCCAAAGCTCGGATATCCTGTCTCCGGGTATTTCGATCAATTCGCCGGTGTCTATATCGACGAGGTGATCATGATCGCGTTGCGGCGTCATTTCGTATCGCGCCGGCGCGTCGTCAAAGGTCAGCTTGCGGATCAGCCCTGCACTCTCCAGCACTGCCATCGTCCGGTATACCGTTGCCAGCGACACGGTGTCGTCAAGCTGACGTGCCTTGTCGAAGACGTCGTCGACCGTCGGGTGGTCGGTAGAAGCGTCGAGGATCGTGACAACAGAAACGCGCTGTTGGGTCACACGAAGTCCGGCTTCACGCAAAATCTGCTCATAATTCGTCATCTATTTTGTCGTCAGCTCCGCGTTTTCATTCCGCAATTCTAACGGTCCTATGCGTGATTGGCAAGTTGTTGCAAATCATTCTCATTCTTATTATTGTTGACTTTTGCGACTGCTTCGCATTATCAATGGATATGCCGCAATCAAACAGGAGTTTTGTATGCCTTGCCCAATCCTGCGATCGATCGCCCTGTGCACGATGATCGCATCGACATCCCTGTTTGCCATTCAGGCCGGCGCTCAAGAAGCGGATAAACCATTCAAAGTCGTCACGACCTTCACGATCCTTCAGGACATGACGCAAAATGTTGCGGGCGATGAGGCTGATGTCGTATCAATTACCAAACCGGGCGCTGAGATCCATGGCTATCAACCGACACCGCAGGATATCGTCCGTGCGTCTCACGCCGACCTTATCCTCTACAATGGCCTCAACCTTGAACGTTGGTTCGAGCAGTTCATTGACAATCTGGGCGACATGCCAAAGGCGATCCTGACCGACGGGATTGAGCCAATGTCTATTGCCAAAGGTGAATACGAAGGCCTGCCAAACCCGCACGGCTGGATGGGACTCGACAACGCGATCATCTATGTTGACAATATTCGTGACGCCCTATCCGAACACGATCCTGACAGTGCCGAGATCTATGCTGCCAACGCCGAAACCTACAAACAGCAAATCCGCGACACCATAGGTCCCTTGCGTGATCGTATCCAAGCTGTTCCCGAGGCAAGGCGCTGGCTGGTAACCTGCGAAGGCGCATTTAGCTATCTGGCCCGTGACTTCGGTCTGCGCGAAGCCTATCTGTGGCCCATCAATGCCGACCAGACCGGCACGCCGCAGCAGGTTCGTAGCGTCATTGATACTGTGCGCGAGAATGATATTTCAGCAGTGTTCTGTGAAAGCACTGTCAACCAGGCCCCGGCCAAACAGGTCGCGCGCGAGACCGGCGCCACCTACGGTGGTGTGCTTTATGTCGACAGTCTGACCCTGGCCGATGGCCCTGTGCCGACCTATCTCGATTTACTGCGCGTTGACGCGCAGACCATCGCGGACGCCTTGGCCCCGTAGCGAACTGGCACCAGGGTGCTCTATCGCCTTGGGCTTTAGTTGGTGATGGTCAACAGACCTTTTGTTAATCAGCCCCTTGCAGCAAGGATTGAACAATGCTCGACAGAAACCCGGACCCAGTCCATGCCGCCAGCGAAGGTGCTGCTGCCAGCGGCATCATGGCGCGCGACGTCACTGTCACTTACCGCAACGGTCATACCGCCCTGCGCGATGCCAGCTTCGAGATCCCGCGTGGAACGATCACTGCCTTGGTCGGTGTGAATGGCTCGGGCAAGTCGACTCTGTTCAAAGCGATTATGGGATTTGTGCCGACGGCACGCGGCGAGATCACGCTTCTGGGCAAGTCGATCAAGGAAGCGCTCGCAGCCAACCTCGTGGCCTATGTCCCCCAAGCCGAGGAAGTCGACTGGGCCTTCCCGGTGTTGGTCGAAGATGTGGTGATGATGGGCCGCTACGGGCTTATGGGCTTCTTGCGGCGTCCATCCGTTGCCGATCACGCTGCTGTTGAGGCTGCCCTCGGTCGGGTTGGCATGTCGGATTTCCGCAAACGCCAGATTGGTGAACTGTCGGGTGGACAACGCAAGCGCGTGTTCCTCGCGCGCTCAATCGCACAGGACGGTCAGGTGATCCTGCTCGATGAGCCTTTCACCGGCGTTGACGTCCAGACCGAAGAAAGAATCATCGCACTTTTGCGCGAACTGAAAGCTGAGGGCCGTGTCATGTTGGTCTCGACACATAACCTTGGCTCGGTGCCGGAATTCTGCGATCGCACAGTACTGGTGAAAGGCACCGTGCTTGCTTATGGTCCGACCGAAACCACCTTTACGCTCGACAACCTTGAAAAGGCCTTCGGGGGTGTACTCAGGCATTTCACACTTGGCGGTAACGACCTTCACCACGACGAGGACGACACCCGCGAAGTGCGTATCATCACCGATGACGAGCGTCCATTCGTGCAATATGGCGAAAAGCGCTCTCCTTCGCCGGCCGTTGACGCCACGCTGCGTGGCACTGGCCATTCCGGCGCACCCGAGAATGACGGCGACAAGAAAGGCGATTTCTCGTGATTGATACCCTGCTGGAGCCGTTTTCCTACGGATATATGTTCAACGCCATGTGGGTGTCGTCTCTCGTCGGCAGTGTCTGCGCCTTCCTGTCCTGCTATTTGATGCTCAAGGGCTGGTCGTTGATCGGCGACGCGCTTAGCCATTCGGTGGTGCCAGGTGTCGCCGGTGCCTACATGCTTGGCCTGCCTTTCGCGCTAGGGGCGTTCTTTGCGGGCGGATTGGCCGCCGGCGCCATGCTGTTCCTGTCAGGGCGTTCGGGTCTCAAGATTGACGTCATCATCGGTATCATTTTCACCTCGTTCTTCGGACTGGGCCTGTTCATGGTCTCGCTGTCGCCGATGTCGGTATCCATCCAGACAATCATCATGGGCAACATTCTGGCCATTACACCTGGCGACACGCTGCAACTGGCGATCATCGGTGTTGTCTGCCTCGCGGTCCTGCTTGCCAAATGGCGCGATCTGATGGTGGTCTTCTTCGACGAAAACCACGCCCGCACCATCGGATTGCGCCCCGATGTGCTAAAAGCCGTGTTTTTCATTCTATTGTCGGCTGCCATTGTTGCGGCGATGATCACGGTCGGTGCATTTCTGGTTATCGCATTGGTCGTCACACCGGGGGCCACGGCCTATCTGCTTTGCGACCGGTTTCCGAGACTGATCATTGTTTCCGTCCTGATTGGCACGATTACCAGCTTTCTTGGCGCCTACGCGAGTTTCTTTCTCGACGGTGCAACAGGCGGAATCATCGTCGCCCTGCAGACATTGATCTTTCTTGTCGCCTTCATCTTTGCGCCAAAGCACGGAATTCTGGCTGCCCGACGCAAAGCCGCCCAGGCGCTTGAACGCCAACCAGTGTCCAGCTCCGATCTCAAGGAGATCCGTCCGTGATTGATGCTCTGATGCAGCCTTTTCAGTTTCCATTCATGCAGAACGCATTCTGGATTTGTCTTCTCGTCGCGCCACCCACGGCGCTTCTGTCATGTTTCCTGGTGCTCAAGGGCTGGGCGCTGATGGGAGACGCGGTGAGCCACGCCACATTGCCGGGCATTGTGCTGGCGTGGATTTTGGGTTTGCCACTGATCATCGGGGCCTTCGCTGCCGGCATGCTGTGTGCATTGGCGACCGGGTTTCTGTCACACAACAGCCGGGTCAAGCAGGACACGGTGATGGGCGTGGTCTTCTCGGGGATGTTCGGTGTTGGGATCATCATGTATACATCGATCCATACCAATGAGCACCTCGACCATATCCTTTTTGGAAATATGCTGGGCGTCGGAAACGCCGACTTGTGGACCTCAGGTCTGATTGCTCTCGTTGTGACCGCACTCCTTGTTCTGAAGTGGAAAGACCTGCTGCTTCACGCTTTTGACCCCGCACAGGCGCAGGCTTCAGGGCTGCGAACGAACGTCCTGCATTACGGTTTGCTTTGCGCACTTTCGTTGACCATTGTATCAACCCTGTCGTCCGTCGGCCTCATCCTTGCCGTGGCGCTTCTGGTCACGCCGGGGGCCATCGCTTTTCTGATGGTCCGTAGTTTCGACAAAATGCTCATGGTCTCGGTACTGGTCTGTCTGATTGCGATGCTGACAGGCACCTACGCCAGTTTTTATCTCGACAGCGCACCCGCCGCGACCATCGTCTTGATCCTTACAGGGATCTTTATCGCAGCGTTTCTCCGCAGGCTGGCAATAACACGCAAAACGTCGCAGATGGCTGCCGAAGCTCTGGTTTAGCGAACGGATTTGCCATGTGCTCACGAAGGTCATCACAGGCATAGGCCTCTGAGAAAGCCTCCAAAAGGCGATTCCAAACCCCGGTTTAACGCCGGATTATACCGCTCAAAACGGGCTGATCATCGAACATTCAAAATCCGTCAAACCAAAACAGGCCACTGAATTCTCCTCGTTTGAGGAGATTGAATCAGATTTTACCCAATTCAGAAATTCCATTCATGGGTGTATACTCTAGCACTTCACCTTGAGCATTTTGGGGTCATAGAGCGGTGCAAGCGAGGCCTCGCAAGGCACCCGTTCGGAGGCGACCTCCAGTTCATAATCTCCTGAAAGGACATGGGCCCGGTCGATGATTTCATCGCTTCGCACATAGCCCAGCCCGATGGATTTTTGCACGGTGTGCCCAAAACCTGCCGAGCTTAACCAGCCAACCCGTTTGCCGTTGCGATAGATGGTCTCGCGCCCCGACAGAATAACATCAGCGGGGGCTGTGAATGTTGTCATGATCTTTTTGACGCCGTGATCCCTTTGGGCTTCAACGGCCGCTCGCCCCTTGAAGGCGGCATTGGTTTTGAGTTTGACCGCAAAGCTCAGCCCTGCCTCCTGCGGCGTGTGGTCCGGGCCGATATCGGAGGACCAGGCGCGATAGCCCTTTTCGAGCCGAAGCGTTTCAATGGCCCGGTAACCGGCATTTCGCAAACCGAATTCCGCGCCCGCCTCGTGGATCGCCCGATAGACGGTCACTGCATATTCCACCGGCAGATGCAGTTCCCAGCCCAGCTCTCCCACATAGGTCACCCGAAGCGCATTGACGGGGCAGCCCGCTATGCCAATGGTTTTGGCCGTGGCGAATGGAAAGCCTTCATGGGACAGGTCGTCCCGGGTGATTTTCTGCAAAATCGCGCGAGACTTCGGTCCGAAGAGCGACAAAACCGAGTAGGCCGAGGTCACATCCACCAATTGGGCATTCATGCCCACGGGAATGTTCTTCTCGATGTGATCGAAGTCATGGGTGGCAAAACCCGTTCCGGTAACAATGTAATATTCGTTTTCAGCCATGCGCACGCAGGTCAGATCGCATTCAATGCCGCCGGAATCATTGAGCATCTGGGTATAGATCAGCGAACCGATCGGCTTGTTGACATCACCTGCGGCGATCCACGAAAGCGCAGCCTGTGCATCGGGTCCCTTCAGAATGAATTTTGCAAATGATGTCTGATCAAACAGAACGGCGGCTTCGCGCGCTGCCTTGTGCTCGCGGCCGACAGGCCCATGCCAATTGGGACGACCAAAGGTATAGATGTCACGCGGCTCTTCGCCGCCTGCAATATCGGCAAACCAGTTGGGTCTTTCCCATCCAAGCTTCTCACCAAACACCGCGCCATCGTCTTTCAATGTTTCATAGAGTGGCGATTTGCGGCACGGGCGGCCACTGTCGTGTTCTTCGGATGGCCAGGCCATAGTGTAATGTTTGCCATAGGCCTCATAGGTGCGTGCCCGGATCCAGTCCGTATCAAAATGCGGCCGGCCGAAACGGCGAATATCAACGGCCCAAAGATCATAGGGCGGTTCGCCCTTGGCAACCCATTCCGCCAGCGCCATGCCGGCACCGCCGCCTGCAGCTATGCCGTAAGCATTGAACCCCGCACCGACATAGAAGTTTTTGAGTTCCGGCGCCTCACCCAGAATGAAATTGCCATCGGGCGTGAAGCTCTCCGGACCATTGGTCAGGGTGCGGACACCCGCCGTTTCCAAGGCCGGCACGCGTCCCAGCGACAATTCCATCAATTGCTCGAAATGATCAAAATTGCTATCCAGCAGCGAATAGTGAAAGCCTTTCGGAATGCCGTTTTCGGCCCACATGATGGGGTTCGGCTCATAGCCGCCCATCACCAGACCGCCCACCTCTTCCTTGTAATAGGTCAGCCGATCGGGATCACGCAGGGTCGGCAGGTCCGAAGTGACACCTTCTATGGGTTCGGTCACCATATATTGGTGTTCGACGGAAACCAGCGGCACGTTGACACCAACCTGCTTGGCAAAATCGCGCGTCCATTGCCCGCAACAGGCAATGACGACGCCACAGGCGATGGTACCCCATTCTGTCTCGACGCCCTTGATGACGCCTTTCTCCACGGTAACGCCGGTCACCTTCGTGTCTTCAAAGATCCTTGCACCGGCCATCCGGGCACCCTTGGCAAGCGACTGGGTGATATCGGAGGGATTTGCCTGCCCATCGGTCGGCAGAAATGCAGCGCCCACAACATCATCAATGGTCATCAGGGGCCAAAGATCCTGTGCTTCTTTCGGGGTGAGCAATTGCATGTCGAGCCCGAACGAATGGGCGGTCGTCGCCTGCCGCTTGACCTCTGTCCAGCGCTCCTGGTTGCAGGCAAGCCGCAGGCCGCCATTCATTTTCCAGCCCGTGGCCTGACCGGTCTCGGATTCCAGGGTCTTGTAGAGCTTCACCGAATCGCCCAGCAATTGGGTGATGTTGGCGCTTGAGCGCAATTGCCCCACAAGGCCGGCAGCATGAAAGGTCGTGCCGGACGTCAGCTTTTTGCGTTCCAGCAAAACGACCTCCCAGCCAAGGCGTGCCAGATGGAAGGCGGTCGAGCAACCGACAATGCCTCCGCCCACGATGACAGCCTGAGCGCCCTTGGGAAATTCGCTCATATCATGCCCTTTCTTTCAGAAATTGCGCATAGCTGCGCCTGTATCTTTCGAGGTTTTTTTCGGTGTATTCGCTGTAGTCGAAATCAAGGATCGAGGTGATTTCACTGACCATCGACCACATGGTCTCGCGCAGCAGGGACGCGCATTTCATCGCATCGTAGCGTTGCCAGAGATCATCATCAGGCGCCGTGCCAAAATAGGCGGACAACATGTCCGCTTCAGCGTCACGGCCAAGGCCGCAATTGCTGGACAGGCCACCCAGATCAAAAAGCGGCGAATTGAAACCGCCATATTCCCAGTCGATCAGCCAATAGCGGTCTTTTGACATCAGGATATTGGCGGGCAGCAGATCATTGTGCCCGAGAACCAGTTCAATCGGCCCGACAGCGGCCTGCATCGTTGCACATTGTTCCAGCAAGCCATCCAGAAGAGGAACATGACGCGAATTTTTCTCGCGCAGGGTCGCCGCATAATCGCGCAGAATATGGAACACCCAGAAGCTCAGCACATTGCCGCGCAGGTGATCAGGCACCCGCGTGTGGGTTGTTTTTATCAACGCCGTGACGGCACGCAACGTGTCTGCATCATCCAGATCGGATTCGCCCAGCGCCCTGCTCTCGATATAGTCGAGCACCAATATCCCGGGTTCGGCATGAACAACCGCCGGAGACACACCTGCCGCTTGGGCTGCGCGCGAGATGGACAACTCGTTCCAGCGCATGATGCCGTGTTCGGGAATGTCCTGCCCCAGGCGCACGACGTATTGGCGCGCACCATCTTTTACCAGAATATTGTGGTTGGTAATGCCACCCTCGAGCGGCCAGGCTTCAACAGGGCCTTCCCAGCAGCTCAAACCCGTGGCGATTTGCAGGGCCAATTTCGGCGTCATGCTGCCTCCACCCGTTGTTTTGATGATTTCGAAAGCGCCGTCAAAATGCGATCGGCAATAATGGCGATGAAGGCGACACAAAGGCCGGCGACGATACCGTGCCCGGTATCGGCCTTGGTGAGCGCAATATAGACCTCCTGACCAAGGTCGCGCGTGCCGACCAGCGCCGTGATGACCAGCATGGATAGCGCCAGCATGATCGTCTGGTTCAGGCCCAGCAGCAGGGAGGGGGCAGCCAGAGGCAGCTTGACGCGCCAAAGCAATTGGCGCGGTGTGCAGCCCGAAACAAGTCCCGCCTCTATCATCTGCGGATCAATCGATCTGATGCCGTGGGCCGCATAGCGCACAGCAGGCGCCAGTGCATAGAGCACAATGGCAATCATTGCCGAGAAATCACCGACGCGAAACAGCATGACGACAGGTATCAGGTAGACAAAGCTTGGCAGGGTCTGCAGCGTGTCCATGATGGCGCCGACAACGGAATTGACCCGTGTGTTCTGCCCCGCCCAAATGCCCAGAGGCACGCCAATCGCATAGGCAATCAGCACCGACACGCCGCACAGGTAGATGGTGATCATCGCCTTGGCCCAAAAGCCGCTTGCGGCAATGAATGTTGTCATCAAGGCCGCCATGAGACCAAGCCTCCAGCCGCCCACCCGCCAGGCGGCAAGGCCCATCGCGATGATGCCCCAGGCCCAGGGAATGCCGGAAAAGAACCGTTTCACCGGCAACAGCAGAACGGTGAGGAAAAATGATTTCACTGCTTCAAAGGTGTCGAAGTAATTGATATTGATCCATTCCATGGCGTCCGACCAGAATGTCCCGGTCGTCAGGGTCAGGGCCGCCGGATAGCTTTGCACGGCTGGCAGAAAAAGACCCAGCAGATAGGTAACGACCACCACCACAAGTGTGGTCACAAGCCACGGGTGGCGACGCAGCGTCCCCAAATCGGCAGGCAGGATTGCAGAAGGCGGTCGCCGCACAAATGCCTGACTGAGCCGGTCAAGGGCAATGGCCATGACAACAATGGCAACCCCGGCTTCGATCCCGCCACCGATATCCAGGCGTCGCAGCGCCGACAGGACGTCAAATCCCAGTCCCCCCGCGCCGATCATCGAGGCGATGATCACCATATTCAGCGTCAGCATGATCACCTGATTGACGCCGACCATCAACGTCGGCATGGCCGATGGCACGAGAACCCGCCACATCATTTGTCGTTCCGTGCAACCGACAATCCGGCCCGCTTCCACCACTTCGGTTGGAACGGATTTCAAGGCAAGGCTGGCAATACGCACCATCGGCGGGGTCGCATAGATCAGCGTCGCAATCAGCGCTGCAACCGGCCCGAAGCCAAACAGCACGAGAACGGGAACCAGATAGGCAAAAACCGGCACCGTCTGCATCAGGTCCAGAAGCGGACGGATCAACCGGTCGAACCAGGGCGATCGATAGGTCAGGATGCCAAGGCCCAGGCCCAGCGCCACACCGATCGGCACAGCGATGATCACCGATGACAGTGTCACCATGGCGCTGTCCCATTGGCCGAAGACCGCCAGATAGACAAAGCAACCACCCACAAGCGCTGCCAGCCACCAGTCCCGCGCATAACGCCCCAGCGCAATGAGAATGAAAATAACGGCAATCCAGCTGAGTGGCGGGGCAATTTCCACTGCATTGCTGCCCTGCCCCGACTCGAAACCATCCGCCATCAGGGCCCGCACCTGATCATAGGGCCATTCAATCAGGCTCGACAAAAAGCGCGTCAGATCGCGAAAGGTAAAGAGAAACAAATCAGCGTCGTTCTGCAGCCATTTGAAGAAAGCTGTCAGCCAGACATCAAGCGGCACCTGCAACTGCGCGGGAAAGCGGATGATCCAACGCGCATCAAGCGCTTTGTAAAGCGGGAAAGACCAGGTGGATAGCGCCCATGTTATCAGCAACAGCGCAATCCAGAACGTCCACGGCGCTCTGAAAAACCGGGTCAACGCGTTCATCGGTGGGTTCGCCCGATCAACACATCGATGACAATCTCTGACGTGACCTGCCCGATGGGTGTGCCATCTGCGTCCAGAACCCGGAACGGAGCATTGGCGCCTTCGATGACATCTGCCGCTTCTGCCACTTTGAGTGATCCGCTCAGATCACCGGCAAATTCACCCGCCGTCATGTCGGGGGTGGCAATCGAACGCAGACTGAGAACCTTCTCACGCGCGATATGTTGCGTAAATTCCGCCACATAGTCAGACGCCGGATGCAGAATCAATTGTTCCGGCGTGGCAATCTGTTCAATTCTGCCATCTTTCATGACCGCGATGCGGTCAGCCAGGCGGATGGCCTCATCGAAATCATGCGTGATGAAGACAATGGTCTTTTTCAACAGCGACTGCAGGCGCAAAAATTCATCCTGCATTTCCCGGCGAATAAGCGGGTCGAGCGCGGAAAACGGCTCGTCGAGGAACCAGATTTCCGGGTCTCCAACCAGCGAGCGGGCAATACCGACCCGCTGCTGCTGACCACCGGACAATTGGTTGGGGAAATAATTCTCGCGACCCTCAAGACCCACCGTCGCGATCATCTCCATCGCACGGGTTTCGCGGGTCACACGATCCACACCCTGAATGTCCAGCGGGAAACTCACATTTTGCAGAACAGTCAAATGCGGCAACAGGGCAAAATGCTGAAAAACCATGCCGATCTTTGTGCGCCGAAGATCGATCAGTTGCTTGGGACTCATGGCCAGCAGGTCCTCACCATCAAAGGTGATTTTACCAGCAGTCGGTTCGATCAATCTTGAAAGGCAGCGCACCAGCGTCGATTTCCCAGAACCGGAAAGCCCCATGATGACGTAGATTTCGCCTTCGCCTATTTCCAGGCTTGCATCGCGCACAGCACCGATGGTGTTGGTGCGCTGCAGATCGGCATCACTGGGCTGCGTATCGCCCTTCAACAGGCCATCGGCATGAGCGCCATACAGTTTCCAGACATTCTGACAGGTAAGCTTTACCTTGCGCTGCATGAGCACCCCGGACGAATTTCATGTAATTTACTGGATGATAGAATGTCCGGAGCGGCGCTGGAAGCGCCGCTCCATTTGTCTGTGACTATTGCGCCAACCACTTTGACCATACGGCCTCATTGGCAGCAATCCATTCGTCAGCCGCAGCATCAATGGAAACGCCATCAAGATCGACTTTGGTGACCATGGCCCCCATGTCGGCATTGGTCAGCGTGTAGTCCTTGATGATCTCGGCAGCACCCGGCCATTTGTCTTCCAGGCCAGCCCAACTGACTTTCCAGATCGGACCGGTCGGTTTGCCGCAATCATAGGCGGCATTGGGGTTGATACCGACGGACGGGTCCTGGTAACACGCGGCAGAATAGGGTGGGAACTTGACAAAGCTGCCTTCAAATTTGGCCGGCGCCCAATGCGGCTCATAGAGCCACAGAACGATTGGCGCCTTGCGCTGATAGGCGGATTCGAGTTCCGCAAACAAAGCCGCATCGGTGCCTGCATGAACGACCTCGAAGTCCATCTCGAGCGCCTTGACGCGTTCATCGTCAAACCCGCCCCAGGTAACAGGTCCACCCAGATAGCGCCCCAAAGGTGCTGTTTCTGCGGTTGAAAACTCACTGGCGCAATCATTCAAGGCTTTCCAGTCCGGCAGGCCGGGGCAGATCTCTTCCATATAGGCCGGATACCACCATTCCTCGATGGCCTGCATGCCGCCCTCACCCATATTGACCACTTTGCCTGTCGCCACAGAGGCGTCCATGGCTTCGCGGCCTGTGGTTTCCCAGATTTCGGTGGCAACATGCAAATCACCGGTTTCCAGACCCGCGAACTGGGCGATGTAATCGGCCTGAACATATTCAACATTGTATCCGGCTTTTTGCAAAAGCTTGCCGAGGATCGTGGAATTGACGATCTGCCCGGTCCAGTCATGCGTGGTGATCTTGATCGGATCCTGTGATTCCGGAGCGGCCAGCGATGAAGTGGAAATAAGCGCGGCGAGCAGCCCCGCAACAATTGTCGTTGTATGTTTCATGATCTGTTCCCGTTCGTTGTATCCAATGCGTTGTGCAAATTACCAATTTATCCTTCTCCAAAAACCCACATAAAGCAACATTGCATGATGCTAAAAGACGTATATTTTCAAAGATCGCCATGAATTCCGTTTTGAAACAACCTATATTGGTGGTAGTTGAGGGGGACAAAAGGAAGCGGACATTGACTGTACAAACCTATCCCAACCATCGACAGCAGGAGATCGTCACGGCATTGCGCAGGGCCGGTGGTTCACTGCGTGTGCAGGCCCTTGCGCGCGAACTCGATGTCACCGAGGAAACAGTCCGTCGCAACCTGAAAAAGCTGGCGCGCAACGGAATTGTGGAAAAGGTGCATGGTGGCGCCCGCCTGTCGGAACTTGAAGATGAAGGGGACTTTCGTCAGCGCCTCGCGATCAACCCGGCTGCCAAGCAGGTGATCGCCAAACAGGTTGCCGCGCTGATTGCGAACGGCAGCTCCCTGTTTCTCGATGTTGGCAGTACAACATCCTACATAGCCGATGCCCTGCGGGGACATGAAAACCTTTTGGTCGTCACCAATTCCGTGTCGGTCGCCTACAAGCTTTCCATGCGCAACAACAATCGCGTCTTCATGGCGGGCGGCGAGCTGCGCGCCCATGATGGCGGCGCCTTCAATACCCATGCGATGGAATTTGCCAACAATTTCAAAACAGATTTTGCCATTCTCTCCGCAGTGGGAATCAATGACGCAGACGGCTTTGTGCTGCTGGACCTGGACGAAGCGGAATTTTCGCGGGCCATCATCAACAACGCCAGGACACGCATCATCGCCGCTGACAGCAGCAAGTTCCAGCGACAGGCGCCGATCACCATCTGTGATCCTTCGGAAATCCAGATATTGGTCACCGATAGCGCCCCTCCTCCCAGCCTTGCAAAAGCGGTCGCACAATGGGGCGTCAAAACAATTGTGGCGAGCTGACATGGCGAATGATCTGCAGGAAATGTCCGAAAAGGCTGCACGGATTGTGCAGGACGCCAGTGCTGTCGCCATGCGCTATTTTCGCAAGGAACGCCTGGATGTCGATGCCAAAGCCGACGATAGCCCGGTGACAATCGCAGACCGGGAGACCGAACGCTTCATACGAAATGCGCTGGAGAAGTCCTTCCCCGGTCACGCCCTCATCGGTGAGGAATTCGGCACGCAAGGCGACCCGTCCAAAAAGAGCTGGATTATCGATCCGATCGACGGAACCCGCTTTTTCATTTCCGGCTACCCGGCCTTTGGAATGTTGCTGGCGCATCTGGATGCCGGAAAACCATTGATCGGCCTCGTGCAGATGCCCGCCCTTTCCGAGACCTATCTTGGCTATCACGGCGGACCTGCGACGATGAACGGACAGGCCATTCGCACCTCAACGGTCACGCGATTGGCGGAGGCAAAGATCTTCATCAACGAAGCGGAAAAGACATTTTCGGACAGTCCAGACCGCTTCGCCCGGCTTTGCACCGCCGGTCATACCCGCCGCATGTCCTATGATTGCTACCCCCATGCGATGGTCGCAGCCGGTCGCATTGACGCCGTGACGGATATGGGGCTGGAACCCTACGATTACCTGCCTCTGGTTGCTCTGGTGGAGGCGGCAGGCGGCTTGATGACCGATTGGTCCGGCGCCGCTTTGAGTTTGAATTCGGACGGCCGCGTGCTGACGGCAGCCACACCACAATTGCACCAGCAAATGCTGCAGCTGCTAAACGGCTAACCTTCCCGCACAGCCTCCAGATGAGCGGCAAATGCCGGATCGTTCATCAGGGCCTTGCACCGGTCAAATCGCCCGGTCGCATAGGCCCAGAAGTCCTCTGCCGGATTATTGTCCGCGTGCTGGATCAAGCCCCAGAGTGTCCACAGCAGATCGCACATGGCCTTGTAAATGACCACACGTCCGTGCTGCTCAGGCGTTGGTAGCGCGCCAAAATAGGCCTGCATCAGCTCCATCTCCTGCGCCGCATTCAGACCGGCCTCAACGGACAGATCGCCGACATCCCAAAGCGGATCGTTCATGCCGGAATATTCCCAGTCGACAATCCACATCCGCGCGCCGTCATCCAGAAAATTCTCGCAAAGCGGATCGCAATGGCATGGCGCCAAGGGTGTTGGCCGTGATGCCAACAGGTCCTTGATGGGCGCAGCCGCCTTGACGATGTCATGATAGCCTTCCGGCAAATCCACATCCTTTGTCGACAGCAGCTTGAGATATTCGTCGATCATCGAAAAGAGCTCAAAGCGGAACTGAAAGACCTGACCGGATCCATGCAGCTTGGCAAGTGCAGCGCCGGCCCGCGCCGGTGCGCCCATGCGCGTCGCAAAGAGATCCGGCGTCATTGTTTCGATATTCTCGATTGCCTCGCTGACCATCAACCCGGTGTCCGGGTTCACGTAGAGCACTTTCGCCGATACACCGGCCGCATAGGCCGCCTGTGCATTGTTGGCCTCCACCGCCCGGTCGATATATTCCTGTGTCCCCTCGCCCGGAATACGCACAATGATGTTCTGCTGCCTTGCTTCAACAAGAAAAACCAGATTGGTCATTCCTCCGAGGCGGGTCAGTCGGCATTCATCCTCACCTATGGTCTCAAAACCGGGAGCAGGGCGAAGCGCTCTGGTCACTTCTGAAAGATACTCACTCATGGCATGCCCCTCTCGCTAGTGTTTAAGCCGCAGGTTGTCCGCATCATAAAGCGGCCCATCCACACGCCTGATATTGACGTGGTCTCCGAACAGCTCGACTTCGAAGTCAGTCTCATCCCAGTACGCTGCGGGCAGATATCCCATCATGATCATTTTTCCGACGCTGTGACCATACCCCTGGGATGTCACCAGCGACACGGTCTGGCCATTCTTCAGGATCGTTTCACCACCAAACAGCGGCAGTTTTTCGTCGCAAACGAAGGTGCACAATCTGCGTTCAGGCCCCTCTTTCTTCTGGCGCACAAGCGCTTGCCTGCCGATGAAGTCGCCGCCGGATTTCAAGTGAACCCGAAAACCAAGCCCCGCCTCAATGGGTGTATAATCGGGTGAAATGTCGCCCGACCAATAGACATAGCCCTTTTCCATGCGCAGGCTGTCGATGGCGCGATAGCCGACATTGCAAATCCCATGGGCCTTTCCCGCATGCCACAAAGCCTCATAGACATGGGCGGCAAATTCCGTTGGAACATGCAGTTCCCATCCCAGTTCCCCGACAAAACCGATCCTGACAGCGCGCACCGGTGCCGCGCCGATGATGATGTCGCGCGCTGTGCCAAAGGGGAATGCCAAATTGGAGACATCACTTTCGCTGACCGCCTGCAACACCTCGCGGGCCTTCGGGCCGCACATATTCACCACGGCGCGCGCAGATGTCACTTCGATCAGATGCACCGATCCATCCGATGGCATATGTCGCCGGATCCAGTCGCTGTCATGGGTGCCGAAGCCTGAGCCGGTAACGATGTAGAAATGGTTCTCGCCCACTCGCGTGATGGTGACATCCGCCTCGATCCCGCCTTTTGCATTGCAAAGCTGAGCATAGATAACCGTACCGATGGGCTTGTCCATATTGCATGCGGCAAGACGCTGGAGAGTCGAAAGCGCCGCCGCACCGAACATTTCAAACTTTGCAAAGCTCGACTGATCGATCAGGGCGACGCCATTGCGCACGGCCTGGTGTTCGACTGCAGCATATTGGTGCCAGCCCGGATTGAGAAAATCGAGCTGATCGACCGGCTCCACACCCTCCGGCGCAAACCAAAGCGGACGTTCCCAACCGTTTTTGGATCCGTAGACAGCACCCTGGCGCTTCAGCGTCTCATAGAGTGGAGAGCGTCGCAAACCGCGCGCCGTTTCATGTTCCTGCCCCGGATAACGCATCTTGTAGTGATGCGCATAATGTTCGACGGCACGCGGATACATGAACGCCCTTGTGCCATGGTGAGGACCAAAACGGCGAATATCCAAAGGCCACAGATCAAGTGACGGCTGTCCTTCGACAACCCATTGCGCAATCATTTCGCCCGCCCCGCCACCGGCGGCGATGCCATAGAGGAACCCCGTGGCCATCATCAGATTGTCAATGCCCGGCACCCAGCCCATGACAAAATCACCATCGGCAGAATAGGGAATCGGCCCATTGATGACGGTTCGAATACCGACTTCGTTCAAGATCGGCGTGACCTGCGCCGCAAGTTCGGCCAGCGGGCTAAAGCGGTCCAAATTGTCGGGCAGCAACTGGCGGGTGAACTCTCCGGGAATTCCCTTGTCACCAAAGGGCAGCGTTCCTTCCTCGTAACCGCCAATGACCAACCGGCCACCGGCATCCGGTTTATAATAGACCAGCCGTTCCGGGTCGCGCAGTTGCGGCAGTGATTTCACCAATTCGGGATCCGGCAGGGGTTCGGTCACGATATATTGGTGCTCAACCGCACAGGCCGGAATATGAAGGTTCAGCTTTGCACCCAGTTCACGGCTCCACATGCCGGCTGCCATGATGATGTTTTCAGCCTCATAGGTGCCCTTTGACGTGATCACCTGTGTGATTCGCCCATTGGTGACCTCAAAATCCAGAACCTTGACACCTTGGCGAATGTCAGCCCCGTATTTTCTGGCGCCGCTGGCAATGGCCTGGCACAGGCCTGCTGGATCAACATGCCCGTCAGAGGGAATGAAGGCCGCGCCATGCAGCGCGCTTTCGTCGATATAGGGAAACAGCGCCTTTGCTTCCGCGGCAGAAATCATGTGCATCTCAAGATCAAAGCTGCGGGCCATTGTGGTCAGGCGTTTTGCTTCGAGCAACCGCTCCCGGGTGGCGGCCAAACGCAGGCTTCCAACCTTTTTCCAGTCAAACGCCATCCCGGTCTCGGCTTCCAGCTGGTCATACATGTCAACAGACCGCTTGAGCATGCGGGTCGTGTTGCGTGAACCGCGCAACTGCCCCACCAGACCGGCGGCATGCCAGGTGGCGCCGTCTGTAAGCATGGCCTTTTCCAGCAGCACGACATCCTTCTCACCATTCTTGGCAAGATGGTAGGCCGTCGAACAGCCGATGATGCCCCCACCAATGATGAGATGTTTTGCAGAATGCTGGACCATGTCGGAAAACCTTGCCTGATGCGATCCTTCACATGATTGCAATAAAACAACATAAATCAACTCAATTTGTGGGTTTATATAACAATTCGTAAGAAGGGCCTTCGTTAGCGCACCCAACGGATCCACGCCGAGAGCCCAGCCCCACAACCGTCCTATTTTCCAGAGAACCGTTTAGAACCATGATGCACATCCATTGTGCGTCATGGTTGCAGCCCGACACAGAAGTCTAAATGCGGCCTGTCCTGCAGCCCTTCCTCCCTCTACAAGAATGTATCACTCTGACAAAAAGCAAATACTGCAAGATATTCGATCCAAGGTGGTTGCCCGCGACTGTTAATTTGTTAAGACTGTTGTGATCAAGATATGAAGTTTTCTCTGTCTGAAACCTGAAGCCCATGAACTACGCCGAACTGACAGAACGACTGACCCGGATTGCCCTGTCCGCTGGCGATGCCATTATGAAAATTTACAGCGAGATACCGGCGGCCAAAATCAAGTCGGATGGCTCGCCCGTTACCGAGGCGGATGAAGCTGCAGAAGAAATCATTCTGACATCCCTGCGCGAACTTGCACCCGATATTGCCATCGTTTCCGAAGAGCATGAAGACAGTCACTGCATGAAAGTGCCGGACCGTTTTTTCCTGGTTGATCCACTGGATGGCACCAAGGAATTCATCAAGCATGATGGCAGCGGCTCATTCACCGTCAATATTGCACTGATTGAAAAGGGCGTTCCCGTTCTGGGTGTTGTTTATGCCCCGGCGCTTGGTCGCCTGTTTACCGGCACGGTCGGCGAAGGCGCGCGGGAAACCGCAAACGGCATAAGTCGCGCCATTTCCATTCGAAAGATACCTGAGACAGGCCCTACCGCCGTGGCAAGCTGTTCCCATAGGGACGAGCAGACGGACAAATGGCTGGAGGAACACCGTATCGCCAATACGGTCTCCATCGGTTCATCGCTGAAGTTCTGCCTGGTGGCTTGCGGCGAAGCTGATATTTATCCACGCTTCGGCCCGACGATGGAATGGGATACGGCAGCCGGTGATGCGGTTCTGCGCGCCGCCGGTGGCCACATTTCCACACCGGAAAATGGACCATTCCTTTACGGCAAACCGGATTTCCGCAATGGACCATTTGTCGCCAAAGGCCAGATGCCAGTGATTGAATAACACGTGATTCAATAACACCGGCATCCGTATTCTATCTGATCAGCCGACTTTTTCAGCAACGCTCTTTACAGCATCCCTTGTCGCACCAATGACGATGTCGGCCTCTTCGCGGGTGAGACAAAGCGGTGGTGCAAAACCCAGAATATCGCCCTGTGGCATGGCCCGTGCGATGACCTTGCTGCGCTCAAGCATTGCGCCGACAATCTGCGGTCCAACTTTCAATGAAGGATCAAAGGCAGCGCCTGTGTCCTTGTCCTGAACAAATTCAACCGCCGCCAGCATCCCTTCACCACGCACTTCGCCAACGATGGAAATATCGCTGAGCGCGTCATTCAGGCCCTTGCGCAGATAGGCGCCCGTCGCACCGGCATTGCTGACCAGATCAAGCGAATCCACCAGCTTGAGATTGGCGACACCAGCAGCAGCGCCAATGGGATGGGCCGAGTAGGTCCAACCATGGCCGATCGGTCCGAACTCATCGGTGCCATCTTCCAGAACTTTCCAGACGCGGTCTGAAATGATCGAACCGGACAGCGGCGCATAGGCGGAGGTCAGCCCCTTGGCAATGGTGATGAAGTCGGCTTCCATACCGTAATGATCGCTGCCGAACATGCTGCCAAGGCGGCCAAAACCCGTCACAACCTCATCAGCAATGAGCAATATGTCGTGTTTTTTCAGGACCGGCTGTATCGCAGCCCAATAGCCTTCGGGAGGAGGAATGATCCCACCCGTCCCCAATATCGGCTCACCGATGAAAGCGGCAATGGTATCGGCGCCTTCACGTTCGATCAGGGCTTCAAGTTCTGAAACACAATGGGCGACAAATTGCGCTTCACTCATGTTCCGGTCTGCCCGGCGGAAATAATAGGGCGCTTCTGTATGAATGATCCGATCCAGGGGCAGGTCGAATTTCTTGTGAAACAGCTCCAGTCCGGTCAGCGAGCCGGTGACCAGGCCCGAACCGTGATAACCGCGCCAACGGGAAATGATCTTCTTTTTCTCAGGGCGTCCCAGAACATTGTTGTAGTACCACACGAGTTTGACATTCGTCTCGTTGGCATCCGATCCGCCCAGGCCGAAATAGACCTTCGACATATTGTCCGGAGCGCGATCGAGAACCATCTTTGACAGGGTGATTGAAGCCTCGGTGCCGTGCCCGACATAGGCGTGGTAATAGGCAAGTTCGCGGGCCTGATCGGCAATGGCATCAGAAATTTCGGTGCGACCATAGCCGACATTGACGCAGTAAAGACCAGCAAATGCATCCAGGAATGACTTGCCATCACGGTCTTCAATATAGACGCCTCTGCCGCCGGTGATAATGCGGCTGTTTGTTTCTCCACGCGCGTGTTGCGCCAGATGTGTCGAGGGGTGAAAGAAGTTTTCACGGTCCCATTCGGCCAATTTGTCATTTGTCAGCATATCTATTCCTCACTTTGCGTCACGCGAAATCGCGACAGACATATTTGATATCGGTAAAGGCTTCCAGTCCCTGGCGCGCACCTTCACGGCCAAGACCTGATTGTTTCATGCCCCCGAAGGGAATCGGCGCCCCGGTCACCCGCGTACGATTGACGGCAACCATACCGAATTGAAGCGCCCTTGTGGCCATATATATGCGTTTCGGGTCCCCTGTGTGCAAATAGGCGACCAATCCATATTCGGTGTCATTTGCCCGCGCCATGATGTCATCATCAGGCCCGAAACGAACCAATGGCGCCACCGGCCCGAAGGTTTCTTCCCGCAACATTAGGGCATCTGGTGGTACATCGCCAAGCACGGTTGGCTGGTAGAAAAGCGGCCCCGCCGCATGCCGTTGGCCACCACACAGGACTTTGGCGCCCTTGGCCACCGCGTCGGCAACCTGTTTTTCCTGCTTGAGGATCGCATCTTCGTTCATCAGCGGTCCGATACGGGGATCATCCACTCCCCTGCCGACAGTCAAGGCACCCGTGGCCGCCACGAATTTTTCGGCAAATTCATCGTAGATACCGTCTTCCACATAGAGACGGTTCGCCGCCAGGCAATCCTGGCCGGAAGTGGCAAATTTCGCTGATATGGCGCATGCGACGGCATGATCCACATTGGCATCCGCAAAAACGATGAATGGCGCATGACCACCCAATTCCATGACCAGACGCTTGATCGTCGGGGCGCACTGAGAATAGAGCAACCGGCCGATTTCCGTGGAACCTGTAAACGACAGCACACGCACCCGCGGGTCCTCCGTCCAGGGTTTGACGATTTCTGCCGGTGCCCCGGTGACCACATTGAACACCCCGGATGGAAAGCCGGCTCGCTCAGCCAGTTCAGCCAGAGCCGTGGCCGAAAAGGGCGTCTCCTTTGAAGGATGCACAACACATGTACAGCCCGCAGCAAGAGCTGCCGCAGCCTTGCGGGTAATCATTGCACAGGGAAAATTCCACGGGGTAATCAGCGCGGCAACACCGCAGGGCTCGCGCCAGACTTCAACCTCACCGCCGGCAAGATGCGAGGTCACCCCCTCAATATTGGGTCTCTTGGCCTCCTCGGCGTAAAACTCGATGAAGTCGGCGGCATAATCGATCTCGCCGCGCGCTTCCGACAAGGGCTTGCCTTGCTCAAGGGTCATGATCAACGCCAGATCGTCACGATTTTGCTTGAGCAGATCAAACCAGCGTCGCAGGATTGCAGAGCGCTCTTGCGGCAGACGCGTTGACCAATCGGCAAAGGCAGCCTGTGCCGCATCTACCGCTTCAGCACTTTCCGCCATGCTCATACGTGGAACCGAGCCCAGAATACGCTGGTCAGATGGATCATTCACCATCAGCGTATCACCACTGGCGGCCGCCCGCCAGCGTCCGTCAATATAGCTGAATTCCCTGAACAGCCGGGGGTCCTGCAACCGTGCCAGCGCCGTTGAGCGAAAACTCTTTTGTGACGTATCGATCATGAACGCACTTCCCTGCCAATGCGTCCATTATTCCCTGTTTTTCGAAGAGGGTGCTTCCGAAGTACCTGCACAAAAAAGACGGTGTGTCTCTGTAGCCTGCGGACTTCAGACGAATCCACTTCTCACAGAGTTTTCAGCCATTGGCCAGCACGTCCACCGGCAGGGCTGTCTCGCATTTGACCGACTTGGTGACGACATAGGTGAAATAGCGCCGAAGTCCGATCTGCGCCTCAAGCATACCGTCGACCAGCCGCTGGTAGCTATCCACATCGCGGACAATGATTTTCAACAGATAGTCGATTCCGCCACCCACAGCCCAGCATTCCAGTATCTCCGGGTAATCGATGATTGCCTGCTCAAAACGACTGAAATCCTCGGCTCTGTGACTGTCGAGTTCCGCCTCCATGAAGACAATGGTCACAGGTGAAAAGGCCTTGACGCAAAGGCGCGCTTCATAGCGCTCGATAAGACCTTCGTCTTCCAGGCGTTTGAGCCGTTCCCAGCAGGGCGTGGGTGACAGATTCACCCGTTCGGCCAGGGCCGCCTTGGTGATGCGTCCTTCCACCTGCAATATCTTGAGGATCTCAAGGTCGCGATCATCCAGTCGCAGGCCGGTGGCACGCATAGTCTCTCCGGATCATTGTGCCTGGTAGCGGGCAAGTTTGCGCATGAAACCCAGACATTTTTTGATTTCAGCAATCTCAATGTATTCGTCCGGTTTGTGCGCCTGGTCAATGCTGCCCGGTCCAAAAACCACCGTAGAAAGTCCCGCCCGCTCAAAATACCCGGCATCTGTGCCAAATGGTACAACATGGCTCGAATTCAGGCCTGTCAGTTCACGGATCAGGCGCATGGCGTCCGATTGTTCGTCTGCGTGAAAGGCCGGCACATTCGCCTCGATAATGGTCCGGATTGCCGCTTCGGGTGCAGACCGGCGCATTTCGTTCAACAAGACGCCGTCGGCATAATCTGTCAGCTCTTTCAGGATGGCATGGGCGTCATCGCCTGGCAATGGTCGCACCTCCCAGTCGAATGTACAGGAGCCGGCGGTGATGTTGCGTGCAGCTCCACCATTGATCATGCCGATATTGAGCGTGGTATAGGGCGGCTCAAAAGCAGATCCATGGACAGGTTTTGCGGCCAGTTGCTGCGCGGTCGCAAGTATTTGGCCCATGAACCGGGCAGCAAATTCCACCGCATTGACGCCCTTTGTCGGATCGGATGAATGGGCTTCAAATCCGTCGATCTCGGTGCGCAATTCCAATCCGGCCTTGTGTCCCGATATCAATTGCATGTTTGTCGGCTCGCCCACGATAACGGCCTGTGGCACCATACCCTTTGACAGAATATCATCCACCAGTATCGGCGCGCCGAAACCGCCTATTTCCTCGTCGAAACAAAAGGATATGTGAATTGGACGATTCATGTTGTGAGCCTGAAATTCCGGCACCATGGCCAGCATACAGGCAAGAAATCCTTTCATGTCCACTGAGCCACGACCGAACAATCGTCCATCGCGCTCTGTCAGAACGAATGGATCGTCGGTCCATATCTGACCAGTGACGGGGACCACATCCGTATGCCCGTTGAGCACCACGCCCCCATCGCCATAGGGACCGATGGTGGCATAGAGATTGGCGCGATTGCCACTCTCATCGTAGCTGATCGACGCGGTGACGCCGAAACTGTCGAGATAGCTCCGGATAAAGTCGATCATGTCCAGATTGGGAAGCGCCGACAGGCTCTCAAAGGCAACCAGCCTGGACAGAATATCTTTCGTGACAGCCAATGTGTCCTGTTTCATCGCATCACCCGATTTACGAAACCACGAAAAGCCCTCGCGGAACATTGGAAAGACATTCCGGACCATTGTCTCCGATCACGATGCTTTCCGTCAGTTCAAGCCCCCAATCTTCCAGCCACAGGCCTGACATGAAGTGAAACACCATGCCCGATTGCAGCACTGTCCTGTCGCCTGAGCGCAGGCTCATGGTGCGTTCACCCCAATCGGGCGGATAGGAAAGACCGATGGAATAGCCGGCGCGGTTGTCCTTGACGATCCCATATTTTGTCAGGACGGCAAAAAAGGCAGCCGCGATATCTTCACATCTGTTGCCAGACCGTGCCTTTTCAAGCCCTGCCTCCATACCCTCAAGCACAGCTTTCTCACCATCGAGAAACCGCTGATCGGGTTTGCCGAGAAAAACCGTTCGCGACAGCGGGCAATGGTAGCGCTTGTAGCAGCCTGCAATCTCGAAAAAAGTGCCCTCACCCATCTTCATCGGCTGGTCGTCCCAGGTCAGATGCGGCGCAGATGCATCAGCGCCCGAAGGCAGCAACGGCACGATTGCCGGGTAGTCGCCGCCCAATCCGTCGACACCGCGCAGACTGGCATCGTAGATTTCAGCAACCAGCTCATTTTTGCGAAGACCAGGTTTGACGGTCTCGCGGATGCGTTGATGCATCGCCTCGACGATCCGGCCGGCACTGCGCATATAGGCGATTTCACCGGGCGATTTGACGGCCCGCTGCCAATTGACCAGCCCAAGACTGTCCTTGAATGTTGCATTGGGCATGTTTCGGGTCAAAGAACCAAAGGCGGCGGCAGAAAAATAGTAATTGTCCATCTCGACACCGATCACGGCGCTGCCCTGCCCCTTGTCAACAAGGATCGATGACAGAAGGTCCATTGGATGGCGCTCATTGGACTGCACATAGTGATCGGGATAGCCGATGATGTTGTCCCGCGTCAGATAGCAGGTCCGCAATGCGCCATTGGCATCCTGCCCGCGGCCATACCAGACCGGCTCGCCCGACGGCAGCACAACGACACATTGATGGACATAGAACGACCAGCCATCATAGCCTGTCAGCCAGGCCATATTCGACGGGTCGGAGATGATCAGGCAGTCAAGCCCGGCCTTTTCCATGGCCTTGCGGGTACCGGCAAGCCGCGCTGCATATTCTTCAAGCGAGAAATTCAAATTCGGTGAAATGGTCTGCAAGCTCACGTCAGGTTCCTCTTCATCAAAGTATTTTGCTAATGCGATTTCCGTTCGGTTCGGTCCAAACGATCGCGGGCAAGAATTGCGATCGCCGTATCCTGTATCCCCATGCCGGTCAGGTCACAGATCGTTATGTCACGCTCCGATCGGCGCCCCTGCACCTGCCCGGCGATAATTTGACCGAGCTCCGGTATGTCTGCAGTGTCCCGGATGGTTCCTGTCGCCAGCGCGCTGCGCAGTTCCCCAAGCCTTTCGACCTGTGACAGCCTGTCGGCAACGTAGAGGTCCGCACGCGCGAGGCATTGCGGTTCGAGTTCATTCTTGATGGCGGCATCCGACCCCATGGCCGTCACATGCTGGCCCGCCTCCAGCCAATCAGCAAGCAGGATCGGGCTCTGTGCCGGCGTCGTTGTCACCACAATGTCTGCGTCGGCGACCGCATCCCGGGCATTTGCCTTTGCTTCGATAGCAATGCCGGTTTTTTCGTGCATCTCGTTTGCCAGGGAACAGGCCTTGTCGAAGCTGCGCCCCCAAATGACCGCATGATCTATCGGCCTGACGAGACGCAAGGCCTCCAGTTGCATGCGCGCCTGCAAACCGGTTCCCAGAATGGCAACCCGGCTGGAATTTTTCCGTGAAAGCTGCCGGGCGGCCACGGCCCCCGCAGCTGCCGTGCGCAAATCCGTCAGAAATCCATTGTCGAGCAGGATGGCCTCTACAAAGCCCGTTCGGCTTGAAAACAACGCCATCATGCCGCTGAGGCTCGCCAGGCCCAATGTGGCGTTATCGAAGAAGCCTGAACTGATTTTTACCGCAAAACTGGGCAACCCCGGCACATAGGCCGTCTTGATATCAACTTCGCCATTCACTTCGGCAAAATGCATTGACAGAACCGGCGGCATGACGACGGCGGCCGTTGCCAGCGTGGCGATGGCGCTTTCAATGCAATCAACAATCGCCACATCCAGCCCAAGAGACGCGCGCAGTTCAATCTCCGAAATCACCCGAATATCCTGCGCCATGGTCTGCTGCGTCACTGCGACACCCTTTCACCGGAAATCAGTTGATGGTGAACCGACATATCCAGATTGCAGCCCGTCATGATCGCCACACATTGGCCGGGATTGTCGATCTTGCCGGCCAGCAGTGCGGCGATGCCGACCGCGCCAGCGCCTTCGACAATTTCGCCTTCCTGCCAATAGGCGTGGGAAATGCCGGCAGCAATTTCATGTTCGCTCAACAGCACGATGTCATCGACAAGTGCGCGGGTCATCTCAAAGGTCCAGCGATTGTCGAGCCCGATGCCACCGCCCAGGGAATCAGCCAGTGTTGGCACTTCTTCAACCGTTACCGGCTTCCCGGCCCTGATGCTTGCTGCCATCGCCGCACCGTGTTCCATGCTGATGCCGATAATTCTGGTTTGGGGACAATAGGCCTTGATTGCGCGGGCAACACCACTGATCAGGCCACCGCCGGACAAAGGCACCAGAACCGTGTCCGGGTGCGCCATATCATCAAGGATTTCCATGCCGAGCGTGCCCTGTCCGGCGATGACCAATGGATCATCAAAGGGTGGCACAATGGTCATGCCAGCCTCTTCGGCCAGTCTTTCCACCTCAACCTGTGCTTCATCTTGTGAGCGCCCGACAATGCGAACATCAGCGCCCAAAAACCCGATGGCTTCTATCTTGTTTTGCGGCACAAGTTCCGACATGCATATGACGCAGGCAACGCCGGCGCGCCGGGCGGCATAGCTCAGCGCTCGTCCGTGGTTGCCGGTGGAAAACGTCACAACGCCTTTTCTCTTGCGGTCCTCTGACAGCGAAAGAATGGCATTGGTTGCACCGCGCAACTTGAAGCTGCCTGTCAATTGATGATGCTCAAGCTTGAGATGGATCGATCCGCCACTTCGCGCGCTTAACGTCATGGACGGCACAAGTGCGGTTCGCAGAATATCGTCTTCAATCCGTCTGCCGGCTTCCACGATACTTGCCACTGGCAGAAGCTGCTCGGCGGTCTCTGTCTGATTGGTGGCCCTGCTCATGCCAGAAGTCTGCGCGCGATCACTGTGCAGGAATGGTGCTGCTGTGCATCCACAGGTTTTGGCCGTCGAGCCGCACAGGTGGGCAGAAGAACAGGAAGCTTAACCATGGCCAGATACACCCCGATATAAAAGCTGTCATGCCGCAAGTTGCGCAAGCATGGCTCATACCAGCCCCATGAGCAGGCAGGGGTCAATCGAAACATTATCTCATGACAATCTATTTCTGCCGATGACCGACGCCCGATACCATCTGCCAATAGGGACTTTGCTTTTCAGAAAACCGGCAGTGGCCTTTCAGACTGGCCATCCAGCAAACCGCGCATGACTGCCAGCGCTTCACGGAGCGGTTCACGTCCAACGGTACCAAGGCAAATGCGAACCGCATTGGCCGGCGCAATCTTGCCGCCACTGCTTTGCTCTTCCATGATGAAGGGCAGACTGCCGGCTACGGCCACATTCTGACGCCGCAATTGCTGAACAAACTCCGCCTCATCCCAGGCGGAAGGCAGCGGCAACCAAATATGCAGACCGCAGGGATGGCACGAATAGTCAAAACCACTCAGAGCTTTGGCCACAAGGCCCTGCCGGTGCGCCAATTCCCTGCGCTGCCACAAAATCAGTTCATCCGCCGTGCCATCAGACATCCAGCCTTGTGCAATATCGACCATCAGAGGGTTGGCCATCCAGTTGGTCATCATGTGCCGGTTGCGGGCGCTTGTGATCTTGATGTCCGGACACACAAGAACACCGAAATGCAGACCCGGCATGATGGTTTTGCTCAACGAGCTGAGATAGAAAGTACGGTCCGGAGCTATGGATTGTATGGACGGCGGCGCATCCGGAATCAATTTACCAAGAACGTCGTCTTCAATGATGAAAAGACTGTATTTTTCAGCAATTGCAACGATCTCATTGCGCCGCTCTGTGCTCATCACACCCGCCTTGGGGCCGCTGGCCGTCGGAAACAGCACCACAACACTGGGGTTGGTTGATCTGCAGGCATGTTCAAACGCCTCGGGACACAATCCCTGTTCATCCATTTCGGCTGAAAACAGGCGCAGACCGAGATAACGACACAAAGGCTTCAAGACATGAAAGCTGATCGCTTCGGCTATTACGACGGCACCCGGTGGTGCGACTGTCATCAGGGCCGCTGTAAGGGCGGAAACCGCCCCGTTGGTAAGCAGAATATTGTCAGGGCTTGCGCGAACCGCGTGCCCGTTCAGCCAATTGGAAATTCCGCTGATCTGGGTCTGCACAGCGGCATCGGGCCGAAAGGACTGAACAAGACTGAACGGCAATCTGTCGGCAAGCGCATGCAGAGCCCGGCTCATGGCATCCCTGTGAAGCGACTCCAGCGCAGGTTTGAGGAGGGAGAGGTCAATCAGTTCCTCCCCGCGGTTGGGCAGGAAGGGAACGGCATTGTCGCCGCGACTGGCACGCACAAAACTGCCGCGTCCGACTTCGCCCGTTACATAGCCAAGATCACGCAAGGCTTCATAGGCACGTGACACGGTCTGTACCGAAATATTGAGATCGTAAGCCAGGTCTCTGTGGGTCGGGAGTTGCTCGCCCGCAAACAGGGCACCACTTTCAATGGCATCAATGAATTGCCGTTGCAGGGAAAGATAGATCGGACGCGTCAATTGTCCTGATTTTGGTCGCCACAATGTCATGGCAAAATCTATACAATATCCCTTTATTCAAACAAGTCGTAAATGCGACCTATTGCGTCGATGCTGTCTGGCACGCCTGGCAGAAGCCTCTGAGTTCAACCGTGGCTGCCTTGAGGGCAAAATGATCCAGATCCGCCAGAGACTGAAGCTGGCCCGCAATGGCCTTGTCGGCCAGTTCCGAAACCTTCCCGCATTTTTCACAGATGGTAAAAACCATGGTTTCCCGGCTATCGCATTCGGGATGACTGCACGCCACAAAGGAATTGAGACTCTCCAGCCGATGCACAAGGCCGAACTCCAGCAGCTTGTCGAGAGCCCGGTACACCTGCAAAGGTGCCCGTATGCCGTGTTCACGCAAACCATCCAGGATTGCGTAGGCACTCAAGGGCCCTTTGGCATCCGTCAGGGCGTCATAGACAAGCTCCTGATTCTTGGTCAATGCGCCATGTTCAGATGATCTCATGGTTTCTCTCCCGGTAAAACAACGCGGTTACGCAACAATAGTCCGGCCAAGGGTGACAGGCTGAGGAGAAACAGCACCATGGCTGCCACGACTATGGACGGTCCTGACGGGGTATCCCAGTTCAATGAGCCAAAAAGCCCCCCAACCACCGCAGCAGCGCCAATCAGCGCCGCAATAATGGCCATTTGTTCGGGGCCACGGGCAAAACGACGCGCTGTGGCTGCAGGAATGATCAACAATGCGGTAATCAGCAGGACACCAACGATTTTCATGGATATGGCGATGACCGTGGCCATCAGCAGCATGAAGATGATGTTGGTGCGATCCGGTTTCTGACCCTCTGCCTCGGCAATCTCGTGGTTGACCGTTGCGGCAAAGAGCGGATTCCAGATCAATGTCAGCACAGCCAGAACCGCCGCCCCACCCAGGTAGATGACGGATATGTCCGCAACGGAAACCGCCAGAATATCGCCAAACAGCAGGCCCATCAGATCGATGCGTATCCAGGTCATGAACGCCAGGGCAACAAGCCCCAGGGCCAGAGAGGAATGCGCCAGCAGTCCCAGCAGGGCATCCGACGACAGCGTCGCATTCCGCTGCAGGAACACCAGCGCCAGCGCCACGGCACCGCAAACGATGAACACCGACAAAGTGACATTGAGTTCCAGCAGGAAAGCCATGGCAACACCCAAAAGCGCCGCATGGGAAAGCGTATCGCCAAAATAGGCAAGTCTGCGCCATACGACAAAACATCCAAGCGGGGCAGCGACCAGGGCCACCCCGACGCCTGCGATAATGGCTCTTGTGAAGAAATCGTCAAACATGGTCTGTCTCCTGCCTGTTGCGAACCGCAGCGCTCACAGGATCTTTGTGCTCACCATCGTCATGGTGATGCCCGTCATCCGCATGGCAATGATCCGTAACCGAACCATCGGCATGGCGAACGGTGCCATCGGGCAGATGTGTATGATCGTGGTTGTGTTGATAGATGGCCAGGGATGCGGCGGCCCTGTCTCCGAAGAGATTTCGATATTCCGCACTTTCGGCGACCGCATCGGGAGAGCCCTTGCAGCATACGTGGCCATTAAGACAGATCACCTGATCGGTGGCCGCCATGACCACGTGGAGATCGTGCGATATCAACAAAATGCCGCAGCCCAGATCATCGCGTATTTTGGTTATCAGTTCGTAGAGGGCGATCTCGCCGGCAAAGTCCACGCCCTGCACCGGCTCATCAAGCACCAGAAAATCCGGCCGCGCAGCAATGACCCGTGCCAACATGGCCCGCTGAAACTCACCACCCGATAGATTGCGCACTTCAGCCGAGGCAAGATGCGCTATTCCGGTTGCGGCCAGAGCCTGCTTGGTATCTGCTGACGACAGACGCCGGGTCAACCGCATGAAGCGTTCGACCGTCAGCGGCAGGGTCCAGTCGACTGAGATCTTCTGCGGAACATAGCCGACTTTCAAGCCGCTGGCGCGCCGGGCCTCACCTTCGTCAGGCTGGTGAATACCAAGCGCCAGTTTCGCTGTTGTTGATTTGCCCGAACCATTGGGTCCGATCAGAGTGACGATTTCACCGCTGCGAACCTGCAGATCAATGCCGCGCACCAGCCATCGTCCGGATTTCTCCAGACCGACATTTTTCAGCGATACCAGCGGCTCCGAGGGATTGAGCACAGACAAAACTCCTTGGCGAGACAGGAATTGTCTATGGCATATGTAATACAGTTACGCAATCGATGTTATTGTATAACGGATGCGCAATTCCGCCGTTTCCATTTGAACCGGACCGTACAAAACAGCGGAATCAAAATATTCAGGGGCGCCTGCAACCCATTCTGGTCGCAGGCTTTTCACCCCGTCGAACCCGATTGAATATCAGACCCGCTCCAGCGCAATGGCAATGCCCTGCCCGACGCCGATACACATGGTTGCCAGGGCATATTTTCCGCTGCGCTCTGCAAGTTCCAGCGCAGCAGAGCCGGTGATGCGGGCGCCTGACATGCCCAGGGGATGGCCAAGGGCAATGGCGCCACCATTGGCATTTACAAAATCCGCATCCTCGGGCACGCCCAGTTCGCGCAAAACAGCAATCCCCTGGCTGGCAAAGGCCTCATTGAGTTCTATGACGTCAAAGTCGGAAGCGGAAATTCCCAGGCGGGCAACCAGTTTCTTCGTTGCCGGTGCCGGCCCAATGCCCATGATGCGCGGCGGTACGCCCGCTGTGGCGCCGCCCATGATCCGGGCAATGGGTCGCAAGCCATATTTCTTGATGGCTGCCTCTGAAGCGATGACGAGCGCAGCGGCGCCATCATTGACGCCCGATGCATTGCCTGCGGTCACCGATCCACCTTTGCGAAACGGTGTGCCAAGGCTGCCGAGTTTTTCCAGAGTGGTGGCGCGCGGATGCTCATCGCGATCAACCACGACCGGATCGCCCCTGCGCTGGGGAACACTCACAGCCGTAATTTCCTTCGCCAGGCGTCCATTGGCCTGGGCCGCAGCCGCCTTTGTCTGTGACCGCATGGCAAAGGCGTCCTGATCAGCGCGCGATATGCCAAAGTCTTCGGCGACATTCTCACCCGTCTCAGGCATCGAGTCGACACCGTATTGGGCCTTCATCAAGGGATTGACGAACCGCCAGCCAATTGTCGTGTCATGGATTTCCGCATGACGTGAGAAGGCGGCTTCTGCCTTCGGCATGACAAAGGGTGCCCGGGACATGGATTCAACACCACCGGCAATAATCAGATCGGCTTCGCCGGCTTTGATGGCGCGCGCCGCTGTGATGATCGCGTCCATGCCGGAACCGCAGAGCCGGTTGATCGTGCAGGCCGGTACCGACACAGGGTAATTGGCCAATAGAAGGCTCATGCGACCGACATTGCGATTGTCTTCACCAGCCTGATTGGCACAGCCGTAAATCACTTCATCAACCGCCTCGAAATCGATTGAGGGGTTGCGCAGGGCCAATTCCTTCAGCGGAACAGCACCAAGATCATCAGCCCGCACGCTTGAAAGACTTCCTCCAAAACGTCCGATCGGTGTGCGAATATAGTCGCAGATAAAAGCCTCTGACATTATGCATTTGCTCCGCTTGTTGATGGCGCTGCATGCGCCGCTTTTGTGCGTGCTTTCAAATCTCTGAGTGTTTTCAGCTCAAGAACACTTGGCGCAGGGGTTACGTCCACATCGTCGGCAAATTTGACTGTCCAGCCGCAGGTCGCCTGAACGTTTTCCTTCGTCACGCCCGGGTGCATTGAGACCACCGTAAATTCCTTGGTTACCGGATCGGGACGCCAGACGGCAAGATCGGTAATCAGCAGGGTCGGACCAAGCGTTGTCATTCCAAGCTTCTGGCGGTCATCGCCGCCGGTGCCATGTCCGAAGGAGGTAACAAAATCGATCTTTTCCACCATGCCCCGCAGCGTCTGTTTCATGGTGATATAGATTTCACCCGATGAGGAAGCAATCTCGGGTGCACCACCACCACCGGGCAAACGTATCTTGGGCCGATCGTAGTCACCGATCACGGTCGTATTGATATTGCCGAACCTGTCGAGCTGCGCGGCACCCAGAAAGCCGATTGTAACCCGCCCGCCCTGCAGCCAGTAGCGAAACATTTCCGGCACGGCCACCGTCGACACGGCCGTTTCGCACAATTCACCATCACCGATGGAAAGCGGCAGCACGCTCGGCGCAGTTCCGATTGTTCCGCTTTCATAGATCAGCGTGATCTCCGGCGCATGGGTCAGCCGCGCCACGTTACAGGCAGCAGAGGGGGCACCAATGCCGACAAAACACACATCATCATTTTTCAATGCCCGCGAGGCGGCAATGGTCATCATTTCGTCAGGTGTAAAATCATTGCTCATGCGGAGGCCCTCAAATGCCGCACCCGCTCGGCGAATATTTCGGGTGTTGCTTTCAACACATGTTCGTCCATCCATGCCAGAAATTTTTCACGGTCGGCAGCAATGGCGTCCCATTCAATATAATTGACATTGTCACGGTCATAATAGCCGCTTGCATAGGATGGATGCGCACCGCCCGGAACCACGCAAATGGCGGCAATCGTCCAGTGCGGAAGTATGCAGGCATTGGTGTGGGTATTGAGATCGTCGACCACTTCCTCAACCGTGATGACCGCCCGTTTGGCTGCCAGAACGGCTTCCTTTTGAACGCCCAGAATTCCCTCGATCAGCACATTGCCCTTGCGGTCGGCCTTTTGCGCATGAATGAAGGTTACATCGGGGCGCAGGGCAGGAACAGCGGCCAGTTGTTCACCAGTAAACGGGCAGATGATGGACTTGATATTGGCGTTGACCTTTGCCAGTTCCGCACCCAGATAGCCGCGAAACACAGCGCAAGGCAGACCGGCAGCACCGGCTTCATAGGCATTGGCCATGGCGGCGTGACTGTGTTCTTCCACCTCAAGCGCATGCGGCCACTGATTTTCAACCGCATCGCGCACGCGGCGCAACAGACCAACACCGGGATTTCCGGCGAAGGAGAAAATCATCTTTTTGACCATGCCCATGCCAATCAACTGATCGTAGATGATATCGGGGGTCATGCGCATGACTGTCAGGTCCTTGAAACCCTGACGGATCACCTCATGGGCAGCGGCATGGGGAATGAGATGGGTAAAGCCCTCAAACGCCACACTGTCGCCGTGTTTCAGGTTATCCGCGACCGCGTCACGAATAGACAAGAATTTTGCCATACAAAAAGTCCTCAGATGTCGAAGAATATGGTTTCGGATTCACCCTGCAGGTAAATGTCGAAATGATAGGTATCGCCCTTGCGCGTTGCCATGAGCGTCGGAACACGGACCTGATGCTCAATGCGCACAAGAACCGGATCTTCAGCATTGGCAGCTTCCTCATCGGCAAAATACATCCGTGTATTAAGGCCGAGATTGATACCGCGTGCAACGATCCACAGGGAAACATGCGGCGCCTGCAACCGACCATCCAGAAACGGCACCCGACCAGGCTTGACGGTCTCGAACCGGAACACACCCGTATCCATGTCCATGGCCTGACGTCCCCAACCGGTGAAATTGGGATCTGCTGTACCGCGCATTTCAGACGGGCTGTTATAGAGCCCCTGGCTGTCCGCCTGCCAAATTTCAATCAGCGAATCCTTCAGCGGCGTCCCTGTCCCGTCAAACACGCGACCCTCGATGACAATCCGCTCTCCTGCGGTCTTCTCATTGACCATGGCGATGCCCAGATCTTCATCATAGACACCGGATATACCGGAGAAATTCGGGACGCAGCCGATATGCACATAAGGCCCGGCAGTCTGCGAAGCGGTTTCCCTCAATTGATTAAGCTGTTGAGCCATCTAATTGCCCTCCATACGGTTTTCAAAGAGCGTTGAACGCCGACCGCGCAAGACGATGTCGAACTTGAAAGCCCGCGCATCCATCGGAATTGTATTGGCCATGTCGAGAGGCGCAATGAGCTGATCCAGTGCTGCCTGATCGGTGATCGTGCGTGCGATCGGACAATGCGGAATAAGCGGATCACCTTCAAAATACATCTGGGTGATCAGCCTCTGGGCAAAACCATGACCGAAAACGGAAAAATGAATATGCGAGGGACGCCAGTCATTGACGCCATTGGGCCACGGATAAGGCCCCGGCTTCACGGTTCTGAGCGAATAAGTGCCATCGTCATCGGTGATGGTACGGCCACAGCCACCAAAATTCGGATCAAGTGGCGCAATATAGCCTTCCTTGGCGTGGCGATACCGTCCACCGGCATTGGCCTGCCAGAACTCAAGCAGTGCACCTGAAACACCCCTGCCGCGTTCATCAAGGACGCGGCCATGCACGACGATACGCTCACCAAGCGCACTTTCACCTGGCCTTGCAAAATTGAGAATGAGATCATTGTCCTTTTCACCCAGTATCTCGTGACCGAAAACCGGACCGGTGATCTCGCTGATCGTATCATTAAGCGACAGCAGCGCCTTTTGTGGAGAGCGCACCACGCTGGTCTTGTAATCAGGCGTAAATGCTTTTGGATGCAAGCTGCGGTTGCGTGGAAAAAACGCCCCGGTTTCAGGTTTTGCATTACCCATTTTTGGCCTCCTCAGTTTCCTGTAAATCCATCTCGGCAAAAGTGTTTTTCACAATGCCGATGGCATGATTGGCTGCCGGAACGCCGGCATAGATGGCCACATGCAAAAGCGCTTCGCAAAGATCCTCACGCGTCGCACCCGTATTGGCGGTTGCACGCACATGCATGGCAACCTCGTCATCATGACCGAGAGCTGCCAGCAGCGCGATCGTAACGATTGAACGCTCACGCAATGTCCATTGTGGCCTTGACCATACACGCCCCCATGCCGCATCAACAATCAATTCCTGAAAAGGTGCGTCAAAAGGCGTCTTCCGCGCTTCAGACCGATCAACATGGGCATTACCCAGGACCTTGCGGCGTGTTTTCATGCCGGCGTCAAGCAAGTCAGCCGTCTCATCGACCTTGGACATCGGTCACTCCATTCTGTTTCAATTGCCACGAAAAGCCCTGCCTTCAAACCTGTTCTCCGCCGTGAGGCAGACCATCACAAGGCGCTGTAGACCGAAGTTTGACTTCGAAAGCGCGCCTGACAGAGGCAAAGAAAACGGACAAATCCTTCAAAAACATATTTACATGTTTTTTCAGAGATGAATAATGCATAAATCGTCATAAAAAATAGCGAAACCGATATGAATTTATTGCGCAGAATAAAACTGCGCCACCTCGAGACCTTTGTCGAAGTGGCGCGCCAGAAAAGCGTCAGCCGCGCTGCGGAAAGCCTTCATCTGACCCAACCTGCCGTGACGAGAACGATCCGCGAGTTGGAAGAAATATGCGGCAAACCGCTGATCGAACGCGAAGGCCGCGGCATTCGCATCTCCAATTACGGTGAGGTTTTTCTGCGCCACGCCGGCAGCAGCCTGGCCTCGGCACGCAATGGGATCAACGCGCTTGCCGAGCTTAACCTTGCCGATGGCCCGAATATCCGGCTTGGCGCCTTGCCGACCGTTTCGACAACCATCATACCGACCGCCGTTTCCAGATACCTTTCATCGGGCATGCGCAACCGGCTCAAGATCGTTACCGGTGAGAACCGGGCTTTGCTTGATCAGTTGCGCATGGGGGAACTGGATCTGGTGATGGGCCGATTGCCCGCGCCGGAAAACATGCAGGGACTGATTTTCGAACCGCTGTTTCGCGACAAGGTCATTTTTGCAGTCGACGCCCATCATCCGCTTGCCGGCAAGAAACGCTTCACCGTCGATGCGCTGAACAATTACCCCGTGCTCGTTCCAACCAAACAGTCCATCATCCGGCCATTTGTCGACCGGTTGTTCATTGAACAGGGCATCACGGAGCCCCTGAAGGTGATTGAAACGGTGTCGGATTCCTTTGGTCGCGCCTTTGTGTCGAAACATCAGGCAATCTGGATCATTTCCCGCGGCGTCGTATCCGCCGAAATCGCCGATGGCTCCTTCGTGACATTGCCCATTGATACGGATTCCACGATGGGCTCGGTCGGCCTGATCACAAAAGCCCAATCCGCCCTGAGCTCAGCCGGCGACTATTTTGCAGACATCCTCAGAAAGGTCGTCGCGCAGGCCCACCCGTGATCCGGGCACGAAACCGTAACCGACCTTTCATCATCTCAATTCACCAGAAGACCGCAACTCGTTGGACCTACGTGTTTTCGTCTGGCACCAGAATGAAATCGAAAGGAGAACGCCAGACTGTTTTGCCATGGGTGACCCGCTCAAAGGGCGCGACAAGCGTATCCTTCACGCCGAACACGGCATCTGAGGTGATGTAGCGATCATCACCGACAAAAGTGTGGGTGATCAGTTTTTGAAAGGAAGGTGCCGTCACCAGATAATGCATGTGCGCGGGACGATAGGGATGGCGCCCCAGTGCCGCCAGCATTTTGCCCACTGGTCCGTCATTGGGGATCGGATACGACACGGGTTTGATACCGAGAAAATTGTATTTGCCGTCCGCCTCCGTGACAAAAATGCCCCGATTGTTCCATTTCGGCTGCACCTTAGGCTGCTGCACGTCGTAATAGCCATCTGCATTATCAGACCAGACATCGATCCGCGCACCCGCGACTGGATTGCCTTGCAGATCGCAGACCCTGCCAACATACTCACAGCTCTCACCTTTTCCATCAATTGATATGGTATCGCCCATCTTGCGAATGGGGGCACCCTCAACATGGAATGGACCCAACACGGTGTTCTCCGTGGCGCCGACAGGCCGACGGTTGTTCATGGCGTCCACCAGCATGGAGAGTCCCAGAACGTCGCTGAGCAAGATAACCTCCTGCCGCTCGACACTGGAAATCTGACCGGTCTTCGTCAGGAAATCGATGGCGAAATCCCACTCGTCCTGCGTGAGATTCACGTCTTTTGCAAAAGCATGCAGATGCGCCACCAGCGAAGTCATCAGCGTCCTCAAGCGCGGATTGACTTCATCACCCATGCGCTCGTTAACGGTTTCCACCGAGCTTTCCTCGTTAAAAAAGCGAGTCATTACCTATCCTCCCAATGCGCCTGTATTTTTTTGCTGACTAGACTGGTGGCGCACCTTCCCAGGCCCGGGTCAACAAGGCATGAACCTCGTCGCGCTCCACCGGACGGGGGTTCCAATAGACATTCTTGACGGCCAGATCAGCCACAAGATCCAACTGGTTCTTGGTCACACCCAGATCCTTCAAGGCCGCAGGGGCACCAAGCTTCATTGCAAAATCGTAAAGCCCCGCTCCCGCAGTTTTGCTGCCCAAAAGAGCGGCCACTGGTGCCATACACGCTTTGGTCGCAGGTTCATTATAGGCAATCGCGTGCGGCAGGATGATCGCATGGGTTTCGGCATGCGGCAGATTCAGGCTGCCGCCCAGAACGTGGCAGAGCTTGTGATGCAGCGACATCCCGACCTGGCCCAGAACTGTACCGCACAGCCAGCAGCCGAACAAAGTATCCTCGCGCGCGTTAAGATCAGACGGATTGTCGACAACCACAGGCAAGCCGTCCACAAAGGCTCCGATCCCCTGAAGCGCAAGTGTATCCGAGAGCCGGTTGCGGTCACGGGCGTATAAGCCCTCAACGGCATGGGCAATTGCGTTCAAGCCGCTGGTGACCGTCATGGCCGCTGGCAGGCCCACGACCAATTCCGCATCATAGACAATGACTTCGGGCTGCACGCGTTCTGACGTAAGTGTTGTCTTCACACCATTCTCGGTCTGGCCCAGAATCGACGTCGCCTCGGAGCCCGCATAGGTGGTGGGCACCACAATCTGTGGCAGATCCGTGTGATAGGCGATGGCCTTGCCCAACCCGGTGGTAGACCCACCGCCAATGGAGATCAGGCAGTCCGCCTCCAGCTTCTGCGCAACCTCCATGGCCTCTTGCGTCACCTCAACCGGCGTATGCATGGTGGCATTGGAAAACAGGCCGACACATTTTGATCCAAGGGCAGACACGATTTGCTCGCCCTGCCTCGCCTGATGCCGCGTGGTCAAAACCAAAGCCCGCATGCAACCCAGTTTTTCCATATCCTCAGCAAGCTCGAGGCGCCCACCGCGCGCAAAGCGCACGCGCACAGGCATTTGGTCTGCGATAAAACCAGCGTAAAACGCACCCATCAATCATTTCCCCTTGCGCTGAAACCCGGCAACATTGCGATAGGAGGCCGCAACCTCTTCCAACTCTTCCCGGGTGATCAAATCTTCAATTCTGTCATGCGGTCCCGTTACCCGTGCAGCGGCAATATCCAGCACGCGCTCGGGACCTGACTGTCGGTTTGACAGGACGATATTTGTCGTTGCCGGCAGTCTTGTTTCCTCGTAATCCTGCAGGCCTTGCGGTCCCGGATTGGCCGCCAGACTATCGGCAAGGCAACGCCCGTCAAGAATGGCCTGCGAGGCGCCATTGGCGCCAATCGGGTACATCGGATGCGCCGCGTCGCCCACCAAGGTTATACGCCCCGAAGTCCAGAAGGACAGAGGATCACGGTCCACCATGGGAAATTCCGTCACTTTTTCTGATTTTTCCAGAATATCCACAACATCCATATCGTTCATATGGAAGTCCCTGAACGATTGAATGAAATCGCGGCTGCCCTCTCGGGTCCAGTCGGCATCAAAAATGTGGCGCGGCCGCTCATTGCGCACCTCAGCCACCCAATTGGTCAGGGCACGGCCCTGTTTGCGCGCTTTTTCGCTGATCGGATAGGTGACAAATTTCACATCGTGATTACCCGCAATCACCATGGTCTTGCCGTCTCCGATCGGATCCATCTCCAGAGCGCCACGAAACATCATTGTGCCTTCGTAGTTGATCGGACCTTCCTTCGTGTGCAATTGACGGCGGACATTCGAATGCAATCCGTCTGCGCCGATCAATAGATCACAGACATGGCTGCCGCCATCTTCAAACTGCACAGTGACGCCGCTGCTGGTCTGCGCAAAACCTGCTACCGACTTTCCTGCTTCGACCGCTTGCGCGCCCAGCCGCTCCCGGACTGCATCAAGCAATATCATTTGAAGATCGCCACGATGGATTGAATATTGCGGCGCCGAAAAACCCGCCGCCACATTGCGCGGGTCGGACTGTATGAGATGCCCGTACTTCGTGCGGTATTCTATACAGCGGGTGCGGATTGCCACCGCTTGCAACACCTCTGCCAAGCCAAGCCTGTGCAGCACCTCGGACGCGTGCGGCATCAGGTTGATACCGACACCCAGCGGCCGAATTGTGCCTACGGATTCAAAGATCTTTACCGTGAATCCCATCTCGTGCAGGCAGAGCGCCGTGGTCAGCCCGCCGATACCAGCCCCGGCAATCGCAATATTCATCTCGATTGTCTCCGCATAATTTTCACAATATCGACAGGAAGAAACATTGGTCGGCTTACCCAACCCATTATTTTTCCATAAGTTCTGTGGAAATCACGATCAAATCAATACACATAGCTGACTATTTCTAGCACTTTTTCAACATTGGACGATACGCATGCCTGAGACAAAGCCGGATAGAGAACGCTTCGTGCTTGGAGATGCATCCGAGCACATGGGCTTTCTCAATTGCGAAAGAATTGCTGAACGGCGCCACATTCACGGCTGGAAAGTCGATGTTCACTATCACGAGGGATTATCGCAGCTTTTTGTCTTCGACAAAGGCCTGGTGCAAGGGCGGATCGATGGTCGAGATGTACCAATCCACGGCCCCGCCCTTATCTGGTTACCCGCAATGAGTACGCATGGATTTGAATACCAAAAAGACATGCAAGGCTGGGTCATGACAGTACCGACCTCGGACGTTGCACGCCTGATGCAGAACATGACCTGGATGGAACACTGGATCAATCACCCGCGATTGATTGAAGGCAAAGCGCATCAGAATATTCTCACGGAGGCAAAATTGCTGAGCGAGAAAATCGAACTGGAACACCGCAAATCCAACGAAGAGCGAAACATTGTTCTGGAATCGCTTTTTCGTTTGCTGCTTGTCTGCCTCTATCGCGGCCTCAAGCGTCATAGCGGATTGAAAACCGTGGTGAATGACCGACGGGTGCAGCTTATGCGCCAATTTCAAAACCTGATCGATCAACATTTCAATGAGATCCGCTCAGTGGCGGCCTATGCAGACCTGATGTCTGTCACACCCACGCACCTGTCGCGTTCAATCAAGACTGTATCGGGGAAGACTGCAGGCGAGATCATCCACGCGCGCATTGTTTTGGAAGCAAAAAGGCAATTGATGTTTTCCGACATGCCGATAGCGGAGATCGCCTACGCACAAAAATTCGCCTCTCCATCCTATTTCAGTCGTTTTTTCTCCGGCCAGACCGGCGAAAGCCCAAGGGCGTTCCGTGAGAGGATGCGAAGCGTATAAAACAATGCGACATAAGCTCCGGAACAGATTGCTTCAATAGGACGACACGTACTCCTGCTGCAAAATCGCTGTCAGGCGGGCCGCATTCATTCATGCGATGCCGGCTTTCGCCTGACAGCTGTTTCCGACGCCCTTTGACGGGCGCCTGGTTGGGGTCCCCTCTGGACCTGCCTTAAAATAAGCAAAACCCGTGCCAATTCTGAAATGCCTATCTTAATCTAAGCTTTTCAGTAGCTTGCTGGATTTCAACCATCGTTCTTGCACCAGCCGAACCGGCGATCAATGGTGGTTTTATACGCAAACGGCCATAATATGTGCAGTGCACAAAGGGCATCAGGGGATCGACAAACTGTCGCTATTTTTGGCAACGACCGTTTCCATCCAGCGCCGAAAACGCAGCAAGGGCGGGTGGCTGCTTCGCCGTTTGGGCCAGATGAGCGCATAGCTGCCGATGCTCCTGTTGGCCTTGTCCCAGGCAGCCACAAGCTTGCCACTGCGCAATTCCTCCTCAATCAGAAATTCCGGCAGCAGGGCCAGGCCAAGACCATGGGCTGCCGCCTGCGCCAGAGTGGCGAACTGATCGAAAGTCGTGCCCGCTACGATCTCCGTCTCCATGCCGTTCATGGCAAACCAACGTGTCCAGGCCTCCGGTCGCGTGGCAATATGCAGGAGTGGCGCACGGGCAATATCCTCGACGGATCGGATGTTGAGTTCGGGCAGCAATGTCGGCGAACAGGCAGGCACAACGGTTTCCTCTGCAATGAACAGATGCTCCGTCCCCGGCCATTCCTGTGAACCAAAATGGATGGCCGCGTCCAGCAGATCCACATCAAAATCAAAGGGCCGCAGCCGTGTACTCAGATTTACGGTGATACCGGGGTTCTGCTGCAGGAATTCCGGCAATTTCGGGGCCAGCCAACGGGTGCCGAATGTTGGCAGGATACCCAGATTGAGAACACCACCATCAGGGTTTATCTGCAAGGCGGTGGAGGCTTTGCGAATGATCGCCAGGGCTTGCGATATCTCATCCAGATAGACTGCCCCCGCCGGTGAGAGCGATACACGCTGTCGTTCGCGCAGGAACAGCGCTGTGCCGAGCTGTTCTTCCAGCGCTTTTATCTGCCGGCTGACGGCCCCCTGGGTCATGTTCAGGTCAAGCGCCGCGAGCGTGAAGCTGCCGCGCCGGGCGGCAGCTTCAAAGGTCTCCAGAAAACTGGTTTGCGGTAGCCTGCGTGACACGTTCCCTACCCGCTTGGATTATGGCGAAACAACCACGACCCTGGATTTTTCACGCCTCAGAAAAAGGCCTGCAATCCGGTCTGCGCCCGTCCCAGGATCAGCGCATGCACATCATGCGCGCCCTCATAGGTATTGACAGTTTCCAGATTGCACATATGGCGCATGACCTGGAAATCCTCCGAGATGCCGTTGCCGCCATGCATGTCGCGCGCCATTCGGGCGATATCCAGAGCCTTGCCGCAATTGTTGCGTTTGACAAGCGAGATCATCTCCGGCGCCGCGTTGCCTTCATCCATCAACCGGCCAACACGCAAGGACCCCTGCAGACCCAGGGTGATTTCGGTTTGCATATCCGCCAGCTTTTTCTGAAACAGCTGTGTCTGGGCAAGCGGACGATTGAATTGCTTGCGATCGAGCCCGTATTGACGCGCGGCATGCCAGCAAAATTCCGCAGAACCCAATACACCCCAGGAAATACCATAACGGGCACGATTGAGACATCCAAATGGTCCTTTGAGACCCTGAACGTGCGGCAGCAGAGCGTCTTCACCGACCTCAACATTCTCCAGGACGATTTCACCCGTAATCGAGGCCCGCAAGGAGAGCTTTCCACCAATCTTGGGCGCTGAAAGGCCCTTGGTGCCCTTTTCCAGAACAAAACCGCGAATGGCGCCATCATGGGCATCCGATTTGGCCCAGATGACAAAAACATCGGCGATCGGCGAATTCGATATCCACATCTTCGAGCCGTTCAGACGGTAACCGCCATCCACCTTTTCGGCCTTTGTTTTCATCCCGCCCGGATCACTGCCGGCGTCAGGCTCGGTCAGACCAAAGCAACCGATCAGCTTTCCGCTGGCAAGACCGGGAAGATACTTGTTTCGTTGCTCTTCGGAGCCATAGGCATAGATCGGATACATGACCAGCGATGACTGAACGGACATCATCGAGCGATAACCACTGTCAACGCGCTCCACTTCGCGCGCCACAAGGCCATAGGCCACATAGCTGGCTTCCGCGCCACCATAGGCTTCGGGAATGGTGGTGCCCAAAAGCCCCATTTCACCCATTTCCTGAAAAATTTCCGGATCGGTGATCTCGTCACGATAGGCGGCAATGGCGCGTGGCTGCAATTTGTCCTGCGCATAGGCACGGGCCGCATCGCGAATCATCCGCTCGTCTTCATTCAGCTGATCATCCAGATGAAACGCATCTTCCCAATCGAATTTCGAAAGGGATGGCATTTCCTTTGGTTTCAGGCGGGTGTTCATTTTGATTGTCTCCCTGATCAGGTTCGCAGCACCAAGTCTGCCGGACTATGTCTCCATTGCGACGACAGGACAGAACGCCTGCCTGTTTGCCGCAACGGGTGACTGAAAATGTCAGCACTCATGAATACCATTATCCAGATTACTCATGAGTGCTTAAAGCTTTTTGCAAAATGCGTTAAAAAACCGGCGAGGTAAACCGAGATTCCATAATATGTTCATTACAAAACAGAATGAACATACCGTCTCCCCGTAACCCGAAATTTGAAGCGCGCGGATTGCAGCGCTTAGATTGCCGCCTTGCGCATTTCGGCGATGTAAACCTCCCGCAGGTGTTTCGCCGTTGGGCCGGGCATTCCATCGCCGATCTTTTGACCATCGATCTCGACAACCGGCGTGACAAATCCCGAAGCTGAGGTTGTGAAGGCTTCAACGGCCGCCAATGCTTCCTCGACGCTAAAGGCACGTTCCACCACTTTCATCTGCAATGTCCGGGCGCATTTCAAAACGGCACGCCGGGTGATGCCGCTCAAAATGACGTTGGAGAGATCGCGGGTGACAATCGCTCCATCTTCCAGAACGATATAGGCATTGTTGGACGAACCTTCGGTCACCGCGCCATCACGCACCAGCCAGGCATCGTCGGCACCCTTGGATTTGGCTTCCATCTTGGCCATTGAGGGATAGAGCAATTGAACGGTCTTGATGTCACAGCGCGACCAGCGCAAGTCTTCAACCGTCACCACTTTCTGCCCCCTTGCGGCAAGCGCGCTTTGGATCAACGGTTTTGCCTGGGTGAACAGAACCAAGGTGCGTGGCGTTTCTTCCGGCGGGAACAGAAAATCCCGTTCAGCGACACCACGGGTGACCTGAAGATAGATCAACCCTTCCTGAAGCTTGTTTTCCACCACAAGTCGGCGGTGAATTGCCAACAGGTCCTCGTCGCTCATCGGCAAACCCATGGCCAATTCCCCCAGGGAGCGCCGCAACCGTGCACAATGACCCGGAAAATCCACCAGTTTGCCATCCAGAACCGATGTCACTTCATAGACACCATCAGCAAAAAGAAAGCCGCGGTCGAAGATCGACACCTTTGCATCTTCTTCGGAGACATATTCTCCATTGACATAAACAGTGCGCATGATCAGCCCCATAGCTCAGGGTTGGAAGGATGAACGCCATCGGCGTCGTAGGAAAGTGGGTTCGACCGGTCCTTACCAAGCAGCAAGGGACCGTCGAGATCAACAATGTCTGCGCCCTGGGCAACCAATACGGCGGGTGCCATGGCCAGTGACGAGGCGACCATGCAGCCGACCATGATGCCAAAGCCCAATGTTGCGGCCTCGCGTTTCAGCGCAAACGCTTCGGTCAGGCCGCCGGTCTTGTCGAGCTTGATATTGATCATGTCATATTTGCCCGCCAGTTCCGGCAGGCTTGACCGGTCATGGCAACTCTCGTCGGCGCCTACGGGCAGCGGCCTTTGCATATGCAACAACGCTTCATCCTGACCGGCAGGCAATGGTTGTTCGACCATGCGAACGCCAAGCCTCAAAAGTTCGGGTGCCAAAGCCGCATAAATATCAGGGGTCCACCCCTCATTGGCATCAACAATGATCGCCGAATTCGGAGCCCCCTGGCGCACCGCTTCCAACCGGGCGAGATCACCTTCACCACCCAGTTTCACCTTGAGAAGCGGGCGATGCGCATTGAGCTGCGCTTTGCTGCGCATTGTTTCAGGTGTGGCGAGCGAAAGGGTAAAAGCCGTCTGCACGGCGACCGGAGGGGCAAGACCCGCCAGTTCAAAGACGCGTTTGCCGCTTTGTTTGGATTCCAGATCCCACAGGGCGCAGTCCAGAGCATTGCGGGCAGCACCGGCCGGGAGCAGATCCTGCAGCGCCTGGCGGGTCATGCCCGAAGCCATAGTGTCGCTCATGGAACGAATGTCGGCAATGACACCCTCGACAGTCTCGTCATAGCGCCCATAGGGCACACTTTCTCCCCGTCCGACCAGTCCGTCCTGTTCGAGTGACACCGTTACAACGCGCGTCTCGGTGCGCGAACCACGGGATATTGTAAAGATCTCCGCCATCGGAAAAATGGTTTCCTCGACGCTCAATATGCAGTGCGACCCCATCATGAAAGCCCATCCACCAGCCGCATGGCTCCGTGGCGGTAGGGATCAACCGTCGGCAGCCCCATACGCTCTTCAACCTTGGCCGCATAATCCAAAGCCTCATCGTCTCCCATGGCTGACGTGTTCAGCGAAATACCGGTCACCTTGCAATCCGGATTGACGATCCGCGCAAGCTGCAGCGCCGTATCGCGCAAGATCTCGAGACTCTGAGCCTTATAGCCTGGCAGGCCGCGCATATGGGGACGGTTTGGCTCGTCGCACAGGATCAGTGCATCGGGTTGCCCGCCATGGATCAGCGCCATGGTGACACCGGAATAGGAGGGGTGAAAGATACTGCCCTGCCCTTCGATCAGATCCCAATGGTCCGGATCATTATCCGGTGTCAGATACTCCACGGCCCCGGACATGAAATCAGCCACCACCGCATCAAGCGGCACGCCGGATCCGGTGATCAGAATACCCGTCTGGCCGGTGGCACGGAAGGATGCCTTCATGTTGCGGGCACGCATCTCGCGTTCCATGCACAGCGCCGTATACATCTTGCCGATGGAACAATCCGTTCCGACAGCCAGGCATCTTTTGCCCTGTCGTTTCTCACCATTTGCTATCGGATAGGCGACCTCGGGAACCCGGACATCGTGCAGGCTGCGCCCTTTGGCAGCAGCCAGAGATGCCAGCACCGGCACATCCGTCAGGCGATTGTGCAGTCCCGATGCGAGATCCATGCCGGCCTCGAGGGCTGCTGTCAGCACTTCCAGCCAACGTTCCGAAATCACCCCGCCGCGATTGGCAACGCCGATGACCAGCGTTCTGGCGCCCTTGGCCATGGCCTCTTCTATGGTCAGGTCGGCGATTCCCATATCGGCTTTGCAGCCGGGCAAGCGCAATTGTCCGACAGCGAATTCCGGACGCCAATCCTTGATTCCACGAGCAACTTTAGCAGTCAGGGCATCCGGGGCATCGCCCAGAAAAAGCAGATAGGGTGTTTCGATCAATTCAGGCTCCATCATGCAGATATTGAAGATGGACGAAATATGGATGGTTCATTGAACGAATGCCAGCGCCAATTTTCGCCAATTGACTGACCACAACGCACAGTGCAGATTGAACGTCATTTTTTCTGTCCAAGAGGTCGCGCCGGCAGGACTTGCCGTCAATCGCGCTTAGAAATTTTCATAGCTGAAGTGGGAAAAATCAGCACTGAGTCCAGTGCCGGTCAGATCCTGTGCAGCCATGCCGACAAATGCACCGGTGAAACTGGAATGTTCACCACGGCCACCCTCGTCCGAAAGGACGGATGCGTCCAGCACGGGCCCGATCGGCTGCCATGCCCCCTCTTTCAGGGCAAAGCGAAATTGCAACTCGGCACCACGCACATCAACGCCCAGCCAGACTGGTCCACCCTCTGGCCCAACCTCGGGCAAGACAAGTTCTTGCGCCAGCGGATAGGTCACATCTCCATTGGGCCAGTCTCCCGGACAACTCTGGATATCCAGGACCCGCTGCCCCTCCTTGTTCAGGCTGACGCAGAGATAATGAAACTTGGTCTTGTTGTAGTAGGCCGTCAGCCCTGCCATTTGCTGAAACGAATGTGGCTGAAAGTCCACCGCTGTTTCTGCACTATAGCGAATTGCCGTCTGCCGCCGCGCGACAAGTGATTGTTCGAACCACGAACCGATGGATTCCCGGCCGAACAACCGGAGGTAACCGGGACGCGCAACAGACGAAAAAATCCGGTCCGGTTCCGGAGTTCGCAGCCACTGGAAATCAGCAGGCAATCGACCATTGTCAAATTCGTAAAGACACTTCTCCGGACCGGCCTGTGTCGGCAGGGCCGTAACGCTTTCCACTGTTACCGGCGGAACAGGATTGCGATCCGGCGTGTGGAACCAGCCATCATCACCATAGACCACCGGCGCAATACCGGTTTCGCGTCCCAGCGGCGAGCGACGCAGTCCGTCCAGTGGCCGGGAACAAAGAAAGGTATGGAAGAATTGACCATTCGGCGTCTCCACCAATTGCCCATGGCCCACCCGCTGCAATTTTGAATCCGGCGCATCCTTGGTGGTCATCAGATGAATATCCGGATGCATCTCATAGGGGCCCAAAAGGGATCTTGAACGTGCGTAGGTTATGGCATGGTCATAGCCGGTGCCGCCCTCCGCCGTGCACAGAAAGTACCAGCCGTCATGGCGCAGCAGATGTGGTGCTTCGGTCAGCGCCTGTTTTGAACCGGCGAAAATATTGGTCACCGGCCCGATCAGCTTCTGACTGTCCGCATCATATTCCTGAATGAGAATGCCACCGAAACTCCCCGGTTCCACACCATCGCGGCCAGGCCGCTTGCCATGATGATTCCACACCATGTTCAAGAACCATTTGCGACCGTCATCATCATGAAACAGCGATGGATCGAAGCCGGAAGAATTGAGGTGAACCGGATCAGACCATGGCCCGTCTATCGCGGGCGCCGTAACCAGATAATTATGGGCATCCTTGTAACTGCCGTCCAACCGCTTCACATCCGTGTAGATCAGCCAGAAAAGACCGTCCGCGAAGGACAGGCATGGCGCCCATATCCCACAGGAATCCGGATTGCCGCGCATATCAAGCTGGCTGGCTCTCGTCAGAGGACGACAGGCCAATGTCCAATTGACCAGATCGCGTGAATGATGAATCTGAACCCCCGGATACCACTCGAAGGTCGAGGTTGCGATATAATAATCCTCTCCCACCCGCCAGATGGAGGGATCGGGATTGAACCCCGGCAGTATCGGATTTTTCAGCATCGACGACGCATCCCTTCAACGCAACTTCTAAAAGATGACATGGAAACAGACAATTGGAACGCATTGTTGATTCAGACTGGCAACAATGCGTTCCGTGTCACAATGGCTCAGACATACCTGTTGACGACATTTTCCAGATATTCCTGGCGGCCGGACCTGGGCTTTGGATTGACATTGGCATCGGTGACATATTTGGCGATGTCATCAAATCCATACTGGCCACTCAGCATTTTGCGGGCTTCTTCACCCTGCCAGCCGGCATAACGTTCTTCAACGAAGCCCGGCAGAACACCGTCCTCGATCATTGCCGCAGCGGCTTTCAGTCCGCGGGCGCAGCAATCCATGCCACCGACATGGGCGATCAGCAGATCGTCCGGTTCGATCGATTGGCGACGCAGCCTGGCATCAAAATTCGTGCCGCCGGTCTTGAACCCACCGCCCTGCAGGACATGGTAATAGGCCAACGCCATTTCAGGCACATTGTTGGGGAACTGGTCTGTATCCCAGCCGGACTGGTAATCATTGCGGTTCATGTCGATGGAACCGAAAATCCCCAGTGCATTGGCTGTTGCCAATTCATGTTCAAAGGAATGGCCAGCCAGGATCGCATGACCCTGCTCGATATTGACCTGAACCTCGTTTTCAAGCCCATAACGTTTCAAAAAGCCGTATACGGTCGCTACATCGTAATCGTATTGATGTTTTGTCGGTTCCTGCGGCTTTGGTTCAAGCAGAATGGCACCACTGAAGCCGATCTTGTGCTTGTATTCGACAGCCATGCTGAGGAACCGTCCAAGCTGATCAAGCTCCCGGCCCATATCCGTATTGAGCAGCGTTTCATAACCTTCGCGACCACCCCAAAGTACATAATTCTGTCCGCCCAGACGGAAGGTCGCATCCATGCAGGTTTTCACCGTTGCAGCAGCAAAGGCAAAGACATCGGGATCGGGATTGGTGGCGGCACCGGCCATGTAGCGGCTGTTTGAAAACAGGTTGGCTGTGCCCCACAGCAGCTTGACACCGGTGTCGGCCTGCTTCTGTTCGAGGTAATCCACCATGGCATTCAGGTTTTTTGTATTTTCCGAAAAATCGGCGCCCTCAGGCCGCACATCGACATCGTGGAAACAATAGTAGGGAACCCCCAGCAGCGAGAACATTTCAAAGGCCACATCGGCCTTTTGTCTGGCCAGTTCCATCGTATTGCCAAACCAGGGCCGATCGAAGGTCCGGCCGCCAAATGGGTCCAGCCCTTCCCAGCACAGCGAGTGCCAATAGGCCGTGGCAAACCGCAGGTGATCCTCCATCCGTTTGCCAAGCACCACTTCATCGCGATCATAGTGGCGGAAAGCCAGCGGGTTTGTGCTGTCCGCACCTTCAAACGCAATGCGCTCGATATCCCCAAAAAAACCTGTGCTCATGATAGTGTACTCCGTAGGGCCGGATATGTTTTCCGGTATTGTTGATAGGCATCATCGAAGGCCGAAAGAAATTCCGCATCCGGTTCAATCGTGTGATCTGTGGCAGGTGGCGTACACAGCGCCAGTCCCTGAGCGCCAATGGACGCCAGCATGCCGAGGCGGGCCGCACCAAAGGCAGCACCCACTTCGCCGGCAGCGGGCACATCGATGGGCACGTTGAGGGCCGTCGCAATGGTTTTCAACCAGAAGCCCGACCGCGAACCACCGCCGCTGGCCAGCAACCGGTCGACTTTCGTGCCGACGGTGCCCAGTGCCTCAAGATTGTCGCGAAAGGCGAAGGCGACACCCTGCAAGATCGCCGCCGTTATGGCTGGACGATCCGTCGCATGCGAAATATTCGTCAGGGCGCCGCGGATGGCGGCATCATTGTGGGGCGTGCGCTCACCGGAAAGATAAGGCAGGAAAATGGCTCCGGGCGCTTGCAGCGTGTCGCCCAGTTCACCGGTCAAATCGGCTGCCGAGCGACCTGTAATGCCCGCGAACCAGTTCAGCGTATCGGTTGCCGACAGGATCACACCCATCTGATGCCAACGCTCTGCAACGGCATGGCAGAAGGTGTGAACCGCACTGTCCGCATTGGGACGATAGCTGTCATTGGCCGCAAAGATCACACCAGAGGTACCAAGAGAGACAAAGGCCTGCCCCTCCGCAATCGTGCCCATGCCAATCGCAGTCGCGGCATTGTCTCCTGCCCCGCCTGCAACCACGACATTGTCTGCCATACCCCATTCAGCTGCCAGAGCTCCGCGCAGCACACCGCTGACATCGCTTCCCTCGACCAGTCGCGGCATATGCGAAATATCCAGGTCGCAGGCATCCAGCAGGGAGGATGCCCAGGCCCGTTTTCCGACATCCAGCCAACTTGTCCCCGACGCATCGGACATCTCTGAAACGTAATCGCCGGTCAGCCACAGGCGCAGGAAGTCCTTGGGCAGCAGGACCTTGGCGGTCCTTGCAAAAATGTCAGGCTCATTGTTTTTCACCCACAGCAACTTTGGCGCAGTAAATCCGGGAAAAACGATGTTGCCGGAGAGATCCCGAAACAATGGATTGCTGTCCAATGTGGCGGCTTCCGCGTGACTGCGCGTATCATTCCACAAGATGCAGGGCCGCAGAACCTTGTCGCTGTTATCCAGCAAGGTGGCGCCGTGCATATGGCCGGAAAGGCCAATGCCTGAAACCGCAGCCAGCAAGGACGCATGGTCCGATTTGAGCTTCAGCAGCGCCTTTTCAGTCGCCGAAATCCAGTCTGCCGGGTTCTGTTCGGACCAACCGGCAGCCGGCCGTGAAACGTCGAGATTGGCAGAAGCACTCGCGACAATGGCCTGTTTATCGTCAATGATCAGCGCCTTGACACTGGATGTGCCAAGATCAATTCCAAGATACATATTACCTCCCATCATGCCGCCTGCCGAACGAACCGGCGAGCAGCGACCCGGGCAACAGCCCGGGACATTTTATGAGGCCAGCGCGCCTGGGCCCGGTATGGCACCCGGCGGGCATTTGCCGAGAATGATCATCCCCAGCACCTCATCCTTGTTGACGTCTTCCGTTCTGGCATGTCCCACAACCTGCCCGTTTTTCATCACCGTGACACGGTCGGCCAGATCAAAAACATCGTGGATATCATGACTGACGAGGAAGATGCCGATGCCTTCCGACTTGAGTTGCAGGATCAGCTCCGACACTTGGGCCGTCTCCTCCGGCCCGAGGGCTGCAGTCGGCTCATCCATGATCAGGATGCGTGCATTGAACAAAATGGCACGGGCGATGGCGACCGATTGCCTTTGTCCGCCCGACAGCGCCTTGACCGGTTCCTTGAAGCGCTGAAAACGCGGATTGAGCCGCCCCATGACATCACGGGCGCGGGCCTCCATGGCCACATCGTCCAGCGTACCCCAGGGGGTCAGCAATTCACGACCGAGGTAAAGATTGCCTGCCGTATCAACATTATCCGCCAGCGCGAGCGTCTGATAGATCGTCTCGATGCCGTAGGCCTTGGCATCCCGTGGGTTGTTGATCGCAACTTCCTTGCCATCAATTTTGATGGTGCCCTTGTCGCGGCGGTAGGCGCCGGAAAGGATCTTGACCAGAGTGGACTTGCCGGCGCCATTGTGGCCCAGCAGGGCCACCACTTCACCGGCGAAAAGATCAACCGACGTATCATCCACTGCCTGGATACCACCAAAGGCGATCGAGATATTGTCCATGTCCACAAGGGATTGAGCTTTATTGACAGAGTTCATCTCTTTTCCCCGCGCTTTCTAATGTTGAGACCGACGGTAAAGCGAATCCAGCCAAACCGCGATTACCAGAACAATGCCGACAACAATGGCCTGCAGCGGTGTATCAAGTCCCAATAGGACCATGCCCGATTGCAGCGATTGCATGACGACAGCACCGATCATCGCACCGACGATCGTTCCAACGCCACCGGCCAGAGAGGTGCCGCCGATGACTGCTGCAGCAATGGTCAGAAGCTCATCCAGGGTGCCCTGCGCATTTGTCGCCGCATTCAGACGCGCCGTCGAAATGGCTGCCGCGATGGCACACAGGATACCCATGATGATGAAAATCTTCATCGTTACCCAGCGCGTATTGATCCCGGCGAAATCCGTTGCCTCGGGGTTGCCCCCCAGCGCAAAGACATAGCGCCCGAACCGTGTCCGTGTGGTGATGAAAGTCATGACAATGCCGACAGCAATGGCCATAAGCACCGGAATGGCAATACCATGGGCAATCTGCAGATCGGCTTCGGCAATCTGCAAATCATTGGCCGCAATATATTTGCGCACGATGCCGATCGGCCAGTAGTAGCTGTTGACGACCCAAACGGCGCCCAGAATGACGAAACAGCCGATACCGGCAAGAAACCCCTCCGCCCAAAGCGGCCGCAGCGGAAATTTGAACCTTTGACGCTGACGTCTCGAGTTCCAGATCATTGCAATGATGGCGATACAGGCCACGATCCCCACGGCCCAGCTTGCGGTTGCGCCGATGGAACCCGTGGGACCACCCCCCATCAACCGAAAGGTGGAATCCATCGGTGAAACGGTTCGCCCGGACGTTACCCACCAGGCAGCACCGCGCCATACGAGCAGACCTCCAAGCGTCACAATGAAGGCGGGCACGCCAAGATAGGCGATGACATAGCCATGCAAAGCGCCGATCGCAGCCCCCACGGCGATACCGACAGCCAGAGCAATCACCCAGGTGACAGGATTGTCGTAGCCGATAAGCGCCGGCAATAGTTCCGCCTGGGTGACGGCCATGATCATGCCCACGAACCCCAGAATGGATCCGACTGACAGGTCAATATTGCGCGTCACGATGACAAGAACCATGCCTGTGGCCATCACCGCCACAGAGGCTGTCTGAACAGACAGATTCCAAAGATTGCGGGGCGTCAGAAAGAGGCCACCGGAAAAAATATCAAACAATATCCAGATCAGCAGCAATGCGCCGATCATCCCCAGCATGCGGGTGTCGAGTTCCGTCGCCTTGAAAAAACGCGCCAGGATCGACATCTGCGAAGCACGGGCCTTTTCGCCTTCAGGCGCTGCCTGCAAGCCCTTGTCGTCCGTCATGTCGGGACCTCCCCTGAGATATTTCAAAAAACGCCGCGATCTTCAAAGACCGCGGCGCTTCGCACATTCATCCGGAATGTGCTGATCAGTTACAGGCAGCCGTCGTGCCGGCCTTGACGCCCTGGCATACGACATCCTTGGAAACCCATCCAGCGTCGATCACGACGTTCAGGTTATCCTTGGTGATCGGCACAGGCGCCAGGAAAATGGCGTCCATTTCGACACCGCCGGGACCACCCGACCATTTGACCGCACCAGGCACATCAGCCATCGCCGTTCCATTGGCCAGCAATGAGGCAATTGCCGCTGCGTTCTTGCCAAGTTCACGGGCATCTTTCCAGACGGAAACGGTCTGGGTTCCCAATGCAACGCGGTTCAGCGCGGCATGATCGCCATCCTGACCGGATACAGGCACGGTTCCGTCCATACCCTGGGAAGACAATGCAGCAACAACACCGCCGGCTGTACCGTCATTGGATGCAACAACAGCGTCAACCTTGTTGTCGTTGGCCGTCAGGATCTGCTCCATGTTACGCTGAGCATTTTCCGGCTTCCAGCCATCCGTATAGGCTTCGCCTACATTCTTGACCTTACCTGAATCCATGGCTTCCTTGAGAACTTCCATCTGACCGGAAAACAGGAAATCCGCATTCGGGTCAGCCGCTGACCCCTTGATGAAAGCATAATTGCCTTCGGGCTTGGCAGCCAGAACCGCACGCGCCTGCATGCGACCGACTTCCTTGTTGTCGAATGTGATGTAGAAGGCTTCCGGATTTTCGATCAGCCGGTCGTATCCGACAACTGGAATGCCTTCAGCAGATGCTTTTTCAACTGCCGGTCCGATGGCGCCGGCATCCTGAGCGAGAATGATCAGAGCATTGGCGCCCTGGGCAATCAGCGCTTCCACATCCGTCAACTGCTTGGAAGCAGAAGACTGCGCATCAGCAGAGATGTAGCTGTCGCCGGCTGCCTCAATGGCGGCCTTCATCGCAGCTTCGTCTGTCTTCCAGCGTTCTTCCTGGAAATTGGACCAGGACACACCAATGACTTTGCCATCAGCCAGTGCAGAACCAGCAACGGAAACAGCAAAAACTGCACCTAAAAGTGCAGCATTAAGGATCTTCATATTAACAACCTCCCGGTGAGTGGACCATCGAACCGCCCATTCGGAACGATTGGTCTCGCTTACACATGAGCCATTTAATTCGAGGCTCGAAAAAAATAGTGACTTAATCGCCATGCTGTGTCAACTTGATTTTCATATTGCGCTAAGTTGTTGTAATGCAGCAATTATATTGCATTGCAGCAATTCATCTGTGAACCCGGGAGGAAATGGGGGCGGTGGCTGAGCTTGAACGATCAGATGATGTGCGCAAGCGCAATCGGGCCCGTATTCTTGGTGTTTTGCGGCACAATACATCCCGATCACGAAAGGGAATCTGTGCGAAAACCGGGCTGAGCGCCTCGACCGTATCGGCCATCACATCCGAACTTCTGGACGAAGGAATTATCGTCATCATGGAGGCCACAGCCACTGAAAACAGCGGCCGGGGTCGGCCGCAGGTTCGCCTGGCACTGAACCCTGCTGCCGCCCTCGTGGCTTCCATCGTGTTGCAACTTGACCGGGTGTCGGTGACCATTTCCGACTATGCCGGAAATATCGTTGCCGGCATTGATCGGGCCTTCGAGGCACGCCTTGCCAGCCCTCAGGCCTTTTATGAAATCGTCAAGGACGCGACAAAGAGCGCCTTGTCTCAATTGCCGACTGAAGGGCGCGCATTAAAGCGCATCATGCTGGGTGTGCAGGGCGTCACAGACGTCGATGGCACATCCATGCTCTGGTCGCCGATCACCCCGCATCGCAACCTCGCCTTCAAAGCAGAACTGGAACCCCTGTTCCATGCGCATGTCGGGGTCGCCAATGATTGCAGCATGATCGCCCGCGCCTTGCACTGGCGGGCCCCGGACCGTTACAACAGAAATTATGCAGCAGTGCTGCTGTCACATGGTATCGGCATGGGTCTCATGCTGAATGGCGAACTGGTCAGCGGCATTCGCTCTTCCGGCACCGAATTTGGCCATATATCCTACATCCCCAATGGCGCGCTCTGCCGCTGTGGCCGCACAGGCTGCATAGAGGCCTATGCAGGCGACTATGCCATCTATCGTCGTTCCCACGCCATCAGCGATGCAAAGGAACCCAGAAACGATATCAATGCTCAGCAGATGCGGGCCGTCCATCTGGCCGCAAGTGCCGGAGATGCCGACGCCATTGCGGCCTACAAGGAGGCAGGACAAGCACTGGGCACCGGCCTGGCCGACATGTATGCCCTGATGGATTCCTTTCCCGTGGCCTTTGTCGGAAAGGGAACGGAAGCTTTTGAATTCATCGAAGTGTCCCTGCGTGAAACAATCAACAAGACCAAGCTGGACGTGATTGATGACGACATCGAGATTCACTGTTTTCCGGACGAGAATCCACTGATCATAGACGGCTGTACAATCACCGCACTGTTCGAACTTGACGTCATGTTTGCCGGGGCAAGCAATCCTGCCATCGAGGTTTCCAATTATGCCGACTTCTAAAGCTCTTCTGACCGGATTGTTCATGTTGGCAGCCATGGGTGCGCCTGCCGCTGCCGACGATTCAACTGTCCCCGACCCCTGGCTGGAAAAGACAATCGGCCATCACGTGGATCCGGAAAAATATTCAGGAACACTGTCAAAGGACCAATTGCAGTCCCTGACGACCATAGGCGAGGCCCTGTTCACGGCCAGATTTACAACCATTGACGGCGTTGGCCGACCGATGGCCACCCAGGCCATCATTCCGACAAAACGCAAAAGACCGCCGCAGCAATCATTCCAACGGCTGGCCGGCACCGATTCCAATGCCTGCTCGTCCTGCCACAATGATCCGATCATCGGCGGTGCAGGCGATTTCGTCACCAATGTCTTTGTTTCCGAAGGGTTTACCAACGCTGACTTCGACAGCACCGACCCGCAATTTTCCAATGAACGCAACACCAATCATCTGATGGGTGCGGGGCTGATTGAACTGCTTGCCCGTGAAATGAGCGCCGATCTGCAAGACCAGCGCCGTGCTGCCCTGGAAGCGGCACGGACCAGCGGCAAGCCGCAGGTGGCACAGCTCAACAGCAAAGGCGTTGATTTCGGAAAAATCATCGCAGGCCCTGACGGCATCGTCGACCTGTCAGCAATCGACGGTGTTGATACGGATCTGGTCATCCGCCCGTTCAGCCAGAAAGGCGTCATTGGTTCGCTCAGACAGTTCACCGTCAATGCCCTCAATCACCATCACGGCATGCAGGCAGAGGAACGTTTTGGCGCACGATGGACCGGAGAAAATGACTTTGATGCGGACGGGATAGAAGGTGAAATGACCCGCGGTGATATTTCCGCGCTGGTCGCCTGGCAGGCCACCTTGAAACCACCAATAGAGCTTGCGCCGGGAAATGCCCAATGGCGACAATTGGCTGCGGAAGGCTCCGAATTGCTTGACGAGACTGGCTGCACACAATGTCACCGGCGGCATCTACCGCTCAACAGCCTGTCCTTTGCCGATCCCGGCCCGCTCGACAGCGCAGGCACCCTGCGCCAGGGCGACGTCAGCCAAACCGCAACCTATGACCTGGCGCTCATGGCCTGGTCGGCCACCCTGCCCCGCGATGACAACGGCGCCGTCCTGGTGCCGCTTTTTGGCGACCTGAAGCGGCACACCATTGCCGATCAGCAAATCGCCCATCTCGGCAATGAATTGCTCGGCCAGCGCTTCGTGGATCGGGACGTCTTCATGACCGGTGAATTATGGGGCATCGCATCAACGGCCCCCTTTGGACATCGTGGTGATCTGTCAACGCTCGACGAGGTCATCCGGGTGCATGGCGGCGACGCACGCCAAAGCCGGGATCGCTACATGGAACTGGACGATGCCCAACGGGTGGCGCTCATTGCCTATCTGAAAACCCTGGTGATTGAACCATGAACAAGACATCCGCCTTCTGCATAACCACAGCACTGTTGATGAGTGGCTGGGCCTTGGTGGCCCATGCCGCCGATGAAGCCGGGCAAATGGATATTCCCGTCATGGCTGAACAGGCAAAGGCTGCAGGCCTCGAACACAGCTACACGGGCCCCTGGGAATATTTCGTCGGTGGTGGAGCAGCGTCCCTTGATTGCAACGGCGACCGTTTTCCAGACCTGATGCTGGCCGGCGGAACCAGCAAGGTGCAACTCTTCGTCAATGAAAGCAAACCGGCAGGACCGCTGAAATTTACCCCTCAAAAACTGGATATCAACGACACGGAACTGGAGAGCGTGACCGGGCTTTATCCGATCGACCTGAACAATGACGGCTTCAAGGATGTCGTCATGCTGCGCCTTGGCCGCAACATCATTTTGAAAGGCGGACCCGATTGCAGCTTCAGCAATGCCAACCGCGAATTTGCCTTTGACGGCGGACGCGCCTGGACAACGGCCTTCGCTGCCACTTTTGAAAGGGACCAGCCCTTCCCCACCCTCGCCTTCGGCAATTATGTCGACCGCTCGGCACCCGGATCACCCTGGGGAACCTGCCACGACAATATCCTGTTGCGCCCGCAGGGAACGGACAGCCCGCACTACCGCGAAGCGGACATTCTGACACCTGGCTTTTGCACCCTGTCGATGCTCTTTACCGACTGGAACCGCTCCGGCACACCGGCGCTGCGCATGACCAATGACCGGCAATATTACCGCGATGGCGAAGAACAGATGTGGCGTGTCGACCCCGGCAAGCCACCGCGTCTTTTTCGCCGGTCCGATGGCTGGAAACGGGTCAACATCTGGGGCATGGGGATCGCTGAAGGCGATATCGATGCCGACGGCTTCCCTGAATATGCCCTGACATCCATGGGCGACACCAAGTTGCAAACGCTGGACAGTGAAGCAGAGGAAGGGCGTCCGGTTTACCGCGATATTGCCTATGAGCGCCATGCGACCGCCCACCGCCCCTATATTGGCAGTGATCTCAAACCCTCCACCGGCTGGCACTCCGAATTCGCCGATTTCAACAATGACGGCCTGCTGGACCTCTACATTGCCAAGGGCAATGTGGAAAGAATGCCTGATTTTGCCGCCTTCGATCCGGACAATCTTTTGCTCGGCCAGCACGACGGGACTTTTGTCGAGGTCGGTGACCGAGCGGGCATCGACCTTGACCGGCGGGGCCGCGGGGCAGCGATCGCCGATTTCAACATGGACGGCAATCTCGATCTGGTGGTTGTCAACCGGGAAGCCCCGGCCAGTGTCTTTCGCAATCTGGGTGGAAAAGCCGACTGGGGCGCCAGACCCATGGGCAACTGGCTGCAGATAGAGCTTCAGCAGGACGGCGAAAATATCAACGCGGTTGGAGCGACCATCCTCGTCAAGTCCGGCAATGCGACGCGTCTGCGGAAGATACAGACAGGCGGCGGCCACGCTTCCGGTCATGCCGGTTTTGTCCATGTGGGCACAGGCGTCGCCGAGCGCGCCCAGATCCGCGTGCAATGGCCCGATGGCGAATGGAGCCCACCCTATCGGGTCTTTGCCAATAATTTTGTCATTATTCGTCGCGGCGACGCCAATGCGCGCTACTGGTATCCTTAGAAGAAGGCCAGACTTGTCAAAACTTGATGCCAATGCAAGATTGTTGCGTGTTGCTGGCAGAAAAGGCAGTCCTGACAAATGGTGTGTATCCGCGTTAACCCGGCAAATATCACACGCAAAAGCAAAAAGCTGACCGCCGGCGATCGCCTGATTGTCAAAAAGGGCATCTATGACAAGCCCGTTGTCTTCAATGGCCTGGCGGGCACCTGGGACAACCCCATCCTTATCGAAGCAGAAAAGGGCGCGATCTTTACCAGCGGTCTGAGTCTTTCTGAATACACAAAACGGGCCAATCTGATCGCCCAGCGCCGCCAGGCCGCTGGCTATTATCCCAGCGTCGGACAGACTGCGGATGAAGCCGCCCTGGTCTTTTTGCACTGCAAGCATGTCATCGTGCGCAAGTTCAAATTTGTCCGATGCTGGCCGACAGCGCTTTATCTGGATGAATGTCAGCACATCACGCTGAGCCGCATACGTTTCCGGGAAGGAACAATTGCCATCGGCGCGAATGGATCAACCACGCGCGACCTCAAAATAACCCGTTGCAAATGGAAACAGGACGTCAGCGCTGACCATGCCATGTGGAACAGGATCCCCTGGTCGGCCATCCACGGCTCAAAGGACAACACCGGCAGTCCCGGGGTGGATCTGCAGGCAGATTACCGGGCCTGGGACGGTGACTTTTTCCGGGCATGGGATATCGCCGGCAATATCACCATTCGCAAAAACAGGATATCCGACGCTTTCAATGCCATCCATTTCTTCAATCGCGTGGATCGACTGGCGCCGGGGGTCGATCCGAACAGCCTGGAATTCAACGATGGCAAGCGGGCGTCTGCCAATGTGCTGATTGAAAAAAACAGGTTCAAGCGTATTCGTGACAATGTCATCGAACCGGAAAATCATGCCTGGAACTGGGTTATCCGTCACAATATTCTGGCCGATTGCTACCGTCCGTTTTCCTTTGAACTGGACCGCGCCGGTTGGTTCTATGTTTACGGAAACTATGGCTGGGTGAACAATCCGCCCGCATCCAATTCGGATGGACACCGCCGCAAATGTTCTCATTTCAAGCTGGGAGGCGCACAGCACAATGAGGGTAAAATCTATGTTTTCAACAACTCCTGGTTCTACCGCTCCGGCAAGGGCATCTTTCCAAGCGGCATCTTGAAAAAACTTCGTCACTTCAACAATGCCATTGGCTACGGCCATCCGCCAAAGGCCCGCATGTTTGGAAAAACCGCCGACCTTGGCTGCACAACACTCCCCTTTTCGGCAGCCGAGACAGACAAGGATATTGCCGGACATTTCACCCGGAAATGGCAACCAAAAGACCATGACATCACCTTTGATGGCGATATTTCACAGGACATCGACTTTCCTGAAACGTTGCGCAACAGGGGCTACGCCATTGGCCCCAACGCCAAAGGCGGCGCGCCCGGATTTGCCCATCCCGAAGCATGGCGTCCTGATCTATCCGTATCAAATGGCTCCAGCGCCTTTGAAAAAAGTATCGCCTGGACGCTTTGTTTGCCCGATGGTCGCAAATTCTGTCTGCCGGCGGGGCTCAATGTCGGAGCGCAGCAGACCGTCGATATTTACAAAAAACTCGATAGCTGCTTCCAGTTTCTGCCCGAGTCAACGGGATTTTCAGATTGCCCAGATTGCCCAGATTGCCCAGATTGCCCAGAATGTCAGCAAACGGAAGGTCAAAAACCCGAAAAACCGCATCTGCTTTTGTTCTGAGAAAGCCCGGTTTCAAGACAATGCAGGTTCTTTATCCTGACAGTCCGCCGTAAAAACAGCCGCGCCGCCAACCCAGACGCGCTCCACGGCAAGCGCATTGGACAGCTGGACAAAATCCGCCCGACCACCCGGACCGATATGACCGTGAAGTTTATCAACCCCCAATGCCTGGGCCGGATAGAGCGACGCCATGCGCAGCGCTTCATCCAGTTCGAGCCCGACCTCCTCGTGCAGAAAACGCACCGAAGCAATCATGTCGATATCCGCGCCAGCAAGCGTTCCATCTTCCAATGTGAGCCTGCCCCCTGAACGGGAAATCCTGCGACCGTTGAGCGTAAAGAATGTCTGTTCGCTTCCAATCGTCGACATGGCGTCGGTGACGAGAAAAATCCTGCCCGGCCCCTGCTTGGCGCGTATGGCAATGCCCATGACGATCGGATCCACATGGAACCCATCGGCAATGAGCCCCACCGACACGCCACCCTGCGACAGGGCTGCGCCGACCATGCCGGGTTCACGGTGGCCAAGCGGGCTCATGGCATTGAAGAGATGCGTCACCAAAGTTGCCCCTGCCTCCACCAGTGCCACGGCATTGGCGCAGCTGGCATCACTGTGCCCCAAACTGACCTTGATGCCGGCATCTGCCAATTGGCGCACCTGTTCAGGGTCAACGGCTTCCGGCGCGACGGTCACAAGCAGGTTTGCCACCCCCGTACCGGCAGCCACTAGGCTTGCGATATCTGCCTCATGCGCCACCCGGATGAAACGGGCATCATGGGCGCCGCGCCGCGTCTGCGACAAATGCGGCCCCTCCAGATGCAGTCCCAGGCAACCGGCAATCCTTTGCTGGTGGGCCGCCTGTGCGGCTTTAACGGCCAAAGCCATCGTTTCAGGCCCATCGGAAATCAGCGTGGGCAGCAATGCGGTCGTGCCAAACTGCCGGTGAGCTGCACATATGCGCTCAATCGCCTCGACGCTGGGTTCGTCATTCAACAAAACACCACCGCCGCCATTGACCTGCAGATCGACAAAACCGGGCACCAGCACCCCCTCGCCCGCATCCGCCAAGGGCATGTTCACTGGCAATTGCCCGGCCGGCACAATGTCGCTGACAATACCGTTTTCAAATACAACGCAACAATCTTCGTGCCAGCGTGAACCGTCAAATATCTTCCGTGCGCTTATCGCCGATCTCTGGTTCATGGGGCGTCGGTCACTTCTGGTCTTACCGGTATCGCACAGGCAGGCATCCGCCAAACAACCCAATCAACTGTTATCGGCCGCAACCGCCTCGGTAATATGGCGCATGACATCGGGATAGGCAGCGGTGACCCGGCTCCAGTTTGGAATGAATGGGGTTTCCATGGGGTTTTCCAGAAACGTGGTGCCTGCTTCAACGATATTGGCGGCAAAAAGCTCGACGGCCTTCTCTTCCTGATGGCGATCCAGATGCAGGCCATTCATGGCCGCATCATTGTAATACATTTCAATCAGGTCGAGGGCTGTCCGGTAATAGGTGGCTTTTACCGTGCGGAAATTCTCCTTGCTGAAGGTAACCCCATCCGTCGCCAGTTTTCGAAACAGCGCTTTGGAAATATCCATCGACATGCGCGACAGACCGTTGTTCGCATCGTCTTCCGAAAGCGGTTGATGCTTGTGATCATAGGCGTCGGAAATATCCACCTGGCAAACCGAATGGCGACTGAGATTGCGCCAGACTTCGGATAGGACGCCAATTTCCAGCCCCCAATCGGACGGGATGCGAATGTCCGGCAGGATGGATGTGCGCATGGCAAATTCGCCGGCAAGCGGATATCGGAATCCTTGCAGATATTCCAGATAATCCTGGTGGCCACAGGTCTTTTGCAGGCTCAGCAACAGGGGCGTGACCAATAGCCGTGTCACCCGCCCGTTAAGCTTGCCATCGGCGATACGCGGGTAATAGCCCTTGCAAAACTGGTAGGAAAACCCCGGATTGGCCACCGGATAGATCAAACGGGCCAGCATTTCACGCGAATAGGTGACGATGTCACAATCATGCAAGGCCACCACGTCGCAATTTTGCGATGCAAGGGCATGGCCGATGCAATACCAGACATTGCGGCCCTTTCCCGGTTCCGTAGGCGCCAGATTTGCGTCGGCAAGCTGATCGTGTATGGCCCGCAAGCGCGGTCCGTCATTCCACAGAATGTCGTGTCTTTGCGGCAGGCGGGAAAAATATTCCCTGGCAAATTCAAACTGTTCCCTGTTGGCGCGATCCAGACCGATGATAATGTGATTGATGTAATTTGCGCCGCAAAGTTCATCGACAATTCCGGCCAGCGCCGGCGTTTCCAGCTCCGAAAACAGCGATGGCAGAATCAATGTTATTTTTCGCTTCTCGGCAAATTGCACGAGTTGGCGCTCCAGATCCTCGGCCGACTTGTGCGATAGATTGTGAAGCGTTGCGACACTGCCGTTCTGGTGAAAATCCGCCATCAGGTTTCCTTCTTGACCTCAGTCTTTGTCATAACCCTGTTTGCCAGAAATGACAAAACAGATTCATTCCACCCGGCTGGACCCGCCATTGTCGCCCGGATGATCCTGCCGTCTTTTTCCCCCTGCATGGGTCCGATACCGCCATGGGCGGGATTGGGTATGATCGCTCCCCTGCTCGCCGCTTCCAGCATCGCCACATCATTGGCCGCGTCACCAAGCGCAAAGCTCTCGACCGGACCGTCCCAGCGGTTTTCATAAAGAGAAACAATCTCGCGCAACCGATCCGCCTTGCTGGCACCGAAAGACAAGGTCAGGAACCGCCCGCCCTGCTGGGCGAACAAGGATTTTGCTTCAAGCGCCTGAAGGAATTCTTGCAGCTGCGCATCGCTTCCCGACCAAAGGCCCGGTTCGGAAAAATCGCGCATTTTGGCCCGTTCTGATGCTGCAAGGTCAAGGCCTGTGCGCCTGGAGACCTCTTCGACACTCCAGTCGGAAAATCCGGAAAAGCCGCTGCGAAGGGCTTCGGGCATGGCCGCCAGAACCGCCAGCAAGCCATCATGGGATCGCTGCGCTGTCGGCTGACTGACTTGAGGCGGCAAGACACCGGCCCCATTTTCAACAATGGCCTCGCAATGGTCAAAACCGAGTGCGGCCCGCATGGGCGCCATTTCGGCCGCCGTCTTGCTGGAAGCAAGAACAAGCGGAATCTCCTGTTTCTTGAGTTTTTCCAGAGCCGGAAGCGCTGCCTGCCAGGAATAGTCACCATGGTCGAGCAATGTTCCGTCCAGATCGGAAAAAATGATGATCCGTTGCTGACCTGTCATCTCTTCCAACCTCTCAACTGCCTGTGGAATTCATCTGCCAGCTTTGCTTTGCCCGAATTCCTGACCGATGGTCAATCCCGTTCCGCGAACGCGACGGTTGATTGCCTCTGGTTTTCCGTCGCCCTGTCAATTTGTCTTGCCTTATGCATTGCCTTCATGATCATCGGGAAGAATGGCCGTCGCCTCGATCTCCACCTTGGCCCGGTCCTCGATGAGGGCAGTCACCTGGACGACAGCCATGGCTGGAAAGTTCCGTCCCATGACACGACGATAGGCTGCGCCAAGTTCCTTTTGGCCGGCAATATAGGCGACCTTGTCCGTCACATACCATGTCAGCCGGACAATATGCTCGGGGCCGGCACCGGCTTCCGCCAGTATGGCAATGATATTGGCAAGGGTTTGCTCACACTGGCCGACGAAATCATCCGTCTCGAACTCCTGGTCCTTGTTCCAGCCGATCTGCCCGCCGGTCACCACGAATTGTCCACGGGCGGCAATGCCGTTGGAATAGCCTCTGGCTGGTTTCCAGCCCTCTGGTTGCAGGAATTTCATGGCTCTGCCCTCCTCATGCTGTTCATGTTCATTGCGGTTCTTCCATCAGACATCCAGGTAGCGATCGCGGATGTCATTAGACAGATTGTCCGGCGTTCCGTCCCAGACGCTCTGTCCGCGCTCAAGGCCTTGTCGACAATCAGGATCGATTGCCCCCGTCTTTCAGTCCGCGCACGCTCGACCGGATTTCCCGCCGAATGGTCAGGTTTCCGTTTTAAGGCGATATCTTTGAATTTTGCCTGTCTGCGTTTTTGGCAAATTGGCGATGAACTCAATGGATCGGGGATATTTGAACGGTGCAATGGTTGCCTTGACGTGATCCTGCAGCCGTTTGACGGTTTCTGCATCCGCCGCAACACCCTGGCACAGAACCACAAAGGCTTTGACGATTTGCCCGCGCTCCTCGTCCGCAGCACCGATCACGCCGCACTCCACAACATCTCCATGTGCCAGCAACGCCGCTTCAACCTCCGGCCCTGCAATGTTGTAGCCCGATGAAATGATCATGTCATCGGCGCGGGCAACGAAGTGAAACACGCCCTCTTCATCCTGGATGAAAGCATCACCGGTGACGTTCCAACCATCGCGCACGTAGTCCTTTTGCCGTTTGTCATTGAGGTAGCGGCAACCGGTCGGGCCGCGTACGGCCAATTTTCCGGGCTCGCCTCGCGGCACTTCATTCATGTTGTCATCAACAACCTTTGCCTGATAACCGGTCACCGGCGTGCCTGTCGCACCGGCGGCTGAATTGCCGAGCCGGTTGGAGATGAAAATATGCAACATCTCGGTAGCGCCAATACCATCAAGCAGCGGCTTGCCTGTCTTGGCCATCCAGGAATCATAGACCGGCGGCGGCAGGGTCTCTCCCGCCGAGACGGCAACGCGCAGGGAGGAAAGATCAGCCCCCTTCTCCATGGCTGCCAGCATCGCCCGATAGGCCGTCGGCGCCGTGAAGCAGATCGTTGCCTTATAGGTCTGGATGATTTCAATCATATTGGGTGGTGTGGCACTTTCCAGCAGCGTGGCTGCAGCGCCGAAACGCAAAGGAAAGATTGCCAGCCCTCCAAGCCCGAAGGTAAACGCCAGGGGCGGTGAGCCGATAAAGATATCGTCCGGCGTCACACCAAGGACTTCCTTCGCATAACCGTCCGCGACAACCAGCAGATCACGGTGGAAGTGCATCGTTGCCTTGGGTTCTCCGGTCGTACCGGACGTAAAGCCCAGCAGCGCCACATCATCACGTCCGGTATCGACAGCATTGAATCGCACCGACTTGTTCAGCGCAACCCTGTCCAATTCGGCGTCATGATTGGCCGTCCCGTCAAACCCGACAACCTTTTTCAAGGTCGCACTGTCCTTGGCGCAAAAGACCAACTCGTCCATCAACCGTGTATCACAAAGCGCCAGGGAGATTTCAGCCTTGTCAACAATCTGCGACAGTTCCACTGCCCGCAGCATCGGCATGGTATTGACAACAACAGCCCCCGCCTTGGTCGCGGCCAGCCAGCAGGCAACCATCGCCGGATTGTTGGCCGAACGGATCAGCACCCGGTTGCCGGGCACAATGCCGTAATCCTCGACCAGCGCATGGGCAATCTTGTTGGTCCAGTCGGAAAGTTCCTTGTAGGTTCGCCGCCGGCCATTGCCGATCAGCGCCGTATGATCGCCAAATCCCTTGGCAACCATGGCGTCGGTCAGTTCAACGGCAGCGTTCAGCCGCTCGGGATATTCAAATTGCGTCATATCGAGTATCGGCCAGCTCTCGAAAGGCGGCAGATTATCCCGGGTGAATGTATCAATATGGGCCGAGTGGCCGAGTGTGATCGCTGTCATGACGAAGCTCCGGCGAATGCATTGGCTAGTGTTTGTCGTGCAATGATGACTTTCTGGACATCAGAAGCACCTTCATAAATCCGCAGGGCGCGAATTTCACGATAGAGACTTTCGACAATATGTCCGCTGCGAACACCATCGCCGCCGTGGATCTGCACGGCCTTGTCGATGACCTCCTGCGCCTTGTCGGTGGCAAATAGCTTGGCCATGGCAGCCTCCCGTGTCACCCGGGCAGCGCCACTGTCCTTGGTCCAGGCCGCACGATAGATCAGCAGGGCTCCCGCATCGACGTCCAGCGCCATATCGGCAATATGCCCCTGCACCATCTGCAATTCTGCAAGCGGCGCACCAAACAGCTCACGGGATGTCGCCCGGTCAATGGTCTCATCCAGGGCACGCCGGGCAAAGCCCAGCGCCGCCGCCCCCACGGTCGAGCGGAACATGTCGAGGACCGACATGGCGATGCGAAATCCGTCTCCGGGCTTGCCGATCATCGCACTCTCGGGAACGCGGCAATCATTGAAAGCCAGCCGGGCTAGCGGGTGTGGCGCAATGACATTGATGCGCTCGACAACCTCCAGGCCCGGCGTGTCGGCAGGCACCACAAAGGCACTGATGCCGCGTGCGCCCTCGGCCTCGCCGGTACGCGCAAAAACCGTATAGACATCGGCGATACCGCCGTTGGAGATCCAGGTTTTCTCGCCGTTGAGCAGGAAGTCATTGCCATCACGGGTGGCACTTGTTTCCAGATTGGCCACATCCGACCCGGAGCGCGGCTCGGACAGGACAAAACCGGCCAGGACCTGCCCCTGACGGGTTTTTGTCAGCCATTCATGCCTCTGAGCCTGTGTCCCGAAAAGCGAGACGGCCCCCATGCCCAGTCCCTGCATGGCAAAGACAAAATCGGCAAGACCATTGTGCCGCGCCAGAATTTCGCGCGACAGGCACAGGGTGCGCACATCAATGGTTGATTGTTCATTTTGCGGATCAACCGCGCTGTGCAGCAGCCATCCGGCGCCGCCAAGCATTTCGGCAATTTGGCGACAGGTCTCGTCAACATTGTCATGGCCGAGATCCGCCAGATTGTTGGCCACCCATTCATCAAACCGATCATGGAATTCCCGGTGCCGGTCATCCAGAAAGGGCCATTGCAGAAAACTCCGGTCCGCCATGCTCAGTTCCCCTCAAATACCGGCTTTTGCTTTACTACAAAAGCATCATAGGCACGCTTGAAATCCCGGGTCTGCATGCAGATTGCCTGGGCCTGCGCTTCGGCCTCGACGGCCTCGTCGATAGACATGGACCATTCCTGTTTCAGCATGGTTTTTGTCATCATGTGGCCAAAATTCGGGCCATCAGCCAACCGCGTTGCAAAGGCAACGGCCTCAGCTTCCAGTTGCGCCCCATCCACCAGCCGGTTGTAAAAACCCCAGCGCTCACCCTCAACGGCAGACATGGTGCGTCCGCTATAGAGAAGTTCAGCCGCACGGCCCTGGCCTATGATGCGCGGCAGGATTGAACAGGCGCCCATGTCACAGGCAGCAAGCCCGACGCGGGTAAAAAGAAACGCCGTTTTGGCTTCATTGCTGGCAAAACGAATATCGGACGCCATGGCGACGATGGCACCGGCGCCAACGCAAACCCCGTCAACCGCTGCGATAATCGGCTTGCCGCAGCCGATCATCGCCTTGACCAGGTCCCCGGTCATGCGGGTAAAGGCCAGCAGGCCCTTCATGTCCATATCGAGAAGCGGGCCTATGATGTCATGGACGTCTCCGCCGGAACAGAAATTGCCGCCATTGGAGGCAAAGACAACGGCGTCCACGTCTTCCGCATAGACCAGATCGCGAAAGCAGTCGCGCAGTTCCGCATAGCTCTCGAAGGTCAGGGGATTTTTGCGGTCGGGCCGGTCAAGCCTGATGATGGCCACACGACCTTCCATTTGCCAGTTGAAGTGTTTGGGCTCAAGTTCGGCCATATGGGTCATTTGTGCAGGGCTCCGCGTATGTGAACATTATCAAGCAGGTGAACCAGGGTGTTCGCGTCCTCGTCACTCAGGGTCTTCAGCAAGGAAGCAACCCAGCCCTCATGGGTTTTTGCCATATGGGCAAAATCCTTGCGGCCGGCCGGGGTCAATTGAACGATCATTGCTCGGCGGTCTCCGCTGACGGGAATACGCACCACAAGACCATCCGACACCAGCCTTTCGACAATGCCGGTGACATTGCCGTTGGATACCATCAGCGCAGAGGAAAGCTCGGTCATCTTGAGCCCGTCCGTCTCCCGATAAAGGGCGGCAAGGACATCAAACCGCGGCAGGGTCGTGGCAAATTCCACCCGCAACCTTTCGCGAATTTCCGCTTCCATCTGCCGGGAGATTTTCAAAAGGCGCAACCAGATCCGCAGCCTTTGTTTTTCAATTCCCGTGCCGCCATCCACGGGCGCAACCGCTGCACTCATACCTCACCTCCCGAAACGGAAATGGCCTGCCCGGTAATCGATGCCGAATTGGGACCGCACAGGAACAAGACCGTCTGTGCCACTTCTTCAGGCTGAACAAAACGACCGCTTGGATTTTGCCGCAGCAAGGCTTTGGCGGCATCATCCCGGCTGCGTCCGGTTTTGCTCATGATGTTTTCCAGCGTCCGCTCCAGCATCGGCGTCTCGGTATAACCCGGGCAGATCGCATTGACGGTAATACCGCTCTTCGCGACCTCCTGGGCAATCGATTTGGTCAGGCCGATAACACCGTGTTTGGCGGCACAATAGCCCGCCACATAGGGATAGCCCTTCAGTCCAGCGACGGAGCCAATGGATATGATGCGGCCCCATTTTGCATCCTCCATGCCGATCAGGCCTGCCTGCATCGTCAGGAATGCGCCGGTCAGATTGACATCGATCATCCTTTTCCAGCTCTCGATATCCATCTGGGTAAAGGGAATGCTTTCCGCCACTCCGGCATTGGCGATGACGATATCGGCTTTGCCATGGTCCTGCGAGATACGGCAAAACAGCGCCTTGACGCTGACCGGGTCAGTGACATCACAGGTGACAGCGGAAATCAGCGCTGATTGTTCAGCGACAGCGACAAGCGCCGCCTTGCTGCGCCCCGTGACGGTCACGGTCGCTCCCGCATGGGCCAGAGCCAGTGCAATGGATGCACCAACGCCGGATCCGCCACCGGTAACCACTGCATGTTTGCCAATCAGATCACTCATGGCTCACACCTTTTCCGTCTGTGCCTCGGCCCGTTCGGCCAGGCGCACCATCTGATCACGTCCGGCCAGATAGGGCAGCGGCCAGGCAACCTGTGTATCGCCAAGCCCGACGGCCGTGTGCAGTGTCCAATAGGGATTGGCAAGATGCGGACGGGCCAGGCACACCAGATCGGCGCGGCCCGCCATCAGGATGGAATTGGCATGGTCAGCCTCATAGATGTTGCCGACCGCCATGGTCGCCATATGGGCTTCATTGCGAATGCGATCGGAAAAGGGCGTCTGATACATGCGCCCGTAGACGGGTTGAGCGGCAATGGATGTCTGGCCGGTCGAAACGTCGCAAATATCCACACCTGCTTCCTTGAGCAGGCCGGCAATCGCCACGGCGTCATCCGGCGTGATGCCTTCATCCCCCACCCAGTCATTGGCCGATATGCGAACCGAAATGGGTTTTCCATCCGGCCAAACGGCGCGCACGGCGCGATAGACTTCAAGCGGATAACGCATGCGGTTTTCCAGCGAACCGCCGTATTCATCGTCGCGTTTGTTGGTCAGGGGCGTGATGAAGGATGACAGAAGATAGCCGTGCGCCGCATGAATTTCCAACATGTCAAAGCCGCAACGATCAGCCATTTCGGCCGAGGCCACGAACTGATCACGCACCAGATCCATATCATCCCGGTTCATTTGCCGTGCCAGTTGGTTTTGCTCCGACCAGCGGGTCTCGGATGCCGAAATCAAAGGCCAATTGCCCTCCTCCAGCGGCCCGTCCATCTTTTCCCAACCAAGCTGCGTCGATCCCTTGACACCCGAATGCCCCAGTTGCATGCAGATTTTTGCCTCCGTTTGCTGGTGAACGAAGTCAACGACCCGCGCCCATGCGGCCTCATGCTCAGGCGCATAGGCACCCGGACAGCCGGGCGTGATGCGCCCATCAGGGCTGACGCAGGTCATTTCCGTATAGACCAGCCCGGCGCCACCCTTGGCGCGTTCGCCATAGTGCACCAGATGCCAATCCGTCGGACAGCCATCCACGGCCTTGTATTGCGCCATTGGCGAAACGACCACGCGGTTGGACAGCTCCATGTCCCGCAACCGGTAGGGCGCAAACATTGGCGCCCTGTGACCGGTGGCACCCGCCTGCGCCTGAAACCAGCCCTCCGCCTGCTGCATCCATTGCGGATCGCGCAGGCGCAGGTTTTCGTGACTGATGCGCTGCGAGCGTGTCAGCAGGGAATAGTTGAACTGGACGGGATCGAGATGCAGATAGCGCTCGACATTTTCAAACCATTCGGTTGAGTTGCGCGCTGCCGATTGCAGGCGCAGCACTTCAACGCGGCGCTCTTCTTCATAGCGCTCGAATGCTGCCGGCATGGATTTTTCGCTGTCCAGGTAATTGGCCAGGGCAATGGCGCTCTCCAGAGCCAGCTTGGTGCCCGAACCGATGGAGAAATGCGCCGTTGCCGCGGCATCACCCAACAGCACGATATTGTCATGCGACCACCGCTCACACAGCACCCGGGGGAAATTGATCCAGGCGGAACCACGGATATGCCGGGCATTGGTCATCAGGGAATGACCGCCCAGATGTTTGGCAAAAATCCGCTCGCAAACCGCTATGGATTCATCCTGAGACATCGACCCGAATCCGAATTTGTTCCAGGTGTCCTCCTGACATTCGACAATGAACGTCGCTGTGTCATCATCAAACTGATAGGCATGCGCCCAGATCCAGCCATGTTCGGTTTCTTCGAAGATGAAGGTAAAGGCGTCATCAAATTTCTGATGGGTCCCCAGCCAGACAAATTTACATTGCCGCACATCGATATCGGGACGAAATTCCTCGGCAAATTCAGTGCGCGTTCTGGAATTCAACCCATCGGAAGCGACGACAAGATCGTATTCCTTTGCGTAATCTGACGCACTGCTGACATCTGTTTCGAACCGCAGGTCCACGCCCAGTTCCCGGGCTCTTTCCTGCAGCAGCAAAAGCAATTGCCGACGCCCGACGCCGCAAAAACCATGTCCGGTGGACAGTTCCTTGCGTCCGCGATAATGCACGGCAATATCGTCCCAATAGGCAAAGTGCTGACGGATCGTCGCGGCACTGACCGGGTCGTTTGCCTGCAGATTGTCGAGGGTTTCATCAGACAGGACAACGCCCCAGCCAAAGGTATCATCCGGCTTGTTGCGCTCAATGACGACGACCTCATGGGCCGGATCACGCAGCTTCATGCTGATCGCAAAATAAAGGCCAGCCGGCCCGCCTCCAAGACATGCAATACGCATTGGCACTTCCCTGCTGTTACCCGGCGCGCCGTCCAAAGGACAGCCCCGCCATTGCTCCATGAGGGAATGTTGCCACCGTCGGCAATATATTTCAAGCTTAAAATTTTTAGACTAAAACTTTATCGGCTTTGCCGCGGGCATGCCATCAAGCGACGCTGCAGGGTTTGCGGGCAACAGATTCAATCAACAGACCTTTTTAGCATTTGCAACAGCGCCGCCTTCGGCATGCCAGAGGTTTGGCCTTAAGATTTGCTAGGAGCGAACCTTCTCACTCTTGGGATCATACAACGGCTTTGCACTGACTTCAGCTCTGCAAAGTTTCCCGGCAACTTCGATTTCATAGGTCGATGCCAGCATCTGAGAAAGGCTCTCTCCATCACGCACAGGCACATAACCAAGCCCCACTGCAGCGCCGAGAAAATGGCCATAATTGCCCGATGTCAGATAGCCGGAGATCACGCCGTCACGCATGATGGGTTCGCCGTGAAACAGCAGGGGCTCAGGGTCCACCAGTTTGAAAGACAAAAGACGTTTTTGCAGTCCGGCCTGTTTTCGCGCAACCACAGCCTCACGACCGATAAAGGGTCCATAGCGGCCATCCGGCTTTTCTGTTTTCACCGCAAAACCAAGTCCGGCCTCCAGCACATGGTCCTCATCGGTGATGTCGTGACCAAAGTGCCGGAACCCTTTTTCCATGCGGCATGAATCCAGCACCTGCATTCCGGCGAGCCGCAGGCCTTCGCCCTCGCCTGCCGCCATCACCACATCGAAAACATGCCGCGCCATGTCGGCGGACACATAGAGTTCCCAGCCCAATTCACCCACATAGGTAATGCGATGCGCCCGCACCGTGACCATGCCCATATCGATGGTTCTGGCGGTGGCGAAGGGAAAGGCTTCATGCGACAGGTCGGCAGGCGTGACCTTCTGCAGGATCCTGCGCGCATTGGGTCCCATCACTGCCAGCACAGCTTCGGAACTGGTGACATTGACGGCAATGCACCGCGCATCGTCAGGAATATGCCGTTTGAGCCAACTGAAATCGCGCGTCACGGTGGCTGCACCGGTCATCACCATGAAACGGTCCCTGGCCAGCCGCGTTACCGTCAAATCCGCCTCGATGCCGCCGCGGGCATTGAGCCACGGCGTATAGACAATGCGTCCCGGTTCAACATCAATGTCGTTGCCGCAGATATGTTGCAGCACATCCACCGCATCACGCCCCTCAATGAGAAACTTGCCGAAGGTGGACAGGTCAAAGGCTCCGGCCGTCTCGCGCACCGCGCGATGTTCAGCCTCCGCGTAGGCAAACCAGTTTTGCCGCTTCCAGCCGTATTGATATTGCGGCGCCACGCCCTTGGCCAGATCATCGGCAGGCACGAACCAGTGCGGCCGTTCCCACCCGGCGGTCTCGCCAAAACAGGCCCCGCGCTCTGCCATTTTTTCATGCAGGGGCGTATGGCGGATATGGCGCGCGGTCTCGTACTGGCGATGGGGAAAATGGTCGGCGTAAAGCAGGCCAAGCGTTTCCGTCACGCGGTTTTTCAGATAGGTCCGATTGCCCTGGAACGGCTCCATACGGCGAATATCGACATCCCAAAGGTCAAAGGGCGGTTCCCCCTCGACGATCCATTCGGCAATCGCCTTGCCTGCGCCGCCGGCCGATTGAATGCCAACCGAATTGAAACCGGCTGCCACAAAGAAGTTCTCCACTTCCGGTGATGGGCCCAACAGGTAGCGGTCATCGGGTGTGAAACTTTCCGGTCCGTTGAAAAACGTGTGAATGCCGGCGCTTTCAAGCAGAGGCATGCGTTCCACGGCCTGCTCCAGTATTGGCTGGAAATGGTCGAAATCCTCCGGCAATTGATCGAAGCAAAAATCCTTCGATATGCCGTCCATGCCCCAGGGTTTGGAGACCGGTTCAAAGGCGCCCAGCAGAATTTTGCCCGCATCTTCCTTGTAATAGGCGCATTCATCAGGAACCCGCAGCACCGGCAGATTGCCCGGCAGGCCTTTCACGGCTTCGGTCAGAATGTAGAAATGCTCGCAGGCATGCAAAGGCACATTGACACCGGCCATCTGCCCGACCTCATGTCCCCACATCCCGGCGCAATTGACCACGATCTCGGCGGAAATCTCACCCTTGTCGGTCCGCGCGCCCGTCGCCCGGCCATTGTCCACGTGAATGGCTTCCACCACGGTATTTTCAAATATCTGCACACCCTTGTTGCGCGCACCACGCGCCAGCGCCATGGCGATATTCGACGGATCGCCCTGCCCGTCCAGCGGGATATGCAGACCGCCGACGACACCATCCACATTGAGATAGGGGTACATGTCGGCGCATTGCTGCACATTCAACACATTGACCTCGACACCATGGGCCTTTGCCATGGAGGCATTGCGCAGAAACTCTTCCATGCGATGTTCGCTCAGGGCGACAGACAGCGAGCCGTTGCGCCGAAAACCGGTGGCCATGCCGGTTTCCTCTTCAAGGCGGCCATAGAGTTCCTGACTGTATTTGGCCAGACGGGTCATGTTCATGGTCGCCCGAAGCTGGGCAATCAATCCGGCAGCATGCCAGGTCGTTCCGCTGGTCAATTGCTTGCGCTCGACAAGCACAACGTCGCTCCAGCCCTGATGCGCCAGATGATAGGCGACAGAACAGCCGACAACGCCGCCACCGATGATCAAAACGCGAGTATGTTTGGGAAATTCAGCCATGACGAAGACCACCTGCAACAGCGTGCAAAAACGCACCGTGAAATTAATGGCGATATTTTCACGAAAAGAAACGCACGTCCAGCCCCGATGGATAGAAGATCAACGGCAGCGACATTGCTCCCATGGACGCATCATCCCTTTGACACGTTTCAACAGGGCCGCAGGCAGTTCCACCGGGTTCTGGCTGATCATCCCATTGATTCCCCCTGAGGCCGCAGCTTTGCGGAGAGACCGCGCGCGCCGGATCGTAATCTCCATAAATGAGGAAAGGCTGACCGTCCTTTGGCGGCAGATTTCAAGCCGTTGCCGTGAGAGACCCTTTTTCCGAGCGTTTACAACTTACTGGCACCTTTTCATGAATCAAAAAGGCAATCCTTCTGGTAAATTATCGCCTGCCCGGCTGCCATGACACAGGCAGCCGTCGACTATATTCAAGCCAGCCCTTGATCTTGCAACCACTATTGGCCTCATAATGGGGCCAGATGGATTGCACTTTCGGTCCATCAGAAAGCGGGCAGATCCGAGGTCAGGCCACCATCATGCGTAATGCGCTGTTTCATGTTGAACGAATGGAGATGACAACACTCCAGACCCAGATCCGCGAGATGCTGGTCTCGGCCATGCTGTCGGGGCAATTGCCCGTAGGCGCGCCCATTCCCTCCACCCGGGCCATGGCCAAGCGGCTGAAAGTATCCCGCAACACGGTCATGCTGGCCTATCAGGCACTGGCTTCCGATGGCTACCTTGTGGCGCGTGAGCGATCCGGGTTTTATGTATCATCGGATATTCACGATGGCACCATGGCGGGCTCCGTCCCGGCCAAACCGCCGCTGACTGGCGAACCCCAGCCTGACTGGGCAGGCCGCTTTCGCGTGCAACCCAGCGAGCAGACCAATATCGTCAAGCCGGACAATTGGCATGATTACCCCTATCCATTCATTTATGGACAGGCCGATGCCGCACTCTTCCCCATCGCCGCCTGGCGCGACTGCATGCGCCAGTCCATGGGCCGCAAGTGGCTGGATGCCTGGACCAATGACCATTTTGCCGAAGACGACCGCATGCTCATCGAACAGGTGCGGCAACGTATTCTCACGCGGCGCGGCATCCTCGCCAATGCCGATGAGATTCTCATCACGCTGGGTGCGCAAAACGCGCTCTACATCCTGTCGAGCCTGCTGGTCAAACGCGGCATGACAGTGGCCATCGAAGACCCCGGCTACCCGGACATTCGCAATATATTTCAGCTGCGCACCGATCAGATCAACCATATTCCTGTCGACGAGGAAGGCATTACCCTGACGCCCGAACTGTTCAAATCCGAACTGGTTTTTGTCACCCCCAGCCACCAGTATCCGACCAATGCCACCATGAGCCCGGAACGCAGAAAAGCCCTCCTGCAATGGGCGGCCACAAACAACGGGCTGATCATTGAAGACGACTATGAATTCGAGACCAATTACCAGGGCGAACCGACACCGGCGCTGAAATCCCTCGATCAGGGGCAACGCGTTCTCTATGTCGGCAGCCTGTCAAAATCACTGATGCCGGGCCTTCGCATGGGTTTCATGGTTGCCCCTGCCCCGCTTATTCGCGAAGCCCGGGCCTTGCGGCGTCTCATGTTGCGCCACCCGCCCGGCAACAATCAGGGCGTCGTCGCCCTGTTTCTGTCGCTTGGTCACCATGACACGCTGATCGGACGGTTGCACCGCAGCTATCGCAATCGCTGGGTCACCATGGGCAAGGCATTGGAGAAATATTTTCCCGGTTGGACACAGGCCCCCGGCTTTGGCGGAACCTCCTATTGGCTGAAGGGGCCACCATGGCTGGACGGAACCCTGCTGGCGAGCCGGGCGCTGGAGGAAGGCATCGTCATCGAACCCGGAGACATCTATTTTTCCGATCCGCAGAACCATCGGCACTTCATCCGGTTGGGATTTTCCTCAATCGCGGAGGAACGCATAGAACCCGGACTCGAGCGGTTGTCGCATATCGTTGCGGCAATGAAGCCTGCCTGATAGATCCACAATGAACGCTTTAAACATGACTGGCTCAGGCATTTGGCCTGATCTGGCTCTACGCCATGGTGCCAGTCTCCCCCTATCAAAGGTGCAGGCACTGCAGGTGTGAGCGCCCGAACCGTGAAATTCAAAGGAACCGTCGCCATGAAAATGACCACCGAAGAAGCTTTCGTGAAGGTTTTGCAGATGCATGGTATCGAACATGCCTTTGGCATCATCGGCTCCGCCATGATGCCGATCTCCGATCTGTTCCCCAAGGCTGGCATCACGTTCTGGGATTGCGCCCATGAAACCAATGCGGGGATCATCTGTGACGGCTACACCCGTTCAACCGGCAAAATGGCCCTGGCGATTGCCCAGAACGGCCCCGGCATCACCAATTTCGTTACCCCCATCAAGACCGCCTATTGGAACCATACGCCAATGCTGCTGGTCACACCGCAAGCCGCCAACAAGACCATCGGTCAGGGCGGTTTTCAGGAAGTGGAACAGATGGCGCTTTTCCGGGACATGGTGTGTTACCAGGAAGAAGTGCGTGACCCGTCGCGCATGGCCGAAGTCCTCAATCGGGTCATCGAAAAAGCCATCCGCGGCTCAGCCCCGGCACAGATCAATGTGCCGCGCGATTACTGGACGCAGATCATCGATATCGAATTGCCGCAGATCGTTCGCCTTGAGCTGCCTTCGGGTGGCGACAAGGCCATCGAAATGGCAGCCGATCTGCTTTCCAATGCACAGTTTCCGGTGATCCTTTCGGGCGCCGGCGTGGTCATCGGCGGCGCCATCGAGGACTGCAAGGCGCTTGCCGAGCGTCTGGATGCGCCCGTTGCCAATGGATACCAGCACAATGACAGCTTTCCCGGCAGCCATCCCCTCGCCTGCGGACCACTTGGCTACAATGGATCGAAGGCCGCCATGGAGCTGATTGCCAAGGCTGATGTCGTTCTGGCGCTCGGCACAAGGCTCAACCCGTTTTCCACTTTGCCCGGCTATGGCATTGACTATTGGCCGCAGGACGCGAAGATCATTCAGGTCGATATCAATTCCGATCGCATTGGCCTGACCAAGAAGGTCACCGTCGGCATCTGCGGTGATGCCGGACAGGTGGCCCGACAGATATTGAACAAATTGACCCCGGACGCTGGTGACAGCGGCCGCGAAGAGCGCAAGGCCGTGATCCACAGGACCAAGTCAGCCTGGTTGCAGACACTCAGCAGCATGGATCACGAAGATGATGATGCAGGCACCAGTTGGAATGAGGATGCACGCGGCCGGCAGCCCGAGCGCATGTCGCCGCGCATGGCCTGGCGTGCCATTCAGGCTGGCTTGCCCAAGGACGCGATCATCTCCAGCGATATCGGCAACAATTGCGCTATCGGCAATGCCTATCCGACGTTTGAAAAGGGACGCAAATATCTCGCCCCCGGTCTCTTCGGGCCCTGTGGCTACGGTTTCCCAGCCATTCTCGGCGCCAAGATCGGCTGCCCGGATGTTCCGGTGGTCGGTTTTGCCGGCGACGGCGCCTTCGGCATCTCGATGAACGAAATGACCTCCTGCGGACGCGAAGAATGGCCAGCCGTGACCATGGTGGTCTTCCGCAATTACCAATGGGGCGCCGAAAAGAGAAACACCACATTGTGGTTTGACGACAATTTTGTCGGCACCGAGCTGGATCCGCAACTCAGCTACGCAAAGGTGGCAGAAGGCTGCGGCCTGAAAGGCATCACGGTCAGCAGCCAGGCCGATCTGACAACGGTTTTGCAGGACGCCTGCGATGCCCAGAAAGACGGCGTGACAACCCTCATTGAGGTTATCCTCAATCAGGAACTTGGTGAACCCTTCCGCCGCGACGCCATGAAAAAACCCGTGGAAGTGGCCGGGATCAACCGCGATGACATGCGCCCGCAAAAGGGCGCATAGACCACGTGGCACAGGTGAGACTATTGGGCGGATATGGCGTGGTTCATGACGTGGAAGATGTAGTTCTGCTCGATCGTACCATCGAACAAATGCGCCCAGGGGCCCTTGGCATAGACCGCAACATCCTCGCCTGAATGGGTCTCCGATGACATGGGAATGGCGGCCTGCTGCTGATACTCCGGATCAATGGCCTGTTGTTGGTCGACAAGTGCACGGCTGCCGGAATAGCTTCCATCCGCCTGCCGGGTCAGCACAGAGCCCGGACCATTGAGATAGCCAACCACTGTATAGGGTTTTCCATCGGCTGCCAGGCGCGGCTCATCGGTGTGTTCGACCTGCCCCTTGGCAATGCCCATGCAAAGACCCGTAATGGGCGTGCCACGACCACAATATCCGTTGAAGGCAATGGCGTGTTCATGGTCGGCTGTAACAATGATCAATGTATCTTGATCATTGGTCAATTGATCGGCCATGGCCACAGCCTCGGCAAAGGCAACGCCATCGCTCAGCGAGCGGTGCAGATTGCCGTGATGACTGGCATGATCGACACGGCCGGCCTCTATCTCGAGATAGTAGCCCTGTTCATTCTGGCTGAGAAATTCGATCGCCACTTTGGTCATCGCCGCCAGTGAAGGCTCATCTTCATCCCTGCGGTCGAATTCAAAGTTCATGTGGTTGTCCGCGAGCAGTGCCAGCACCGGCGTCGCGCCATCCAGCTTCAACGCGTCGACAGAGGCTGCATTCCAGGCATATTGCACACCTGCAGCTTTTGCCTCTTCAATAAGGTTCCGGCCATCTTCGCGGCGTCCCTTGCCGCCCTCATCCGTCGCACCATCACTGGCGACGAAATTTCGGCGGCCACCGCCCATGGCGAAATCCACTGTGCCGGCGCCAATGGCCTCGATCAGTTGAACGGCAATATCCTTTTGTGCGGTGCAGTCGGCAGGAACAGAAGCCTCCCAGCCCCGATTGGCCGTCTTGGCATAGACGGCTGCGGGGGTCGCATGGGTGAGACGGGCAGTGGAAACCACGCCCACTGACTTGCCTGCACGCGACACGATTTCAGAGAAGGTTGTCAGTTCGTTGCCCGCAACCGTACTGCAATCGCCAAGCACCACCTTGTCGTTCAGGTTGATCGTGCTGAACATCTGTTTGACGCCGGTATTCATGGCGCCGGCTGTTGCCGCTGAACCGGGCGTCTGGGCGTTGATATTATAGGTCTTGACGAGCGCCAGATTGGGAAATTCCTCGTAGGAGAGCACGTGTTCGTCGCCGAGTTTCCCCATTTTCTGGCCCTGGAACAGTCGGGTCGCATAGTTGGTGCCGACCCCATTGCCGTCCGCAATCAACAAAATGACATTCCTCGCCCGCGCGGTAATCGGCTGGCGCGAAAGGGTCTGCTTAAGTCTGTCCTGCGCGGATGTGTAATAGGCGTCATTTGCCTGCGGCAATTGCTGTGCATGGATTGCCGTAGAGAGAACCAGCAGGGCTGCAGCGGCAAACAAGGTATGGAGACTTTTTTTCATATCCGAGGTTTCCATACGCAATGAGGGCAAGTCAATGCCAATCCGCAAGCGTAAACTGGAGATGAAAGCAGATACGCCAACTCTATCGTCAATAGAGGCTCTGCGTTAGTTGGATATCGAACTGCGCACGAATGGCCGCATCCACTTCGCAGGAAATGTGTCTGGGATAGATGGTAGACAATATTCTGTTTTTTTCGGCAATGGCCGTCTGAATGATGTCCGGCCTGCCTCGCTCAACCCATTCCTTCGGGCTGGTGCGATCGCCAATCACGGGATAGATATATTCCGTTTCCATCATCGACAATGTCTGTTCATGGCCAAGATAGTGCCCCGGCCCGTTGATGCAGACATCCTCGATGGTGGCCAGCGACAGTGTCTGCTCATTGACCTCGATGCCGCGAACACAACGTAGACATTGGCCAAGCATGTCATTGTCTATGATCAGGCTTTCCAGTGAAAATCCCAGCAATGAGGCATGCATGCCCGCCGCCTCATAGATCATGTTCAGCCCGGACAGGCCCGCCATGACATTGGTAATGCCTTTTTCATATCCGGCCTGCACATCCGGCAATTTGGAATCGGCAATGCCTGCGGCAGCGCCCCCCGGTAGGTCGTAGTAGTGGGACATCTGCGCACAGGCCGCCGACAACAGGGCCTGCTCACCGGACCCGCCCGACATGGACCCGGTGCGCAGATCCGAGACAAAGGGCCAGGTGCCAAAGATCGCCGGATGGCCTTTCGACAGGGCATTGACATAGACCAGGCCAGCCAGGACTTCTGCAACCGCCTGCACCACCGCGCCGGCAATGGCTGCCGGCGCGGTGGCACCGGCCTGTCCCGCTGACAGCAGAAGAATCGGCATGCCACCGCGGACACATTCCTCCAGAACCAGGCAGGCATCTGCCGCAAATCGCAAGGGCGGCACCACGAAGCAATTGGAATTGGAGACAAAGGGGCGCGCCCTGAACGCCTCTTCGCCGCCTGCCACCAGATGCAGCAGGTCGAGGCAGGGCCTCACGTTTTCACCGACGGTAAAACTGGTGCCCACATGTTTTGTGGTTCCCAGAACACTGGCATAAAGCGTATTGATATCGAGGTCGCAGGGGTCGGCGATATCCCTTGCAACCAGGGGCCGTTGAAAGAAGTGGATATTGTCCAAGGTCTCGACGATACGGGCTGCATCATAAAGATCGCCCAGCAGGGATTCCCGATAGGCGCGCTGCTCGACGTCAACAATATGAACGGCGGCGCCCGCAGTTCCGAAATGCACCTTGTTGCCGGACAAATGCAGATCATGCACGGGGTCCTGCGCATGAAGGGTCAGATCACGGCAGGCATTGCGAACGGTCTCCATCACCAGCGCGCGCGGAAACCGCAGCCTTCCGTCTGCCCCATGAATGGCGCCAACGCCAGTGCACAGCGCGATACAGGAATCAATTGGCTGCCCCATGCCGACATCTTCCAGAATGGTCAGCACGGATTCATGGATGCGGTCCATGTCATGGGCGGATAATGGGCGATAATTGTCCGAAGTCATTCCCGGTCTGACCGGACGAACCGACCTGTCCAGAGGTGCTGCGCGAAGAGCAAGCCGGGCCTGCCGTCCGCCTGACCGGCGCTTGCTGCGTTCAATACCGGGAACATCGATCTCGTCCAACAGTTTTGACACCGGCGCATTCCTCCATGGGCACGACCTGTCTTTGACGCTATCACGCGTTTTCCGGGTGCTGATAGAACCAGTTACGCAGCATTGTTGCAGAGGCGGATGGAGCCAGACGCGTGAAAATCACTGTGAATTTTTCATAGAATGTCAAAAACTAACCCAAATTTTCAAAAAATCACCTGTTGGCACTCATTTGGCGTCATGATTGGCACTATCTTGGGTCACAAAAAATTGGGTCATGTCTTGTCCGGCAATCCGTCTCATAGGCATTTAAAAATGCCAGTTGAGGGGCGTATTCATGTCCATAAAACAATGTGGCTTTTGTTGCCGCAGCAGTGGTCATGTCCGCAGTTGGCGATATGCAGGGCGCGTTAATGCTTGATGCGGTTTCGTCTACTTCGTCGAATGGCCGACCGCCAATCAGGCCTCTCCGATGGATGACACCTATCGGTCTGACTTCGAGGCTTCGCCTCCCCCGAGTAATGTTCGGATGAGCGCAATGCGGACAAACCGACAAGCACGAAATGCTATGCGCAGACTATCCACGATTTCAGACGCAGGGGTGAAAAGCGCCAGGCGCGGACGTTGAAAAATAATTCAAATTCAGCCCGAAGCACTCAGTAAAACGCTCGTTTCAAACAGCCGCCTTGGCAGCCGTTCATACCTTGGCCTTTCTACTGGTATCTCGACTCGCCCCAGCATCCAGCCCACTTCAGCTCCGGCCCTTCCAAGGCACCAGGATTTTTTCAGCTTTACGCATCAGTATATCGATACCAAAGCCGATTAAACCGATAAGAATAATCCCCATCAATACGATATCTGTCAGTTGAAACTTCGAAGCGACCATAATCATCATACCCGCACCTTCCGAGGCAGCGACCAGTTCGGCTGCCACCACGGTGCCCCAACATACGCCCATGGCAACCCGAGCGCCGGTGAATATTTCCGGCAGGGAATTGGGCATGATGACGTAGCGCATGATTTGAAACTTGCTTGCCCCAAGAGAATAGGCAACGTGCACCTTGGCAATGTTTACGCCCGAGACCCCGGCCCGCGCCGAAATTGCCATGATCCAAAGCGAAGCCAGGAACAACAGGATGATCTTGCCCGTCTCGCCAATGCCGAACCAAATGATCACCAGCGGAATGAGCGCCAGCGGCGGCACGGGACGCATGAACTCGACGATCGGCTCGAACCAACCCCGAAACCAGTTGCTGAGCCCCATAGCATAACCCAACGGAATGCCCAGCAGAGCACCCAATATGAACCCCGTAACCACGCGGAAGAGCGAGTATCCCAGATGCCCCCAAAGAGTGCTGCCGCGATAGCCGTCATTGGCGATCTCGACCATCCGACCCACGACGGCCTCCGGTGCGGGTAGCCAGATAGGCTCCATCTGCAGCCCTTTGGGCGGGGTAAAGCTGATCGCGCCCTTGTCAGTCAGGGCAAAGCGGCCGACATCGTTGCGGATCGAATCTTCAGGGCCGATTGTAACCCCGTCAATCGCCACCACGCGCGCACCATCCCGGCGGGTGGTCTCGTCGTTCGCATCGAACAGGATCGTGGCGGTGCGTGAGGCATTCATCGACACTGCGTCATCCTTGGCGAACCCTGCTCCGGGATCGACCGTGAATTTACTGGTCTCCTGCCCGAAACCGGCGACGTGAACATAGACAGTGGCGTCGTCGCGCGCGCCGTCGGCGCTTTCGAGCGTATAATTAAACGCAGTATCACCAACAAAGGGACCCGGGGCGTGCAGGAAACCCGGCAACCAGGCAGAACCCGTGAAAGAGCCCCAGATTACAAAAATGGTGATAACGGAGATCGTTGAAGCAAAGCGGTTTGATACCACTGCGCTTTCATCACCGAACGTCACGGTCTTACGCGCCGTGAAGTCGTTTGTGGTGCGGTGCACCAGGAAGCGCACGACAAGAAACGAGACCAATAAAACCGCGATATAGACGAGCAGAACCATCAAACCGATCATTTTGATTCCTCCGAATGGCCCATGATTTCCTCTTCCATGTCCCAGATCATCTCCAAGATTTCTTCGCGGGTTTTTGCGTAGCCTTCCGCCTGTTTGACCTTACGCAAATCAGCGCCCACGCCCATGTCGGCAAAGGGCAGCCTATATTCCTTGTGAATGCGACCGGGACGCGGGGCCATGACCAGCAAGCGCTCACCGAGCAGCAGCGCTTCCTCGACGGAATGGGTGATCAGAATGATGGTCTTGCCGGTTTCCTTCCAGAGCTTCAAGACAAGCCCCTGCATTTTCTCTCGGGTCAGTGCGTCGAGCGCGCCGAGCGGTTCATCCATCAGGATCACGTCGGGGTCATTGGCGAGGCAGCGGGCAAGGGCAACACGCTGTTGCATTCCGCCCGAGAGTTCGTAAATGGCCTTGTCCTTGAAGTCGCCCAGCCCGGTGACGTGGAGCAAATGGTCGACATGCTGGCTCCACTGAGCCTCGCTCTGCCCTCTCATCCGTGGGCCGAAGCTCACGTTTTCGCGAACGTCCATCCACTCGAAAAGTGCGCCCTGCTGAAAAACCATTCCGCGCTCGGCATTGGGGCCCGTGACAGTGTGACCGTTCATCACCACTTGCCCCTCCGTCGGGGCGAGGAAGCCCGCGACGATGTTCAAAAGCGTGGTCTTGCCGCATCCGGACGGTCCGAGAATGCTCAGCAATTCACCTTCATTCAGTTGCAGAGAAACGTTTTTAATTGCCTGGACCGAACTACCATCAGGCAAGTCGAACCGCATTGAAATGTTTTCGATGGATAGTCCGGACATGGCCAGCGCTTCCTGTTTGAACCATTATACTGATCACCTGTGCCTCGACCGAAGCTTAATCAGAGAGGGCGGCAGAAGCAAATCCTGCCGCCCCGGTCTTGGGGCTCTCACATTTGGCTTGCAGCTTGCAGCGGGCCTGTATTGACATTGCTTTCGTAGGTGTCGAGCGCACCATTGATGCTGCCCGCCTGGACAAAGACATCAGCGACGCCTTTCATGAAGGTCTGGGCACCTCCGCCAAACCACTTTTCGGAAAGCTGATCTTCCATCGTCGGGAATGTGAAGGTCGCCATGGTCTCGGCGGTGGCGGCTTCATCCATGCCTGCATCTTTGGCAATTAGGGGCAGCATCTCCGCGTGGTTTGCCGGATCCGCCCACATCAAATTGGCGTCAGCGGTCACCTTGAGAAATTTGGCGACGAGGTCACCATTTTCGGCCACCCAATCGGCGGGACCGGAGGTTACGTCGAAAACCAGGATGCCCAGATCGGTCTTTTCCGCGCCGCTCATCAGCACGTTGCCGTGTTCAAGCGCCCGGCGCAGCGAACCGCCCCAACCGCAGAACATCGCAACCGAGTCCTGCGCAAACGCCGCCGCGCCATCGGTCGGATCCATGTCGACCACATCCATCGAAGCGACATCGACGCCAAAATGGCTCATCTGTCTGAGAAAACCGTAGTGTGCGGCGGTGCCCAGCGGCACTGCGACTTTTTTGCCGACCAGTTCACCGGCATTTGTTTTATCAATCTCAAGCTCCGCACGCACGACGCAATTGTCGTTGTCGGCATAGGAGACAGCCACATCGAGCATTTGCAGATCCTGCCCAGCTGACGTCGCGACCACGAAGGGCGGCACGCCCTGGCTGACCGACAATTGCACGTCGCCCGACGCCATCGCCGCTGACATCTTGACTCCCGATTCAAAGCTCACCCAATTGATGTCGACGCCCATTTCCTTTTTATAGGTGCCCATCTGCTTGGCATATTCGAAAGGCATCGGCCATTCCAGGAAATAGCCCACAGTGATACTCTCGGCCGCCGCTTGCGTTGCGCTGAACATCGCCGTGCTAACGGCGAGCGCTGCCAAGGTCTTATTCAAGGTATTCAACTTCATGTCGCACTCCCTATTGTCGCGTTGGCCGATTATGGACCACAACCATCTCGCAATTTTTTCAATACCTCTGTCCAAGAAAATCCAACATTACCCATAAAGTAGTATTATTATTTCGATATTTTCGAATTCATTGGCCGAAATCGTTGAAATCGGGTTAGGATGGGAAGATGCAACGGAAAGCGTTAAGTCTGCGTGGTCTGGAAATTTTCCAACTCGTGGCAAAATCGGGATCAGTGGGCAAAGTCGCCGCTGAAACTGGTTTGTCGATCAGCACGGTGTCTCACCATTTGCGCAGCGTCGAGGAATCCCTGGGCGTAAGCCTGTTGAATCACGCCCGCCGCCCAATGGTTCTCACTCCGGCAGGCAGTACATTTGCCCGCTACGTAGAAGATGGGCTCAGGCTTATTCGACGCGGCGAAATCGAGTTGACTTCGGGCGACCTTTCCCGAATTCACGAACTGCGGTTCGGGATCGTCGACGATTTCGACAACGAGATCGCGCCGGCCCTGACCCAATTTCTGGCAAGGGCGATGCCGAAATGCACATTCAAACATCACACCCGTACCAGCCTTGATATCATTCGCCTGCTAACCGAACAGAAGCTTGATATCGGCGTAGCGACACGTCCAATCACCGATATCTTTGGGTTGACCGAATACCCGCTTCTACGTGATCCCTTCGTCATTGCGCTGCCGGCATCGAGCACCGAAGCGCCCGAGAGTTGCCTGGCTGGATACTCAAAGCTTCCATTCCTGCGCTATTCGCCAAACTTGATCATCGGAAGCCAGGTCGAAGCCCATCTGCGCCGCCTGCGGGTGTCTTTGCCGAACCGTTTCGAGTTCGAAAGCAATCAGTCCATTATTTCAATGGTGGCCGACGGCAGCGGCTGGGCGATTATTACGCCCAGCAACTACCTGCGTGCCAGTCGGTTCCATGAACGCGTTTCACTACACCCCTTCCCAAGCAAGGGCTTTGCCCGCACCTTATCGCTTTTCACCACCGAAGATTATCCGCAAAACGTAACCGACATGATCGCAACAACCCTGCGCCGCCTCATAACGCGGCACATGATCGAGCCGGCTTCCAGGCAAACTCCGTGGCTGGCTTCAGGCTTTCGCCTGCTTAGTGCCGAGGTAGGTAGTCCCGACGCACCCTGAGGCCGTATGGGATGCCGGATTTGAAACCACGCGAGGATCGCTGCTTTCTGCGCCGTTGGCGGCTATGCCGAGTGGTGGCTGGCGAGGATTTCCCGGCGCATCGCAGGAATACGCCCGTCAGCGTTGCCGTCGTCCCGGCCGGCACAGCAATGGTGCAGGCATCAGATGTTTCGGCGGATGCGATCACAGTTCGCGCCAAACCATTCCTTTCAATTTTTATCGGCGAAATTGCCGCGCGGCTATGGCCCTTTCGAAACGGCCTATCGCGCGTTCTTGCCCGCGGCTCGCCCTTCAAACAAATTATCACAGGTCATTGCCAGGAACAGGACGTTTTTTCTCTTCGCAATACTCAAAACTGAGTTGCGAATTTGTCGAAACTAAATCAGTCCAATTGACCCGCAGGCCAGAAGGCGTTGTTTGGTTTCGACGCCAGTACGGAGACGGATTGATGAAAACGCGCACAAAAGTTGTTGTGATCGGCGGCGGTATTGCTGGCTGCTCGACGCTGTACCACCTCACCCGGGAAGGCTGGAGTGACGTGGTCCTCGTCGAGCGCGACGAGCTGACTTCGGGAACAACCTGGCATTCCGCCGCGCAGGTGACGAATTTCGGCATGAACCAGACGATGGTGGGTCTGAAGAGCCATTCCATTGCGCTGTACAAGGAACTGGCGGACGATCCCGACTATCCCATCAACTATCATCACGCCGATGGCGGAATCCGCCTTACAAACTCCGAGGCGCAGATGCGGGGTTATCGCCATTTCGCATCAACAGCACGTGGCATGGGGGTGGAGTTCGAGATTATCGATGCAGAAGAATGCGCCCGCCGTCACCCTTTGATTTCGACCGAAAACCTCCTCGGTGGGCTTTGGGATCCACTCGATGGCGACATCGACCCGGCGCAACTCTGCCAAGCGCTGGCACGCCGAGCTCGCAAAGCTGGCGCCGAGATCTATCGCCACACGCCGGTGACGGGACTCACCCAGCACAGCGATGATACATGGACCGTTCACACGCAGAAAGGCGATATCGACTGCGATATCGTAGTGAATGCCTGCGGCTATCGCGTGAACGAGGTGGGCGCGATGATGGGTGTGCAACACCCCGTCGTCTCCATGGAACATCAGTATTTCCTGACCGAGGAAATCCCCGCGATCAAGGAGGCCGGCCACCGGATGCCACTCCTGCGCTGTCCAATCTCCGATTACTATTGCCGACAGGAAAAGAATGGCCTGCTGGTCGGCTTCTATGAACAGGACTGCAAGACCTGGGGTATGGACGGGATCGATCCAAATTTCGTCAATGCGCTCTGCCCTGACGATCTCGACCGCGTCACCGACGTGCTGGAAGGAGCCTTTGCCCGTATGCCCGCTCTGATGGAGGTGGGCATCCACTCCATCGTCAACGGACCGATCACTTATACGATCGATGGCGCCCCGCTGGTCGGCCCGATCCCGGGCAAGCGGAACGCATTCTGCATCATCGGGCTGCGCGCGGGACTTGGCGAAGGAGGTGGTCACGGATGGCTCCTGGCGCAGCAGATCGTCCACGGTGAAGCCTGTTACGACACCTGGTGCATCGACCCGCGCCGTTTCACTGGCCATGCGAATGTCGAACTGACCGCTTTGACGGCGATCGAAGATTACCAGAACGAGTTTCGATTTCATTTCCCTCACGAACACCGCCCCGCCGGACGGCCCGCGAAAACGACACCGCTGTACCCGTTGCTGGCCGCCGAGGGGGCAGAATTCACCGTGGTCAACGGTTGGGAGCGGGTGGATTACATCAAGCCCACGCCGGACTTTCATCCCGCACTCGGTTTCGACTTCGATGAAGCCTTCGATGTGGTCGCCGCCGAGGTCAAAAACGTGCAGGAAAACGTCGGGCTCTGCGAGGTCAGCGGCTTCAACCGTTTCGAGATCACCGGTGCAGACGCGCGCACCTTTCTCGACCGGATGCTCTGCGGCAACGTTATCCGGCGCTCGGGCCGGGTTGGCCTTGGCTACCTGCTGAACCATCATGGAATGATCAAGGGCGAGGCCACGGTGGCCAATCTGCCAGCCTCGGATCGCGGCCCCGCACGGATCTGGTACGGTTCGGCCGCGGCCAGCGAGTTCCACGATATGGACTGGCTACAGCAGCACCTTCGCACCGGCGAAGATGTGCGGATCTGCAGCCTGACCAACGACCAGACGATTCTCGTGCTGGCTGGCCCCAAGGCACGCGCTGTATTGTCGGCAACGTCCCGCGGCGATTGGTCCAATGCAGCCTTTCCTTGGCTTTCGGTGCGTGAATGTTTTGTGGGCATCGCGCCCGCAACGGTGATGGCGGTCAGTTTTTCAGGCGAACTTGCCTATGAGATCCATGTGCCCAACGCCTCGCTCTATGCTGCCTACCTGGCGCTGCGGAAGGCGGGCGAAGCCCATGGGTTGGCCCTGTTCGGCGCGCGCGCCGTTGATGCGATGCGGATGGAAAAGGGTTTCCTGCACTGGAAAGCCGATATTCTCACCGAATTCGATCCGTTCGAGACCGGTCTTGATCGCTTCGTCCGGCTCGAGAAATCCAGTTTCATCGGCAAGGAAGCACTGGCAATCCGGCACGCGCAAGGGCCGCGCCGGACGTTGGTGACGCTTTCGCTCGACTGCACCCATGCGCCTGCCCATGCCGGAGCCTCGGTCATCGAAGGAGGCCAGGTGGTTGGAACCGTGACCTCTGGCGCCTGGGGCCATCGCACCGGCCTGAACCTGGCCTATGCCTTCGTTTCTCCAGCGCTATCGGTTCCTGGTACCGCGACGACCATCGACGTGCTCGGCGATCTGATCCCTGCACGGGTGATACGGCCCTGCCCTTACGATCCCGAATTCGCCCGTATCCGGGCCTGAGCGCAAATCGAACGAGGATAAAATGCATCTTGCCCGCTCCCCCCGCCATCACCTTGCGCATCCGCCCACGCCTCAGGAACCGATGCCGCAGCTGTTGAAAGAGCTTAGCATCGATCTCTGGATTGAGCGCGACAACTGCACCGGTCTGTCGACCGGCGGCAACAACACCCGAAAGCTTGAATTCCTGATGGCCGAAGGTTCCGCAGGACAGATCGACCTGGCTCCAGAAAGAACAAATTCGAGGGCCAGCAGCTGGTGTTCATCCATATTCGCGGCGCTGTCGGGCTGTTCGGCTACGACTTCTCCTTCGACCACAAGAATCGCTGGGGGCACGTCTGAACCATGAGTACGTCCAAGTTCACAGGCAGCTTTACCCAGCAGGAGCCCCTGCCCGCAGCGGCGATCGACTCCGCCACGGCAATCCTGCAAAGCGGGCGGTTGCACCGTTACAATCTGGCACCCGGCGAGGTGGGCGAGGTGGCGCTCCTGGAGCGGGAATTCGCCGACTGGCAGGAAAGTCGATACTGCCTTGCTGTGGCGTCGGGCGGGCAAGCAATCCAGATCGCCTTGCGGGCGGCGGGCGTGGTTCAGGACGATCCTGTACTCACGAACGCGTTTACTCTCGCGCCTGTCCCCGGAGCGATCCACGCCGTGGGTGCGCAGCCTGTGCTGGTTGAGATCGACGAGAATCTTCGCCTCGATTTCGATGATCTGGACCGCAAGGCCGTGGCTTCCGGGGCGCGCTTCCTTTTGCTCTCGCATATGCGTGGCCATCTGTGCGACATGGACCGGCTGACAGTGCTGGCGGCGCAATTCGGGCTGACCGTGATCGAGGATTGCGCACATACGATGGGCGCGAATTGGAACGGTGTACGTTCGGGGAATTTCGGCCTCGCGGGCTGCTTTTCCACGCAGACTTACAAGCACATGAACTCCGGAGAAGGCGGGCTTTTAACCTCTGACGATCCCGACTTCATCGCACGCGCCACGATCCTGTCCGGCAGCTACATGCATTATGGTCGCCACGGTGCCGGGCCGGACTTGGAGCATTTCGCCGAGCCTCGCTACGAAATGGCCAATATGTCGGCCCGTATGGATGCGCTGCGCGCCGCGATCCTGCGTCCGCAGATCACGTCGCTCGACGCGAACGTGGCGCGCTGGAACCGCCTCTACGCGGCCGTTGCCGAAGAACTCGCCGGATCGAAGCCGATTGTTCTACCTACCCGCCCGAAGGCCGAAAGCATGGTGGGATCCTCGATCCAGTTCCGGGTGCCGGACCTTGCCGAGGAGGGCTGCCGCGAAGTGGTTTCGCGTGCAGGCCTGCGCGGGGTAGAGCTGAAATGGTTCGGCTGCGCGGAGCCTGAAGGCTTCACCTCGGCGCACCGGAGTTGGCGCTATGTGGATCCACAGCAACTGCCAGGAACCGACCGTGTTCTCGCCACGCTGTTCGACATGCGCCTTCCGCTGACATTCTCTCCACAGGATTGCAGCCTGATCGGTCGGATCATTTGCCAAGAGGTTGGCGAAATGCGCCAATGAGCGCGCCCAAACCAATAGGCGTCCCTGGCGGCATGGGCCCCGATGCAACAATACTGTTTCAGCGAAAGCCGATTGGGGCGGTCGAGGCGCGTGACGATCATATCCCGCTGATCATCGATATGAATCCGCAGGTACCCTCGCGGATTGCGCACCTAATCAAGGGTGTCGGCGCGGATCCGGCAACGGTACTCGCGGCAATGGCGCGCAGGCTTTAGGCAGCGGGTGTCGAAGCACTGGCTGTGCTGGTTGGCGCGATCAACGCCCCCCTCGCCACTGTTCGGCAAATGCATAGTACCGACCAGTATCTCTTTATCTCTCACAAAACTGAAAAAATCATAAGCCAGGCCGGATAAATGACATTATTTCAGAAGGTGATGGGGCCGGATTTGTCAGATTGTGAAGAAAATTTTCAAAAAAATCATTCGAGTCCTAACAGTTTAATGGTTTTTTCAGCCGTTGGCACGATTGTAGATTAAAGCCCGGCACGACCTTTGGTCTCTTGATGAATTGCCGAATGGCTACAAGAGTGCCCAATCAGCTTGTTTTTTACGATTGTTGTAGCGACTTTTGCCCATTCTGATTGAATATGCAGACCGGCCTACCCGGCTCAAACGCCACACAAAGTGCAAAAATGGGAATATCAATGTCCATGAAAACCAGAATGACTGCTCTGGCCACCGGAATGCTGCTGTCCATATTGGGTGGCATTCAGGGCGCTCTGGCGCTTGATGAAGTCACCGTTGCCTATTTTCTTGAATGGCCGACCGCCAACCAGGTGGCCCAGATGGAAAAAACCTATGACAAGGAAATGGGCGTCAAACTCAAATGGCGCGCATTCGGCAATGGCAATGAAATGACACAGGCCATGGTTTCCGGTGATGTGCAGATTGCCTACAGTCAGGGTATTGTTCCGTTTGTCATCGGAGTGAGCACCGGGGCGCCGCTCAGGCTGGTCGGCATCGCCGTGACCTATGCTGAAAGCGACAATTGCATTGTGCACAAGGAAACCGGCATCACCAAAGCCAATGCAAAGGATCTTGAAGGCAAAAAGGTTGCAACGCCCTTCGGCAATGTCACCCATTACAAGTTGTTGCGCACGCTGGAGCATCTCGGTGTGGATCACAGCAAGGTCAAGCTGGTGCAGATGAACCCACCGGGCGGAGCCGTCGCTCTTGCCCGCGCCGATGTCGCCATGGCCTGCGGTTTTGGAGGCGCGCTGACACGCATGCGCGAATATGGAGAGCCCCTGATGACGGGTGCCGAACTAAAGGCCATCGGTATCAACACATTCGATATTGTGACGGTGACAAACGCCTTCGCAGAAGAACATCCCGATCTGGTCGAGAAATTCATGGAGGTAACGGAAGCTGCCAATGTCGCCTACAAGGCCGATCCTGATGCAGCCTACCCGATTGTCGCCAACGCGTCCGGCATGGATCGGGACACGACAAGATCGACCATGGCCAAACTCGGTTTTCCAAGCGCTGCAGACCAGAAAGGCTCCAATTGGTTGGGTGGTGGCGTTCAGAAAATGATCAAGGGTGTCGCCGACGTCATGGTATCGGCCGGCAGCATGGACACAGCGCTTGATGACTATACGGTCTTCATTGATCCCAACTTCCTGAAATAGTCAGCCGACAAAATTCGCCGTCTGGATGACGGCGGCTCCATTTCAAAGAGCCGCAATCAAGCCCTCAAGCGCACATTTTTCGGATCGTAGATCACCTCGGAAACCACTGTCGCCTGACGCTTTTCTCCAAATATGTCGATCAGCAGAACGCTGCCTTCCGCCGCATGGCTGACATTGACGTAACCAAAGGCAATGGACTTGCCGGTGCGGTGCCCAAAGCCACCGGACGTCACCAGCCCGACCGGTTCATGACCGGCGAAAACCGGGCTGCCATAGGGGGCCTGTGTCCCGTCGCCATGCGCCAGCTCCATCACCACGAAACGCTGGGAGACACCCTCCTGACTTTGCCGCAGCAGAGCCTCTCGTCCGATGAAATCCGCCTTGTTGAGCCGCACGAAGCGATCGACGCCGGATGTCAGGGGTGAATATTCCGACGACAGATCCTGTTTCCAGCCGCGATAACCCTTTTCAAGCCGCATGGAATCCATCGCATACATGCCGAAATGGCCAATGCCTTGGGCCTCGCCTGCCTGCAGCAATTGCCCATGGACACTGTTCATGCATTCCATCGGCAGATGCAATTCATAGCCCAGTTCACCGACATAATTGACGCGCAAGACAAGACCACGCGCCATGCCGATGGTGATTGGTGCAGCGCCCAGCCAGGGCAGGTTTTCATTGGACAGATCCTGTTCGGCCACCATCGCCAGAATGTCGCGTGACAATGGGCCTGCCAGCACAAGCGTACCAAAACGGGCAGTGACATCCTCCAGCACAACGGAGCCATCGTCAGGCATATGCTGTTGCAGCCAGTCACGGTCGTGCCAATAGCCTGCGGCCGGGCCGATCAGCCAAAAGCGGTTCTGCGACAGCCGGGTCAGGGTCATTTCGGTGACCACACCGCCGCTCTCATTGCAGAAATAGGCCAGTGACACGCGCCCTTCCCGTGGCAGGGCGCCCGTGATCATGCCGTCCAGCCAGTCAGACGCCGCCTCACCTGAAAGTTCAAATCGCGTAAAACCGGTCAGGTCCAGAAGACCTGCCCGTTCGGCAACCATTTTGACTTCACCGGCCACCGCATCATCAAAATGCGGTTTTCCATGCGTCAGGTCCGGCTCGGCCCGGTCACCTTCACGGGCAAACCACAAAGGCCGTTCCCATCCGCCAAAGCTTCCGAATTGCGCACCACCTGCCCGCATTGTTTCATAAAGCGGCGATGTCTTGGCCGGTCGCCCTGCCGGCCATGGCCTGTGGGGCAGATGCATAGCGTATTCATTCTGATAGACTTCAACGGCCTTCATCGTTGCATAGGTCTTTGTGGCAAAATCGGTAAACCTGCGCGGATCGACCATCCACAAATCGAGCTCGCTCTCCCCTTCGGTGATGAATTCTGCGATGACCTTTCCCGCACCTCCGGCCTGGCAAATACCAAAGGTAAAGACACAGGCTTCAAAAAAGTTGGTCAATCCCGGTGCCGGGCCGATCAATGGCAGGCCATCGGGCGCATAGGGGATGGGCCCGTTGATCACTTTCTGGACCCCGCCTTTGGCCAGCATCGGAACCCGCTCGCAGGCGGCATTGATGTACCATTCAAGCCTGTCGAGGTCATCGGGATAGAGCTGAAAGGCAAAATCGTCGGGGGTGCCCTCCTTGAGCCAATGGGGCGTCGCCTGCCATTCGTAGGGGCCCAGAATGAGGCCATTGCCTTCCTGGCGAAGATAGTAGCTGTCATCAGGGTCACGCAGCAGCGGAATACTCTTGTCCAGCCCTTCCAGATCAGCAATGGCTTCGGTGACCAGATATTGATGCGACATGGTCACCATCGGAATGTCGCGACCGACCATGCGGCCGATTTCATCGGCATAATAGCCGGCCGCATTGACGACGGTTTGCGCGTGAATATTGCCCTTGTCTGTGGTGACATCATAACTGCCATCCAACCGCTGCTTCAATCCGGTTACCTTGGTGAAGCGCGCAATCCGCGCGCCCTTGTCGCGCGCGCCCTTGGCAAAGGCCTGGGTCAATTGCGCCGGATCGATATCACCGTCTTCACTGTCCCAAAGACCGCCCGTCAGATCATGGGTTTCAAGCCATGGATAATATTTGCTCTGCATCTCCTGCGCACTGAGAACCTCCATATCCATACCGGCAACATTGGCCATGGCGGCCACATGTTCAAATTCCTGCATGCGTTCTCTTGAATGAGCCAACCGGACCGCACCGGTCATATGACGGTTGATCGGGTAGTCTACCGCGTCACCCAGACGATTGTAGAGGCGCGAGCCATAATTCTGCAGTTTCATCAGGTTGAGATTGCCGGTAAAATTCGGCGTATTGCCGGCTGCATGCCAGGTCGAACCGGAGGTCAGTTCGTTTTTCTCTATCAAGACAGTGTCGGTCACTCCGGCAATGGCCAGATGATAGAGACAGCTCGCGCCAACGACACCACCACCAATGATGACCACCTGTGCATGGGAAACAAGATCCGCCATGGTAAACTCCTGATACTAGTAAATGGGTGGAGAAATCACCCATAGGGCGACTGCCGGTTCATCATAATTGTTTTCCCAGGAGAATTTCTCCTCCTTGAAGCGAAAGCAATCGCCGACCTGAACCGTGAAAAAACGCTCGCCGATACGAATGTCCAGCTTTCCCGAAACCATATAGGCGGTCTCTTCGGTCATGCGACGAACCGGCTTTTCAAGCCGTGCACCCGGTGCAAAGACGCTGCGGATCATTTCATAGGAACCGCCCAGATCCGGCGACAGCAACTCTTCGACCAAACCATCCCCCGTCGCACCGCTCATGCGGCGCAGACCGGACCGGGTGATCAGGCCGCGCTCGGCATCGCTGACATCCGACAGCACCAGAAACCAGGTGACCGGCACGCCAAACAATTGGGCAACCTGACGCAATTCCTCCGTCGACAGCGACGAGATTCCGCGCTCGACCTGGCTGAGAAATCCGATTGACCGCCCCAGACTGGTGGACATTTCCGTCAGCGTCATGCCGCGGGATTGCCGGATGGCACGGATGTCACGACCAATATCGGTCGACACGGCGGAAGTCGCCGTGCGCGTTGCATCGCCTTTGTTGCCGACAGCCATCATTCATCCCGTTGCAGCAGAAACAGCCCAGGGCTGCACCCCCTGAGCTTCCCTCAAGCGCCGTGAAAAATCAAACGATTTTTTCACGGGCGGCATTCGGCAGCAAGGACTGCGATGCAACTACGCGGCAAGTTCACGGCGCGCCATCATGTGCGCCCGTGGTAAATTGACCGCATCCACGCAGAGCAGATGATCGCCTGCGTAGTAGCGGATGGCAAAGGCGTTCTCCGCTTCGCTGCCCTGCATTTCAACACGATCATAACCCTGCGACAGGCCTGCAATCTGCAATTTCGTATCAAATTGATCAGACCAGAACCAGGGAACCGGATCATAATCATCTTCGACACCCAAAAGCGCATTGGCTGCATGTTTGCCCTGATCGATGGCGTTCTGCACGCTCTCCAGCCGAATGTGGCGCTGATAGCGATTGGAATGGAAGGAGGCACAATCACCCGCCGCATAGATATGCGGAAGCGACGTGCGGCACTGGCGATCGGTTTCAATGCCGTTGTTGATCCTGAGGCCTGCTGCCTCGGCCAGTTCACTGACCGGTTCGGCGCCCACGGCCATCAGCACCATGTCAGCCTCGATGGCCGTTCCATCCGCCAGACGAACCCGCTCGGCCTGTCCCCTGCCCTCTATCGCCTCGAATCGCGAAGCCACATGAACATCCACACCATGGTCGCTGTGCAATTGGTGAAAATAGGCCGACATCTGCGGACAGACCACGCGCTGCAACAGACGTTCCGCGCCCTCGATCACAGTCACCTCATAGTTGAAGGAGCGCAGCGCAGCAGCCACTTCAAGACCGATATACCCACCGCCGATAATGGCGATCTTCATGCCGGGCTTCATGGCAGCCGTCATGGCTTCGACATCCGCTATGGTGCGCATGGAGAAAACACCGGGCAGATCCAGGCCCGGCACCTCAATGCGCCGCGACCGGGTCCCCGTCGCCAGCAACAATTGACCATAGGCAATCTGCCGCCCATCCTGCATCATCACCTTTTGCTGCTCGGCATCGATTTCGACGGCCCGCTGCGACAGCAGCGCCTCGATATTCAGTTTTCCGTAAAAATCCGGCCCCTTGAGCATCAGCCTGTCGATACCGATTTCGCCCTTCAGAAAGGCCTTTGACAGCGGTGGCCGCTGATAGGGCGCGTGCGGTTCGTCACCAATGAGAACCAGATCACCGTCATAGCCCTGCTGGCGCAAGGTTTCTGCTGCCTTGAGGCCACACTGGCCCGCACCGATAATCACAATCGGATTTTGTTTCATGGACATTTGCTTTCTTGGAAAAGAGACTCAGAATGCCGTGAAGGTCATGGTGGTCAGCGATCTGGCAATACCCGGGATATTCAGCACATGGTCATGGATGTATTTACCGATATCCTCGCCCTTTGGCACATAGATTTTCATCAGCAGGTCAAACTCGCCGGATGTTGAGTAGAGCTCTGAAATGATTTCACGCTCATAGATCTGATCCGCGACACTATAGGTCTGGCCCGGCATACATTGAAGCTGAACAAAAACGCACGTCATTGTGTTTCCCCGAAATGAATTAGGTCCTGTCTGACAGAACTTGTCCTGTGACACAATATAACGCCGCAGCGTTTTGTCGAGAACATGACCGAGCATAAAAAATGCCTTACCCAATCAAACCACTTTATTGTAATCCTGTCACAATGGCTGCTTTCTGGACATTTGAGAACAAGCGCCATAACAAAGTGATTCAATTCACCGCCCTGCTTTGGCGGCTGTGGAAACCATAAACAGGTGAGTACAATGCTGATGCATCAAATAACCGATTGGGACGATGCCTATGCAAATGGCGTCCACATTCCCGATGGCAAAGACTATCCGGCCAAATGGGCCGCTGCAGCCAAACTGTTTCGCGATCAATCCCTGGCCGCCGAAAAGGCCGATCTTGATATCGCCTATGGCGACGGCCCGCGCAACAGGCTCGATCTGTTTCATCCTCAAGGCGACTCAAAAGGTCTGGTTGTCTTCATCCATGGCGGCTATTGGAAAGCCTTTGACAATTCCCTGTGGTCGCATTTCGCCGCAGGTGCGCTGGCCCATGGGTTTACCGTTGCCATGCCAACCTACACATTGTGTCCGGACGCGCGCATTGCAGACATTACCGAGGAATTGGGAAAGGCTATAGAATTGGTGGCTGCCTATATTCCGGGGTCAATTCGACTGACGGGACATTCGGCGGGCGGTCACCTGGCGACACGGATGGTTTGCCGCAATACGCCCCTTGGCAATGATGTCCTGTCACGCATCGAGCGTACCGTGTCCATCAGCGGCGTGCATGACCTTCGTCCCTTGATGAAAACCGAAATGAACGACACGTTGCATATTGACCGGATGGAAGCGCTGCTTGAAAGCCCTGCCCTGCTGGAGCCCGTTGGCGACACACGCCTTGTCTGCTGGGTTGGCGCTGGTGAGCGGGCAGAGTTCATTCGTCAAAATGCGCTGCTTGCCAGTATGTGGAAAGGCTTGGGCGCAGCAACGGCCAGCGTGGAAGAGCCCGACCGTCACCACTTCAATGTCATAGACGGCCTTCTGGAGGCGTCCCATCCGCTGACCTGTGCCCTGTGTGCGTGACAGGCCTGTCAGGCGCATCCTTCAACGGTTCATCATCACCGTCATCGAGAATACGGACGGCAGCGCCATCCAGATCGTCGTATTGACCGGTGCGAATGGACCACAGGAACGCACCGAGGCCAAGAGCCCCAAGCAACAGCGCAACCGGAATCAGATAGATCAGAATACTCAAAAGCCGGCCTCCATCATGGCGGCCTTCGCCTGTTCTGTATCAACCGGTCTGCCAGATATATCTTTTGCAGTACCTGCGACTGGGCGACCTGACAGCCGCAATCGCAGCGCATTCAGAACCACGATGATGGAAGAGGATGACATGGCAAGGGCGGCGACCAGCGGCGTTGCATATCCCAAGATAGCAGCGGGAACAGCGACCAGATTATAGGCAATCGCCAGGGCAAAATTCTGTCTTATCAGTCGCCCCGCCTTGAGGGAAATCGACCGCGCGATGGTGACCGCCGACAGGCTCTCGTGCAGAAAGACAAAATCCGCCGCATTGCGCCCCACATCGGCTGCACTGGCCGGTGCCATCGAAACATGGGCGCTGACCAGTGCGGGTGCATCATTCAGCCCGTCACCCACCATCAGAATCTTCCGGCCCTGGGCGCTCAATTGCGCAATATGCGCGGCCTTCTGTTCCGGCAATACGCCGCTCTTGAAATCGGCAATGCCAAGTATCCCGGCCAGTCGTGCAACGGCCCCTGCCCGATCACCCGATATGATTTCCACCGGCAGCCCCATGGTGTTGAGCATTGCAATGGTCGAGGCAGCATCGCTGCGAAGCCGGTCTTCGAACAGGAAAGCGGCCAGGAACGCACCATCAGCGCTCAATATTGCCTGCCCACCTTCCAGATTCAAATCCTGATCGTTCTGTTCGTCTTTGTTGCCGATCGCCCAATCGGCCCGCCCCAGCCTGTAGAGAACGCCATTGTTTTCGGCCTCGATTCCCGCACCGGGAATCTCCCGAAACGAACCAAAGCCAGCCTCACCCTCCTCCGGTTTCAAACCGGCAAGAGCCTGTGAATAGGGATGGCGTGAATGTTTTCCCAAAATGGCAGCAATGCGCAGGTGTTGCGGCGATATGGCATCACCATTGACCAGCCGCGGGCGACCCAGTGTCAGGGTGCCGGTCTTGTCAAAGACCACTGCGTCGGCCTCTGCCAATCGTTCCATGGCCGCACCGTCTTTGACCATGATGCCATTTTCAAAGAGACGCCCGGCTGCAACCACCTGAACGACAGGAACAGCAAGACCGAGGGCACAGGGACAGGTGATGATCAGCACGGCTATGGCGATATAGAGCGAATAGTGCCAATCACCCGAAACGATGAGCCAGCCGACAAAAGACAGCAAAGCGATGATGTGAACGACAGGCGCGTAGAGATCGGCAGCGCGATCGGCAATGCGGCGGTAGCCTGCCTTGCCATTTTCTGCGCTTTCCATGAGGTGCATCATCTCGGCCAGAAACGACTGGCTTGCCGGTGCAAGCGCTTCAATGGTCAGCGGGCCGGTCAGATTGAGCGTACCGGCTCGGATGACAGAACCTTTGGACACGGTTTGCGGCAGGTTTTCTCCATTGACCAGAGAGCAATCCAGATCACTGGTACCCTTCAGCACACGGGCATCGACAGGAATGCGGTCGCCGGCTGCCAGAAGAATGTTCATGCCGGCAGCAATATCATCGACAGGCAGAAATTCACGAGATCCATCCGCCTGCAGGATCATTGCGCCACGCGGTGACAGCCGCGCCAGGCCTTTGACTGCCGAGCGCGCTTTTTCACGCATGACATGATCCAGCGTTCTGCCGATCAGCAGAAAGAACAATAGGGTAACGGATGCATCAAAATAGGCATGTTCGCCTGAATTGGCTGTCTCATAAAGGCTCATGGCAAACGCCAGAACAACGGCCAGCGAAATGGGCACATCCATATTGAGCCGGCCATGACGAAGCGCCGACAATGCCGAGCGGAAAAAGATCCGCCCACTATAGGCCAGTGTCGGCACGGCAATCAGCGCGGAGATCCAGTGGAACAGATCGCGCGTTGCCGCTTCGGCGCCGGACCAGACAGAGACGGAGAGCAACATGATATTGGCGGAGGCAAAACCAGCGACGGCGACGGAACGCAAAAGCACCGATAATGTCTTGTCTTCACCTGTCTCGCCGAAATCGAAGAGATGGGCCGCGTATCCGAGAGCCTGCAGTGTGTCGACAATCGTCGAGGGCTGTCCCAAGGCCGGCGACCAGATCACGCTGACCCGCCGCGTTGAAAGATTGACGCGGGCGTGGTCGACCATGGGCAGTGCATTCAGGCCATTTTCAATGGTCCTGATGCACACGCCACAATGAATGCCAGGAACGCTGAAATCAGATTGGCGCAAATCCGCATCAAGCGCCCTGCTGGCCAGCAGCAATTCCTCATTGGAAGGGCCCGATTGGCGCGTCCTTTCCAGTTCAAGGGCGGCCTCGGTTCCAGGAGCGCAACAACTCACCGGCTGTTCCCCTCCGCATCGATAACGATCCGCTGAATATCCCTGTAGATCAAAACGCCATCACGCTCGGCATCCACCTGCACAACCCACTGTCCGGGATTCATCCGGTGGTGTGTCGCATAAATGCCGCCTTCCTGGCGTTCCAGAGGCAGGATCTGGTCCTGTTCTTCCCCGACAGGACGGGTAAAGCTGACAGCAACCGTATCGACCGGCACATGTGACCCAAGGGCATTGGTCAGTGAATAGGTGATTGCCTTGCTGTCCACCTGCAGGCTGGATGCCCAGCCCTGACTTCTCATTTGCCGTGTCGCGGCAACGTCATCGTCAAATTGCTGGCTGGCCACATAGGTGTTCTTGACAATCAGCCCACTCCAGCTGGAGGTGGCAAAATAGGCCATGGTGCCATTGACACCGATGATGATGCCGAAAAACAGGATTAGAACACCCAGCATGTGCCAACCGGTGAAGGTCTGCCTCTGGAAAATCTGACGATAAACCTGCATCATTTCACCTCCGGCGCGTCAAAAGTCGCCTTGTAAACATCGGATTCATCGCTTCCTCTGTCTTTCGCAACCAGTTGGAAAACGGTCTTGCCGGGTTTGATCTCTTCGATCGGCTGATGGATATGAACCTTGATGGTTCTCAGCCTGTCCGGCTCGACCGGAATTGCAAATGAGCGGCCCTCGGGCTGATCAATGCCGACAATCGACATGGTGGCGCCAGGCAACCCTTCAATCGACAGCGATATCACTCTTGGTTCAGGGATCATGTTGAGCAGCTTGACGGTATAGCCGTTGCGAATGGAGCCATCCGACAAACGCACGAACTGCGGGTTGCGGTCATGCAGAACATTAACCTCGAGCCTGTCACGCGACCCAAGTGCAACCAGCAGACCGATGCCCACCAGTGCCCAGACGGACAAATAGAGAAGTGTGCGCGGCCGGATGAAAATATGCCAGTCAAAATGGCGAATCTTGTCGCTGAATGAGCCGTCCGGTTTGCGCACGAGTTCCGGGTTGATGGGACTGGTGCCGCCAGCCGTCGCCAGAGCCATATTGTCGGCATATTCGTCCAGTGTGGCATAGGAGATCAGACCACGCGGCCGGCCGACCTTGTCCATGACCTCATCACAGGCGTCAATACACAGGGCACAGGTAATACATTCCAGTTGCTGGCCATCGCGGATATCGATGCCCATCGGGCAAACCGCCACACAGGCATTGCAATCAACGCAGTCTCCAACGATCTTGCCCTCTGCCTTGGCCTTCTTGGTATGGCGCGACCGGGGCTCGCCGCGCCAGTCATTATAGGTCACGGCCAGTGAATTCTCGTCCAGCATCGCGGCCTGAATGCGCGGCCACGGGCACATATAGGTGCAGACCTGCTCGCGCATCAGCCCGCCGAAAACATAGGTCGTGGCTGTCAACACCGCGACGGTAATATAGGCAATCGGCGCTGCCTGCCCGGTAAATACATCAACAAACAAGGTTGGCGCATCGGCAAAATAGAAAATCCAGGCGCCGCCTGTTGCAACCGCGATCAACAGCCATATGGCATGTTTGGTGACGCGCTTGACCAGTTTTCCGGCGGACCAAGGTGCCGCATCCAGTTTCATTCTCTGGTTTCGTTCGCCTTCGATGGCGCGTTCAACCACCAGGAACAGGTCCACCCAGACTGTCTGTGGGCAGGTATAGCCACACCATGCCCGTCCAACCACCGAGGTCACCAGAAACAGACCAAACCCGGCCATGACCAGAAGACCGGCAACATAGTAGAATTCCTGCGGCCAGATTTCGATAAAGAAGAAATAAAAGCGCCGATTGGCCATATCGACCAGAACGGCCTGATCAGGCGCAAAGGGTCCACGATCCCAACGAATCCATGGTGTCAGATAATAGATGCCCAAAGTGAGCAGCATGACCAGCCACTTGAATTGCCTGTACTTGCCGCGCGCCCGCTTGGGAAATATCTTCTTGCGCGCCTCATAGAGCGGCTTGCGTGCCCAGGCTGCATTGACAGCTTCCGCATCAATCCGTTCGACGTCCGTTACTTCAGAACTGGTATCCGTCATGCTTGTCTTCTTTGTGTGAGATCCTGGATGCACATATCTCGGTCAATTAGCGGATGAAACGTCGGCCCTCCCCTTGCGGCACCAATTCATGTCCGTGCGGCCTTGCCGGGCGCTTGCCCCGAAGCCGACAGTCTGAGCCGGCTTCGGGCATGGTGATTATCCATGGTGCCTGACTACTGCCCGCCTCCCAGCGAATGGATGAACACCGCAAGCTGCTTGATGACCGGGTCGCCCAAACGCCCTGCCCAGGCCGGCATCACGCCATGTTTGGGCTTTGCAATCTGAGCCGCAATTTCGGCCTCGCTATCGCCATAAAACCAGATCGCATCGGCCAGATTGGGTGCACCAAAGTCCACATCACCCCTGGCATCTTCGCCGTGACAGGCTTCACAATTGTCGACAAACACCTGTTTGCCGGGTGCCACGAGCGCACTGTCAGAAGGCTCTCCGGTCAGACTGTAGACATAGGCTGCCACCTGGCGAATTTCAGCCGGTTCCAACATGTCCTTGAACGCCGGCATTTCCGAAAAGCGTGAATCGTCGTCGCCGTCAAACCGCACACCATGCGCGATGGTCTGATGAATGGCGTTGATATCTCCGCCCCACAGCCAGTCATCGTCATTGAGGTTTGGATAGCCCGGTGCGCCCTGTGCACCGGAGCCATGACACTGCACGCAATTGACCTTGAAAGCGGCACTGCCGCCTGCCATGGCAAATTGCAGAAGATCAGGATGCTGGCTGATTTCCTCCACCGGCATCTGCGCGATACGGTCTACATATTCAGATTTTTCCGATGCAGCGATCGCCATTTCTTCGGCGATCTCGGCGCGGCTGGAATAACCAAGAACACCGCTGGTTGCCGAATTGATCAACGGCCATGCAGGATAGAGGATCATATAGACAACGGCCCATATGATACATAGGTAAAACGTGATGACCCACCAACGCGGCATGGGATTGTTGAGTTCGCGAATGCCATCCCACTCATGCCCGGTTGTCTCAACGCCGCTGATTTCATCAATGTGCTTTTTGGTCATGTCTCAATCCTTACCATCCAGAGCGTCGTCATCACCCAGTGGTATACGGGAAATCTTGTCGGCCTCTTTCTTGCTGCCGGGGCGAAATGTGTAGGCGATCACGCCTACGAACACGATCACCATGAACAGCAGTCCCCAGCTGTCCGCAAAAGTCCGCATTGTCTGATAGTCCATTCCATGCCTCCTAAAGCGTTCTACCGGTAACCGGATGTGGGATCATAGCTGCTGAAATCGACCAGCGTTCCCAGCATCTGCAGATAGGCCACCAGCGCGTCCATCTCGGTCAGCCTGGCTGGATCTCCGTCGAAATCTCCCAGCACAGCCTTTGGATAGCGCTCTTCGAGACCGGACGTATCTGCATCCGGGTCAGCCTGAGCAAAAAGGTCCGCCTTGGCATTTTCCAGCATGGCCTCATCATAGGGTACACCGACGGCAACATTGGCGCGCAGATGTTCTTCCATCAGATTGCCGGTCAGCTCCTCGTTCAACAGGAAGGAGTAGCTTGGCATCACCGATTCCGGCACCACGGACCGTGGCTCGATCAAATGCTGGACGTGCCATTCATTGGAATAGCGCGCACCAACGCGAGCCAGATCGGGCCCGGTACGCTTTGAGCCCCACTGGAACGGATGGTCATACATGGATTCCGCAGCCAGAGAATAAGGCCCATAGCGTTCCACCTCATCGCGGAACGGACGGATCATCTGACTGTGGCAGGCGTAACACCCTTCCCGCACGTAGATGTCACGCCCTTTCAGCTCAAGCGGTGTGTAGGGCCGCATGCCCTCCACCTTTTCAATCGTATTCTCCAGGTAGAAAAGCGGGGTTATTTCCACAATTCCGCCAATACTCACAACCAGCAATGAGCCAATCAGAAGATAGGAGGCATTTTTTTCGATGATATGATGTTTATCAAGAATTGACATTGCCCACTCTCCTACTGCGCTGGCTGCATAACGGGTTGACTGCCGGGAATGGGTGTTTCTTCCCGCACATGTCCAAGGATCGTCATCAGCACATTGAAGCCCATAACGAGGCCACCGGCCAGATACAGAAGACCACCGACGGTCCGCAAGATGTAATAAGGCCGCATCGCAGCAACGGTCTCGGCGAAGGAATAGACAAGGAAGCCCTGGTCATCATACTCGCGCCACATCAGGCCCTGCTGAATACCGGCAACCCACATGACCGCCGCATAGACAACGATACCCAATGTTGCCAGCCAGAAGTGCCAGTTGATCATCCGCAGCGAATAAAGCCGTTCGCGGTGCCACAATTTTGGAACAAGGAAGTAGACCGCTCCAAAGGTGATCATGCCGACCCAGCCCAATGCACCGGAGTGCACATGACCGATGGTCCAGTCCGTGTAGTGGCTCAGACTGTTGACAGCCTTGATGGACATGACAGGTCCCTCAAATGTCGACATGCCGTAGAAGGCCACGGAAATAACCATCATCCGCACGATGGGATCGGTCCGGATCTTGTCCCAGGCCCCTGAAAGGGTCATCAGACCATTGATCATGCCGCCCCAGCTTGGCATCCACAGCATGATCGAAAATGCCATGCCGAGCGTTTGCGCCCAGTCAGGCAAAGCCGTGTAGTGCAAATGGTGCGGTCCGGCCCAGATATAAAGAAATATCAGTGCCCAGAAATGGATGATCGAAAGACGGTAGGAATAGACCGGCCGACCGACCTGCTTTGGAATGAAATAATACATCATGCCCAGGAAGCCAGCGGTCAGAAAGAAGCCCACGGCATTATGGCCGTACCACCATTGCGTCAGGGCGTCCTGCACACCGGAAAAAGCCGAGTAGCTCTTGGCGCCCAGAAAGGAGACCGGCATCGACAGATTGTTGACGACATGCAGCATTGCAATTGTAATGATGAAGGCCAGATAAAACCAGTTCGCCACATAGATATGCGGCTCCTTGCGCCTAATGAGCGTGCCCATAAAAACCACAAGATAGGCCACCCAGACAATCGTCAGCCAGATATCGACATACCATTCCGGCTCCGCATATTCGCGGCTTTCGGTGATGCCCAGCAGATAGCCGGTAGCGGCCATGACAATAAACAGCTGATAACCCCAGAAGACGAACCATGCCAGATTGCCGCCAAACAACCGCGCCCGTGTGGTGCGTTGAACCACATAGAGCGATGTCGCGATGAGCGCATTGCCACCAAAGGCAAAAACCACCGCTGACGTGTGCAAGGGACGAACCCGACCGAAATTGAACCAGGGCTCAATATTCAGATCCGGAAAAGCCAGCTGCGATGCGACGATGACACCCACCAGAAACCCGACAATGCCCCATGCGACGGTTGCCACCACGCCGTATTTGATCACCTCATCAAAATAGCCGGACGTATCAGCATCGGCTGAAACGGCCCCTGCCGTCGTGAAAGATGATCTGCGCAACAGCACAACGGCCGCACAAAGCAAGACGAAAAACAGCACCCACATATGGCTTTCGAAGGCCTTGTCCTGTGCAAATGCGACCGCGAGCAAAGCCAGAAAGGCTCCGATCCCGACAATCATGGTTTCGACACCAAATTTCATAAGTAATCCCCAATCAGGCAGCAAACAATCATCGGCAGAATACATGATTCCTGCAGATTGATGGCACCATGCCATTTCCCCCGCACCGACACTTTGATCTTGATCAATATTCGTATTTGCCGGATGGCTTATTGAAAAAATGCTGACTGTGGCTGGTCGGTCAGAAATTCAAGCGATGCAAGGGGATATGATGCAACTGTCAATAGCTCTGGATACCATTGTTGATTCATCCAGATTTTTCAGTTCACCTGCGGGAGATCCCGCCGCTGTCCTGCAGAGGGCCCATCAGGCGCAATCGACTTTGTGCGATATGCTGGAACTGATCGCCGATTCCATTCCCGCCCGGATTGATCCGCAAATCTGCAGCAATCTGGCCGACAATCTGACACCGCTCATCCGCAACATTCACCAGTTCGAGGAAGACGTTCTGTTTCCGCTGGCCATTCAGAAATTCGGGTCAACAGCAGAAATCAACACCACCATCACGCGTCTTAAATATGAGCATTGCGAAGATGAGTGTTTTGCCGAGGAATTGTCCGACGCCCTGCGCGAACTTGGTTCAGACAAAAGGCTCCGCAACCCGGAAGCCCTGGGCTACATGCTGCGCGGTTTTTTCGAGGCGATGCGACGCCACATCGCTTTTGAACGCGAACATCTCACCGGTCTTTTTGCAACCGGCAATGCTGAAAAACCTTAGGGTGCTTCAGGTGCTCCCGGCGACTGTCACGCCGGTTTCGCGCCTGATTTCAGAAAAGCAGCAAACATTTTGATGATCTTGTCGGTCGACAGATCATCGTCAACGGTCTCATAGGCTTGCTGCTTGATGTCCTTGGGCAGGACGCTGCCTCTGGTTTCCAGCAGGCCGCGCAAAAAAGCCTGATCGAACTCGGGATGCGGCTGAAACGACAGCCCCTTCTTGCCATAGGAAAGCGCCGCATATTGGCAATGGTCTGTGCTGGCAATGGTTTCTGCGCCCGCCGGCGGTTCAACAACCTGATCCTGATGCCAGGCAAGCAGTTTCAATTGATTGCCGTCCTTCAAGGTGTAGTCCGTGTTGCCGACAGACCAGCCGCCGGAATATTTTTCCACTTTCCCACCCAGCGCCTGCGCCATGATCTGGTGACCGAAACAGATGCCCAGAACAGGAATTTCAGCGGCAAAACATGCCCGTACAAAATCTTCCAGCGGCGCAATCCAGTCATGCGGCTCATAGACGCCGTGGCGGGATCCGGTAATGATCCAGCCCTGCGCATCATGGACGCTGCCTGGCATTTGCCCATCGACGACCGCATAGGTGTCAAAGGTGAACCCCTGCCCGCCGAGCAGCGTTGTAAACATGTCATTATAGTCGCCATGATCAGATATCAGGCTTTCCGGCGCATGACCGGTTTGCAGTATTCCAATTTTCATTTCTATAGCTTTCAGCCTATTCGGCCTTTTTTTCCTGCCGCAGCAAAAGAACGGTGGCGATGACAACACCCAGACCGATAGCACCAATCATGATGGTTGCAAGTGCATTTACATCCGGGCTGACGCCAAGACGCACCTTTGAAAACACCACCATGGGCAAGGTCGAGGAACCGGGCCCCGATACGAAGCTGGCAATCACCAGATCGTCAAGCGAAAGCGTGAAAGCCAGCAGCCATGCAGAGACCAGCGCCGGTGCAATGGTCGGCAGGGTAATATCAAAAAAGACCCGCACCGGTCTGGCCCCCAGATCACCGGCGGCTTCCTCGATGGATTCGTCCATATCCGACAGGCGGGATTCAACAATCACCGCAACAAAAGCCATGCAGAAGGTCGTATGGGCAATGACAATGGTGGTGAAACCGCGCTGCGACGGCCAGCCGAGCCAGCTTTCCATCACCACAAACAGCAGCAGCAGCGACAGGCCCGTGATAACCTCCGGCATGACGAGCGGTGCGGTGATCATGCCGTTGAGCAATTCACGCAGACGAAACCGGCCAAAGCGCACCAGAACCAAGGCCGTCAATGTGCCGAGAACAAGCGCGATCGAAGCCGATGTGAAGGCGATTTTCAGGCTGATCCAGGCAGCACTGAGTATTTGCGGGTCCTTCAGCAGCTCGCCATACCATTTGGTGGAAAATCCTCCCCAGACCGTCACCAGCCTTGATTCGTTAAAGCTGTAGATCACCAGCGAGAGGATGGGCGCATAGAGAAACACAAAACCCAGGACGGTGATAAAACGCATGAAGAAGCCGGTTTTCTGCATGTTACCCCGCCTCCTGCTGGCTTTGTGCCCGCCGCAGCCACATCACCGGCAGAACCAGCAGAACCAGCATCGCCATCGCCACCGCGGAGGCCACCGGCCAGTCACGGTTGTTGAAGAATTCAGACCACAGAACCCGGCCGATCATCAGCGTGTCGGGACCACCCAGCAGGGTCGGCACGACGAATTCGCCGATGGCCGGAATGAACACCAGCATGGATCCGGCGACAATGCCGGGAATGGACAATGGCAGGGTGATGGTCAGGAACGTCGTGAGCGGACGGGCACCCAGGTCAGAGGAGGCCTCAAGCAGCGTGGTATCGAGCTTGGCCAGATTGGCATAGAGCGGCAGGATCATGAAAGGCAGATAGGTATAGACAATGCCCACATAGGTGGCGAAATCGGTCTGCATCATGACGATCGGGCTGTCGATCACCCCTGTCCACATCAGAAAATTATTGATGACGCCATTGGCTTTCAAGATGCCGATCCAGGCATAGACGCGCAGAAGAAACGACGTCCAGAAGGGCAGCATCACCAGCATCAGTAGAATGTTGCGCCTGTGCCCTGTCGACCGGGCGATCACATAGGCCATCGGGTAGCCCAAAAGCAGGGCAAAGATGGTGGAGAAAAAGGCGATCCTGATCGACGTCAGATAGGAGGAGACGTAGAGACTGTCTTCAATCAAATATTGGAAATTGCCGAGATTGAGGGTCAGGATGAGTTTGCCGTCCTCCCAACTGGTCAGCGGCAGATAGGGCGGCCGGGCAATCGCCAGCTCCGACACGGAAATCTTGAAGACCACAAAAAACGGCGCCAGGAAGAAAATTCCCAGCCAAAGCATGGGAAGGCCAATGACGAGCATCCGTCCGTGTCTGACAAACCAGTCGGCAAGCCGCCAGGGACGCACACTGTCCTGTTGCGCGGTCTCGCTCATGCGATCAACACCACACCTGCAGAGGGGCCCCAGGAAACAAACACGGTTTCTTCCCAGGTGATTGGCGTTTCCTCACCCCGGTCCCGATTGGTCCGTGTCAGGCGGACAACCATCCCCGATTTCAACCGGATACGGTAGGCAGACTGATTGCCCATATAGGCGATGTCTTCGACGATGCCCTCGAAGAAATTTTCCTTCTGGTCCGGGCGCTCCCGGCTTATTTCCATTTTTTCCGGGCGCAGCGCATACCACAGCTTCTGGTTTGGCGCGCAACCGACACCATGCGAAACATAGATATCGCAATCGGCATCCTTGCTCCTGATGCGCACGAAATCCGCTTCGGTTTCCGTCACGATCCCTTCGAACATGTTCACCGAGCCGATGAAATCGGCAACAAAGCGATTTCCGGGGAATTCATAGATTTCTCGCGGCTCTCCCACCTGTTCGATCTTGCCGTTGTTCATGACACCGATGCGGGTGGAGAGCGTCATCGCCTCCTCCTGATCATGGGTCACGACAATGAAGGTCACGCCCAGGGTCTCCTGAATGGTCACCAGTTCGAACTGGGTTTCTTCGCGCAGCTTCTTGTCCAGTGCCCCCAGCGGCTCGTCAAGCAGCAGCAGCTTGGGCCGCTTGATCAGCGCCCGGGCCAGAGCCACACGCTGGCGTTGACCGCCTGAAAGCTGGTTGGGCTTGCGTCGCCCATAGCCGGACAATTGCACCAGTTCCAACATGTCGGCAACGCGCTGCCTTATCTCGCCCTTGGCGACATTGTCGCGATGAAGCCCATAGGCGACATTGCGCTCGACACTCATGTGCGGGAACAGCGCATAGGACTGGAACATCATGTTGGTGGGCCGTTCATAGGCCGGCACATGCGCCATGTCCTGTCCGTCAATCTCGATCGACCCGGCCGTTGGCTCTTCAAACCCGGCAAGCATGCGCAACAGGGTCGACTTGCCGCTGCCCGAGCCTCCAAGCAGGCAAAAGAGCTCGCCCTTGTAGATGTCCAGCGATACATCATCGACCGCAGCCACCGGGCCAAATTTCTTGGTGACATTCCTGATCCGAATAAACGGCTTCACATTATCGGATTGCCAGGGATTATCCTGCGCCGGACTGGGTTTTGATGTCATGTTGACCTCGCGAGAAAAAGCCGGCTGAAACAGCCGACTTTTTCAGTTTCATCAATGGCCGGTTTTGATTTCGGTCCACAGCCGGGTCACGGCCCTGTCATCGCGGGCGCTTCTGGTTCTGACAGTCCAGAGCTTCTCCTTGATCTCATCGGGCGGAAAAATACCCGGGCTTTCCACGATCTCGGCATCAATCAGCGGCAATGCAGCCGAATTGGCACTGGCGTACCAGACATAGTTGGTAATATCGGCAGTGATCTGTGCGTCCATGACGAAATTGATGAACTTATGGGCGGAATTCGGATTGGACGCATCCGAGGGGATCGCCATGAAATCGAACCACTGCAAGGCGCCTTCCTTGGGGATCAGATAATCCACGGTGACGCCGTTCTCGGCCTCACTTGCACGATCAGCCGCCTGGAAGACATCACCGGAATAGCCCACCGCAACGCAGATATCGCCATTGGCCAGGTCATTGATATATTGTGAGGAGCTGAAATAACGGATAGAGGGTCGCACCGCCTTCATCAGGTCGGCCGCTTTCGCCAGGTCTTCCTTGTTGGAAGAATTCGGATCGAGACCCAGATAATTGAGCGCAGTGCTCATCATGTCATTGGGCGCATCAAGCAGCGTCACGCCGCAGTCGGCAAGCTTTGCTACAACCTCCGGATCGAAAATCAGGTTCCATGAATTGACCTCGAAATCGTCACCCAGACGTTCCTTGACCATGTCGACATTGTAACCAATGCCGGTTGTGCCCCACATGTAAATGACGGAATGTTCGTTGTTGGCGTCATAGCTGCTGGCATTGGCCATCAGACCTGGATCCATATTCTTCAAATTGGGCAGTTTGGATTTGTCCAGCGGCATATAGATATCCGCCTTGATCTGCCGCTCGAGATATTCCGAGGTCGGCACGACAAGATCATAGCCGGATCGTCCAGCCAGCAATTTCGCCTCCAGCACTTCGTTGCTGTCATAAACATCATAGACAACCTTGATACCGGTCGCCTCGGTGAATTTTTCCAGCGTGTCTTCGGCAATATAGTCAGACCAATTATAGATGTTCAGAACCTCGTCATCGGCTTTCGCGCTGGACAGGGTCGCAGCCGCAAGGGCCGCCGAAATTATCAATAGTTTTTTCATTGTGTTCTCCATTCAACTCTCAAATTTCAGCTTCTGTCTAAAAGCCAAGCTTGTCACGCAGATTATAGTAAAACGAACCAATAGCCGAATATTGGGCGCCAAACAGACGACCGCCGGGGAACGGCAGCCAGGGCAGGCCCGCCAGCACATTGTACTGCGTCAAATCGCCATGAATCGCATCGGCCAGAACCTTGCCGTAAAAATGCGACCCCGTCACGCCGTGACCGCTGTAACCATGGGCAAACCACGTATGATTCGATAATTGACCCAATTGCGGCACACGACTGAAACTCAAGGCAAAATTGCCATTCCAGGTATAGTCGATCCGCACATTTTTCAATTGGGGGAAGATCTTCAGCATATTGGGTCTGATCCGGGCGGCGATATCCTTTGCGTCCCTGCCACCATAAAGAACCCCGCCACCAAATATCAAACGGTTATCGGCTGAAAGGCGGAAATAGTCGAGGATATAGCGGCAGTCCTCCACACACACATCGGTGGGCAGAATATCGCGCGCCTGTTCGTCGCTGAGTGGCTCTGTTGCCAGCACCTGTGTGGAAACCGGAAGAATGCGCGGCAGCAGGGCCGGCACGGCCTTGCCCAGATAGGCATTTCCGCAGATCACCAGGTTCTTGCAACGCACCTGCCCCGAAGCTGTTTTTGCAACGGGCTGCGGGCCGGAATAATCCACCGAGACGACCCGTGACTGCTCGAATATGCGCCCGCCAAGGCTCTCTACAGCGGCGGCCTCTCCCAGCGCCAGCTTGAGCGGATGCAGATGAGCACCACTGTAGTCGATCATCCCGCCGAGATAGGCATCGCTGCCCACGTGCTGGCGTATCGACGCACGATCGAACATTTCATGATCATCCATGCCGTGACGACGCCAAAGCGCCTGTTTGGCTTCCAGTTCGAGCAGATGTTTTTTGGTAAAGGCGGTATAGAGGTTCTTTTCCTTCAGATCGCAGTCGATGCCATATTTTTCGATCCGCTGGCGAATGATCTTGCCGCCTTCCTGCAGATGTCGACCGAAAAAAGCTGCCGTATCGTCGCCATAACGCCGGGTGATCGTATCCAGACCGGCATTGAACCCGTTGACCACCTGGCCACCATTGCGACCCGATGCGCCCCACCCGATCCGCGCACCTTCCAGCACGATGACCTGATGGCCCTTTTCCAAAAGGCTGATCGCCGTGGACAGGCCGCTATAGCCGCCCCCGATCACGCAGATATCAGCCGTCACCTCACCTTGCAATTGCGGGCGTTCGGGCAGAACGCCAACAGATGCGGCATAGGCGCTGGCGACGTGCTCTTCAGGTGCATTCACCCTTGCAGGAGCAACCATCACGCGGTCCCCCGATAGGTCTCGGCCTCAAACTCGGTCATGCGCCCGGCAAAGACAGCAAGCTCCTGACGTTTGCACAGCCGGTAGGAATCCATCATGATCGGATCAAACAGGCTTGGCAGAATTGTTCCGGCCTCAAAGGCATTGATCGCATCCTGCCAGGTGGCGGGAAGGCGCCGCTGATCACTGGAATAATCAACCTTGCCGTCCTGCGGTGCATCCGGTTCCATTTTCTTTGTCACACCAACCAGTGCAGCCCCCAGAATGGCGGCCAGCACCATATAGGGATTTGCATCCGCACCGCTGACACGGTGTTCGATCCGCCGTGCCGAATCCGGGCTTTCGGGAATGCGCAAAGCCGCCGTGCGATTGCCATAGCCCCAGGTCAGGGTTGTCGGCGCCAGCGAATCTTCCCTGAAGCGCCGGTATGAGTTCAGATGGGGGGCAAAAATCAGGGTGGATTCTTCCAGTCCGGCCAGCAGACCGCCAACCGCATGGCGCAATGCCACGTCGCAATTGCTGAATATATTGTGACCATCCGCATCAAGCAGGCTGAAATGGGTGTGAAAACCACTGCCGGACAGTCTGCCAAAGGGCTTGGACATGAAGCAGGCTTCCATGCCGTGACGGCGCGCCACCCGCCGCAGAATATATTTCAGAAAGACCGTGTCATCGGCCGCTTTCAGGGCATCGGGCGAATAGCCCAGCGTGACTTCGAACTGGCCCGTGCCGCCTTCCGACACGGTGGTTTCCGCCGGGACATCATTGTCCGCGCAGATCGTATAAACATCGTCCAGAAAGGCTTCGATGGAATCGATATCATCGATGGCCAGCACGCTGTTGCTGGCAAAGGGCCGACCGGTTTGCGGGCAGATGGCCGGGGTCAGGCCCGGATTATCCGGATCAATCAGATAGAATTCGAGTTCGGTACCGACGGCCGGTCTCAGCCCGGCATTGGCAAATTGATCAAGAACGCGCGCCAGGGCGCCACGGCAATCGCCCGGGTGTGGCGCGCCGTCATCATCGGTAAACCACATGGGCAACAGCGGCACTCCGGCATCCTTGCCCGATCCGATGCGAATGGGCGCCCGGCCGGTCGGCTGGCACAATCCATCTCTTTCACCACATTCGAAAAAAGCCGCATTGGCCACAACATCATTGCCCCAGATGTCAACGGCTGTCGCCGACAGCGGCATGCGCACCGGCATATCGGCCAGTTTCTTCAAATCACCATAGGGCAAGCGTTTTCCACGCCAGATTCCGTTCAGATCGCAGATGCCCACATGAACACCCTTGATATCCTGATCCGTAAATATCCATTCCTTCAAGACACGTACCGCCTAATAACGATCACATATACAATTTTGTGATACCATTATTAAAAAGAAATCACTTTTCAGCGTTTGTCAAACAATTATCGTTAGCGTAATACCAATTTCACTCCTGGAGGATATTTAACAGCTTGAAACACCGAGTATTGATACCTGATGTTGAACATCAGCCGGATATGACCGTTCAGGAACATATCTACAGGCGCCTGCGCAGTGCGCTTGTGCTTGGGCATTTCTCTCCGGGAAAGCCGGTCACCATCCGCGGTCTTGCGACAGCGCTTGAAACCAGCCCCACACCGGTCAGGGAAGCTCTGCGGCGCCTTTCATCGGAAAACGGCCTGACCATGCTTCCCAACAGACGGATCGTGGTTCCGAACATGACGCCGGAACGCTTTCGAGAATTGATCCTGCTCAGGATCAGCCTTGAATGCCATGCGGCATTGCGCGCCCTGCCCTATGTCAACGACGTGCTGGTTGATGCTCTCACCGAGATCGACGACAGGATCAATGATGCCATCACTCACGGTGACCGCGATCAGCAGATCAATGAAAACCAGCACTTCCACCGCATGATCTTCAGCGCCAATCCCGATGCGGTCGCCATGCCGATGATCGAAAGCATCTGGCTGCAACTGGGGCCTTTCAACCGCATTGCAGCCCAGCATATCGATGAACTTTACAAGGTGGACCATCATCGTGAAGCCATTGCCGCGCTGCGCATTCGCGATGAAGATGCACTGAAAGCTGCCCTGGAGGCCGATATCCGCGGCGGCGTGGGTGATCTGGACCCGGAATCCATAAGAAAAATTCTGGGTTGACCGGATTCCCGGCAAATTCGAAAACGTGATACCTTTATTGAAAAAACTATCACATATGATGTATATACCTTTATAAAACCAGACCGAGGAAATCATGACCAGTCAGGGCGATCAGGCATTCACCAAAAAAGACACGACCGGAACATCGGTTGAAATGACCTATGCGGGTGCTTTGAGTTTTGCCCGGCGTTGCTACAGCCGGGATATCGGTGCTGCCGACGTGGTCATCAGCGGCATTCCCTATGATGGCGCGGTCACCAACCGACCCGGTTGCCGATTTGGCCCCCGCGCTGTGCGTGAGGCCTCGACACAACTGGCTGAACTCAAGTCATTTCCCTACGGTTTTGATCCATTCGACACGATCGCCGCCATCGATTTCGGCGATTGCTTCATCAATCCCCACCACCCCGACACCGTCAGCACCACCATTGAAGACCATGCACGCGGCATCCTCTCTGCGGGTGCCAAAATGCTGACGCTGGGCGGCGACCACTTCGTCAGTTTCCCCCTGCTGAAAGCCCATGCGGAAAAATACGGCCCCGTCGCACTGATCCAGTTTGACGCCCATTGCGACACCTGGGCAGATGACGGAACGGCGATGGATCATGGCGTCATGTTCGCCCGCGGCGTCAACGAGGGGATTATCGACGCAACGAAATCCACACAGGTTGGCCTGCGAACCTACAATGATGATGATTTCGGTTTCGAAATTCTCACCAGCCCCTGGATCCATCGCAACGGCATCGATGCGACGCTGGAGGTCATTCGCAAGCGTGCCGGCAATGCGCCCGTCTATATCACCTTTGACGTGGATTGCCTCGACCCGGCCCATGCGCCCGGAACAGGAACGCCCGTTATCGGCGGTCTGGCAAGCTGGCAGGCGCTGGAATTGCTGCGTGGCCTGGATGGCCTCAATCTCATTGGCATGGATGTCGTCGAAGTCTCGCCTCCCTATGACCATGCGGAAATCACCGCCCTTGCCGCAGCGACCATGGCCTATGAATGGCTCTGTCTGCTGGCAAAATCCAAAGGCGCAGCACCCAAGCCCTATGGCCGTGACTGAAACAACCCCCGCAGCACTTTCGCTGCTTCACTTGAAAGATAGAAGATGACGACGTCTGAACAGGATGACTGGCAATCGCAGCTACCCGAGGCATTCAGCAACTGGCAAAATGGCCGACGGATCGAAGAAGTCGAAAGCATGGTGCCCGATATTGCCGGCATCGCCCGTGGCAAGGCCATTCCCGCCAAGAAATTCTCCATCCGCGCCCGGTCATTCCTGCCGATTTCCATTTTTCATCTCAGCATCGCCGGATCCTACGTCGATCATGGCCCGACAGATGACTGGCTGACCGAATCCGACATGGTTCTGGTGCCCGACATGGCGACGGCCTGCGCCGTGCCCTGGGCCGATGATGTCACCATGCAGGTGATCAATGATCTGGAATTCCCCGATGGCACACCTGTGCCTCTTGCGCCGCGCAATGTGCTCAAGAGGGTCATGAATTTCTATCGCGAGGCCGGTTGGGAACCAATTGTCGCGCCGGAAATGGAATTCTATCTCACCAGCCCCAATGTCGACCCGAGTGACGCCATAGAACCGCCCGTTGGCCGCACCGGGCGCAAGGGCATTGGCCGTCAGGCCTATTCCATTGCCGCCGTCGATGAATATGGCGCCGTGATCGATGACATTTATGCTTTTGCCGAAGCGCAAGGCCTGGGCATCGACGCCATTACCCAGGAAGGCGGCGCCGGACAGATCGAGATCAACCTTCCCCACGGCGATTCATTGACGCTGGCCGATCAGGTTTTCTACTTCAAGCGCACCATCCGTGAGGCGGCCTTGAAGAACGGTTGTTTTGCCACTTTCATGGCCAAGCCCATGAAGGATGAGCCGGGCAGCGCCATGCATATTCACCAGAGCGTGCTGGATATCAAAACCGGGGAAAACATCTTTTCCGATGGCGACGGCAATGCCACAGAGCTGTTCTACGGCATGATCGCCGGGCTTCAGACCTACCTGCCCCATACGCTGGCTTTGCTTGCGCCCTATGTCAATTCCTACCGCCGGTTCAAAACCGACGACGCAGCCCCGGTCAATTTCGAATGGGGGAGTGACAACAGGACCGCCGGAATACGCATTCCCATTTCCTCAACCGCAGCACGGCGGGTTGAAAACCGCATCGTCGGCATGGATTGCAATCCCTATCTGGCCTTTGCCGCCAATCTGGCTTGCGGTTATCTGGGCATGAAGAAATTGCTGAAACCCTCCGAGCCGCGCTCCAAGATCGCCTATGATGGCGGCACCAGCATTCCGCGCAGCTTCAATGTCGCATTGCAACTTTTTGCTGAAAACCAGGAAGTCCGCACCCTGCTGGGTGAAGAATTTGCAGCCAATTACGAACAGATCAAGCTGCACGAGCTCGACGAATTCCTGAGCGAAATCTCTGCCTGGGAACGCGAGCACCTGATGCTCAACGTCTGATATTGGAAGGATGCATCATAGGCTGGCGCGGTGCGCCAGATTATCTATCCCTTAAAGGCTGGCCCGATGGGCCAAAATATCTATCCCTTAAAGGCTGGCGCGGTGCGCCAGACTGCCCATGCATTAAAGGCTGGCGCGGTGCGCCAGCCGGGCCATATCGGGAACCGTCAGATGGCGATTGTTCTCGATTTCGATGACCCCGGCCTTGCGCAATTTTGTCATCTGCCGGCTGACGGTTTCAATCGTCAGCCCGAGAAAGTCGGCAATATCGGCGCGGGTGAGCGGCAGGTCAAAGGTAATGCTGTCGGCTTTGTCATTTTCCGGATTGATATGTGTGGCGATCAGATAGAGAAAGCTTGCCACTTTCTCGGCCGCCGTCTTGCGGCCCAGCGTCACCATCCATTCGCGCGCCTCGTCGAGTTCATCCAGCGTCTGTTGCAGCAGCTTGTGCTCCAGCTGGGGTGATTGCTTGATCATATTATCGATGGCCGAGCGCGGAAAACTGCAAACTTGCACAGTGGTCGCCGCTTCCGCATTGGTAAGGCTTGATGCCTTGAAGGGCCTGCCCAGAAAGTCCGGCGCGAATTGCAGGCCGACAATCTGCTGTCGCCCGTCTTCCAGTATCTTTGTCAATTTGACCACACCGCCCAGGATATTCGCATAGTGCGAAATCTGCTCCGCGTCGGCGACAAGTTCTGTGCCGGGCGCTATCTCCCTGCGAGTGGCCTTGCTGGCCAGCTGCTGAAGTTCAAGCGGTGAAAGCGCACCGCATACGCCGCGGTGTCGCGCCTCACAGGCCTGACACAGGGCCGGTATTTCTGAATTATGTATATCCTTGCGGTACTCGGTCATTATGTTCATTTCCGAAAAACCCTGACACGATCAGTAATAACGCCAAAGACATCCCTTGTCTCCAGAACCTAAGTACCATAGGCAAAAGGCCGCAGGTGCAAAGGACACCCGCCATGACAAGTGAACTAAGCCCTATTTCAAAATGCTATTTGATAAAGATCAAAAACTGCATCTGTCACGGTCGCTTCTCAAAATTTCCCATGAATTTCACAAATCTGGTAACGCCGCCCTCAATTGTCAATGCGCCTGATGCCAGCGCCATGGCAGGATTGATTGCCTTGGCGGCAATCGCCTTGAAAGTCGCGGTTGGAGCGTTGAGCGTCCCGGTGCAGTCTGCAGCCAGCCCGGACTGCAAAACCGCCACACCACGCCGGATCCGCATGGTATATTGCTCAGCCGGTTCGCTGAAATTGAAACAATAGGCAACCTCGATGTCCAGCACCTCCTCCGCCTTCAGTGAAACCTGCAGGAGTTCCAGATAGGAGTGGATCGGAATCCCCACCAGGCTTTCCTGTGGTGTCAGCCAGGTTTTGGGTTGCGGAATCACAAAGCCACGGGCCTCCGCAGCGGAAGTCAGAAAGTAATTGCGCCCGGTTGCCGATATCTCGCGCTCTCCCAGCGCGATCAGCGCCAGAGCCTGCATTTCGGCGGCATCAGGATCACCTGAAGTGCGCAGGTGGGTGGCCAGGACGAGCGCCCATTGCGGCTCATCACGCTGCATGGCCTCGGCGATACGCTGTTTGAGTTGCTCCCTGCCACCGGCAAGTTCAATCATCAAGGCCGCCTCGCGTTTCGAAGAGAGTGGCAGCAGGTCTTTCGGATCGCCCGAAAACCAGCCGAGATATCCGGAAAATATCGCCCGCGATGCCCAGTCAACCCGGCCATAGAATTCCTGCAGATAGGGTGCGGCGGCCAGATGCGGCGGCTGCTGGAGGCCGCCTGCGATGTCATTTGGCATCAGCCCCTTGTTGATGCCGCGGACCGTCTGATCATGCACAAACTGGATCGCATCGCGGTAATCAGTCAATTGCGTTTTGATAGCGGCGGCGCCAAAAACCGGCTGCGAATGCTGCCGGATCATGGCCGATGCATTCAGCCCGATCATGCCATCAATGCTGTCGACCCATGCCAGCACATCCCTGTAAGGGGTGCCGCGGATGGCATAGAGATTGGGAAAGGCGTGGTAGTAATTATCGGCGGGCAGCAGCACGTCCCGATCCGTAAGATAAAGCATCAACTGATCCGGCGTCTCGCCCTCAGCCTGGCGAATGACAAGATTCTCGCCGGCAATCTGCAGGTGAACCACCTTCTCCTCGATGATCTGCGTGGGTTCCTTGAAATAGACCCGGCTGTTTTCATTGACCAGCAAAAATGGCCCGATGCCGATATTGATCAGGTCTTCTTCGGAAAGAAACGAGCCGAACTGCCGCATGGATCGCAGAAACAGGATGGGGCGCAGCACTCCGACCACATCATGCACGCGGTTGGCTGTATTCTCATGCGCCCATATGCGCACCGGGGTTTGCTGATCGCTGGTGAAAACACCCGAACCGAAAACGTGGTCTCCATGATTGTGAGTATAAATGATGTCGGTGACATCCTTGCCCGTTTGCTTGCGCAAGGCGCGTATCTCGGGAAGCAGCCCTTCTGCGGCCTCTATACCTTCCAGCGTATCGACCATGACAAGACCATCAGGCGCATCAATGACGATGACATTGGCAAGTCCGTATCCGGTGGCAAGATATATCCCGGGCATGACCTCCTCGAAGCTGCGTTCGAAACCTGCGCTCAGGGCTTCAAGGCCAGGATGGACTTCGGGAGAAAGGACCGGCGCGAAGCTTTTGGTCTGAACGTCATTTTGCGCCGTGAAATTGAAGAACCCATAAAGGCCGATACCGGCCACCAGGACCGTCAAAACGATGCCACACAGAAGCCCCCGGAAAAACCGTTTCATTGGTTTCCGCCCCCAAAATTGATTACGCCCGGATTCCCTATAGCAGAGCTGATCATGCGCCGGCATTTTTGCCTGTGCATAAGATCGTGATTGCCTGTCAAAATAGGCCTGCGAAAATGAAAACCGAAACAGTAAAATCTGTCCTGTCAGTTTTCATTGGTCAGCGCAGGCGATATCCTCCACCCTTGAAACAACCATCCTGGAAGGCAAAGCGATTGTACGATTACATCATTGTCGGCGGAGGCTCGGCAGGCTGCGTGCTGGCCAATCGGCTGAGCGAGGATCCCGGCGTTTCTGTCTGCCTGCTGGAAGCCGGAGGAGACGGCAAGGGTCTTTTGGTGCGCATGCCTGCCGGCGTTGCCGCGATGATTTCCGGCTGGCCGGTCAAATTGAACAATTGGGCCTTCGAAACAGTGCCTCAACCGGGCCTCGATGGACGCAAGGGATTTCAGCCCCGGGGCAAGGCGCTCGGCGGTTCGAGCGCCATCAACGCCATGCTCTATGTGCGCGGTCATCGCGCCGATTATGACCATTGGGCCGATCTGGGCTGCGACGGCTGGTCCTTCGACGAGGTGCTGGACGATTTCACCGCATCCGAAAACAACGAACGTGGCAGCGACGCTTTGCATGGCGTTGGTGGCCCCTTGCAGGTTTCCGACCAGCGTTCACCCCTGCCCGTCAGCCACGCCTTTATCGACGCCGCCGGGCAATGCCAGATCCCCCACAATGAGGATTTCAATGGCGTTGAACAGGAAGGCGCAGGCCTCTATCAGGTCACGCAGTTTCATGGCGGCAACCGCAATGGCGAGCGTTGTTCAGCCGCTGCCGCCTATCTGCACCCGGTGGAAGCGCGACCGAACCTGACGATCATCACCCATGTGCACGTCACGCGGATCCTGCTTGAAGGCAAGCGGGCCGTTGGCGTCGAATACCAACAGGCAAAAACCCTGCACCAGATCAGGGCAAACCGGGAAGTCATCCTGAGTGCCGGCACCTTCAATTCCCCGCAATTGCTGCTTCTGTCAGGCATTGGCCCACCAGAGATCCTGAAACAGCACGATATCGCCCTGCAACACGCATTGCCCGGCGTCGGGCAGAACCTCCAGGACCATCTGGATTTTGTCCTGTTGAGCACCAGCCGCTCCAGCGATCTGGTCGGCATCACCCTGAAACGGGCCGACAAGCAGATTGCCGCCGCTCTTGAGTGGTTTCGCAAGGGTACAGGCAAATTTGCCTCCCCCATGGCAGAAGCCGGCGCATTCCTCAAATCCGACGCCGTACTGGACCGTCCGGACATACAGCTGCATTTTGTGGTCGCCCTTGTCGATGACCACAACCGCCACATGCATTTCCAATACGGATATAGCTGCCACACCTGCCTGCTGAGACCCCATGCACGTGGTGAGGTCGGCCTGTTTGACAAAAACCCCCTCTCGCCACCGCGCATTGATCCGAGATATCTGTCAGACCAGCGCGACGAGGACAGCCTGCTGGCCGGAGTCAAAATGGCCCGCCAGATCATGGAGGCCCCTGCCCTGGAGCCCTGGCGCCACGACGATATCTACCCCTATTCAGGCCTCGACGACGACGCGCTGCGCGCCCAGATCAGGCAGCGGGCCGATACGATCTACCACCCCGTCGGCACCTGCAAGATGGGCATCGACGACATGGCCGTGGTCGACCCGCAACTCAAGGTCAAAGGCATAGAAGGCCTGCGCGTGGTCGACGCTTCCATCATGCCCACCCTCATCGGAGGGAATACGAATGCCCCGACAATCATGATTGCCGAAAAGGCCGCAGCGATGATCAAGGCGAAGAATGGAGGTGCTTCTGCACGGCGGGTGAACCAGAAGATTTGATCCATCTCCATGCAGCGGCGGCGCTTTGGCTACGTCGCACCCGGAGGCACAATTGGATGAGAGGTTCAGGTTTCAGTTGGCAAAGGTGAGCAATAAATCGGCCCGCTCCCGGCCCATCTCAATGCGGCAGGACAGATTTGCAATGCTGCCGCCTGATCCACCGGCATAGGTGGCTTCAACATAATCGCACTGAGCATCGCGCGCAGCAGACCAACTGGCCTGAGCCTTTTGCAGGGCAGGCTCGACAACTTTGCGGCCAATATTGCCGTCCAGGCTTTGGGCTGCTTCCACGGCAAAGCCAAGAGACTGCTTTATCGTTGCATCCACGCGCTTTGCGGTATCCTTCAGGCAAGCGGCAATCTTGACCTGGGTTTCATTCCCTACACCACATTCTGACTCCGGATTGGCGTAAGACAGGGTCGGACAAAGCAGCACGGCAATAAAACAGGCGGATGAAACACGGAACATGACGAACCTCTAACATGGAAGCGGACGCCTATCGCGCCTGTGTTACCTCATAATCCAAGGGGATGAAGATCAGGTAAAATCAGGTCGCCGGGCTGAAGGCCCGATAGAAACTAGTGGTGACATACATGTATTTTGTTGAGCCGCTTCAATGCAGTTGATCACCCTGATTAACATAGTGCCAATTCCAAGAATACTTTAATTGCCGACGTTCACGCGTAGTAGACGAGTGGGTATGATAAGACAAATTCACAGAATCCAACGGTTAGCAGCTGAATATGAATTTTGAAGGCTCTCTGCTGGAAAGGTCAATGAGATTATTATACAATAGCAGGATGCGCCTTTCACATTTTGCAATATTGTTTTTGGTGACCTCACCAGCGATGGCTCAATCAAACAATGAGGTCTTCACTTTATATAGGAACAGCGTCTTGGAGCCGTCAATGCGCATACACGTAGCGACCTTCGATACCGAGTTATTGTCAAATCTGGTGTTTGAGTTGTGTTGGTCATGCTG